>Ga0102593_1000024_pt1 | contig 567166 bp, 454 predicted proteins | sample AraplaCol_mMS_r2_2_FD_76862 | JGI IMG/M metagenome (GOLD analysis project Ga0102593, IMG submission 76862) | Arabidopsis root microbial communities from North Carolina, USA - plate scrape MF_Col_mMS_r2 (SPADES assembly) (version 2) | ecosystem: Host-associated > Plants > Roots > Endosphere... | reverse complement strand
ATGGCGATGGCAATAGTGCCGCCATCATCTGTGATCGCAAAGGCATTTCCTTCCAGCCGGGCTGCGTTTGTTTGATCAAAGACAGAGGGCGTCAGCTCAAAGCGCAGGCGGGAGAGTGTTTCTTTCAAGTCTTTGCCGTTGTTGAAAAATCCCTGTTCGATGATCTTCTTGGCTTCCTGTACCGGCTCAAAGTCGCCGGCGGTAGTGGCTGCCAGCCAGTTGATCAATCCCTGCAGGGTTTTAATAGCTGCCAGTTGTTCCATCATTTCCTCGCTCTGACCATTGGAGGAGGGTAATCCACCCAACCTTGTTTTCAGCTCGCCGATGATCTCCATACGTTTGATAGAATCTATACTGAGATCAGCTTCCAGGTCGAGGTCCAGGCCCAGCATGTCAGCCGGATAGCCTGTTTTCTCGCTTACTACGCTCAGGAGTACAGCTTGTATTTCGGCGGCAGAACGACCGTTCCCGTTTGAAGTTTGAGGTTTGAGGTCTGAAGTTGGAGACGAGTGTTCCGCTACGGGCACAGGTTTTACGCTGTTAGTGCTGGCGGCGTTCTCGGAAATCCAATCTACCAGGCCTTTCAATGTTTTGATAGCAGCCAGTTGTTCTACCAGTGTCTCTTCACTATGGGTAGCGTGCTTGAAACCGCCCAATCTCGTTTTCAGTTCGCCGATGATCTCCATGCGTTTGATGGAGTCTATGCTGAGGTCTGCTTCCAGGTCCATTTCCATGCCCAGCATATCAGGCGGGTAGCCGGTCTTGTCGCTGATCACGGAAAGCAGGATACCTTTTACATCCAGTGCAGCGGTTTCGGGAACGGGAACACTGGCGGCAACTGTATGCGCGCCATTCGTATAATGCTGGCCGTTGGCATTGCCATTACTGTGTATGGGAATGGTCTTACGCGGTGTAAGGTCGGGCAGGGGCGCGCTTTCAAAAGATTGCGGATTGTGGCCAAGATAGCCGAGGATCACATCGCGCTGCGCCTGTACAATATGTTTGATGCTGTTGAGATAGGCTTCCACCAGTTGTTCTGCACCGCCCTGGTTGTTGATCACAACAGGATTGGCGGCAGCAGCGCCTTTCAGCTGCAGCGGTGCAACGATGGGCAGTGCGCCGTGGGCAGGCAGCTTGCCGCTGGAGGGCTCGGCATAGTGACCGTTCACCAGCCATACGGTACTGCTCTTTTTGTATTGCTCCGGCGTGTTGAGATCCAGCTGGCGGGCATTCCTGCCATCAAAGAGCTGTTCCATGTGCACGCTTCTGCCGCTGGCCATGTAGCGGGCAATGGTGTGCAGCAGGTGCGTAAGGCCTGGCTGATCTTTATCTTCCGTATGCAATATCAGCTCGTCATCACCGATGATGGCTTTGGTGAGATTGCTCAGTACCTTGCCCGGACCTACTTCAATAAAGATCCGTGCACCCTGTGCGTACATCAATTCTATTTCTTCCGTAAACCTAACCGGCTTCACCAGGTGCTCCGCCAGTCTTTCACGGATGGCTTCCGCTGTTGATGGATAAACGGCGGCAGTGGTATTAGACCACACGGGGATGGATGGTGATTTGAGATCGGTATCACTGAGCGCTGTTCTGTACAGCGCCTGTGCGCCAGCCAGGAGCGGACTATGGAAGGCGCAGGCCACTTCCAGCTGCTGGAAGTAGATATTAGCGCCCTGCAGTTTCTCTGCCAGCTTTGCGATAGCAGGGGTAGTGCCGGCCACCACCCATTGCTGGGGCGAGTTATGATTGACCAGCCATACATCGGCAACACCGTCGGTGAGACCGGCCAGCACTTCTTCCTTACAGCTTACCGCCAGCATAGCGCCTTTGTCTGCACCTACTGCATTGAGGATGGCAGCGGCTCTCTTTTCGCTCAGGGGTACCAGCTCGCTTTCTTCAAATACGCCTGCAAAACACAGTGCGGGCAGTTCGCCGTAACTGTGGCCTGCCGCCATATCGGGCTGTATGCCTAAGGCCTGCAGGAAGGTGGCGATGGCCAGGTCTACGATCCCTAAGAGGGGCTGTGCCAGGCGGGTATCCTTGATAGATGATTTCTGTTGCTTCTGCGCTGCTTCATCGAACACGGCAGCAGGGAATAACAATTGTTCGTACTGCGGTTTATCTTTCAGCAGTCTGCGCATGGCAGGGAAAGTAACGAAGAGGTCACGGGCCATATTCACACGCTGACTGCCTTGTCCGGGGAAGAGGAAGGCAACCTTGCCTTCCAGCTCTTCTGTAATATACACACCGTTGCTGGCTACACCGGAAATGGCGAGGTCCAGCTTCAGGCGCAGGTCTGCAATGCTGTCGGCTACGATAGACAGTTGTATGGGAAGGCTGCTGTATTTGTACAGGCTCCAGGCAATGTCTTTCAGCTGGATGTTGTCATTGCCGTCAATCAGCTGTTTTACAGTGCCCAGCAGCTGCTTGGCTTCTTCATAGCTCTTACCGCGGAACACGAACAATTCTGCAGGCCATGCACTGATCACGGGACCGGCAGGTACAGCCGCTTCGTGGTTCTCGATCACTGCGTGGAAATTAGTGCCGCCAAAGCCGAAGGCGCTGATACCGGCTACTCTTTTATCGTTGTTCCAGAGCCCTGTTTGCGTGTTGAAGGCAAAGGGGCTGCTGGCAGGATTATAAAAGCTGTTAGGCGTTTTAAGATGGATGGTAGGCGGTTTTACGCCGTGGTATACAGACAGTACGGCTTTGATCAAACCTGCGAGGCCAGCGGCGCATTTGGTGTGCCCGATCTGTGTCTTCACAGAGCCTAAATGCGTTTGTGCGTTGGTAGCGCCCGCCTGTATCAGCATATCGGAGATAGCGCTCAGTTCTGTTCTGTCGCCTACTACGGTGCCGGTGCCATGTGCTTCTACCAGGCCAAGGGTAGCAGGAGAGATGCCTGCCTGCTCATAGGCCCGTTCCAGCGCTCTTGTCTGTCCGGCTTTGCGGGGAGCCGTCAGGCCCAGGCTCTTACCATCGCTGGATCCGCCAACGCCTTTGATCACGGCGTAGATGGTATCACCATCGCGCTGTGCATCTTCATATCTTTTCAGCACCATCATGGCGATGCCTTCACCCAGCGTAGTACCGTCGGCGTTAGCATCGAAAGTAGCGCATCTGCCATTGCGGGAGAGGGCGTGAGTGCTGGCAAACATCAGGTAATCGTTGATGCTGTTGTGCAGGTCTGCCGCACCGGCAATCACCATATCCGATTTTTCAAGGATCAGTTCCTGGCAGGCCAGGTCGATCGCAGCCAGTGAGGAAGCGCAGGCAGCGTCCACGGTATAGTTACGGCCGCCGAGGTCCAGCCGGTTGGTGATACGGCCTGCAATTACGTTAGCCAGTATACCGGGGAAGGAATCTTCTGTGAGCTTGGGCAGCGCATCGTTCAGCTCAGGTGGGATCTCACCGAAGATCTGCGTGAAGAGGGAACGGAACCCGTAATTATTGGCGAGATCTGTACCAGCTTCTGTACCAATGATCACAGATACGTTCTCTCGGTTAATATTAGCGCCGCCATAACCTGCATTATCCAATGCCTGTTTGGCCACCAGTAAGCTGAGGAGCTGCGCCGGGTCAATAGCGGCCAGTGATTGCGGTGGTATGCCGAAGGTGACAGGATCGAAATCTATTTTGGGAATGAAGCCGCCCCATTTGGAAGGCGTCTTCTCGCCGTTGTTGGATGCGGGATCATAGTAGAGCGATTTATTCCAGCGTTCATCCGGTACTTCCGTTACACAATCTTTTCCGAGGATGATATTGCGCCAGTATTCTTCTATGTTCCTGGCGCCGGGATAGATACAGGCCATGCCTACAACGGCTACGTTCAGTGCTTTGTCTGCGGCTTTTGGCAATGCCGGCAGCTTAGCCTGCGCTAACAGTGTGTAATTATCTTCCGCAACGGTTTTGTGTAATTCAGCTACAGAGATGATATGCTCTTTTAAGGCAGCCACCTGGCCTATCATGTACATACCGGAGCGCAGCTGATCGTCGTGGTTGATCATCACCAATGCGTCGCCTCTGCGTTCCATGCCTTTGGCGGCTATACGCAGGCGGCCAACATTGAGCTGCTCCAGCTGGGCCCATATCTCTTTTTTATCGGTACCGGCTTTTTGCAGGCGTTCTTTTTCTGTATTGAAGAAGTCTGCAAATGGGGTGTACAGGCAGCGTGTTTCATGGCCCGGAGCTGTTTCCAGCAAGATGGTATCCTTATGCTGTAAGGCCTGATCCTGGAATTGCTGCAGGATGGCGCCACTGCTTACGGCTTCCTGTGTATAGATATAAGCGGTGCCCATCAGCACACCTATCTTCGCGCCTTTAGCTGCCAGCGGGGCTGCCATTACGGAGATAAATGCGGCAGAGAGTGGGTCGTGAATACCACCGGCAAAGAAGATGCTGAACTGGTCTGCATGCTCTTCCTGCAGCAGCCGTTCCACCTGTCTTTCCCATAGCACGAGGCTGGAAAGCGGGCCAACGTGTCCGCCACATTCTCTTCCTTCAAACACAAATCTTTTAGCGCCTTCTTTAATGAACATATCCAGCAGCGAAGCAGAGGGCACGTGCAGGAATGTTTTGATACCTGCCTGTTCCAGTGCTTTCGCCTGTGAGGGCCTGCCGCCGGCAATGAGCACGATCGGCGGTTTTTCTTCTTTGATATAGCTGATCTGTTCTTCACGCAACTCGGGCGGCGCAAATCCCAATATGCCAACGCCCCAGGGTTTATTTCCGGCAAGTGATTTGGTATGGGTGATGAGCTGCCTGGCCTGTTCTCCTTTCAACAAGGAGAGCGCCACAAAGGGAAGACCTCCTGCGTCTGCCACGGCAGCGGCAAATGCAGGTACGTCGCTTACGCGGGTCATAGGTCCCTGTGCGATCGGGTAGGGGATCTGCAGCTCCTTTGCAAGGGCATTGCCGGGGCTGAGCACATTCAGTGTTTGTGCCTGACGCAGGTGACCGTGTGCAGCTTCCTGTAATGCAAATACCAGGCGGCTCAGCTTTTTATAGCGTTGAACAAGGTCTATACCAATGGCAATGTCTTGTCCCAGGGGCAGGAAACCTTTTTCCAGGTCAGGCGTGTCGAGGTATTTTTCCAGCCGCTTTTGTGTAATGTTATCAGGCAGTACGGGAGAGTTGGGCCTTACCAGTACACGGAAGTGGTCCAGTACCCGTGTTTCATTGCCATTCAGTTTTTCGCATACATGCTTCAATGCGGCAGGCGCGCTGCATTCAGGGAACAGTATCAGCTGGCTGTCCAGCACTACGCCTGTAGCGCCGGTGGCGCCCAGTGCTGCAGTGGTATGGATACCTGCGCCGCCCTGTACCCATATCTCTATATCTTTTATTTCCCTGATCACCCGCTGGAAGAGGATGAAGGAAGATTCGTCGCTTACCTGCCCGCTGCCTTCATTCCCTTTAATAATAATACCACTGGCTTTAGTAGCCCTGGCTTTATGCGCTTCGCCTACGGTATGCACCTGGTAGAATACCTGCACATGATCTTTGAGGGGGATCTTTGTGCCAAAGGGCATGATGGCCAGTGTAACCTGGTCTGGTAATGTAATGTCTGCAAGGGCGGCGCCTGAAAAGCAAACGCCGAAGGGTTGGTCGGTTTGTGTGGTGAGCGCATTCAGCGCGTCGACGGCTTTTTGTTTATTGCGGCCAAGATGAAGTACAGGGGTGGCGTTGGCTTTCATCAGGCTCAGTACAAGGCGCACATCGGGTTGTTCATAAGGAGTAACTCCTATAATTTTCATCTTTCCCATAGTAGTAAGTTTGCTCCGGACATGGCAAAACACTGGTTAAACTAATTTTTCAATTAGCATAACGCAGGATTTATAATGGCCAATACGGAAACGTTGATGGCTATTTTGAATCAGTTGGTTCCTAATATCCTATATATACATACGGTCTATCTGACGGACAGGGTTGGTATTGCATACATTTTTTTTCTTCGAACATAAGCACGACAGTACAAGGATGCTTTGAGATAAAGACGAGACGGATAAAGGTTTTTCAATCCTAGTCAAAGCTACATCCGGGTTAAGGGCTTTCGTTATAAAGATATACAGTTCACCGGTTAATAGTTCCTATCTATTGTGCTCACACGTTCTTCATGCTCTTCACATGTGTTGATCAAGGCCAGGCATCCCTAATTTAAATGATACTTTTAGGTCGGTGACGGAACCTTTGCTACCAGAATAAGTATAAAAGGCGTTGCTAAAACAATTGCATTCAAGATCTCCGCATTCCTGGTGTGGTGTAATTGAGTGTTCATAGGCTTGCAGTTTTGAATAATTTCCTTTATGAATGTACAAAAAAACTAAACCGTTGCACCGGTGCATTCATCCTATAAACCCTATAGTGTATTCCTAAAAAGAATACTTTTTTCAATTGTAGTTTTGAAATATCCGTCCAGCAAGGATTGTGAGCATCATTGCTCATATGTTTACAAATTATTAAGTTTTGGAAAGGGATGAAGGATGAATCGGAAACGTGCAGAAATATTCAAAGGGTAACTGCGCAAATATGCTGTGAAGTTTCGCAGATATACACGCAGCATTTTTAAAAGTACTGCTAATTTGAGGGATGCATAGCAGGTTTTAAGATGAACCTCCAAGGGTTTTAAACCCTTGGAGAGTTCACCTCCGTTATGATGTTATTTTAGCAAAATGCGCTGGCACATACCGAGAGCAAGGAGAACACATAGAGAACACATATAGAAGACTTAGAGAACAGGGAGAAAATAGTATGATTTAGCACTAACAGGAATAGGATCATTTCCAGCCTCCGCCCAGTGCCTGGTACAACTGTACCGTGCCTGCCAACATTTCCCTGCGCGCCTCTATCAATGAGAGTTCTGCCTCCAGCACACTCTTTTGTGCTGTGATGATCTCCAGGTAGGATGCATATCCACCCAGGAAAAGATCATTCGCAGTAGACACTGCGCTTTGCAATACGGCCACTTCTGCAGTTTTTAATTGATATACCTGTTGCTGGTTATTAATATTACCAAGTGCCACGGCCACTTCCTGGTAAGCCTGCAGGATCTGCTGCTGGTAATTGTTCCAGGCGATCTTTGCGCCTGCATGCGTCATCTGGTATTGTGCAGACAACTGTTTCTGGTTGAACAGCGGCGCCGTAATGCTGCCTAATACACCATAGGCAAATGAGCCCGGGTTTAGCAGCAGTCCGGCCTTAAACGCATTATAACCTGCATAAGGCGTGATATTCAATGAGGGAAGGAAAGCTTTACGGGCAGCGGAGATATCGGCTTTAGCGGCACCCAGTTCCAGCTCTGCCTGGCGGATATCAGGACGGTTCACCAGCAGTTGGGAAGGCACGCCCGGTTTCCAGGCCGCTGATAATGTATCTACAGTCAATTGTTTCCCGCGCGGAATGGGCTGCGGAAATCTTCCGAGGAGATAATTGAGCTGGGTTTCTACCTGCAGCAGCCGCTGACGGGTAGTATACTGACGGCTGCGTGTATCCAGCAGCTGCGCCTGGAATTGTTGCTGCGCCAGTAATGTAGCGCGGCCTGCTTCCATCTGTATGGATACAGTGGATAGCGCAGACTCCTGCAGGTCAATGTTCTTTTGTAATACTACCAGCTCGCTGTCAAGCGCTATCAGTTCATAATAATGGGAAGCCACTGCTGCCACCAGCAGGGTGCTGACCAGGCGTTCTCCTTCGGCGCTGGCCAGGAAATGCATAAGGGCTGATTTCTTGCGGTCTTTCAGCTTGCCCCACATATCGATCTCCCAGCTGCTGCGCAGGCCCAGGAACAGATCCGGTGTAGGGTCTGGAATGCGCTGGTCTTTGTTGATGTTGGGAGAAAGGTTCGTATCAAAATTACCTACGCCGTTCATGGTATACTTACCATATTTATCAACGCTGGCAGATGCGTTGATGCTGGCCGCCGGCAACCACGCATACTTTGCTGCCATTAATACGGCGCCGGAGATCTTTACTTGCTCTCCTGCAGTTTGAAGTTCATAATTGTGCCTTAAAGCGGAATCGATCAAATCCCGCAGATAAGGATCTTTAAAGAACTGCTGCCAGGGTATGCTACCTATACCCGTGGTATCGGAGATATTATTAAAGGTATCCGGCAGCTGCCTTGGTTGCGGCAATGCCAGCGGCTGATGAAGGCGACAGCCCAACATCAGCAAGGCGTACAGCGTAGGTAGGACAAAATATATAAGTGATCTCTTATTCATGTTAATTCCGTTTAGTGCTGCGCGTTAAAGACGCAAACAATACATATAAGCCCGGTATCACCAGTACCCCGAAGAGGGTGCCTATCAACATGCCGCCCGCTGCAGCCGTACCAATAGAACGGTTACCCATGGCGCCCGCGCCGGAAGCGATACACAACGGTATCAAACCTGCGATGAATGCAAAGGAGGTCATGAGGATGGGACGCAAACGGGATACTGCTCCTTCCATCGCTGCTGCCAGCGGAGCTAAGCCCTGTTTATTACGTTGTATGGCAAATTCCACGATGAGGATGGCGTTCTTACCCAGCAATCCGATCAGCATCACCAGCGCTACCTGTGCGTAGATGTTATTCTCCAGCCCGAGTAAACGCAGTGAAATGAATGCGCCGAAGATACCGGCCGGCAAAGAGAGGATCACCGGTAATGGCAGCAGGAAGCTTTCGTATTGCGCTGCCAGCAGCAGATACACAAACACCAGGCAGATGGCGAAGATATAGATGGCCTGGTTGCCGGATAAGATCTGTTCACGCGTCATGCCGCTCCATTCATAACTAAATCCTCTTGGCAGTTTGGCGGCTTCTTCTTCTATTGCCCTGATAGCGTCGCCGCTACTGAAGCCTGGCGCCGCATCTCCATTGATCATTGCGGCCGTGTACATGTTGTAGCGGGTGAGCTGCTCCGGTCCGTATACCCGCTCGAGGCGGATGAAGTTGGAGAAGGGCACCATCTCTCCGCTATCGTTCTTTACATAGAGGTGCAGCACATCTTCGGGTTTTGTTCTGTACTGCGGCGCTGCCTGTACCATTACTTTATACATCTGTCCAAAGCGGATGAAATTGGAAGCATAGTAACTGCCTAATAATGTCTGCAGCGTTTCCATCGCCCGTTCTATGCTGACACCTTTCTGTGCGGCACGTTCCTGGTCTACATGGATCATATATTGAGGGAAACTGGGATCAAAGCTGGTGAAGGCACTGGCGATCTCCGGCCTTTGTTTCAGCGCCGCGATGAAATCGTTGGTGACCTTGGCGGTTTGTTCGAGCTTACCAGTGCCTGTTTTATCCAGCACGCGGAGCTCAAAGCCGCTGGCATTACCGAAACCGGGCACCGTAGGCGGTGGGAAGAATTCGATATTTGCGTCGGTGATATGTTTTACTTTTTGGGAGAGCAGGGCCATCAGCTCGTTCACGGATGCTTTTCGTTCTTCCCAGGGCTTTAGGTTGATCATGCCCATGCCGTAAGAGGCGCCTGCCACTTCGTTCACAAGGCTGTAACCGGCCAGCGTGGATACAGATTCTACCGCGTCCATCTTATTGGCAGCCGCATACACTTCTTCCAGCACGAGCTGTGTACGTTCTACGGTAGCGCCGGGCGGTGTGGTCACATTCACATAGATCATGCCCTGGTCTTCTGAAGGAATAAAGCCGGAAGGCAGTATAGCGCTGGCGCCCCAGGTGGCCACAAAAAATACTACCAGCAATACCAGGGTGATGATCCGTCTGCCGGCCACGCGGCCCAGGAAGCTGCGATAACGGTTGGCAGTAGCATCATAGCCTTTGTTGAAACCGCGGAAGAAGCGTGCCAGCCAGCCTTTCGCTTCCTGCCCATGCGTGTTCTTCAGCATGATGGCGCAGAGTGCAGGCGTTAAGGTTACCGCATTGATACCGGATATCACAATAGCGATGGCCAGTGTTAAGGAGAACTGTCTGTAGAACACACCCACCGGCCCGGAGAGAAATGCTACCGGTATGAACACGGCAGACATTACCAGCGTAATAGCCACAATAGCGCCGCTGATCTCTCTCATGGCAGCCAGCGTGGCTTCCAGCGGAGGCAGGTGCTCTTCACTCATCTTCACGTGCACGGCCTCCACCACCACAATGGCATTGTCCACCACGATACCTATCGCCAGTACGAGCGCAAAGAGTGTAAGCAGGTTTATAGAGAAGCCCATCAGCTGCATGAAGCAGAGTGTGCCGATGAGGGCCACAGGCACCGCCAGCGCAGGAATGAGTGTAGAACGGAAATCCTGCAGGAAAATGAACACTACCAGGAACACCAGCAGGAAAGCTTCTATCAGGGTGCGCAGCACTTCGTGTATAGAGGCGTCCAGGAAGCGCGACACATCATAGTTAAAATTGTAAGTCATGCCAGGCGGAAAGGAGCTTTCTTTCAATTCCTGCATGCGGTCTTTTACCTGCTGTATCACATCGCTGGCATTGGAGCCAGGGCGTTGTTTGAGCATGATGGAAGCAGAAGGCTTACCGTCGGTTTGTGACACCATCCCATAGGTCAGTGCGCCGAATTCCAGTTCTGCCACATCTTTAAGGCGCAGCATGGAACCATTGCTTTCCGTGCGAATGATGATGTCGGAATATTGTTGTGGTTCAAAGAATTTACCGGTGTAGCGCAGTACATATTGCAGCAGCTGTGGCGCTTTATCAGAGCTCTCACCGGTTTTACCAGGGGCGGCTTCTATGTTCTGCCTCCGGATGGCGGCGATCACCTCTTCTGAAGAAATGTTGTAAGCCAGCATGCGGTCGGGTTTCAGCCATACGCGCATGGCATATTCCTTGGCGCCCATGATCTCCGCACGGCCTACGCCGTTGATCCTTTTCAGCTCCTGCAGTATGTTGATGTCTGCAAAATTATAGATGAACTGTTCGTCCACCTGCGGGTCTTCACTCATAATGTTGAGGTAGAGCAGCATACTGTTCACCTCTTTTTCTGTAGTAACCCCTGCTTTAATTACTTCTTCAGGGAGCTCGTCGATGATGGTGGCTACCCTGTTCTGTACGTTCACTGCTGCCTGGTCGGGATCAATGCCCACCTGGAAGAAGACGGTGATGACCGTGATGCCGTCGTTCGTGGAAACAGAGGACATATAGGTCATGCCGGGCACGCCGTTGATGGCCCTTTCCAGTGGAGTGGTCACTGCCTTGGTGCATACTTCGGCATTGGCGCCGGTATACTTGGCCGTAACGGTTACGGAAGGAGGTACGATATCGGGGAATTGGGTAACCGGCAATGTAAAAAGCGCCAGTAATCCCACTAAGGTTATGATCAAAGAAATGACCAGCGACAGCACCGGCCGCTTAATAAAAGTATCAAACATGCAATCTTGTTTTGAAGGACGCTTTACATTTTCAGCACGCTATCCAATGGAATAGAAACAGGTTCAATGCGCATACCGTCGCGGAGGCTTTGTGTACCCTCGCATACGATCCGGTCACCGGGCTGCAGCCCGTTCTTCACGATGTAAGAATAGTGTAAGCGTGAACCGGGCGTAAAGTTGCGCATAGCGATACGGTTGCTGGAGTCTACTACAAATACGAAGTTCTTATCCTGCATTTCAAATACCGCTTTCTGTGGGATGATGAGTGCGTCCTCCACTGCATTTTCCAGCTGTACGTTGCCGCTGGCGCCATGTTTGAGCAGCTTTTGCGGATTGGGAAAGCGGGCGCGGAAAGCGATGGCGCCGGTGGAGCTTTCAAATTCACCTTCCACGGTTTCTACCTTGCCCGGGTGATTATAAGGAGAGCCGTCTGCCAGTATCAGGTTCACGGCTTTATTATCGGGTCCTTTTTTGGATTTCTTGTATTCCAGGTATTCTGTTTCCGATACATTGAAATAAGCATATACTTCATTGATATCAGAAACGGTTGTGAGCAGGGCGCCGTCTGCTACCAGGCTGCCTGTTTTCAGCGGTATACGGTCTATCACCCCGTCAAAGGGTGCGCGGATATCCGTATAACCCAGTTGCATGGCTGCTTTGGTAGCGGCAGACCTGGCCTCGTCTACACGTGCGTTCACGGCTGCCAGCTTGGCTTCCGCTACTTCCAGCTCGGTTTTGGCGATCACCTTTTTTTCTACCAGCATTTTAACGCGCCGGAGCTCCACTTCGCTTGCCTTGGCTTCTGCTATGGCGCTGCTCAGGTTGGCGTTGGCTTCCGCCAGTAATGTTCTGTATTCTTCGTCATTGATGGAGAAGAGCAGCTGTCCTTTCCGCACTTCCTGTCCTTCGTCTACGTAGATCTTTTCCAGGAACCCGTTCACGCGGGCCCTGATCTCCACATTCCGTACCGCCTGCAGGCTGGCCACATATTTATGCTGGAGCAAGGTATCTTTTACAACCAGTTCCGTAACAGGAAATGGCTTTTCATTTTCTTTAGCGGTGTTCGTGTTTCCGTTGGTGGTACATCCGTATATGGCAATAGCACTCCATCCCGCAATGGCCCAAATATAACGCTGCATTGTTGAGTCAATTAACAGTTAACAATTAAGAATAAGTCTGGAAAGAAAAAAAGGGTGATGGGCCGGGATCAAAACAAAGTGTACCGGAAGAGGAAGTTATAATAAGCGGGTAAAAATGCATCAAGCCATTGATAGACGCCGGATTTGTTTTCTTTTTCCTGTATATAATAATCCTGCTTGTCTTCAGGATAAACAATGCGCTGGTTAATGCTGAACTGCCGTGAGGAGGCATTGAGATAGTAGCGGGTCTTCTTTTTGCTTTTGGTGGCGCGGATCATTTCTTTCCCGCCGTCATCATCCTCCACACTGAAAGCATGGGAAAAGTCATCAAAAGCAATGGCATGATGAATGGTATCGGCCACCACCTTTTTATTGGCAGAAGCCGATTGAATATGCAGGCTGTACAAAAGAATGCACAGCAGCCACTTAAACGATATGTTGCGCCTGATCGCCCCCATGATGGTTTGCAAAATTAAACTACGCGCCTTAACAGTCAAAGGAAAACTGTATGAACGGCAGGCAGTTTTAACTTTCCTTTAATAAACAGGTAATTATTGTTGTCCGGCAAAGCTGCCGTCCAGCAGCTCTTCCGGGGGCTGACGATCTTCTGTATGCAAGTGTACGTTATTCATTTCTTCAAATATATGTCCGTCTTCATAACCAACGGAAACGAATACTGTCAGTTGCTGCCGGGCAGGGCCTTTGAAGGTGCCCTTTACCGGGCTGCAATCTGAAAAGTGCCGGCCAACAGACAACTTGACATGTTTATTGGTTACCCAGACATTGTTGGTGGGATCTATACCAGCCCATCCATAGCCGGGTATCCAGGCTTCCACCCAGGCGTGGGTAGCGCCTTCACCACGCATCCCGTTCTTGTTGGGACAGATATAACCGCTCACGTAACGGCAGGGAATACGGCAGGTACGCAGCACCTGCAGCATGATATGGGCAAAATCCTGGCAAACACCTGCGCGGTGCTGAAGGATCTCGTCTACCGTGGTTTCCACATTGGTGATACCTTTAATGTATTTGAAATGTTTGAAGATGTATTCACTGCAGTGCTCCACCATAGCAGCAATGCTGTCGTATCGTTGTATGGCGGCAGCGATAGCATCGATGGCCTCCTGCGATTTTATCATATCGCGGGATGCCAGCTCCAGCAGCTGCAGCTGTCCTTCCATTTCGGCGCTCAGCTGATCCAAGCCTGTATGGAAATTTATTTTCAGCTGGGAGGAGGCGGTAGTGCGCACCAGCAGCTTACTTTCTATAGACAATACCTTGTGTGGCGGCAATACGTTGAACAGCCCGGCCCTGTTGCCGTAGTAATCGGTAAAGGTTTGTATATCCGGGTGGTCTGTTATGAACAGGTCGTGTTGCAGCACTTCCTGGTCAGGGCACTGGTAAGGAAAGATCTTGATCTCATTCGCGCTTTCTTTTACCGGCCTGTCGTACTCGTAGCGGGTAATATGGTGGATCTTGAAAATAGACATACTGTTATCAACTTATGCGTAAGAGAAGAACTGCTGGCTCAGCTTTGTGGTGAACTGTAACAGCTCGAGCCGGATCTCCTCCAGGAATTGCTGTAAAGATTCATTGTTTAATGTTTCGAGGTCGGTATACCTCACTTTGCTGTTCAGGCGGCCAAAGCGGCGCATCAGCGAAGCTACCTCACCGGAGCTGTTGCCGCGGATCACTTCCTGCAAACGGCGTTCCATCCTGCCCAGCGTATGTGCTACGGAGTGGGGGAAGTTGTCGTTGAACAGCACCTGGTGCAGCACATTATAATTATAATTGGCTGTTCGGTAGGTTTTGAGATGCAGCTCATAGCCGGATAAAGATAATAACAGATATCGCCATTGCATAATATCCCTGATATCATCCAGGTTATAGCTGATGCGGTGGTACTCTTTATTGGTGAGCACGATGGTTTCCAGGCAACGTTCCACATACTTACCCAGGTTCATGAAGCTCCAGCCCAGTCCGCGCGACATGGTGATGTCTGTCACCCCGTTATACAGTACCGTATGCCGGGTGATGAGCTGCATCACCTCGACGGCTTCATAACTGTTAAGCCGTTTATCCAGCGTAGTCTGGTTCATGAGGTGGTAGATGGCGTTCACTTCCTCCCATACTTCTTTGGTGATGTGATCCTGCACGCCGCGTGCATTCTCGCGGGCCTTGCTGACGATCACCTTCAGGGAATTATTGTTATTGGTATCCGTGATCAGGTTTCTGAGCGCTGCACCCGTATTGTATTCTATGGCGGCAATTTCCTCCGGAGAGGAGGCGGAGAATGTTTCCAGCACCGGTCTCCAGGTAAAGGAGCCATTTGCGTCCTTATCCAGCGAGAGGATGTAATGAGTGGACACGGCGCGTAAAAGCCCGCCGGCCCGCTCCATATAGCGGTTCATCCAGAATAATGCGTCGGCTATTCTACTGAGCATGTTTTATTAGCTGTTAGCCTTTAGCTATTAGCTGCTAGCTAAAGGCATATTTTAGATTACTAAGGTTATATAATGAACTTTAAAGACTGGCTACAGCTAGTAGCCAGAAGCTAATACCTAAAAGCTGTTAATCAATGATCCAGGTATCCTTACTGCCTCCTCCCTGCGAAGAGTTCACTACCAGCGACCCGGGACGGAGCGCTACCCTTGTTAGTCCGCCCGGTACGATCTGTATGCCCTGCGGCCCGCAAAGGGCATAAGGACGCAGGTCTACATGGCGCGGCTGGAAGACGCCGTCTATAAAACAGGGAACGGTAGACAGTTTGATAATGGGCTGTGCAATGAAGTTCCGGGAGTCTGCTTCAATCTCCACTTTGGCTTTGGCCCATTCTTCTTCAGATACTTTGTTGCCCATGATCATGCCGTAGCCGCCAGACTGGTTGGTGCGCTTGATCACCATTTGATGGATATTATCGAACACATGTTTGCGTGCGTCGGGCTGGCTTAGTTCATAAGTAGGTACGTTGGAGAGGATGGGCTCTTCGTTCAGATAATAGCGGATCATAGCAGGTACGTAGGCATAGACTGCCTTATCATCCGCTACACCGTTGCCTACGGCATTGACGATGGCTACTGTGCCTTTCCGGTAAGCGCTCATGAGACCAGGCACGCCCAGGGCGCTGTCTGGCCGGAAGACCAGCGGGTCCAGGTACTCATCGTCTATACGGCGGTATATTACGTGCACCTGTTCCAGGCCGTTGGTGGTCTTCATATATACTTTATGGTGATCCACCACCAGGTCGCGCCCTTCTACCAGGGAAACGCCCATCTGCCGGGCCAGGAAAGTATGTTCGTAATAAGCGGAGTTGTATACGCCCGGCGTCAGCAGCGCTACGGTAGGGTTGGACACCTGCGGAGGCGCCAGCTGCAGCAGTATTTCGTGCAGCAGCAGGGGATAGTTGCTGACCCGTCTTACATGATTGGCTGATAGCATCTCCGGGAAGATGCGTTTGGTCACTTCCCGGTTCTCCAGCATATAGCTTACGCCTGAGGGGGTACGAAGATTGTCTTCCAATACATAGAATTTACCATCATCCCCCCTGATCAGGTCTATACCGGAGATATGTATATAGATATCATGCGGCACTTTAATGCCGTACACTTCGCGGGTATAATGGGGGCAGGAGGCGATCAAAGCAGCAGGCACCACTTTATCCTTAATGATCTGCTGCTGATTATAGATATCCTTTAGAAAGTGATTAAGGGCTTTGAGGCGTTGTTTGATACCGCTTTCCACATGTTCCCATTCCAGGCCCGTAATGATGCGCGGGATGATGTCGAAGGGAAAAATACGCTCAATACCGGCATTGTCACTGTATACCGTAAAGGTAATGCCCTGGTTCATGAAGAGCTCTGCTGCCAGGCGGTCTTTCTGCTGCAGGGCAGCTACATCCAGTTCTTTCAGGGCGGCAAACACTTTGCTGTAGTGGGCGCGTATCTGGTCGGTATCGCACATCTCGTCCCAGATGCCATCCGTGCAGCCGTAACCGGGCAATAAATTTTCGAGGCCCATTGCTATACTGTTTTGGGTTAGTAAATATGATTCCCGTCAAACGTTTACTTCCCAATGGTTTATAACAAGATAACATTTATATAATATAAATAGAAAGTTTTTCCCTCAATAAGTTGATTATTTAAGATTAAAGAACTAATTTGGTATATAGCAGAATGCTGTAATCCCGAATTTTTTTACGCTAGCCCAAATTTATATGCGCCCTAATTTCCTTATTGTTTCTTTACTCTTGTTAACTGTAAGTAATTTTTCCTGTACCAAACATCAGGATAACATCAATTATAAATTGATAAAGGCCACTTTTGAAGAAGACATACGGCTGAATCCTGTTGGTTCCGGGAAAGTAACCACTATGGCACTACGGAATTGGTACAATTGCCCTGACGGCGGAATAGCTTGTGGCACTGGCAACACAATAGCCTGCAGCAGCAACCAAACCTGCCCTCCCGCCCAGATACCTCCTTATAAGTCTTTTATGTGCGCCGGCTCAACGCCGGCTACTATGGGATGCGGGAACGGAGGAACAGGCAGTGGATGCTATGTACAGGTCTACTGCGTACCTCAGCCAGGCACACCTCCACAACATTCTGCAAGCCCCTGTAATTTTGGCAGCATTCCTATGGGTTGCTTCAATTTCCCCGGTGGACCAGACTGTTCTCCTTTGGTGAATTGCCAAACTCCTCCACCATGAAATATTGACTATAACATATGAATAAGGCCTTTAAGATTACCAACCTTTTTTTGTTTTTATTATTGTTGACCCATTTGTTGTGCTGCAAGCAGAGCATCGCAGACAAATACCTGGTGAAAACAAAATGGGCAGGTGAAAGGGATAAGTATTCCTTTAAGACAGATTCTATCCGGATACCAATCAGTAAAAGTTATAGCCATGTATATTTTACTTATGCATTGTACCACGCAGGCCAAACCGATTACTTTATAGGGTATAATCCGAAAAATGCGAGCATAGATGTTTACAACCTTTCCAAGAGGACTCCGGTAAAACAGATCGAGTTGAGGAAAGACAGTACTTTTATAAACAAGCTGGATAAACAGGACCTGGATAAAGGTAGAAGCATAACAGACATATGCGTCGTTAATCTTGACTCTATTATTGTCAACTTGAGCAATCAGCAGCTCATTGTGCTGGATACCAGCGTACGTAAGAAAAGAGTACTGCGGCTGGATCAGCTTGGGTACCGTAACAATATTGCAGCTTTTCCAATCAGCTACAGCACTTATTTCAAGATGACCGCTTTAAATAATAAACTGCTGATGAACCTGATTTATGCAGATGATGACTGGGTGAAGAAAAGGCCATGCTTTGCCTTGCTGGATGTAAAAGAAGAGAAATTGGTGCCACTTCCGCTTTATTACTCGGATTATTTTTATCATATCAATGGGAAAACAGGTTTTTTGGGCCATATTAATGTAAGTGAATTTCAAAAAAGCGGTTTGATCACTTATAATTACCTGTATGAATCCAATATCTACCAGTACAACCCAACAGATAGTATGATCACTTGTTACGGAGCCAGTACCTCTCACGGACGAAATCTGGTTGAACCGTTTATATTCAGGGACGGAGATAACCTGAAGAACTGGGAGATCCATAATATAGAGAGCATGCAGTTTTTTAACGTGATGTACGACGAGTTCCGGGATGTGTATTACAGATTCAGTTTGCGCAATATCAATTACAGAAATGGAAGGTATTTCAACTCAGTACTGGAAAAGCCGCTGGTACTGATGATCTTTAATAAGAATTTTGAAGTAATCAAAGAAATAGAACTGCCGCTGTACCTTTATGCAGCGAATACCTGGTTTGTGACCGCTGAGGGACTTTTCATATCGGCTACCAATCAGAAGAAAGAAAATATTGACCCTGGATTTCTGACCTACCACATTTTTAAACTTTCTAAAGACCAACAAGAGAAATGAAAACTGCTGTAGCCGTACTGCTTATGCTGTTGTTATTAAGCTGTCATCATTCACCTGTACCTGAAGAACAGGAACAACTTGATCTATATCTGAAGGAAATACACCACACCGAGATAAAAGGGTTTCAGCGGCTTTTTGTGGTTGTGATATCCGGCAGGTGTGGTTCCTGTACAGAAAAGACAATTAGTTTTCTTAAACAGTTGGATAAAGGCGACAGGTACCGCGATTATAAGCGTATCATTATCATTCCCGACAATAACGCATATGTAGTAGACTCATTTCAGCAATCCTCTTCCAGGTTCATTGTTGACAAGAGTTACGTGCTTGAAAAATACGGGATCAATTTCCCAAAGAATATTTTTATGGAGTTCAGAAATGATAGATTGATATTTAAAGACTGGCTTTATATGGAAAATGTGGATAGCGTGGCCCGAAGGTATCATTTCAACTTGTAGGTTAATAACATGCAGTAATTTATTGATTGAAAAGAATTATGGCGAAGCACCCATGAAGATGCTTCGCCTTTCTTATCCTAATACCCCGGATTCTGTTCTATTCCATACACATCCACTTCTGATTGCGGAAACGGCCACACATAATTCTTATCTGCAAATTTCCTGGGCTGGCCTCCCGGGTTAATGATTGCGGTCAGCACTTCTTTCGCAGTTTTCCAGCGTAGCAGGTCAAAATAACGGGTACCTTCCAGGGCAAATTCTACGCGTCTTTCCCGCCGTATACGCAGGCGCATATCAGCTTGTGATAATCCTGCAGGCAGGGGCGGCATCTGGATGCCTTTACGCGCCCTTACAGCGTTAACGGCGTTATATACATCCGGACCGGGGCCTGCTGCTTCATTCTGCGCTTCTGCATACATCAGCAGTATATCGGCATAGCGGAGCAGCACAAAATCCTGGTCACTGCGGGTAGAGTAATTGGCAGGGGCCCTGGTAGTATCAAGATATTTTTTTACCAGGAAACCCGTACGGTTATTGCCATCTTTGCTGGGGTCAAAGATGCCGTTGGCGCTATACTTCCAGGGATCGCCGGGTACATATACTGTTTTACGCAGCCGTGGATCGCGGTTGTTGTAGGGATGCGCGGTATCATATAAAGGCGATTCGGTGATCGTTTTGCCATCGGTGCATTCATATGCCTCTACCAGGTTTTTGATCGGCTGGATCCTTTCCCACTGATCCCAGCCCATCTGGTAATCCAGTGTACTGAACATATTCGGCAGCAGGTAGCGGGCAGAAAAAATGATCTCCGGGTTATTGTTCTGGCCAGGCTTTACAAAGAGGCCGTAATACTCGTCAGCAAGCCGGAATTTACCTCCGTCTATCACCTGCTTTGCAGCAGCTGCAGCTTCAGGGAAACGGCTGTTGTATAAAAGTACCCGTGCCTTGAGTCCCAAGGCAGATGCTTTCACTGCGCGGCCTGCATAAGCCACATCAGGCAGGCTGGTAATGGCAGTATCCAGGTCTTTCAGTACCAGGTCCACTACGGCTTCCCGGCTGCTCTTCTTCTGGTCTTTGGCGTATTGCAGCGGTTCTGGCTGCAAGCTGATAATAATGCTACCGTAGATATTGGTCAGCTGAAAATAAAAATAGGCACGCAGGAAGTGTACTTCTGCCTTGTATTGCGCCAGTGTAGCGGCATCTATCTTAACGCGGTCTGCATTGGCCAGGAAATAATTACAGGAGGCGATGGCCTTGTAATTCATATTGTACCAGTCATTCACTATACCGCCGGTGGTAGATTCCAGTTGTCCCAAGGCGATGTTGTTGAAAGAAGTGCTCCTGGGGTAAGCATTGTCGGAGAGGCCGTCCCAGTACATGGTGAATGCACCGAAACCTTCGGTAACACCCTGCGACTGGTTAATAGACAGAGAGGCATAGCAACCCGTAAGCGCCAGCTTCAGATCATCTTCCGTATTCCAGAAATTGTCTGCAGCAGGCTGGTCCAGCGGGTATTTATCAAGAAAGCTGCTTTTACAGCTCATCACGAGCAGTAAGAGGAGGCTGTATATATATCGTGTGTTCATAATTGTTGTATTCAGGTTAAAAAGTAGCTCTTGCGCCAAAGGAATAGATCTTGTTCTGCGGATAGTTCACAAAGCGGGTGCTGCCATCGCCACGTTCCGGGTCAAGGGAAGGATAGTTGGTGATCGTGAACAGGTTATCGCCCGCGAAGTAAACGCGCAGTGCAGAGATGCCTGCGCTTTTAAGCCATGGCGCCTGCAGGTTGTAGCCCAGCTGTACATTCTTGAGGCGGAGGAAAGATGCATCCTTTAAGAGGAAAGTAGAGGGCATGCTGGATATAGGTCCGTATCCCTGTACATAGATGGCCGGAAGGCTGGCGCTGGTGTTTTGCGGTGTCCACGCATTCCGCCATTCTTTAGTGGGTGGTGTAGACTGTGCAAAGGGCTCAATACCCCAGCCGGTGACATAGAATTTCTGTCCCTGCACACCATAGAAGAATGCAGAGAGATCGAAATTTTTCCAGGCTCCGTTGATGTTCAGCGAATAGGTGAAGTCAGGATAAGCGCCATCTGCATAGGTGCGGTCTTTGGAGTCGATCACCTTATCGCCGTTCACGTCACGGTATTTCAGATCACCGGGTTTAGGATTGAATGGTTGGGTAGGCGAGCTTTGTATCTCCTCCTGCGTTTGAAAGATACCCACCACATCGTAGAGGTAGAAAGTATTGTAAGGATGACCTTCTTCGCGGATATTGTTGCCGCCGATCTCCCGGGCGCCGAATTTGGTGAGCTCATTTCGGAAGGTCTGGAAATTAGCGCCGATGCCGTATTCCAGCTCACCAATCTTATCCTGGTAGCGCAGGCCAAATTCCCAGCCGGTATTATGCATGGTGCCACCGTTAATTACGGGACCGTTCAGGCCTATCCAGCCGGGCACCTGTGCGGTGCGCAGAATGTCATAGGTTTTCTTGTCGTACCAGTCGGCATTCAATGTAAGGCGGTTATCAAGCACAGTAAAATCTACACCAATGTCGAAGACCCGGGTGGTTTCCCAGCGGATGTTCTGATCTACCAGGGCCTGGCGTTGTGTGCCCAGGTATACGGCGCTGTTATCCAGCGGATAGTTAGCGCCGAGCTTCAGCACATTCTGGTAAGGATAGTTGCCGATATTCTGGTTACCCAGTTTACCCCAGGAGGCCCGCAGCTTCAGATCGTTCAACCAGGAAGCGGCTTTGAGAAAGGGTTCCTGCGCCACACGCCAGCCCGCGGAGAAGGAGGGGAAGAAGCCCCAGCGGGTATCGTTGGCAAAACGGGAAGAGCCATCGTAACGCATGTTGGCTTCAAAGAGATATTTGTCTTTATAATCGTAGTTGATGCGGCCATAAAAGGAGCGTAGCGCCCATTCATAAGCCGTGCCGCCGGTACGCTGACCATCTGTTCCGCCTGCTTCCAGCTCACGTAAGGTGGTACCGGGGAAGTCGCGGCGATAACCGGCCAGGCTGTCCTCTTTATAATATTCTTCCTGTGCGCCGCCTAATAGTTTAATATGATGGCTGCCCAATTGTTTATCATAAGTGAGCTGGGTATAAACAACGGGGTAGATGGTATTGCCATTGGTGACCTGCAGGCCTTTTTCGCCTACGTCAAGATAGGTGGCGAAGGCGCCGGTGAACCAGTCGTACTGCGGTACTACCGGCCGGAAGTCTTTGATCTGCTGGAAGCTGAAGTTAAACCCACCCCTGGTTTCCCAGCTGAGTCCCTCCAGGAGTTTAACATTCACAAAGAGATTGCTTTGTACATAATAGGAGCGGTCGGTAGCCTGTACATTGTCTGCAATGGCAACAGGGTTCTTGTTGTGATATACGTAGGGGTCGCCGCGATAGGTATAATGTCCGCTGCCATCCGGTACAATAGGCCCATACATAGGGGCCTGTGAAAGCGTGGCGAGAAACTGGTCCTGGCTGCCCTGCCTCGGGAACCTGCGATCACCATAGTTAAAGTTAACGTTTGCACCGAAGGTGAGCCGTTTATTCACCTCAGAATTTAGATTGAATTGCAGCGTGTATTTTTTAAATTCAAAACCTTTCATGGTGCCCGGCTGATCGATATATCCAAGGCCTACATTGTAGGTGGTGCCATTTCTGCCGCCGCTCACGTTCAGGTAATGGTTATGGGTGTACACGGTGCGGAAAATGATATCCAGCCAGTTCACGTCAGGATATTTTACTTTATCTGTAGCGTTGCGGTACAGGTTGATAAAATCATCGGGATAGGCCTTTGCCTGACCGGAATGTTGCAGCGCCTGGTTGTACAGCTCCATGTATTCAACGGAGTTGGTGATCAGGGAGGGCAGGCGTGTGGCGGAGGTAATACCCAGGTTATAGCTGTACTCCAGGTGAAGGCCTTCTTTTGCGCCTTTCTTGGTAGTGACCAATATAACGCCATTGGCTGCACGCGCTCCGTAGATAGCAGCGGAAGCAGCGTCTTTCAGCACTGAAACGGAGCCGATATCATTTGGGTTGATGGCGCCCAGGTTACCCGGTATGCCGTCGATGATCACCAGTGGATCATTGCCAGCGCCGCTGAAAGTGCCTACGCCTCTAACGCGGAGGGCTATTGCTTCATTACCCGGTTCGCCGGAGCCTTCCACCACGTTCAGCCCGGGCAGCCTGCCCTGTAAAAGCGATGCAGGATTGGTGACCACCCGTTTGTTCAGCTCTTCAGCAGTAGCAGTAACTACAGCACCGGTGAGGTTCACCTTTTTCTGAGTGCCGTAGCCTACCACCACAACATCCGTTAGTTCGGTGGCTGCTTCTGTCAGCGTGACACTGATCTGTTGCCGGCCGTTCAGCGGAATGCTGGCTGGTTTGTAGCCTACAAATGAGAACTGCAGGGTGGCATTGGGTGGCGCGCTGATATGGAAGCGGCCGCTGGCGTCTGTTTGTGTGCCTGTTTTTCGTTCACCGTTTGTCAGGCTAACGGTAACGCCGGGCAGTGGATTGCCTTTACTGTCTTTTACCTGCCCGCTGATCTCGACGGGTTGAGTTGATTGCCAGGGTGCTGCATGTACAAGAACGCAATGAAGCAATAGTAGCCATGCGCATAGCATGCGGATGCGAGTTTTCATACGTAGAATTTTTAAAACGTGAAAAGATAAATGCCGGATTAACGCCAATAGGGTTCCATAGTATGCGGGTTAAATAGGGCCAGAAACAAAATAGATAAAATAACGTGTAAAGGAAGAGAGAGGTGAATTTTATATCAAAGATGGAGAAGATTATAAAGGTCATGGAATGTAAAAGGGCAGGAATTACTCCTGCCCTTATCACATCGTGTAGATATGTGCTGTTGATTAAATGGCTACTCTGCTTTTAAACTCGTTATTGGATTAGCCAGTGCTGCCCTGACTGATTGGAAACTTACCGTCAATATAGTAACCCCCAGCGTGCTGATGCCAGTGATGGCAAAGATCCACCACCACTGGATATTGCCCGTGTAGGCAAAATCATTCAGCCAGGCGTGCATGGCCCACCAGGCCATTGGTACGGCAATCATTACCGCCAGCATTACCAGCGCCAGAAAATCTTTTGAAAGCATAGCAGTGATATTCATCACACTGGCCCCCAGCACTTTCCTGATGCCGATCTCTTTTACTTTGGCATGTGCGGCGTAAGTAGATAATCCGAAAAGGCCAAGACATGAAATAAAGATGGCAATAATGGTGAACAGGTCAAACAGCTTTCCGGTACGTGCTTCGGAGCGGTAGAGCTTATCATAGCTTTCATCCAGGAACGTATATTGCATCGGGAAGCCTGCATTGTACTGCTGCCATACTTTTTCTACTGCTTTAATGGCCTGTGGGGCATTACGTCCGCTTGTTCTCACCAGCAGGCGATTGCTCTCCGGCTGGTAGTAGAAAATAAAAGGCTGAATCTTCATCCGCAATGACATGAAATGAAAATCTTTTGCTATGCCTATAATAGTGCCTGTAGTACCGCTAAAGGTGATGCGTTTGCCAATGGGATCTTTTATACCTGCTTCTTTAACGGCCGTTTCATTAAGAATGAAATGGGCCGAGTCAGCCGCTGATCCCGTGAAATTTTGCCCGGTTGCCATCTTTAAACGGAAGAAAGGAAAGAAGTCTTTGTCTATACCTGTCGCATGGATGAAGTAGCTCATATCCGGATCTTTTCCATCCCAGTTGATATCCAGTGTAGCGCCCGGTACATTGATAATATTGCCAGTGGCAGCAGTGACCCCGGTGATGGCGGGTTCTTTCATCAGCTCTGCTTTTACAGCGTCATAATGCGTATTCATATTTCGCATGTTCAGTGTAAATACATGCGACTTGTCATAGCCCAGTTCCTTCTTGCGGATAAAATTCAGCTGCCGGTTAATCACCAGTGTGCCGATGATCAGGGCAGCGGAGAATGCGAACTGGCAAACCACCAGTATTTTGCGAAAGGCAGTGCCGCCAACGCCAAAATACAGTTTCCCTTTAAGCGCCATCAGCGGTTTAAAGGAGGAGAGGAGCAGGGCAGGATAGGCGCTGGAGGCGATCAGCGTAAGCGTCACCGTTGCACCTATTACCGTCCACAAGCGGGGATCTGCCAGGTTGAGATGGATCTGCTTGCCAGAGATGTTGTTATACAGCGGCATCAGCAAGGCCATTAACCCGAATGCCAGGCAGAGGGCAATGGTAAAATAAAGCATGGTCTCTATAACGAACTGAATCATCAGCTGCCGCCTTGCAGCGCCGATGATCTTGCGTATGCTTACTTCCCTGGAACGGAGCACTGCCCTTGCAGTGGACAGGTTCACATAATTGATGCATGCGATCAGTAAAATGAATACGGCTACAATGGAGAAGATCTTTACCGTTTGCATAACGGTAGCTGTACCATCGGGTGCATACAGATGTGTGCTTGTAAGGGCTTGTAGCTGGTAAGCGCCCACATCAATCGGTTTGAGATCAGGCTGATGCCGGATGTTGATCTTTGTAAGACCGTCTTCCACTGATCTGAGCGATACACCCGGCTGTACCTGCAGGTATACATTCCATTTATAATTACCCCAGTCCTCATCCAGTGATTTACGAAAGCCGGTGCCATCATAACGTTTTTTATACAATTCAGTAGAGAACAGCATATCAGCTTCCAGGAAGGTGTTTTGCGGGAAGTTCTCTACCACGCCGCTGACGGTGAAGGTATATTTATTATCAGCCAGCAGGGTTTTGCCCATGGGGTCTTCGGCTCCAAAGAACTTTTTCGCGGCGGCACGGCTGAGGATCACCGATTGTGCATCGGGAAAGGGATGTTGCACATCGCCTTTCAGCAAATGAAAATCAAACACGCTGAAGAACGAGGGGTCGGCAAATACCATCGGCCCTGCTTCCAGTACTTTGTCCTGGTATTTGAACACGGCGTAATCATAATTTTCCGTGATCCTCACTGCTTGCTGTATGCCCGGCACTTCTTTAAGACCGAGGGGGGCAATCGGCGCCTGTACAACGGGATATACGCCGGTGCTGATGCCGGTACCGATTTTGGTATTGATCCGGTAGATCTGGGCGCTTTTACGATGGAACTGGTCGTAGCTCAGTTCATCATTTACCCACAGGAGAATAAGCAAGCCTACCGCGAGACCAACTGTAAGGCCGGTGATGTTCAGCAGGCTGTAACGCTTGTTATTGATCAGGTTTCGCCAGGCTGTTCTGAAGTAGTTTCTAAGCATAGAGGAAGGAGGTTATGGAAGCGGGAGGCGCTAATAGGATGCCGGATTTCAGGGCTTTGTTATTCAATGGGTTATGGGAGAGAGGAGTGAGTGATTGTCCGGTATGGGACAAAAGAGTGTTCAGTAATGGACAACCCGAGGGATCATGATCTGAAGACCATAAAGCCCAAACAGCAGATAGTAACCTGCCGTTTGGGCCTTCCTGATTAATCGGAATAGTCCTTACACAACGATGCTGTTAATTCCTTTTTCCATTGCTGTATCCTTGATTCCCGGCAGAGACGTTCCTTCTGCGCGTACCACAGTTACATCTGTCATGCCTATAAATCCAAGGAATGCTTTTAAGTACGGCACCACGAAATCCCTTTCCTGCATAGGCCCTTCAGAATAAACTCCTCCTGATGAGGTGGCGATGTATACTTTCTTTCCTGTTACCAAACCTTTAGGCCCGCCTTCGCCATAGCTGAAAGTAACACCTGCTCGTCCTATATGATCCAGCCAGGCTTTCAGTGAAGAATGAATGCTGAAGTTATACATGGGGGCGCCGATCACAATAATATCTGCATCGAACAGCTCTTTGATCGCCTCGTCAGAATGTTGCAGGGCTTCAATATTTGCAGCTGTTCTGGCTTCTGCAGGTGTAAAGAAAGATGTGATTTGCGCTTCTTCCAGGTGTGGAAAGTGAATGTTCACCAGGTTGTATTCCTTCACGGTGCTGCCAGGCCAGGCAGCCTGCAGTTTTTCTATGATCGCATTACCCAGCTGGATGCTGTAGGAAGCATTGCCCCTGGGACTTGAAATGACGTGCAGTATCTTTTTCATGTTTTTAGATTTAATTGAAGCAAAGAGATCCCCTTACGGATCTTCAGATCCGTTCAAAAGGATGTTTAATAAAAGTTTAAATGATCGTTCCGGGAGAAGGAAAAGGCGGCGCTACGCGGCCTGGTATTTACGCTGGTAAGTGATGTAGGAAACTACCAGCAATGCCATAAATATCAGCGGCATGATGCGTACGCCAACAGGATCTCCTGAAGCGGTATGTGCGATAAAAGCGGAAATAAATATCACTGCGAAACCGGGATAGGTCCATTCTTTCACCTTTTTTGCAACGGGCGCCAGTAATAATACGGCTCCGATGATCTTGAAAACAGCCAGTTCCACTCTGAAGTAATCGGGATAGCCGAGATGCTGGAACGCCATGCGCATAGCATCCTGTGTGAGATAAGCATATGCGGAGTATGCCATCATGAGCGCGACTATTGCAGTGGTTGCCCAATAAGTAATTTTAATTGCCTTCATGAATCTTGTATTTGATGAGGCAAAATTATCTATATCAGCCGGTATATTGCCGATAGTATCCTGAAGGTTAGCGCTAACCTTTGGGTAAGCGGGGCTTAAAAAGCTCCCCCCAAGGGAACTTTGAATATGGTTAATGTGCGAATCCGTTCCTGCCGCCGCCGCTGGTGAAAGTGGCCAGCATACGGGCTTTTTGTCCGTTGGAGAACATATACATACATGCATCATCTGTGTAATCCATGAAGTTCATGGTCATTTCCACCGGGGTGCCGGAGCAGGTGCTTAAGTGCGGGTAAGAAGGACAGCCGAAGTTGGCATCGTTGTGCACCGGAGTATCTCCTACAAGGTCATTACCGCAGGTGGCATCACCCCAGATATGACGCAGGTTGAGATAGTGGCCCACTTCATGCGTGGCAGTTCTGCCAAGGTTGAAGGGAGACACCGCCGTGCCAGTATTACCGAAGTAACGGTAGCCGATCACAACACCGTCTGTAGCGGCAGGTCCGCCGGGAAACTGTGCGTAACCCAGTACTTCCTGGCCGCCGTAATTAATAAAGTTCACCACCCAGATATTCAGTACGGAATCAGGTGTGGTGGGATCTATACCGCCCAGGGAACTTTGCTTCATGTTCTCTGTAGTGGCAGACCAGCTTGTTTTAGTAGAAGATTTACGTACCACGTTTTTCAATACGAAGTGAACGCCTACATTCGCCTTTACGCCGGAGAAGAGGGCAGGAACGCTGCCGAATTCACTGTTGAGGGCATTGTAGTCTCTTTCAAGAATATCGATCTGGGACTGGATCTGTGCCAGGGATATGTTCTGGGCAGTGGTCCTGTATAATACATTTACCACTACCGGGATCTGGATACTGCCGTCGGGCAGGAGCCTGGATAAAGCGCCGCTTTTGATCAGCTGTTGGGTGTGGGTTTCAATAGCCTGCATCCTGGCGCCAAGCGCAGGATTTTTCTGCAACTGTTGTTGCAGTACTTCCATAGAGCCGCATTTGCGTTGTGCAGCAGCAATAGGTTCCTGGTCTTTCTCAGGGTTTTCAGCAGCTTGTTGATCTTTTTTGGAACAGGAGGCCATAAGAAGGGCTACACCAAATAGAATTACTAGCTTTTTCATACAGATCTTGATTTTGGCATGCTCATACATCTATCTATGGGAAATACCTTGGGGGGAGCCGATAGAGTAGAGGTGTGAATGGTTTTTCATTTCTAAGATAGGGAAATTTCTAACATGTTTGACAGGTTATTGTGACTACGAAAGCATCAGTCCGAGAGAGAGAAAATTTTTTGGAGGGATTATTGGGAATGAGTAATTTAGGAACATGGAAAAGGTAAGAATATCAAAGAAATGGAAGGCCATCATGCAAAGAAATGATGGTACTGCCCAGGAAATCATCAAGGCAGTTGTTAACCATGGAGAAAAAGCTGCCTCCAGGGAAGGATTAACGGTTACTGTAAATGGCCGTACATATGTGATCCAGCATGTTCCTTCCGTTTATCACTACTAGTTCTGATCGCTTTCTTTCTCTCTCTCTTTCCCTCTATTGTACGATACTTTGTTAACCTGGTCAATAAACGTATATGAATATTGCATTAAGTGCAGTAGTAATCTTCATACTACTCATGCCTCCCATTGTTTTTTACCTGAGTTTCTCCTATGGCCGTTACTCAAAGGCTGGGCCGGGATTCTCCTTTTTAGACGGGATATTAGCCTCCGCTATTATTTCCCTGCTTGTTCACGCAACCGCACTTTTTATGCTAGGTAAGGAAGTACGTTTTGATATCTTCCTGAAAGTATTAGGCGGAGAGTTGAAGGACCTGGAGAATAAAATTACGAACCAGGAACTAACCCGGTGTACCAAGGCATTTGCCTTGTATAATTTTTTGTTGTTGATCATTTTCATCCTTCTGGGTCGGCTGACACGATTTATTGTTATACGGTTCGATTATAACCGTACACAAAGCGAGGCGTTGCGGTTAAACAACCGGTGGTGGTTCCTGTTTAATGCTTTTAAAAGGAATAATCATAGACCTGACCTTGTGCTGGTTGATGCCGTTGTAGAGACGAAAGAATGCGCGATCATTTATTCGGGATGCTTAATGGATTTTGTATGCGAAGGAGAAAAGCTGGACCGGATCTACCTGGAGTGTGCTGTGAAAAGAAAACTGAAAATTGTGAATGATGAAGGAGTAACGAAAGAAGAACAGCTATCGTCAGCAGTGCCAATACCTGGCGACGTATTTTCAATATCGTATGATAGTATTATCAATTTAAATCTCCGCTTTTTAACCCTCAGGGAGACAGCTTAGCCAATTATTTATGTTAATATGTATGACAAATAGAATTATTTTACCTACATTTGAAAAGACACCCGTGCGTTTGCAGAGAATAAGTATTACCGGAATACAGCCATTGATCTATATACTGTACTAATAACAAACCTATATTCGCTGTACGTAGTACTTATTCTCCCCTTATTACATTTCAGTATTTCACGGTTATGAAAGATCCTCCGCCGGATCTGTCCTGCCCCTCTATTTACTTAATCTAAATACAATACCCTATGCAGATCAACACGCTTTGCTGCCTGCTATTGTTATTCAGCGCAGCCTGTAAGAACAGCCTGGTGGTGCCCATCAACCCATCAGCAGACAAAACGCCTTCGCTTAAAGCCAGCGGCGAAGTATCCATCATGGCACAGGTACACAATTACCAGGTGCTTTTTGACGGCGGAACGGGCGGCTATCATTCCTTCCGTATTCCTTCCATTATCCGGACCACCAACGGTACGCTCATTGCCTTTGCAGAAGGCCGTATGGCAAACAACAAAGATTACGGGAACATTAACCTCGTGTATAAAAGATCATTTGACAACGGCACTACCTGGGGCGCACTCGAAGAAGTGGTAGGAGCAGGACAAGGCACCTGGGGAAACCCTACTGCCGTTACCGATGCCAGCACCGGCCGCGTATGGCTGTTCATGTCATGGAACGATGCTACGCACAACCAGGGCGGTACCGATGGATATGAACCCATCGATTCCTGGGGTGAAAGAAAAGTGTACGTATCCTACAGCGATAATAACGGCGATACATGGTCTGCCCCCGCCGATATGACCAGCACACTTTTACCGCCCGGCTTTGCCTGGGATGCTATGGGCCCCGGCATCGGCATCCAGACCAAACACGGTCCGCATCCCGGCCGGCTCATTATCCCTGCATCCAGGAGGAATATTTATAGCGATGATCACGGCGCCACCTGGCATTACCAGATGCTGCCCGACGGTTCCGGCGAAGCAACTATTGTAGAAGAGCCGGACGGTGGCCTGATACGAAACGACCGCCCGGGCACCAACCAGTTCAATACCGCCAAAAGACGCTGGATCTCCAGGGGCTCCATTGAGAACGGCTTCTCTGCCTGGGCCCCGGATAATACCCTGCTGGATCCCAAATGTGAAGGATCCATACTGCGCTATACAGATGAGCCCAGCCGCATCTATTTCCTGAATCCGGCCAGCACAGAGAGAAGATGTAAGATGAGGATCAGGATCAGCTATGATGAAGGTGCTACCTGGCCTATCAGCAGGAAAATACACGACTGGCTGTCTGATGAGGCCACCTGCGATAATGGAAAGGGCGGCTATTCAAGCCTGGTAAAAACAGCGGATAACATGACGGGCGCGCTGATAGAGATCAATGAGAATGTGAACGCCAATAGTACCAGCAACCGCTCTATCGAGTTTCACAAATTTAATCTCTCATGGATACTGAACGGGGCCACTGAGCCATGACCATTTATTCCTATACGACAAAGCTCTACCTGGTCGGTGGAGCTTTGTCTTTATTGATGCTTCAATGCATCATTACCGGCGTCTTTTTTACCTGTCCTTCAGGTAACCGGTATTGTTGTGGAGCTTTCTACTGAAGGGTACGCAATATACGTACCAATTGTATGGTCCACCCCGCTTACTCTGCGACCTCTGCAACGGTTTAGCCGGGTGTGGAAATACTGCCTCATTTTACCTGGCTACCTGTGGCCAGCCATCCTTGTAAGTGATACGGCTGATACACATTACACGCGGGCCTTTCGCCTGCGGATGCATGGCATGATAAGCGATCCATTCATTACCCTGATCGTCTTTAAAGATCGAATTATGTCCCGGCGCCAGCCAACGATCATCCTTTTCCAGGATCACACTGCTGTTGGTGCCGTTGGCTTCTCCCAGCCGTACAAAGGGACCTGTGGCATGCTCTGCCCTTGCTATCAGCACCGCATAGCTGGGATTATCCCCGCAACAGTTATCACCGGAATAATAGAGGTAATATTTCCCATCGTGTACGCTTACCCAGGCGCCTTCTATCAGGTGGCTGTATTTGCTTTCCTGTTTGGCCCATAACACCGGCTGCGGTTGTGAGCCGGGCTTAAAGCTTTTCCAGTCGTCTGCCATCTCCTGCACGCGGATAGGCTGGCCGTCAGAGCCCCAGTACAGGAGCTTCTTACCTGTCTCTGGATCAGTGATGGCCATCGGATCGATATTGCCAAAACCGGTGCCGCTGCGCAGTGGCGTGCCTTTGTCAATGAAAGGACCTTCCGGCTTATCAGCAAAAGCTACCGCCAGGCATTTGTTGGTCTGCTGTTCGTCTGATTCGGCAGAATAGAACATTACATACTTTTTCATGCTGCTGTCGTAAAGCACATGCGGCGCCCAGAAATCCTGCGTGCCGGAGGCCCAGGAAGGTTTTTGCGGCAACGCATCGCCCAATATGACCCAATGCTGCAGATCGGAGGAGGACGCTACCTGTATATTGATCGTTTTACCGTTATACAAGGTCTGCGTGGCGTAAGCATAGTATTTGCCATCTGCACGGATCAGCGTTGGATCCGGGAAATCCTGGTCCAGTACCGGGTTGACAATACCAGTGTCCCGGGGCGGCTTGCTGGTGGAAGGTATATCAGGGGATGAACAGCCGTGAATGCCGAACAGTAACAGTAAGGTGGAGAGTTTCATAATGGGTTATTTCGTAAGACTTTTGATCAATGCAGTTTCTTCCTGTTTATAAGGCGTACCGTCTTCATGGAAGATGTCATGGAACCATAGCGCCGGTTTAGCGGTGTAAGTCTTCTTCCAGCTGTCCCAGGCGTAAATGGTTTGTGTCTTACCATCTACCAGTCCCCAGCACCAGGCGCCTACCTTATACTTTTTCATGATGGGCAGGCTGCCTTCAAAGGTGCTGCCGTTGCCTCTTGCCATGTATTCCGTACAGAGGATAGGGCGATCGTAACGCTGCAGCCATCTGATACATTTCTCCAGTTCCTGCGGCGCTTCGTAGTTGTGGAAGGAAATGATGTCTGACTGTTCCAGCTGTACTTTTTCTATAGGCTTCAGCATGGCATCGGAAGACCAGTTACCGGCCCATACAGCGGAGGTAAGCGGCTGGGATGGATTTACCGACCTGGCCCATGCAAAAGATTGTTGCAGCAGCGGCAGCACATAACGTGCTTTATCAGGCAGCTCTTGTTTGCCGTAGGAAGAATTGTTGGTGTTATCCGGCTCGTTCCATACATCCCATCCAAGTATCCTGTTATCATTGGCAAAGCGGCTTACTACGGCCTTTACATAAGCCTCCAGGCGGGGATATTCCGCAGGGTCTTTCAGGGCTTTATAGCCCGGGTTCTGCACCCATCCGGAATTGTGCACATGCGGTTTGGGCGCGCGCTGTTTACCGGTTTGGGGAAAAGGATCCCAGCAGGAATCAAACAGTACAAACAGCGGCTTAATATGATGCCGGGCTGCTATCTGCAGAAAAATATCCATACGGGAGAGAAAGCCATCTGCATCTTGCTGGTACAGCAGGTCATGCAGGTATACCCTGGCGGTATTCATACCCAGGCCTTCCGCCCAGCCCAGTTCCCGGTCAATTGTAGCGGTGTCGAAAGTGACGGCCTGCCACATTTCCAGCTGGTTGATGGCGGTAGAGGGCGTGAAGTTACAGCCCACCAGCCAGCCCTGCTGTGCGTACCACTCGCGCGCCTGCGCTTGCGTCCAGATGCTTCGCCCGTTTTGTTGTTGTGCGTAGGTGCTGCCAAAGCCAAGCAGGAAGGTCAGTAATAAGATCAGTGGATGTTTTCGCATATTGAAAGTTTGATGTTTGAAGTTTGAGGTTTGAGGTTCGTTGGAGGTTTGAAGTTCCGGACATGTAAACTGTAACGGTATACATGTACTTAACCTCAAACCTCAAACTTCAAACCTCAAACTTTTTTACCAATTCGGGTTCTGATGCAGGTGCACGTTGATATCCAGCTCAGATTGCGGTATAGGCAGCAGGTTATGCTTGCCGGCTTGAAAGTTCTCAAAGTCCGGGTCTCTTTTGGCTACGGCGCTCACCTTTGCGGCATCGCCCAGGTCGCCCCAGCGTATGAGATCGTTCCAGCGGGTGCCTTCTCCGGCTAATTCGCAGATGCGTTCGTGCTTGAGCTGCTGCAGGAACTGTTCCTTACCCAGGCCGGGTTTTACTACAGACAGTTTAGCCAGATGCGCACGTCCCCTTACCTGGTCTACATAAGCGTAGGCAGCCCCGGTTTGCCCGAGCTCATTCAGGCATTCCGCATACATCAGTAATACATCAGCATAACGGATCACGCGGAAATTGATAGGAGAGTAGTAGTTGCTGAAATCTCTCCAGTAATCATCCAGGTATTTATGGAACCATACTTCCCTGTTGTCTGTGCCATAGCGTTCTGTAAATGTTTTGCCATATACCCTGGTGAAATTGGGACCTCTTTCATCCAGCGAATCCCAGAGGCAGGTGATGGCCAGGCGCGGGTCACGTTTGCCGTCTGTTGTTTTTTCCTGCCGGAGTGTATCTACTACCCAGCGGCGGCACTGGCCATCGCTCCAGCCTACGCCACGCGGACCGAAGAACTGTGAGCGCTGGTTGCCGGAGGCGGAGTTGGGCGCATCCGTATCCGGACCACCATCATTGGCAGAAGAGAATTGCACTTCAAATACAGATTCCTTATTGTTCTCATGCAAATGAGTGAAATTGTCCTGGTAGTTTTCCATCAGGCCATAATTACTTTTTCCTTCGCCGGTTACCAGCCAGTCAAACGCCGCTTTGGCCTTGTCGAATTTATGCTGCTGCATATACAGCTTGCCCAGCAGCGCATAGGCAGCGCCTTTGGTGGCGCGTCCAAGCTCATCGCCGCTATACTGCGCGGGCAGATCGGGAATAGCTTCTGTCAGGTCTTTCTCTATCTGCGCCCAATCCTGTTCCTGTGTGGAATACTCAGGGAGATCAGTGGGCTCTGAGGGTGTGAGCTGTAACGGCACATTGCCCCAGAGGCTGGTGAGGTTGAAGTAATATAAAGCGCGAAGGAATTTGGCTTCGCCCAGGTATTGTTTCTTTTGTGTTTCGTCCATTGAGATACCGGGTACATTGGCAATGACCTGGTTGGCGCGGTAGATGCCCTGGTAATGATGCAGCCATACGTGGATGCCGCAGTCGAAATTATAATTCACTACAAGGAACTTCTGCCAGTTCTGTAGCTCCAGCCAGGGACTGCCGCTGTAACCTTCATCAGAGCGCAGGTCGAAGTTAAAATGGATCCAGCGGGCATAACCGCCAATGCGGTAAAAGTTACCGTAAACGGCATTAACACCGGCTTTGGCGTCCTGTCCTGTTTTCCAGAACTGGTCTACCGCCGGTGTGTTCGGATTTTCCACTTCCAGCTTGTCGGTACAGGCTGAAAGCAGCAGGCAGATTAAAAGACTTATATGAAAAAGTGATCTGTTCATGACTGTTGATTTGAATGGTTCAGAATCCGCACTGGATGCCAAATGAAATGATCCTGCTGGCCGGATAGTTACCGGCGTCATGTCCCCTTTCCAATACGGAGGCGGCAGGATCAGGATTGCCTACTACATCAGGATCAAGGCCCGTATAGCCGGTAAAGGTGAGCAGGTTCTGTCCGCTTACGTATATCCGTGCATGCGAGAAGCCTACCTTGCGCAGCAAGGTGTTGGGCAGGGTGTATCCCAGCTCTACGTTGCGCAGCCTTACATAAGAGCCGTCCTCTATCCAGCGGTCAATATCCCCTCGTGTATTGAATTGTATGCCCAGCTCATTGCTGTAGGCAATACGGGGGAAGTCAGTATTAGGATCTTCTGCTGTCCAGGGTTTGATGCCCCTGCGATAGTTGGAGTTATCATCAAAGCGGTCCATTACGCTGCGCACGCCGTTGAACAGTTTATTGCCGAAATTGCCGTACAGCATCAGCGAAAAGGTAAAGTCTCTGTAGGAAGCATTGAATGCAAGACCTGCCTGCAATTTAGGCCAGGGACTGCCTACGTAGGTGCGGTCATCGTTATCGATGATCTCGTCCCCGTTTACATTCACATAGCGGATATCGCCGGGTTTGGCAAAGGGTTGTACTTTATAGTCGTCGATCTCTTTCTGGTTCTGGAAAATGCCGTTAGACTTCAATACATACCATTCCCCAATGGAGCGGCCTATTTCACTGCGGGTAAGCCCGGTAGAGATATAAGTTCTGCCTGCGCCCAGGTTACCCAGTTCGATCACCTGGTTTTTAATGGTGGTGAAGTTGCCGCTCACATTGTATTTAAATGCGCCCTTATTGTTGCGATAAGTCACGCTTACTTCTACGCCGGAGTTACGGAGCGAAGCTGCATTCGCAAAAGGATTACCACCTGCATTACCGGTAGTGCCGGCTATTGGCAGCTGCACCAGGATGTCTTTTGTGGTGGCCCGGTAATATTCTGCCGTTACATCTACCGCGTTATTCAGGATGGAAGCGTCAAAGCCTACGTTGAAAGTTCGCTTTTCTTCCCATTTAATATCCTGGTTGACGAGGGCGGTTTGAATAGCGCCGCTCTGTAAGCTCTGCGATTCACCAAACACCGCGTAAGGGAAGAGGTTGAGCGAAGGAATGCGTGCATAGTTCGGAATGGTGGAGGTGTTACCCAGCACACCATAAGAAGCCCTTAATTTCAGATCACTGATCCAGGGCACTTTGAAGAAGGCTTCCTTGCTGATACGCCAGGCGCCAGAAACAGAGGGGAAATTACCCCAGCGGTTATCTTTGCCAAAACGGGAATCGCCATCCCTGCGGAAGGTGAGGGACAACAAATAGCGCTGTGCATAGTCATAGTTCAGGCGTCCAAGGTAGGAGAGTGTTACAAAGTCATTGCTGTAACCTTCTATTGTCTGGAGGGTAGTGCCCGCGTTGAGCTGGTCGAAATAGCGGCCTGCAGGGTATTGTGCGATGTTCTGTTTACCTGCACCGGTCAGTTCATAATTCACATCGCGATAGCTGATACCTACTACGCCATTAATATTGTGTTCACCGAACTGCTTGTTAAAGTTGAGCGTATGCTCATATAGCATAGAGAGGAATTGCGCCCTGTTCTCATATAAATTGGAAGGGTCTACCGGCTGGTTATAGGTCCAGGAGCCCACTTTCCGCAGCGATTTAAAATGATCGAAGCTCGTCTCTACCCCCAGGTTGAATTTATAAAATAACCAATCTACCGGATGCAGTTCCGCGTAGGCGTTACCCCTTATCCTGAAGTTATACTGATCGCTTTGGATCAGGTTATTGATGGCTACCGGGTTGGTACCAAAGGTATAGGCCTTATCGCTGCCATAGCCGTAACCGCCGGGATTGTTGGCATCGTAGAGCGGGATCACGGGCAGCATTCTTACCATATCATAGAAGGGATTACCTTCCATCCTGTCTTCATGCCCGTTGGTAAGGGAAAGGTTCTCACCGATGCGGAACATGCCGCGGGTGCCTTCAGTATTTACCCGCAGACTGATACGGTCAAAGGAAGTACCAATGACGGTACCTGTATTTTTAAAGTAGTTGCCTGAAATGAAGTAGGTGGCATTCTTCGTACCGCCGGAGAAATCAAGGCCATAATCCTGGTAAGATCCGGTACGCATCACAGCATCCTGCCAGTCGGTATTGATATCCGGGTTGAACTCTGTAGATACGCTGGCCATGGGCGTTCTGCCACCGTTGATATAAGCCGTTTTATTCAGCTCGGCAAACTCACGGTTATCGGTAAGGTCCCATTTCTTTGGTATTTGCTGGATGCCGTATTTCGCGTTGAAATTCACGCGCATGGGGCCTTCCTTCCCTTTTTTGGTAGTTATGATCACTACGCCGTTGGCGGCATTGGCGCCGTAGATAGCAGCGGCGGAGGCATCTTTCAATACCTGTATGCTTTCCACATCCGCAGGGTTAAAATCGCGGTTGCCGTAGGAGATGAGCCCATCTATTACAAACAGCGGATCGTTGTTATTCAGGGTACCTACGCCACGGATCTCTATCTTGGATTCCTGTCCGGGGCGGCCACCGCTTCGTACATTCACGCCCGTAGCCAGGCCCTGAATGGATTCGCCGATAGTGGTGGCGGTCACGCGCTGTGCTTCATCTGTTCTTACTACAGATACCGCGCCGGTGAGGTCTTTCTTTTTAACGGCCTGGTAGCCGATCACCACGATCTCGTTCAGTGATTTATCACTGGGCTGCAGCACTACATTAATAGAGCTGCGGCCGTTCACGGGTATCTCCTGTGTTTCATAGCCGATGTAGCTGCATTCCAGCACGGCATCATCGGGTACGTTCAATTCAAATTTCCCGTCAACGTCGGTGAGCTTACCGATAGTAGTGCCTTTCACTTTCACGGTAACGCCCACCAGCGGCTGCTGATCCGGGCCGGTGATCCGGCCGTTTACCTTTACGTCGGTAGTGACTTCTCCGCGGGGTGTGATCACTACCAGGTTGTCTTCCAGTAGCTTATACTCCAGGCTGGCGGGCTTCAGCACCTGGTCCAGCACGGCGAACACGTCTGCCTGTTGTACCTGTACGCTCACATTGTTCCTGTCTTTCAGACGGCGGTCGCTGAAAAGAAAATGATAGGGCGTTTGAGACTCTATCATGGCCAGCACTTTCTTTATACTGGCATCGCTGACATGCAGGGATACTTTTTGCGAGTGCACTTTAGCGGATAAATGAAGACAGGCCGTCAGAATAAGGAGGAAAGTAAATTTCATAACAAAGATGGCTCTTAGCAGCGCACGCCTGTCCCGGTAAGCATGCACCAGTTGCTTTTTTTTCATAACTTTAGGAATGTTAGTGAATAATGGGAAACGCTGAGCTCTTACCTTCAGGCGCTTCCTGTAAAACTAATCGACGGGGAATGGTCGCACATTTCCCGTTTTTTATTTTGGCTGTTTAATAAATTACCACATGACCATTGTCAATTTTGTATTTAAAAGGTTCTGTTAATTGAAGGGCTTTGAGCGCCGTTTCCAGCTTCTCGCTCCTGAAAATACCGGTGAAGCGCAGTTCTGCCAGGTCTTTATCTTTAAATTCTATTTCTACATTATACCAGCGTTCCATTTGCAGGGCCAGGTCTTCAAAGCGTTCGCTCCTGAAGATCAGCCGGTCTTCTGTCCAGGCGGTTTCTATCATGGCGCTGTCCCGGTCCGGGAAATAGGTCGGCTTGCTGATCATCAGCGCAGGCTGCGGATTGCCCGCTATGGTATCCGGCGGCGTGTTCGGGATCACCAGCTTTTCATTGGGCTTCAGGCGGATCTTGGCGTCTGGTCTGTCTTTCAGTATCACTTCTATGGCGCCTGTCACCAGGGTGGTTTCATGCTTCAGGTCATCCGGGTAGGATTTCACGTTAAAGGAGGTGCCCAGTACACGGATATTCATCTTGCTGGTGCTGATCAGGAAGGGCTTGTCTGCATCAGGGGCCACTTCAAAAAAGGCCTCTCCGCTGAGGTACACTCTTCTTTCCCTGCTATTGTCAAAGTTCTCCGGGTATTTCAGTTCGCTGTCGGCATTGAGCCATACCACGCTGCCGTCGGCGAGCATAATACGGGAGCGGTCGCCTTTATTATTATGCTTACTGGCCATCGGGGCCGCAACCGGGGGAGGCTGCCGCCGGAAATATAAGGTGAGCAGGTAAGCGCTGCCTGCCAGGAGCAGGAAGAGCGCAGCTATTTTAAGCCACGAAACGTACCGGGCTTGTTTGTATTCCGGAAGCAGTGCAACAGGCGTTTCGGGATCTGGCCATTGTGCAGGATCTGCCTGCTTAATATTGTCTACCAGGCGTGAAAAAGCCTGTTGGGTAATGCGGTTCTGATCCTGCTCGTCCTCATGCTGTTGCCAGAAGGCCAGCAGCACGCGCCTTTGTGCGGCCAGTTCCGGGTCGGTAGCTATAGCGGCCTCCATCACGGCGCGTTCTTCCGCAGTGAGGGAGCCCTGCAGCTCTTTGGATAATAACCAGGAGAATTGGTCCGCGTTCATAGAAAGATTGGCTTGTTACAGGGTTAGACACAAAAAAGATGGGAACTACGTATCGGGAAGGGAAAAAAATTTGGAGCCGGAGACTAAAGGGGTATGTGGAGGTGACCCCATCCCCGTCATTGCGAGGAGCTGTAATGCCTTTTGTGCGCGGGTGCGACGAAGCAATCTCTTCACACAATCTTCGCAAAGATTAACTGGGAGATTATGTGAAGAGATTGCTTCGTCGCGCTCCCCTCTTTGCTCTACTGCTCCTCGCAATGACGGGGATGGAGACCCGGGTAATTAATGAGAAATACCTTGTAACGTGATCCGCAGCTGCTTCACTGCCTTAAAAAGCTGGGTTTCCACTGTCCTGGGGGATAATTGCAGGATCTCCGCCACCTGTTTGCAGGTAAAGCCTTCTTCCTTCACCAGTTTGAAGATACGTTTACGTTCAGGTGGGAGGGCATCTACCGCCTGCTGCAGTTTGAACTGCAGCTCTTTCCACTCCGTGGCATCCGCTGGACTGGCGGTATCTACCATATGGATCTCCTGCGTTTGGTCAGTACTGATCACATGATAAGTAGAAAATTTACGCAGGTAGTTGAGCGACTGGTGCCGCACGGCTGTAAAGAGATAAGTTTCCACATGAGTGATCTCGCCGGTGGCAGCGCGGTTCATCCAGAGCTTCAGGAATACATCTCCAACGATCTCTTCTGCCGGTTCACGGCTATGTACATAAGCTATACTGAAATTGACAAGGCGGAGGTACAGCAGCTCGAACAAGGCCTGGAATGCCTGCTGGTCGCTGCTAGTACAGACCTTTTGCCATAATGTGTACAGATATGTTTTATCGGTGGACAAAATAAACGTGGAATTACAGGAACCCCACGAATATAGCAAAAATCAATTAATATCTCTGAAGACCACGATACCGTTATGTCCGCCGAAACCGAAAGTATTGCTCATCGCCACTTTCACCTTTTTCTCTATCGCCTGTTGCAGTATGATCTGCAGATCAGCGGGAATAAGCGGGTCCAGCTGGGTCGTATTGATAGTAGCCGGTACGATGCCATTCTTAATAGACAGTATACATGCAATAGCTTCTATCGCGCCTGCTGCGCCCAGTAAGTGCCCTGTCATGGACTTGGTGGCGCTGATATGCAGGTGGCCGGGATTGTCGCCGAATAATTTCGTGATGGCTTTTATTTCGCTCAGGTCTCCTACAGGAGTGGAAGTGGCGTGCGCATTGAGATAATCCACCTGTGAGGCATTGAGCCCCGCGTCTTCCAAAGCCAGCTGCATGGCGCGGAAAGCGCCGAGGCCTTCAGGATGGGTGGCGGTCATATGATAAGCGTCTGCCGTCATAGCGGCGCCTGCTACTTCTGCATAGATATGTGCACCACGGGCTTTGGCATGTTCATATTCTTCCAGGATAAGGGCGCCTGCACCTTCACCCATTACAAAGCCATCTCTTTCTGTGTCGAAGGGGCGGGAGGCCGTAGCGGGATCATCGTTGCGGGTAGACATCGCCTTCATGGCACAGAAACCGCCTACAGAAGCTTCTGTAATGGGCGCTTCAGAACCGCCGGTAACGATCACCTTTGCCTTGCCCAGGCGGATGTAGTTCAATGCGTCCATAATGGCCGTATTGGAGGTAGAGCAGGCGGAAACGGTGGTATAATTGATGCCCATCATGCCATATTTCATGGAGATCATGCCAGAGGCCATATTGGCGATCAGTTTAGGCACGAAATAAGGGCTAAAACGGGGATTAAAATCTCCTTGGGTGTATTCCTTCACCTGTTCTTCGAAGGTTTGCATACCGCCTTGTCCGGAGCCCCAGATCACCCCTGCGTCAAAGGGATCTAATTTTGACATATCCAGGCCGGAATCCTTCATGGCTTCGTCTGCAGCGGCGAGGGCGTATTGTGTGAAAGGATCTGTTTTGCGGATATCGGCTTTGTCCAGCAGCTGGTGTGGGTCAAAGCCTTTTAGCTCACCGGCGAACTGTGTTCTGAAGCGGCTGGGATCGAATTTAGTGATGCGCGCCGCGCCGCTTGTACCCTTGATCAGGTTGTCCCAAAAGGTGGTGGTAGTATTGCCAATCGGTGTTAAAGCGCCTAGTCCGGTGATAACTGCTCTTTTCATGAGATGTATGTTTGTTTAAAGCTGTTAGCTATTAGCTGTTAGCATTTAGCTAAAAGCCAGCGGCTAATAGCTAAGTGCTGTTTATATCAGGTCTTTTGAAAGTTGTTTACTCATCCGTCCAAAAATATTGCCACCCAGTACGCGGGAGTACAATAGGGAAGACATCAGGTTAGACATCACCATCAGTGCCCTGTCGTATGCGTCGCCTTCAAAGCTGAACTTTTTAGCGGCCCTTCCTTTCTCCAGGCAATCTGCCATCCAGTCGAGAATCCTTTTACACATTTCCTGTACTTTTTGTTGCATGGCAGGAGAAAAAGTATCGTAATCCGGTGTTAAAGAACCTACCAGGCAGATGGTGCCCTGCTTGCTGCGCTGCTGGAAGGTGCCCATTAATTTTTTCAGCTGACTGTCAGGAGAAAGTTTTTCCCATTGCCGGATGCAGTCGTTGAGCTTTGCTATTTCCTGCTCAATAACGGCGATGCCCAGGTCAGCTTTATTAGGGAAATGGTAATGAACGGCGGCGTTCTTAATCTCCAGCGGAGCGGAAATATCTGCATAACTGAATGCATTAAAGCCTTTTGTACGAATAAGCTGGTCGGCCAGCGCTATAATATTTTCCCTTGTGTCAGACATGTTCCTTGACATTCGAAGGTGCAAAGATACTGACTGATTAGTAAGTAAGCAAATATGATCGGTTGGACATTTGGAATTTGGGTTTGGGAATTTTATCTTAGATAATATGCAGATCATTCCAATGGAGGCCGAACATTGGCCGGAAGTAAGAACTATTTATGAAAGCGGTATTGCTACGGGCAACGCCACTTTCCAGACCGGAGCGCCTGCCTGGGAAGAGTGGGATGCGGCGCATGTAAAAAACTGCAGGCTGGTGGCCTTGGAGCATGATGAGATACTGGGCTGGGCTGCTTTAACGCCTGTTTCAGGGAGATGTGTATATGCAGGTGTGGCGGAAGTGAGCATTTATATATCCGAGAGTGCTAGAGGAAAGGGTATAGGCAGACATTTGTTGAATGCTTTAATAGCAGAAAGTGAGCAGCACAATTTCTGGACATTACAGGCGGGGATTTTCCCGGAGAATGTGGCCAGTATCCGGCTGCATGAGTCCTGTGGCTTCAGGATGATAGGACGCAGGGAAAAAATAGGGCAGATGCAGGGTGTATGGCGGGATACCGTATTGCTAGAAAGACGAAGTAGCACGGTAGGCGTTTAATGGTCAGCACTATTCCGCCAGCAGGTCTTCCAGGAAGAGAGCAGCATTGGTAAAAAGCTGCTCTTTATAAGGCCGTTTTAATTTGTCGAGCAGGCGGGCCATATTGAAGCCGGTAGCGTAAGTATAATTCGCGGATTGATTAGTTTCGTACAGCCAGGTGTTCTTCTCCAGCTGAAAATTACTGAATTGTTTATTGGAGGTATAGAAAGTATCGCTTTTTTGCAGGGCTTTGTCAGGAGGCAAAGCGCGGAAATTGTTCATGAGCTGGTATTCCACGTAGCGGGCGCTGCCTTCCAGCTTCTCATAGTATCCTTCGTATTTGCGAATATCGTATTTGAGTTTTTCCCGGCATACATCCCGTTTTTCCTTTCTTTTATTATGAAAGAGCCGGAGGTAGGTGCTCATGGTAGTGCTGTCTGTACTGCTGAGCGCCAGTAAGAGCAGGCCATTCTCTTCATCGGTCAATCGCTTGAACCAGTTGTTAGCCCGGTAAACACGGTGAAGGCTATCCGCAGTGACAGGGAATACATTTCTCAGGTAGTAGTCGAGCATGGGTTCATGCCGGAACTGGAACCCATGGAAGTATTCATGCAGTACCATGGTGGCCCATTCTTCTGTTGAGCCGAGGTCGGTCACCACTTTCTTCGTAGCCTCCGGACTGCTGCAGAACATAAAAGGCGCCCGGAAATTGAACGCGGTGGTATCCAGCAGGTCCATACCCGTGTTCATTTGGAAGGGAGTTTTATTGATACGCTCCGGTGTTTTGTATATGTTGAGCTCCGGGGAGCGGTAGAGCTGCACCGGCCGGATCATGGTCATGAAACGGGGAGTAGGATTGGTGACATAAGAAGCGGAATCGGTGAAATAGACCAGCGGCACATCGCCGGCTACCGTATTGAAACCGGGCCAGTATTGCTGACCCAGGGTGGCTTTCAGATGCATAATATAGCTGATCCGGTTGATCATCACTTTTTCTTCCCGCTTCGGTTGGAGCGGAGATACTAACAGCAGCAGCAAGGAGAGCAGGATCAGTTTCATACAGGCAGTTTGAGTAGTCAAATTATAAAATTTGATGGAATAATGTGTATCTTAAAACGATGAATTCCACTATCCACACTGGTGAATACCTTAAACAATTAATCCACTAATGAACAAACAACTTTTCACAGGCTGCCTGGTAGCTGCATTGGGCGGTCTTTTATTCGGTGCAGATACTGCAGTGATCTCCGGCGCAGAACAATCGATCAAGGAAGTTTTCCACCTGGAAGGTTTCTGGCATGGGTTTACCAATGCGATCGCGCTGATCGGCACGATCGTAGGCTCTATTGCCTGTGGTATCCCGCTGGACAAATACGGTCGTAAAAAAGTGCTGCTGCTGGTAGCAGTGTTCTATATAATATCTGCCGTCGGGTGCGGACTGGCGCATTCCTGGCCGGCTTTCCTGATCTACCGTTTTATAGGCGGTTTAGGTATCGGGGCATCTTCCGTAGCAGGCCCGATGTATATTTCAGAAATAGCGCCGCCAAGACTGAGAGGGAGATTAGTGGCTTTGTTCCAGTTTAATATTGTGCTGGGCATCCTGCTGGCATATTTTTCCAATTATTATATCAACAACATTGTTGCCACAGATGCCTGGCGCTGGATGCTGGGCGTGCAGGCGGTTCCTTCTATCGTGTTCTTTTTCCTGCTGTTCCTTATTCCTGAAAGTCCCCGCTGGCTGATGAAAAGGGCTCGGACAGATGAGGCCCGGAAAGTACTCGCGGCATTAGGCAACACAGATGCGGATGCTATCGTGGCGGATATTGCGGAGTCTTTGAAAGAAGAGCGCAGCGGGCATTCGGAAAAGCTGTTCTCCCGCAAGTTTTCTTTTCCTATTATGTGTGCGGTGTTGTTGGCGACTTTCAACCAGTTCTCAGGGATCAATGCAATTATGTATTATGCACCGCGTATATTTTCGATGACAGGTTTGGCGAGAGATACGGCATTGTTCCAGGCAGTGCTGATAGGGGTGACGAATATGGTGTTTACTATCATCGCGATGTTCGTGATCGATAAATTTGGCAGAAAGACCTTGTTAATAGCAGGATCTGTAGGTATGGTAGTCTTTCTTGGATTAACGGCATGGGCATTTTACACACAGAATTTCGGTGGATATATGGTGCTGGTATACCTGGTAGGATTTATTGCGAGCTTTGCTTTTTCGCAGGGCGCCGTGATATGGGTGTTCCTGTCGGAGATCTTCCCGAACTCGGTGCGCGCTAAAGGGCAGGCCCTGGGGAGTTTTACGCATTGGTTCTGGGCTGCTGTGATGACCTGGTTGTTCCCGATGGTGGCGGAATTGTCTTATGGCGGTACGCTGGCGTTTACTTTCTTCTGCGTGGCGATGATATTGCATTTAGTGTTTGCGGTGAAGGTATTGCCGGAGACGAAGGAGAGGAGTTTGGAGGAATTGGGGAAGGCGGTGACGCATTAGGAATGATGGAAACGTTATAAAAACATAGGCGTCCGTGGAATGCGGACGCCTATGTTTTTTTTGCAAAAAAATTGTTAACCTGAGCGTAAATTAATGATAATTAGAAAGCAGATGGTTAATCTTAGGTTAACGGTATTGAAGTTGAGTCAAATTTTTCAGTACTTTGAGTCTACAGCAACCAGCCTATATGCGTAATAAATAACCACCAAAATACACCTATATGAAGAAACTGATTCTATTTACCCTGTTATACCTTCCAGCCATTATTAATGCTCAGAGGCATTCCCGCGCATATGTAGGCGCTATGTTGCACGATTCAGAGCTAGGCGCTTCACTTATCAATTCTTTTGGGATAAATCAGTACTTCGGCATCGGAGCCGGTGTAGATATTTCCAGCTTGGACAGTAGGCTGATCGTTCCTCTATACTTAGACGTTAGGGGCCGTTATTTGATCAATAATATAGAGCCCATGGTATTCGGTCAGTTCGGCTTTCCGCTTTATAATAAAGAGTTCAAATACGTAGATGGGTCTCTTGAAATTCAAAAGACCGAAATACAGGGTAAAATGTTCTACGGGGCTGGCGCCGGAGTAGTGTATAAGCTTAGTAAGATTGGAGTGTTTGCTTCCTATACTTACAGACAGTACAAATTCAGGTATGCAGATCAGCCAACTATCAATGGAAGAGAGTTGTTTGAGAATCCGGAGAAGTCACCGAGTGTAATAACGCTTGGTTTGGTGTTTTGACGGGTCATTGTTTGATATTATCCCAACTGACAAAACTTCCGCGATAGATTGAAAAACTTCGATGCAGATCGAATAACATCGATGTAAGATAACAGAACAGCGCCGCCACTTCACTTAACAGTTATGTAAGACAACAGAACAAACGCTCCACCTGACAGAACTTCCGTGTAAGATAACAGAACAGTGCCGCCACTTCACTTAACAATGAAGTAAGACAACAGAACAGACGCTCCACCTGACAGAACTTCCACGTAAGATAACAGAAGAGTGCCGCCACTTCACTTAACAGTGATGTAAGACAACAGAACAGACGCTCCACCTGACAGAAATTCCATGTAAGATAACAGATTTGCTTCTCCACCTGGCAGATGTGTGTCGCACAAGCTGACTAATGTAGCCCGTAACATGACAGCCGTACCATGCAAGCAAGCAGATATCCGTCACCAGCAAGCAAATAAATCGCTCAATATTCCCAATAGGAATTACGACATCTCAAAACTACTGCGCTGTTGCGCTGCAAGTGACCGCTTACAACGAACTATCAAAGCCACCAAATCATACGCAAGATCATTCGCTACCTTAAGTAAAATCATCTGATCCTCCATACTGCACATCTCCGGATACTGCCGATAAAGATTATACCAGGCCTCATTCCACCCACATTCGCTTATCACAAAATCTTTAAAATTTTCGGGAAGCTCCTGTATCCTTTCATTCAATGTTTCAAATACGGGAGTAAAAACGGGTTTGGACATATGGAATAATTTTTAACAACAATGGGATAATAAATAATAGATATAGCTTTCCCCGGAGCTTTAAATAGCTCCATTAGAAACCATAAATTTGGTTCGCATAAAGTATGCTTATTACGATAACGAATAAAGGCTGTAAAAGAAGAGTATACTCTAATGCTAAGGTAAGTAAAATACCAATCATTGTATTAAAATACAGCAAAATTTTTATGAAATTCTTACATTTTACTATCTATGAGTAATGCAGACACAGAAATACTCCAACTATTTGGAGCTAACCTGAAAAAAATCAGATTGGCTAAAGGCTACACGCTTCGCGATGTAGAAGCGGCCAGTAATATAGATAATGGTGCAATCAGTAAAATGGAGGCCGGAAAGATCAACATAACCATTTTAACTATTGTAAAACTCGCCCAGGCATTAGAGGTCGACGTTAATGATTTAATATCCGCCAGGATTTTGAAGATATAATATAGCCTGTTGTACTAGCGCCCACCATCGCTCACTTCAGTTGCTGCTGCAATATTACACCTCCGCCCAAATCCAAAAAAATAGAATGGCGGTTTTGGCGGAAATGGCGAAATTAAACAGCAGCTTTATCAGCAATTAACAAGAAAACCCCCGGCTTCACTACCTCTCTTTCCCCTAATACCCCTATAAACCCCCTTTTTCTCCCACTGAAACCCCTATGAAACCCCGGTGAAACACCACCCCCCTATATCACTCGTAATATTACGATTATCGCCCCCGTTAATTATGTAAATCTTCCCCCTTATTATGTAACCCTTATTCCCCCAAAACAACCGAACTTCGCCCGTTTATGCCACAATACACCATACATATCAAAGGCATGGTCTGCCAGCGTTGCATATCCTCCGTAAAAGAGGCGCTGGAAGCCTTGGAACTGGAAGTATTGCATATTGATCTGGGAATGGTGACCATCTCTTCCAACAAAACCCCGGACCGCCAATTGATCGCCCAAAAGCTGGAGGAATTAGGATTCAGCCTGCTCGAAGATAAACAACAACTCCTCGTTGAAAGCATCAAAGCATTAGTCGCCACCGTCTACTCCGGAGAATTCGATTTCCCCGAAGCTTTCCGCTTTTCAAAATATGCCGCAGAACAACTGCACAAGTCCTACGAAATACTGAGCAGCGCATTCTCTGCCGCCGAAAGCACTACACTGGAAAAATATATTATCGCCTACCGCATAGAAAAAGTAAAAGAGCTGCTCGTATACACCCCCGCCACGCTTGCAGATATTTCCTTCCGCCTCGGTTTCAGCAGTGAAGCCCATCTGTCACGCCAGTTCAAGGCCCAAACCGGCCTCAATCCTTCCTATTTCATTAAACTACGTAAGGAAAAGGCCCAATTAGGCCAGCATTCTCCCAAATAAAATTATGTACATCTTTCCCTTTATTGTGTAAGGACCCGCCGCATCCCTGGGAGTAAATTTGCAGAAATAGATGAGATATGACAACAACAGCAACGATCATAAAGGATAAGATAAAGAAAACCACCTTCCCGGTATTGGAAATGACCTGCGCGGCCTGCGCCGTAAGCGTAGAATCCATGCTGAAATCTACAGCAGGTGTGCTGGATGCAGGCGTGAACTTCGCCAACCAGAGCGCCTGGGTTACTTATGATCCGGATATAGCCACACCGCAAACATTACAAACCGCTATCCGCGCCATCGGGTACGACCTGGTCATAGATACCGAAAACCAACGCGAAGTAAAAGAGACCGCACAGCGTAAAGCATACGAGGCCCTGAAGAAAAGAACGATCTGGTCATCCCTGCTCTCATTACCGGTAGTGATCATCGGCATGTTCTTCATGAATATACCTTACGCCAACTGGATCATGATGGCCCTGGCCACCCCCGTGGTCTTTTATTTTGGCCGTTCTTTCTTTGTCAACGCCGCAAAACAGGCCAGGTTCCGTAAAGCCAACATGGATACCCTGGTGGCATTGAGCACCGGTATTGCCTGGCTGTTCAGCGCATTTAACACAATATATCCCGCCTACTGGCATCAGCGCGGTTTGCACGCACACGTATATTTCGAGGCCGCAGCAGTGATCATCGCCTTTATCTCTCTCGGCAAACTGCTGGAGGAAAGGGCGAAATCCAACACTTCTTCCGCCATTAAAAAGCTAATGGGCCTGCAGCCGCAAACTGTAACGGTAGTACATCACGGCGGCCATCAGCAGGAAGTACCCATCGGACAGGTAAAAGTGGATGATATTATCCTGGTGAGGCCCGGCGCAAAGATCCCGGTAGACGGCGAAGTAACAGAAGGATCGTCTTATGTGGATGAGAGCATGATCAGCGGAGAACCGGTACCGGTACAGAAAACTGCCGGGACAAAAGTATTTGCCGGGGCTATTAACCAGCAGGGCAGCTTCCAGTTCCGGGCAGAGAAAGTAGGCGGAGATACCGTACTGGCGCAGATCATCAAAATGGTACAGGAGGCGCAGGGCAGCAAAGCGCCGGTGCAAAAACTGGCCGATAAGATAGCCGGTATTTTTGTACCCGTGGTGATTGGCATCGCAATGCTTACCTTTGCCGTTTGGATGATTGCAGGAGGTGAGCACGCGTTTACCCATGCCTTGCTGGCTGCAGTGACCGTGCTGGTGATCGCCTGTCCCTGTGCATTAGGCCTGGCAACACCCACGGCTATTATGGTTGGCGTTGGCAAAGGCGCCGAACATCATATGCTGATCCGGGATGCAGAAAGCCTGGAGCTGGCGCACCGGGTAAATGCCGTGATCCTTGACAAGACGGGTACTATCACCGAGGGCAAGCCGGCCGTCACCGATGTATATTTTAGCTCGGATGAGCTGAAGCCGGTACTGCTGGCGATGGAATTACAATCTGAACATCCGCTGGCCACTGCGGTGGTACAGGTGTTACAGGAAGAAGGCGTACAAGCGGTAAACTTAGACAGGATCGACAGTCTTAGCGGACGTGGCATTAAGGCCGAATACAAAGGCAAACAATTCCTCGCTGGTAACAGCCGCCTGTTGGAAGAGAACGGTATACAGCTGGATAGTATCATGGCAACCAAAGCCGCTGTCTGGCAGGAAGCCGCCAAAACCGTCATCGCTTTTGCCGCCGATGGGAAAGCCATCGGGATCATTGCCATAGCCGACAAGATCAAAGCCACTTCGCAACAGGCCATTGCTACCCTGCAGCAACGCGGCATCGCCGTGTACATGCTGACAGGCGACCATGCGCAAACAGCAGCGGCAGTAGCCCGGGAAACCGGTATACGGCATTATAAAGCAAGCGTGATGCCTGCCGACAAAGCCGCCTTTGTAAAAGAGTTGCAGCAACAGGGCAAAGTAGTAGCCATGGTTGGCGACGGCATCAACGACAGCCACGCATTGGCACAGGCAGACGTCAGCATCGCCATGGGCAAAGGGTCGGATATCGCCATGGATGTGGCAAAGATCACGCTCATCACTTCAGACCTGAACAGTATACCACAGGTATTGCGCTTGTCTGGCAGTACCGTCCGCACCATCCGCCAGAACCTGTTCTGGGCATTTATTTATAACCTGGTAGGGATCCCGCTGGCTGCGGGCATTCTTTATCCTTTTAACGGGTTCTTATTGGACCCTATGATAGCAGGGGCGGCCATGGCGCTTAGTTCCGTATCGGTTGTGAGCAACAGCCTGCGCCTGAAGCTATCCAAATTTTAAGTGTACATGATGATACAACGATACACCTGGAAGACCAGGAAGATTGAATACCCGGCAACAGATGCAGTGACCATACATTTTGATACCAACGGACAAGCCTTTGATTATTTACCAGGGCAATACGTGAATGTATATATAACCATCAACGGAAAAACAGAACAGCGCTCTTACTCTTTGTCCTCGTCCCCTTATCTGGATGAAGCGCCGGCCATTACTGTGAAACGGATAGAAGACGGCCTGGTGAGCAATTACCTGGCAGATCACGCGCATGAAATAGTGGAATGGGAAATAGAAGGACCACTAGGCATTTTTTCAACAGATGCAAATGCTTTTGAGAAAGACCAGGTACTGCTGATAGGCGGTGGCAGCGGCATTACCCCGCTGTTCTCCATCGCAAAATCTCTCCTGCACCGCTCTGCGGCAAAGGTGAGCATTGTGTACGCCAGCCGCATGCAGGAAAATACGCTCTTTTTTGAAGAACTAACTTCACTGGAAGCGGCATTTCCCGGGCGCCTGCAAGTGTACTATGCCTTCAGCAGGCATGACCAGGATCGCGAAGCAGGCTGCCGCTTGTATATCAACGAGCGCCTGAACCGCTTGCTGCTGAGAAAGATGATCCGTTCCATGATGGGAGAGGAGCTGCAACAGGCAGAATGGTTTGTTTGCGGTCCGGAAGGCTTGATCACCTTGGCAGAGGTAGTGGCAGAAGTATTGGAAATCCCTTCGCAGCAATTGCGTAAAGAGTATTTCAACCCCGCAGCTGCAGCGCAGGAGATACAATTACCAGATATCAGCAATGAAGTGCTGCTGCATTTTCTTGAACGCAGCAACCTGCTGGAAGTATCACCTGGTAAAAGTATCCTGGATACGGCGCTGGAAGAAGGCATTCCCATGTTCTATTCCTGTAAGAACGGTACCTGTGGCAGATGCGCCGGTAAGCTGCTCTGCGGTAAGGTACATATGAAAGCGAACTACGCCCTGCGGGAAGAATTGCTGCAGGAGGGATATATTCTCTTATGCCAGAGTTTTCCGCTGGATAACGAAGTGACAGTGGCGGTGGATGATTAATACTTAAATTAAAATCACGCATATGGCAAGAATAGTTGCAGCAATTAACATGACGCTTGACGGTTTTTGCGACCACACGGCGGGAATTGCGGATGATGAACTTCATCAGCATTATGCTGAGCTTCTGCGCAGCGCAGATGCCGCGTTATATGGCAGGATAACATACCAGCTGATGGAATTTTGGCCAACGGTATTAAAAGAACCGACCGGAAACAAATCAATGGATGAATTTGCCGTAATAATGGACAACATTCCAAAAATTGTTTTTTCCCGCACGCTGAAAGATCTTGAATGGAAAACAGCACGGCTGGCAAAACATGATCTTAAAGATGAAGTGTCAGCACTAAGAAAGCAGGAAGGCAAAGATATTTTAGTTGGCAGTCGCAGTTTAATTATAGCCCTGGCACAGCTTGACTTAATTGATGAATATCAACTTTGTATTCACCCGGTTATAGCTGGTGGCAGCTTGCCATTATTCGAAAACATAAATAGCAGGAAGCTGCTTAGGCTCATCAATACAAAAATATTAGGCTCCGGCGCTATTGTACTATATTATGAACCGGCAAAAGAGTCAGCATAAGCTTACTATTAATTATATAAAAACTATCCCCTATAGTGTAATGCTCCCGGCTCCGCTCCGTGCTAACTTTGACTAAACTTAAAAGATTGGATATATGAAAACGTTAAAGTTTAAAACCAATATCAAATGTTCCGGTTGTGTAGCTACCGCTACGCCTTTCCTGAACGAAGTAGCCGGACGCGATGGCTGGGAAGTGGATCTGCAAAGCCCGGAGAAGACGCTCGTAGTAGCCTCTGAAAAATCGGTTTCTGAAGCTGATATTATTGCCGCCATGCAAAAGGCAGGGTATAAGGCGGAAGGGATATAGTTGGAGAAAGGCTTCTCCTTCTCATCGTGAGCAAGCGGGGCTTCCGCCCCGTATTGCGAGTCGTGCAGAGGAAATCCGGGTCTTCATCCCCGTCATTGCGAGGAGTCCCCGGGCCCCTTGCGGGCTGGCCACGACGAAGCAATCTCCTGACACAATCTTCGCGAAGATCAGTTGGTAGATTGTGTCAGGAGATTGCTTCGTCGCCCCACGCGCTTAGGCTCTACTGCTCCTCGCAATGACGGCAAATCAAATACCCTTCCCTTACCACCCAATTAAATATAAAAAAATCCTCTAATTCTATAAACTCCGATCCAACTTTTACCATTACCTTTGCCACATATGAAACGCTTCATTGCCGTCATATTAACCTTCATCTACCTCGGTACCGCCATGGGCGCCAACGTGCAATTACACTATTGCATGGGCAAGCTCGTGAAATGGGAACTGGGTAGCAATAAGAAGGACCTCTGTGACTTCTGCGGCATGAAGAAAGACCCTTCCGGGACCAGCTTCGCTAAAAAGAAATGCTGTGAAGATGAATATAAAGAGCTGAAACTGAAGAAAGACCAGCGTGTATCCGAAAATGTGCAGCCCTTCCTGCTGGTGCCTTCAATCACCGCTCCCCTAACAGTATACGCTTTGCCGGATATCAAGGCGGTATCCCTGGCTACTGAATTCCCCGTAGCTACAGCGCCACCTGGCATCGCCGACGTCCCTGTTTTCCTCCTGCACTGCAATTTCCGCATCTGATAAGATAACCCCCGCATATCCCTTTGCATCCTGCAAAGGCAATTTCCTCTTTCCATTTTATTTACTAACAATTACTATTTATGGTACATAAGATCATTGAATGGTCCTTACGTAACCGTTTCATCGTGATCGTACTGGCAGCCGGCCTATTTGCATGGGGATTCTTTGCCGTAAAAAAGAACCCGATCGACGCCATTCCCGATCTCTCTGAAAACCAGGTGATCGTATTCACAGAATGGATGGGCCGGGGCCCGCAACTGATAGAAGACCAGGTCACCTATCCGCTGGTCACCAACCTGCAGGGCATTCCCAAAGTGAAATATGTGCGTGGTAATTCCATGTTCGGTATGAGCTTCATCTTCGTCATTTTTGACGATGACGCCGATATCTACTGGGCCAGGGAACGCGTATTGGAAAAGCTCAGCACCATCACCCGGCAGCTGCCCACGGGCGTATCACCTACATTGGGACCCGATGGCACCGGTGTTGGACACATCCTCTGGTACACACTGGACGCCCCGGATATAGACCTGGGAGAACAAAGGGCTATACAGGACTGGTACGTGAAATTTGCACTGCAGAACGTTCCGGGCGTGAGCGAGATCGCTTCTTTTGGCGGCGCCCAGCAGCAATACCAAATCACCCTCGATCCTAATAAGCTCCTGTATTACAAACTCGGTGTGGCAGATGTGATCAATGCCGTACGCACCAATAACAATGAATCCGGCGGCCGCAAATTTGAGCTGAGCGATATCGGCTATATCATCAAAACCAGCGGTTACCTGCAGTCTATTGAACAGATCAGGAACATCCCGGTAAAGAACCAGAACTCCATTCCCATCCGGGTGGTAGACATCGCCAACGTACAGATGACCGGCGAAACAAGACTGGGCATCTTTGACCAGGACGGTAAAGGTGAAAAGGTAGGCGGCATCGTGGTGATGCGCTACGGGGAGAATGCAGACGCTGTAATAGACCGCGTAAAGGCAAAAATGAAGGAAGTAGCCAAAGGCCTGCCCGCCGGTGTACAGTTCGATATTGTATACGACCGCGGAACGCTCATCAAAGAATCCGTGAATTCTATCAAACGCACGCTGATAGAAGAAATGGCTGTAGTATCCATCGTGGTGATCATCTTCCTTTTTCACTGGAGAAGCGCACTCAGTATCATCATACAGATCCCCATTACCCTGGCCGCCAGCTTTATCCTGCTGAACGCATTCGGGATTTCCTCCAATATCATGTCATTAACCGGCATTGCATTGGCCATCGGCGTGATCGTAGACAATGGGATCATCATGAGCGAGAACGCATATAAACACCTGGCAGAGCGCTACGCAGCCTGGCAGCAAAACAAACGGGAAAACTAAAGAACTATGAACTGGCTTCGAAAAATATTCCGTAAAGAACCGTCCTGGATCAGTGAGGAAGAAAGACTGGCTGTGATTGAGCAATCCAGCAAACAAGTGTCGAGAGGCGTGTTCTTTGCCACTATCATTATCATCACCTCTTTCCTGCCGGTGTTCATGCTGACAGGGCAGGAGGGGAAATTATTCCACCCGCTGGCATTTACCAAAACCTTCATCATGCTGGTAGACGCTGTGCTGGTGATCACCCTGGCCCCGGTGCTGATCTCCTTCTTCATGAAAGGAAAGTTCAGGCCCGACAACGCCAACCCGGTGAACCGCCTGCTGGAACGTATGTACGAACCGGTGATCCGCTGGGTGCTGCGCTGGCGCAAAACCACACTGGCCATTAACGTGCTGGCGCTGCTGATCTCCATCCCCCTGCTGAAAAGCCTGGGCACAGAGTTTATGCCGCCCCTGGATGAACAAAGCATCCTCTTCATGCCGGTTACCTTACCGGATGTCAGCAATGCAGAGATCAAACGCATCCTGCAGGTGCAGGATAAGATCATCCGCGCCGTACCGGAAGTAGACAAGGTACTCGGCAAAGCCGGAAGGGCCAGCACCGCCACCGACAATGCACCTATCAGCATGATTGAGACCATTATCATGCTGAAGCCTAAATCACAATGGCGGGAAGGTATCACCAAGAAAGACATCATCAAAGAGCTGGATGCAAAACTGCAGATACCCGGCGTGGTGAACGGCTGGACACAGCCTATCATTAACCGTATCAATATGCTATCCACCGGCGTGCGTACAGATGTAGGCATCAAGGTATTCGGACAAAACCTGGATACCATCGCGGCTGTTTCTGAAAAAGTAAAGAAAGCGCTGGAAGGTACCACCGGCATACAGGACCTCTACGTGGAGCCTGTTACCGGCGGCAAATACCTGGCGATAGATATTAAACGAGATGCACTGGCCCGCTACGGACTGAATGTAGACGATGTGAACCAGACCGTGGAAACCGCCATGGGCGGCGCTCCTATTGGCAACACGATAGAAGGGCGCAGGCGCTTTTCCATCAGTGTACGCCTGGCGCAGGATTACCGCAACAGTGTAGACCAGATCCGTCGTATACCCTTGCGCTCTCCCGCCTTTGGCGAGATCCCCCTGAGTGAGGTGGCAGAGGTACGCTTTGAGGACGGTCCGCCGATGATCACTTCTGAAAACGCCATCCTGCGTGGCGCCGTGATGTTCAACGTCAGGGGCCGCGACCTGGGTAGCACAGTACAGGAAGCAATCAATAAGATGAATGAAGAAAAGCAGATCCTGCCGCAGGGATATTTCCTGGAATGGAGCGGCCAGTACGAGAACCTGATCCGCGGTAAACAAACCCTGATGTGGATTGCACCGGTAGTGCTGGTGATCATCTTCTTCTCGCTGTACTTCGCCTTCCATTCCATCAGGGAAGCCTTCCTGAGCCTGATCACCGTGCCTTTTGCACTGATCGGCGGCGCTTATATCATCTATTTCTGGGGTGTGAACCTTTCAGTAGCAGTGGCAGTAGGCTTTATAGCGCTGTTCGGGATCGCGGTGGAAACGGGCATTGTGATGGTGATCTACCTGAATGATGCTATGCAGCAATTGGTAAAGCAAAAGGGTAACTCTGCAGAAACTATTACCCGGGCCGATTTACTGGAGGCTGTTGTGGCCGGCGCTGCAAAAAGGCTACGGCCCAAACTGATGACCGTATGTGTGTCCTTGTTTGGCCTGGTGCCGGTAATATGGGCTTCCGGTGTAGGTACAGATGTGATGAAGCCTATCGTATTACCCATGATCGGCGGCGTGCTGACCTCTTCCACGCATATCCTGCTGGTAACGCCACTGATCTTCTTAATGACGAAAGAATATGAATTACGGAAATACGGTAAACTGGAAGTATATGCAACGCAACATTAAAATAGTCATATGGTTGTTGTGCATGCTGCCTTTACAGCTCCTGGCGCAGCAACCCGTATTATCGCTGGATACCATCCTGCAGCGCATAGAACGGAACAACGTGAAGCTGAAATCCTATGCGCTGAAAGCAGATGCCTATAAATACAGCGCCGAGGCAGCCACCGCCTGGATGGCCCCTATGGTGGGCGTGGGCACTTTCATGACGCCTTATCCCGGTCAAAAGGTGATGGACGCAGACAAAGGCTCCATCATGTTCCAGATAGAACAGGATATTCCCAACACCTCCAAGCTGCGGGCAAAGAAGCGTTACATCGCTTCGCAGGGGGAGATAGAACGCGCAGGCAGGGAAGTAACCCTGAACGATCTGAAAGCACAGGCCAAACGCCTGTATTATAACTGGCTGATCGCCGAAGAGCGCATCCGTGTATTGGAGCGCAACCAGGAGATCATGGAAACGATGAAGAAGATCGCAGAAGTAAGATATCCGTATAACCAGTCGCAATTAGGCGGTATCTACAAAGTGACCGGCCGTGTATCGGAGAATTACAACATGATCCACATGCAGCACGGCGTGATCGACAAGGCCAGGGCCTGGCTGAATAGTTTGATGAACCGCCCGGGCCTGGAAGCTTTTGAGATCGATACCTCATTTGCCCCGGCGTTCACACCTGCTGCTAACTACGATACCGCTACCCTGGCAGCTACCCGGAAGGATATACGCAAAATGGATGCGAACATCGAATCCATGCAGCTGAACATCAATTCCATGAAATTAGGTAAGCGTCCTGACTTTAGGGTACGTTTTGATCATATGGCGCCTCTTGGTGAGGAGATGCCGAAACAATACAGCCTGATGGGCATGATCAGCATCCCTATTGCACCCTGGGCCTCTAAAATGTATAAGAACGAAGTAAAGGCCATGGAGCTGAACGTACAATCCATGCAAATGGAAAAAGCGGGTATGCTGCAGGAAACGCAAGGCATGCTGTATGGTATGGAAACAGAGATCCTGTCCATGCAGGAGCATATTGCTGCTACCGAATCAAAGATCCTGCCTCTGCTGCAGCGTACACTGGATGCGGACTTCCTTTCCTACCAGGAGAATAAGCTGGAACTGCCGGTGATCATCAACGACTGGGAAGCACTTACCATGGCCCAGGCAGACCTGCTGAATGAAAAGCTCAGATATTACGAAATGATCGTGGAATATGAAAAAGAATTATATCGTTAGCATATTATTCCTGCCGCTCATGGCAGTCTTGCTGTTTGCCTGCAAGCAAAAAGAAGCCCGGCAGGAGCAGCACAGCGGCCATAAAGAGCCTGCGCACCGTTACGACCAGGACAGCGCCCTCACGCCGCTGCTCAAACCGGTGAACGAACAGGTCATTGCGCAGATACCCACCATCCGGCCCGGAAAGCTGGACCAACCGCTTACCCGTACCCTGCAGGGGGTAACGGTGTACGATACCCGCAGCGAAACAGGCATCGCCAGCAGGGTAGCAGGCCGCATAGAAAAGCTCTATATCAAATACAATTATCAGCCTGTAAAGAAAGGACAGCTGATCATGCAGATCTATTCGCCTGAGCTGGTAGCGGCGCAAAGAGAACTGTTGTTCATCGCAGCAGGCAATGATGGTCCCACGCTCCTCAATGCAGCAAAGCAACGGCTCTTTTTACTCGGGATGACAGCGCAGCAACTGGAGCAGGTACTGCATAGCCGTCAGCCGGCTTATAGCGTATCGGTATACAGTAACGCCAGCGGGTATATTATTGACAAGGCAGCCAAAGCTGCCGTAAGCACTGCCACAGCTGCTGCTCCCACAGGTGGAGACGAAATGGGAGGAATGAACGCTGCAGCTGCGGCACCGTCTTCACAGCCTGCAACGCCTGCCGCAGGTACACCGCTCATGCTCCGTGAAGGACAATATGTAAGCGCCGGAGAGAATCTCTTTACCGTTTACAAAGCAGATAAACTGGTAGGGGAGTTTGCTGTAGCACCATCCCTCGCAGCAACAATCCGGAAAGGACAGGCCTTAGATCTGCAAAGCCTTGCAGACAGCAGCAAAAGTATAGCAGCCACCATCGGCCTTATACAACCTGTTTTCCGTAATGGAGAAAATTTTGTGCTCCTGCGCGTATACCTGCAGGGCCAGCCTTTTAAAGCAGGCGAACTGTTGACAGCAGGCATTCCTGTGAAAACAGCAGCAGGCGTATGGTTGCCAGCAGCGGCAGTACTACAGCTGGGCGATCGTGATGTAATATTCAAGAAGGAAGGGAGCGTGTACAAGCCCCTTGCTATCCATACAGGTATGAAAGCAGGCGGATATATCCAGGTGCCCGATAGCATTGCCACATGGGATGTTGCAGCCAATGCGTCTTACCTGGTAGACAGCGAAAGCTTTATAAAATGATCAAGACATGGAAAGAAAACATTTTATCCGGAATATAACAATGGCCTTACTGGCGCCCGCATTGCTGCTTAGTGCATGCGATACCGGGAAGAAGACGGCAGACAAGGGAGAACAGACCTATACCTGTCCTATGCACCCGCAGATCGTGCAGCAGGGGCCAGGCACCTGTCCTATCTGCGGAATGGACCTGGTGTCAGTAAGCGCCGCAGGTAAACGTAATGAGCTGATGCTGGATCAGAACCAGGTCGCATTGGCCAACATTACTACCGTTAGCGCAGGTGCAGGCGACCTCGGCAATTTCAAAAGACTGAACGGTAAGCTGGCCGTGAACCCGCAGCATACTGTGTATATCAGCAGCCGTGTACCGGGCCGCATAGAACAGCTGTATGTAAAAGAAACCGGTGTACCGGTGCACAAAGGACAGCCCTTGTATAAGATCTATTCTGAACAGCTGGCCGGCCTGCAGCAGGAATACCTGGTAGCGGCAGCGCAAAGTGCCGCTTTTCCCGATAACGCCCGCTTTCAGCAGATAGAAAGCGCTGCGCGGCAGAAACTGCAATTGTATGACGTGTCTGCACATACACTGGACCAGATCAGGCAAACTAAAAAAGCAGATCCCTACATCACTTATACTGCTTCCGCAAATGGCGTTGTAGCGGCTGTATCCGCAGGAGAGGGGCAATATGTATCCGAAGGCAGCACGATCCTGCAATTGGAGAATTACGACCAGTTATGGGTGGAAGCTGATGTATATCCTGCTGAATTGAACCAGGTAAGCATTGGCAAAAAAGTAAAGGTGGCAGTGAACGGATGGGACGATCAGCCGGTAGACATGCAGGTGGAATTTATCACCCCCGCGCTGCAAACCGGCACGCAGGTGGCCCAGCTGAGAGGAACCATTTCCAACAGCAAACAGTTATGGCAACCCGGTATGCAGGCTAATATTTACCTGCCCTCCGGAGAGCGTAGCAATGTGATCACACTGCCCGCCGGGGCCGTGATCCGGGATGAAAAAGGCGCACATGTATGGATCAGGAAGGGCCGGGATCGATTTGTGCCGCGTATGGTTAAGACAGGCTCGGAGAATGCAGACCAGGTAGAGATCAAAGAAGGCCTGCAGGCAGGAGAAACGGTAGTGGTCACCGGCGCTTATCTCTTATACAGCGAATTCGTGCTGAAGAAAGGCGCCAATCCCATGGCAGGACATACACACTAATATTTTAAAAGCTATTCAATAAAACTATCAAACTATCAATTATGTTGAAACAAACCATGAAAGCCGGTATACCGGTACTCGCAATGATCCTGCTGGCGGCCTGTGGCGGCGGCAGCAGCAATGCAGAAAAAGAAAACGCTGCAGCACATGAAGAGCATGCAACAGCAGCCCCCGCTGCCCCTGTAAAGCTGAAAGATGAAAAAGTGAATGGTGTCTATCAGCACTACGTACACCTTACTACTGCGTTGATCAATGCTGATTCTGCCGAAGCAAAGGTAGCAGGTACTGCCATCGCTGAAAGCGCTAAAGAACTTACTAATGCAGGCGCCATCGCAGATAACGCGCAAAAAATAGCCGCCGCATCTACATTGGCAGCACAGCGTGAGCTGTATGCCCTGTTAAGTAATGATGTGATCACCCTGGTTAAATCCAGCGGCTTAAGCAGCGGCGAACTATATGTGGATTATTGCCCGATGGCCAATAACGATAAAGGCGCGAATTGGTTATCCGCCGCAAAGGATATCAAAAATCCTTATTTCGGTGATGATATGCTGACTTGCGGAGAAGTGCAGGAAACGATCAAATAGATCATCATAGATTAATCCAAAGCGAATTACGAATGATGCCCTGCTGCGGCCCAGTTCGTAATTTGCTTTGGATCTGCTGCATCTGTTCTTACTTTCGGCAGGCTCTCCGGGTAATTCTTTTGTATGAAAGCGATCATCTTTTCTCTCAGTTCGCAGCGAAGGTCAAATGCCTTTCCTGAGCTGGTCGCGCTGATCAGCAGGCGTACCTCCATGGTCCTTTCGTTGGTATTGGTGACATGCACCACTTTTACTCTTTTATCCCATAGCGGATGATCTTCCAGCAGTCTTTCAAACTCTTTTCTTATTTCATCTACCGGGCAGGAGTAATCCACATACAGGAATACAGTGCCTAGTATGGCGGAGCCGGTTCGTGTCCAGTTCTGGAAGGGTTTCTCAATAAAATAATTGATGGGCAGTATCAGCTTGCGTTGGTCCCAGATGCCTACTACCACATAGGTGAGTGTGATCTCTTCCACCCTTCCCCATTCTCCTTCCACTATCAATACATCATCAATACGGATAGGTTGTGTGAATGCAATTTGCAGACCGGCCAGGAAATTACTCAGCGAACGCTGCGCCGCAAAACCCACGATAATACCGCCCACGCCTACACCGGTGAGCAGACCGGTACCGATCTTACGCAGGCTGTCAAAGCTCAGCAATACAGCACATATTACCAATATCACGATCATGCTGATGGCAATTTTCCGTAGAAAGGATAATTGTGTCCTGATCTTACGTTCGCGAAGGTTATCGGACTTACGCAGATCATATGCGTGCTCAATGTAATCCTCAAATACTTTTACTACTCCTATTAGTATATAGCCGAACCCGATGATCAGCAACACTTCCACTATCGAGCTGATCACATGCTGCTGTTTCGGCCTCAGCTCCATTAGCGGTATCACCATATTCAGTACCAGTATGGGCAGAAAATAATTCACGGGCTTGCCCATACGTTTGAGAATGGACCTGATAACAGAATAATCTTCTGGCGGCGCCTGCGGAGACTTGCGTAAGAACAGGGCCAGCAACCCTTTAATGATCAAACCGGTGATCAGCGCACAGGCCGCCAGTACAATGTTTCCGATCAGTGGCGGTAGATGGCTGAGAAATTGTTGGAATTGTTCAAGCATACAATAAATATACAAATGATCTGCCTTTTTTAACAGGGCCGAATGGTATAGTGTTTGTGCCCATTTTAGTAAAATCATTGTATCATGGGAAAAGACAGGGAAGGAAAATTTCACCCGCAGGCCCCCAATGTGCACATGCGGCATATTAACCGGAACACTGAAAAAGGGGATGAAGAAGAACATCTCGCAAATGCTTTAAGAGAGGAGCCGGATGTCATGTCCAGGAAGCGTTTTGATTCCCTGCATAAGCCTGTTGAGTCACGGCAGGCTGAAGCGATGAATGAGCGTTTATCCAGGGATGATTTTATGGAGCTGTCCACTCACCATGCAGATAATTGTGTTACGCTCTATATGCCTGCACATAAATATGGTGTAGAAGTAAATGAGCGGCAGGATGCTATTTTGTTTAAGCAGCTGCTGCAACAGGCGCAACAGCAATTGCAGCAGAAAGGCATTGCCCGCGATCAGCTGGAAACTATTTTACAGGCTGGTTTTGATCTGCAGCAGGATGATGCTTTCTGGCGCAGGCAGCAACGGGGCCTGGGTGTTTTCATTGCGCAGGATTATTTCAAATATATACAATTGCCGTATAGTGTAGACCCCCAGTGTTATATCAATCACTCATTCTATACAAGCCCCCTGCTGCCATTGCTAACCAGCAGGGAACATTTTTATCTGCTGGTCATCAGCAAACGTAAGGCTACCCTATACGAAGCAGATGCCTTTGGTATGCGGGAAATACCCGTTGAGGGAATGCCACGTGGTATTGACGATGTGGTGCATTTTGAGGAAAAAGATGACCAGCAGCTTTTCCGTACAGGCAGCTCAGGTGCAGGGCATGGCGCTAATTATCACGGGATCGGCTCCGGCAAGCCGGACGAAAAAGCTAATATCTCCATGTACATGGATGAAGTGGATGAAACCTTGTGGAAGGAAGTGCTTTCCACTAAGCATATCCCGCTGATGCTGGCCGCGGTAGAATATATGATTCCCATCTTCAGGAAGAGAACGCATTATAAACACCTGGTAGACGATGCGCTGACAGGCAACTTTGAATATGAAAGCGTCAACTCGCTGTACGAGAAAGCCCGCGAAAAAATGAAGCCGTATTTTGATAAGGATCGCCGGGACGCATTGGAACAATATGGCAATAACAGCGGTAATGGCCTGACCTCCACCATACCGGATGATATCATACCTGCCTGTTATTACTCACGGGTCGATACGCTGTTCATCCGGAAAGATGCGCAGCTCTGGGGTAATTTTAATGAACAGGATAATAAACTGGTACTGCACTCCTCAGAACAGCCGGGCGACGAATGTATGATAAACGCCGCGGCTGCAAAGGCAGTGGAAACAGGTGCCGCAGTATTCATGCTCAATAGAGAACAGATGCCTGCGGGTAGCCCAATGGCCGCCCGTATGCGTTACTAAAAGTTTGAGGGTTTAAAAGTTTGAATGTTTGAAGGCAGACGTTTCATGTAGACCGCCTCAAACATTCAAACCCTCAAACTTTCAAACTTTTTTGTTATTTTCGTCCCGATGAACCTCTGGAAAAATATCATCAAAAGTCCTACCTGACCTTTTGGTCTTACATATACGCCTGTAACAGGCGTCATTCCCCTTATTAAATAACATAATTTTTTGAGAAAAGATGCTTCCCTCGGGCGAAGTGTCCAATGCTGCATTCCCTAAACTAATACCTGCAATGAAAACGATCATAGAACCGTTTAAAATAAAATCTGTAGAACCTATTTACTTTACTACCCGCGAAGAGCGTGTACGTATCCTGTCAGCTGCGCATTTTAATCCTTTTCTGATCCACGCCAGGGATGTGATCATTGACCTGTTAACAGACAGCGGCACCAGCGCCATGAGCAGCGAGCAGTGGGCGGGCGTGATGCGCGGCGACGAAAGCTATGCAGGCAGCGAAAGCTTCTTTCGCTTTGAGAACAGTGTGCGGAATATCACCGGTATGCCTTTTATTATCCCCACACACCAGGGCCGGGCGGCAGAAAAGATCCTTTTCAGCATTACCGGCGGTAAAGGAAAATATTTTGTAAGCAATACCCTGTTTGACACTACCAGGGCCAATATAGAATTCTCCGGTGCGGAAGGAGTGGACCTCTTATGTGATGAAGGAAAGCAGCCCGCATTGGTAGCGCCTTTTAAAGGAAATATCAATGTGCAGGCGCTGGACCAGTTCATCCGGGAAAAAGGCGCAGCGCATATTCCCATGGTGATCATCACAGTTACCAACAACTCCGGTGGAGGACAGCCGGTAAGCATGGAGAATGTACGCGCCGCCAGGCAGGTATGCGATAAATATGGGGTACGTTTGTTCATTGATGCCTGCCGCTTCGCAGAGAATTGTTACTTCATCAAAAAGCGGGAGAAGGGCTATGAGCATAAAACCATCCTGGCCATTGCACAGGAATTGTTCTCCTATGCAGACGGCTGTACCATGAGCGCCAAGAAGGATGCCTTTGCGAACATCGGCGGTTTTCTGGCCCTTCGAGATGAGCAGCTGGCAATGGAATGCCGCAATCTGCTGATCATCACAGAAGGGTTCCCCACTTACGGCGGACTGGCCGGGCGCGACCTGGAAGCAATTGCTATTGGCCTGGAAGAAGTGATGCACGAAGATTATCTGCAATACCGTATCCGCAGTATTGAATATATAGGGGAGAAGCTGGATGCGGCTGGCGTGCCTTACATCAAACCAACCGGCGGTCACGCAGTATACCTGGATGCAAAGGCATTTCTGCCGCACATCCCGGTACATCAGTATCCGGGTCAGGCGCTGTGCGCGGCCCTGTATATTGAAGGCGGCGTGCGCGGCGTGGAAATAGGCTCTGTGATGTTCGGTAAATATGCGGCAGACGGATCATTGCTGCCCGCCCAGATGGAGCTGGTGCGGCTGGCCATTCCCCGCAGGGTATACACCCAAAGCCATATTGATTATGTGGCGGAAGTGATTGTAGAAGTATTCAAAAACCGTGATAAGATCAAAGGATATAAAATCGCATATGAAACGCCGCTGTTAAGGCATTTCACCGCGCGCTTTGAAGAACTATAAAAAGCTCATCATATGCTCTGATGCTTCCAGTATATAGCTCAGGTCATTGGCTTTGTTGGGCGGTACTGCAATGTGGAGGCTTTGATCAAGCGGCGCCCAGCGTCCCGGGTCTGAATAATTGGAGAAGATAATAACGCTGGGAACGTTCAGTGCAGCAGCGATATGTGATACGCCGGTGTCATTACTTAGCAACAGCTGTGAACGTTGAATGAGTGCGGCCATTTCACCGATAGTGGTTTGCCCTGCGTGTTCAACGAGATCAATGGCAGGAGACTGCATCTGTTCAGCAACAGCGGCGGTGAGCGCTCCTTCTTCTTCGGATCCTGTAATTAATATCGTGTGCCCGCTTGCAGCCAGTGCGTCGCCTATGGCGGCAAAGTTCGCCGCAGGCCAGCGGCGCCTGGGATCGCGTGCACCCGGATGAATACAGATGTATTTGCCAGGTTCCAGTTGTAAGCTATCCATGATCGTCTCGGTGCCTGCATATTCATCCGGACTGATGGGAAATTCCAAAGTGGTGCCGTCGATCGGAATATCCAGCGCCTGTACTATTTTCAGTAAGCGTAGTATTTCATGCTCACTTTCCGTCATTAGCGGAAATAGCTGTTCATTGGGCGCCCATACCCCGGCAGCACGGAGCCCCGCCGTGATCCTTCCATCCAGCAGAAAGCAGCAATCGTTGGTATAGGTGCCGCTGCCTTGCATCTGTAATACCAGGTCATATTGCTGTTGCTGTGCATGCAGCAGGAAGCCCGTTACCCTGGAAGGGATCACCTCCTGCTCCGGCAGCCCGGGCCATCCGGGAAAGGTAAGGAAGCCGTTGAAATAATGAGAGAATCGTTCCACGAAATCTTCTTTCCCCGGCAGGCCAAGCAAGGTGATGTCTGCATGCGGATAGGCCTTTCTGATAGCGCGTACGGCGGGGATCATGCAAAGCAGATCGCCCAGCTGTAATGCACGCAGTATCGCTATTTTGTTGATGTTCTCCATTATATCACGGCTTTAAGCTCATGCATATTGCTGAGCAGTTCCTGTACTGATTGTATCACATCTGCAGCAGTTACATCTGCTACAAAGGAGGCGTTGTGCTTGCATTCAGCAATAATGTCCGTCTCCATTTTTTTTGTTTCCAGTCCGCACAGCGGACATGTAGTGGTCCATGAGATCAGGGGCCGCGCCAGTGCGCTGGTCATGGGCATGCCGGTGATCAGGTTGCCTACCCAATAAATGCCCACCGCCGGAACGCGTAATGCGTAAGCCAGGTGCAGCGGGCCGGAGTCATTGGATACAACTACATCGGCCATAGAGAGCAGCCCGGTAAGCCCGCATACAGAAAGCTTTCCGCAAAGGCTGTAAGCCCCGTCACGCTGATGCATGTTCTGCATCAGCGCGTCTGCCAGGTAGCTTTCTTCTTCCAGCCCGTTGATATAAACGGTATATCCTTCCTGCACCAGGTGATCGGCCACTTCTGCAAAATTGATCGCGGGCCAGTGCCGCCGCGGGTCTGTGGCACCGGGATGTATCACCGCAATGCGCCCGTTATGGAGCTCGGGTAAAACCGCGCGGGCCTCCTGCAGGTCTTTGTCTGTTACGGTAATGGCAGGCGCCATATGACGGGTGCTGGCGCCCAGGTAAGACACCAGTTCCAGGTAACGGAGGATCTCGCTGTAGTGAACAATATATGGTACGTTGATATCCAGGGCAGGCGCGTCTGGCGCCTGCAATCCTATACTCAGCCGGGCTCCCAGCTTTTGTACGAAAGGGTTGGAAAAACGGCCGCCGCCGTGCATCTGTATAGCAATATCGAATTGCTCATTTTGCATTTGTTCAAAAAAGAGCGCCAGCTCTGCGGCGTCCGCCTCGTAGTGCGCAGCTTCGCCCACGCCAGGGTAGGGAGGTATTACCACCACCCGGTCTACAGGCCCCGGACGGTCTGTAAGAAAGGCCTGGTGCATTTTTTTTCCCAGGTATACGATCTCGTTATCCGGGTAGGCTTCTTTCAATGCTCTTAAGGCGGGCAATGCAAATATGAAATCCCCCAGGGCGTTGGCCCGTAGTACAGCGATCTTTTTCATAAGCGACTAGCAATTAGCTTTTAGCAATTAGCACAGCGTCTGTTCCGTTAGCTAATAGCCAATAGCTAATAGCCAACAGCTGTTCTTTATGGCCAGGAAGTTTCCTGTAATGGTATAACCATGATCTCCGGAACAGCCGTATCTGATGGTCCTTCCAACAGGAAACGGATATTGCCCGCTACATTCTCCGGGTCCTGCAGTTTGGTCTGGTCAATATCCGGGAAGCGGTCCAGCAGGAAAGGCGTTTTCATGCCGCCTGCAATTAATGCGGTTACCTTGATGCCGTGCTGGCGTGCTTCCGTAAACAGCGCCTGTGTGAAGCCGCGTAGTCCCCATTTGCTGGCATGATAGGCAGAAGCTTCGGGCCAGGCGCGTAAGCAGGCGGTGGATACGATATTGATAATATGACCGCCCCCGTGCTCCGACATAATGGGCAAGGCATACTTGCTGGTGATGAAAGGCCCGCGCAGGTTTACAGACATGACAACATCCCATTCCGCTACGCTCATCTCAGTGATCGCTTTGGTAAAATCAACACCGGCGTTGTTGATTAGCACATCCAGCCGGCCGTATTTATCAACGATCTCGCGATACGCTTCCTGTACATTCTCTTCTTTGCTTACATCCAGGTGCAAAGGATAGGCCTCTCCGTTGTTCTCCTGGATATCTTCGGCCAGCTTTACCGCTTTGGCGTCCTGTATATCCCCGATGATCACAATGTGATCTTCTGCCAGCTCCTTACAAATGGATTTACCGAGGCCCTGGCTGCCTCCGGTGACTAATACTACCTTTTTGTTCTGCATGGGTATTGTGTGGTTTAATGTTTTCAGATCTCTTTCCCTACGCCGGAGGCCTGACCGGTGATGTAGCTGATCGGTCTTGCGCTCGCTACGGCTGTGCGGAACAATTCCTCCCATTCCTTCGTGAACCGCTGTATGTTAAAGCGCCGTTCCGCTATCTTCCGTCCCTCTGCGCCTATACGGGCGGCCAGTTCGGGTTTGCGCAGCAGCAGCTCCATCTTTTTGATCAGCGCGGCCGGATCGGTATCCATAAACCCTGATTGACCGTTGCAGATGATGGTGGCCAGTTCTGTGGTAGCCAGCGCCACCACCGGTATACCCATCATCATGGCCTCGCATACGGCCAGTCCGAGGCTGGTGTAGCGGATCGGGTTAAAGAAGAAACGGTACTGGCAGATGAATTCCGGCAGCTCTGTATGGGTTACTTCTCCAAGTCCGCCCAGTTCATCGGCGCCCATGCCCACCAGGTCAAGCGGTACCTGGCGGGAGGCTTCCCTGAATACGTCCAGCCCCAGGCGACGGCCTCTTTTGGCCAGGTTGTTCACCACTACGATGCCCCTTTCCAGCTGCCCGGTATAATGAACATGATCCGGTATCATCACGCCGTGCTCGATCACTACGGCAGGGCTGCGGTTATTATCCCACATCAGCTTGTTGAAGGAGGTGACATGGACCAGGATGGTATCCGGACTGTCCACAATATGGCGGGTATCCGTTGGGTGCTGCCTGGGTGGGTCGTGCTCCAGGTAGATCTTCGGCAGCTGCCGCTGCTCGGTTGTGAGGATCTCGTACTGGTCCGTCTGGTAATTGGCTGCGCTCTGGAACAGGATACAGTCAAAAGCGGTATGCGGTATATCTTTTACAGGTATTTCATGTACATGATTACCGAAAGGGTAGGTGTTGCCGCGGCCTATATAACCGGCAGTACGGGCTTCATTAACAGGCAGATAGATATCATAGTTGCCCTGCGACAAATAGTACAGGTAGCTGCCGTGTACATGCCAGGTAAAGACCTTCAATCTGGTTTCCATTATAATATGAGTTTGGTGAACTGGAACTATTTTGCCTCAATTAACGAGCCATACCATTACCCCGGGAAGGAGCGGATGAGGCAGTAGAATATTTTCCTCGCTTTATAGAGCATCCCCACGTTTATTACTTGGATAAGTATATTAGCTTATTACATATTACTATAAATAATATTCAATTAAACATTTGTTTAAACTAAACAAACGTTTAATTTTGTGTTTCAAACGAACGTTTAATTAATTAGTTGTTAGTGCGTGGTTGGAAGATAAGAGAGAGTGAAACAGTGGGAAGCGGGACGGAAGTATTAAGATCAGAAAGGAAACAGCAGTAAGACACAAGACGTAAGACGGGAACCAGGCAGGATGATTGACAGACAGAAAGGTAACAGAGATAGCCAGACGGGAAAAAGGTAAAGCGTAACAGGATGGAAAAGGAATCAATTAGTAGTGAGATAAGGTACCGGGCGCTAACAACTAATTCTTTACAACTTACTAATCATGGAGGAAGCGACAATGGATTTTAATCAGAAACAATTACAGATCCTGGAAACAGCGGAGAGACTATTTGCAATGCATGGGTTTCACGGGGCTTCTGTAAGAGATATTGCGCAGGGAGCGGATGTTAACATCGCCATGATATCCTACTACTTTGGATCAAAGGAGCGCCTCATCGAGTCGATTTTTCTGAAACGTATTATGGACGTAAAATCAGGTCTCGATGAGTTACTGAAAAATAAAGATCTCGATCCCCTTGAAAAAATGAACAGGCTGATAGACCTGTTTATTGCCAGAATTTCGGAACGGCCTTATTTCTGCAGGATGATGGTACGGGCCCAGGCAACAGAGGAAGGGATCCCCACCGAACTGATCACGGATGTTAAGAAACAGATGTATGAAATGGTGAAGAAGCTGATCACAGAAGGACAAAAGAAAGGCGTTTTTGTGACCGACCTCGACCCCCTGATGATGGTAAGCACCATCGTAGGTACTGCCAATCACGTGGTCCTTTCACAAAACTACCTCCGCAAGCTCTGGAACCTGGAAAGCATCGCGGATGAAAAGTTCCGCACACAGCTCCAGGAGAGAGTAGGAAATCACTTAAAGAAAATGTTTAAAGTAGTTTTAACCAATGAACGTTAGGAGTATATACAGATCATCATTCCTGGTAACCCTGGGACTGTTGCTGGCCTTTAGTCTGGCCAGCCAGGCGCAGACCGGTGGAAAGCTTACCCTGAATGAGGCTATTGATCTTAGCTTAAAGAACAGCAAACAGCTGAAGTTAAACCAGACGAAGATCATCTCTGCTACCAATGCAGTAAAAGATGCCAACGCAAAGCAGCTGCCCGAAGCCAGCGTATCAGGTTCTTACCTGCGCATCAACAAGCCGAATGTGGATATGAAGAGCAGCGATAACAGCAGTGGTGGCAGCGGCTTTCAGTTCGACGCCAACCAGGTGGCTTATGGTATCGCCTCTGTTTCCGTACCGCTTTTTTCAGGCTTCAAGATCCAGGCCGGAAAGGAATCTGCCCGTTACCTGGCCGTAGCCGCCAAGCTGGATGCTGACCGCGATAGGGAAGAAGTGATCCAGAACACCGTAGCGGCTTACAGTAACCTGTACAAGGCATCCGTAGCAGTGAACCTGGTAAGAGAGAACCTGAAACAGCAACAGCAGCGTACTACCGACTTTACCAACATGGAAAAGAACGGCCTGCTTGCCCGCAACGATTTATTGAAGGCGCAACTGCAGCAGTCTAATATAGAAGTGGCTTTAACACAGGCAGAAAGTGATCTGAAAGTGGCCCGTATCAATATGAACATCATGCTCGGTATTCCTGAAAACAGCCAGTATGATGTAGATACCACCTTCCTTGCACAGGCTGGCCCCGACGGCAAGAGCGTAGCAGAATGGGAACAGACCGCCCTGCAGAGACGTAAGGATGCCGCCGCATTGCAGGCGCATGAGAAAGCTGCCTATGCAGGTATCAAATCCGCCAAAGGAGACTATTATCCTTCTCTCTCCCTCACCGGTGGTTATGTGGCTGCCAACATCCCGAATTTCCTGACCGTTACCAATGCCGTGAATGTAGGCGTAGGGCTGAAGTATAACCTGTCTTCCCTCTGGAAAACAGGCTCCAAGGTAGATGATGCGAAGAACGAGCTGAATGCGGTAAAGATCAACGAAGAAATGCTGGCAGACAACATTCACGTACAGGTGAATGAAGCATATGAGAACTATGTAGTAAGCACCAAGAAGATAGAGATGTATGAAAAGGCAATAGAGCAGGCAGACGAGAACTACCGCATTACAAAGAACAAGCACGAGAACAGCCTGGCCACTACTACCGACCTGCTGGAAGCCGACGTAGCCCAGCTGCAGGCAAAGTTGAACTACACTACCGCCAAAGCAGATGCCGTGGTTTCCTATAACAAATTACTGGAAACAGCAGGAGTGCTGAGTGACAATAAATAGTGATCATCATCAAAAAAGTACTAAACCAACAAGAAATTCAATTAAGGTCTTTATGGAAACAGTTAATGAAGTAAGATCTACCAGTCATAAAGCAGCTAACGCTGCACAGGGTGAGAATGGCGCTCCTAAGAAAAAGAACCTGCGCTTCATTATCATACTGGCCGTACTGGTAATAGGCGGTGGTTCCTTTGGTATCACCAAATATGTGCATGCCCTGCATCACGAAGAAACAGACAATGCGCAGATAGAAGCCAACGTGAGCCCGGTAATACCCCGTGTAAGCGGTTATGTGAAAGAAGTTAGGGTAAAGGATAACCAGCTCGTGAAAAAAGGCGACACCCTGGTGGTGCTCGACGACCGCGATCTGCAGATCAAATTACAACAGGCAGAAGCCTCCCTGGTAGCTGCACAGGCTAACGTAGGCGTAGCAGAAGCGAATACCACTGCATCCCGCGCCAATATCGTTACCTCTCATGCAAATGTGGCAACAGTGGAAGCCCAGATAGAAGCTGCCAAGGTAAACCTGTGGCGCGCTTCACAGGACTACGACAGGTATGCTAACCTGATCAAGGACCACTCTATCACCCAGCAGCAATACGAGCAGGCCCTGGCCACCAAGCAAACCGCAGAACGCCAGCTGCAGGTACTGCAGGAGCAGAAAGCATATGCCGCCAAACAAACCTCTGTGGTAGCTTCCCAGAGCGATGCTACCGCCCGTCAGATCAGCGCTGCACAAGCCGTGATCAAAGAACGTGAGGCAGATGTGGCAGATGCTAAGCTGAACCTTTCCTATACAGTGATCACTGCCCCGGAAGATGGCAGGGTATCTAAAACATATGTACAGCCCGGACAATACCTCCAGGCAGGACAGTCACTGTTCAGCGTAGTGCTCGATAACAGCATATGGGTAGTGGCTAACTTCAAGGAAACACAGCTGGATAAAATGAAGGTTGGACAGAAAGTAGAGATCCATGTAGACGCTTTCCCTGAGAAAAACCTGGATGCGCATGTGGCTTCCTTCTCTCCGGCTACCGGCGCAAGGTTTGCACTGCTGCCTCCCGATAACGCCTCCGGCAACTTCGTGAAAGTGGTACAGCGCTTACCCGTGAAGATAGAATTTGATCATCCGGAAGATCCGATAGTAAAGCAGCTGCGTGCAGGCCTGAACGTGGTAGTAGATGTAAATCTTGACTAATTAACAACATCGATCGTTTTATGACGCAACAGGAATCATTGGTGGAATACGGAGCCCGGAGGGTGATCATCACCATCACTGCTATCTTCTGCGCACTCCTCGAAATAGTGGATACCACTATCGTGAACGTGGCGCTGAATGATATGCGGGGTAACCTGGGCGCAACCATGAGTGAAGTAGGATGGGTAGTGACCGCTTATGCGATAGGTAACGTGATCATCATTCCCATGACCAGCTGGTTGGCCCAGCAGTTTGGCCGACGTAACTACTTCGCCGTATCCATTATCATATTCACCATCTCCTCTTTCCTGTGCGGTAACGCCAGTGTGTTGTGGGAGCTGGTACTATTCAGGTTCATCCAGGGGGTGGGCGGCGGCGCGCTGCTGGTAACATCCCAGACGATTATAACCGAAAGCTACCCGGTAGAAAAACGTGGTATGGCGCAGGCCATCTACGGCCTGGGTGTGATCATAGGTCCTACCTTAGGTCCTCCGCTGGGTGGTTATATTGTAGACAACTTTTCCTGGCCATATATATTTTACATCAACATTCCCATAGGTATTACTGCCACCCTGCTGACCCTGCAGTTTGTGCGAAGTCCCAAATATGGAGAAAAGAAAGCGGCAAATGAAATAGACTGGTGGGGCATTGCTTTCCTGGCCTTAGCCGTAGGCTCACTCCAGTATGTACTGGAGCGCGGACAGGAAGATGACTGGTTCAGTGATGGAACAATTGCAACGTTAGCGGTAGTGTCAGTGCTTGGATTTTTCTTCTTTGTGTGGAGGGAATTGGTGTACAAGAATCCAATCGTAGAACTGCGTGTATTGAAGAACGGAAACCTGCGGATCGGAACAATTTTGTCTTTTGTAATGGGATTTGGTTTGTACGGATCCACCTTCGTTATACCCTTGTATACGCAGGGTATAATGGGGTGGACCGCCACGCAGTCCGGTTTGCTGATGCTGCCCGCCGCACTCATGACGGCCTTCATGATGCCGTTCATTGGCCAGATGCTGGGCAAAGGCGTGTCGCAGCCCTTGCTGATCGCATTAGGTATGGGCGCCTTCTTTATATACAGTTTCTGGGGATACAAGATCATCAGCCCGGATACAGGTAAGGATGCTTTCTTCTGGATGCTGATCGTGCGTGGTATTGGCCTGGCGATGCTGTTCATTCCCATTACCGCCTTATCGCTCTCTTCCCTGAAGGGCGTGCAGATAGGACAGGGGGCCGCCTTCACAGGGATGGCCCGGCAATTGGGAGGTTCTTTCGGGATCGCATTGATCACCACTTTCGTATCGCGCAGGAACCAGCTGCACCGTAATGACCTGGTTAGTGATCTCGACATCAATAACCCGGTGGTAGCGAGCAGGCTGCATGCCATGCAGGCCAATTTCATGGCAAAAGGAGCGGATGCAGCAACGGCCTTGAAAAGAGCATACCAGTCGCTGGAGTACTCCATCACAAAACAGCAGACAGTATTGTCCTATATGGATGTGTTCCTTTACCTCGGAGTGTTATTCCTGATCTTTGTGCCGCTGGTATTGATGGTAAAGACCAAAAAGCAAACAGGTAAATTAGATGCAAGTGCAATGCACTAAAAGATATTAAGGTATGTTACTAACAGTGTAACAGTTGTAGGTTTAGGTAAAAGCCGGAATAGTCTTGTTCCGGTTTTCCTTTTTTATCAACCGCCCAACCCGCCTAACATACTGAATACAATGACGCCCAGCACGATCAGGGTGATCCCTACATACAGGTAATCTTTTTCCAGCAGGAACGCCAGTACGGAGAAGAGTATACGCGCTATCGGCGTAGCGATCAGCATGACTACTCCCAGCTGGATCAGCTCTTTACCATGTCCCTCGCATACGCCGCGCACAATGGAAGGCAGGTTGTCCCAGCGGGCGTTAGGCCCCGCAAAAGCCCGGTAAGCTGGCTCCTCATGCCCATGCCGTACCAGGTAGATCATACCGCCCGCGATCACTACAATGCCGGAGAAGATAACGCCAAAACGCAGCAGGGCGCCCATTAATTTTTCTACATCTTTATCCGCCCAATATTTCTTTGATAGCCAGTGTTTCATCATTGATCAGAATTTCCCTGTAACGCCGTTATAGATCATTTGTAATGCCAGCAGCGTGATCACCACGCTGAAAATAATACGCAGTAATTTGGTGTTGGCTTTGGCCAGTATCCTGGTGCCGCCCAGCGCGCCGGCCAGTACGCCCAGTACTACAGGCAGGCACAGCCCCGGGTCTATATACCCTCTTTGCAGGTATACCACTGCGCTGGCGGCAGCAGTAACGCCTATCATAAAATTGCTGGTAGTCGTGGATACCTTGAAAGGAACCCGCATCATATTATCCATGGCCAGCACTTTTAAAGCGCCGGAACCAATACCCAGCAATCCGGATAATACGCCCGCAATGGTCATCATCAGGTAGCCGCCTGGCACCCTGCGCACTTTATAGGTCACTACGCCCTGTGGGGTGGGATAATCGCCGTTCAGCCGCAGGCGCTGGGCCAGCTCGCTTTTATCCTCCGTTTCCAGGTGATTATGCCTGGGCCGGGCAGACAGCAGTGCAGAAATGATCAGTACCACCCCGAAGATGATGGCCACAATATGTGTTGGCATATATACCGCCAGCAAAGCGCCCGCTACCGCCCCCGTAGTGGTGGCGATCTCCAGGAACATGCCCAGCCGTATATTGGTGATACCTTCCTTTACATAAGCGGAGGCAGAGCCGGAAGAAGTGGCAATAGCCGCGATCAGTGCGGTTCCGATGGCATAGCGGATGTCTACATGAAAAACCAGTGTAAGGAGTGGAATAATCACTACGCCCCCTCCAAGTCCGGTGAGCGATCCCAGCAGCCCTGCCAGAAAAGCTCCGCCCAGGAGGATGAGCGTAAAAGTTAAGATTGTCATGGTTGGTGGCTCAATGGTTGGAAAATTACAAATATATCCAAAGGTAGGATAATTACGATTTAGTATATTTATGGACTAAGAGACCCTGGAACGGGGAGATCAGGCCTGGCCCCCTGAAATAGCGCATATTTTATCTTTCAGGCAAATTTCGTAACTTTTACCATCATGTAACCCCCATGAGCCATGAATAAAGTCACCCCAACTAGCTGGCTGCTGGTCTCCCTGGTAGGATTCGTCCTGTTCATACTTGTATTTGCAGGTATCATCGTCTACAGTAAACAGATCACTATCTCCACACCGGTATATTTTTTCCTGGTAGTAATACTGGCCCTGATCTCCACTGCGTTTCTGGCAGGCGCCATGCGTTCCGTTGCCAGGTACAGCGGCACTTTTCAGAACAGGAATTTATACATCGCCGGTCCGGCGCTCATCTTCATGATCATCCTCTATATCGCCTATAAATACCGCCCGGAAAAAGCAGCAGGCGGCCCGCTCTCTCTGTCCGTATTGTTTATTGGTCCCAAAGGAGATGCAACGCCTGTAAGCTCGGGAACCGTGTATGTGCGCATCGGGCAATACGCAGGTACAGATGAGATCAGCAAAAGAGGCACCGCTACATTTACCGGGATCAATGCTGATTACAAAGGACAGCTGATCGACATCAGCGGTAATATTGAAGGCTTTCAGCTGGATACCGCCGGAGCAGCATACCGCCTCAGCGATACGCAGGAGTACACCAATCTTACCGTCCGCCTGAAACGCCTGGGCGGTCCCCGTACGGTGGTACGCGGGAAAGTAATGTTACCCGAAAGAAAAGGAATACCCGCTGCCCGCATCATCTTCCAGGGAGTAGACAGTGTGTTCACTACAGACAGCCTGGGTAATTTTTCTGCGGTGCTCCCGCTGAAACCGGGATCGGAAACCCGCGTGATCGTTACCAAAGGACCGCTGGAGATCTACAACAGCCTGCGAACAGTATCTGATAATGACTATTTAAGCATCGTGGCCAATTAATTATATGCGTACCGCTTTCGTCATAGTATTATTGCAGACCATGGCCCTGGACGCCTTCAGCCAGACGGTCCGCTATAAGTTCCGGGTAAGATTTGAAGATTACCGCCCCCTGGCGAATGCCTCCTTTTCCATCAACGGACAAGCACTCTATACAGATAACAGGGGTATCATAGATCTCAGCATCCCCGGCCGCCTCAGTTACGCCTTTGTGGAGTCTGGAAATAATAAAGCATACGCCATCAAATACCCGGTAGACGGGCGTGCGGTACTGCCCAAAGACTCCATGGATTTTGTAGATATCTTTATCAGTCAGCCCAGCAATTCATTCCTCACCAGCAGCGACATGACCAAAATATCCACCGCGGTTGGTAAAGGAATGAGCAATGCCAGCATGGCGCTGATGAAGCAGCTGGAAGAACAGCACCGGCGTATCTATGACTCGCTGGTGGCGCTTTTCAAGACCAATGTAATGGACGATGCGCGCCTGGCCAAGGGCCGGCTGGAATTCTTTCCGCTGATCTCCCATACCCTGAATCATTATCTCAATGAGGCGCGTGATCTGAACGACGCCTTTTCAGCCCTGGGCGCCGCCCTGAATAACCGCGGCGCTTATGACCAGCTGTCTGCCTCCATCTATGATTATACCTCGATCTACGAATTCCTCAATGCCAATAAAAGCACCTACGAACAAGCTATTTATACTTACTGGAACAGCAAGGAGCTTTCCCTGAAATTCTCATCATTGATAGATTTCACCCTGGACGAGATCCATAAATCATATATACTCGACATCAATTTTTCCTTTATTGACAGGATTTACGCGTTCGTGAATGAGAAGGACAGGAGACGGAAACAGGAGCTGCAGGCGCAGCTGGAAAAGGATATAGCCGAACGCTATGCAGTGATTGGAAGACGCCTCACCATACTGGGTGAGCGCATATCCGCATTTATCACCTTGTTAAACAACAACAATAAGGTAACTGATTAACCTCAAAACTGTTTATCATGAAAACAACCCCTTCTTTTCTCCGGAAAAAGTATCTCATACCATTGATGTTCCTGGCCGCTGCCTGCGGTGCAGACGGACTTTCAGGCATTTTCATTCCCAATATCGGTAATGACTGGACCAGTGACAGGCGCCAGAGTCTATTTGTTATTACACCTAAAGATACCGGTGTCAATGAATCTACCTTTGAAGGCAGTGAGACGGATTTCGTCTGCGATACCTGCGATGGTAACTTCAAAGGCAGTTTTAAAAATTATGATGTCAACTTTACATTTACCAGCGGCCCTGACAATGGCGTAAAATACTCGGGTCAGTTTGTAAAAGATTCCAAACCTTTACAGATGAGGGTCACTGGCACCAATGGCGTTTCATTAAAGATTACCAAGAACAACTGAGCATATCAACGCTTCCTCGCAGACGATCCCCTCACGATCAGCACCGGGTCCAGTACCAGCTTATCAGCCGGCATCTGTTCCTCCTCCTGTTTATGCCTGATCATTTTCAGGAATAAGCGCGCCGCTTCCTGTCCCATTTTCACGGTCTGCTGATCGATAGTAGACAAGGCGGGGCTTACCAGTGCGCCGAAAGATTCATTGGCAAAGCCGATCACCCCCGTTTCCTTTGGCACTTTCACCTTATATTCCTGCAGCTGTTGGATCACGCCCATCGCCGTATAATCTTCCAGCGCAAACACGGCGTCAAAGGGAATATCCTTTTCCCGCAACATCCGGATACAGGAGCGGCCAAATTCCAGCGAGAACTCGCCCTGCAGGATCAGTTCCTTACGTACCGGGATCTTATACCGCTTCAAGGCATCTTTATATCCCCTCAGGCGCTCTTTAAAGATCGGCAGGCCCCTGGCGGCAGTAATATGCACGATCCGCTCATAGCCCTGCTGTATAAGATGTTCCGTGGCAATAAAACCTCCTTTGTAATCATTGATGGTAACAGAGGGCGTTTCCAGGGCCGCTACATCACGGTCAAAAAAGATCAGCGGGATATTCCTTTTTTTGATCTCCTCGTAATGCCCATACTGGTCTGTTTCCAGGGAAACCGAACAAATGATGCCATCTACGCGGGATTGGAGAAAAGTATCAATACCTTTCTTTTCCTGTTGCTGTAACTCGTTGGATTGGTAAAGTAAGATACTATAGCCATTCTCATTCATTACCTTCTCTATACCATGCACCACGGAGCTGAAGAAGCTCACATCCAGGCTGGGCACGATCACGCCTATAATATGTGTATTACCCGAGCGCAGCGAAGAAGCCAGCTTATTCTGGTGGTAATTCAGCTTTTCGGCAGTCTTGCGCACCGCCGCTTTGGTAGCCTCGCTGATGGCCGGATGGTCCCGCAGCGCCCTTGCTACAGTAGAAAATGTAATGTTCAGTTCCCTGGCAATATCGTGGATCGTTATTCTCTTCATACTACATTTAACATACAATTTTAATGATCCATTTTTGTTTTTTCATGTTTTCTTTTATTTTTATGCCAACGTTGGCATAATTTATTAAACTGATACAATTAATCTTCTCACTATGGCAAAAATTGTCACTGGCAGTAAAGAATTCTTTAAAGGCATAGGGGAGATCCGTTATGAAGGACCTTCCACAGATAATCCACTGGCATACCGCTGGTACGACGAAAACAAAGTAGTAGCCGGAAAGACCATGAAAGAGCACCTGCGTTTTGCAGTGGCTTACTGGCACTCCTTCTGCGGAAACGGCGCCGATCCCTTTGGCGGGCCTACCCACATCTTCCCCTGGGATGAGAAATCCGATCCCGTTGAAAGGGCGAAAGACAAGATGGACGCAGCTTTTGAGTTCATCACCAAACTGGGTATGCCTTACTACTGTTTCCATGATGTAGACGTGGTAGACTATGGCAACGATATTGCCGAAAATGACAAAAGATTACAGGCGCTGGTAGACTACGCAAAGTCTAAACAGTCTGACAGTGGTGTTAAGCTTTTATGGGGCACTGCCAACCTGTTCTCACACCGCCGTTACATGAATGGAGCGGCCACCAACCCTGATTTTCACGTGCTCTCTCATGCCGCAGCACAGGTAAAGGCAGCGCTGGACGCTACCATCGCGCTGGGCGGCGAGAACTACGTATTCTGGGGCGGCCGTGAGGGCTATATGAGCCTGCTCAATACCGATATGAAACGTGAACAGGAGCACCTGGCCAGGTTCCTGCAAACCGCAAGGGATTATGCCCGTAAACAGGGCTTTAAAGGCACTTTCTTCATCGAGCCTAAGCCTTGTGAGCCTACCAAACATCAGTATGATTATGATGCAGCTACGGTGATCGGCTTCCTTCGCCAGTATGATCTGCTGAATGATTTCAAATTGAACCTGGAAGTGAACCACGCTACACTGGCTGGCCACACCTTCCAGCACGAACTGCAGGTAGCTGCAGATGCGGGCCTCCTGGGATCTATAGACGCCAACAGGGGCGATCAGCAGAACGGCTGGGATACCGACCAGTTCCCGAACAATATCAACGAAGTAACAGAATACATGCTGATCATCCTCGAAGCCGGCGGCTTCGGCGGCGGCGGTATCAACTTCGACGCCAAGATCCGCAGGAACTCTACTGATCCGGCAGATCTCTTCCATGCTCACATCGGTGGCATAGATACCTTTGCCCGCGCATTGGTGGTGGCAGATAAAGTGCTGCAATCTTCTGATTACAAAAAGATCCGCAAAGACCGCTACGCATCTTACGACAGCGGTAAAGGCAAGGAATTTGAAGCCGGTAAATTATCACTGGAAGATCTGCGCGCTTATGCGGTTGCGCAGGGAGAACCCGCGGTGGTCAGCGGACGGCAGGAATACCTGGAGAATATCATCAACAGACATATTTAAACATAACACACAAAAAAACGATCAGGGGCCTGGCTGCGCAAGCAGTCAGGCTTTTTTTTGCCTGAAATCGGTTACAACCAGGCCTTTGCTAAAAACAATCACTAAATAATAGGGCTCAGTGTTAAAAAAATTTAAATTTTTTTTCGTCTGAATAGCCCCCTTGGGAGTAAAAAAGTGTCCTTACTGTATATTTATTCAAAGGGGAACATGACCCTCTTCTGTCGGGAAATAGCTGTACTGGTTTTATTCGTACATATAAGGTGACATGAACCCTATATATCAAAAACCGAAGACCCCCTGTCGAATATGCCTTGTAAATTCCTGGTTTCCCTCCTTGTTCTGACGGGTGCCCTGGTTGCCGGTATCAGTGCACAGCAAAAGCCGGGCGAAAGGCCTGTCAGCTGCCAGCGGGAGAACATGAGACTGGCTGATTTTTTCAGTGTGGTATGGAGCCAGGTACGGCTACAGGCATTTTACAATGATGAGCAGATCAGTAGTGATGAGCGGGTAACTGTCAACTTCAATAATGAACCATTAGATAACGTATTAGCTTTTCTGTTAAGGAAAAGGGGACTTACCTGGTATTACCGGGAGGAGACTTTCGTGATCCTTCCTAAAAGACCGGGAGACCCTGACCTGGGGAAATTGCCCGAAGAAGTAACTGTAAACGTTAAAGGCATCGTAACAGACACACACGGTGAGCCTTTGCAAAATGCTACTGTAATGGTGAAAGGTGCCCGCAAAGGAGTCTCCACTGATAAAGGCGGAAAATTCATACTCTCTGATATCAACAAAAGATCAGCTTTGACAATCACTTGCGTTGGGTTCACGCCCAGGGACATACAGTTATCCGGTAACGATCACCCGGTAAGTGTCCAGCTCGAAGAGCTGATCACAGGGCTGGATGAAGTCGTGGTCATCGCCTACGGCGCCAGTAGCCGCAGATACCTTACCGGTTCTGTCAGCAAGGTAACAGGAGAGGAGATCATGAAACAACCGGTATCCGATCCCCTTATCGCCCTGCAGGGACGCACCCCCGGCTTGTTCATCACGCAAACATCCGGCTTGCCCGGCGGCGAAGTGAAAGTGGAGCTGAGAGGAAGGAACAGTATAGATGCCGGGAATAATCCCATGTATATAGTGGATGGCGTGCCTTTCCCCGGCACAGCGCTCACCCTGAATAATGTATTGAAAAATGGCGCTGCCATCAGTCCCTTAGGCGCTTCCAATCCGCTGAATATGATCAATATTGCGGACATCGCCAGTATTGAAGTGCTCAAGGATGCCGCCGCCACCGCCATCTACGGATCAAGAGGCGCCAACGGCGTTATTCTTGTTACTACTAAAACAGGTCAGCCCGGAAAGCTGAACATGGATGTAAATCTTTACACCGGCGTCGGCGCAGTAGCTCATCATGTAAAATACCTCGACACCCGGCAATACCTGCAGATGCGCAGGGAAGCCTTCAGCAATGATAATAGCACACCGCACGATGTGGATAGTGATCTGCTCAGCTGGGATTCCACCCGTAATACCAATTGGGAGCAGGAATTGCTGGGCCGGACCGCTCACATTACAGACGGACAGCTGGCCTTCTCGGGGGGCAGCCCTACCATGCAGGTCCGCATCAGCGGTGGGTACAGGCGTGAAACAACGGCCTATCCGGGAAGCTTTCAATATTCGAAGGCAGCAGGACGTATCAACCTTGCCTTGTCTACACCTGATAAACGGGGCAGGGTAGCGGTGGCCGCCAGCTATGTGGGCGATCGGAACTATCTGCCTAAAACAGATCTCGCCACTTTTGTTACAACCCCGCCTAACGCGCCTGCTGTTTATAATGCAGACGGCTTGTTAAACTGGGAGAATGGATTTAATAATCCGATGGCCAACTTGCTGAAATACTACAAGGCCAACACCAGTAATCTCACCACCAACGCCACAGTGAGTTATGAGTTGCTGCAGGGCCTGCAGCTAAAGACAAGCGTAGGGTATAACCAGATGTTGATGGATGAAATGCAGCCCAATTCCCTTCGTTCCGTTAATCCTGCAAATGGCGCATTCCCGGGAGTAACACGCTTTGCAAACGGCAGCAGTAAAAGCTGGATTGCTGAACCGCAGCTGAGTTATCTGGGCAAGTTGTCAAAAGGACAGCTCAGCGTGTTGGCAGGTTGCACCTTTCAGCAGGAGATCCGAAGCCAGGAAGGAGTAAATGCCGTAGGTTATACAAACGACGCCCTGATTGAAAATAAAGCAGCCGCGGGCAAGCTTTCTCCCTTTGGCGGGAGCGCTTACTACCAATACCGCTATAGCGCCTTGTTCACGCGCATCGATTATAACTGGGAGGGAAAATATATTGTCAGCCTCACGGGTAGAAGGGACGGCTCCAGCCGTTTCGGCCCCGGTCGCCAGTTTGCCAATTTCGGCGCAGCAGGCTTGGCCTGGATCTTTTCCAAAGAAGGATGGTTAAGGAATATCACCCCCTTCCTGAGTTTCGGCAAGCTCAGGGCCAGCTACGGTACCACGGGCAACGACCAGATCGCAGACTATGGCTATATCACTACTTATGCTGCCCCTGCCGACGCATCCTACCAGGGACTAAGCGGCTTGTGGCCCACCCGTTTGTTCAACCCCGGCTATGGCTGGGAATTGAATAAGAAGCTGGAACTGGGATTGGAGCTGGGTTTTATGCAGGATCAATTGCTGTTAAGGGCTAACTATTACCGCAACCGCTCTTCCAACCAGCTGGTGAATTACTCCCTCTCAGGCCTGAGTGGTTTTAAGGCCATCCAGAGCAATTTCCCTGCAGTGGTACAGAACACCGGCGTAGAGCTCGAACTGAACACAGTGAACATAAAGCAGCAGCACTTTAACTGGACCAGCATGTTTAACATCAGCATCCCCGATAATAAGTTGCTGGCATTCCCCGGGCTGGAAACCTCTTCCTATAACCTTTATTATACGATAGGCCGGCCGCTGAATGTGCTGAAAGGGTTTCATTACCTGGGCGTGGATCCTGAAACAGGTGTATACGAATTCGAAGATGTGAACAAAGATGGAAAATTAACAGCGCCCGCGGATTATAGTACTACAAAGAAACTAGGTGTTATACTGTACGGCGGTATGCAACACTTATTTCGGTATAAAGGCTGGCAGCTGGATCTATTGTGCCACTTTGTAAAACAGCAGCGCTATGATTACGGTAGTGTGAATGCTAATTTCGCCCCCGGCGCCCGCATGATGAATCAACCGCTGGCGGTGCTGCAACGTTGGACGGCTCCGGGAGACAGAACAGATATCCAGCGCTTTACCCAGGATCTTGCTGATGTGTATGCCGCAAATGCATACAAAGGCCAAAGTGATGCAGCTGTCACAGACGCCTCCTTTATACGGCTGAAAAACGTAATGTTGTCTTATGAGCTCCCTGCCAGCTGGACGCAACGACTGCATTTGCAAAGCGTACGGTTTTACATGCAGGGGCAAAATCTGTTAACGATTACCGCTTATAAGGGAAGAGACCCCGAAGTGGCCGCCAACCTGGATGTGTACCCGCCATTGCGGGTATGGACGCTGGGCCTGCAGCTTAACCTTTAAATAATCCTTTTGCATGCAGATACGACATCAACAGCTATCAACCATTTACAGATCGCAGTTATTGCGGATGGTCCTGTTGGTTTGTGTCTTGCCTGCCTGTAAAAAGTTCATTGAAGTTCCGCTACCGGGTACGGAAATATTCCCGGTAGATGTGTATGACAGCGACCTGACGGCTACAGCCGCCGTGACAGCTGTTTACGGAGAGATGATCTATAATAACGCCTGGGCCAGTGGTAGTACGCAAAGCGTAACTTTTTTATGCGCATTATCTGCGGATGAGCTGGAGAACTTTTCATCAGCGCTGGTGCCGCGGGAGTTTTACGGAAATGCCATAAAAACAAATAACACCGCTGTTGAAAATGCCTTCTGGGATCCGGCCTATCAATACATTTATGCAGCTAATGCGGTGCTGGAAGGCTTAAAAAAATCCGCGGGCCTTACTTCGGCCACCAGGTCACAGTTACAGGGAGAGGCTTTGTTCATACGCGCCTTTTGCCACTTTTACCTGGTGAACCTGTTTGGGGCGGTGCCTTACCTGGATTCAACGGCGTATGAAGATAATATTGTCAGATCGCGCATGTCTGTCCCGACGGTCTACGAGCGGATCATAATGGATTTGCAGATGGCGCAGGCTAAGCTAAGTGTGGAGTATGCAAGAGTAGAACGGGTGCGTCCTAACAAATGGGCAGCTACGGCTTTACTGGCACGGGCCTATCTATACGCAGGTAAGTGGAAGGAGGCGGAAGCACAAGCTACCGCAGTGATTGAACAGAACGCCGCTTATCAGCTGGACTCCCTGAATGGGGTGTTCCTGAAGAACAGTAAAGAAACGATCTGGCAGCTAATGCCAAACAATTCGGAAGCAGGCAACACCTGGGAAGGCAAAAATTTTATCCTGAGTGCAATACCTTCAACCGGGGAGAGTAATGCGGCTGTTTTAAGTCAGCAACTGTTGAATGCATTTGAAAGTAAGGATCAGCGCCGTACTGCCTGGGTGGACAGTATCGCTTCGCCAGATAGCAGCAGGCTGTATTATTTCCCGTACAAGTATAAGATACAGAACAGTACTGATCTGCAGGAATATTCAATGGTATTGCGGCTGGCCGAGCAATATCTGATCAGGGCAGAGGCCAGGGCCCGGCAGGGAAAGATAGGCGGGGCAAAGGCTGACTTAGATATGATCCGTCAAAGAGCAGGACTACCCGCTACCACAGCCAACAGCAGGTCTGTCCTTTTGAACGCCATCGCACATGAAAGACAGGTAGAGTTATTTACTGAATGGGGACATCGCTGGCTTGATCTGAAACGTACCGGTACGGCTAACGCCATATTAAGTACGGTAAAAGCACCGGGCTGGCAAACAACAGACGCGCTTTATCCTATACCACAGAATGAATGCGCGCAGAATACGCAAATGACACAGAATCCGGGGTATAACTAGCTCCTCCCGTTTGATAGTGCTACACCAGCAAAAAGGTATTTAAGCTATTATCGGTAAACGGTACAGGAGAAGCCTGGCGCCTGTAAGTGCTGGGGAATGCGAACTTTAAAACATCTCCATCATGAAGAAGAAATTGTTTTTGACAATTTGCGTTTTTGTGTTGGCCGTAATCACTGCTTTGGTCGCCAAAGCCAACGCAAGAGGTAATGTCTATTTCACAGATGCCAGTGTACCCGGTTTTTGTGATTATCCCTTGCCGCTGCCTGTAGAATGTTCGGTGACGGTTACCGGAACTATTTGCCGGTCTAATGGGAATCAGTTCACTTATTATAAAGAATCAACGTGCAGTAGTCCTTTCTACCGCATTCAGTAACTGTAAACCTGGATCAAATGTCCATCCGTTTATTTCGCTCACTCCGGCTGCACAGGAGCAAAACAGGTCTTATCATAAGCAGTTTCCTGCTTAGCATTGCCACGGTATGGATCTTATACCTGGCCTCAGATAAGATCAATCACCAGCCTAACGGCTTTATACGGCTTGTTCCACCGCATATGGCCACGCCGGAAAAGATACTGGACATCAAATACAATTCATACTACATAGCAGGCGCTTCTTCTACAGAGATCTACCTGGGAAATGCCGTCGCCGCAACTTATGTGCTTAAAATGAACTTTTCGTTGTCAGATACAGCGCATATGCGGCTTCAACCGGCCCCGGGAACAGCACTGTCCGGACCTGCAACGATCATGATAGATTCTCCGCATATCTATATGACAGAAGGCACACAGGGTGCTATCCTGCATGCCTTCCTCGGAGATCCTGTTCTGCATCAGTTATCCGAAGGGCGCAGACAATTCTATAATGCAAGACCGGTATCTGCAAGCTCCTTTATTCTACGGCTGTACGATAGTGCACATCACCAGAATGTACTGGCCAAACGTACACTGGATACTGCCTTTCTGCAGCCCCCCATACCTGTGCTGGAAAAACAGGTAGACGGAGTGTTCTGTACAGATGGAATATTGGACTATGATCCTAATACGGCAAAATTGGTATACGTGTACTATTACCGTAACCAGTTTGTTTGTCTCGACACTAACCTGAATATACAATATAAAGGTCGTACCATCGACACCGTGAGCCATGCCCATATCAAAGTAGCCTCGCTCGCAGCGGAAGGCAGGAACACGCTCGCTTCTCCCGCAGGAGTAGTGAACCGCTTGAGCTGCATGGATGGAAAATGGATCTACATCAATTCAAAGCTGATGGCGAACAATGAGAAGAAATCGGAGTTCGATAAGCTGTCGGTGATTGATGTCTATTCGCTCAGAGATGGGAGCTATCATTTCAGCTTCTATCTTCCCCGGCTTGGCGACAAAAAACTACGGGCATTCCGGGTGTTTAACAAAACATTGGTGGCCTTATACGATCATTACGTATACACGTTCAGGCTAAATTTTTAGATCCAGGATGTAAAAAGAATGGATCTAGCTGGAGTAGCAAATAAGGAGCCGGATATTTATCCGGCTCCGTTTTTATGATCAATAGATAATAAGTAGCATTAGTCAAATAATCCGGTGCTCACTTCATCAATATGCGGCAGGTAAAGGCGGATCTCTTTGAATAAGAGATGAGGGTCGATAGGTTTTAGCAGGATGGCTGCGGCGCCTGCAGCTGTTAAGGCTTTCTCATGTTCATGTGCACCCGTGCAGATCAGCACAGGAATATCCTTGTACAGCGGGTTCTTTTTTAAGAGCAGCAATGTTTGCTCTCCGTCCAGCTCTGGCATCTGGTGATCCAGTATGATCAGCTCCGGCAGCTGTTTGGTTTTTTCCAGGTATTGCAATGCTTCCCGTCCGCTGGAAGTACAGATGGCATTGCAACCGTACATGGTCAGGTATTGGGAGAACAGCATGTTGTTCATGTTATTATCATCTGCCAGCAGCACATTGATATTGCTCAGGTCAATATCCGCTTCCGTTACTTCTTCTTCAATATCTACAATATGGCCTTCCTGCAAAGGAAGCGACACGGTGAAGGTAGTAAGCCCGTTCCTGCTGTGCAGTTTGATCCGGCCTCCCAGGCTGTCTACTTTATTCCTGGTGATGTAAAGGCCTAAGCCGCTTCCTTCAGTGTATTTGCTTCGTTTATCAGTTGTGTACATTTCAAACAGGACAGCCTGCCGTTCCACAGGAATGTCGGGGCATTGATTGCTGAAGGCCATGCTGAACATACCGGCGCTCCTGGCGATCTGAATATGGATGACGGTATTTCTGTCAGCATACTTGATCGCATTACCCAGCAGGTTGGTAACGATCATGGTGAGCTTTAATGCATCCGTCACAATAATATCCGGCATTCCGTCAGATACTTTTAATTCCAGCTTAAGCCCCCTGGATCGTGCGCTTACTTTGTGCAGGTTCACCACTTTTTTGATCAGCGAACGAATAGAAAAAGTATCTTCATCGGTTTTATCTGCATTCCCTGATTCTATCTGTGCAATGTCCAGCACATTGTTGAGGATGTTACGCATATTATGCTGCGCCGTAAGCTGCTGGTCAATATACGGCTCCAGCTTCTTCATGTTCTCATCCAGTTTTATTTCTCTCTTGATCAGCTGTGATATCAGCGACATCGCATTCAGCTGGTTCCTGATCTCATGCGATATTTTCCGGTATACAAATGTCTTCAGGCGGTTAGCCAGAGCTTTGTTCTCCTTGGCGTAATACACCACTACCAGTACGTCAAACAGCAGGAAGAAGGGGATGGCGGTCCATCGCAGGAGGAACTGCGTTTGTGTGCTCATGGTAAGCGGCTGGAATACCTGGAAGTAGTAATTCAACTCCAGCAACAGCATAGTCAGCAGGGTAGCGCTGATGCTGATAAACTGCTGGCTGGGCTTGGGATACACCAGGAAACAACTGCCGCAGAGACATACCACGATCAGTGATACATTGATCTGCGGGCCCAGTAAAATGCCGAAATACAGCGCGCTGGCGCAGTGCACAAGCGTGACGGAGATGCAGGCCAGGCTGTACTGTCTTTCCTTATTCATCAGTATTACGCTGCAAAATAACAGGCAGGCTGTTAATGCAGGCAGTTGTACTTTCCAAAGCTCTCCGAAAAGATAGAAAAGGTTGCCGGTAACAAATGCAATAACAGCGCTGATCAGGCTGATGGCATTTACGATCATCACCCTTTTGGCTGCTTCTTCAGGCAGTCCGCTTGTTCCTGTGCGCAGAAAAGGCATGTAAAGAGGAGTAAGCTTTTTTCTGATCCTGGTAAATAGAGAGGAAAAGGTTCCGGCCATAGTCTTACGAAATGAATAGTTCAAGGCATTCATAAGGATAAATAATGGGGTGGTTATTTGAGTTTAGGACTTCGTAACGTTGAATGAGCTTCGTGCTTATCAGCGCGCGCTGTTCGGTATTGCTAATAAAGGCTGTATGATTTGTTCGTTGGTATTGAGGTCCCCTGTTGTATCTGTGCTATTCTTTGTATCGCTTCCTTATCTAAAGTGATTCGAAATTACGCTTTTTCTCTATACTGCCAAACTGTAAATTGCCGCTCCTGCGATTTATTTGCGCAGATCAAAAAAAAGTATAAACTTTGCGGCTATAATTCTTACCTCATCATGGAAACAGACTGTCATTCGGTCAACTTGGTAAAAGCGTTTGTTGCATCCCGTTTTAATACTTCACCACCTGAAATAATAATATAAATAACAGGAGAAGATAGCTAGCTATCAGTTTTATCTGCTATGGATCATGTACGCTCCGTAGATAGCGGTCTGACACCATTTATCCCTTAACATTTTCACACTTATACACTACCATTATGCAAAACACTGAAATTCTCAGATGGGTATTACTCATCGGTATCCCTTTACTATGCCTGGTTTTCTACAGGTTCATCCTGCGTATCTTCTTTGGCGTAGTCATCGTGCCCGAAGACCGCATCGGCCTGGTTACCAAAAAGTTCGTGCTCATTGGTAAGCAGGAGCTCCCGGAAGGCCGCATCATTGCGCTGAACGGCGAGGCCGGTTTCCAGGCACAGACACTGGCGCCGGGCGTCTACTTCTGGAAATGGATCTGGCAGTATTCCGTAACTTTCCAGCCCTTTACCGTTATTCCCACGGGTAAGATAGGCCTGGTACTGGCCAAAGACGGTGGCGAACTGGAAACAGGCGCTATCCTGGCGCGTAAAGTGCCCTGCGACGTATTCCAGGATGCAAAGGCTTTCCTCCAGAATGGCGGCCGTAAAGGCCGTCAAACAGCCATCATCACACCGGGTTCTTACCGTATCAACACCTTCCTCTTCGAAATAGAGATCACGGATATGGTGAGCATCCCCGAGAACGCGGTAGGTATCGTTACCACGCTCGAAGGGAAAGCCATCGAAGAAGGACAGATCGCCGGTAAAGTGATCCTGGAGCACAACAAGTTCCAGGACGTAGACACCTTCCTGCAGAACGGCGGCTACAAAGGCTTGCAGGAACAGGTCATGCTGGCCGGTTCTTATTTCCTCAACCCCTGGTTTGCCAGAGTGGAGATGGTGAAGATGACCGAGATCGCTATCGGTCATGTAGGTGTGGTGATCTCCTACGTAGGCTCGGATGGAGAAGACCTCAGCGGCGTTGAATTCAAGCATGGCAACATCGTGGCAAAAGGCAGCAAAGGTGTATGGGCAGATCCTTTAGGGCCCGGTAAATACCCTATTAATCCCTATATCATGAAAATTGAGATGGTGCCTACCACCAACCTGGTGCTCAACTGGGCGTCCGCCCGCAGTGAAGCGCACATGTTGGACAAGAACCTCTCCACCATCACCGTGAGGAGTAAGGACGGTTTTACCTTCAACCTCGACGTAGCGCAGATCATTCATATCCCTACCACCGAAGCGCCCAAAGTAATTGCCCGCTTCGGTAACATGAGCAACCTGGTAACACAGGTGCTGGAGCCTACCATCGGTAACTACTTCCGTAACTCCGCCCAGGACGCCGACGCGATCGACTTCCTGAAGAGCCGTAAGGAAAGGCAGGAATCCGCCAGGAATCATATCGGCCATGTGCTGGAGCAATACAACGTATTCGGTGTAGACACGCTGATAGGAGATATCGTGCCGCCCGATAGCCTCATGAAAACGCTGACAGACCGTAAGCTCGCCGAAGAGCAGAAAGTAACCTACGAAACACAGATGAAAGCGCAGGAAACCCGTCAGGCCCTCGAGAAGGAAACGGCCATCGCCGAAATGCAGAAAGAGATCGTAAAAGCAGACCAGGGCGTTGTGATCGCAGAAAGGATAGCAGATGCCTCGGTAAAGAAAGCCACCGGTGACGCCAACAGCGTACGCTTACAGGCCAACGCTGAAGCAGACCGCCTGAAGCTGCTGGCCGGTGGTGAAGCCGAGAAAGTACGTCTCCTCGCCAAAGCCGAAGCAGAACGTACAGAATGGATCGCCAAAGCCGAAGCGGAGAAGATCTCCCTCACCGGTAATGCGGAAGCAGAGAAGATCCTGGCCATCGGTAAATCCAGCGCAGAAGCCTACCGTCTTGCCGTAGAAGCCATGGGTGGCGACAACTTCACCCAACTGAAAGTAATGGAATCCATCGGCGCTCAAAAAGTACGCATCATGCCGGATGTCCTTATCGGTGGTAATGATGGCGCCGCCGGTCCGATCGGTGGCCTCCTGGGCCTTCAGCTCTTAGAGCAAGTGCAGAAGAAGAAAACAGATAACGAGTAACAGGCGTAGTCGCGTCCCCTAAATGGGTCTTCCTCCCGATTAGCGCAAGCCGCACAGAGGACACCCGGGTCTTTCTCCCGATTAGCGCAAGCCGCACAGAGGACACCCGGGTCTTTCTCCCGATTAGCGCAAGCCGCACAGAGGACACCCGGGTCTTTCTCCCGATTAGCGCAAGCCGCACAGAGGACACCCGGGTCTTCCTCCCGATTAGCGCAAGCCGCACAGAGGATACCCGGGTCTTCCTTCCCGTCATTGCGAGGAGCCCCGGGCCCTGCGGAAGGGCGCGACGAAGCAATCTCTTCACACAATCAAACACCATAATTTTAATTTGACCACTCGCACTGTTTTTATGCCTAAATGATCAATCTCACCACCAACACAAAAACTACTTTTGCCCCAAGCAAGCAAACAGTTCATAAAGTGTTTAATTGTTACAGGTTAGAACTGAAATGTGTCGGGAGTAATGTTCTCATTACTCCCGGTTTTTTATTTTTTACTTCTCCTCTGAAACTCCCTCGGCAAAATATCAAACGCCTTCTTAAACGACCTCGTAAAATTCGCCGTATTCTGAAACCCCGTCAGATACGACACCTCCTTCACCGGGTACACCTGTTTACTCAATAACATTTTCGCATACTCCATCCGCTGCGCCTGGTAATACTGATAACAGCTCATACCAAATAAGGATTTAAACACACTCTTAAACTTCGTCACACTCATATTACACATCCGCGCCAGCTCTTCCACCGTCATCGGCGGACGTTCAAAATCGCTTACATACAGTTCTTTCACCTTCATCACCTCATGCAGGTTGGTATGATGATAATGCTCCTGCTGTTCATGCCCGTTAAAAAACTGAAGGTACCACTGGTTCAGCAGGTAATAAGCTGCACTGATCATCCCCGAACGCTGTACAAACTCCGCATGCCCGGTGGTATCCGGCTGCTCAAAGATCTGGTCTATCCGATGCTGCACCACTAAGGGCAAAGCAATGATACTGCTGAAAGGATGCCCGTTCACAAAGTCCTGCACCAGCGAATGATGGGACGGATGCTCCGTTAATCTTAACTCTTCCAGTGCAAACCTCCGTGAGATGACCACCAGGAAGGCACGATGCCTTTGTCCTGCCGGGAAGCGGAAACTGCTGCCTAAACGGGTACTATGTACGAAAATGCAATCATTATCTATCAGGATGTGCTTCCCGTTATTACTGGTATCTGTAAAATGGTAGGAGTGATGCCCGTATCGGCAGCCGATCAGGTAGTACTGGTCCTTCGCCAGCGCGCGGCTGTTGATCAGCAATGCCTGCTGACCGGTAATATCAAGCGTCATACAATACATACCCTCAAATAGCTCGCGGCATTCTATGTAGCCCTGGCCCATTGCAGCAGGAACATGAACGCGGTTGTCCGCAACATGCGCCGTATGCGGGCCGTTCGACGTATAGGAAGCCGTAATTTCTTCAAGCATCCCCGTCGCTGGACCGGGCGTGAAGTATACGGCAATGCTGTTTTTATCCTTCATGAACCATTTTTGGTACTTTAAAAAAATACAAGTCCTGGTCGGCTTTATTTTAAAAAAACCAACAGGTTAATCAAACTCAGAATAAAGAATGGTTGAAATGGCTACCCCGGGGAAAAGGCCTGCTACAGAGGGCGCACTCTTGCTTTTGGTACGGTAACTCATCCCCTAAAAAAATCATGCCAAATATTAAAACCTCCTTAAGGCCCGCCAGCTCCCTCACCGTTTTGCACTGTTCTTTTGTCCTTTTAGCTAATTTTTTTTGTACGTACTGCTTTTAATTGCAGCGTGTTTCACTGTGAATTGGTAACTCCAAAAACAGCCCGCTGCCTTTCCCGGCAGCGGGTATTTTTTTGAGCCACAAGCTGTAAGCGTCAAGCCTCAAGTCGCAAGATCTTGCAGTTTGGTCGGCAACCTGCCGGAGATAGCAGACATCTTGCAGCTTGCAGCTCGCAACTTGGCCCTTTTTCCCTACCTTCGCTGCTTATTATTTTTTCGCATTTATGCCCCAACCAGACGGCACTAATACCATGTTTCAGCTGGCGGCAGATTTTGTCCAGAAGACCAACCGCCATATCTTCCTTACCGGCAAAGCGGGTACAGGCAAGACCACTTTTCTGAAATACATCAAGGAACAAACTTTCAAGAATACCGTAGTGGTAGCGCCTACAGGTGTTGCCGCCATCAATGCAGGCGGTGTTACCATGCACTCTTTTTTTCAATTGCCCTTCGGCCCCTTTATCCCGGGAACAAAAAGAGGATTTGGAGAAGAGGATGATTTCGGCATGGATCGTCATGCGCTCTTCCGCAGCATTCGCTTTAACCACGATAAAAAGATGCTCTTACAGGAGCTGGAGCTGCTGATCATCGACGAGGTGAGCATGGTACGCGCCGATTCCCTGGATGCGATAGACGCCATCCTGCGTCACTTCCGCAACCAGCCGCTCCTGCCTTTCGGTGGTGTACAGGTGCTCTTTATCGGCGACCTTTTCCAGTTACCACCCGTAGTGCCTGATGGGGAATGGCAGCTGCTCCGCGAACACTACGCCAGCATTTTCTTTTTCGACGCCAAAGTGCTGGAACAGGCGCCACCCCTGTATGTAGAGCTGAAGAAGATCTACCGCCAGAACGAAGCCTCCTTCATCGACCTGCTGAATGGCATTCGTAACAATGACATGACGGCCGAACAATTCGGCCTGCTGGATCAGCGCTACAAGCCTCACTTCACCGGTATTGATGAACAATATATAGTACTGACTACCCACAACCGCCGGGCCGATGAGATCAATGCTTCCCGCCTGGCCGCTATGCCGGGCCCCGTTCACCGTTTTGAAGGCGCCATAGAAGGAGACTTCAGTGATAAGGCCCTGCCTACAGAACAGGTGCTGCAGCTCAAGCCCGGCGCACAGGTCATGTTCATCAAGAACGACCTGGCAGAGATAAAGCGCTATTACAATGGTAAAATAGCCACCGTGAAAGAGATCCGGGACGAGCGTATCATCGTTACCCTCACCGGCAGTCATGATGAGCTGCAGCTGGAAAAAGAGACCTGGCGTAATATCCGCTACACCTATAACAAAGCCGACAACCGCATTGAAGAAGAGGAGCTGGGCAGCTTTACCCAGTATCCCATCCGCCTGGCCTGGGCTATCACCATTCACAAAAGCCAGGGCCTTACCTTCGAGAAAGCAATCATCGATGCGGGCAGCGCCTTTGCTCCCGGACAGGTATACGTGGCGCTCAGCCGTTGCACCTCGCTGGAAGGCCTGGTATTGCATTCCAGGATCCATCCTTCGGCCATCCGCAATGACGGCCAGGTGACCGCCTTCGCTTCCCGCGAAAATGCTGCCAACGAGCTGGAAAACCTCCTGGATAAAGAGAAACGCGTGTTCTGGGCTAATAGCCTGGTACAGCTGTTCAACTGGCAGAAATTCATCGCCGTGCTCCAGGAGCATGCTGCCTCGCTCCAGGGCAAGAAACTGCCCAATATAGAATCCGCATACGCCCTGAGCCGCCTCCTGGTCGATAAGGCCGTACAGCAGCAACAGGTAGCCCGGAAATTCCGCCAGCAGCTCAGCGGCCTGCTGGACGATATCGTGGAATCTGATGATATCACCCCGCTGCGCGAACGCATGGCGAAGGCCATTGGCTACTTCACCCAATCCATTCATGATGACCTGATCAAGCCCCTGCAAGGCCACATCGCCGAAGTAAAAAGCACCCGTCAGCGTAAATACCAGGCGCAGCTGGAAGCGCTCGAAACGTCCCTCTGGAACAAGCTCCGGCAGGTATGGCAGGCAGGCTACGGCGATCAGCAGTTCAACGAAGGCCTGACAGATTACGCGCAGCAACGTACTGAGATCACTGCCGCCAAACCGGCTAAACAGAAAGCCGAAGCAGGTGGCAGCCGTCGCGGCAGCCTGGAGCTCTACCTCGGTGGTAAAACTATCGGGGAGATCGCCACCATCCGGCAGCTGGCCGCCAGCACTATCGAAAGCCACCTGGCCCAATGCGTAGGCGCCGGAGAACTGCCGCTGGAACGCTTTGTTCCCAAAGAAAAAATAGACCGCATTCTTCCCCTGGTCGTAGAACTCGGCCATACCGCCACAGGTCCTATCAAACAGCGCCTGGGCGATAGCGTCACCTATGCCGAGATCCGCGCCGTTCAGGGATACAGCCGCTTGGAGAAATAATCCAGGCGGCATCGCGCTAAGGATACCCAGGTCTCCGTTCCCGTCATTGCGACAAGCGCAAAGTACACCCGGGTCTTCCTCCCCGTCATTGCGAGAAGCGCAGAGTACACCCGGGTCTTCCTCCCCGTCATTGCGAGAAGCGCAGAGTACACCCGGGTCTTCCTCCCCGTCATTGTGAGAAGCGCAAAGTACACCCGGGTCTTCCTCCCCGTCATTGCGACAAGCGCAAAGTACACCCGGATCTTCCTCCCCGTCATTGCGAGAAGCGCAGAGTACACCCGGGTCTTCCTCCCCGTCATTGCGAGAAGCGCAGAGTACACCCGGGGTCTTCCTCCCCGTCATTGCGAGAAGCGCAGAGCGCTGCGGGAGGCCGCGACGAAGCAATCTCCTGCGGCCGATCTTCGCACCGTTCTCCGCTTCATTCCCCAGTTGTCAGTTCAGCAAACATTCGTACTTTTGCCCTTCCTTACCTGCAACTGCACTCAATACTAACGACTAACATCTAATGAACTAACGACTAAACGTATGACTAACAACTTAAAATTGAGTGTATTAGACCAATCTCCCATCCGTCGTGGAAGCAATGCCGTTGAAGCCGTGCAGGAAAGCATTCAGTTAGCCCGGCTCGCAGACCGTCTTGGATACACCCGTTACTGGCTCTCAGAACATCATAACACCCGCTCGCTGGCAGGCTCTGCCCCCGAGATCCTCATCGCCCGCCTGGCCGGTGAAACCAAACGCATCCGCGTAGGCTCCGGTGGTGTAATGCTGCCCAATCACAGTACCCTGAAAGTGGCAGAGAACTTCCGCCTGCTGGAAGCCCTCTATCCCAACCGGATAGACCTGGGCATCGGCCGCGCGCCCGGTGGCGACCGTGTTACCGCACACCTCCTGAATCCATCCAATACCTTCGACCCGCGCGAATTTGTGCAGCAGTTGATCGACCTGCAGGCCTATCTCTCTGAAGACGCCAATACCGGCTCCGTGCACGAAAAAGTAAAAGCCATCCCGCATATAGAAACCAAGCCCGATCTCTGGATCCTCACCTCCAGCGGCGAAAGCGGTTTACTGGCCGCCCACTACGGCATGGCCCTGTCATTTGCGCATTTCATCTACCCTAAAGGCGGTCCTGTCGCCATACAGAAATACCGGCAGCAGTTCCATCCTTCGCCCTGGCTCGATGAGCCGCAGGCCAGCGTAGGTGTTTTTGTCTTCTGTGCAGATACCGAGGAGAAAGCCCACAAGCTCCGCGCAGTTATGGATTTCCGCCTCTTAAGCCTGGAAAAGGGTGGGGGAGACATCACCTATTCTTACGAGGAGATCAAGGATTACAAATACACGGAAGCGGAATGGCAACGGGTGCTCGCCAACCGCAGCCGTATGATTGCCGGTACCCCGCCACAGGTAAAGGAACAGATGCTGCAGCTGGCCGACGATTACGCCGTTGACGAGATCGTAGTAGCCACCATCGCCGATAACTTTGCAGACCGCCTCCGCTCTTATGAGCTGCTGGCAGAGATCTTTAAATTGCCAGTAGGCAATGGGCAGTAGGCAGTCAGTCGAGTAGTGCTTATAGTCGCTTCAAGACTGCCCACTGCCCACTGCCTACTGCCCACTCCCAAATACTTCCCTTTTTGCCCTTTGGGTTTTGTAATTTAGGAGAAAGCGTTGCTTATGGAAGTCACGCCTTTACCGCTTTCAGCTACCCTGCAGGATCATTGTCTGCAGGCGGAAGAGCTGTTGCATGCGCACACCGCCGTCCGGTCGGATGCCATCGCCTTCTTCCTTACTTATCATCCCGGCCTGAATGGCCGTTCGCCATCACAGGTAAAGGCTGCACAGCTCACATTGGCAGATGCGCAACAGGCGCTTGCTGAATGGCATCACTTTGATAGCTGGCCGGCTTTGGAAGCATGGACTACCGCACTGCATAACAGGCATTCTCCGGTGCTCCGTTTCGAATCAGCAGTAGAAGCCGTCATTAACGGAGACACCCACACGCTGCAATCACTGCTGAACAAACATCCCGCTTTGATCCATGCCCGTTCTACCCGCCGGCATCATGCTACGCTATTGCATTACACAGGCACCAACGGAGTAGAAAATTATCGTCAGCGTTACCCCTCCAATGCATTGGCCGTATTACAATTGCTCCTGGCGGCCGGCGCTGATGTAAATGCAACAGCCGATATGTATGGCGGCGATTACACCACCCTGGCGCTCACTGCTACCAGCGTGCATCCTGAGAACGCCGGTATCATGATCCCCCTGCTCGAAACTTTACTGGCCGCCCATGCCAATATCGATACACCGGAAGCCATTGCACGCGGCGTCTATACAGTAAATAGCTGCCTGCACAACGGCCGTCACGGATCTGCCGCTTTCCTGGCCCGCCAGGGCGCCCTGCTGGACCTAGAAGGCGCTGCAGGCATAGGAAGGCTCGACATCGTCAGCAACGCCTTTAACGACAACGGCGGCTTAAAGACAGGCATCACCCAAACAAAAATGGAATACGGCTTTGCCTGGGCCTGCGAATACGGCCATAATGAGGTGATTGATTTCCTGCTTGAAAAAGGAATGAATATAGACGTTCCCGTAGAAGGCCTGCCCGGGTTGCATTGGGCTATCATCAGCGGTCATCAGGACACAGTCTCCTTATTGATCAGCCGCAATGCTTCCCTGGAAATACAGAACATTTACGAAGGCTCCGCCCTGGAAGCCGCTCTCTGGGCGCTCGTCAACTGCTGGCCCGCTTCCAACACCTACGATATGCAGATCATCACCACCCTCGTAAACGCAGGCGCCCGCATCCACCCGGATATCCTTCCCTGGCTGGCCTCTCAAACCCGCATTTCAGATGCAAAGAAGGTTGAACTGACCAACATCCTTTCAGCTAAAAGCTAAGGGCTAATGACTAACAGCTAACTAGGTAGGTATGGGACAGTTCTCGTTTTGTCTTTAGTTATTTTTGGAATATTCAGCTGATATAAAAAATACTAATTCCACACTATGCAAGCTATTTTAGGCGTATTTTTCCACTTCATCGGCGGATTTGCATCCGGCAGTTTTTACATCCCCTTTAAAAAAGTAAAGAACTGGGCCTGGGAAAGTTACTGGATCGTTGGCGGTTTCTTTTCCTGGTTGATCGTTCCTTTTCTCGCTGCCTGGATCACCGTACCCGATTTCCTCGCTATTATCCGCAGCACGGATGGCATTACCCTGTTCTGGACTTATTTCATGGGCGTATTATGGGGCATCGGCGGCCTTACCTTCGGCCTGGCCATGCGTTATCTCGGCCTCTCGCTAGGTATGTCTGTAGCCTTAGGTTATACTTCCGCATTCGGTTCCCTGATACCTCCCATTTACCGCGATCTGGTGGGTAGCACCGGTCCGGACGCTGTTACCTTCTCCGGTATGCTGCACAGTAACAGCGGTCAGATGGTACTCTTAGGCGTATTGGTTTGTTTGGCCGGTATCGCCATCTGCGGTAAAGCCGGTATGATGAAAGAAAATGAGCTGCCTGAGGATAAGAAGAAAGAAAGCATCCAGGAATTCAACCTGCGCAAAGGCCTGATCGTGGCAACCATTTCCGGCATCCTCAGCGCCTGCTTCAACTTCGGTATCGAAGCGGGTAAACCCATGGCTGAAATCGCGATCCGGCAAGGCAGCAATCCGCTCTTCCAGAATAACGTGATCTTTGTAGTGCTCTTATGGGGCGGGCTTACCACCAACCTCTTATGGTGCTTATTGTTGAACGCACGTAATAAAACTTTTGGCGACTATACCAATAAATCCACTCCGCTGGCCAGTAACTATTTCTTTGCCGCCATTGCGGGTACCACCTGGTTCCTGCAATTCTTTTTTTACGGTATGGGCGAAAGTAAGCTGGGCAACGGCGCCAGCTCCTGGATCCTCCACATGGCTTTCATCATCATGGTGTCCAGCCTCTGGGGTATCACACTCCGCGAATGGAAAGGCGTGAGTAAGAAAACATTCGGTACCATTATACTAGGCATACTTACCATTATGGCGTCAGTATTACTGGTAGGATATGGAAATTCATTAACTAACTAGCTATTAGCTTCTAGCATTTGGCATTTAGCTAAAAGCTAAGGGCTGATAGCCAACAGCTTTATAAAATTCACCAATCATATGTCAGTTTCAGCATCTACAAATTTCAGGCATGTAAGTTATTTATGGGATGAGGCGAAAGCAGCATCGCTGGCAGGCGATGAAGTGGCGTTGCTGATCTACCGTTCCAACCTGTTGGGCGCCGACCTCCGGCTTACCAACTATGGTGGCGGCAACACCTCCTGCAAGGTAATGGCCAAAGATCCGCTCACCGGAAAACAAACGGAAGTAATGTGGGTAAAAGGTTCCGGCGGCGACCTCGGCACCCTGAAAAAAAGCGGGCTGGCAGCACTATACGTAGAGCGCTTGCGTAGTCTCGAAAACATCTACCGCGGCATTGAGCATGAAGACGAAATGGTAGAGCTCTTTAACCACTGCATCTTCGATCTCAGCTCCAAAGCGCCTTCCATCGATACGCCCCTGCATGGCTTTCTGCCTTTCAAACATATCGATCACCTGCATCCTGATGCAGCCATCGCCATCGCTGCTGCCAAAGACGGCAAGCGCATCACGCAGGAGCTGTTCAACGGCGCCATCGGCTGGGTAGAATGGCAACGCCCCGGTTTCGATCTCGGCCTGAAGCTACGCGCTTGCCTCAACGAAAATCCCGGCATCAAAGGTATCATGTTAGGCTCTCACGGTCTCTTCACCTGGGGTGATACTGCATACGAAAGTTATGTGAATACCCTGGAAGTGATAGAGCGCTGCGGCGCTTACCTGGAAGCCAACTTCGGTAAGAAAAGACCTGTATTCGGCGGCGCCCGCATGCAGCCTGCAGCCAAAGAAGCACGTGAACAGCAGGCGGCAGAGCTGGCGCCTGTATTAAGAGGCCTCTGCTCCGGCCACACCCGCATGGTAGGTCATTTTACCGATGATGCCCGCGTGCTGGAATTCATCAACTCTAATGACCTGGACCGCCTGGCGCCCCTGGGTACCAGCTGTCCCGATCACTTCCTGCGTACTAAAATAAGTCCGCTGGTATTGAACCTGCAGCCGGCAGATGATCTTTCAGATGTTGCTAAGCTGAAAGAGAAGCTGGCCCCGCAGTTCGAAGCATACCGCAGGATGTATGCAGACTACTACAACACCTGCAAACATCCCAATTCACCGGCCATGCGCGATCCTAACCCGGTGGTGATCCTGTATCCCGGTATTGGTATGTTCACCTTCGCTAAGGATAAACAGACCGCCCGCGTAGCCGCAGAATTTTACACTAATGCCATCAACGTAATGAAAGGCGCGGAAGCGATATCAGAATATACTTCCCTTCCCCGCCAGGAAGCATTCAACATAGAATACTGGCTCCTGGAAGAAGCTAAGCTGCAGCGTATGCCCAAGCCTAAGCCCCTGTCAGGACGCATCGCCCTCATCACCGGCAGCGCCGGTGGCATCGGGAAGTCTATCGCCAAAAAGTTTGCAGACGAAGGCGCCTGTGTAGTGATCAACGACAACGACGCCGGCCGCCTGGAGAACGCGAAAGCCGATTTCGGTAAAAGCTACTCAGCCGACGTATTCACTACCGCCATCCTGGATGTTACCAGCGCTTCAGATATCCGTAACGCTTTCAAAACGGCTGCCCTGGCCTTTGGCGGGGTAGATCTCGTGGTGAATTGCGCCGGCCTTTCTATTTCCAAACCCATTGAGGAACACACCGAAAAAGACTGGGATCTTTTGTACGATGTACTGGTGAAAGGCCAGTTCCTCGTCACCCGGGAAGGCGTGAACATCATGCGCAAACAGGATGTTGGCGGCGATGTGCTGAACATCGTCAGCAAGAACGCCCTGATGTCGGGTCCCAACAACGCCGGCTATGGTTCCGCCAAAGCGGCACAGCTCCACCTCTCCAGGTTGAATGCAGCAGAACTGGGCAAAGACCACATCCGCGTGAACGTCATCAACCCTGACGCCGTGATCGCCGACAGCAAGATCTGGGAAGGCGCCTGGGCCGAAGGCCGTGCCAAAGCATACGGCGTAAAGGTAGAAGAGCTGCCTGCCTACTATGCTAAACGCACCCTCCTCAACGAGGTGATCCTCCCCGAAGACATCGCAAACGCCTGCTTCGTCTTCGTTGGCGGCCTCCTCAATAAATCTACCGGCAACGTGCTGAATGTAGATGGAGGAGTGGCTACCGCATTTGTGAGATAATTCACCCACCCTTACCCTCCAAGGGTTCCAAACCCTTGGAGGGTTCTCCTCGCTCTAATCTCCTCATCATTGCGAGGAGCTCCGGGCCCTGTGGGAGGGCGCGACGAAGCAATCTCCTGCGGCCAGCAGCAAACGGCCAGCAATAAGCGGCCAGCAGCAAACGGCAATCATCAACGCAGGCAATTTTTCACCAATAATGCTTAACTTAATTCAAACCACCACTTATGAAACTTACCCAACACCATATAAACTCCTTCAACGAAGATCACCAGAAAGCCCATGACCGGGCCTTCGCTCACACCGCAGAAAAAGTATCCGACATCCAATACATCCTTCAGCGCCTCCAGGAATTCCAGGTGGCCATTCCCAGCTGGGCCCTCGGTACCGGTGGTACCCGTTTCGGCCGTTTCTCCGGCGGTGGAGAGCCCCGCAGCCTGGAAGAGAAAATAGAGGATGTGGGCCTGTTACATGCCTTGAACCGCGCCAGCGGCGCCATCTCCCTGCACATCCCCTGGGACATCCCGGAGAACGCGCCCGCTATTAAAGCGCTGGCCGCCCAGCACGGCCTCCGTTTCGATGCGGTGAATTCCAACACCTTCCAGGATCAGCCGGGTCAGCAGCACAGCTATAAATTCGGCTCCCTGCATCACACAGATAAGGCAGTACGCAAACAGGCGGTTGCGCATAACATAGAAGTGGTCAAATATGGGATTGAGCTGGGCTCTAATGTGCTGAGCCTCTGGCTGTCAGATGGATCCAATTTCCCGGGCCAGCTCAATTTCCGCGAAGCCTTCCAGCGCACCCTCGAAAGCCTGCAGGAGATCTACGCTGCCCTGCCGGCCGACTGGAAACTGTACATCGAGTACAAATGCTGCGAACCTAACTTTTACTCTACTACCATTGCCGACTGGGGCCAATCCCTCATGCTGGCCAATAAACTGGGCGATAAGGCACAGACCCTGGTAGACCTGGGCCATCACCTGCCAAACGCCAATATAGAACAGATCGTGGCCCTGCTCCTCATGGAAGGCAAGCTGGCCGGCTTCCATTTCAACGATTCCAAATACGGGGATGACGACCTCACCGTAGGCAGCATCAACCCTTACCAGCTCTTCCTCATTTTCAATGAGTTGGTCGAAGGTATGGACGCGCGCAGCATGAACCACGCCACAGATCTGGGCTGGATGATAGACGCCTCCCATAACGTAAAAGATCCGCTGGAAGACCTCCTCCAATCCGTAGAAGCTATTATGATCGCCTACGCGCAGGCCCTGCTGGTAGACGCCAAAGCCCTGGCCGCCGCCCGCCAGTCAAACGACGTGGTGACCGCCCAGGAGCTGCTCCAGGACGCCTACCGTACCGATGTACGCCCGCTGGTAGCACAGGCCCGCCTGATGAACGGCGCTGCGCTCCACCCCGTACAGCTCTACCGCCAGCTTAAAATAAGGGATCAGCTGATTAAGGAAAGGGGATCGAAGACAGTAGCTACGGGATTGTAGTCTTTTCCTGCTGTTCTCTTAGTGTTCCTTTAGTGCTTTCCGCGCGTACTTAAGGGAAGAGCTTAGTGTTACCTTAGTGCTACCTACGGTAAAAGCGCATACAAGCTTAGGTAAAAGCGCATGCAAGCTTAGTATAAAGCGCATAAAGCAGTAAAAGCGTATGGATCATATACAAAACAGGCAGCCGGTCATCGCTATTCTGGATATCGGCAAAACAAACAAGAAATCCTTCCTGATAGACGAACACTACCGTATCGTATGGGAGAACAGCTGCCGTTTCCAGGAAACATCCGATGAGGACGGCGACCCTTGCGAAGATGTAAAAGCCTTGAGCGCCTGGGTGCACCAAAGCCTGCAGGAAATGCTGGCCTTGCAGCAATACCAGGTAAAAGCGGTTAATTTCTCCGCCTATGGGGCCAGCTTTGTGCTGATCGGCGAAAAGGGCCAGGTAACAGGTCCGCTGTACAATTACCTGAAAACCTACCCGTCTGAGCTGCATCAGCAGTTTTTCAGGGACTATAATAGCGACGGTTCCCTGCCTGGCCTTACAGCTTCCCCGGTACTGGGCAGCCTGAATTCCGGCCTGCAGCTGTACCGCCTGAAATACCTGCAGCCGGAGCGCTATAAGGCAGTCCGTTATGCGCTGCACCTGCCTCAGTATATTAGTTACCTGCTTACCGGCAAGCCGGTGGCAGATATTACCAGTATCGGCTGCCATACCATGCTATGGAACTTTCGCGAACAGCAGTACCATGAATGGCTCCATAAAGAGGGCATTATCGATAAGCTGCCGCCGCTGTTCCCCTCAGACGGGGTCATGCCCGTTCAGATCAACGGCCTTGACTGTCTGGCAGGAGGGGGCCTGCACGATAGCTCGGCAGCCCTGATACCTTACCTGGCCACTTTTACAGAACCTTTTGCGCTGATTTCCACAGGTACCTGGTGTATCACCCTGAACCCCTTTAATAACAGTCCCCTGACCACCGCAGAACTGGAACAGGACTGCCTCTGCTACCTGGAATACCAGGGCCGTCCGGTAAAAGCCTCCCGCCTGTTCGCCGGTCAGGAGCATGAGCAGCAAACGGCCCGCCTGGCCACACATTTTGGCGTAGCACCGGACTACTACAGGCAGGTGGAATTTGACCCGCTGCTGGCCCGCGAACTGGAAACGCCGATAGCGCCTTCCTTGTCGCACTTTGCTGCCCGCCCGCTGGCTGACTTCTCCTCTTATGAAAAGGCTTATCACCAGCTTATGCTCGACCTGGTAGCCGCTCAGCTGAAGTCTGCACAGCTGGTACTGAATAATACGCCCGTGAAGCGTATTTTTGTGGATGGCGGTTTCGGCAGAAATCCTTTATTCATGCACCTGTTGGCAGTGGCCTTTCCTCATTTAGAGGTATATGCCGCCTCCGTAGCGCAGGCTACCGCTGTAGGGGCCGCACTGGCCATACACCGTCACTGGAATCACCGGACCTTACCCGGCGACCTCGTAGCGCTGAAATATTATAAGGCAGAAAATCTTGAACAGGTATAAAAAGCAAAAAAGCGGTAATAAAAGGCAAGAAAACATAATTCAGTCAACGGCATGCGTTATACCTTTCCTTCCGCTTTGGCTTAAACCATATTTATTATGAAAGTGGGATTGTTTATTCCATGTTACATTGATCAGTTCTATCCGCAGGTAGGCATTGCTACATTACAGTTACTGGAAAAGCTGGGCTGCGAAGTATCGTATCCTTCCGGGCAGACCTGCTGCGGGCAACCAATGGCCAACTCTGGTTTTGAGCACCTTACAGATGGCTGCAACCGGCTCTTCGTAAACAATTTCGCTGATTTCGATTATATCGTGGCGCCCTCAGGCAGCTGTGTGCTGCATATAAAAGACCATCTGCATGTAGCAGATAACGAGACCGGCGCTACCCATATACGGGAACACATATACGAGCTCTCCGAATTCCTCACCGATATCCTGAAAGTAGAGCGCCTGTCTGCAAAATTCCCGCACAAGGTAGGCATCCATCAGGCTTGTCACGGTCAGCGTGGCTTGCATGTTTCGCAGATGACAGAACTGGTAGGTCCTGCATTCTCCAAACCGCAGCAGCTGCTGCAAATGGTAGACGGCCTGGAACTGGTGACCTTGACCCGCGCAGATGAATGCTGCGGCTTTGGCGGCACCTTCTGTGTATTTGAAGAAGCAGTGTCCGTAAAGATGGGGAAAGACCGCGTGGCAGATCATATTCATAACGGCGCCGAATATATTACCGGCAACGACGTCAGCTGCCTGATGCACATGGAAGGCATTCTGCGCAGACAGAAAAGCCCGGTGAAAGTATTACACATCGCAGAGATCCTGAACAACGAATAACTATGCACGCTTCCGGTATAAAAGATCACGCCACCCTGGCGGAACAATTCAACGCTAACGAACCGCGTGTAAACTGGCACGACGAAACATTGTGGTGGGTACGGCAGAAACGCGATAAGATGGCCTGGAGCCTGCCAGAATGGGAAGAGCTGCGCGAAACCGCTTCCGCTATCAAACATAATGTGCTGGGCAACCTCCACGAGTACCTGCTGGAGTTTGAACGCAAGGCTGTAGAGAATGGCGCTACTGTGCACTGGGCTGCCAACGCAGAAGAGCACAACCGCATCGTGCTGCAATTATTACAGCAGCAAGGCGTGAAAAGGATCGTGAAAAGCAAATCCATGCTCACAGAAGAATGCCATCTCAACCCTTACCTGGCTGACAATGGCATAGAAGTGATCGATACCGACCTGGGCGAACGTATTGTACAGCTGGCGAAAGAACCGCCCAGCCATATCGTGCTGCCTTGTATACATAAGAAAAAAGAGGAGATAGGAGACCTGTTCCACGAGCACCTGGGCACACCCGCTGGTAATGCAGATCCGCAGTTCCTGACAGCTGCCGCCCGTGCGCATCTGCGTTCTGAGTTTCTGCAGTCAAGAGTGGCCATCACCGGCGTTAATTTCGCCGTAGCCGAAACAGGGGAGATGGTGGTTTGTACCAACGAAGGGAATGCCGACATGGGCGCTCACCTGGCCGATGTGCACATCGCCTGTATGGGCATCGAAAAGCTGGTGCCGCAGCGCAAGCACCTCGGTGTATTCTTACGCCTGCTGGCCCGCAGCGCCACCGGACAGCCCATCACCACCTATAGCAGTCATTTCCGCAAACCCAAGCCCGGTCAGCAGCTGCATATCGTATTGGTGGATAATGGCCGCAGCCGTCAGCTGGGCCGTGAAGATTTCCGCAATTCACTGAAATGTATTCGCTGCGGGGCCTGCATGAATACCTGCCCCGTATACCGTCGCAGCGGCGGACATAGCTATCACAACGCTATTGCGGGGCCAATAGGCGCCATACTCGCACCTAACCTGGATATGAAGCAATATGCCGACCTGCCTTTTGCTTCCACCTTATGCGGCTCCTGCTCTAATGTATGCCCGGTGAAGATCGACATTCACCAGCAGCTGTATAAATGGAGACAAGTGATCACAGAAGAAGGACAGGCGAAAGCCTCCAAAGCAGCCGGTATGAAGCTGATGACGGTAGTATTGTCCAGGCCGGGCCTTTACCGCTTTGCGGGCAAGGCAGCCAGGTGGGCGTTACGCACCATGCCCGGACTGGTCAACAACCGTTTCAATCCCTGGTACAAGCAAAGAGAATTACCCGCACCACCTGCAGAGTCTTTCTCAACATGGTATAAAAAGAACCGATAGATGAACAGCAGAGATCAGATCCTGGCCGCTGTAAAGGCCAATCAGCCGGCATCCAGCGCTTTACCCGTCCTGGATAGCTTTACTGCTCCCCGGGCAGTAAGCATGGACGCCTTCCGCAAGGTAGCCGAAACCATGGGCAGCCGGGTACTGAATATAAGCAGCGAAGCAGAGATCCCAGCCTTACTAAAGGAGTACTTCAGCGATATGCCCCTGGTCGTATCAGCCGATCCCGCCATCGCCGCCCACTGCCCACCGCCCATGGCCAGCTGGAAAGAAGGCGACGGCCGCCAGCTGCAGGAAGTAGACCTGGCTATTGTACGAGCCCAGCTGGGCGTAGCAGAGAACGGTGCACTCTGGCTTACCGAATCAGAGCTCCAGGTACGCGTGCTCCCTTTCATTGCCCAGCATCTTGCAATTATACTGCAGGCAGATACGATCCTGCCCACTATGCATCACGCTTATAATAAAATAGGTGATCAGTTCACCGGCTTCGGGGTATTCATCGCCGGTCCGTCCAAAACAGCGGATATCGAACAATCCCTCGTGCTGGGTGCACACGGAGCTAAAAGCCTCACCATTATAATAGTAGGCGCCTGAAATCTTTTCTTATGAGAACAGCCTTCAAAATGTACCTTAAACCTGGTTATAAGGAAGAATACCGGAAACGTCACGCTGCTATCTGGCCGGAACTACAGCAATTATTAAAGGATAGCGGTATTGGGAACTACAGCATTTTCCTGGATGAATCTACCCACACACTCTTCGCCGTCCAGGAGCAATCAGGCGATGGCTCTTCTCAGGACCTCAGGGCTAACCCTATCGTCCAGCGCTGGTGGGCCTATATGGCAGACATCATGGAAACCAATCCCGATCACTCGCCTGTCAGTCATTCCCTCGAAGAGGTCTTCTACATGAAATAAAATAACTTATAAAGATCTTCTCAATATCAGCTTAAATGGGTTCTTTATCCTTTCAGTGCTCTTCTCCAATATCATCGTCGCCGCCGTAATACCCATCTGCTCATGATCTGTAGAGATCACCGTGATGCCATCCAGCAATATCTCCTTCAGCGGCGTTTCATTATAGGATACAATCCCAACATCTTTCCCGATGCTCAGCTTATTCTGCCTGCATATCTTCACCAGGTTCACAAGATCAGTTTCTTCTATTACGATATAGGCTTGCCCCGCTTTTACCGGAGCATTCATTTCAATGCCCTCCGTTACGGAGAAGTCAAAATCATGCATACGGCAGAAGTACTGGAAGCCTTTCCTGATCTCCGGCGGATAGGGCACTATGCTGCTGGGGTTCACAAACACAAGGCTGTTGTATTTCTTCAGCGAAGGCAGGGCCTCGTACAGGGCCTCATATATATCCTTCTCAAAGTTCTGGTATACCGCAGCGTGTTTACCGCTGATCTCGGGCAGGTCCTTATCCAGTAACAGCAATTGCGATTCAGGGATCTGGCGGATGATCTGCAGCACTTTCTCCGGCTGCTCATAGAAATGCGGCATGATCACGTAGTGGTCATAGTCGCCCAGGTTATTGCTGATAAGACTGTCAAACAGCTGTACATTACTATGGTGTATATGGAGGTCCACAAACACCCCTTCCCCCAGGGTCTTTACAAAAGCATTATACAGCTGTTTCTTATAGTTACTGATCTTATTGAACAGCAGCAGCACCCGCAGGGGCATATTGATATCCGTCCGGTAAATAAAATAGCCCTTACCTTTCACAGACAGGATCACCTTCTTGTCGCGCAGCTCTTTATAGGCCTTTTCAACCGTTCCCCTTGAAAGCAGGTATTGTTCGCTGAATTCGTTAATAGAAGGGATCTGCTCGTCCCTCCGCAGGTCGCCATCACGTACCGCAGCCATGATAGAATCTACGATCTGCAGGTATACAGGCACTTTACTATTGGTATCAATATGCAGCGGCTTCATACTTGAAATATAGTATTTTTAATTTTCATATTCACATTCCCGTAATGCTTCCATAAATGGATGTGACTGCTGTAATATATAGCTATCGGCTATATATAGCGTTATTTATTTTATTTATTGTTGGAAACAAAAAAATACTTAACTTGTTATACAATATAAGAAGCGCTTGTCTGCTTACCTTCTTATTGCATGTGATAGTAAGTTTTAGCAGGCGTCTGAAAGCCAACGTTGCATCGAGTACTTTTGACTATTCCTACCAGAAGAACCATCACAGTTAAGAACGAATTAACCGTACATTTTTTGACCATTCCGCGTTAGCGTAACTTTTGCGCAAAGCCATTATCTTTTGATGCTAGGCGAGAATGTACGTTCGACCCTTTCAGGAGTATTTTAATTTAAAAGATTTATGAATGTTGATTGCTGATCAATGGAACGTTCCACGTAAAGTCCACGGAGTATGAAACATTTAGCGGGATCATTAACTTCAGAAAAGCAAGCAAAAGCGAATTAAACGTAAGCTGATACAAAGTACAAAAACCAAAACGGGTCTCATTGATTATTATTGGAAAACAGCATCGGCATTGATAAATGTTGATGAATAAGCGTTGATGTAAATCTAGTTTTAACCTTATCTACAAATCACCAATGATTAAGCGATCTTGGATAACCCCCTCATGGCTTATACTGTTGTTAGACCTCGGTTGCGCCAGCATTGCAATGTATCTCGCGCTGCTGCTGCGATTGAATTTTGACCTCGAAGCGTTCAGGCGTTATCCGTTAGTTACTATTTTTTGGGTGGTGTTAGGTGTTACACTCCTGCTCTCATTACTGTTTCGCACCTATAAAGGTATAGTTCGCTATACCAGCGTGGGCGATGTGGGCCGCATCTCCGGCCTCAGTCTTGCATGTGCAGTAGTATATTTTTATGTGAATGGTTCCCACCTGGTACGGTCATATGGCGATATCTTCCCGCTGTCCGTCATCTTCATCAATTATTTCATCAGCATTTTCATCTGGCTGTCCTATCGCCTCGTAGCGAAATGGTTTTTCCGCATCTACTGGCGTTACAGTAATGAGAACAAGATCAGGGCTGCCATCTACAATACCGGTCACTCCGGCCTCACATTACGTAAAGTGATCAGTGAGGATGATAACGTAAATATTAAAGTAGTAGCCTTCCTCGAAGATAAGGGGCCACATACCGGTAAACGCGTGGAAGGCCTGCCTGTATACGCCTTTAATAATGCTTCACTGCAAAAGCTGGCCCGGCAGGAACGGATCCGCCTGCTCATTATAGCAGATGAACAGATAGAAGCCTGCATGCTGAACGAACTGGTGGAGCAATGCGTTGCCCTGAACATACGCGTGCAGAAAGTATTGCCCGTAGAGAAATGGATCAGCAGCGGCTGGAGCAATAACCAGCTGAAAGATGTGAACATTGAAGATCTCCTCGAACGCTCTGTCATTCATATACAAAACAAAAAGGTGGCCGAAGAGCTGCAGGGAAGATCAGTGCTCGTGACAGGTGCTGCCGGTTCTATTGGCAGTGAGCTGGTAAGACAGCTGATACTGCACAGTCCCGCCGCCATCATATTGTGCGATGCAGCAGAATCCGCCTTGCATGAGCTGGAGCTCGAGATCTCAGAAAAGCTCCCTGACGTTCCTGTAGTACCCTTCATAGGGAATGTATGCGACCGCGAACGTATGCGCCAGCTCTTTGAAATATACGCCCCTGGCGTAGTATATCATGCCGCCGCATATAAGCACGTGCCCATGATGGAAAAGAACCCCTCCATTGCCGTGCTGAATAATGTACTGGGCACAAAGATCCTGGCGGAGCTGTCCGTAGAGTTTGAAGTAGAGAAGTTTGTAATGATCTCTACAGACAAAGCCGTAAATCCAACCAATGTAATGGGCGCTTCCAAAAGGATCGCCGAAATATTCACCCAGTCTTACAGTCATTATATTAATGAACGTTACAAGAAAATGGGCGCTGCCGGAGAAACGCCGCCCACCCGTTTTATTACAACGCGCTTCGGCAATGTGCTGGGCTCTAACGGCTCTGTAATACCACGCTTTAAAAAACAGCTGGAACAGGGTGGCCCGCTCACCGTTACACACCCCGATATTACCCGCTATTTCATGACCATCCCGGAGGCCTGTCAGCTGGTGCTCGAAGCCGGCGCAATGGGACAGGGCGGAGAGATCTTTGTGTTCGATATGGGAAGGCCGGTGAAGATAGCTGACCTGGCCAGGAAGATGATCCGCATGAGCGGCAGGGAACCGGGCAGAGATATCCAGGTGATCTATACCGGCCTGCGTCCCGGTGAAAAGCTTTATGAAGAATTACTGAATACCGCTGAAAATACAATGCCCACCTATCACGAGAAAATATTGATCGCCAGCGTGCGCGAATATGATTTTGTAGAAGTAGAAGAAAGTATCAAACAACTGATCAGTGCCGCACATAAGCATTACATCACGCCTACGGTTGAGCTCATGAAAAAACTGGTGCCGGAGTTTATCAGCAAAAATTCTGCTTTCGAACAGCTAGATAAGGACAAAATTAGAATGTAATCAAAATATGAGCAATTTCCGTTTGGGTATTTTCATCCTGCTGCTTTCATCCTGTGCAGCGCCGAAGAATGTCACCTATTTCAAGGATGTACCGGATACATTAAGGCAAAAGATGGTAGAAATGTCTGCATATTACACACCGGTTATTCAGCCGGATGATATTCTGCAGGTATCCATCCAGACTTTGGATCCTGCTGCTACCGCCTTATTAAGTCAGCAAAACACCAACACCTGGCCCTCCATTGGCGCCAACACCGGTGCCGCCGGCAATCCCACTGCCGTTAATGTATCTGGCTATCTGGTCGACAAAGAAGGCTACGTGATCCTGCCGCTCATCGGCAAGGTGATGGCCAGCGGTAAAACTACCGATGCCATTAGGGACGAGATCAGGGCCAAAGCCGCCGAGTATTACAAAGAGCCCGTCGTCACCGTCAGGTTCGCCAACTTTAAGATCACCGTACTGGGCGAAGTAGCCCGGCCCTCTGCCTACGTAATGCCCAGCGAGAAGGTAACACTGCTCGATGCTATCGGTATTGCCGGAGACCTCACCATCTACGGCAGGCGCGAAAATGTAATGCTGATTAGGGATAACAACGGAAAGAAGGAATTCGTACGCTTTAACCTGAACAACAGCAACATCTTTACTTCTCCCTATTTCTATTTACACCAGGGAGATGTGGTATATGTAGAGCCTAACAAGGCAAAGGTAGCCGGAACGGATATGGCCCAGGTAAGAAGGTTATCCATTCTTGCCACAGCTTTGTCCCTGATGATAGTGATAGCCACAAGAGTCAAATTATAATGCTTTTTCTATGCAGCATAACACGAATGGGAAATACCCATTAATGAACGGTGAGCTGGCCGGGGCGGAACAGGAACAACAGACGATCAGCCTGAGAACCCTGGTCGACAACTTTATTGCAAGCTGGTACTGGTTCGCGATTTTTGTCATAATGGGAATAGCCGCTGCCTGGCTGTTCCTCCGGTATGCGACCCCTACCTATAACATTAACGCCAAGATCCTTGTACAGGACGAACAGAAAGGCGGTGGCATCCCTGGCGAAGAAGTGCTGCAGCAGCTACAGATCTTTACCAATAAAAGCAATGTAGATAATGAAGTAGAGATCCTGCAGTCCCGCTCCCTCATGGAAATGGTAGTAAGGAACCTCGAGCTCAATATCTCCTACTGGCAGGAGGGCCGCGTCAAAACCGGTGAGCGCTTTCGCAGGGTGCCTTTCATGGCCCATTGGCTCAATGTCCGCGATAGCCTGGAAGAAGTACGTTACCAGGTAACGCCGCTCAGTGAACAGAAATTCCGCTTCGGTAGCGAAAAGATGCCCGATACAGAAAGAAACTGGGGTGATACCATTCACCTGGCCCAGGGCATCATACAGATAGACCGCAGAACCTATTTCCCGCTGGTAAAGGAACCATACATTATTAAGCTGGTTTCAATAGATGCTGCAGTGGCCAACTATCAGCAAAAGCTTACCGTCAGCATTCCCAATAAACAGGTCAGCACAATAGACCTGCAGCTGGCCACCGCCATTCCTGAAAAGGGAGAGACCATACTCAATGAGCTGCTCAATGCTTACCTGAGAACAAGCGTGGAAGTGAAGAACCGCATTGCAGACAGCACCATCGCTTTTGTAGATAACCGCCTTGCGTTGGTAAGCAGGGAACTGACAGGTGTGGAAAAGAACATCCAGCAGTTTAAACAGGCCAACCAGCTGGCAGATCTTACAGAACAGGCCAAGCTCCTCATCGCCGGTACCGGAGATTTCTCCAGACTGTTAACAGAACAGGAGGTGAAGCTCAGCGTGGTGAACACACTGGAACAATACATGAGTGATGAGGGCAACAACAAACGCATGGTGCCATCCACGCTGGTGGTGCAAGACCCTACCTTCATTGCCCTCGTACAGAAATACAACAATTTCCAGATGGAACGTGAACGACTGCTCATCTCCAACACGACCTCCAACCCCATGGTGCAGAATATAGACCTGCAGCTGAAGAACCTGCGTACGGACCTGCAAAGCAACCTGGCTTCCTTCAAGAGCGGGCTGCAGGCCAGTATTGCAGAACTGAAAGGACGCTCTGGTCAGCTGGATCAGAAGATCCAGGAGGTGCCGGCCAAGGAGCGGGTGTTCCTCGACTATTCCCGCCAGCAGGCCATCAAACAGGAACTCTACCTCTTCCTGCTGAAGAAGCGTGAAGAGTCTGCCATCTCCAAATCATCCAACCTGGCTGTAGCCAGGATCATTGATGCGGCAAAGAGTGAAGCTTTCCCGGCGATGCCTAAACGTTTGCTCACCTACCTGGTATGCTTCATCCTGGGTATCATCTTTCCTGCCGTTTTTCTCTACTTCAAAGACCTGCTCAACAGGCGGGTCAGAAGGAAACAGGATATTACCTCAGGCACTCCTGTGCCTATCCTGTCTGAAGTAGGTCATACCAAAGATCATGATGATGTGGTGGTAGGTAAAGATACCGTTACGCCCATCGCAGAACAGTTCCGCGCCATGCGTACCAACCTGCAGTTTCTCTTGTCTGGTGCGCAGGAGAAAGTGATCCTGCTTACCTCCAGCATGAGCGGCGAAGGCAAGTCCTTTGTAGCCATGAACCTCGCAGCCACACTGGCCTTGTCAGGTAAGAAAGTAGTGTTGATGGAGCTGGATCTTCGCAAACCAAAGATCTCAGAAAAGCTGAAGCTGAATAATAAACAGGGTTTCAGCACCTACGTGATCGGTAAAACTTCCTATGCGCAGCTGGTGCAGCCTTCCGGCATTCATGAAAATTGCTGGGTGATCCCCTCCGGACCGGTTCCGCCAAACCCGGCCGAACTACTGCTGCTGGACACGACCAAACAACTCTTTGCCGATCTGCGCAAACAGTTTGACTATATCGTGATTGACACCGCTCCGGTGGGCCTGGTAACCGATGCGCAGCTATTAGGCTACCTGGCAGATGTAACGCTCTACCTGGTACGGCAGGGATACACCTTCAAACAGCAGCTGCTGCTGTCAAAAGAGCTGTACCAGCAGGGCAAGCTGCCCAGGATGAACCTGGTGGTGAATGATGTGAAGGCAGGCAGTGGATACGGCTATGGCTATGGTTACCAGTACGGATATAATTACGGATATGCCAATGAACATACAAACAGGAGTTTCGCCCGGAAAATGAGACTGACATTCAAAAGGTAAAATCAGTAAAAAATAACCCTTTCATATGAACCAGGAAACGAAAATTGCCGTTATCGGTCTGGGATACGTTGGCCTTCCCCTGGCGATCGAATTCGGTAAACAGTATCAGACACTTGGCTTTGATATCAATACCAACCGGGTAACAGAACTCAGAAATGGCCGCGACCATACCCTGGAAGCCGATCTGGCAGGCATGAAAGCAGCCATGGCCAAACGGCAGGAAGGGAATGGCATAGGCCTCTGCTTTTCAGACAACCTCGAAGAGCTGCACAACTACAATGTCTTCATCGTAACCGTGCCTACCCCCATTGATCGCTTTAACGCCCCCGATCTGCGCCCTTTGTTACGCGCTTCTGAAATGCTGGGCGGCATTCTGAAAGAAGGCGACATCGTTATTTACGAATCCACGGTATATCCCGGCTGCACGGAAGAAGATTGTGTGCCCGTCCTCGAGAAGTCTTCCGGCCTGCATTTCAATACCGATTTTTTTGTAGGATACTCCCCCGAACGCATTGTGCCGGGCGATAAAGTGAACACCCTTACTACCATTAAAAAGATCACTTCCGGTTCCACTCCTGAAGTGGCGGAGTATATTGACCAGCTGTACCAGAGCATCATCAAAGCCGGTACGCACAAAGCCACCTGCATCAAAGTAGCCGAAGCCGCCAAGGCGATAGAGAACGCCCAGCGGGATGTGAACATCTCCTTCGTGAATGAGCTGGCCCTCATCTTTGACCGCATCGGCATAGATACCAATGATGTACTGGATGCTGCAGGCACCAAATGGAATTTTCTCAAATTCAAGCCTGGCCTGGTAGGCGGACATTGTATCAGTGTAGATCCCTATTACCTGGCGCATAAAGCGGAAGCCGTGGGCTACCATCCCCAGGTGATCCTCAGCGGCAGGCGGGTAAATGATACGATGGGTATCTTCATCGCCAACAAAATCATCAAGCTGATGGTAAAGAAAGGGCGCCGCGTGGAAGGCGGCAGAGCCCTCATTCTCGGCATCACCTTCAAGGAGAACTGCCCCGATATACGCAATTCCAAAGTAATTGACATTTACCGCGAGCTCGTCGAATTCGGTATGCAGGTAGATGTGTACGATCCGCATGCCAGCAGGGCAGAAGTGAAAGAGGAATACGGCCTCAACCTGGCAGATAGCGTGCATCATCAATACGATGCCGTGCTGCTCGCAGTGGCGCATGATGAGTTCAGGAAGATCGATTATCACGCCCTTAAGAACGGGCACGATGCTATTATATTCGATGCCAAGGCATTCCTGGAGAAATCCTTGGTCGATGCCAGGCTTTAGACGATATTTTTTTAGGGAAAAATGAGCTTAAAAGAGAAAACACTAGCCGGATTATTTTGGACCTTTAGTCAGCAGTTTAGTGTCCAGCTTATAAATTTTGCAGTCCAGGTAATTTTAGCAAGAATACTGCTTCCTGCAGAATTTGGCTTGATAGGAATGCTTACTATCTTCATTTCGATCGGTAATTCACTGATCGACAGCGGCCTCACGTCTTCCCTGATCAGAACCCCGGATGCAAGCCAGCGGGATTATTCTACTGTCTTCTTTATCAACCTGGCCGGAAGTTTCATAATCTATGCCATATTGTTTGCTTCCGCACCATTGATAGCCCGTTTCTACCAGCAGGATAGTCTCAGCGCCATCATCCGGGTATATACCATCTCTTTCCTGCTTCGCGCCTTTATTGGCGTACAAACTACCCGCCTCACCAAAGAGATGAATTTCAGGGCCCAGATGTTCATGCAGATACCTTCCGTGATAGGAGGCGGTATTACCGGTATTCTGCTGGCATACTGGGGTTATGGCGTATGGAGCCTGGTATGGATGAACCTTGTACAGGCTTTCCTCTTTACCGTACAGCACTGGATCTTTACCGGCTGGCGGCCCAGCTTTATATTCGACTGGGGCTGCTTTAAGTATCATTTTAAATTCGGCTACAAGCTCACCCTTTCCGGTTTGCTCAATGCGATCTACCAGAACCTGTATAATCTCATCATCGGTAAGTACTTTTCTGCCACGCAGCTGGGCTATTATACCCGCGCGCAAACCATGCAGATGTTCCCGGTGCAGAACCTGTCTACTGCGTTGAATAAGGTCACTTATCCCATGTTTGCTACCATCCAGGAAGATGATAAGCGCCTCAAAAATGTATACCGCAGGCTCATGCAGCAGGTGATATTCTGGGTAACACCTATTATGATCGTGCTGGTCATCATCGCAGCGCCGCTTTTCAGGATGCTGCTTACAGAGAAATGGCTGCCTGCCGTACCATATTTCCAGGTCCTTTGTGCTTCCGGCGTGCTGTTTCCTTTACATTTCTATAACCTGAATATCCTGAATGTAAAGGGCCGCAGTGACCTGTACTTTAAACTCGAGATTGTCAAAAAAGCATTCACTACGATCGGGGTGTTCTGTGTCATTCCCTTCGGCATCTATGGATTGCTGTACTTCCAGGTCTTGTCCTCTGTTTTCTCCTTTGTGGTCAATTCCTGGTACAGCGGCCGCCTGATAGATTTTTCACTGCAGGACCAGCTTCGCGAGCTGCTGCCCATCTTCCTGCTGGCGATCCTGCCCGGTGTACTTTCCTGGGCATTGGACCGCTTTCTCTTGCAACCGCTCAACGCCGGCGATATCGCCAGGATCCTCACCGTAGGAGCGGCCTATTTCTCCCTGTATCTGAGTATGAGCTATCTGACACGTATGACAGTAATCATTGATCTCAGACAACTAGTTTTTAAAAGATGATATTAGTTACAAAGCCTTTTCTTCCGCCGCGGGAAGAATATGAACAGTACATAAAAGGGATTTGGGAGCGTGAATGGCTCACCAATAACGGTCCTTTAGTGAACGACCTTGAGCTGAGCCTGAAACGCTACCTCAAGGTCAAGCACCTCTTATTTCTTTCCAATGGCACCATTGCCCTGCAGCTCGCCATCCGGGCGCTTGAGCTGAAAGGAGAGATCATTACTACGCCCTTCTCCTATGTAGCTACCACCAGCAGTATAGTTTGGGAAGGATGCACGCCGGTGTTCGTAGATATTGATCCTAAAACGCTGAACATAGATCCGGCAGGTATCGAAGCGGCCATTACGCCCAACACCGTTGGTATTCTTGCTACGCATGTATATGGCAATGCCTGTGATATTACCGCTATCGAAGCCATCGCCCGGCGGCACAACCTGAAGGTGATCTACGACGCGGCGCATGGCTTCGGCACGCAGTACAAAGGCAGGTCTCTTTTTGAATATGGGGATATCAGCACCACCAGCTTTCACGCCACCAAACTGTTTCATACCATAGAAGGGGGCGCTGTGTTCACCCGCGATGCTGAGCTGCTGAAGAAGATGGCCTTTATGCGCAACTTCGGGCACAATGGCCCGGAAGCATTTGCAGAGCTGGGCATCAATGGTAAAAGCTGCGAGTTCCACGCCGCCATGGGATTGGTGAACCTGCGATACATAGCAGAGATCTTGCGGAAAAGAAAAGAAGCTTCCGCGCACTACGATACTTACCTGCAACATGTAAAGGCTGTAAAGCCTGCCATTACACCGGATACTAATTATAATTACGCTTATTACCCGCTGGTGTTCGAGACGGAGGAATTGTTGATGCGATGCATAAAAACACTGAACAATAATAACGTCTTTCCGCGGCGGTATTTCTATCCTGCGCTGTCCAACATCCTGCCTTACGTGAGTAAGGTATCGATGCCGGTTACAGAAGATATCGCCAGCAGGGTGATCTGCCTGCCCATGTACTATACGCTGAGTAAAGAGGAGATCGATCTGACAATGCGCCTGATACTGCGGGTGCAAAATAACTGACCGCATGAACAAAAGATACAACATACTGGTTTTTCCCTGCGGCTCTGAAATAGGGTTGGAACTGTATCGCTCCCTGCAGTACTCCATGCACATTAACCTGATCGGCGCCAGCAGCACAGATGATCACGGCAGATTTGTATATTCCAATTATGTGAACAGTGTGCCCTTTGTAGACGATCCTGGCTTTATACCGGCTATCCGCGACATCGTGGCTGCACATCATATAGATGCGATCTATCCTTCTATGGATGCGGTTATTACCAGGCTCTCACTGGCACAGGAAGAGATCGGCTGCAAGGTCATCGCCTCTCCCGTAGCTACTACAGAAATATGCCTGTCTAAGAAAAAGACCTACGAATACCTGAAGGATATCATCCGCGTACCGCACATATTTTCTTCCCTGGACCAGGTGCAGCAATACCCGGTTTTCATAAAGCCCGAAATTGGCTATGGCTCCCGCGGCGCTAAGCTGATCCTCACAGAAGGACAGGGCCGCCAGCACCTGGCTGAATACCCAACAGCCCTTATACTGGAGAACCTGCCGGGAGAAGAGTATACCGTAGATTGCTTCAGTGACAGTGAAGGTAACCTGCTGTTCTCACGCCCGCGTAAACGCGAACGTATCAGCAATGGTATCAGTGTACATACAGCGCCCGTTACCAAACGCCTGGATGAATTTAGTGCCATTGCACAAAAGATCAACCATCACCTGCCTTTGAGAGGCGCCTGGTTCTACCAGGTAAAAGAAAGTGCCGAAGGGGAGCTGGTACTCCTGGAAATAGCCAGCAGGCTGGCCGGCTCTTCCTCCCTCTATCGCAACCTCGGAGTGAACTTTGCCCTGCTCAGCATTTTCGATGCCTTCGGTCATAAAGTAAGCGTGTTCCATAACGACTATCCCATAGAGCTGGACCGTGCCCTGGATAATAAATACAAGGTGCAGCTGACCATCACAAAAGCCTATGTGGATTTTGACGATTGCCTGCTGCTGAACGGACGGGTGAATGTACAGCTGGTGGCTTTGCTGTACCAGTTTCTCAATAAAGGCATTAAGATCATGCTCATCACCAAGCACGACAGGGTAGTGGAGGACACCCTGGCTCAATACCGCTTGCTCAATATTTTCGATGAGATCATTCACCTGCCCGGGGAAGATTGCAAGTACCGCTACATAGAACCGGAAGGAGCCATTTTTATAGACGACTCTTTCGCAGAAAGGTACCAGGTGCATGAGCATCTGCACATACCTGTATTTGCGCCGGATAATATTGAATGTTTACTGGACTAATAAAACTATACAATGAGGATCTTACACACATACTGCCTGAATTACAACATAGGTGACTATGCGCTGGGCATCGGCGTAAAGAACCTGCTGCGCGAATACCTGGATGTAGACCTGATAGGAGAGACCAACCTCCAGGGAACCGTCTTTAACGAGTACTTTATCGATGTCATTAACAGGAATTACGACCTGCTGGTGATCGGTGGCGGAGGTATTATTCACGGCGCCCACTGGCCCAACGGCTGGTTCTGGCTCATCGATAAGGAGAACATCAGCAAGATCCGGATCCCCTTCATTGTGTACGGTGTAGGTTATAACTATTTCAAAGACGAGCAGGGTATTCCGCCTCATGGCGTGGAGCACCTGAAAGAAACCCTGGCCCATGCCGCTTACTTCTCCATTCGCAACGATGGCAGCTATGAAAGGCTGAAAGACCAGACCGGGATCGATGTGCCCGAAATACCGGATCCTGGCTTCTTTGTACATCTTAACACGTATTACGAACGCCCCGAAAAAGAGCCCTATGTCATCCTGCAGCTGGCCAATGATAAACCGGAATTCCGTTTCGGTAAGGGCGATGAGTACAGCAATTTCGTGGAGAACATCCGGGCCGTTGTCCGTTCTATTAGCCCCCGCTATAAAGTGATCCTCGCTCCACATGTATTGGCCGATGTCAGCCTCTCTGAAGAAGTAGCACAGGGCCTGGACAACACCCAGGTGTGGGATTTTGGCAAATATGCCTTCGACCATTCAGATAAGGCGGTGGCCTGGTACCAATATGCGGAATATGCGCTGGCGATGAGAGGACATGGCCAGATAGTGCCCATTTGTTTTAATGTGCCGGTCATCTCTTTGGAGAATCATCCCAAGCATAGAGGCCTGATGGAAAAGCTGGGCCTCGCAGATTATAATATCAGCGTGCAGGATCCGCATTTTGTAAATAACTGCACGGCCCTGGTAAGGCAGCTGGAAGCAAACAAAGATGCCCTGCAGCAGCAGCTGAAAAGCATTAATCAGCGGCTGCACCAGGACACCAGGGCCGCTTTTGAACAGATTAAGGAACGTATCTCATTTATCACCTGCTAATTTGGTTTGGAATGCCAGCAGAACCTAACAACGATCGCTTAGTGTATCACATCTTTAACGCCAGGAAGATCCACCTGGTGCCGGGATTTATTGTGCAGTTCAACGACATTGGCGCCCGGTTCGGAATTCCTACCCGCTTTGTGCTGTGCAGCTATACGCCGGATCTGTATGACAAGTATAAAAAGCTGATCAATGAGATAGGTGAAGATAATTTCGAGTTTATAGAAGACAGCTGGACGGCACTGTACTCCCGGATGAACAGCATGCTTGGCAACAGGAGCAGTAAGTTCATTATCCATGGGGTCGTACTGAAGATCTGGTACCTGCTGTCAACCGTTTATGCGCATCATGCCAGGCGCTTCTCCTGGGTATGCTGGGGAGGCGGCATAGAGAAGAGAGGCATGCTCGAAACCATACTGAAAAGAAGACTGTATAATTCTTTCAGCAAGATTAACTGCCTGATGACAGCGGATAAGAATGACCTGAAGACTAAATTCAGGGTGAAAGACAGAACGCACCTTATTCCGTATGTGTCCAACTATAATCTGCAGGAACTGGAGCATATCAGGCCCTGTTTTTCGCAGGATAAAGTAAATATACTGGTGGGGCATCGTGCCACTTATTATTTAAATCACCTGCAGTTATTGCAGCAGTTAAGCACTTATGCAGAAAAAGAGATCCGCGTTGTATGCTTTCTGAATTATGGCTCTGATGACAAAGACTATATAAAACGGGTATCCGGCCTCGGTAGATCATTATTCGGGGAAAAGTTCTTTCCAATCACCGACCTCTTAAGCAAAGAAGAATATGAAGGTGTAATGAAATCCATCAATATTACCTTGATAGCAGGGCGAAACCAGGCGGGCCTGGGAGCTATCTACAGAACCATTTTGTATAAAGGGACCGTCTTTCTGGACAATGGCGGTAAAAATATGGAATGGCTGAAGCACATAAATGTGCAGGCGGCAAAGATCGACGATATTCCCCGCTACAGTTTTGAACAGTTTACCGCAGTAGTGGACGAGCAGCAGAAGGATGAGAACCAGCAGCGGTTCCTGCAATTTGTTAACAGGGAAAGGCTGCTGAATGAATGGAAGGATTTTATTCTATAGGTATAAATGTGATGCTGTTATTGATCAATAATTTCAAATCATTAAAAAGATCGTTATGAAGTATTTAATGACGCTTATGATGATCTGCCTCCTTCAAGGGAATGATGGCACATTCGATATTTATATATTCCCGGCGTTTTATAGCAAAAACGTAAGCGACTATCTGTTACAGAACAACTGTTCGGTAGCGCATCTGCTTACTCAGAGCATGATAGACCCGGATAAAGACCAGCAACCAGATCTGGATGCCGTTAAAAAACACACAGCAGAACTTTATCCTGATGCAAATGCAACAGGCTTGTTTGTTGTTGATTGGGAAGGGCAGGCTTTTAATGATCTCCGGAAGTATGATAAGGGTGATAGTCGCTTTAAAGCCGCCGAGGATGCGTATGTCAGGCTGGTGAGTGCTATTAAGGAATACCGGCCCGGCCTGAAAGTAGGTGTCTACGGCCTTCCCTTCAGGTCTTTTAGTGACGCGCAACGGGCTGGGAACGCAGACACAAAGCTGGATGGGCTGTTGTCAAAATGTGATGTGCTCACCCCTTCCCTCTACATTATGTATACAAATGAAGAGGTGGGTGAACAGCGTAATATGGATTATTTAAAGCAGAATATGGACCAGTTTTTAAGTTATGGAGCACGGTTGAAGAAGCAGGTGATTCCTTTCTTTTGGTATAAAGTTCATCCCTCAAATAAAAAATACGGCATGAATGTAATGCCAAAGGGCAATGTGCAAAAGTATCTGAGCCTGTTGAGCACCTACAGTAACCAGGCTGGCAAAATAAATGGCATCATCTGGTGGGAAGGCGGAGAAAAGATCGGAAAAACACCCGCTGCCCAAAAGGGTTTAGGAGTTTCGGCTGCAGGAACAGGCGTTCCCACGGCTGAAACGGCGAGAGATAGCATCATAATAAATTACACCGCTCCCTTTATAAAAAAGAAGCAGCAATAGCGGATAAAATGCAATGACTTATGCTTAATAACGTGCTACATATCAACAGCTATTACCTGACCAATAAGGTGCATTATTTTTTCTGTGTTTTTTCTGGCGTTGATAACGCTTCTTATTTTATACCGGTATACAAGAATGGTGTTAATGTCCATACAGAAGCGCTCAAACATGGTCAAAAAGTTCACAGGATATATTCAAATGTCGACAAACGGCTGTTTTTTACCAAGATCGTAAAGTGTTGTTGGGTGGCCGTCAGAAACTACAATATTGGGAAACATCAATATATCCACGCTCACACGCTTTTCAGCGACGGCTTGCCTGCCTGGGTGCTGGCGGGGCTTTACCGTAAAAAATTAATGATCACGATAAGAAATACCGATATAAATTTTTACATAAGGAGAAGCCCCTTATTCCGGCTGCTGGGGAAATTTGTATTGTCGAGCGCCCGCCAGTTGTTTGTTCCGTCCCATGCTTATGCAAAGCATCTCGTTGAAATCTATCCCTTTCTGGAACGCAAGGGAAGTCTGAAAGTGCTGCGTAATGGAGTAGCGCCTTTCTGGATTGAGAATGCTTTTCACCGCCCATCCCCTATAGGCAGGGGGCCTGTTAAATTATTGTTTGTAGGCCGGGTTGAAAAAGACAAGAACCTCCAGGTATTGATCAGGTATCTGCAATATTATACTATAGGAAATGGTATCACACTCCATATTGTTGGAGAAAACAGGCAGGGCCTTGATTTTGATGCCATACAAGACCTGGTGCAGGGCAATTCGATTGTATATCACGGAAAGGTGACCGACGAAAACGTGTTGCTTGATATCTACAGGTCATGTGACGTTTTTACGCTCCTGTCTTTCAGGGAAACTTTCGGTATCAGTTATGTAGAGGCAATGACGCAATCGCTGCCGATTATTTATAGCAGGGGAGAGGGCATAGACGGTTTTTTCAGTAACGGGCATGTGGGATACGCCTGTGCCGTAGATGATATTCACGAATTGCATGAAGTGTTAAACCGGGTAGTAGAAAATTACGAAGTGCTAAGCAAAAATGCCCGCGCAGAGTCGCAGCACTTTAATTGGGAAAGTATTATCACTGAATACAAGAGTAGCTTATGTTAGCAACCAGGTTAAAAATACAGTCATTCTTACTCTTTATATCGCATTTCTTCAATTTTGCAGGCTATTACTTTTTCCTGGTAATACTGTCAAATTTGGGAATGATCGCCTTTTCAAGAGCAATGACCATTCCTATCAGGGTCTTGATACTTGCATGTCTCTGCTGTATCCTGCTGATGAATGGGAAAGTGTATGTCAGACCTCCAATCCGCTGGTTTATGCTCTTCTCTGGTATCTATATTGGCAGGGTCATCGTAGAGATGATGAGGATGACGGTATATCATATAGATACCTCAGAATTTCTGCTGTATTTTCTGGCCTTTGGGGCATTACCGCTGCTGATCGTCAGTAGTATGAACTTGTGTGACCGGGATTATCACGTTATTAAATGGTCTTTGCTTGTTTCAGGCCTGCTGCTCTCCGTTGCAACACTGGTATATTATCGCGGCCTTATTGGATCGGTGGGAAGAATATCCGAGGCTATATCGCGGGAAGAAAATTATATCTCCCCGCTTGCCCTGTCATATTGCGGTACGCTGTCGATCGGGATTGGGATCAGTTATTTAATGCAAAGTAAAATTGGCCGTTGGAGCAAGTTCCTGGTATTTATTTTTGTTTTATTCTCTTTGGTTCCCTTTTTCCTGGGAGCATCAAGAGGTTCCATCTTTGCCTTGTTCCTCCCTTTTGTTATCATGTTTTTATCCAGAGGTAATGCCGTCGCCAATATCCGCCTCGTGGTCATTATGCTGTTGGCCGGCGTGGCAGGGATCTATTTAAGTGAGCTGTTCGGAAGCAGCCTTGTCGGCAGGTTCACAAGTATGAAAGCTGATATAGCGCAGGGGAATGAATCGGCCATACGCCTGGAAATGTGGAAGGCAGCGCTGCTGCAGTTTGCGGATAATCCAATATTCGGGGATGCACTCGAAGTTAGAGCATTTCGGTTCTATCCGCACAATATTGTTTTGGAAGTGCTGATGTCAACGGGTATAGTAGGTTTTATACCCTTTGCGGCTTTGTTGATCCATGCATTCAGAAGAACGGTTTTCATTTTCAGGAATGACCCGGCAAATAGCTGGATGGGTATTGTATTCATACAAAGTTTTATACAAAATATGTTCAGTGGGTCCTTGTATGGCGCCAGCTGGTTCTGGGCGTCCTTAGGCTTGCTGTACTCATATAACTATATCAGGAAAAAATCAGCGCATGTGCCCGGGGTATTAGCTTACCAGAATTAAATAGGTATTATATGTCTGAAGCTAAACGAGTAGTGAGTTTATTCTATCCGTCATTAGTGCATTACCGGAAAACACTTTTCGAGTATTTGTGTAATGACGCCAACGTCGATTTCCATATTATCTGTTCCACAGATGCTCCTTATATAGCATTACAGAACTTTACACCGGATAGTCGTTATAAGCGCGCCATCTCATACACCAGGCTGGAAACCTTTCGCCTGTTCCGTCACCGGATGGTATTTCAGCGCGGTTGTATATCCGCCCTGATGGAGACAAAGCCGGAGCACATCATTTTCTTTGGATTTGATCCGCATATTATATCCACGATCTGTACATTTTTATTCGCCAGATACATCCTGAGAAAGAAGGTCTACTGGTGGGGCCATGGCGTAGCAGGCCACCAGGGTCGCTTCGGACAGTTTTTCAGAAGATTCTTCTATAATAGGAGCAACGGTATCCTGGTCTATTCCGGCCGGGGAAAAACAGATCTTATCAACATGAAGGTAAAAGCGCCCATCGTAGTAGTAGGGAATGCCATCAATAACGAAGATTACGGCTTCCGGAATGGTGCAATTAAGAAGGAGTTCGATGTGCTGCGTATCATTTTCTCCGGCAGGCTCACAAAAAGAAAACAGCTGCCCCTGCTCATAGAAGCGCTGCAGGGTGTGCAGGATAGCATCCGCTTTGAATGTGCAATAGTTGGCGACGGGCCGGAAAAAGATAACCTGCAACGTATAATAGACCTGCGGGGTGTTAGAGGGACCACATTAACCGGCGCCCTGTACGGAGAAGCCCTTGCAGCATACTATCAGCGTGCACATTTATGCATAATACCCGGAGATGCAGGCCTGACATTGATCCATGCCATGTCTTTCGGCGTGCCAGTGATCACGCATGGCGATCTGCGCGCTCACGGACCAGAAATAGAGATCCTGCAGGAAGGGCTGAACGGGGATTATTATAACAAACAGGATGTGGAAGATCTCAGGCGGAAGATCATAAAATGGCGTGAGCTGATCTTTGAAAAGAAAGATGCAGTGAGCGAGAGCTGTATTGAAAGTGTGCGGCATATTGGCTATACGCCGGAAGCAGTAGCGAAGAATATTTTATCCATACTCAGGTAAAAAATCGACAGCCATGTCAGTTAATTTGAAAATTACCATCGTTGCAGGCGCCCGGCCTAATTTTATGAAGATTGCCCCCATCATCGCAGCCATCCGGCAAAAACAGCAGCAGGGCTTTGAGATCAGTTATCGTCTCGTGCATACCGGCCAGCATTATGATGCCAACATGAGCCAGTCTTTTTTTGAGCAGCTTGGTATTCCCCAGCCGGATATCAACCTGGAATCAGGCAGCGGCTCACAGGCAGAGCAAACGGCCAATATCATGACGCGCTTTGAAAAGGATCTTGCCACCTATCCCAGCCAGCTGGTATTAGTAGTGGGCGATGTTACTTCTACACTGGCATGCTCCATTGTAGCTAAAAAAATGCTGGTAAAAGTAGCGCATGTGGAAGCTGGCATCCGCTCCGGCGATATCACCATGCCCGAAGAGATCAACCGCATGGTAACAGACGCCATCACCGATTACTTTTTTACTACCTCTGATATTGCCAGTGAAAACCTGCTGGGCGAAGGCAAAACACGGGATCAGATCTTCTTTGTAGGCAATACCATGATCGATACCCTGCTGAAGCACCGGGAGCATTTTATACAACCGCCCATCTGGCAGGAGGCTGGCCTGTTGCCGCAGCAATACCTGGTAATGACTTTGCACCGCCCGGCTAATGTGGATGAAGAAACGCACCTCGCATTGCTCATTAACGAGATCATGCGCAATAATCATGGTCTGCCGGTGATCTTTCCCGTACATCCCCGCACAGCCAAACAGCTGGAACGTATCGCTGTAGCGCATCCGCTGCTGTATCTCACCACCCCGCTGGCTTATCTTGAGTTCAACTACCTGGTAGAAAAGGCCAAAGCAGTGATCACAGATTCTGGCGGCATTACAGAAGAAACTACCGTCATGGGTGTGCCCTGCATGACCCTGCGCAATAGCACAGAAAGGCCTGAAACCTGTACCATCGGCACCAACATGCTCCTGGGTACAGACCCTGCCGCCCTGGGCCCTGCCATGGATCTGCTCTTTGCAGGCAAGTGGAAACAGGGTGGTATACCGCCCCTCTGGGACGGCCATACGGCAGAACGTATTGCCGATACACTGGCAGCACTCTTCAGTCTTAAACCTCAATCAGCGATAGTTGTATGAACCAATGGAATACTTTAAAAAGGAGCGTGGATGTAGCCCGCAATATGGGATGGAGATACATGGCCTTCCGTTCTGTTTATGAGCTGCAGCTGAAAAGCGGCAGGCTCAGAAAGAACTTCCCTGAAGCGCCGCCTTTTGTGCAATACCTTTCCCTGGAACAATGGAAAGCATCCCCCGTTCGTTTCTTTTTTCGTAGCCGTGATGAAATGATCGTACCTAAAGTGCCGCTGCCTTCCCTGAAAGAAAGATACCAGCAGATCATGCAGGGACGTTTCCCCTTCTTCAATGGCCCGCTCCTGGATCTTGGACAGCAGCATAACTGGATGCAGAACCCTGACACGGGCTATGTGTATGATGCTGCCCGCCATTGGACCACCATCAACGATTACTCCCGCGAAGCCGGGGATATTAAATATGTATGGGAAAAGGCACGCTTTGCTTACCTGTATGACGTGATCCGTTATGACTATCATTACAGTGAGGACTGCAGCAACTGGGTATTTGCAGAGATCCTGTCATGGATCAACGCCAACCAGGTGAACTGCGGCCCCCATTATAAGTGCAGCCAGGAGATCAGTCTCCGCGTCCTGAACTGGACCTTTGCACTTTATTACTATCGTAATGCCCCCGCACTCACTACGGAAGTATTCGATAAAATCCAGTATGCTATCTATTGGCAGCTGCATCATGTATATGAGAATATCAACTTCTCGCGGATAGCTGTTCGTAACAATCACGCCATCACCGAAACCCTGGCCTTGTACCTGGGTGGTTTACTATATCCCCAATTGCCGGGCGCCGCCAAATGGAAAGCCAGCGGTAAATACTGGTTCGAACAGGAAATCGCCTACCAGGTATATGCTGATGGCTCTTTCCTGCAATTCTCCATGAACTATCACCGGGTAGTGGTACAATTGCTTACCTGGGCATTACGTTTGGCGCAGCTCAATGGCGAACACTGGAACGGTATGGTACTGGAACAAAGCCGGCAGTCATTGGTGTTCTTACGTGCATGCATGAATGACAGCAACGGCTGGCTGGCTAATTACGGCGCCAATGATGGTGCGCTTTTCTTCCGCCTCAATGAACGCCACTATCGTGACTATCGTCCGCAGCTCCAGGCCCTGGCCGTATTGCTGGATATGGATGCCGCCTTGCCGGAGCCCTGTGAAGATATGTATTGGTACGGTCTTCGCCCGGGTAAGCGCTTAGCGCCGGTGTTGCAGCCCTTTAAATCCTGTTTCCAGTTTACAGCCGGTGGCTATTACATCTGCAGGGAAAAAGAGGGGCTTACTTTTTTACGCTGCGGCAATCATAAAGACCGTCCCTCACAGGCAGATAACCTGCATCTCGATATCTGGTACAAGGGTATGAACATCCTGATGGATGCAGGTAGTTATAAATACAATACAGATGAAGCAACGCTGAAGTATTTCATGGGCACAGCCTCTCATAATACGGTCATGCTGGGGGACTATGACCAGATGGAAAAAGGTCCCCGCTTTATCTGGTATAACTGGACGCAGTGCGAAAGCGCCAGCCTCCGCGAAACAGGAACAGAATACATCTGGGAAGGAGTGATCTCGGCCTTCCGGCATGTGGCAAGAGGGATCCGGCATTTTCGCCGGGTCAGGAAAATGAAAGACCGTCCCGTCTGGATCGTGGAAGACCACATACACAATAAACCGCCCGGGCTGCCTATGCTCCAGCTCTGGCATACACCAGTGCCCGAGCGTTTGAAGTGGACTGCTTACGACCGTGGCGGTAGGCTCTTGCAAGCGCAGCGGCGTGCAGGGAAACATGCTGCCTTATACGGGGTACTGGAAGCAAGCACAGAGATCGTGTTTACAACAGACAGCGACAAGATCACCACTGAGATCAGTGTAATATAAAGGCTATGAATATTCTTTTGATCCATCAGTATTTTTTGGAGGAAGATGATTCCGGCGGTTCCCGCTGGAATGAGATCACCCGATCCTGGACAGACGCCGGCCACCAGGTAAGCGTACTGGCAGGTATGATCCACGCCAACGGTGCTGAAAAGCGGCCGGAATACAAAGGGAAGTACTTTAAGCAGCGGCAGCAGGGAAAGGTGAACGTTTGGCGCTGCCATGTTGCTGAATCGTATAACAGGAATTTTATGGGCCGTCTCTGGGGATATTTCTCTTTTATGATTGCTTCACTCTGGGCCGGTTTGTTCAAAACCACAGGAACATACGATGTAGTGATCGTAACATCGCCACCTTTGTTTGTAGGCTTTTCCGGTTATCTCCTGTCACGTTTTAAACGCATACCGCTGGTATTCGAAGTGCGTGATCTCTGGCCCGAATCTGCCATTGATACAGGTGTGCTGAAGAATGGTCTCATCATAAAGCTGGCCTACTGGTTTGAAAAATTCATCTATAAAAAATCCACGCTGATCAATGTGCTGACGCCCGCATTTTACAGCACCCTGCGCGATAGAAAGCAGGTGCCTGAAGCGAAGCTGATCCTGATCCCCAATGCGGCGGATTTCTCTTTGTCAGACCACCTGCTGTCGTCTTTTGATACTGCTGCCTTCCGCCGCCAGCACGGCCTGGAGAACAGGTTTGTGATCACCTACGTAGGCGCTCACGGGGTGGCCAACCATCTTGAGCAGCTGCTGGCCGCGGCCCGGCAGCTGGAAGATACCCCGGTCTTATTTCTCCTGATAGGGCAGGGTATGGAGAAACCCCGCCTGCAAAAGTTCGCAGCGGAAGAAGGCCTGCATAACGTGCGCTTCCTCGACCCCGTGCCTAAGAAGGAGGTGTTCAAATACATTCTGGCCTCCGATATGGGCGCCTCGGTGCTGAAAAAAGCAGATACTTTCAAAACAGTCTATTCCAATAAAACGTTTGATTATATGGCCTGTAAGAAACCGATCCTCATGGCCATAGACGGCGTGTCACGCGAGCTGGTGGAGAACGCAGGCGCAGGCGCTTATGTGGAGCCGGAGAACATCGCAGCATACAACCGCATCATCCGCGAATACGTGCAGGACCCGCAACGTCTCCTGCAGGAAGGAGAAAGCGGCTTCCGCTATGCAAGGGCACATTTTGACAGGCAGGTATTGGCCACACGTTACCTCGAACATTTACAGCAGAAAGTAGTGAAAGAAGAAAAATGCATGGGTATAAACATATCATCAAGCCGTTAGGCGACAGGCTTGCAGCGCTCATCCTGCTGGTGCTGCTGCTGCCTGTTTGGCTGCCCCTGATGGTCCTGTTATGGATCGTCAATGGCGGAAAGCCTTTCTTCTTTCAGCAGCGGCCGGGCCTCAACGGAAAAGTATTTGTGTTGATGAAGTTCAGGACCATGACGGATAAACGGGATGCTTCAGGCGAGCTCTTACCGGATGCACAGCGCCTTAGCCCCCTGGGCCGTTTGGTGCGCAAAAGCTCGCTGGATGAATTACCCCAGCTGCTCAACGTCGTAAAGGGGGATATGAGCCTCATAGGCCCGCGCCCCCTGCTGGTGGAATATCTGCCGCTGTACAACGATATGCAGCGCAGAAGGCATGCCGTACGTCCGGGCATTACCGGCTGGGCGCAGGTGAATGGCCGTAACACCATCAGCTGGGAGCAAAGGTTCGAATACGATGTATGGTATGTGGAGAACATCAGCCCCACGCTGGACCTCAGGATCGTATGGCTTACCCTGCTGAAGGTCTGCAGGGCCGAAGGCGTTGCCCAGCGGGGACATGCTACTGTCGAAAAATTTACCGGGAACTCAATTATATGAACAGCATATGAATAAAGTGTATTTATACGGAGCCAGCGGCCATGGAAAAGTGATCGCCGAAATTCTGGAACAGAACGGCGACACTATCCAGGGCATTTTCGATGATGATCCGGCAGTAACTGCATTGCTGGACTACCCCTCGCTGGGTGAATTTGACGCCGCTAAACTAAGCAGGAATGCGCGGGTGATCATCTCCATCGGTAATAACGACAGCCGTCGTAAAGCGGCGCTACGCTTGAATGTGCCTTTTGCCACCGCCGTACACCCCTCAGCCAGCGTTTCAAAAAGAAGTACCATAGGAGAGGGCAGTGTCGTGATGGCGGGTGTGAGCATCAACGCTGATGTAAGAATAGGCGAGCATGTAATTCTCAATACCAATTGTTCTGTAGATCACGACTGTGAGCTGGGCAACTTTGTGCATGTTTCTCCCAATGTGGCGCTGGCAGGCAATGTAAAGGTAGGAGAGGGCACTCACCTGGGTATAGGCTCCTGCGTGATACAGGGCATCATCATCGGCAAATGGGCCACTATTGGCGCCGGTACCGTAGTGATCACAGACGTGCCCGATAACGCAGTGATAGTAGGCAACCCTGGCAGGATCATTAAATACAGCAAGGGAACATTGGCTTCTTAACACCACTGTATATGTTTATGCATCAAAGAATATGGCTCTCGCCACCCCACATGGGGGAACAGGAGTTTGAATATGTAAGGGAGGCATTCAGTTCCAACTGGATCGCCCCCCTGGGGCCTAACGTAGATGGGTTTGAAGAAGACCTGGCCGCTTTTACAGGCGCCGGGCATGTGGCGGCGCTATCATCCGGTACGGCTGCCCTGCACCTGGCCCTGATCCTGCTGGATGTACAGCCCGGCGATGAGGTCATCTGCCAGAGCATGACCTTCTCAGCCTCCGCCAATCCCATCATCTACCAGGGCGCTACACCTGTGTTTATTGACAGCGAGCCTGATACCTGGAACATGGACCCCCTGCTGATGGAAGAAGCCATAAAAGACCGGCTTTCTAAAGGAAAAAAGCCGAAGGCGATCATCCCGGTGCATTTATATGGCATGCCTGCAAAGATGGATGAGATCCTGCAAATTGCCGCAGAATATGAGATACCTGTAATAGAGGACGCCGCCGAAGCACTCGGCTCCGTATATAAAGGAAAGGCATGTGGCACATTGGGCCGCCTCGGCATTCTTAGCTTTAACGGTAACAAGATCATCACCACCAGCGGAGGCGGCGCACTGATAGGAGATGATGAAGAGATGATCGCGATGGCGCGATTTCTGGCCTCGCAGGCCCGTGACCCGGCGCCGCATTATGAGCATAGCCGCCTGGGCTTCAATTATCGTATGAGCAATGTTTGCGCGGGCATAGGCCGCGGACAAATGCAGGTGCTGCAGTGCCGTATCTCACAGCGCCGGGCCAATTATCAGCGCTACCTTAAACACCTTTCCGCCTTGCCCGGAGTGCAGTTCCCGGCAGAGCCGGAAGATTGCTTCAGTAACCGCTGGCTGACAACTATCCTGGTAGATCCTGCATCAAGCGGCGGTATTGACCGGGAAACCGTCAGGTTGGCCCTGGAAAAGGTCAAAGTTGAGTCCCGGCCTTTGTGGAAGCCGATGCACCTGCAACCGGTATTCGCAGGTGCTCCGGCCTATGTAAATAATGTCTCGGAAAGCCTCTTTAAACAGGGGCTGTGCCTGCCAAGCGGATCCAGCCTGCAGCCGGAACAATTGGATTATATAGCTGGCCTTATCAAAGCCTTATGGTAACGTATCCCTCAACTGTGAAAAAGATATTGTACAACGGTCTGCTGATTCCTGTTCTTTATGGAATATGTATGACCCTCGTTACACATCAGCGCTACCTGTTCGCTGATTTCGATGGCGCCATGCATTATTTTGCCGGGGAAGATATCTACCACGGTAACGGCTATCGCGGATGGGGCTCTCATTTCTGGCCGCCTTTGTTCCCCTTGCTGAGCGGCGCACTGGGCAGATGGATGGATGGCGCGGAAGCCGCGAGGCTCATCTCCGTGGTCGCCGGCTCGGTGCTGCTCTGGGTAGCGCACAGGTTCGTGTACAAGCTCTCGCAGAACAGCGTTGTAGCCTGTCTGGCGCAGCTGCTCATTGCTACCAATTTTATGTTTGTGCTGCTGAGCATAAAGGCGGAGAATCATATGCTGGATAGCTTGTTCTATGTACTGGCGATCTTTTTGTTATTACAGAGCCTGGAAAAAGATAACACGGCCTGGTATTTCTTCACAGGCCTTGTATGTGGTGTGGCAGGGCTTTCCCGTTATACCAGCTATTCGCTTATCCCTGCTTTTGTAGTAGCCCTTTTCTGCTTTTATCCGGCCCGGCGCGCGATTAAATATGCAGTAGTGATCCTGGCCGGTTTCATATTGGTATCCAGTCCCTGGTGGGCTGTTAATTATTTTGATAACGGGTCTCCGCTCTCCACCTGGCAATACATGAATATAGGGGCCGGCGTGTTTTCGGGAACCGGAAGCAGGTGGTGGTGGTATTGGTCTGGTATAGACGGCGTGCAGTCAATAGGAGACATTATGGTACAACGCCCGGGCGGCTACCTGCTTAATTTTTCCAGGAATGTTGTCAAAAGCATCTTCCTCATTGTGACCAGGAGCCAGTTAACAGGCATCATCTGCATCGCCTCGCTACTCCTGCTTATTTACCGGCAGCATCGCAGCGGGGCCATACAGTTGTTGCGTGACCGCATGATCCTGCCGGTGTTGATCGCGCTGGTAGCTTACATCCTGTTAGTATCGCAGGCATTTGTTTTCGATGAAGTATTCTTAAGCTGGGTCGTACTGGTGGTGATCTACGGCGTCTTCGCCATATACCGGCTCAGCCGGGGCGCCCGCCTCTTCAGAAAAAACTACCGGCCTGTTATGTTGTCGGTAATAGTGCTGGTGGTAGGTCTTGATGTATGCTATACTAACTGTGAGCTGAACAATTACATGACGGATGCCAGCGGTATGGAAGAAACCCGGCAGATAGTCGGAGCCATTAAAGCCCACGAAGAGAACCTGGAACATAAAGTGGTAATGACCATTCATCCTGCCCGTGCCTACTACCTGCGCTCCGGGTATATTATGCTGCCGCCATACTATGAAGGCGATCTGAATGGCCTCGTTACCTACCGGGGAATGAGCTTTAAAGTGAGAGACCATGCGCCCCGCTTTCCATCTACCATCAACGTGAATGATCTGAAAGTAGACTACCTCATCTACGACACCTGGGCAGCCAGATGTTTACCGCAATTCTCCTTCCTGCTTAATAAGAACAGCACCCGTATCCCTGCCAATTTTCAATTGGTATACCTGTCGCCGGACGTAGCAGTATATAAGATCAACGGACAGTATGTCCATCAAAAACATTAAGCAGCCTGAAATAATTTCTTTTATTTATTTTGTACTTTTAAGTACATAATATACATTTGTGGGAGAAAACTATTTTTTTTTAATCTATTTTGTACTGATTAGTACATTAAATGAAAGTTATATGGAAACAGCCGTTCATTCAGCAACAACACAGGTGAAACATCGCAGCATCCGCATAGACGGGCTCGATATTTTTTACAGGGAAGCAGGCGATCCCGCCAGGCCAACGATCCTTTTATTACACGGGTTCCCGACTTCTTCCCATATGTTCAGGAACCTCATGGCTGCATTGGGAGACAAGTATCATCTGCTGGCGCCTGACTATCCCGGTTTTGGTAACAGCTCCATGCCCCTCGTGAGTGAGTTTGAGTACAGCTTTGACAATCTTGCCGCAATAGTGGAGAAATTCATCGCGGCAAAAGGCCTGCAGAAATACAGCCTGTATGTAATGGATTACGGTGCACCGGTAGGCTATCGTATCGCCGTTAAGCATCCTGAAAGGATACAGGCGCTGCTGATCCAGAACGGTAATGCCTATCTGCAGGGCTTATCTCCCTTCTGGGATCAGATCAAGGCTTACTGGGCAGATCCTGAAGATCCCGCCAACATCAATGCCATGAAAGGTTTGCTGACGCCTGAAGCTACCCGCTGGCAATATGTTACTGGTGTAAGAGATGTGGAAGTGATCAGTCCTGATAACTGGATCATTGACCAGGCAGGGTTAGATCGCCCGGGTAACCAGGATATACAGCTGGCGCTCTTCTACTCTTACAGCTCCAACCTTCCTTTGTATCCTGAATGGCAGGCTTATTTCCGCAAATATCAGCCGCCTGCATTGATCACCTGGGGTAAAAATGATGAGATCTTTCCTGCAAGCGGCGCTCATCCTTACCAGGAAGATCTGCAGCAAACCGAGTTGCACTTTTTGGATACCGGGCATTTTGCTTTGGAAGAAGACGGTGCGCAGATCGCCTCACTGATCGCTCAGTTCCTGCAGAAACATCATATCAGGTAAAGCGTACCTATGCGGGTATCAGCTCCCTGTTACGGAAACCGTACTGCTCCAATGTCTTCACCAGTTTCTTATCCTTTGCAATTCCCTGCATGGCAGCCATATGGCGGTGATGATGAAGATCTGTGCCTATCAGGTCTATGAGGTGGTCTGCCATGAGCTTTTCCGCTACTTTCTGGATATGCCTTCCGTAATAGCCGGTAACAGATAAGAGGTTCATCTGCAGCAGGCATCCCCAGTCCTTCAGCTGAGTATATTGATGATAATTGTTATGGTAATGTGAGTAACGCTCCGGGTGCGCCAGTACCGGCTGATAGCCTTGTGCAATAAGGTTGAACAGCCACTGGTGCAGCTGGGGCGGCGCTTGCATGAAAGACATTTCCACCAGTACCAGTTTGCCGTCCAGTGTCAGCAGCGGCGAAGCGGGTATCAGTTCTTCAAATTGCTCATCCATATAATACTCCGCTGCAAAAGAAAAAGGAATGTCAATGCCTCTTTCCTGCAGGGCGGCCTGTACTTTCATATAAGGACCGGTCAGCGTATTCACTGAATTAGGATAGCGATCCATGATGATGTGTGGGGTGGTAATGATCTTCCTGATGCCCATTTCATGCAGTTCCTCAATAAAAGCCAGCGAGGTGTCTATATCCTGTACGCCGTCGTCTACTGCCGGTATCAAATGAGAATGAATATCTGTGCCCATAAAGGACAAAAGACCTTTATGTAGTGCTTCTCTGGATTTCCGCTTAAATAAGAACATCAGCTAATCTGTTTAGAGGCCAGAATTGTTGCAAATTTTATTCCTTTTTCCGGAATTTTATCAAAAATGTTATTGATTAGATTAGGATTATGTATATATTTATATTAGTAGTCCTATTCTATTCATTGATTGCCACCTGAATGTTAGACCAATAGCCCCGTACCCTTTGAAAATACTTGTGAAAGAAATTGTTTCCTATGGGACCAGGGAATACACCGAAACCGTTCATTTCGCCACTGCGTATAGCGCTGCTGTGGAGCTGCATACTGCTGCATGGAGCAGGCGCCCGTGTCCTGTCTCAACACATTCCTGTTACCAATCCTTCATTGGAAGGTATTCCCGCTGAAAGACAAGCCCCGCCCGGATGGAGGCCTGTAGCCACTTCAGACATACAGCCAGGGGTATACAACATTACAAAGCCGGCTTCGGCAGGCCGTACCTATATTGGCCTGCACAGTGGTCCCAATTATACAGAAGGCATTTCACAGCAGCTGTCCGGCACTATGAAGGCCGGCTATCAATACAGCATGTATTTTGATCTGGCCTTTGCGCCCCTGTATGCTTACGAAGCCTGTTATGCTAATCTGGGTATTTACGGTGGCTACCAGGAAGGAGACCTGAAGGAGCTCTTGTGGTCTTCCGGTAATTTTTATGATACCAGCTGGATACGGCATGATGCTTCGTTTACGCCTGCTGTCAGTTATCCCTGGCTCACTATTGTAGCGTATTATCCTGAGGATTGTAATAAAAGCCTGCATGGAGTGGCGGTGCTGATCGATAATATTTCTTCCTGGATCTATGAGCATCCAAAGCTGGAATTCAGCGTCACACCGGCTTGTACGGAGGATAATACCGGTGAGATCAGGGTAAAGGTTTTAGGAGCCAACCCGCCCTATACGTATCAATGGTCGCCGGAAAGCGGTAATACGCCAACGCTGGTCAACCTCTTTCCCGGCAAATACGAACTGCAGGTTACAGACAGCAAAGGGATCAGTGTACAGGGCAGCGCCACCTTACCGCCACCGCTGCTGCTCCGCAGCGTGACGACTAAACCCTGCAGTTGCGGAGAGGTAAATAATGGTAAGATTATTCTCGGGCTGTCGGGCGGTACGCCGCCATATGAATTCAGCGTGGACAGTGACCTTTGGCAAGCCGACAGTGTACTGGGAGCGCTGGCTCCGGGCAATCACCGTTATCAGATAAAAGATAGTAATGAATGTTACATTGCGGGCGTCGCTGATATCACTTCTCCCTATCCGCATTGTCTGGTAGTGCTGCCTAATGCGTTCAGCCCTAACGGTGATGGCAATAATGATGTTTTTCGCCCCAAAGTGTATGACGATGTCCACAATTATCAGCTCAGTATCTACAACCGCTGGGGATCACTGATCTTTCGCACCAATGATCCCGGCGCCGGCTGGAATGGCGCTTATAAAGGGAGCGCTGCGCCTGCACAGCACTATGTCTACGTTTGTACCTATACGGATCATAACAACGAAGCGCAGGAGCTTACCGGCGCTTTTATGCTGCTAAGGTGAGCTGCGGGTCTTACAGTTCCAGCAGGCTTACTATTTCTTCCAGGTATTGCTGATCTGTTTCATCGAAATGATCCGGCTGCTCGCTATCCACATCCAGTACGCCCACTACAACGCCGTTCCTGATCAGCGGCACAACGATCTCAGACCTTGAAAGGCTGCTGCAGGCTATATGCCCCGGGAATTTTTCCACGTCCGGCACTACCAGTGTGCGCGCCTGTTCCCAGCTGGTACCGCATACGCCACGTCCGTATTTGATACGGGTACAGGCCACCGGTCCCTGGAAGGGGCCCAGCACCAGCTCCTGGCCTTTTACCAGGTAAAAGCCCGTCCACAGCCATCCGAATTGTTCTTTTAATGCGGCTGAAACATTAGCCAGGTTAGCTACAACATCTGGTTCTCCTTCCAGGAGTGCTTTAATTTGCGGAACCAGCGACTGGTACTTTTCAGTCTTGTTCCCGCTGATGATATTCAGATCTTCTGCCATAATGCAAATGTAGGCTGCTCAACTAAATTCAACTAAAAGTTTTGTAAATTTATAACGCATATGAGGGGGGAAAGTCATCCAAATTAGCAAATGGCCAATAACCCTATTGAGCTTTCCTCCGTAATAATATGATAGGAAAAAGACACAACAACAAAAGACACAACGCGTAAATAATGCTCATATGAACCCTATTCATGCTCCCCCATGCCGGCTGCCGAACAACATATGCCAACAAAAACCGATGCCGTATTCTCATAATGCCGGCAGTGATCATTAGTGACGGCATTTCCTATGCTTTAATTATCCGTTCACTCCTCTTTTCTCGGTTATGCAGTGGTCCGTTTGCACATTGGCAAACAGGCCGCCCGCTAGCTGCTGGCCGTTAATTGCCCTATTGCCAGATGCCTATTGCCAACAAACAACCGCTGATAGCTAACAGCTAAAGGCCCATTTATAACCATTAAATCCCTTATAATCATGCAGACTATCCAGATGCCACGGATGCAATATCCGTTCCCTTCGCTTGTAAACCGTTTTGCCGCTAATGCCAACGAGCAGAACATCCTCTGGGCCCAAACTTTCGGATTACTGAAAACAGAAGAAGCCCTCGCCCGTTTCAAAAAATCAAAATTCGCCTGGCTGGTAGCCAGAACATTTCCCAATGCCGGCTTTGAAGAGCTTTGCATCCTTTGCAACTTCAATTCCTGGTTATTCCTCCACGACGACCTTTGCGACGAAGCACAGATGGGCCGCGAGGCTTCCAGCCTTCACGAAGTGACCGCTTACTTTACGGAGATCCTTACCCGTGAAATAGCAATGCCCGAAAAAGGAGGCGCCTTTGCGTTAGCCCTGGCAGATATCTGGCAACGCCTGCTGCCCCTGAGCCGCTTTGCCTGGCGCCAGCGCTTTATACGCAGCATGGAGGAGTATTTCAAGGCATGCCTCTGGGAAGCAGGCAACAGGGCTGCCGGCCGGGCCCCCTCAGTAGCTGATTACGTGATCATGCGGCCCTACACCGGCGCATTGTTCGTAGACCTCGAATTTGTATCGATCAGTGAAAAGGTAGACCTGCCCGACCAGGTACTGCAACACGCCATGGTACAACGCCTGGCCCTGGCCTGTAACAATATCGTTTGCTGGACCAACGATATTATGTCCTGCAGGAAAGAAGCAGAACAGGGTGATGTGCACAACCTCGTGCTGGCCCTCATGAAAGAACGCAACCTCTCCATGCAGGCGGCTATCGATGAAACCGTGCGCATGCACGACGATGAAGTAAGACTGTTTGCCGCACTCGAAAAGCTGCTGCCATCCTTCGATGAGATCACCGACCGCGAACTGACCCGCTACGTAGCCGTGCTCCGCTCATGGATCACCGGCAATTACGACTGGAGCGTGCAGGATACCGGCCGTTACAAAGTAGAAGGCGCAGAAGTGCCCGTTATGTAAAGATTACTGCAGCATGTCCACTGATGCCCATGGCCCATCCGGCCATGGGCTTTTTGTTAAATTCTGATCAGTAAAAGCGAATTCAACATCATTGCCGTGAAGTGTTTAATACTTAAATTTAAGTACAAAATAACCTCCATGTTATGAAACAGTTGATACTAACGTAAACACCTGTTCCTGACATTTTTTTGCCCTTATCAGAATATAACAAAAGGCAGTGAAACACTGCCGCAGGCGTATTATGTACAACAGACAGGCTCACGGGGACGTCTATATTTAATTCCACACTTTAGCACCTGAATGCTTCACCCTTTTTCAAAAAAAAGCAGTCATTATTTATATGATGATCGATCACAAGAGGCATTAATTTCTAAATTTTATTATCATGCAGTTCAACTCCATAGCTGATTTGAGAGCAAATAAAAAAAGCCCCTGTACCAATGAACTAATTTATGTACTGGGCTACTGGGCCCCCGGCGACAGCGGAGGTGGCGAATTTTACTGGAACGCTACTTCCACAGCCGTTGATGACGGCGGCGTTACCATACAGGATTCACAATACGGCTGTACGAACACCGGGAGGTGGATCCGGGTGATCACAACAGACAAAGTAAGCGTACGCTGGTTCGGCGCCAAAGGCGATAACGTGACCGTCGATACGCTCGCATTTAACAACTGCGCCACCTATATTAAAGGCGCCTCCTTCAGAAGGGTGATGTTCTTGCCAGACGGCACTTATGTAACAGGCAGGGTAGATATTACCGGTGTATTCACCGTTGAGGGCAACGGTCCGCGTGTGATCGTGCAAAATATAGCCGGTGAGGATATATTTTACTGGAAAGGAGTAGGGGAGCCGGGCTATGTGGTGGCCACAGAGATCTATATCAGCAATTTGCGCCTGCGCCTCGCCAACCCGGTAGACGCACGGCCCAACTACCTCCGTATAGGGCTGTTCGGTGAAAGGGTAGGCATCTGCGCCTTCCATTTTCCCGCGGTGGTGGGGCTGATGTTTGACAAGATCTATATTGAGCGCACTACCGGTGGGCTCGGCGCGGGCTTCGGCGATACCGGCATCTTTTTCAGCGGCGCCGCCTACAAGGTGAACTTTGGCGTAAAAACAGAAATGCGGAATATGGATTACGGCATTATCTGCGGCACATCAGAAACCCACAATATTATGATCCCGCGCGTGGTCAGCGCATTCGATCCTGTTACAGGCACATTCACTACAGCCGTAGAACACGGTTATGCAGCCAACAAACAGGTGGCGCTGATCTTTGATCCCAACGATGGCAGCATTGCCGAAATAAGGCCCCGTTTCCGCTATTACGTGGTAGGTCAAACGCCCACCACCTTCCGGCTGGCAGCAACGCCTAACGGCCCCGCTATTACGAACCTTACTATTTTAGGCGTCCCGGAGATCTACGTAGTGCCCGCCGGTGCGCATAGCATTGAATACGCCTGCGATGAATGGGCGGCTAATCACCTGATCACCGCCAATTGCCGCCGGGTGGCCTTCAGCGTGCCCAATATGGCCTATGGTCACATTAACACCTGGGCATGCCAGACCAGCCGCGTAGCCATCCGCATTTTCGGCTATGTGTCTTCCACCCGTTACGAGCCTTTCAGCTGCTCCTTCCAGGATATGTTCACAGAAGGCCCTTTCGATCAGGCATATATGGCCGGCAAGGAATACGTTTACATCTCAGGCAGAGGCATGACGATCTTCTCAGGCCCGCGCATGCAGTTTGGCAACAGCGCTGCCACCGCCGGCTTTATGACCTTCGCCACCAACTACAGCAGGATAGATAAAGTGGATATCGACGATGGCCAGGCCCTGAGAATGACCGGCGACGGCAATCATATCACCGTCGCTACAGACGGTGTGAAAGAAGTGTTCGTAACAGATGGGGGCGTAAATAATACCATCCTTTTTAACCGCTCTACAAATGGTACAGACAGCGCCCGGTTTATCAGCTACTATCATAAAAATACGGTGCCCACCAATTTCGGGGGTTTTTACCCGGATTACCTGTTCTTTGGTAATCCCACCTCGCCTTACCAGGGCAGGGGCGTATTGTTCTACCCGGCTACTTCCAATATCTACCAGGGTGTTACCAACGCTGCGCCACGTTTTGACGATCCGGCCCTGCTGGAAGTGAACGGTTATATGCGCTTCCCTACCAGCGGTAAGAAGGCCATCCGTTCGCCCCTGGGCAGCGGCAGCAATAAATTCCTGATCAACCAGTTCTTCCCGAAAGCCAAATGGAAGCTGTACGCCAAAGTGCGTTCGCTCACCACTATACAGAATATTTCCATTGGGTTTGAAAGAAGTGATGGCGGCAGCGGGTTTGCGGCCGTTATGCTCTATTCGGTTGGTACCGACTGGCAGGTAATAGGAGTGGGTGTAGATACTACCTTTGGCCCTGACGGCATGTTGGGACAGATCTATTGCACAGCCGCTACAGAGGGATTTGACCTGGCATTTATGATGGTGGTGCCCTATATCAACACCGCCGCACTGGACGGTACCCTGGCCCCGGCGCAAATGGGCTATACTTACATTAATGCAGTGGTGGATACCACTACGCTCACAAAAACCTGGCTGAATACAAATTATGCGGGCATGCCCGTTGGCAGTAAAATAATATTTACTAATCTTGCAGATGCGGCCACGAATATCGCCGTATGCGAAAAATATGACAGCGCTGACTGGTTTATAAACGTTACTCTCAATAAAGCTGTATAGATCCTATGAAAAATACCCTGTAACCCGTCATAACCATGAAGAATAACGACGACAATTTTCTATTGGAGCAGTTGAAGGCAGGTAGTGTTGCCGCTTATGAGCAGTTGTTCAAGAAGTATTATAAAATTTTGAATCTCCATGCATACTACATGCTGAAGGATGAAATGGAGGCAGAAGACCAGGTACAGTCTCTCTTTATTGAGATCTGGGATAAACAGCTGTTCCACCAGATCCGTACTTCCGTGAAGTCATACCTTCACACCGCCGTTAAGAACAAATGCCTGATGGCATTGGAAAAGAAGAAAGTCAACAACAAACGGCTCAACCGTTATGTAAGCACACTGGATTATAAAACAGACAGGAACGTTGTTATCGAGAATGAATCAGAGAAGAATATGCATGCCATTATCAATGAGCTGCCCGCGCAGCGGCAGCAGGCCTTCAACCTGGTATACCTGGAGAAGAAAAAGTATAAGGAGGCCGCCAGGATCATGCATATCACCACCAATTCTGTTAAAACACACCTTAAACTGGCGGTAAAAGAGCTGCGCGCAGGATTTATGAATTTTAGATAGGTTCACCCATTTTTTCTGAAATAACGTCTTGTATACGATGGAATGTAATAAAGAACATATTCGGGAATTGCTGATTGAAAAGTTTGCCGGAACGATCAGCGAGGCAGATAACAAGCTGATCGAAAGCGCCATCAGGAACGACCTGGAGATCCTCCGGATGTGGGAGGAAGTGCAGCGCGAGCTGGGAACGGAGAAAGGAAGGGCGTTTTATAACAGGCTGGATGATGAACAGGCCTGGCAGCAGGTAGCGGCTAAATTCCGCGCCGGCGCCGGGAGCAACCGCTCATTTTTTTTTACTAAAAAATGGCTGGCTGTCGCAGCAGTATGCCTGCCATGCCTGTTCGTTTCCTGGTGGTATTTCCACCGCACCGGCGCACCCGCCGCTAAACCTCAATTAGCAGTAAAGGCCCCTGCCGGTGTACAGTTAACACTGGCAGGCGGCACTACCCTTAACCTGTCAGATACCGCTGTCCGGCAGCTCAACATAGGCGCCACAGCGCTGAATATACAGGGTAAGCAACTGAGCTATACCACCACCAAAGCCGTATTACATGCCTGGAACACGCTCACCGTGCCAGCCCGGCTGGATTACAAAATAGTATTGGAAGATGGCACCGAAGTATGGCTGAACGCCGCATCCGTTCTTCGTTTTCCCTTTTCCTTCACTACAGCTGAAAGGGAAGTATACCTTGCCGGAGAAGCTTTTTTCAAAGTGGCGAAAGATGCCCGCAGGCCCTTTATTGTTCATACAGACAAGACCAGGATCCGTGTGCTGGGCACTTCTTTTAACATTAATGCCTACGATGATCATATCACCACCCTTGCCCTGGTAGATGGAAAAGTGCTTACTACTGCGGGCGGCAGTGAAGTGGCGCTTAGTCCCGGTCAGCAGGCGATCTACCGTCCCGGTCCCGGTTTTGAAACAAAGCCTTTTGATGCAGCCACTGCATTGTCCTGGATGCAGGGCGTACGTTATTTTCACAATGCCCCGCTGGGAGAGATCACCAGCATGCTGCCCCGCTGGTTTGATGTGAACGTCGTGTTTGACAGCCCTCAGCTGGCGCAGCAAACTTTTTCCGGCTCCATTGAAAAGAACAAACCTTTAGAGACTTTCCTCACCAATTTGGAGATCACCTCAGGTGTGCAGTATTATTTTAACAAAGGTGCGCTGCATTTTAAATGATCATATCAGGCAGCATAATTCCTCACCGATAATTATTTTTCCTTCCCTTCACCCATTTCTTCCACAATCCAGTCTTTAAATAAACAGACTCCACGTTCATATAAAGTAAACGAAAAACGATTGTCAGCGTTATGGAAAAACTTTTACAATACGGGCGCCGTGTGCGCCTCCACATATTGCTTTGCCTGTTAACTGCTCAGGTGTCCACGGGTGTTGCCCAGAACAATCCCCGCGTAACCCTGAATAGTACAAGCATTAGCATCGCTGATATATTCAGCGCGATCAAACAGCAAACAGGTTTAACAGTCTTTTACTCCAACCAGCTGCTGGATGATAAAGAGAAAATGAATGTCCGTTTTGATCAGGCCGACGTTCACACGGTGATGAATGTTGTGCTGAAAAATAAAAAAGTAGACTGGACCATCCGCGATGGTTCTATCGTGCTTAAAAAACAGGAGCAGCAGCAGCGTCCCGAGGCTTCCGCCGCTGCAGTATTGCAGCAGAAAGTGCTGGTAAAGGTAACAGATGCGCAGAACGAAGCGCTGCCAGGTGTAAGCGTTAGTGTAAAAGGTGGTACAGCCAAAGGCGTCACTGACAGATCAGGGGTGTTTATTGCCGCCTTACCGGATCTTCAGCAAACGCTTGTGTTCAGCTATATAGGTTTTAAACCACAGGAGATTGCCCTCAATGGGCGTTCCGCCGTTAACGTAGTGATGGAAGATCAGATCACGGGGCTCGACCAGGTAGTGGTGATCGGCTATGGCACCGCACAGAAAAAAGATGTAACCGGCTCCGTAGGCCAGGTGAATATGTCAGACCTCTCAAAAGCGCCCGTGAAATCATTTGATGATGCCCTTGCCGGCCGCGTGGCAGGGGTGGAGGTATCCGCTAACGACGGCCAACCCGGTTCATCCAACAATATAGTAATAAGGGGAGCCAATTCAATTACACAGGATAATTCTCCTTTGTATGTGATTGATGGCTTCCCTATTGAAAATCCCGACAACAACACGATCAGTCCCTCCGATATCGAATCCATCGATATCCTGAAAGACGCTTCGGCTACCGCTATTTACGGTTCCCGCGGCGCCAACGGCGTGATCATCATCACCACTAAAAAGGGAAAGAAAGGAGATCCCGTCGTCACCTACAACGCTTACGCAGGCCTCCAGCAGGATATGAACAGGCCCAGGATGATGAATGCCTATGAATTCGTAAAATACCAGATGCTTAGCGCCCCCAACGCAGCTGATCTCTACCTGAAGGATGGCAGGACGGTGGAAGACTATAAGAACGTAAAAGGGCTCGACATGCAGGAAGAATTGCTACGCCTGGCCCCCATGCAGAACCACGACCTGTCAATCCGCGGCGGAACAGATAAAACACAATATGCCATCTCTCTTAATAATTTTAACCAGCAGGGCCTGATCATCAATTCAGGCTTTAGCCGTTATCAGGGCAGGCTGGTACTGGATCAAACCCTGAACGACAAATTTAAGATAGGCATTAACGTGAACTACGCCCGCACAAAATCCTCCGGCATCATTGTTTCTTCAGGCGCTACCGCCGGCTCCGTGAACCTGATGTTCCAGGCACTGGCATACCGCCCCGTAACCGGTAATGACAGCAGCAGCCTGCTGGACGAGCTTTATGACCCTGCCGTAGATGGCCTGGTCAATGCAGACTACCGCATCAATCCCGTGCTCTCTGCAAAGAATGAGATCAATAACCGCATCGGCAACAATCTTATTGTGAACGGCTACTTGCAATACCGTATCATGCCCAACCTCACCCTGCGGATCTCCGGCGGCATCAATAACAACTGGTCAAGAGCAGAATCCTTTTATAATTCCTTTACCTCCACAGGTAACCCACGCTACAATATCAAAGGGCCTAACGGTAGCGTAAGTAATGGCCTGCTCAGCAACTGGCTCAATGAAAATACACTCACCTATAACAAGATCTTCAACAGGCATCATCAGCTTACAGCGCTGGCAGGCTTTACCGCACAGGGCACGCAAACATCGCTCTACCGGCTAACGGCCTCGGGGATCCTCAATGAATCGCTGGGCATCGACGGACTGGATGAAGGCGCCACCCAGAATGTGCTTTCGCAACGTTCTAAAAATACCCTGGCCTCTTTCCTGGGCAGGGTGAATTATATTTTCAATTCCCGCTACCTGTTCACCGCCTCGCTGCGTAATGACGGTTCTTCAAAATTTGCACCGGGCTACAAATGGGGATGGTTCCCCTCAGGCGCTTTTGCCTGGCGCATCGGGGAGGAAAAGTTCATGAGACGGTTGTCAACTATTTCAGATGCCAAGATAAGGATCTCCTATGGCGCCACCGGTAACAACCGCGTAAGCGATTTCCCTTATCTCTCTACCCTGGCATTGCCCACCAGTGTTTCCTATTCATTCAATAACGGGATACCCGTTGCGGGCGTTAAGCTGCAAACCCTGGGCAACCCGCGCCTGAAATGGGAAACCACCACCCAGTTCGACCTGGGGATCGATCTGGGCCTGTATAAAGACCGGATCTCTCTAACGGCAGACCTTTACCGCAAAACCACCAACGACCTGCTGCTGAACGCAATTTTGCCATATACCACCGGTTTCGATGAAGGATATAAGAACATCGGCAAAATGAGGAACCAGGGACTGGAGCTCACGCTCAATACCGTGAACATAAGCTCCCGCAAATTTCAATGGACCTCCTCCTTCAACATCAGTTTTAACAGCAATAAAGTACTGGGCCTGTCGGAAAACCAGCAGTCCATTCTCACGCCCGTGCTCTGGGATGCCAGCTGGGGCTTCCCCTTATACGTCGCCAAAATAGGAGAGCCGGTAGCACAGTTTTATGGCCCCGTGTGGGATGGTGTATACCAGTACGAAGACTTTGATAAAGGAGCGGATGGGCGCTATTTCCTGAAAGGGAATGTGACCACTAACGGCGTAGAACGCCAGAACATTAAACCAGGGGATATTAAGTATAAAGACCTCAATGGAGACCTCGTTGTAAATGCAAAAGACTTTACCGTCATCGGAAGATCATTGCCCATTCACAAAGGCGGCTTTTCAAACAACTTTTCCTACAAAGGCTTTGACCTCAGCGTCTTCTTCCAGTGGTCTTACGGAAACGACATCCTCAACGCGAACCGTCTGGTATTTGAAGGCAATGGTAAAGGTACACCCAGTGTGAATCAATACGCGAGCTATGTAAATCACTGGTCGCCAACGAATCCCTCTAATACCCTGCACCGGCCTAACGGACAAGGCCCCGGTTATTATTCTTCCCGCGTAATAGAAGACGGTTCTTACCTGCGGCTGAAGACCGTCAGCCTGGCATATACGGTGCCAGCACAGTTCATGAGGAGGTATAAGATGAAAAGCCTCCGGCTCTATGTAACTGCCCAGAACCTCTACACCTGGACCAGATACACCGGCCGCGATCCCGAAGTGTCTACCCGCAATTCCACCTTAACACCCGGCTTCGATTGGGCCGCATACCCGATGGCAAGAACAATTGTTTTTGGATTGAACCTTTCACTTTGACTTTATGAAACGCAGATACTTTTTGTTGATCATACTTTTACTGACTGCTGGCAGCAGTTGTAAAAAGTTCCTTGAAACCAATCCCACGGATGTGTTGCCTACAGAAACCTACTACACTACAGAAGAGCAGCTGAACCGTGGCCTGCTGGGTGTATACGATATGCTGGGCAAAGAACAGATCTATGGAGATTACATGACCTGGCCCATCAACTCCAGCACAGATGAAAGTTACCAGGCCGGCAATCCTTCCACGGGTATGCGCATGTACGTGTACGATCCCGGTAATGCCCAGGTAGCGGGTTACTGGCGCGCTATCTGGCAGGGTATTTCCCGAGCCAATGTATTGCTGGCCAGCGTAAACCGCCCCCCGATGGACGAAACAAAAAGAGGCATAGTAAAAGGGGAGACCCTGTTCCTGCGCGGCTATTATTACTTCCTGCTTGCTATCAACTTCGGTGATGTACCCCTCATCCTTCATCCTGTTCTCTCTGTAGATAGTGTGCATATTGCCCGCACGCCATTGAAAGAGGTATATGCGCAGATCCTGAAAGATATGACGGAAGCAGAAAGCCTCCTGCAAACGCAAACCGTCACTTCCCTGGGCTATAGCGGCCGCATAAGCAAAACCGCCGTACAGGGTATCCTGGCAAGGGTATGCTTAACGATGGCTGGCTATCCTCTGCATGATGTTGCCAGATACCAGGATGCCCTGGAATGGGCCCAAAAGGTGGTGCAGTCGGGCGAGCATGCCCTGAATCCCGATTACAAACAGATCTTCATCAACTATGCACAGGATAAATACGATGTAAAGGAAAGCATATGGGAGATCGAGTTCGCCGGCAATGGCACCGGCGTGTTTGACGAATCAGGCCGCATCGGCAATAACATCGGCGTGAAATGCGCCAACCTCGAAATCGGCTACAGCTACGGTTCTGTGAATGTCACCAACAAACTGTATAGCATGTATGAAGCTGATGATCTGCGCCGCGACTGGAATTGCGCAAATTATAATTACACCGGTACCGGAGACACCTATAAGAAGAATAACAATCTCTGGGAACTGAACATCGGTAAATGGCGCCGCGAATACGAAACGCTCACGCCCAAGAACAAAAACCTTACTCCACAAAACTTTGCCGTATTGCGTTATGCAGATGTGCTGCTGATGATGGCCGAAGCAGAGAACGAGATCAACGGGCCTACACCATTGGCCATAGACGCCGTGAACCAGGTAAGACGCCGCGCTTATGGCAAACTGCTGAACGGCGACACATCCACAAGCAAGCCTGATCTGCCGCCGGAACAACAGTCGGGTAAAGATGCGCTTCGCCAGGCTATACAGGATGAGCGCTCCAGGGAGCTCTGTTTTGAAGCCCTGCGCAAATACGACCTGATCCGCTGGGGCATCTTCATCTCTGCTATGAAAGCCATGGCAGACGATATCAATGCCAATGCACCTGCCAGCGATAAGTTCACTGCAACTGCGGCTAACAATTTATCAGAACGCCACCTGCTGATGCCCATACCGGCGCACGATATGGCGGTGAACAGGTTATTGGTACAGAACCCGGGATGGTAATTAAAACATGAGCATCATGAAAAATATCCATATATTATTTCTTTGCAGTCTTTGCCTGCTGTTCAGCTGCAGAAAGCTGGAAGTGGCTGCTCCTAACTTCGATATAAGTATTTCCAATACTACATTTAAAGTAGGCGATACCGCACGTTTTGCCTTTAGCGGCCAGGCAGATAATATTACCTTTTACTCAGGAGAGCCCGGGTTTAACTACCAATATAAGGATCGCACTACAGGTGACGGCATTCCTCAGCTACAATTCACTTCTTACCTCCAGAACCGCGGTGAGGTCAATACGTTGAAGCTACTGGTGTCTACAGACTTTAATGGAGCCTACGATTCTGCAGGTATTATGAAAGCTACCTGGACAGATATCACCGGCCAGACTGTGCTTTCTACCGGGGCCGACAAAACGCCCTCGGGCATTATCGACCTCAGCGCCTTCGCTAAAACGCAGCAACCAATATACATCGCGCTGCGTTACCTGGGCTACTACAGTGATTCCCTGAAACAACCCAGCTGGTCTATCCGTACATTTGACATCAAAAATGTGCTGCCAGATAAAGTGTCCACCATTGTTGCCACCAGCCAGGCAGGCTGGGCAGCCTTCGATCTTAAAAATCCTACCGTAGCATGGAATGTGCCCACCAGCGGGCAGGTAGTGATCAATGGCACCATCGCCAACAGTACAAAAGAAGATAATGACGACTGGCTGATCTCAAGGCCTTTTGATCTCAGAATGGTGGTGCGGGATGCCGGCGTTTCCATCCGGGACCTGGGCAGCGCAACGGTTGACAGCTATTACTATATATACAACAAGCCAGGTACCTACACCCTTACTTTTGTAGCTTTTAATGATTCAATAGATGAGCACCGTGAAGTAGTAAAAACGTTTACGATAACAGTAAGGCCTTAGATCTTTTTCCACTTTTCAATCCTTCGCCCTATCCACCAGAAGGATAGCGCCAGTATAGTGAAGAAGATGCCTTTGTGGGTACGGTCCCACAGGTATTCAAAATAACGGGTATACATATCCACTAACAGGAACACCACGCCAAAATCGCGCACCAGGTTATCCCGCATACGGATGCCCAGCCATACTACACCGGCGCATAGCAGCGTATAGATCACTACCCACCACAGCAGCTGGTACTGGCGTATCAGCTGCCATTCGTTCCAGGTGCCGCTGTTGCCGAAAATGGAAATAAGCCAGGCAGAAAGTAACAGCAATAGCCAGCTGCCCACCCAGGTAATATGCTGTACCGCATGATACCTTTTATACGAAAGGGCCAGCCGGTGTAACAATAGCATGATCACCGCCAGCACAAACATGCGGCAGGGCAGATTCATGCCCAGGAACCAGGAGGCGTCGCCTGTAATATAGTAGCTCAGCTTTACATAAGCAGGTATCAGGCAAAGCAGGGTGGCTGTCCACAACAGCGGAGACGATAGCAGGATGCCCAGTACCCCGTAGGTAACAGTGGCCAGCAGCCAGAAAGCGCCATAATTGCCATCCAGGTATTGCAGGCTTTTTCCAAGATACACTACCGTTACGCCTGTACTGAGTATGGGCAGCAGCCAGTAGATCTCCCGGTTCAGCGAAAAGGCAGACTGCTTTTGCTGCCGCCGGTAACCATGATAGCACAGGAAGACAGTAAGCGCCGCAAAGAGCACTGCAATTACACCATCTGTCAGCGATAATTTCTTTCGCAACACTTCTATCCACTTTTCATCCAGCACCAGGGAGCCAAATGCCATCAACGCACAGGAAATAGCCGCAATAAAGATATACAGGGTAATGGTCTGCCAGTCTGTATTGGCCTCGCGTACCCGGTATCCCTGCCGCATTTGCTGCGCCTGTTCCTGGTTAATAAGCCGGGATGCCTGCCATTCATGAATGGCCTTTTCAAGCAGGCGGGCATCTCTTTTATCTACCTCAAGCATGAGAGCAATACTATTTGATACCTGAAATTATTGATTTGGAAATTGGGATTTGGATTTTTATTTTACTCCCTTATTATCTATCTTCCAACGTTATGAATCATCTACAATTCCCGGATTATTTAGTTTTTCTCTTCTATTTTATCCTTGTCACCGGCTACGGTTACTATATCTATCGTCGTAAACGTTCGGCCGTTACCAGTACGAAAGACTTTTTCCTGGCCGAAGGCTCGCTTACCTGGTGGGCCATTGGCGCTTCCCTGATAGCTTCCAATATTTCCGCAGAACACTTTATCGGTATGTCCGGTTCCGGCTTTGCCCTGGGCCTGGCGATCTCCACTTATGAATGGATGGCGGCGGCTACACTCATTATTGTTGCCGTGTTCTTTATCCCGGTTTACCTGAAGAACAAGATCTATACCATGCCGCAGTTCCTGCTGGAACGCTATAACGCCGCTGTAAGTACGACCATGGCGGTGTTCTGGCTGCTGGTATATGTATTCGTGAACCTTACTTCCATCATCTACCTGGGCGCCCTGGCTATCAATGCTATCTCGGGCATCAGCTTTGGCTGGTGTGTTGCCGGACTGGCTATTTTCGCCGTTTTCGTTACCCTCGGTGGCATGAAAGTGATCGGCTATACGGATGTGGTGCAGGTGTTTGTGCTGATCCTTGGCGGACTGGTAACTACTTACCTGGCCCTCAACCTGGTATCCGAACATTTCGGCTTTGGCAAGAATATATGGAAAGGCCTTTCCCTCATCAAAGAGCAGGCGCCTACCCATTTTCATATGATCTTCGATAGTTCACATCCCTATTATAAGGACCTGCCCGGACTCTCTGTGCTGATTGGCGGTATGTGGATCAACAACTTAAACTATTGGGGCTGCAATCAGTACATCATCCAGCGCGCTTTAGGGGCCGATCTGAAAACGGCCCGCAGTGGCATTCTGTTTGCCGCTTTCCTGAAGCTGCTGATACCGGTGATCGCGGTGTTGCCCGGCATTACCGCCTATGTGCTATATAAGAATGGGGTATTCACACATGAGATGACCAATGCCGCCGGGGTGGTTAAACCAGACCAGGCCTATCCCACGCTCATGAACCTTCTGCCTCCCGGCCTCAAAGGCCTGGCTTTTGCAGCCCTGACCGCTGCGGTAGTAGCTTCTCTTGCCGGTAAGGCCAATAGTATCTCCACCATCTTTTCACTGGACATCTATAAACGCTTTTTCAATAAAGAAGCCTCCGAACAGCACCTGGTGCGTGTGGGCCGTTATACCGTGATCGTGGCCATGGTGATCGCCAGTGTGGTGGCGCCCGCCCTTACCACCCTGGATCAGGCTTACCAGTTCATACAGGAGTATGTAGGCTTTATTTCTCCCGGCGTACTGGCTATCTTCCTCTTGGGCTTCCTCTGGAAACGCACTACATCCGGCGCTGCGCTGACGGCTGCCTTGCTGACCATCCCGCTGTCTACTGTATTGAAATTCCTCCCGGTATGGACCAACGGGCAGTTCCCGGACTATCCCTTCCTGGACCGTATGACCATCGTATTTGTCATACTTGTGGTGCTGATGATCATTATCACCCTGATGGATAGTAAAAGCAAATACCTTCCCCGTATCATTCATATCGATACCTCCATGTTTAAAACCTCTCCCGCATTCATTGTCGGGTCTGTTATTATCGTGGGTATCCTCACTGCCCTTTACACTGTTTTCTGGTGATAAACCGCTAAACAGTAACAATATTTTAGCATAAAAAAGTTACTGGAAATCGATTGAAATCAGTAAATTTAGGTAGACAGCCGTCCATAAAAAGACTATAAAAACGCTTAAAATTCACGTTTATGAGGGTAGCAAATCAATTTAGTAATGAAGAACTGCAACCGCTTCAAAGCATTGAACAATGGGAAGATGATGTATTAAAACGTTATCCTGAAGAAGGACAACCCGCCAAAGCTAAAGAGGAGTTTCGTAACTATGAGACGCCTGGCCGGGATACTGTACGTGAGTTTTACCGTCTCAACCATAAATACCAGACTTACGATTTTGTGCAGGAAAAGAAGAATGAGTTTCTGCAATTTAATCGCAAGGAAATGCCGGTATGGAACGCCATGGAATTCCTGAATACCCTGGTGGATGATTCCGATCCGGATATTGATCTTGACCAGCTGCAGCACCTGCTGCAAACAGCAGAGGCCATTCGTGCAGACGGCCATCCTGACTGGTTTGTGCTGACCGGTTTCATTCATGATATGGGTAAGGTGCTTTGCCTGTTCGGCGAAGCGCAATGGGCAGTAGTAGGAGATACCTTCCCTGTTGGCTGCCAGTTCTCTGATAAGATCGTATATCCTGAATTCTTCAAAGACAACCCGGATATCAACGACGAAAGATATAACACCAAATACGGCGTATACAAGCCTAATTGCGGACTGGATAATGTGCACATGTCATGGGGGCACGATGAGTACCTCTATCATATCACCAAAGATTATCTGCCGGAGCCGGCCCTGTACATGATCCGTTACCACTCATTCTATTCCCAGCACCGTGAGCATGCTTACGAGCACCTGATGAATGATCACGACAGGGAAATGTTTGAGTGGGTAAAGAAATTCAATCCTTACGATCTGTATTCAAAGAGCCCGAATCCACCGGTTGTAAGCGAGCTGAAATCTTACTACGAAGATCTTATTGCCAAATATTTGCCCGCAACCATCCGTCTCTAAGACCGGGTGAAAAATGAAAATGGGCTGCACCCCGGTGCAGCCCATTTTTTATGCCCTGAAGTTTAGCTCATCACGGCAATCGTATTGGCGATAGCATCCGGCGAATGCAGCGCAATGGTCTGTTCCAGCGTTAATGCGGCTGTTTCCGAGGCTCGTTTACGCATCTGCGTTTCATAGTGCATGATTGCTGTTAAGAGGTCAGGAAAGGAATTACCGGTCAGGCAATCACTTAATTCAACCGCATCCAGCATCGCCATGTTTACACCTTCTCCTGCATAGGGCGGCATTAAATGCGCAGCATCACCCAGTAAGGTAATATGGGATTGCGCTTCCCAGTGCTGGTCTAAAGGCATATAATACTGCGGGCGAAGGACCAGGGGCATCACCGCATTTTCAAACAGCTCATCCCATATATCGCTCCAGCCCGCAAAGTTCTGTTTAAACCATGCCAGCATTTGTGCCTGATCATGGAGATCAGGTCCGTTCCAATGCTCCGCTTTTTTATTCCCCGTATAAAAGGCTATGCTGCCATCCCCCTTGGAACTGATGATCAGGCTTTTCTCATCCCCGAACACGAACAATTTTCCGCCCTTCAGCAGCTCATACACACGTGGTGCCGCCTGGGCCGCATGATACACGCTTCCTTCTATCACTGTCATTCCGGAGTAAACAGGCCCGGTAGTCGTCACATAGGGGCGGATCTTCGAATTCGCCCCATCCGCGCCGATCACGATATCAGCAAGCGCCGTACGGCCGTTCCCGAATACCAGTTCCCATGCAGTGCCGGTGGGCCTGAGTGATACGAAACGGCTGTCCCATATCACGGTGCCGGGCTGCAAAGACGCCAGCAATATATTTCTCAGGGGGCCACGGTCTATTTCCGGCCGGTCAATGAGCGCCGTTGTATCTGTATGCTGGTCCAGGAAAATGCGGCCATGTTGATCCAGGATACGCACCTTTTCTGCCCCGGGCCGGTAATGCGCCCTGAATGGTTCCATCAGTCCTGCTTCCTCCAAAGCCCGCAGGCCCGATTCCTCATGCAGGTCCAGTGTGGCGCCCTGCACCCGCACGTCTTTATCCAGGTCTCTTTCATATACATGTACATCGGCTCCCTTTAACTGTAACAGCCTGGCAAGTGTTAATCCACCCGGGCCTCCACCTACAATGGCTATTTTCTTAGCGGCCAGTAATCCCTTCATCATAGTATAGTGTTTGATACAGATACAAAATTCCGTAACCGTTTCGGGTTAAAATAGCTACATTAGATCAAATAATAGTCGTAAACGGTATCGATGATCTTCGAGTTCAAAGCCACTTCGGCAGATCAGGGCATGCTTGGCGCTTTTGCAGCCGCTATCGCTACAAAGCTGGATAAGGGCCTGCTTACACTACCCGCCCCGCTGGGCAAGGGCTATATCAAAGGAATCGTATTAGGTCCTTTGATCCGGATCATGATATTCCGCTTCGAGCTGAAAGAAGACCTGCTGTTCCGCAGAATGGCCGCCCCGGAGGAAAAGGAAGGTATTGTGCTCACCTTTCACAATGTGACCCGGCATGTGTCCGCTTTATCTGGTATAAAGCTGTTACCTGCCGTACAGGTAGTGTCAAACGACATTGTGCACGAAAGCTTTTTCCCGGCCGGTACGCCTGTTAACAGCATCCTGATCGCTACGCATGCCGATCTTTTCCAGGACCTCAGCAGCCTCAAAACCGGCAATGCTATCCTGCAAAACATTATTGCCGGTACACATTCCTATCTCTATGAAGAAATCATATCGCCCGAAATGCAGGGCCTTGCTGCAAACATCATGAACGCCCATGCGCCCGCGCAATTGCTGGATCTTTACCTCAAACTGAAAGCACAGGAGCTGATCTACCTCTTCTTTGTTGAATTGTTAAAACGGGAAGACAGTACTGTTTTTCCTTTAAATGCAGCCGATGTGAAGATGATGTATCAACTGAGAGATAAGATCATCGCAGATCTCAGCATTATCCCCAATCTCCCCGAATTGGCCCGCTTTGCAGGCATGAGTGAAAGCAAGATGAAGCGCTTATTCAAACAGATCTTCGGCAATAGCATTTACAATTATTACCAGTCTTTACGAATGCATGCAGCAGCTGATCTTATACGGGAACAAGGCTTGTCTGTTTCAGAAGCAGGCTACCGCCTGGGCTTTACAAACCTCAGCCATTTTACCCGGATGTTCGAAAAGCACATAGGCCTGAAGCCTAAAAAATATGCAGCCGCCTCCTGACAATTATTGTACTTTTGTACCGCCGCGTTCTAATACTATCACTTTTTTAACGGTATCCTTGCCGCCCCTGAATTATAACCTCAAAACATTCGCAGTATGAAACGATTGTTCTTACTACCCCTTTCCCTGTTAATGGCTGTTATGCTATTGTCTGCCATCCGCTATTACCGTTCTGCCAGAACACCTGTTATTACTGCAGCGCCAGAGAGGGTATACGCATATTGCGCCCTGCCCGACAGGCGTTTCCTGGATGATATGACCGATTCCACCAAACCTTTTGCGCCCCACCTCGAAGGACTGGGCGATTATCATTGCGCCATTACCACCGCTGTGCCGGAAGCCCAGGCTTTCTTTGACCAGGGGATCCGCCTGTATTACGGTTTCAACCACCTGGAAGCGTACCGCGCTTTCGCAGAAGCATCCCGCCTGGATGCTGACTGCGCTATGAGCTACTGGGGACAAGCGCTTACCCTTGGCCCGAACATCAACGCACCCATGGATGCGTCAGACGAAAGCAGGGTAGTGGAAGCAGTAAACAAAGCCCTGTCTCTGATGGACAATGCATCGCCCAAAGAAAAAGCCCTCATCAACGCAATCGCCAAACGCTATGTAGCCAACCCGCCGGCCGACAGGCATCCACTGGATGAAGCTTACGCTGCCGCCATGCGGGAAGTACATCAGCAATACCCGGAAGATCCTGATGTTGCTGCTCTCAGTGCAGAAGCTATTATGGACCTCCATCCCTGGGACTACTGGCTCAAAGACGGTACACCCCAGCCCTGGACACCCGAGATACTTGAGGTGCTGGAAGGTGTGCTGGCTTCAAATGTCAACCACCCCGGCGCCAACCACTTTTATATTCACGCCGTAGAGGCCTCTGCTGATCCGGCTAAAGGGATGGCCAGTGCCGATCGCCTGCGTACCTTAATGCCAAATGCGGGCCACCTGGTGCATATGCCTGCGCATATCTATATCCGTACCGGCAAGTATCATGAAGGCTCCCTTACCAACCAGGCATCTATCAAAGCCGATCTGGCCTACCTTACTGAATGTCATTCACAGGGCCTGTATGCGCTGATGTACCATCCGCATAACTATCATTTCCTCTGGGCCTGCGCTACCCTGGAAGGCCGCAGCGAAGTAGCCCTCCAGGCCGCCCATGATCTGCAGGGCAAGTCAGAACGTTCTATGATGTTAAGTCCCTTCGGCTATATCATACAGCAGTTATATGCCACTCCTATCTTCGCCATGACGCGTTTCGGCAAGTATGATTCGCTGTTGCAGATGCCTGCGCCCAATAAAGACTGGAAATTTGTGACTGCTATGTGGCATTACGGCCGCGGTGTTGCCTATGCCCGTAAAGGCCAGCCGGCACAGGCGCTGACAGAGGCAGATGCCATTGCAGCTATTCGCGGCGATACCTCGCTTAAAAGTATAGAAATAGGCGCCCGCAATTCTTCCTACATCGTGATGGAAATTGCAGAAAAGATAGTAAGAGGTGAGATGGCGGCCGCACAGAAAAATTACCCGGCCGCTATTGATGTACTCACCGCTGCCATGCAGCTGGAAGACGGATTACTCTACAATGAGCCGGTAGACTGGCATCAGCCTGTGCGCGAGATATTGGGAGATGTACTGATACACGCCGGGCAGCATGCCCTTGCTGCAAAGTATTACCAGGAGGATCTCCGGTCTTATCCCGAAAGCGGTTGGGCATTGATAGGTTTATATAAAAGCCTGAAAGCGCAGGGGAAATCAAGCGAGGCTACAGCGGTGAAGAAGAGATATGATAAGGCCTTTGAGAAGGCGGATGTGAAATTGAATGCATCGAGGATATAAGCATTACTTATACAATATTCTCTTTCCTGATCCCCAACCTTTTCATCTTCGACTTCAACGTAGACGGCGGAACATCCAGCATCTCTGCTGCTCCGCCGTTACCCCATATTTTGCCATTACATTTTTTCAGCACGCTGATAATATAATCCCGTTCATTTTCATGAATGGTCTTTACCCTGATATCCTGCATATGCAGCGCCGGTAAAGATATCTCTTCAATAATACTTCCCTTGGCAAGCAGTACGCTTCTTTCTATCAGATGCTCCAGTTCACGGATATTGCCGGGCCAGCTGTAAGCCATCATACTTTTCAATACCCGATCAGATAATCCGGTGATCCTTTTGCCTGAGCTGCGGCTGTAAATATTTATAAAGTGATGAGCCAGGGCTGGTATATCTTCCACCCGTTCTCTTAATGAGGGTAACACGATAGGAAAAACATTCAGCCGGTAATACAGATCGAGGCGGAAACGGCCATCACCCACATCCTTCTCCAGGTTCCTGTTGGTGGCGGCAATTACACGAACATCCACTTTAATGGACGACCTGCCGCCAATGGGCTCTATTTCCTTTTCCTGCAGCACACGCAACAATTTTACCTGCAGGTCAGGAGGCATTTCGCCGATCTCATCCAAGAAAATAGTGCCGCCATTGGCCTGCTCAAACTTACCGGTCCTTTTGGCAATGGCGCCGGTAAAGGCCCCTCTTTCATGGCCGAATAGTTCAGACTCGATCAGCGTAGCGGGCAAGGTGGCGCAATTTACTTTTACCAACACCTTCCCTTTACGCGGGGAAAGATGATGAATGCAATCCGCGATCCTTTCCTTTCCTGTTCCGCTTTCTCCTGATATGAGCACGGTAGTGTCATAGGGAGCTACCTTCGAAATATGATCAAATACATTCAGCAATAGATGGCTGTTGCCGATAATGCCTTCAAAGGTTTCCGTCCAATTAAGCATACGATGCCTTTTTGTTTATGAATGAATCATAAATAAGCCATGGTTCACAGAGGTGCGTATTAATCCGAAAAGTAATTTATCAATTTGTAATGCAGATGAGTCACTGAATATCAATTGCGAAAAGCGATAACCGTTTGTCTGGACTAAGCGCCTACTTTCCGAAGATAGGGTTGTATTTAAAGTTAGCATTTTATTTTCAGGTGTGCAAGCAACACCTGCTCCGTTTTATTTCGCGGATAAAATATACACCTGCCGCGCTATATCGTGGTGAAGTTTTCTTCCCTGAAAGCTAATCAGGTGGTTCTGAGTTATTTGATGTAATGGCATATAATTCGAGTGTTTTGCTGGATAGTATAAACCCTAAAAACGCATAAAATGGAACATATATCTACGGTTAACGATTATGCTTTCAAGAGAAGTTTTTTGGTGTTCAAACGTAATAAGTATACAACAGTACCCACAGAAAATATTTTCCTTTTCTATGTTAAATATGAGTCCACCATTATCGTATCTTTCGACAAAAGGGAGTACCCGGTAAATTATTCACTGGAGCAGATCCAGCATCTTTTGCCAAAGCAGCAATTCTTCCGCCTGAACAGGCAATGCCTGATCAACTTCAGCGGAATAAAAGAAGTAGAGCGGTACTTTACACGGCGACTGTTGGTAGTACCGGTGATTGCTTTTACAAATAAATTACTCGTATCCCGGGAAAAAGCCAGTAGCTTTTTAAACTGGCTGGAGAACAGATAATGCTTAAAAGGACGTGATGCCATCATCACGTCCCTTTCAGGTCCTTTATAATACTCCACTATTATCCGGTCAGCGTAATGATCTGAATCCCGCGCGGATGTCCGCAACAAGGCGCTCCGGTTGTTCCCATGCTGCAAAGTGTCCGCCTTTATCCTGTTTGTTGTAGTAAATAAGGTTCGGATATGCTTTCTCCGCCCAGGTTCTAGGCGCCGGACAGAGGTCGTCAGGGAAAGCACTCACCGCAACAGGGATCTTCACGCCTTTAGGTTCAAAAAAGGGCATCTTATTTTCCCAGTACAAACGTGCAGCAGATACGCCTGTGTTGGTCAACCAGAAGAGCGTAACATTGTCCAGCACATCATCGCGGGTAAGCCCTTCTTTTTTTCCTTCAAATGAACGGGCGATGAGTTCCAGGCTCCGGCGGTCATGATCGATCATGAAGGTGGCAAGGCCTACCGGTGAATCAGACAATCCGACTAAAGTTTCCGGACGGGTACCCATTAGAAAAGCGTAGTAAACATCTTTGTAGAAGAAGCTGAGTTGTTCGTAGATCTCTTTTTCCTCCGCGGAAAGACCTGCCGGAGCCGGGGCGCCTGCAAAGGCCATGTTATTGATGTCCGGCGGTATGGCGCCGGCCATGTTGGTATGAATACCAAGCAGGCCTTCAGGCTCCTGCACGCCCATCATATCAGTAACAATGGCACCCCAGTCGCCGCCCTGCGCCACGAATTTATCATATCCCAGCCGCTTCATCAATATTGCCCAGGCATTCGCAATGCGCTCAGGGCCCCAACCCGTTTTATCCGGTTTGCCAGAAAATCCATATCCCGGCATAGAGGGTATCACTACATGGAATGCGTCAGCTGCGCTTCCGCCATAGGCAGTTGGATCCGTAAGCGGATCAATGATCTTCAGCTGCTCGATCACCGACCCCGGCCATCCATGCGTAATGATCAGCGGTAAGGCATTTTCATGCCTGGAACGCACATGAACAAAATGAATATCCAGCCCATCAATTTCTGTTATAAATTGCGGGTAAGCATTCATTCTTGCCTCCACTTTACGCCAGTCATATTCAGCGGCCCAATAGTGGGTCAGCGCCTCGATGGTGGCAAGCGGTACGCCTTGCGAAAAATCGTTGACCGTTTCCTTATCAGGCAGCCGGGTGGCCACAATGCGGCGATGCAGGTCGTCAAGATCAGCATCGGGAATATGCACTTCAAAGGGGCGGATGGCTTCCGTAGTTCCAATGGAAGGAGCTACAGCGCTTTCACTCTTTTTCATGGTGTAGATTTTTAGAGTTTGGGATTAGTTGCTGCTGTAAAAGTATCCCGCGTAACAATCCCCAGCCAAGTAGTGAATAGGTTGGACGTGCTAAGTATACGGCGAAGCAGCCATTTTTTGCGGTGAAATGCCTAGACACTGTGACCCATCCTGCAGGATGTCGTGTAGATAACGTGTAGATATCGCGTAGATATCGCGTATCTTTAAAGAGTTACGTTATCGTTACTACATCGTTACGTTATCGTTACTATATCCTGGGGTGTAAGTGCTATAAATGCTCCAGTACTGTCGGGTAAGCCATTTTGAACCAGTAGGTAAACCGTTCAGGGGTGTCACGGATCTGCCGGCTGATCTCCTGTAATGAAAAGAACCCGTATTCGGCTACTTCTTCTGTATCCGGCACTATATCGCCGTCAAAGGTGCCCAGGAATACATGGTCATATTCATGCTCTATCAGCCCGTTATCAAAGGTAGCGTGGTAAGTAAAGGTAAATATTTTCTCTAACTGGCAGTCAAATCCCATTTCCTCCTGCAGGCGCCGGTGGGCGGCATCCTGTACTTCTTCTCCCGGTACCGGATGACTGCAGCATGCATTGGTCCAGAGACCGCCGGAATGATACTTATGGCTGGCCCGCCTGTGCAGCAGCATTTCGCCACGGCTATTGATCACGAAAACAGAAAAAGCCCGGTGTAAAAGCCCTTTTTGGTGCGCTTCCAGTTTTTCCATCGTGGCAACAGCTTCATCTCGCTCGTTTACCAGGATAATGTGGTTAGATCTCATATACTAAAGGGTATTGAGGGAAAATGGTATCGTTCCTAAGATAGGAATTTATGCCCATATGAGCAAAATAATATGTGGATATCAGTGTCTTATCTACAGCAGCGCATCATGCAGTATCTCTACCGGGTGCAGGGCCTTTTTACCGGTACCGTCTTTCACCTGGTGACGGCAGCTGGTGCCCGGCGCTGCAATGATCGTTTCTGCAGCGGCATTGCGCACCGCAGGGAACAATACCATTTCCCCGATCTGCATGGAAAGATCATAGTGCTCTTTCTCATAGCCGAAAGAACCTGCCATGCCGCAGCAGCCGGAAGGGATCACCTCTACGGTATATTGCTCCGGTAAAGACAGGATCTTCTTACTGTGCAATGAAGATGAAAGCGCCTTCTGCTGGCAATGTCCGTGCAGCTTGATATGACGTTTTTCTGTGCTGAACTGCTCCTTGTGGATCTTGCCCTGGTCTGCTGCATTGGCCAGGAACTCATCCACCAGGTACACGTGTTGGGCCAGCTCTTTGGCAGCGCTGCGCAGCTCATCCCGTACCAGGTCAGGATACTCATCGCGGAAGCTTAGTATCGCGGAAGGCTCAACACCCAGCAGGGGCACGTTCGCGTTAATGATGTCTTTGAATATGCGCACATTCTGCTCTGCTTTCTCACGCGCTTTCCGGAGCAGGCCTTTAGACATGAATGCCCTGGCGCTTTCAGGGTGTTCTATCATCCTCACTTCAAAGCCTAAACGGTGCAGCAGCTGTACGGCTTTTATACCTATAGCAGTATCGTTGTAATTGGTGAATTCATCGCAGAACAGGTATACTACGGGAGCGCCTGCCGCTAAAGGCTTGCGTTCTGCCGGCCATTTTTTACGGAACCAGCTTTTCAGCGTAGTACGGTACAGGCCCGGTAAAGAACGTTTGGTAGCAAAACCGGAAAATTGTTTGATCAGGTTGCCGGTGGCTTTGTTATCCACCAGCCAGTTATAGATACCGGGGGCGATGGCCGCCAGCTTATTCAGCGAAGAATAATTGGCGATCATTTTTGAACGGAAGGGCACCCCGTTGGCATCATGGTAATGTTGCAGGAACTCCATTTTCAGCTTGGCCATGTCCACATTGGAAGGACACTCTGATTTACAGCCCTTACAGGCCAGGCAAAGGTCCAGCACCTCATAGATCTCGTCATGGTCAAAGCGGTTCTCTTTCTGCGAATGTGTAAGGAATTCGCGCAGGATGTTCGCCCTGGCGCGTGTAGTATCCTTTTCATTGCGGGTGGCCATATAGCTGGGGCACATGGTGCCTCCGCTGAGATGCGTCTTGCGGCAGTCGCCTGAGCCGTTGCACTGCTCTGCGTGCTGCAGGATGGTCTGTTCCGGAAAATGGAAGATGGTGGAAATAGGAGGGACCTGCTGTCCGGGCTCGTAACGCAGCATGCTGTTCATAGACGGTGTGTCTACGATCTTGTGCGGGTTGAAGATATTCTCCGGGTCCCAGGTGTATTTTACCTGGCGCAGCAGCTCATAGTTCTTTTCACCGATCATCTGGCGGATAAACTCGCCCCTGAGACGGCCGTCTCCATGCTCGCCGCTTAATGAGCCCTGGTACTTCTTCACCAGCGTGGCTATTTCTTCGGCTATTTTACGGAACAGCAGATTGCCTTCTGCTGTTTTCAGGTTGATGATGGGCCTGAGGTGGATCTCTCCGCTGCCCGCATGGGCGTAGTGCACGGAGTAGAGATCATATTTCTTCAGGATCTCGTTAAAGTCGCGTATATAGGCCGGCAGGTCTTCTACGTCCACGGCAGTATCTTCTATCACAGGCACGGCCTTTTCATCGCCGGGCAGGTTGGCCAGCAGGCCCAGGCCTGCTTTACGCAGGGTCCATACCTTCTTGGTATCATCGCCAAAGAGGAGCGGGAAGTGGTATCCCAGTCCGGCGGCCTGCAGTTCCTGCTGCAGCTGTCCGGCGATGGTCTTGATATCCTCGCGGTTGTCGCGCAGGAATTCCACTACCAGTATGGCGCCGGGATCGCCCTGTACAAAGAAGCGGTTCTTGCTTTGTTCAATATTGTCTTTGGTACACTCTAATATGTAGTGGTCTATCAGCTCGCTGGCGCTGGGCTTATACCGCATTGCGATCACATTGGCGCGCAGCGACTCGTCGATACTGTTGAAGTGAATGCACAGCAGGCCGCCTTCTTTAGGCGGCAGGGGCACGATGTTCAGCTTGATCTCTGTGAGGAAGGCCAGGGTACCCTCTGAACCGGCTATCAGGCTGCAGAAGTTAAAATCAGCTGCACCGGCGGTAAAGGGGGCTGTTTCCAGCAGCATATCAACTGCATAGCCGGTATTACGGCGGGCAATGCTCTTTTTAGGGAACTCGCGGCGGATCTCTTCCTGGTTGGCATGGTTGCCCAGGAGGGTCCTGATATGCTTGTATACACGCGTTTCCATGCTGCCGTCGGTCCGTTCGCAACGGGCGTGGAACTCGTCCGGCGTTAAAGCATGAAACACAGCCTCGCTGCCATCGCTGAGCAAGGTCTTTACTTCCAGCAGGTGTTCGCGGGTGCTGCCATATACAACGGAGTTGGAACCGCAGGAGTTATTGCCTACCATGCCGCCTATCATGGCGCGGTTGGCGGTAGAGGTTTCCGGGCCAAAGTAAAAGCCGTGCGGCTTCAGGAAGAGGTTCAGCTCGTCCCTGATCACGCCGGGCTGTACACGTACCCAGCGTTCTTCTTTATTGATCTCCAGGATGCGGGTAAAGGTTCTCGACACATCCACGATGATGCCGTTGCCTACTACTTGCCCGGCCAGCGAAGTGCCTGCCGTACGTGGTATCAGGGAAGTTTTGTTTTCCCTGGCAAAAGCAATGAGCCGTTTGATATCCCCCTCGTGGGCCGGTATCGCTACTGCCAGCGGCATTTCGCGGTAGGCCGACGCATCGGTGGCGTATAACGTGCGCATGGTATCGTCATCGTAAAGGGTGCCCTCTAATTCCAGGGCTAATTGCCGGAGCTTTTCACGCATATAAGATCAGATCTAACCGTTTTCCGGGGCGAAATTAGCATGAGATTTATTAAATGTCAAAGATCAGCCGTCATACCACTGTTTGTTTTTAAGCAGTATAGCAGCAAATTTGTATAAATGATTCATTAACAGGCTATTTTGCGGCTTTCTTTACCGGCTTCTTTGCCACGGTCTTCGCAGCTTTCTTCGCTGCTGCCTTTGGCGCCTGCTTCGTTGCCGCCTTCGCCGGTTTTTTAGCAGGCGCCTTTGCCGCTGCTTTTACCGGTTCTGCTTCCGCTACAAATTGCGGGCGCATCACTTCTACGCCGCATACTGCTTTGATCTTGTCTGCCAGGTATACCGACAGTTCCGGAGAATAGGCCTCATCATGCATATGCATGAAAAAGTACAATTCTTTCAGGCCTTGTTCCAGCCAGTAATGGATCCGGTTCACCCAATCGTCTATACGGGTATAATCAGTTGGGTGCAGGCTGTTGCCCACAAAGCGGATGAAGGCCTTGGGCACCGTCAGCTCCATATGTGCACAATCCCGCCTTCCGGCGGTATCGGTAATGATAAAGCCTACCTTCAGCTGTTGCAGGGTACGCAGTAGTTCCAGCCGTACTGCTTCATCGCTGAACCATTCCGGGTGCCTTACTTCCAGGAAGAACTGCAGGTCCTTTGGCAGGGTAGCCAGGTACTCAAAAAGGGCCTCCTTGCGCTTGGGAGAGAAGCGGTCGCTTACCTGCAGGAAGATGGGCCCCAGCTGTTGCTCAAAGGCCAGCACACCTTCCAGGAAGGAGGTGGTCAGCTGCCCCGCATTGGTCAGCTGGCTGTAGTGGCTGATAGACTGCGATACTTTTGGACAGAACCTGAAGCCGGGTTGCCCCTTTGCTTTCTCGCCCCATTTACGGATGGCTTCCGGTCCGTATACCTGATAATGTGTGGCATTCAGCTCAATGCTGTTGTAGTGTTTTACGTACTCGTCCAGGAAATTGGCTTCTTTGGTGCCTTTTGGATAGATCTTGCCGATCCATTCCTTGCGGCCCCATTTGGCGCAGCCCAGGTAGATCTTTGGCTGTTTGGCCGCCGGGCCTTTCAGTACCTTCTTGTTAAGTACAGGCTCTGCCGGCAGTTTGAAGTCTATTTCGTCCAGCAGTGAAGTTTCTACACGTCCGAAATCCATGACACATGTATTTAAAGATGATGCATTCTCTAATGTGGTGATCCTAATGTAAAATTAATTTCAATACTTCTTTGTTTATTAAGTTTTTCTAAGGTAACTTAAAAGTATCTATTTAATTGTTTAGCATGGAAGTATTGCACGTTAGCGCGGAATGTTACCCGGTAGCCAAGGTAGGAGGATTAGGTGATGTTGTGGGCGCCCTGCCCAAATATCAGTTCCAGGCAGGATGTATCGCCAAAGTAGTGATCCCGGCCTATAAGACCCGCTTCTTTGAAACGCATGAATTTGATATTGTGCACCAGGCCGGCATGTGGCTGGGGCACCAGTGGTACCACTTTAATGTGTGGAAAGAGAAAAGCAACGTGTTGGGCTTTGATCTGTACCTGCTGGATATTCCCGGACTGCTGGACAAAGAAGGCGTATATGGTCACTACAACGATACGGAAAGGTTCCTGGGATTTCAGATAGCCGTGCTGGATTGGCTGAACGAGTGGCAGCACCACCCCAATGTGATACACTGCCATGATCACCATACCGGCCTGATCCCCTTCCTGATGAGTTATGGTTATAAGTACGGACGGCTAAGGGACATCGCTTCCGTTATTACCATCCACAATGCTCAGTACCAGGGCCAGTTTGGTTGGGACCGTCAATACCTGCTCCCTTCCTTCGATCTCTGGAAATCCGGTCTGCTGGACTGGAACGGAGCCATTAACCCGCTGGCGGCAGCCATTAAATGCGCCTGGCGTGTTACTACCGTATCGCCAAGCTACATGGAGGAGCTGTATACATCCGCTAACGGGCTCGAGAGCCTGCTTAGCCATGAACGTGGCAAAGCAATAGGTATCCTCAACGGCATCGATACCCAGGTATGGGACCCTGCTACAGATCCCATGCTGCCGGCTAACTATGATGTACATACGTACGCCGCCGGTAAGGCCGAAAATAAAGCCGCCCTTTGCAAGGAATTCGGACTGGATCCCAAGCTGCCCCTCATTTCCTTCATAGGCAGACTGGTGATCGAAAAAGGCGCCGACCTGCTCCCCGAAATTATTGGACGCTCCCTGTATGAGCTTTCCGGCCGTGTCAACTTTATGCTGCTGGGTAGCGGGGACCCTCATGTGGAATGGTCTCTACAACAAACGCGGCATTATGCCCCCTTCCATTTCAATGTTCAGATAGGATACAACGAAACACTTTCACACAGAATATACGCCGCCAGCGATTTTCTCCTGATGCCCTCCCGCGTGGAGCCCTGCGGCCTCAATCAGCTTTATTCCCTCCGCTACGGCACCATCCCCATCGTACGCAGCGTAGGCGGTTTAAAAGATACGGTAACAGATATTGGTGATGAAAACGGTTTTGGCATACGTTTTATACATGCTGTAGGGTGGGATGTCTGCAGGGCAATAGGCCGGGCAGTCACTCTTTACGAAGACCAGGAAGTAACCATGCAGCACATACGGCAATATAGCATGCAGCTGGATCACTCATGGGATACGGCAGCAAAACAGTACCTCAGCCTTTACCAGTCGATTGCGATCGTCCCGTAATACTATGCACGCCACAAATATTAACTAATGAAAAATTGATCTAACATATGTCCAATGCAATCATCTCACTCATACTGGGCGGAGGCGCAGGTACACGCCTGTATCCCTTAACCCGCCGTCGTTCCAAACCGGCCGTACCCCTGGCTGGTAAATACCGGCTGGTAGATATACCTATCTCCAACTGCCTGAATGCAGATATGAACCGCATATTTGTGCTCACACAGTACAACTCGGCTTCGCTGAACAAGCATATTAAAAATACCTATCACTTCAGCCATTTCAGTAAGGCTTTTGTAGATATACTGGCAGCAGAACAAACCCCCGATAACCCCACCTGGTACCAGGGCACCGCAGATGCAGTGAGGCAATGCCTCCATCATATCGATAACTATGAGTTTGACTATGTGCTCATCCTCTCAGGCGACCAGCTCTACCAGATGGACTTCCGGGAAATGCTCCAGTTCCATATAGAGAAAGAGGCGGAGATCACCATCGCTACCATACCGGTAAGCGCTAAAGACGCCTCTGATTTCGGGATCCTGAAGACCGATCCCAATGCGCTCATCACTTCCTTTACGGAAAAGCCGAAACAGGAACAGCTAGGCCCCTGGTCTTCTCCCGTAAGCGCAGAGATGGAAGCAGAAGGACGTGTTTACCTGGCCAGCATGGGGATCTACCTGTTCAGCCGTAAAGTGCTGTATGACCTGCTCAACGGACAGGAAGCGGCTACTGACTTCGGCAAGGAACTCATCCCTTTCGCCATCAATGCGGATAATAAAGTAGTCAGCTACCAGTATGAAGGCTATTGGACAGATATCGGGAATATCAGTTCTTTCTGGGAAGCCAACATCGGCCTTACAGATGATATTCCCAAGTTCAATCTCTTTGATGAAACAAAGACCATCTTCTCCCGTGCCCGCATGCTGCCGCCTGCCAAGATCTCGGCTACCATCAAAAAGGCCATTATAGCAGACGGATGCATCATCCTCGACAGCGTGCTGGAAAGATGCGTGGTGGGGATCCGCACCCGCATAGGGAAGGGGTCGGTGATCACCAATACATTTATTATGGGGAGTGATTTCTACCAGACACTGGAAGACCTTGAAAAAGCCAAGGCCAAAGGATATCCTCCCATGGGCATCGGAGATAATTGCCAGATCAAAGACGCTATCATCGACAAGAACTGCAGTATCGGCAATAACGTGAAGATCAACGTGGGCGAACACCTGCCCGACGGCGAGCACGAAAAATATACTGTCAAGGATGGGATCGTCGTGATAAAAAAAGGTATGGTATTGGAGGATGGATTTGTGATTTAAACGTTTGAAGTTTGAGGTTTGATGTTTGAGGTTAGTTGAAAGTTGCTGACCATCAACTTCAAACCTCAAACTTCAAGCCTCAAACATAGACATATGCGTTTATCGATAGAACGACAACCGGCAAAGATCTATCCTGATATGAAACGGGTGGTGGCCCGTTTTTTCTTTAACGGAGAGGCCAGGGCCAAAGCTATTATCAGCCAGGTAGTAGCTATGACCGACGTGGAGGTAGCTGCAACCTTAACGCCGCTGCTGCGCGAATTCTCCCGCCGCCACCGTAATATCACACGCATATTCGAACGCCATTGCGATCGTGTAAGGCATCTCTTTGCCTCCCAGCAGATCAGCTTTGAGGAGGTGGATTATAAAAAGCGCCTGCTGATCGGTTCTTATTTCACCAACGAATACTCCATTGAATCTGCTGCTTTCTTTAACCCCTCGCTGATAGAAGATATAGATCAGAGCGGCCTGGAAGAAGGCGAAAAGCGCGTGATCATCAGCTTCCGCGCCGTGGGTGAGGGCCACATCTCTTCCATCGCTTTCCGTCATGGGACTATTAACCGTGAGAACGAGATCAAGCTGATAACAGCTGGCAACTATGTGGAAGAAGCAGAAGTGATCCGCAACGCCACCTATCATAAAAACAGCTTTTTTCAGAATGCCGTATCCATCAAGCTGCCAGATCCCGTGCTTTCGGAAATACAGAACCGCCTGCCCGAGACCTTTGAATACATTTCCCTGAAGCATGTGATCCGCGAAATGCAGCAACGCTACCAGGTAGATCACTTCATTAAAAAGGCGCTGGAAAGGTTGCTGTGGCTGGCCGACTCTTACTATGAGATCAACTTCTCACTGGATACAGATATCTCAGACAGGGTGATCTTCCCTTATTCCGAAGCTGAAAGCAAGGGTATTGAAGACGCACGCTTCGTGAAGTTCACCGACCCGCATGGCGATACCCTGTATTATGCCACCTACACGGCATATGACGGTGTTACCATCCAGCCCAAGCTGATGCAAACAAAAGATTTTTATAACTTCAAAATATTACCGCTCTACGGCGAAGGCGCCCAGAACAAGAACCTGGCCCTCTTTCCCCGCATGATCAACGGCAAGTACGTGATGGTATCCCGCATAGACGGCATCAATAACTACATCATGTACTCAGACAGGATCAATATATGGGAAAACCCGGAAATACTGCAAACACCTAAACATCCCTGGGAGTTTGTACAGATAGGTAATTGCGGCTCGCCTATAGAAACATCTGAAGGCTGGCTGCTGATCACGCATGGTGTTGGTCCTATGCGTACTTACTGCCTGGGCGCCAGCCTGCTGGATCTTGAGAATCCCCGTATTGAGATCGGCCGCCTGAAAGAGCCCCTGCTCATGCCTACCAAGGAAGAACGGGAAGGTTATGTGCCCAATGTGCTTTATTCCTGTGGCTCTATGATCCATAACCAGGAGCTGATCATCCCTTACGGCCTTTCAGATTATGCTTCCGGCTTTGCCACGGTGGAACTGGATAAGCTGCTGCAACGTATTAAAGAGGATGGATAAGGTTAGGAGATTGTGTTAGGAGATTGCTTCGTCGCCCCACGCGCCAGTCTCACTGCTCCTCGCAATGACGTTTGCTGCAGGCCCGGGTCTTGAGTCTCCGTCATTGCGAGGAGCCCCGCGGCTCCCGTGCGTGGCGCGACGAAGCAATCTCCTCAGGGTCTTCATACTATGTTTTCATACACTTTAATGTATTCCTCCACCATTTTCTCCTGTCCAAACTTTTCCTCCGCATACCTGGAACAATAGCTCCTGTCTATCTTCGGTATGTCGCTCACACAATTGATCGCCTGCTGCAAATTATTCACCAGGTAGCCCGTCTTCCCGTTCTCTATTACTTCCGGCATCGATCCCCGTCCATACGCGATCACTGGTGTACCACACAACATGGCCTCTGCTACGCTCAGTCCAAAGGGCTCCTCAAAATAGACAGGATGCAGTAAAGCACTGGCCCGTCCTAACACCCGGCTGCGTTCCACTCCGCCTACCGCCCCGGCAAATACGATCTGATCGCCGTCTATAAAAGGCTTTACCCTTTCTTTGTAATAAGCTTCATCCTGTATAATGCCCGCTATCAGCAGCTTTCGGCCGGTGGCCAGCGCTATCTGTATGGCGTCAAAGGTACCTTTATCAGGATGGATGCGCCCAAAGTAGAGCAGGTAATCTTCCGGCTGCCCCTCAAAGGAGAAGTCTTCCGTACAGATGCCATTATATACATTGGCAGTGTACTGCAGCGCCGGATTACGATCTGCCAGGCTGATAGATACATAATGGCCGATATCATTGTACCGGGCATATACCGGGATGATCTTAGGGGATGAGAAACCGTGTATGGTGGTTACCATCGGCGTTTTGATCAAACGGGAGTAGGTGAGGGGCAGGAAGTCAAAATGATTATGGATGACGTCAAACTCACCGGCGCGCTCCATCAGATAGCTGATGTGCATACACTCCTGTACCTTGGGGTCCAGCTCCTTGTCTTCTTCATATCCTTTCGGACAGATAGCCGCCAGTGTGCCGCTTGTTACAGAATCGGCGGTGGCAAATAATGTTACCTGGTGGCCCCTGTTAACCAGGCCTTCTGCCAGGTTAGCGGCCATTTGTTCCCAGGGACCGTAATGTACGGGAGGCGTGCGCCAGGCTACGGGGGATAATACAGCGATCTTCATTGATTACAGATTAGCTTTAGCAACCTATCTTCTACAAATTACGTACGAGCTTTGTTTGAAGAATATTATCCCTTACAGACTTATATACATATTTATTATCGTTATAGTTAATGCCGCTGCATAGCTTAATATATTTACATACATGTGAAATAATTTGGCTAACTTTCATACCAGCATTGAGAAAGCTAGCTGCTATATTGCTTCTGGGAATGTTATTCTACAACTGGTACGGTTACCGGTGGCTATTGCTCTGGCAGCAGGAGGCCGCCAACCTGCAACTGGAAGCCCGGCTTGACAAAAAAGACTACGACGAATCCTCCCTGATCGAATTTAAGATCCCCATAGATCTGCCATACCAGAATGACTGGACTGATTTTGAGCCCTGTGATGGGGAGATCACCATTGATGGAGTACATTATAAATACGTCAAGCGCAAAGTGCAGGATGGCATGCTGATCCTGAAATGTATCCCCAATGAGGCGAAGCAACAGATCATTTCTAACCGCGACGAATTTTTTAAACTGGTAAACGGCTTACCGCAATCAGCCAGTACCAGTGAAAAGCAAAATACTCCCAATTCAAAGTTCGAGAAGAACACGATGAGTGATTTTGATGTAGAGCAGTACTTTGATATGCGGGTTATCAATGCGATCTCTTTAGCAAGTTATAGCGCCTTTTATCCTCTTCTTTATCACTACACGCTCAGCTCTATACCGGAACATCCCCCTGAGGCATAGGTTGTCTGTTTTTACATTTGTTTCTTTCTCTGCGTTTGCAGAGAGGGTTCACGTTATGAATTTGGCCTGCCTATGTGATTTTTTGAGCAATGAAAATGACCAAAATCTATTTGTACAATGAAAATTATCACCACAAGAATAGCAGTGGCTGCAACGCTATTGCTGGGCACACTATTGCCCTGCGCTTTGTCTGCACAAACAGATATTGACGCCCTGATGATGCCTAAGAACGCATTTTGCGTAGGACCTATGTACAGCTACAGCAGCTGGAAAAATTATTGGGAAGGGACATTTAAAAGGGACAATGAAAATCTGGGGACCGTATCTACACAGATGTTGGCCGTGATGGGCAACTACGGGATCACAAACAAGTTAAATGCACTATTTAGCGTGCCCTGGGTAAAAACAAAAGCGTCTGCGGGCACCCTGGCTGGCATGGACGGCATACAGGATCTCAGCCTTTACCTGAAATGGCGGCCCTTTCAGCAAAAGATCGGCAATGGAAAATTATCACTCTTTGGTATTGCCGGAGCATCTGTTCCTTTGGGTAATTATACACCCGATTACCTGCCGCTGGCTATTGGCCTGCGTAGTAAAACCGCTTCGGCAAGAGTAATGGCAGATTACAGGTTGAGTAACGGCCTTTTTGCCACGGCCTCTTACACCTATGTGCTAAGGGATAATATCAAGATCGATCGTGAATCTTATTACACTACCGAAATGCACAATACCCATGAGGTAGAAATGCCCGACGCCGCCAATTACAACTTTCGCGCGGGTTTCAGAAATTATCGCTGGATAGCAGAAGCAGTCGTAAACAGGTGGGTTACGCTGGGAGGATTTGATATTACCAAGAACAATATGCCTTTTCCCAGCAACCGTATGGAGGCGACTACAGTGGGCGCCAACTTTAAATATGTGCTTCCTCCCATGCCGCAGCTGTCATTCGTAGCGGGAGGCAATGCCACTGTGGCCGGAAGAAATATGGGACAGGCCACTACTGTTTATGGTTCCGTTTTTTATGTGCTTGACTTTTCCCGGAAGTCAACCGCTGCTGATCCATCTTCAATAAAAACTAACTGACATGAAGAAGATAATTTTCTACTCCTTTACCATACTTGCAACGGCAGTGATCGTGATTGTTGCCTGCAATAAAGATATAAATGAAAGAACAGCCAACATTGATGCGCTGTCACCGGCTGATATTGATCTGAATGCCGGAACATGGAAGCCGGTGCTGCTTACATCGCCGTCAGAAGTTGCAGTAGCGGCCCCTGGTGCTACCAACACACCTGATTACATTGCACAGATCAATGAGATAAAAGCCTGGCAGGCAGATCTCACTGATGAGGAAGAACGGATAGTAAAATACTGGAGCGCTGGCGCAGTATTGCGTTGGAACGAGATCCTGCGGGAGCTGGTGGCCAAGCACAATTTGCCGCCTTATCAGAATGAGGATGGTACTTACCCGGTACCCAGTGCTAACAATCCTTTGGCTTACCCGTACTTTCCTTTCGCCAATCCTCCCTACGCAGCAAGGGCTTATGCTTATGTAACCGCGGCGCAGTACGATGCGCTGGTGGCAGCCTGGTACTATAAAAAATTATACAACCGGGCAGCGCCTTATAAAATAGATGCTACTGTGAATGCGCTCATCCCCAAATCTGATCTTCCTTCTTATCCTTCGGAAGACGCCACATTAGCAGGTGCAGCAGCAGAAATGCTGAAGGTGCTTTTCCCTGGCGACCAGGATTTTATTCAACAGAAAGTGGAAGAGCATAAACGTGCCCGCATTATTGCAGGCGCTAATGTTCGTAGTGACCTGGAAGCTGGTGAAGCTTTAGGTAAAGCTGTGGCGCAGAAATTTGTGACCAGGGCCAGAGGCGACAGGGCCGGTCAGGCTGGTGGTAATGCCGCATTATGGAAACAACTGGAAGATGATTGTATTGCAAAAGGCGAGATCCCCTGGCAAAGCCTGGAAACACCAAAACGTCCTCCTATGCTGCCACTGTTCGGGAAAGTGAAACCTTTTCTTTTTGACTCACTGACAGTGATCGCATTACGTCCTGGTCCGCCTCCTGCTTCCAAAGGCGGTGATATGAAAGCGGAAACGGAAGAGGTATATACCCAGGTAACGCATGCCACGAGGGAGGATATACGCATTGTACATTTCTGGGCAGACGGCGCAGGTACCTATACGCCGTCCGGCCACTGGATGTCTATAGCTGCGGAAGACTTTATTAAGAAGAATTTTAGCGAAGTACGCTGGGCACGTAATATGGCGTTGCTGGGCATGGCTGAAATGGATGCGGCTATTGTTTGCTGGGATACCAAGTATTATTATTTCAATCCCCGTCCCAGTCAAATGAACCCGGAAATAAAAACGCTTACGGGTGTTCCGAATTTCCCTTCCTACATATCAGGGCATTCCACATTTAGCGGTGCTGCTGCAAGAATACTGGGGCATATTATTCCCGAAAGGGCCGCCGCTTATGATGCAATGGCAGCGGAGGCTGGCAGATCCAGGTTCCTCGGCGGCATTCATTACAATAAAAGCGATTGCAAAGTAGGCCTGGAAGTAGGTGGAAAGGTGGGGGACTACGCCATACAAAGGGCCAAGACGGACGGGGCTGAATAACAATAACATTAAGATAAAAGGTTGGCTCAGCAAAACGAGCCAACCTTTTTATCATTTATAACTTGCCTACTCCGGCCCAGGTGGTCACCGTAGCCTTTACTTTATTTTGATTGTCCGCAGTATACTTATACGGAATTGTCAGCGTACAGCTGGTATTCACAGGCTGGTTGCCGGTACAGTTGCTGAACAGATTATCTATTGTCATCCAGTTGCCCGGCTGATCACTGTTCTTTGAAAGAATAGGATCATTGCTGTTCTCAAAACTGTTCCTTTCCACCTTTACACAGGCGCCCATACGGCTGTTCACGGCAGAGGATATGGCCGCATTATAATAGTTGTTGAAAACATGGCCGCTGCCAAATCGATAGCTGGGCAGGCGTTCCTTCAGATTGTAATAATAGTTATGATGGAAGGTGATCTTCCGGTCATAGTTATCACTATCAGAGCTGCCGATCAGGTGACACTTGTGGTGATCATGGAAATAGCACCAGGAGATGGTAATGTAATCACTCACGCCTTTGGCATCCACCAGTCCGTCGTACAGGTCCTGGTTGGTCTGGGTATGCGGATCTTTGTTAAAGAACTCGCAATGGTCTATCCAGATGTTAGTGGTGGGTTTTGAGCTGCTGCCCTGGATGGTAATGCAGTCTCCGTCATTGGCCACCACCTGTGGCCGGTTCTCACTGTTAATGTAGGTCTTCGTTACATTAGACATGGTGAACCTGATGTTCCGGATGATGATGTTCTTCCTGCCGTTAATGGTCAGGCCAACCCCCTCCAGGAAGCCTTTATCGTCAAGGCCCGTGATGGTCTTGTTCGAATTCACCTGTATGGAAGCCCCTTCAGTGCCGCCGGAAATAGTACCGGGCACCTGGATGATCAGCGAGGCATCGCTGGTAGCGTAGGTAGTGAATTCGGCAAGAGTTTTGGCCGTAACGGTTTGCCCGCCTTCACCGCCGTTGGTGCCGCCGTTCTGCGTGGCGTAGCCCAGGAGACTGAAATCGGGCTTTGTGCCCGTGCTTGTTGGGTTGCCTGCGGTGGAAGCGGTATCGCCACTGGAGGGCGTGTCACTCCCGCTGTTTGCAGGACCGGTAGTGTTGTCACGGGAACAGGAAAAAAGAAAAAAGGACGCCAGAAGCGCCACAGATAGTGGTGTGCTGATTGACATAGGATAAAGGGTTTTCATTGTTCGGGGGCGAAATTAAGGAATTGCCACAAGATAAGAAAGCTTCCTGCACCCGCCTGGGGGCCGCTTATCGTAATTTTAATTCCTAATTCGTAATTTATTCTAACTTCGTGCCTTCTAAAGGAAGCTTGGAGCATGGATCAATCAGTATGTAATGGTATATCCTACAAAGAAACCGGCTATTTCAGCCAACTGGTCCTGGATTTTTTGGCAGAACATCCGCACATCCGTTCTTTTTATACCCATTCTCCCCTAAAGCCGGACGTAGAGGCGCTGATAAGGGCCAAGAAGGCGCATCCCCAGCAGCGGGACGTGCTGGTAAAGGCATTGCAGCAGCAGTACGCCGGACTGGATACTGACCCGGCCGTACAGCGCAATATCAGCCTGCTGGAACAGCCGGACACTTTTACTATTTGCACTGCCCACCAGCCTAATATCTTTACGGGTTACCTGTATTTCGCCTATAAGGTGCTGCAAACCGTTAAAATGGCCGAAGCCTGGAAAGCGCAATATCCCCAATACGATTTTGTGCCGGTGTATTATATGGGCAGCGAGGATAATGACCTGGATGAACTGGGCAGCATTTACCTGAAAGACCAGACCCTCACCTGGAATACTACCCAGGAGGGCGCTGTGGGCCGTATGCGGCCCGAAGGGCTGGATGCCCTGATCGCCCAGGTGGAAAAGCTGCTGGGTTATGGCGAGCATGCAGAAGAACTGGTGCAGCTGTTACGCAAAGCCTATCTCGGGCACGATAATATCCAGGAGGCAACGCTTTACCTGGTGAATGCTTTATTTGGCCGTTATGGGGTAGTAGTGCTGATCCCTGATACCCCGCTGTTCAAGCAGCAATACATACCGGTGATGAGGGAAGAGCTCTGGCATCAGACCTCCCATAAACTGGTGAGCGACACGATTCAAAAATTATCTGAGCATTATAAGGTACAGGCCAATCCAAGGGAGATCAACCTCTTCTATCTTTCCGATAACCGGCGCGACCGTATCGTGAAAGAAGATGATCACTGGAAAGTGCTCAATACTTCCATCACCTTCACCGCGGCAGCACTGGAGCAGGAACTGCAGGACCACCCTGAGCGGTTCAGTCCGAATGTGATCCTCCGCGGCCTTCTCCAGGAAACCATTCTGCCTAATATCGCCTTTATTGGCGGTGGCGGCGAAATAGCTTACTGGCTGGAGCTGCAGGCCCTCTTCCACCACTTCAGGGTGCCTTATCCCATGCTGGTGCTGCGCAACTCCTTCTTACTGGTAGATGCCGTTTCCAACCGCTGGCTGCAAAAGCTGGGCTTATGCATTAAAGATCTTTTCGGTAATGTAGACGAGCTGGTGAACCGCTTTGTACTGCAGCGCACCAATGCCGACCTTGTGCTGAAACGTGAGTATGATGCGATGGAGCAATTCTTTGATGCGCTTGAAGAAAAAGCCCGCAGCATAGATGTTACGCTTGTTGCCACTGTTGCGGCAGAACGCAGCCGCGCCATGAAAAGCATTGGTAAGCTGGAGCATAAATTCCTCCGTGCTGAAAAGAAGAAATTCGCCTGGCAGACAGATGAGATCAGGCAGCTGCGCAGCAGATTATTCCCGGCAGGGTCGTTGCAGGAGCGGAAGGAGAATTTCATGCCCTGGTATATTCACGAAGGGCCAAAATTGTTTGACAGGATCTTGGAGAATATGGAGCCGTTGACGGATGAGTTGAAGATTGTTTATGAGGTTTGAGCCCCTTCGCGTCATTGCGCATCTTCTTCGCGTTATTGCGCATTCCCTTCGCGTTATTGCGCATCTTCTTCGCGTCATTGCGCATCCCCTTCGCGTCATTGCGAGGAGCAGTAAAGCGTTTTGTGCGCGGGGCGACGAAGCAATCTTCTAACACAATCTTCTAACACAATCTTCTAACACAATCTTCTAACACAATCTTCTAACACAATCTTCTAACACAATCTTCTAACACAATCTTCTAACACAATCTTCTAACACAATCTTCTAACACAATCTTCTAACACAATCTTCTAACACAATCTTCTAACACAATCTTCTAACACAATCTTCTAATTGATCTTCGCGGAGATTGCGTCAGGAGATTGCTTCGTCGCGCCTCCCGCCAGGCCCTGCGGCTCCTCGCAATGACGGGGCGGAAGACCCTGGTCTGAGGCCGCAATGACGGAGACTGAAGACCCGCTTGCTGCGTTCGGTGACTGAAGACCCGCTTACGTCGCCAACGCCTTCCTCATATCCCTCAACACCCCCAACACCCCATGCAGTGCATCTCTCACCTGCTTTGTTTCCAGCATCTCATCCCTCAATGCCGTTTCTCCTTTGCCTTCATTGATCTCCGTTTGTCTTTGCTGTATCAAACTCTCCAAACGAATATCCAGCGTTTCAAATGCCTCTATGGATGCCGGTAATTCCGGTAATATAATATCCGGTTCAGCCGTCAGTGCGATGATCTGATCCAGGTATTGTAAAAGGTGCCGGCTGATCAGCTGGTACTCGGGCCGGGGAAACCGCACGCCATGCCCCAGTCCGTAAGCAGCCAGCGCTGCTATCCGTGAGCTCAGCGTATGGTTCAGCACCACAAAATGATACATTTTGGAAGTGTTCTTCTGTTTGCTCTTTGGCTCGCTCAGCATACGCTGGAAAGCAGCCGTGAGGTTGGCGGTATTTACATAGCTTTCTTTCCTGGCCAGCTTATAGTCAACGATCGTCATCTGCAGACCGGTGTACAGTTTCATCACCTGTTCAAAATAGGCTTTGTTGGATTGTACCATTTTCTCCATGTAGCTGGACAGGTACTTATGTTCCCAGCTGGGCCAGAGGGTGAGGTTGGCTATAAAGGCCAGTCCTCCGCCGATAAAAGTATCCAGCACCCGCGCTGTGGCATACTTCAGATCTGCCGGATGCAGGAAATGCAGCAGGAAGATCACGAAGGGAGTGGTAAAGATCACGCTCACGGTATACTGGTAGGTCATAAAAGTATAGGCGCCCAGTATGCAGAACAACATGATGATAAAGATCACAGGCGGATTTTTAATGAGCAGCAGCACAGCCAGTGCGAAAAGGGCGCCTATCACCGTACCGATCAGGCGCTGATAGCTGCGCGATTTGGTCAGCCCGAAGCCCGGCTTCAGGATCACTACGATGGTGAGCAGGATCCAGTATACCCGGTCCAGGTGAAGGGCCATGCCCAATATATAACCCGCTACGGTGGCCAGGCTCACCCTTACTGCGTGGCGGAAGATATGCGATTGAAAAGTAAGGTTGTTCCGGAAAGTTTCCAGATCGTACCGTTGGCTGGTAGTAAACCTGGATAGTTCCAGGCGTGGGTCTATTTCGGTATCCTTTACTCTTTCCAGGCGCGTAAGGCGGTGTAGATTGTAAACCCGCTCGGCCATATCGTTCAGGTTGGCCAGTATCGCGTTCAGAGGGAAAAGGAGAGTGGTTCTTTCGCGCAGGGTGGGCAGGGTTTTACGGATCTCTGCTACGGAGCGCTGCACTTTCTCAATATCATGGCGGATGTTCGCCTTGGGCATAGATCGCTGCCCGGCCATCACGGCTACCCCTATATCAGAGAGCTCCTGTACAAATTCCAGCACCAGCTTGCGGATCTCTTCCAGTATGTCGCTGTCTTTAAAGCTTTGCTGCAAGGCCTTGTAGTCAAGCTGTGAGGCCATGATATGTTCCTGCAGGTCTACCAGGTCCAGGAAGATGAGCACCATGGATTTGCTGATGCTGCTGGTGCCTTGCTGGGCGGAGCGCCTTTTCAGCAGCAGTTCCCGCACGGCTTCCTGTTTTTCACTTACCAGTACCTGTTGTTCCAGTACAGATTTATAGATCTCGTCGATAGCTGCTCCTTTTACATAGAAGCCGGCGCGTAGCTCAAGATAGCGGGCCGTTTCCACGATACATTCTCCCAGCGCCTGCTGCACGTTCAGGTAAGGCCGGATCTGCCATAGCAGTAATGCCAGCAGTCCATGCCACAAACCGCCCAGCACTATCAGGCCGGTATCGAGCAGGGTGATCATCGGGTTCTGCGGCGGTTCGCCCAGGATGATGATCATGACCAGCAGGCAGGCCACACCGATATTGCCGCCCCGGTTGCCGTATACCAGCAGCATGCTGTATACAAAACAGCAGCCCATGATCCAGGGAACCATCAGGAAAGTATAGGGGGCGCAGAGGCCGGTGCCCAATGCCGTAACAAAAAGAAGGAGCAGGGTAATGAAGGCGCCATTGCGTTTGTGAATAACCGTGCCCGGCTGGTCTGCCAGCGCTGCGCACAAGGCCCCGGTAGAAATGGTAATACCGGTGATGAGCTGCCCCATGCTGAGGCATATTACCGAAGGTACTACCACACTAATGGTTGTACGAAGTCCATTAGAGAAATGGTAACTGAATATAAAACTCTTTACTTCTTTAAGCCAGGGGCGCATTAAATATTGTTTCGGAGCTGCAAAGGTAAACAATAAGTTGGCAGTGGGCAGTGGGCAATTGGCAGTCACTGAAGACTATTGCCAACGGACTGCCCACTGCCCACTGCCCACTGCCAATTGCCAACTACGGTTTCCCTCCGTCATTCTGCTTGATATCATTATTATTCACTCCTTTCTTCCTGCTCACAGATTCCTTCAGCTGTCCGAATTTCCAGTTAAGGCTCACCCTGAGGGCCCTTACCGGGTAGTAAAAAGTACTTACCCTGGAGAACATAGGGTCTTTCAGCTCATTCCTCCAGGCGATCTCTTTCTGGAAAGGCTGATCCATGTGTACGCCCAGTACCGCCCGCCGTTGAAACAGCTCTTTACGGAGGGTAATGGTATGGGTGGCATAGCCCGGGGTGCGGCCCTGCAATATGGGTTTGCTGGTATTAACAGACAGGGAGGCTTCTGTTTTGAGCCCATAACCCAGGTCATAGTCCGTGCTGATGTAGGTGGTGCCGCTCCAGCCGTAGTTGCGGAAGCTGGTGCCGTTACCGCCTTCCAGGTTGGTGTACATGCCGCGGGCATTCACCAGTACGCTCCAGCGCGGGGCAGGTTGCAGGCTGGTGCTCAGGTTAAGGCCGGTGGCAGCGCGGCGGCCGATATTGGCGTAGGTGGTAACCGTAATATTGGTCACATCGTCTATCGCTGTAAAAGGTTCTATGGCATTGTTGGTAAACACATGGTCGAGGCTGATGGTAAGGCGTGAGCCTTTGATCCTTCCGTTATAGCCCAGCTGGAACGATTGATTTTGTTCCGGCCGTAAACCCGGGTTGCCGAAAGACAGGTTGTTGGGATCTGTATCTATCACATAGGGATTCAGGTTCCATACCCAGGGGCGCTGCAGCCGCCTGCTGTAAGAGAGGCCTATTATATGGGCCTGACCCAGGGGAAGCGAGATGCTGACTGCAGGTATAAAATTCAGATAATCAGTATTTAAGAGTGTGTCACTGGAAATAAAATTTGCACGTATATGGGTTTGCTCAAGGCGGGCGCCCAGTAGTACATTCAGGCGCTGTTTCACCTTGAAGCGGTAGTTGGCGTATACCGCAAACACGTTTTGTTTATAACGAAAAACATCCGTGCGGTCCTTCACCGTTCTTACGCCATAACCTTCCTGGTGCACCTGTTGCTGGTAATCGCTTTCTATGGTACGCAGGATGGCTTTGGCGCCTGTTTCCAATGACTGCTTCCGGGGCAGCGGCTGCGTATAATCTGCCTGGAAAGTGGTTTCGGTATGATGCTCGTCGTTATTATTGAAGATCTGCTGGTTCGGGCCCGGGTCATTCGTTTGCCGGTTGTTCGTGTTCTGTCCGTTATCGCCGGTATTGCGGTTCACCGATACGCTCAGGGACCTTCCCGCCTGTCTGAACTTTTTCTGATAATCCAGTCCCACATCATAGGTATTGCTCTTATACTTCGTGTAGGCATCGTACTGGCCAACCTGGTACTGCTGCAGCAGGCTATCCAGGTACAGGTTCTGCTGAAGGGAGTTATTGCTGTTATAGCTGAGGTCTACGTTGCTGTAAAGGCTTACGCTGCTGCTGCTGTCCAGGTCATAGCTCAGTTCCAGGTTGCCAAAGTAATAGGTGCCGTCAAAAACGCTGGTACCGTTCTGTAGCAGGGTGTTATGGTTGTCTGGTACATAGCTTTCCCGCCGTCCGTCGAGGCGGCCTTTGTTCCGGAAATAATTGCTGCCCAGGTAGGCGGCTATTCCCAGCTTTCCGGCTTTGGCGTTGAAAGAGGCGCCGCCTCCGGCAAAGCCGCGGGTATTGTAATTGGCGAACAGGCTGCCGTTGTAGCCGGCGAACTTGTCCCGTGTCACTATATTGATGATACCTGCCGCGCCTTCCGCATCGTACCTGGCGGAGGGTTGGCTGATCACTTCTACGCTTTTGATAAGGCTGGCGGGGAAAGACCGGAGCGCATCCTTTGGGTTCCGGGCCATCATGGAGCTGCTTTTGCCGTTGAGCAGGATCCTGAAATTATTGCTGCCTTTAAGCTGGATATTGCCGTCCAGGTCTACTGTCACCAGCGGAACTTTCCGCAGGATCTCGGCGGCTGTCAGCACATCCTTGCTGATATCGTTCTCCACATTATATATCAGCTTGTCGTCCTTTACTTCCAGCAGGGGCTTTTGAGCGGAAACGTTCACCGTTTGCAGCTGCTGGGCGGAACGGGCAAGGAAGATAGGTGGCAGCTTGAGCGGCTGAAGGGTGTCTGCGCTGAGCGGATCTGTCACTTTTGTAGCATAACCGATGTTGCTGATGCCTATCCGGTATTCGCCCTGGCCTACTCCGTTCAGCAGGAAATAGCCATGGTCATCGGTAAGCGTGTTCATAACAGGTTGCAGACCGTTGGTTTTCAATAAAGTGATGGTTGCGTAGGCAAGGGGCTTTCGGCTGGCGCTGTCTGCCACCTGACCGCTAATACCGGAGTTTACTGACCTTTGTGCATAGGCAAAAAAGGGGCATGACAGGATTCCGGTCAGCAGGGTAAGAAGACCATTTTTCATAATGATACTGGGTGATGCTAGTTAGTGGACGGTGTGGTCCAGGGTTTAGTTGTTGATTATGGGTTGTCGCATTACGGGTTTTCATTGGTTATTTACCGGATATTATACTAATACTACAGTAAAAATAGTGAACTAAAGATAAGGTTGTTTCACCAAATATTAAGACAAAACTAAAGGTGTTGGCTCAGCAGTTCAAGAGAAAGTGAAATAAATTACCCTAATTATCTGAAATTCAGTAAATAAATAGCATGTAATTTGTAATTTATTAACAGTTGTGTATAAAAAAATAGGGTTAATCCGGCTACTGCCTTTAATTTACTGATCGATTTGGATAAATAAGCAGTAGGCTTTCAGCGAATCGTATTTATCTTTGACAGCTTAAAAAAATAAACCAGGAGCGACCGTGCGATTAAAAACACTAGAAATCAAGGGCTTCAAAAGTTTCGCAGACAAAACCGTCCTGAATTTTGACGAGGGGATCACAGGGGTGATAGGACCTAACGGCTGTGGAAAGAGTAACATCATCGATTCCATCCGCTGGGTGATCGGTGAGCACAAGATCAGCAACCTGCGTTCCGAAAACCAGGCCGGCCTGGTTTTCAATGGCTCCAAAAGCCGGTCGGCCAGCGGCATGGCAGAAGTTAGCCTCACTTTCGAGAATACACGGAATGTGCTGCCTACCGAATTCACAACAGTTACCATTACACGCAAATTCTATAAGAACGGCGACAGCGAATACCGTCTTAACGACGTAGCCTGCCGCCTCAAGGATATCCATAACCTGTTCATGGACACCGGGGTGAGTACAGACTCCTACGCCATTATTGAGCTGGGCATGGTAGACGATATTATTAAAGATAAAGAGAATAGCCGCCGCCGTATGTTGGAACAGGCTGCCGGCATCTCCATCTATAAAACCCGTAAAAAGGAAGCCAAGACCAAGCTGGATGCTACCGAGGGTGACCTGAACCGTATCGAAGACCTCCTCTTCGAGATCAATAACAACCTGAAAACCCTTGAAAGCCAGGCACGTAAGGCTGAACGATATTACGAAGTAAAGAAAGAATACCGCGAAGTAAGTATAGAACTGGCCAAAGCCGCCCTGGAAGGTTTTAATATCACCTTCAAAGAGCTGTCAGACCAGCAGCAGGCCGAATCTGACCGCAAATTTGCCCTGGAAGCAGAAATTGCTACCGACGAAGCAGCGGTGGAAGAAGATAAGCTCCACTTTGTGGCCAAGGAACGGGAACTGCATGTGCTCCAGAAATCATTCAATGAACTGGTAGCCACCATCCGTACCAAAGAGAACGATAAGAACCTGGCCACCCAGCAGCTCACCTACCTGCGGGAAAGGGAAAAGAACCTGAGCGACTTCCTCAACAATGCGGAAGGACAGCTTCAGGGCCTGACCGATTCTATCGCCTTTACCGAAAAGCAGGTGGAAGAAGAACAGGAAGTGTTCGACTCCATGCAGGACCAACTGGAAACCCTGCACGAAATGGTGGAAGAGAAGAAAGAACATTTCCACCAGAAGAAACAATCGCTCGAAACCCTGCGCCGGGATCAGCAGCAATGGCAACGCCAGCAGTTTGAGGCCGAAAAGAAAGTAGCCGTAGCCGATACCTCTGTACAAAACCTCCAGCGCAGCATTCAGCAGCTGCAGGAAGAAAAGGCCAACCGCCAGGTACAGATCCAGCAGCTGGAAGATGAAAAGGAGATCCTCCAGGATACCCTCGGCGAAAGCAAGGCCAACCTGGACGATATGGTCGCTTTCCATGAAGAGACCAAAGGCAAGATCCTGGTAACACAGGCTGATATAGAAGGCCTCCGCGATAAACTGGTGGACGAGAACCGTACCCTGGACGCTAAAAAGAACGAGTTCGACCTCTTAAAATCACTCGTTGACAGCCTGGAAGGCTACCCGGAAAGTATCAAGTTCCTGAAGAAGAACAACGAATGGAACAACAAGGCGCCCATCCTCAGTGATATCTTTTTCTGTAAGGAAGACTACCGCACCTGTATAGAGAACCTCCTGGAACCTTACCTGAACTACTATGTGGTGAACAACACGGAAGAAGCCGTACAGGCCATCCGTCTCCTGGATACCAATAAGAAGGGGAAGGCCAATTTCTTTATCCTGGATCAGTTCCATCACCAGGGCGGCGCGTTGTTCTCACCTCCCGGCACCATACCGGCGCTGGAAGTGGTAGAAATAGACGAGCGCTATAAAGGCCTGGGTAATTACCTGCTGGGTAAAGTGTTCGTGGCGGAAGACGTCACGGCACTGGACTTTGACCAGTTCCCTGATAAAGATGTGCTGGTAGTAGAGAAAAGCGGCCGTATGCACCGCGGCAAGTACAGCTTCAGCGGTGGTTCCGTTGGACTGTTCGAAGGCAAGAAGCTGGGCCGCGCCAAAAACCTCGAAAAGCTGGAAGCAGAGATAAAAGCCCTGGAAACCACCGTGGCCAGCCTGCGCGAGCAGATCCAGAACAAACACAACGAAGTGCTGGGCTATAACAGCCAGCTCAATGAAAATAATATCAATGCAGCCCGTGAAAAGATCAACCAGCTCAATAACCAGCTGTTTGGCCTGCAGAACCGTATTGAGAACTTCCATCACCTCATCGAATCCGGCGATAAACGCCTGGCAGAGATGCAGCAGTCCCTTGAAACCAACCAGGAAAGCATTTCCGGCGTAAGGGACGAACTGGAAACCCTGAACGAAAAAGTACATGTGCTGCACGACAGCATCGTAGCAGCCGACAGGGCAGCACAGGAGGCCGAACAACAGTTCAACCAGGCCAACGTGCAGTACAACAACCAGAACCTGCAGCATACCCGCCAGCACAGTAAAGTGCAGGGCCTGAAGCAGGAGCTGGATTTCAAACGCAAGCAACTGAGCGATCTGCATGTACAGATCACTAACAATAAATCACAGCTGGAAGATGCGGTAGCGAATATCTCCGCAGCGGAAGATAAGCTGGGAACGGCAGAAGATGGCCTGATAGACCTGTTCCGCCAGAAGGAGGAAGAAGAAAAAGCCCTGAACGAAAAAGACCAGGAGTACTACAACTTCCGCAACCAGCTACAGGAAAAGGAAAGCGCCCTCCGTGCCCGTCAGCGTGCCAAAGAGCAGCTGGAGCAGGCGCTGAACACCGTCAAGGATAAAGTGAATGAGCTGAAGCTGCAGCTGGCCTCTATGAAAGAAAGGCTGAGTGTAGAGTTCAAAGTGAATCTCGATGAGATCCTGGACGATGCCCGTAACAGTACCCTGTCGGTAGACGAGCTGCAGGCCTCTGCAGAGCGCCAGAAGAAACGCCTGGAGAACATGGGAGAGATCAACCCCACCGCCATCGAGGCTTTCCAGGAAATGAAGAAACGTTACGAATTCATCCTCGAACAGAAGAACGACCTGGTAGCCGCCAAAGAATCATTGATGGCCACTATCCAGGAGGTAGAGTCTACCGCCAACCAGAAGTTCCTGGAAACCTTCAATACCGTAAAAGAGAACTTTATCCGCGTATTCAAGGCCCTCTTTACGGAAGAAGACCAGTGCGACCTGATCCTCAATGATCCGGAGAACCTGGCCGAAACCGGTATAGAGATCATCGCCAAGCCGAAAGGTAAACGCCCGGCTGCCATCACACAGCTTTCAGGTGGTGAGAAAACGCTGACAGCTACCGCCTTGCTGTTCGCTATCTACCTGATCAAACCGGCGCCCTTCTGTATCCTGGATGAGGTGGACGCTCCGCTGGATGATGCTAACGTAGGCAAGTTCACCAACATGATCCGCAAGTTCTCTGATAATTCACAGTTCATCATTGTTACGCACAACAAGCAGACAATGGCCGCAGTGGATGTGATCTACGGGGTAACGATGCAGGAGCCGGGGGTGAGCAAGCTGGTGCCGGTGGATTTCCGGAGCCTGAATTAAGTTGTAAATAATGGGTCGTAAGTAATAAAGAAAGTCCCCCGGGTTGAACCTCGGGGGACTTTTTATTTTGTGCTTTTTACTTTTTTCTTTAATCAAGCCACTACATAACCCGGCCTCACTCCACATCCCTGTCCATCTTCATCAAACAGCATCTTCACATGCCCTGCCATCTTTCCATTATCCCGGGTCTGGTTAAGGCATACTGCGTTGCCCAAAGCATTGCTGAGCACCATGGAAGACAGCGCTACCTGCTGCGCATGCGCTCCGATCACCAGGTCAATATGTGAAGATGCCGTAGTTATGTGAAGGTTATCCGGAAGATGCGACAAACAGATCACCACATCACAGCCATGCTCTTTTTTGAGCGTAGCTGCCATCGCGTTAGCGTTTTCTACAGGCGGCATATATTTAACCCCGCCGCTGGCAGGCAGTTCAGGGCCTACACCCGTAATGCCCACTTTTAACCGGCCCATGTACACGATCTTATAGCGCAATACTTCACGGCTCAGCATCCTGTTGGAGAACAGGTAGTTACAGTTCACCAGCGCGAACTGCATCTGTGGCACCAAGGCTGCCAGCGCTGCCTGACCATTGGCCAGTTCATGGTGGCCGATGTTGGCAACATGGTAACCGGCTTTATTCATGGCGCGCACCATGTTGATATTCGTAGTGGCATTGCCGTGATTATCAATGAAATCGCCCGCGTCGAGCAGCAATTGCTGATCGATGGCAGGCAGCAGTTCGCTGAGCTGTCCGTGCAGGTCGCTGGTATGCCATATCATCAATTCCCGGTTGTTGCCCGGGATGTAGGCAGCGGGCTGGCTAACGGTAGCCAGGGTACGTAGCGGTTTTTGTACCAGCAATAAACCTGTGGATAACAGCGTATTGCGCAGAAAGGTGCGGCGTTGTTGCGTCATAAGTATAAGGATGTGGAGAAAACCCGCGTAAATATAGGCACTCAAACCCGATTTTTTTATGACATGAAAGGTATATTGTATCTAACTAAAATATGATATACTTTTACCCCGGTTTTCATAGAGAGTGCTGTAAAGAGCAGAGACAAGCGTACTAATTTTATCCCTGGACAATACCGGTGTATTTCATATGGCAACACCTTTTCTTTCAGAGATCGTGATGGTCTCTTTTAGTTTTGCCCCCAAAGGCTATGCACTTTGTAACGGGCAACTTTTACCTATTAACCAGAATCAGCCGTTATTTGCCCTGTTAGGCACCACGTTTGGCGGTAACGGACAAACGAATTTTGCATTACCCAACTTCAGGGGCCGTTTTCCTATGCATGAGGGCAACGGCTTTACCCGCGGCAGTGCACAGGGCTCCGCCACCACCACCCTCAGTATTGCTACCATGCCCGCGCATGTGCACCCGGTAGATGCTAAGATCACCATGGAATTGGGAGGGACGGCTACAACCACTTCGCCAGACAGTACCTTTCTGGCTGCGGCGCCCGCGGGCAGTCCGAGGTACAGTAGCAGGGCAGATGATAGGATGGCGCAGGCGGATATCGGCACGATGATGGATGATACCAACACACCGCTGACAACGGAACTCAGCCCGGGAGGAACGCAACCTTTTGATAATATGAAGCCATACCTGGGCATCAATTTTATTATTGCCCTGCAGGGTGTTTTTCCTTCACAGACATAACAATATCAGTATGGGAGTAGAAGATCGTTTTGTAGCGGAGATCATTATGGTCCCCTTCAATTTTAATCCTACAGGCTATATGGCGTGCGACGGCCAGTTATTACCGATTTCGCAATACACGCCGTTGTTTTCATTGCTGGGTACGACCTATGGCGGTGATGGTAAGAGCACTTTTGGCCTTCCGGACTTCTCCGGCAGAGTGCCTATCGGTGAAGGGCAGGGGCCGGGGCTGAGCCAGCGGGCCTTGGGTGAGCAGGGAGGAGCGGAGAGCATTTCATTACTGATAAGCGAAATACCGGTGCATACGCATACCATCAAGGAACGGCCCCTGGCGTTCCCTGCAGGAGGGCCCAATAATACCCATAATCCTGTTGGTAATTATCCCGGTATCCCGGCTTCACAAGCCTTATACAGCGCCACCCCGACAGCCAGTACCATACCTGTGCAGGCAACTGTAGTGGCAGGCCCGGCTGGGGGCTCATTACCAATCAATAATATTCAACCCTCGCTAACGGTCAGATTTTTGATCGCTATGCAGGGAGTATTTCCGCAACGCCCGTAAAGGATCGGGATCATCAAAAACTAGCACACAATGGCATTTTATGGAGAAATAAGGATGTGGCCGGGAACTTTTGCGCCGGTAGGCTGGGAGTTCTGCCAGGGACAACTGCTTCCCATCTCAGAGAATGACACGCTGTTCAACCTGATCGGCACCACTTACGGTGGAGATGGGACGGAAACTTTCGCCTTGCCCGATCTTCGGGGAAGAACGCCTATACATCCCGGAACAGGGCCATCGGGCTGGACCTATCAGCTGGCCGAAACGGGAGGAACAGAAACCGTAACGATCGCTACCAGTAATCTTCCCCCACACCAGCACTATCTTACCGGACCGGTAGCTATCTCCGCCCTCGGTGAAAACCCAGGTACGCAAACAACAGCTAATTACCCTGCTATCACCAGCGGTCAGCAGGTGTATAGTACGGTAAAAGGCGCAGACACCCTGGCGCCGCTGAAAGTAGAATCCAAGGCGGCAGGCGAGATGATGCAGGTACAGCCTGTTGGCGGTTCACAGCCGCATGATAATATGCAGCCTTACCTGGTGGTGAATTTTATCATCTGCCTTTCCGGCGAGTTCCCATCGCAAACCTGATCCAGCGCCAGCCAGTATGAAGATAGGAGCACTTTTGCCAAGATCAGTTTTTCAGCCGCTGCTGCAGCATAATTTCCAGCAGGGAATGCAGGCATACCTGCAATACCGGCATCTGTCTGTAGAATTGATCACAGCCAATATAGGATTTGGTACAGAGCCGGAAGGGATGCAGGCACAGGCAGAGAAAATGCTGCTGGAGCAACAGGCAGATGTGCTGGTAATGTATGCAGACCAGGAATACGTGCGGGCTGTTGCCGAACTGGCCAGGCAATTGAACCGCCTGGTACTGCTGGTACATAATGGCGCAAAGTATAAACACGTTTGGGAACCTCATCCCAATGTACTGTCGCACACCTTAAATAATACTGTTCAATGTCGCCTTACCGGCGCTTATGCCGCAGGCCTTTCTCATAACGCAGCCGTATGTACGTCTTTTTATGACGGCGGCTATTCTCACTGTCACGCATTTACACAATCATATACAGACAAGGGAGGCAGCATTGCCTATAATTTTGTGGGCCAGTACAAGGTGGAGGAGTTCAACTCCGCTCCGCTGCATGATTTTCTGCGGGCCAACACGCAGGTGCAGTCATTGCTCGCCCTTTACAATGGCGCCCTGGCGCATCGCTTCCTGCAGCAGCTACAGCAGTCTGGCATTGCAAAAGATATGCAGGTATTTGCCAGCCCTATGCTGCTGGATGAAACATTGCCTGCCGTATATGGAGAGCTTGCCCTGCCGTTCCGTGTAAGCGGTTACGTGCCCTGGGTATCTTCCCTGGATAATGATGCCAACCGCCTGCTGCAATCACAGTTCCGTTCCTTCAGCGGCCGTGAAGCCAACCTGGCCGCTATGCATGGCTGGGATACGGCGATGATACTGGAGCATATTTTCAATACGGCAGACAGTCACCACTTCAGCGCAAAAGAAATAATGGCTGGCCTCAGCGATGTTAGCTTCAACAGTCCGCGCGGCGCTCTTCGTATGGATGCCGCTACCCATCACATGATGGCCCCTGCATGGCTGGTACAGGTAAATGAGGCGCTTAAGCCGGAAGTGATCGGAAGGGTAGAGGACACTACAGCTCTCTGGCAGGAAATAATCAATGACAAGACGATAATACCGGGCACGGGTTGGTTCAATACCTACCTCTGTGCCTGATAGCAATATTTTATTCTTATACCAAAGGCGTCCCTATAGCTATGAAGTTATTTTTACGTAGGACTGTAATCTTATTGTGTTTGTTTACCGGTATTGTTCACTATGCACAGGCGCAGACCATCGGCGCCGGCGACCTGGTGTTCACCGGTATCAATATCTTTGATGACAATAACACCGGCAGCATGCAGAACGATGCATTTTCGTTTGTACTGCTCCGTGACTGCCCGGCCAATACCACTATTTATTTTACAGACCTGGGCTGGACCGGTAGCGGCTTTCAGCCACTGGCCTGTTCTGCAGGCAGCGGCTCACAAACAGACGGTGTAATACAGTGGTCTTCCGGCTCAACGGCCATCCGTGCGGGTAAGCAGATAGTCGTTTCCTGTAAATATTCCCCCACGGCTACGGTAGGGACTGTTAGCACAGTAACGCCCACCAACAATTCCAAGAATGACACTTATATTGCATGGATAAGTCTTGGCCTCGCAGGCGATCAGCTGTTTGCATTTACAGGCAGCGTGGCTGCACCTACGATTATAGGCGGTATCAATGTAAACAGGAAAACCTGGGAGAGCTCACTGAGCGCCTGTGATTTTACTTCTTCCTCTTCCGTAAAGCCGGCAACAAGCGCCGTGCTGGACTTTCCCAGCATTAACGCGGTGAACGCAAGATATAATTGCAGTACACTTCTTGGTGTTCCTGCTTCGCTGCGCAGCCAGATCCAGGATACCACCCAATGGAGTAAGGATTATACGCTTTCAACAAGCTTTCCATCCTCCTTCAATTTGAAAAATACGCCTTCCTGCGATCTTACCGTTGTAGTGCCGGACGCTAACGGTATAGTATACGTTAATAACCAGTCTGCCACACCCGGTGGCGGCAGCAGCTGGTCTATGCCACTGCCCGAATTGCGCGACGCGCTTACGGCGGCTGCCATTGCCAACAGCGGCATCAAGCAGATATGGGTGGCCAAAGGCACTTATAAGCCAACGGCATCAGGAGGCTCGTCTTCCGCTACCTTTAACATACCGGCGGATGTTGCGGTGTATGGCGGTTTCGCCGGTACTGAGGCAACGCTGGCGGCACGGAATATTCCTGCCAACCCGGTTATACTCAGCGGTGATATAGACAACAATGACGTGCTGACCAACAGCATCGTGCTACGTGCTTCCGATATCCGTGGTAATAACAGCTTCCAGTTGTTAACCGTTCCTGTCGGCGCCAGTACCAAGCGGGTACTGGATGGCGTGACCATTACCGGGGGCAATGCCATTGGTGCCGGAGCTGGCATATTTATATCCGGCGACATCACGATCACGAATGCAAAATTCTATGGAAATGCTGCCAGCATAAGAGGAGGCGCCTTATACGCCGGCGCTGGAAATGTAGCGCTGAGCAATTGTATTTTCTTTGGTAACAGGAGCAATGACCGTGGAGGCGCTATTGCACAGGATGCTGGCACTTTAAAGTTAACCAACGTTACCGTTGGCGGTAATAGCACCGCAAACGGGGGAGGAGGATTGCTCGTGACCGGCGGCGCCTTTACCACCTATAATACGATCATTTCAGGAAATACATCAGCCATTAGCCCGCAGGATACCTACTTCTCCGGCGGTACCAACAATTTCTATTATTCCATACTGGATGATCAATATTATACTAACACGGCCACCCATCAGGCAACGCCTGCGGTAATATATACAGACTTCGCCAATGGTGATCTGCGTCTTACCACTGCCAATTATGGCATCAATAAAGGAGATCCGCAAACCAATAATTCCGGTTACATAGCACAGGCAGGCACACTGGATCTGGCGGGGCAAACCCGTATCAGCAATACGATTATTGATCTCGGCGCCTATGAGTACCAGGCAATACCACAGACGCTTAACATCCCGGGAGCACCAATGTTTGCAACCTATGGGGATGAGAACATCGACCCGGGAGCTACAACTACCGGCGATGGCACGATTACCTATACATCGGACAACACTGCTGTAGCGCAGATCGTTAACGGCAAGATCAAAACCACCGGTGCAGGCAACAGTACCCTGATCAAGGCATATGCGACTGCTACCAACACTTACCTGCCGGCAGGTCCCAAGGCACGTTTAATCATCGTTAATCCAAAGCCACTGACCATCAAAGCGGATGATGTAAGCCGTCCGTATGGTAGTCCCAACCCGGCTGCTACCTTTACTTATACCGGCTTTGTATATAGTGAAGATGCCAGCGTGCTTACCGGCGCGGCGACTGCTGTTTTCGGTGCTACACAGACCAGCAACGTAGGTACCTATCCGATCACGACAGATATAAGCGGCGTATCCAGCAACAATTATACGCTGTCTGCACAAAATGGCACCTTAACCATTACACAGCAGCAGCAAACCATCAGCTTTACGCTGCCCTCCAACGCTACTTACGGCGATGCCCCGCTCACGCTGACGCTGAATACAGATGCAGGGCTTCCGATTGTTTATACGGTTTCAGGCCCCGCCAGCATTAGCGGTAATACCCTGACCATCACCGGCGCTGGTGATATAACCGTTACGGCTAATCAGCCGGGCGATGCTAACCGCGCGGCAGCTCCGCAGGTACAACAAACATTTACAGTGGCGAAGGCAGTATTAACCTTCACCGCCAATGATAAGAACAGGCCTTATAATCAGGCCAACCCGGCACTGGATTATAACATCACCGGGTTTGTCAACAGCGAGAATAGCAGCGTGTTAAGCGGTACAGCAGATATCAGCACTACTGCGGATATCAGCAGTCCTGCAGGCAATTATCCGATCACAATTAACATCGGCTCATTAAGCGCTGCCAATTATTCCTTCAGCTTTGTAAATGCGACACTCAGCATTAGCCAGGCGCCACAAACGATCAGCTTCCCGGCAATAGGCAATCAAACCTACGGTAACCCGATCACCTTGAATGCTACCAGCAGCAGTGGCTTGGCAGTTACTTACACGGTTACGTCCGGGCCCGCCACCATTAACGGCAATATCGTTACTACCAGCAGTGCAGGGGATGTTACTATCACCGCCACACAGGCCGGCGATGTGAATTACACGGCAGCAGCGCCGGTACCTGTTACTTTCAGGGTATTCAAACGCAACCTGTTCTTAAAGATAGATAACCAGCAGCGGCCTTATGGTATGAACAACCCCGCGCTGACCTATACCTGGGATTCATTTGTGAACGGAGATGATGCAAGCGCGATATTAGACGTGCCGCAGCTCAGCACCACTGCAGATGCGAGCAGCTCGCCCGGCGCTTACCCGATCACGGTTCCCAATCTCGGCGATCTGACCTCATTTAAATATAACGTTATCCCTGTCAATGGCACCTTAACAGTGAGTATGGCGCCGCAAACCATCAGCTTCCCGGCCATTGCAGACAAAACATACGGCGACGCAGCTTTTGCACTCAATGCTACCAGCAGCAGCGGCTTAACAGTAAGCTATAGTGTAGTAAGCGGCCCTGTCACCCTCAGCGGCAACAATCTGACCATCACCGGTACAGGTACGGTTACCATTGCCGCCGACCAGGCAGGTGATGGCAACTACTCAGCGGCTACCCGAACCACGCAGACATTTAATGTGAATAAGGCAGCGCTTACCCTAACTGCTAACAATAAAACAAAGAGCTACCTGCAGGCTAACCCTGCACTGGATTATACCGTTACCGGCTTTGTGAACGGAGAGAATAACAGTGTAGTTAGCGGCGCGGCAGATATCAATACAACAGCAGCTATAAACAGCACACCGGGTACTTATCCTATCACAGTAACGACAGGTAGCCTGGGCGCAGCGAATTATACCTTCAGCTTTGTAAACGGTACGCTGACCGTTAATCAGGCTACGCAAACGATCAGTTTCCCGGCTATAACAGACAAAACATATGGCGATGCTGCCTTTTCACTGAACGCCAGCAGTAACAGCGGTTTAGCGGTAACATATAGCGTTGTAAGCGGCCCCGCCACTATCAGCGGTAGCACGGTGACCATCACCGGCGCAGGCACGGTAACCATCGCCGCAGACCAGGCAGGTGATGGCAACTACCTGGCCGCCACACAGACCACACAAACGTTCAATGTGAACAAAGCAGTGCTCACCGTCACTGCTAACGATAAAACAAAGACCTACCTGCAGGCCAACCCTGCACTGGACTATGTTATTAGCGGTTTTGTAAACAGCGAGAATAACAGTGTAGTAAGCGGTATTGCCGACATCACTACAACAGCAGACATCAACAGCACACCGGGTACTTATCCTGTCACAGTAGCAGTGGGCAGCCTGGCTGCAGCAAATTATACCTTCAGCTTTGTGAATGGCACATTGACGGTGAACCAGGCCGGCCAAACGATCAGCTTCCCGGCTATTGCAGACAAGACATATGGCGATGCCGCCTTTGCCCTGAATGCTACCAGCAACAGCGGCTTAACAGTTAGCTACAGCGTAGTAAGCGGTCCTGCTACTATCGCTGGTAATACTGTTACTATCACCGGCGCAGGTACTGTCACCATTGCGGCCGATCAGGCAGGAGATGCCAACTACCTGGCGGCAACGCAGGCTACTCAAACATTCGCGGTAAACAAGGCAATCCTTAGCGTTACAGCTAACGATAAAACGAAAGCCTACCTGCAGGCCAACCCTGCACTGGACTATGCCATTACCGGTTTTGTATATAGCGAGAATATCGGTGTAGTAAGCGGTACTGCTGCTATCAATACCACAGCAGCTCTAAACAGTGCCCCTGGTACCTATCCGATCACAGTAGGAGTGGGTAGCCTGAGCGCAGCCAATTACACCTTCAGCTTTGTGAACGGCACGCTGACGGTTAACCAGGCCACTCAAACCATCAGCTTCCCTGCTATTACAGATAAAACATATGGGGATGCTGCTTTTGCACTGAACGCCAGCAGCAACAGCGGTTTAGCTATCACCTATAGTGTAGTGAGCGGCCCTGCCACTATCAGTGGCAACACGATTACCATCACCGGCACAGGCGCGGTAACCATCGCTGCAGATCAGGCAGGCGATGCCAATTACTTCGCAGCAGCACAGGCTACACAAACATTTAATGTAAACAAAGCGGTGCTCACCCTCACCGCTAATGATAAAGCGAAGGCATACCTGCAGGCCAATCCTGCGCTGGATTATACCATTACCGGGTTTGTATATAATGAAGATAACACCGTAGTGAGTGGTGCTGCTAACATCAATACGAGCGCAGACATCAACAGCACACCTGGTACTTATCCGATCACGGCAGCAGCAGGTAACATCAGTGCAGCAAATTATACCTTCAACTTTGTGGACGGTACGCTGACGGTAGGCAAGGCGGCTCAAACGATCAGCTTCCCTGCTATTACAGACAGAACTTATGGCGATGCATCCTTTGCATTGAATGCTACCTGCAACAGCGGCTTAACGGTAAGCTATAGTGTAGTAAGCGGCCCTGCCACTATCAATGGTAACATGGTGACCATCACCGGCGCCGGTACTGTCACCATCGCAGCAGATCAGGCAGGTGATGGCAATTACCTGGCAGCCACACAGTCCACACAAACGTTCAATGTGAACAAGGCTGTGCTGACAATATCTGCCAATGACAAAACAAAGGTCTACCTGCAGGCCAACCCTACGCTGGATTATACCATTACCGGTTTTGTAAACAGTGAGAATAACAGCGTAATAAGCGGCACAGCGGCTATCAATACAACGGCAGACATTAACAGCACACCGGGTATTTATCCCATCACCATAGCAACGGGCAGCCTGAATGCAGCCAATTATTCATTCAGCTTCGTGAATGGCACGCTGACCATCGGCCGGGCCAGTCAAACGATCATCTTCCCGGCTATCACAGATAAGACATACGGCGATGCTGCCTTTACGCTCAACGCCAGCAGCAACAGCGGCCTTGCAATCACTTATCTGGTTGTTTCCGGCCCGGCTGCTATCAGCGGCAACACGCTTACCATCACCGGTGCAGGCAGTGTAACCGTAAGGGCCGATCTGCCGGGCAATGCCAACTACACCGCGGCCAACCCGGTAAGCAATACTTTCCAGGTGGCTCCTGCTACGCTGACCCTTACAGCTGATGACAAACAGCGGAGCTATGGCGCCGCCAACCCGGTGCTGACCTACACCATTACCGGTTTTGTGAACGGTGATAACAGCAGTGTAGTGAGCGGTGTTGCGAACATCAGCACAAGCGCCAACACCAGCAGCGCACCGGGCACTTATCCTATCACGGTAGCAGCGGGCAATCTGAATGCAGCCAATTATACCTTCAGCTTTGCAAACGGTACACTGACAATCAGCAAGTCCACTCAAAGCATCAGTTTCCCGGCTATTACCGCTAAGACATATGGCGATGCAGCCTTTACACTGAATGCGGGCAGCACCAGCGGCCTGGCAGTAACTTACATTGTAGTAAGCGGTCCTGCCACCATCAATGGTAATACCCTTACCATCACCGGTGCAGGTAACGTGACCATCGCCGCCGATCAGGCAGGAGATGCCAGCTTCGCAGCTGCGGCGCAGGCCACGCAAACATTTACGGTGAACAAGGCTGTGCTGACACTTACGGCTAACGATAAAACCAGGACCTACCTGCAGGCTAATCCTGCATTGGACTACGTGGTGAGCGGTTTTGTAAACAGCGAGAATAGCAGCGTATTAAGCGGCAACGCTAATATTAGTACAACAGCCAACACCAACAGCACGCCGGGCACTTATCCTATCACAGTAACAGCCGGCAGCCTGAATGCAGCTAACTATTCATTCAATTTTGTAAACGGCACACTCACCATCAGCCAGGCATCACAAAGCATCAGCTTCCCTGCTATTAGCGGTAAAACATACGGAGATCCTGCCTTTACACTCAATGGAACGAGCAGCAGTGGTTTAGCGCTGAACTATACGGTTACATCCGGCCCGGCCACCATCAATGGGAATACCCTTACTATTACCGGTGCTGGCAGCATAACCGTACAGGCAACACAAGCCGGCAACGCCAGCTACAACGCCGCCACTGCCGTAAGCAATACTTTCCAGGTAGCCCCTGCTACACTGACCGTGCAGGCCGATGACAAACAGAAGATCTTTGGCGCCAATAATCCGCCACTGACCTATACCATTACCGGTTTTGTGTATAATGAAAATAACAGTGTAGTAAGTGGCGCACCGGTACTCAGCACTACTGCCACTACCGGCAGCGCAACCGGTACTTACCCGATCAACATCACAGCCGGTACATTAAGCGCTGCCAATTATAGCTTTAGCACTGTAAATGGTACACTGACAATAGGCCTGACAACACAGATGATCAACTTCCCTGCTATCGCAGGTAAAACATACGGGGATGCTGCCTTCGCGCTCAACGCTGCCAGCAGCAGTGGTTTAGCGGTGACTTACAGTGTAGTAAGCGGTCCTGCTACTATCAACGGTAACACGCTTACCATCACCGGCGCAGGTACGGTTACCATTGCTGCCGACCAGGCAGGCAATGCAAACTATTCACCTGCAGCACAGGCCACGCAATCATTTAGCGTTGCTAAAGCGGCCCTCACCATTACGGCCTTAAATGATACCCGCACTTACAATGGCACTGCCTATGCAGGTGGTAACGGCGTAAGCTATACTGGTTTTGTAAATGGTGACAATGCTGCTAAGCTGAGCGGCAGCCTTACGTTCGCCGGCACTTCACAAGGCGCAGTAAATGCGGGAGCTTATATCATCACCCCGGCAGGTCTGAGCAGCAGCAATTACAACATTGCCTATGTAAATGGCCAGCTGACCATCGCACGCGCCACACAACAGATCACCTTCACTGCTCCGGCTAACAAGAACCAGGGCGATGCTGATTTTACACTCACAGCAGCTTCCAGTTCCGGACTGCCGGTAACACTGAGCAGCAACAATACCCAGACCATCAGCCTGAATGGTAATACTGCTCACGTAGGTATTGCAGGCAGCGCTGTTATTACTGCTTCACAGGCAGGTGATAACAACTACGAACCTGCACAATCAGTAACACAAACCATACAGGTGAACGCCTGGACCACACCGGTGATCACCGCACAGGGCAGCACTACATTCTGCGCAGGTAATACAGTCACTTTACAATCCAGTGTGGCACCTGCATACGAATGGTACCGCGATGGCATCCAGCTACCCGGCGCTTTCGGCAGCTCGCTCACGGTAAATGAAAGCGGCAGCTATACGGTGAAGGCGGTTTACCCTGGTGACAATCGCATCACTTCTGCAGCGATGAATGTAACTGTGAATCCTTTACCTGTTGGAGATATACTGGTGAGCGGCAACACGACCATCAGCAAAGGAGAGACCGTAAAGCTCACTGCTTCCGGCGGCAGCACCTATACCTGGAACCCTGCCACAGGCCTGAACAACACGAACACTGCTGAAGTAACAGCGCGGCCGGCGGCCACCGTCAGCTACCAGGTAACGATTACCAGCGCTGCAGGCTGCAGCATCACGAAAGAGATCAGCATCACAGTGAAAGAAGACTTTAAGCTGGAAGCGACCAACCTCCTTACGCCTAACGGTGATGGCAGGAACGATCTATGGGTGGTGAAGAATATCGACATGTACCCGGATAACGAAGTGATGATCTTTGACCGTGCAGGACGCATCATCTACCGCCAGCAGCACTACGCCAATAACTGGAATGGTAAGCTGAACGGACAAGCGCTGGCAGAAGGTACTTACTACTATATCGTAGACCTGGGTGAGAATAGGCCGAAGTTCAAAGGCTTCATTACTATCATCCTCGATAAATAATACATAGATGATCATGAAGAGATATATCAGTTATATGACCTTGCTGGGCGCTTTTGCGCTCGGCAGCTTTCATGCAGCAGCGCAAAGCCTGGGCAATCCGGCCAAACTGTATGAACCACTGGCAGCGCAGTATTTTCTTGACCAGTATATCGCCAATCCTGCCATGGCAGGTATAGATACCGGTCTGCATATATATGCCGCCTACCAGAAACAGTGGTCAGATATCTCCGGGGCACCTGAAGCCAAAGCGCTGACAGCTGATTATATGCTGGGTAAACGTGTCGGCATCGGCATGAACATCTATAACGATAAAGCGGGCCTGCTGAACAACACCAAGCTGGCCTTCACTTATGCCTATCATCTGCCTTTAAGCGTTGAAGGCGCCAGTGTGCTGCACTTTGGTTTGTCTGCCGCTTTCATCGCCAGCCGTTTGGATACAAAGTCTGTGAACGGAGATATCACAGATCCATCTATCGGCGCTTACAACCGCCGGGATAATTATTTTGAAAGCGATTTCGGTATGGCTTTCACCCGCAAAGGCCTTACGCTGCAGGCATCGCTGCCTAACCTCATCAGCTTCGTTGATAATAAGTCGGAAGATATGGGCATCAATCGCGCCCTGTTCTTTACAGCTGCCGGGTATAAATTTGAAACAGGAGAGCAGCTCAGCTCTATTGAGCCTAAGGTATGTTTACGTGGCGTAAAAGGATATGACAATATCATAGATGCCGGCGCCAATTTCGTTTTTCTTAACAATCTCCTGAACGCTTTCGGTATGTATCATACTTCTAAAAGCTTCAGCGTGGGCGCCGGTATTAATTACAAGTCAACAGCAGGAGTACAGTTCACGTATAATTCGCAGACCTCCGGTTTAAGCAGTTATACCAACGGAACTTTTGAGCTGAACCTGGTGCTGCATCTTTTCAAATAGTATCATAGCATCCGCTATATATCCCTATGTAACCCTTGCCCTTCCGCTATCCCGGAAGGGCTTTTTTATAAGATCCCGTGCAGCTCCATATACTGCAGCAGCATGATCGTTTTTGCATCCCGGATCTTTCCGCGGTCTACCATTGTCAGGGCGTCGTCAAAAGGGATCTCCAGCACCTCAATATCTTCCTGCTCGTGTTCGAGCCCGCCGCCATGATTTACCTGCATATCTTTGGAATACTCCGCTATAAAGAAGTACAGGATCTCTGTTACCGATCCGGGCGACATATACGCTTCAAAAACTTTGCGCACATCGCTCACTTTATAGCCGGTTTCCTCTTCCACTTCTCTTTTAATGGCTGCTTCGGGACGGTCATTGTCCAGCAGGCCGGCGCAGGCTTCGATCAGCATTCCGTCCGCATTGCCGTTTACATAGGTAGGCATGCGGAATTGCCGTGTAAGGATCACCGTTTCCTGCAGGGGATTGTATAAGAGGATGACCGCGCCGTTGCCCCGGTCATACACTTCCCGTTCCTGTAACTTGATGGGGCCGCCCGGGCGCTGGTAATTATAGCTGATCTTTTTCAGGAGATACCAGTTATCAGACAGCAGCTCTTCCTTTGTAATTTTAATAGCAGGGTTCATATAAAATGATTAGATTTGATCGTTTTTGATTAATTTGATCAAATATAGCACTTATTATCTTATGGGATATCCGGAAAGAAAGAAAAAGATCCTGGATGCATTGGAAGCCACCGGCAATATGGATGTACACCAGCTGTCAGAAGAGCTGGATATCTCGCCCGTTACCATCCGGCGGGATCTGCAGCAGCTGGCTGAAGAAGGCCTCCTGATCAGGACCCATGGCGGCGCCATGAAGACGGAGACCGGCCAGCGCTTTCCGGCCTTCCTCGACAAAGCAGCGACCGCCCAGGAGCAGAAACAGCAGATCGGGCAACTGGCGGCCTCTTTCGTTCAGCCCGGCGATACTGTCTTCCTGGATTGCGGCAGTACTGTTTTCTGTATGTGCCCGCACCTGCAAAAGATCCCCGGTATCCGGGTGATCACCAATTCCCTGCCGGTGCTGTCGGCTTTGATGCATGTACCGGATATCACGATCAATTTAATTGGGGGAGAGCTGGACCAGGAACGGAAAGCCCTGCACGGCCTGCAGGCCATCCGGCATATTGAGAGCTATCATGCCGCAAAGGCGTTTATTGGGGTGGATGGCTTGTCAGTGGAAAGCGGGCTGACAGCCTTTAGTGAAAAGGAAGCCGGCATCAGCACGGCCATGAGCAAAAATGCAGATACAGTGTATTTGCTTTGCGACGCGTCTAAAATAGGGAAGGACAGCTACTTTAAATTTGCGCCGCTGTCTTTGTTTCATTACCTGGTAACGGATAAGGGCATCTCCCGGGCACAGCAGAAGGCGCTGGCAGGGCAGGGGGTAAAGGTGATGAAGGGCTGAGGCCTTCAACATAACGTCATTGCGAGGAGCCACAGGGCTTTTGTGTGTGGGGCGACGAAGCAATCTCTTAACACTATCAGTCAAATGGCCTCGAAGATTGTGTCAGGAGATTACTTCGTCGCCCCACGCTTTAACCCCATCACAGCTCCTCGCAATGACGGCACAGTCAAGTCTCCGGTCTCGATATCTCGTAACAAGTCCAAAAACCGATACAATTTAAACCCACATCAAGTCCACCTCAAGTCCACCTTACATCCACCTCACCTTCAGTTCTACTGGCCTTTTCATTGCCTTTTACACGCCGAACCACTTTAGTGTTAATATAGTACCAGCTTCCTGGAGCTTTAGTGCTAACTTAGTATTTTAGTCTCCCTATGGCTCATACCTTTACCATTCAACCACTGTACAGTCATCCGCAGACCATTGCCGCCCTGGCAGACCTGCTCATAGAAACCGTTGCTAACGGTGGATCCGTCAGCTTTATGCACCCGCTACCGCCGGAACAGGCCATTGCTTTCTGGGAAAACTCACTGGCCGCCGCCGACCGGGGAGAACGTGTGGTGCTGGGCGCCCTGGAAGGAGCAACCCTGCTGGGAACCGTTACCCTGCTGCTGGATTGTCCGCCTAACCAGCCCCACCGGGCCGAGATCGCCAAGATGATGACCCGCATTCAGCACCGGAACCGGGGCATTGCCCGCGCTTTGGCCCTGGAAGCCGAGCGCATCGCTATTGAGCGCGGTAAAACACTCATCAACCTGGATACTGCCGCTGATGAAGGCGCTGCCGGCTTCTATGAAAAGCTGGGATACCTGAAAGCAGGTGAGATACCGGATTATGCCCTTAAACCGCATGGAGGCCTCACTGCCACTATCCTTTACTACAAACGGATCGGTCCGCCAGCCGCTGTGTAAGCTGATCGCATAATTGCAGGAAATCCACGCCCTTCACGGTTTTTGTGTTAAAAAGTTAGTAAATTACTGATAAGCACACTTGAGATTATGTCAGTACTACCAATGGTTTCCGAAAATCAGACAATGAAATGCCTCGTAGGGGCGGTACAGGAACTGTCACTGGCCCGCAGCCTGGATGCCGTTATGCGTATTGTACGCTCTGCCGCCCGCCGCCTTACCGGTGCAGACGGCGCCACCTTTGTACTGCGGGACAATGGTATGTGCTATTATGCAGATGAAGACGCCATCGCCCCGCTCTGGAAAGGGCAGCGCTTTCCCATGAGCATCTGCATCAGCGGCTGGGCAATGCTGAACCGCAAACCGGCCATTATAGAAGATATCTACCAGGACAGCCGCATACCCATCGATGCTTACCGCCCTACCTTCGTAAAAAGCCTGGTCATGGTGCCCGTAAGAAGCATGGACCCTATTGCTGCCATTGGTAACTACTGGGCGCACAAACATGTACCTACAGAGGAGGAAATAAGCCTGCTGCAATCGCTGGCAGACATCACCGCTGTGAACATGGAGAACGTGTACATTTATAAGGAACTGGAACAGCGGGTGAATGAACGTACGCAGGAATTGCTTGACTCCCTGGAACGCGAAAAGAGAATAAATGTCAAAAAGACCCGGATGGTGTCCATGGCCTCTCATGAGCTGAAAACGCCCCTCAGCGCCATCCTTTCCAGCGCTTTTCTGCTGGAACAGCAGATAGGAGAGGACAGCGGAGGGAAAAAGGCCAAACACCTGAGCCGCATTAAATCGTCTGTAGACCGCCTTACGGGCATGCTGAATGATTTCCTGGCCGATGACCAGCTGAAGCAGGGTAAAGCCGAAACCTACCGCGAAACATTCAATCTGCCGGTGTTTGTAGAAGACCTCGTAGAAGAAATCACCGGCACCTTCAAAAGAGGACAGAAAGTAAGATATGTGCACGCCGGTGAAACCGACATTATACAAGACCGGAAAATATTGCGCCACGTACTGCTAAACCTCCTTTCCAATGCCAGCAAATACTCCGGTGAGAACCAGCCGGTAGACCTGCGCACCATCGCCTCAGACAACAGCGTTACCATCACTATAAGAGACTACGGTATCGGTATCCCGTATGAAGACCAGCAAAGGATCTTCAGCGACTTCTTCCGCGCCAGCAATGCCATGGAGATCCAGGGCACCGGCCTGGGACTGAATATCGTCAAACACTATACGGAGCTGCTCGGCGGCACCATCAGCTTCAAAAGCATACCCGGCGAAGGCACCAGCTTTGAGCTGAACTTTAGCCGCTAGCTGCTGGCTATTAGCTATTACTTTCATGAAAGTTAACCTGCCAACCTGGAACTGCTAACGGCTAGCAGCTAATAGCCAGCAGCTTCATTTTGCCTCTCATCCCTTTTATATTTGAATTTTCCCCCTCCGTATATTATTTTAGTTGCAATCGATTTAAAAGAGCTGCAAAGGAATGAAAAACTGGTCCGGAATCTACCACTTACTGGCAGGCACGCTATTGATACTATCCTGTCAACCCAACAAATCCACGACAAAACAGGAGGAAAAGGGAGACTCCCTCGCCATGCGGGAGAAATACGCAGAATCCCCCGTATTAGACGCTAAAACCGCCCTGCAGCATATGCAGACGGAAGATGGTATGCAGGTACAGCTGGTGGCCGCAGAGCCCCAGGTATTTGTACCGGTAGCCATGACCTTCGATGATAAAGGCCGTATGTGGGTGGTGGAAATGATGGGATACATGCCCGATACCACCGGCGCCGGGGAAGATATGAAGAATGGCAAGATCGTGATCCTGGAGGATAGTAACCACGACGGTACCATAGATAGCCGCAAAGTATTTCTTGACTCACTCGTGCTGCCCAGGGCCATTTGCCTGGTAGAGAACGGCGTGCTGATTGCCGAACCGCCAAAGCTCTGGTTTGTAGAGAATAATGACGACGTACCCGGTAAAAAGACCCTGGTAGATGATAAATACACCGAAGGCGGTAATGTGGAGCATCAGCCCAACGGCCTGCTCCGCGCTATGGACAACTGGATCTATAACGCGAAATCAGATAAGCGTTACCGTAAGGCCGGTAATAAATGGCTGATAGAGCATACTCATTTCCGTGGCCAGTGGGGCATCAGCCAGGATAACTACGGGCGCCTGTTCTATAACAATAACTCGGAGAACCTGCTGGGAGATTATTTCAGTCCCGGACTGGGAGCAGGGAACCGCCAGCAGCGCAATGTAGCCGGCTTTGATGAGCACATCGTACCCGATAACCGGGTATATCCCATCCGCGCCACACCCGGCGTAAACCGCGGATATATGAAAGGGGTGCTGGACGATAGTCTTCGCCTCGTGAACTTTACCGCTGCCTGTGGCCCCCTTATCTACAGGGGCGGTCTGCTGGGAGAGGGCTTTGAAGGCAACGCCTTTGTAGCAGAACCTTCTGCGAACCTGATCAAACGCGATATACTGACAGACAGCGGTTACATTGTACATGGTCAGCAGGCCTATAAAGGGAAGGAGTTCCTGGCCAGTACCGATGAACGTTTCCGCCCGGTGAACCTTTATACTGGTCCTGATGGCGCATTGTACATCCTGGATATGTACCGCGGTATCATCCAGCACAAAACTTATCTCACGCCTTACCTGCGCAACGAGATCAAAACCCGTCACCTTACTGATCCGCTCAACTGCGGCCGTATCTATCGGGTCATGCCTGCCAACGCTAAAAACGTACAGGCAGTAACGTTACCACACGATCCTGCCGCACTGCTGCTTTTACTGGATCATCCTAACGGCTGGATACGCGACAGGGCGCAGCAGCTGATCGTAGATAACCGTTATACTACATTAATACCCCAGCTGCGTGAAAGACTGAAGAAAGAAGGCAGTCCCTGGGGAGTGCTCCACGCCCTCTGGACCCTGGAAGGATTGGGACAACTGCAGCTCACTGATATAGAAACCGTATTGCGCAACAGCAATCCCTACCTGCGGGTACAGGCGCTGGCGGCTATGCCTGCCGTGATCACACCGCAGCAGGCCGGCAAGGTGCTGGAGCTTATTACTCCCCTGCAGCAAAGCGTATTGCAGGCGCCTTCCATTGCCATGCTGCTGCCTTATCTGAAGCCGGTCAATCCTGCTGCCGTATCACAGCTGCAAACACAACTGCTGCACACCTATCCCAACGACAGATATGTAGCAGATGCCCTCATTGGCAATATGAGCGGTCATGAACAGGAGCTGCTGGACCAGGTGATTAAATGGAACCCGGACACTACGCTGATCATCAACCGCCGTTTGAAGAAAGTATTGAAAGACATTACTAACCAGCGCAATGCCCGCCTGAAGGAAGGCCTCGTAAAAGAATATCCCCGCGGCGCCATGATCTTTAAAACTGTTTGCCAAACCTGCCACGGTGCAGACGGCGAAGGGATCCAGTCGCTGGCCCCGCCCCTGAACCAATCCCAGTGGGTGAATGGTGATAAGAATAAGCTGCTTTCTATCGTATTATATGGCCTTAGCGGCCCTGTAGCCGTAAATGGTAAGGTGTACAAAGCGCCTGAGATCAGCGGTGATATGCCTGGTATAGGTAATAACGATGAGTTCTCTGATGGAGACATTGCCCAGGTGATCAGCTTTATCCGCAATGCCTGGAGCAACCGTGCAGAGAAGGTAACGGAGAAGGATGTACAGAAAGTACGGCAGCAGTATAAGGGAAGACAGAAGTCGTTTACGGCGGAAGAGTTGAAATAAATTTCACATCGCTCTCCCCGTCATTGCGAGGAGCCGCCCGGATGAAGCGGGGAGCGCGACGAAGCAATCTCTTGCGGTGGATTAATTGCTTTTCGTAAACGCAATCTTATCACCATATACCACATGATACTTATCACAAAATCCTGCATTCACCTCTACCACATACATCGCTTTCTTAAACGAAGGCAGGCTTTCTTCTGAAAGGGGAGTAGCATATTTCCGGACGGATACAATTTCCTTGTCCTCACCTACATAGATAATATCCAGGGAAATATAAGTGTTCTTCATCCAGAAAGACTGCTCTTCTGCTGTCTGGAAAATGAACAGCATACCCTGGTCGTCCGACATGGATTTGCGGTCCATCAGGCCTTTGGCTCTTTCATCGTCTGTCTCAGCCAGTTCCACATCTATCTTGCGGATGGTGTCATTGCTGGCCTTGCTGATGAAATACAATTCCCCTTCTTTGGTGAATTTAGGGCCTGGGTCCGTAACAGCAGTGGTGCCGGAAGCGGTATCTGTAGTAGCAGTAGTGGTGTTGGAGCTGCTGCCGGAGCGGTCGCCGCAGCCGGCTATATACACGCAAAAGGCGATGTTAAACAGCCATTTGGAACTAGTGAACAGCATTTTTAAAGGTCTCATGACCCTGAAGTTAGGAAAGTTTTATATTTTTAAGAACGTTGATCGCTGTACTAAAATTCCACGCATATGCATCGCAGAGATTTCCTAAAGGCCACTGCCCAGGCAGGCCTTACATATTCCGCGCTTCCCCTGCTTCCATCCTTAAAACGCACTGCCGCCTATAAACTGGCCCTCATTGGTTCCGGTTGGTGGGGCACTAATATTCTCCGCGCTGCATTGCAGCAGGGCGGCTGTAAGCTGGTAGCCCTGTGCGACGTAGATCAGCGCCAGCTGGCCGCTGCACAAAAGGAGATCAATACCCTCACATCAGACCGGCCCAAAACGTATACTGATTACCGTGAGCTGCTGCATAAGGAAAAGCCCGAGATCGTGATCGTAGCCACCCCCGATCACTGGCATCCCCTGATCGCCATCGCGGCCATGCAGCAGGGCGCTCATGTGTACGTGGAAAAGCCCATCTGTCACACTATCAATGAAGGTAAAGCCATGGTAAAAGCGGCCCGCCGCTATAACCGGGTAGTGCAGGTAGGTACCCACCGCCGGGTATCTCCGCATAATAAGTCCGGTATTGAATTCCTGCGCTCTGGTAAGCTGGGCAAGATAGGGATGGTACGCTCTTTTGTACATTACGGCGGCGGCGCCGGCAAGCTGGTACCAGACGAAGCGGCTCCCCCCGAACTGAACTGGGATATGTGGTGCGGCCCTGCTCCTTTAAGGGTTTATAATCCTTCCATACATCCGAAGGGCTTCCGCCAGTACCTGGATTATGCCAACGGGCAGCTGGGGGACTGGGGCATCCACTGGATGGATCAGATCCTCTGGTGGACAGAAGAAAAATATCCCCGCAAGATCTTCTCCTCCGCTGATCGCTTTATCAGGAAAGACAATACCGACGCGCCCGATACACAGAACGTGATCTTCGAGTTCGAGTCTTTCACCGCTACCTGGGAACACCGCCTGTATGCCGCCAATGAAGCTGAAAGGACTAATGTAGGCTGTTATTTCTACGGCACGGAAGGCACCTTTCATATGGGCTGGCTGGACGGCTGGACCTTTTACCCCGCCAATAAGAACAGCGCCATCCTCCACGAAGCGCCCAAGCTGCACAAACCCGATGATCAGAATATCCCTGAGCTATGGGCAGATTTCATGGAATCTGTTCAGCAGGGCCGCCTTCCTGTCTGCGATATTGCTATCGGGCAGCGTTCCACCAATATGAGCCTGTTAGGTATGGTGTCGTATAAGCTGGGCCGTAGTATAGAATGGGATGGGGAGAAAGAATTGATTAAGCATGATGAGGAAGCGAATAAGCTATTGCAGAGGAAGTATAGGGGAGAATGGGAGTATCCGGTGTAAGCTACCCACCTCCGCGTCATTGCGAGGCCCGTAGGGTCCTGAGGGGAGCCGGGCCGAAGCAATCTCTAAACACAATCTCCTAACACGATCTTCGCGAAGATTATGTTAGGAGATTGCTTCGTCGCCCCGCGCACTTCGGCCCTTCTGCTCCTCGCAATGACGGAGGAGATTGACGCGACCGATTGCGCGATTAAATGCTAATTATTTACCGCTTCCGGTTCGTCCGTATAATCTTTAATCTCATTATACACCGTATCCCTCTCCACCGGCCTTCTGCCCGCCTGCCTGATCAGCATCGCCAGCTCACTGGTGCTCAGTGAAGGATGCTGTTCTTCAGCGCCGGCCATGGAGTAGATCTTGGTGGTATCGTCAATGGTGCCGTCCAGGTCATTCACGCCAAAAGCGAGGGTAAGCTGTGCGGTGCTTCTTCCCAGCATAGGCCAGTAGGCTTTCAGGTGCTGGAAATTATCCAGGTACAAACGTGCAATGGCATACATACGCAGATCCTCTACGATGGAGGATTCCGGTATGTTCGACATTTCGTTGTCTTTGTTGCGGAACTTCAGCGGGATGAAGGTGTTGAAACCATGGGTTTCATCCTGCAGCTGACGCAGGCGTTCCATATGGTCGATACGGTGGCTGTAGTTTTCGATGTGGCCGTACAGCATGGTGGCATTGGTTACCATACCCAGCTGGTGAGCAGTTTTGTGTATTTCCAGCCATCCGTCTGCATCTACTTTATCATGGCAGATCTGTGCGCGGATCTCAGGTGCAAAGATCTCAGCGCCGCCGCCCGGCATGGATTGCAGGCCTGCTTCGTGCATCAGGCGCATGCCTTCTGCGGTGCTTACCTTGGCTTTGCGGAACATGTAATCCAGCTCTACTGCGGTAAAGCCTTTGATATGCAGGTCAGGACGGTGGGCCCTGATCTTGCGCATCAGCTCCATGAAGAACTCCATGTTCATCTTGGGATGCACGCCGCCTACGATATGTACTTCTGTAACCGGTTGGCCGTCATAGCCTTTTACAATGTCCAGCATCTGGTCTATGCTCAGTTCCCAGCCTTCTTCCCGGTTCTTGTACAAACGGGAGTAAGCGCAGAACTTACAGGCGAAAACGCAGACATTGGTAGGTTCTATATGGAAATTGCGGTTGAAGTAGGTTTTATGCCCGTGCAGCCGTTCTCTCACCTGGTTGGCCAGTGCGCCTACAAAGCCAGCTTCTCCCTTTTCAAACAGGATCAGCCCTTCTTCAGGCGTCAGGCGCTGCTGCGCCAGTACTTTTTCTCCTATACGTTTCAAGTCGGCGTCCAGGCTAGGTTGTTGCAGCAAGGTGGCTACGGCAGGATGGTCGGTTCGTCTCATTGTACTTTGATTATTTTAACGGTCTTTGCCCTGTTCCTGTAAATTAATTTCACAAAATAAACACCATTTGGGGCATTTACCAAATCAAAGGTGATGCGGTTGTTGCTGTCAAGGCCATTGCCGGTCTTGTAGGCAATGCGTTGTCCCAGCGTATTGTACAGGGCTACCCCCTCCAGGTCTTGCTGAGCGCCGTAGAAGGTGACGTGTACTTTGTCCTGCGTGGGGTTAGGCGTCACGGTAAAGCCCTGGTCCTTCAGGAAAGGATTGTCTGCTTTGGCAACGATGTTGATATTATCCAGGTATATATTGTTCTCGTAATTGGAAATATTCCTGAACACTACCCTGAACTGGCCGGATGGGATAAAGCGGGTAAGGTTCACGGAATCCCGGCGCCATTCGGCGGCGGTGGGCACAAATTCTTCGGAAGTGGGAATGGCATGGGTAATCAGGTTATAACCCCATTTACCATATACGCTGTCCAGTGTTTGCCCGCAGTCGGTAGTGATCAGCACCTGCAGGGAGTCCCAGGGCTCTGTGGAGCTCTGGCCGCTTTGTACGGCAGCCGCTACATCAAAGAACAGGAATACAGAGTCATAGCCCTGAACATTCACCACAGGCGAATAAAGATCATCTATCGCGCCGTTGCTGGCATATCCCAGGTTCCGCATCACGATAGACTGGCTGCTCTTGCTACCCGCGTCGCGGCTCAGTTCCCAGGTAAAGCTTCTGTCCGGGTTCCAGAGATCCCAGCCGCCTTCAGGCGGAAATACGGAGCTTTCAAATCCCTGTACCAGGGGCAGGGTAGCCGGTGTAAAGTAGCGGAACTCCGCCATGGCGGTATCGTTCTCCGGTCCCTCATCGGCTACGCCATTGGGAAGGGAGGTGTAGGCGGTGATGATATGTGTACCCGGACTGGTATTACCAGCCGGTAATGTTACGTTGGTTTGCCGCAGGCTGAGCAGGGTACCGGTCCAGTTATAGGTCTGAACAGGGCCGCCGTCTACACGATAAGTGATCTGTGCACTGCGCAGGGGCAGGGCGCCTTTATTTTTCAGTGCTACATTAGGCGTGAACCCGGCATCGCAGATCTGGCCCAGCGGCGTATTGATGCTGGCTACGGCAGCGTCGTTGCCCAGCAGGTTCACGGGTGTGCAGCCGTCAGAGCTCAGCAGCGAAGCGCGGATATTATCCAGCACGTAACGCATACGGGTGGCCTGGTCGGCAGTGAACAGATGCATACAGGCATCATCTGTGTAGTCCATATAGTTCATGAACATGATGCCCGGAGAAGTGCCGGAGCAGACATCAGTCTTGGGAAAAGTGGGACAATGATAGGTCTGTGCGCCCTGTAGCGGCGTATCATCAATACCATCGTCGCTGGTGCAGCGCGGAGTGCTGCCGGTTGGGCCGGAATCATCTCCCCAGATATGGCGCAATCCGAAGTAGTGGCCTATTTCATGGGTGGCGGTGCGTCCTCCATTGAAATCGCCGCTGGCGCTGCCGGTGGTGCCAAAGGCGCTGTACAGGATCACTACGCCCTGTTCTGCAGCGGGAAAGGTATTATCCGGCGGGGTGGCTACTCCCAGGTATCCGCCGGAAAGGTCGCATACCCAGATATTGAGATAGCGGCTGGCATCCCAGGCATCGGAACCGCCGGAGGCGGAATATTTTACTTCATAAGCGGAATTGAAGCTGGCGTCAAAGGCCTCGTGTGTAGTGCTCACGCGTACAATACCGGTTGACGGATCTCCATCAGGCGTACGTTGTGCGAGGCAGAAATTGATGCCTGAATTACCGATCAGCGCTTTCCACACAGCCGGTACGGCGCTGGTATCCGGGTTAGTACCTATATAGTCTTCATTCAACACGGCCAGCTGTGAATATACCTGGTCATCCGTCACAACAGATGGATTGGGCAGTACAATATGCACTACCACCGGGATGGTCACAGTAGGTCCTGCAGTTACACGAAAAAGCTGTTGTTGTTTGCTGCGAAGAACGCCGGACACCATTTGTTTTTCTATGGCGTCGCGCTGCAGCTGTAATGAGGGGAACTTCCTGATCTTGTTACGAATAGCATCTTCCGTAGCGCAGGTACGTTGGGCCTGCACCGGTAAGAGGTAGACTAAGCATAGGAATACGAGGGTAAACGTGCGCAATAGTTTCTGTTTTTTAGGTTACTATCTACTTAATACAAGATACAACGCAAAACGGGAAACATGTATTATGAATCGATGAAAGAACAAAGTTTGACGTTTGACTTCAAACCTCAAACTACATTAAAGCCCCTGCAATACACCCGCACATCAAACACGCTATCGTTCCGCCTATCAGGGCTTTCACGCCCAGCTCCGTCAGGTTTCTCCGCTGGTTAGGCGCCAGCTGGCTGATACCACCGATCTGTATACCAATAGATGCAAAATTGGCGAAGCCGCAAAGAGCATAAGTAGCTATCAGTAAGGATTTGGGATCCTGTATCACATGAGCGGCTTTCATTTTGCCAAGGGTGATATATGCAACAAATTCGTTCAGGATGGTCTTTTCGCCCAGCAGCTGCCCGATGGCGATGATGTCCCGCTGTGCCACGCCTATGAGCCAGGCCACGGGTGCAAATACATAGCCCAGGATCATCTGCAGGGAGAGCTCGCTATAGCGTCCGCCGGTCATACTGGCGATCTGCGGGTTCAGGTTGGTAATATCGCCTACCCATCCCATCAGGGCATTGGCTACATACATCAGGGCGGTGAACACCAGCAGCATAGCGCCTACATTCACCGTCAGCTTCAGGCCGTCTGTAGTGCCAAGCGAGAGCGCGTCCAGAAAGTTATCACCCAGCTTTTCCTTGGGAACCTTCAGCTCCTTGGATACGATCTCTCCATGTGTTTGGGGGAATAATATCTTGGAAACCACGATGGCCGCCGGCGCGCTCATGATAGACTGGCTGAGCATGTGCAGGGCAAAGTAGTTCTGCTGCACAGGATCAGTGCCGCCCAGGAAACCAACATAGGCGGCCAGTACACTGCCGGCCGTATTGGCCATACCGCCGATCATGATACACAGTATTTCAGAGCGGGTCATCGCTTCCAGGTAAGGGCGGATCATCAGCGGCGCTTCTGTCTGGCCCAGGAAGATGTTGGCAGCGGTAGAAAGACTTTCCGCACCGGAGATCTTCATTTTGTTCAGCAGGTAGGCAAAAACATAAACGATTTTCTGCAGTATGCCCAGGTAGTACAGGATGGAGGACAAGGCCGCAAAGAAGATGATGTTAGGCAACACCTGTACAGCGAAGATGTACGCCCAGTTACCACTGGGATCGGCCAGGTTGCCGAAGATGAATTCAGTGCCTTTGTGGCTCAGGTTGATCAGGTCCACAAAAGAGCCGGATACCTTCGATAATATTACCTGGAAAATATCTGAAGGGCACAGTTTGGCATATACGGAAATGGTGAGCAACACGCAAACGGCGAGTATCGTCCATTTGATGATCTCTATTTTGTCCCGTTTGAACAGTAGCCAGAACAGGAACCAGATACCGCAAAGGCTGAGGGTAATAGACAGCCTGGTGAGCGGGTATTCTCCGCTGCGTACCACCCCGAAAAAGAACACCAGCAGGGAAGCTACGGCCAGCCCTATACTCAGTGCATCGGCTTCCACCGGCTTTTCTTTAATGCGTTTAAAGCGGTTGATGATCACATAGAGCACGATCCCGCCAAAGGCCAGCCAGAATACCGGCTGGTCGCCTACCCGGGTGTTCAGCACCCCCATGGCAAACATCACCTGGGCGAAAATGCCCATCCCTACCAGTTTCCAGTCAATTGCCCTGCGGTTGTTGCTGAGCAGGAAACAAACGCCTACCAGGAAGATCATGCCTAATCCCCCGCGCAGCAGGTTATATAAATGAAATGACATATTTAGATAGATTACAAATAAGCAGCAAATAAAATGGAAAATACGCTATTCAACAATTAGTTGTTCATATATCATATATTTGTTTTATTTGGAAACATTGGCTATTTTCGCCCCCGTAATATCACAAGAGATATATTAACCCTTACCTAGAATGTACTTATCCCTTACCGTAGTGCTGTACTGTACCGTACTATGTTATGTAACCCACAAGTATTTGTCCGGACGATCTTTATCGCGCCCGGTATCCTTTACGCAAATACTGCTGTTTCACCTTTCAATTCTAAACTTAAATAATATACGAATGAAGAGAACATCTACTTTGATGCCTAAGCTGTCATTAGGCCTGGCTTTCATGCTATTTGCCAGTCTGGCAGCTAACGCCCAGGGATGGGTGGGAGACGGCACTAACAAGTTGTATCCCGTAAATAATGGATTGAGCCTTTCCCCGCTTTCCATTGGCATTGGTACCTCAGCTCCTTCAGAGCAGTTCCATACAACAGGATCTGTACGTTTCCAGGGGCTTACACAGAGCGATACCACGGTGCGTATCATCACCCAGGATGCAAATGGAAAACTGTACTGGAGAAGCGCAGGTTCCATCAGCGCGGGCGGCGGATGGTCACTGACCGGTAACGCCGGCACCAATCCTTCGTCTAACTTCTTAGGTACTACCGATAACCAACGCCTTGTTTTCAAGACCGCCAATACTGAAAGGGCTACCATCCTTTCAAACGGTAATGTGGGTATTAATACTGCAAATCCTATTAAGCTGTTACAGGTGCATAACGCTTCAGGAGAGGATAACAACATTTATGTGTCCGGTGGTTCACCATCCGTCTACTTTAGCCAGTCTGCCACCTTCCCGTCGGCTCCCTATTATACACCGATCGGCAGGATTGCGCTGGCCACAAGAACAGGCGCTCATCTCCGGACTGCCCAGGCAGGTGATATGGTAATGTTCGCCGCCACGCCTGGCGCCAGCTTATTGTTTGGCGCGGGTGTAGACAACACCAATAATGGTATTGAAAGAGTTCGTATCTCCGCAAATGGTAACCTGGGTATCAATACTATTGCGCCTACCGCCAGGCTGCATGCAAATGGTACCGTACGTTTCGAGAACCTGCCTTCCGGCTCCGGTGATGCCCTGGTGATCGATGCCAGCGGTAACGTTTATCGTGGCTCCGTTTCCGGTGGTGGTGGTTCTGATACCGCCCTTGCAGCCCTGCAGCAGGAAGTAAGCGACCTGAAAACGGTGATCGCAGCCATGCAGCAACAGATCAATGAACTGAAAGCCGGCGCTGTAAACATCAGCCCTTCAGGCGTTATCAATACCCGCCTGAATGTTGCGCCCAATCCGGCTGGCAGCGTTACCCGCATCAGCTACACCTATCCTTCTACCGTGAAAAAGGCTTATCTGAACATTTCCGACCTGAATGGCCGTGTAATTAAAAAGATCGACCTTACCGGCAACAATGAGAGTAGTGTTACCGTAGGTACGGATGCTTTCAACCGCGCAGGAACTTACATTTCAAGCCTGGAGCTGGATGGTAAGATCTCTGAAAGCAAAAAGGTGGTAATTACCCAGTAATCGCTTATCCGCTTAAATAAAAAGAGATACCCCGGTTAATAATTATAACCGGGGTATCTCTTTTTATTTACCGTTCGTTTATGCGATGGTGATGTCCTTATCCAGGTACACATCCTGTACTGCATTTAGCAGCGCCACGCCGTCTTTGAAGGGCCGCTGAAATGCTTTTCGCCCCAGTATCAAACCGGTACCGCCTGCACGTTTGTTGATGATGGCGGAACGCAGGGCCTCTGTAAGGTCTTTTTCTCCTTTTGATTCACCGCCTGAATTGATCAGCCCTATACGGCCGGCATAACCGTTCAGCACCTGGTAACGGCAAAGATCTATCGGGTGATCGGTGCTCAGCTGCTCATACATGGCCGGATGTGTTTTCCCGAATTTGACAGCTGTAAAACCGCCATTCAATGTAGGCAGTTTCTGCTTCACCAGGTCGGCCTGTATGGTGGCGCCCAGGTGATCAGCCTGACCGGTAAGATCGGCGGCGGTATGATAATCCTTCCCGTCTTTTACAAATGCTGCATTGCGGGTATAGCACCAGAGGATGGTAGCCATGCCTAGCCTGTGCGCCTCTTCAAAGGCCAGGGCGATCTCGGTGATCTGGCGGGACGATTCGGGACTGCCAAAATAGATGGTGGCGCCTACGGCTGCTGCGCCCAGGTTCCAGGCATTTTTGACGGAGCCGAACAGTATCTGGTCGTATTTGGTGGGATAAGCAAACAGATCGTTATGGTTGATCTTTACGATGAAGGGGATACGATGAGCATATTTCCTGGAGAACAGGCCCAGGTGGCCAAAGGTGGTGGCCACCGCGTTACAGCCGCCCTCTATTGCCAGTTTCAGGATATTTTCCGGGTCAAAATAGATGGGATTAGGACCAAAGGCGCTGCCGGCGCTGTGCTCAATATCCTGGTCTACCGGCAGAATAGAAGCATAACCGGTACCCGCCAGGCGTCCATGGTTAAAGATGGCAGCCAGGTTACGTAGTACCTGCGCCGAACGGTTGCTGCTCATGAACACTTTTTCAAAAAAATCCGGTCCGGGCAGATGCAGCTGTTCTTTTGGAATGGCCTTGCAGGTATGGACCAGCAGGTTCTGCAGATCATTTTCAGCGATATGCCGGCTGAGGGTATTGTCAAGCATGGAGTTACAATTTTGGTAACAGGAAGTTACAAAAATTACTGCATAGCCATTTTCTGCTTTACGCGCTGTAAGATCCTGTCTACCTGTGCTGAGGGGATCTTCACCGGTTGCTGCAGGATGATACGGCCCCAGTGCATCATCTCTTCCCGGCGTCCCTGCTGTTCATAAAAAGTGAAGAGCTGCATTTTGGCGCCAAAGCGGTTAGGTACCATGTACACCGCCTGCAGGTAGGTGGTCTCTGCGGATGCGCTGTCGCCGGCCAGCTCATAAGCTGCGCCCAGTTTAGTCAGCCAGGTGTTGGTAGGACGAAGGGCACAGGCTTCCCCTAAGATACGCGGCGCTTTCTCCCGCTCCTCCATCTCCAGCAGCATGCTGCCGTAGATCATCAGGAATTCAGGTTCTTTGCGGAAAGCAGGGTAGAGGTCTTCACCGGTTTTCAGCAATGCCATGCGGTTACCGGTCAAAGCTAGCTGCTGTGCTTCCTTTAGTCGTTGATAATCCTGGTAATGCCTGATGTAATGGGCATAATAGATCAACAGCACCAGCAGCGCAGGTATCAGGGCATACTGCCATCGCAAAAAGAGCAGGCTGATAGCCCCAACAGCCACGAACTGGTACAGCGGCTTTTCAAATACATGTGTAAAGCAGGCGGCGATCATGATGGCAACCAATTGTGCTATCGCGATATTGAGCAGCGGTGTAGTGCCTTTCCGTAAATTACGCGCAATGCCCAGGGAGATCAGCGCTACTCCCATCACCATGCCCGCTATCGCCACCCATCCGCCTTCTATGATCCACTGGAAATAATCATTAAAGGCAAAGTAGGTATTGTCTGCAGCCAGCAGTTCGGTAGTGCTGTATGTTCCTTTTCTGAAATATGCTGCCTGGTAATTGTTGTAAACAGCTTTGAAATTACCCCAGCCAATGCCTTGCGGAAAATGATCACGGCAAATGGTCGCCGATATTTTATAGATCAGCAGCCGGCCTTTACTGGAGCCTGTTTTTAACCCGATGGCCAATAGTAAAGGCAGCAATAATAAGAGCGCGCCTGTTATCCACAGCGTACGCTTTGACAGCTTTACAGCGGGGTGCAGGGCGATCGTGATCAGCAGTGCAAAAGTATACCCTGTTATAAAAGCACGATCGAGCGTGATCAGGGAGAATAGCAGGCAGCCGCTGCTTACTATCACCGGGATATGATCACCACCAAGCCTGTTGCCCGTTCTCATAAGTGAAAATACGTTCTTCATCACCCCTGGATAAATTATGCAGTTTATAAACAGTACCGGCAGGCACATCCTGGAAAAGCAATGATTGTTCAGTGGCCACCTGTTTGTTGGTCTTTAGCCATTTTTCGCCATCCCAGTAAAGCAGCTCGTAGGTATCGCCTTCCAGGATAAAGTTGGTATCGCTGCGGGGACAGTAACGGATGCGTTTAATGCGCTGTGGTTTGCCAAGATCAAGGCCTGCCCAGGATACGCCATTGCTGATGCCTGAGAAATAGGTTTCCAGCTGCCCGTCAAATACGTTCCGCAGGCCGGTGCCCGTCTCTTCGTCTGATACATCAGGGAAGCCAGTCACCTTGCCATGCAGCAGGCTGTCCCGCTGATCAAAGAACATCACTTCCGCAACGTTGGTCCTGATACCATGCGGCGCAATGAAGCGCACATAACGGAAAGCCCCGGGCGCATCTGTGAACGCTGTTTCCAGTTTGACAGGAACCTCCTTCACCGTAAAGAGGTTTACAGAATCGCTGAAATCAGCCTTATTAGCGCCCTGAAAGCGTCCGCCTGTCATGTCGCTCATATATTGCCGTGTTCGTGGGAAACAGGGGTATTTACGCAGCAATTGCATGGACTGCTTCCCGGATGGTCCCTCCAGGTATTGCATGCTGCCATCTTGCCGCAGGATAAAAGGCCTGGTGGCGGGGTAGTAGTCGCCCTGGTAATAGTACATCACCATGTACAGCAGGTTCCTGCCCATTTTGGCAAATCGTGTCTGTTTGTTTTTTATAGGCGCGTAAGCTTGTGCGGTCCAGTTAAAGGTGCGGTAGGTACAGATCACCGCGTAATCCCTGGGAATATCAAAGTCTTTGGTAAGCGGGATATCCAGGTCGCTCACTTTCGTATATTCTTCGGTAACGTCCCGCCGGTAGGTGTCGAAGAGAAATTCCGGCACCTGTGCCCTGGCTGCCGCATCACCGTTTTCTTGTGCTGCAAAGGTTTTGCGGTATACTTTACAAAAACGGTATGGAAAATTGTAAATGCCGCCAAATACGGCCGCGCCGGCATCAAAAGCAAAGCGTTTGCCATCCTCCTGCAATAATACCACCCATTGATGCCCGCGGTCAAGGTCGCCCCACATAGCCGTGTAATCTACTGCTGCAGGCACGCCATTGGCACGCAGGGCCAGCGATATGTATTGAGACAAATGCGCGCAGGAGCCCCTGCGGCCCTTTTCCATCTGGCTTACGCTCATGTCAAAAGGGTAGAGGCGCATGGTATTGTTGGTGCTGGCAAAGGCCCTGAACTGGCGGTTGAACTGCTCCGTGAAATCGTAGCTGTTCTTTGCCCGGGAGGTATCCCGCAGCATAGCGAAACGCCTGCGCAGCAGGGCATGGAAGAGCTCCGGTTTTTCATGGGCGGTACGGTAGGGCAGCAGGTATTCACAGAATTGTTCGAAGCTGAGCTGCCTGCACCAGGGACTTTCCCTCCAGGTTTTAAAGGAGGAATCTATATGAGCGATGAGGAAGGAGGAAGAAAGCGCCTGGTAATCCGGCAATTGTTCTGCCTCCTGCAAAGCAGGGCGGCTGCCGTATAAATTCACCAGCGAATCCCAGGCCTGCTTTAAGATAGGAGAGGTGATGGGCACTTTAACCCCGTTATGGTGCAGGGAATCCAGCACCCGGAAGATGCCGTCAAAATGCTCCACGGCCTCGCCCCCGTAAGTAAAATGCCCCTTCATGTTGCCGATCAGGAAGTAAGCCGCCCGGAGCTTTTCGGGTTCGCGCTTAAAGTGAACCAGCACTTTTTCCAGTTCGCTGCGGTTATTACCGGCCATTTCCAATACAGCATTTACACCGGGAGGCGTAGACTGACAGGATAAAAATATGATCGCGGAGAGTAAAAAAGGTAATGGGGATCGCATAGGTGGAATTATGATTCCAAGATAGCTATCTTTTTCATTTTATTAAAAAAATTACTTGCACGTATGCGCTTCATTTACTAGTTTCGCAATCGATTGCTTTGTGCCTCATCTGCCCCGTGTAAAGACTTAATAAATTCCCGTTTTTTCCATTTATCAAACCTATAAAATTAAGTTCCATTTTATGAATGTAAGATCCCCTATTACCTGGCTGCTTTTGCTGGGCTTTTTCACCACAGGTATTTTCATCGCCTGTCATAAAGAGGTGAATCAACCTAAAAAGGAGGAAGCGGTAAGAACAACCTTTACCGTCAAAGAAGCCCGGAAGCATTTCTACAAGCAGGTGCGCCCCGCCATGACCCTCCGGCAGCAGCGGCAGCAGCCGGGCAAAAACCTGGGGAAGTTGTACCCCATATGGGATAAAGCACAGACCCACGATGCCGGCGACTATCAGCTGGTAGAAGTACCCGCCTTTTATGAAAAGAAGCAATTAATGGCCATCCGCATGGCGCCCGCAGGCGATACCATCAGCAGAACCGCTCCTCCTTCCAAAGAGGAATTAGGCAATTTTGACCGCCTGGTGATCTATAAGTTCAACGACGGTACTATGATGGAAAAGATAGTGACCTATATGCCGGATGCCGGCTATATGGGCCGCCATCAGCATGACGCCAGTCACAACAAGCTTTGGGAGCTGGACAAGGACTTTTCCGGTTACCTGGTACACCGTAGCCTCGAGGGTGAACCGGTAATGGCGCTTAAAATGAAGAACGGCAAAATAGCGTCCTACCTGGATTATGCAAAAGCCGCCCGGAAACAAAAGGAGAACGCTAAATGGATCGAGACATGCACTACGAAATATGTAAGCATCGGATGGATGACCGTATGTGTTACCCGGATAAAAGATGAGCCGGGCCAGGGGATGATTATATACGAAGAGTGCCAGGGCCTGGAGGTTTTTGAAGAAGTAATAAATTGCTGGACGACATGGGAAGATGATAAGCCGGATTGCTGGCAAACCCCCGACGCGCCGGGTTGCCCCCAGCCTCCTCCTGTTGGTGGCGGCACGCCTCCTACTCCCTGCGGCGGAGACAATCCCCCTTGCCCCACTACCGGCAATCCACCGCAGCCGGATGGCGTGATAGTGCCGATGGCAGCAGACCCCATCCTGGACATCAGCGTTTACCTTGGTGTTTTTGACTATACCAAACCGGTAAAAGTGATCATCCGTACCTCCCAGCCCGTTCCGGGAACCAGGGAAGTATTCAACGGCGCCGACCTGGGTCATACATTTATCACCTTTGAGCAAAACCGCAGCTTCGGTCTTGTGCGCAGAACAATAGGCGCACATCCAACCGAGCCTTTGTCCCTGACAATGCCAGTGTCGCCCGTGCAGTTGGGAAATGATCAGTCGTATGGCTCTAATGTGCAGCTGGAAGCCACGATTTCCGGTGCGAAATTCGGGGAGGTATACCAGGCGATCAATTATTTCAGCCAGGGTAATTTTGAGATCAGGGGTACAAATGCACATTATCTGGGTTACCAGGTGGCCTATGTTGCGGGCTTTGGGGTTCCTGAAACAATGGGAACGCTGGCAGGCCTTCCCGCATGGAATGCCGGAGATTTCGGCGAAGATATGAAAGCAGCAGGCGGGGTGGCTGTGCCAGGCTATCCATTACCCAATCTCAATTAATCATCTGACAACAAACAATAAAAAAGCTCCGGGACTTACATCCCCGGAGCTTTTTACTGTCCGTTGTTAAAATCTTATATTACAGGTGTGACTGAATCTTCTTTTCCAGTACTGATCTGGGAGCAGCGCCTACCTGCTTGTCAACTACCTGGCCGCCCTTGATGAACAGGATGGCAGGGATGCTGGTGATACCATAGTTGATGGACAGCTGAGGGTTCTGGTCCACGTTTACTTTACCTATATTTACTTTTCCGGCATAATCCTTAGACAGATCCTCAATTACCGGCCCTATTGCACGACAGGGACCGCACCATTCAGCCCAGAAATCGATCACACTCAATTTCTCGGAGCTTAATACTTCTGTCTGGAAGTTGGAATCAGTGAATTCTAAAGCCATTTTGATCTTTATTTTAAAGTGTTATGAGTTTTGTTTGTTTCAATGTTATCTTATCGTCAAATAACGATCCGGGTGCAAATTAGTGCTTTTCTGGCAGCTTACTTATTGGAAATATCTATGTAGGTATCGATATCCGGCTGTTTTGTCAAAAACTGCGCCAGTTCGTCATTCATCTCGATATGCCGGTTAAAGGTGTGCAGCTTGACAGCCAGGTCGTTATCCCGGTCTATCAGCTGAAAGTATAGCTCGCTGGCCCCGGGATATTTCGCCGCATTATCGGTCAGGAAATCCACCACTTCGCGGGTAATGAACTTCGGCATGGTCACCAGGGTGATCTTTTTGGTATGCGCTTTCTTTACTTCCTGCAGCAGGTGCATGCCGTTTACCTTGAACTCATATTCCGCCTCGTTGAAGCGCTTGGGCTTGAAGCCGCCATTGAGATACAGGCAGAGCCCGGATTTGAAGTAAGGGGCAAAGCGGATATAGTCCTCGCTCCACAGGGCAAATTCAAATTTACCGCTCAGGTCCTCTATCGTCATGATGCCAAACTGCCGGTTATTACGGGAGATCCTCTCTACGGCGCCGGTGACGTACACCGCCAGGCGGAAATTGCGTTCCTTGCCTTTGCCGCCGCCGCCAGGAGCCGTGATCTCCGCCTGGTATTCCACCAGTTCAGACACGGCATTCATGTGGTAGTACCTGCTTTCAAAGCGGTAATCGTCCAGCGGGTGCCCGGAGATATAGATGCCGGTTACCTCCCTTTCATTGTTCAGCTTCAGGATCAGCGGCCAGGGATCGCAGTTGGGGATCTTGGGCGGCTCTATATCCGGCAGCTCATCCATGCCAAACAGGCTGCCTACGGACTGAGAGCCGGCAGACACCTGGTTGCCGAATTTCACGATCTTGTCCAGCCCCGTGAGGTTATCATTCTCCGGTTTAAAGAAGTACTGGGCTCTGTGCAGGGCCGGGAAGCAGTCAAATGCGCCCGACATGGCCAGGGCTTCCAGTGATTTTTTATTTACAGCGCGTTGGTTCACGCGTTTGATCATGTCAAAAATGCTCTTATAAGGCCCATTCTGTTCGCGTTCTTCCAGCAGGTTCTCTATGGCGTTTTCGCCTACGCCTTTCAGACCTGCCAGGCCGAAGCGGATCTGGCCCTGCTTGTTCACGGCAAAGCCCTTGAAAGATTCATTCACATCGGGCGGTAATACGTCGAGGCCCATGCGTTTACACTCTTCCATGAAGAAGGTGATCTTTTCAATGTTGCTGGCGTTGTTCAGTACAGCAGCCATGTATTCAGCGGGGTAGTGCGCTTTCAGGTAAGCGGTCTGGTAGGCCACAAAGGCGTAGCAGGTGGAGTGCGATTTGTTAAAGGCGTAAGAGGCGAATGCTTCCCAGTCGGTCCATACCTTGTCGCACACCTTGGGATCATGGCCGTTCTTAATACAACCTTCCATGAACTGCGACTTCATCTTATCCAGCACCGCTTTCTGCTTCTTACCCATCGCCTTACGCAGTACGTCCGCATCCCCCTTGGAGAAGCCGGCCAGCTTCTGGCTCAGCAGCATCACCTGTTCCTGGTACACCGTGATACCATAGGTATCGCTCAGGTATTCCTCCATTTCGGCCAGGTCGTATATTACCGGCTCCAATCCATGCTTACGGCGGATAAAGGTAGGGATATACTCCAGCGGTCCCGGACGGTAGAGGGCGTTCATGGCGATCAGGTCATCGAAACGGTCAGGCTTCAGCTCACGGAGGTATTTCTGCATGCCGGGCGACTCGAACTGGAACGTACCGTTGGTTTCGGCTTTCTGGTACAGCTCATAGGTCTTGGCGTCGTCCAGCGGGATATAATCGATATCTATCTCTACGCCATGGTTCTTTTTGATCAGTTCCAGGGCGCCTTTGATGATGGTGAGGGTCTTCAGGCCCAGGAAGTCCATCTTGATAACCCCGGCGCTCTCGATAATGCTGCCCTCGAACTGGGTTACCAGCAGGTCAGAGTCTCTGGCAGTAGATACGGGGATCAGGTCATACAGGTCTTTGGGGGCGATGATGATACCCGCCGCATGGATACCGGTGTTACGCACCGATCCTTCCAGTACGCAGGCCTCGCGGAGCACTTCCCCGGCCAGGTCTTCGCCTTTGATCAGCTCGCGGAGCTTTTTCACGTTCTCGAGCTCTTCGCCTCCCAGGCCTTCCTTGTCGGAAAGGCCTTTTTCGCCGTCCAGCGGTGCATTGAAGATACGGTCCAGCTGAATGCCCGGTTTTTCCGGCACCAGTTTGGCCAGGGCGTTACTTTCCGGCAAGGGAAGGTCCATTACACGGGCAACGTCCTTGATACTCATTTTGGCCGCCATGGTACCGTAGGTAATGATCTGCGCTACCTGGTTCTTGCCGTATTTCTGTACTACGTAGTCGATCACTTTCTGACGGCCTTCATCGTCGAAGTCCGTATCAATATCGGGCATGCTCTTACGTTCCGGGTTCAGGAAACGTTCGAACAGGAGGTTGTATTTAATGGGATCGATGTTGGTGATGCCGATGCAGTAAGCTACGGCGGAGCCTGCCGCAGAACCACGGCCCGGGCCGATGAATACGCCCAGGTCGCGCCCGGCCTTGATAAAGTCGGATACGATCAGGAAGTAGCCCGCAAATCCCATGTTCTCGATCACCTGCAGCTCAAAGTTGATGCGCTCCTCAATATCCGGAGTCATCTCGGAGTAGCGCTGGCGGGCGCCTTCCATAGTAATGTGCCGCAGGTATTGGTCCTGTGTAAAGAACTCGGGTGGTATGGGGAAGTTGGGCAGCAGGATATCCCTTTTCAGGTCCAGCAGCTCTACCTTGTCCACAATTTCCTGGGTATTGTCTATCGCCTGCGGCAGATCATGAAAGAGCTTGGCCATCTCTTCGCCGGTCTTGAAATAGAACTGGTCGTTATAGAAAGCGAAGCGCTTGTTCTTGATGGCCACATCATCATCGGTGAACTCTTTGATAGAGGGGGTGCTTTTCTTTTCCCCGGTGTTAATACAGAGCAGGATGTCGTGCGCATTGGCGTCTTCCTGGTCTACATAGTGAGAGTCGTTGGAGGCGATGATCTTTACATTGTATTTGGCGGCGAAGCGCAGCAGCACCTCGTTCACTTTCTCCTGTTCCGGTATGCCGTGGCGCTGCATTTCCACGTAGAAGTCCTCACCGAAGATGTCCAGCCACCATTTGAATTCTGCCTCACCGGCCTCTTCTCCTTTTTTCAGGATGGTCTTGGGCACAGAGGCGCCCAGGCAGCAGGTAGTGGCGATTAGTCCCTGGTGGTACTGGAGGATCAGTTCCTTGTCTATACGGGGATATTTACCGTACAATCCTTCAATATAGCCCAGTGAGCAGAGCTTGATCAGGTTGCGGTAGCCCTGGTCGTTCTTGGCCAGCAGCACCTGGTGATAGCGGATATCTTTTTCTTCGCGTGTAAAAGCACGTTTATGGCGGTTTTCCACCAGGTAAAACTCACAGCCTACGATCGGCTTTACCTTCAGTCGTTTATCTTTCGGGTCTGCAGGGTTCAGTTTGTTATTGTATGCTTCTGCCACAAATGAGAACACACCAAACATATTACCATGGTCAGTAATAGCGAGCGCAGGCATGTTGTTAGCCATTGCTTTCTTATACAGTGATTTTATGTCTGCCGCTCCATCCAGCAGGGAGTATTGCGTGTGTACGTGTAAGTGGGAGAATTGCATAATCTTTGTTCAGCTTTTTGCCTTTAGCTGTTAGTTTCCGGCTAACAGTCGCTTGTCTCTTGCTGCCACAAAAATCCTACAATAAAAGTTTATTGCGGCATATATTTTTTCCACAAATGTGCGTTTAGCCTTCAAAACCCGCTGCCAATAGCTAAAAGCTAGCTGATAGCAGCTAACATATTATAAATAATTCAGTAACTTCGCGAAACTTTTAACTAACCGTTGCTAACTAATCGCTGCTTATGCAAAGAACCGGGCTTTATTGGATCACGCTTGTTATTGGTGTAACTGCACTAAGTTCCTGTGCGTCACTGAAAAAACCGGCTGGTACCAGGCCTGTAGCTGCTGATAATGGCCGCAAGGTGCAGTTCCTGGAGGGCATCACCCTCTCGCGCAGCAACAGCAGCGCGGCACACAGCGCAGGCCCTAATGCAAACATCAGCCGCAATATTACCATGAGCAGCGCCAACCTCGAAAACGCGCAGGCCTGGCAGTTCAAATATGCACAGCTGCTGGACATCGCCGTGGAGGATGTACGCAATTTCCGTCTCTACGGTTTTATAGAGGATTGGTACGGCACACCTTACCGTATGGGTGGTAAAAACAAAGACGGCATAGATTGCTCGGGTTTTGTAAATACATTGCTCTCCAACGTTTTTCAGCAAAGCTTTTCCGGCACGTCCGCACAGATGTACGAGCACGTAAAGAAGCTGAGATCCCGCAGCGATTTACGCGAGGGGGATCTGGTATTCTTCCGCATCTCCAAAAAACGGATCTCACATGTGGGCATTTACCTCGACAATGACCGTTTTGTGCATGCGTCCACCAGCTCCGGCGTGATGATCAGTGATCTCAACGAAGCTTACTGGAAAAAGTATTATGCAGGAGCAGGCAGGGTTAACTGATAATTCTTAATTTCTGCAACACGATACGGTACAAGCGGTCCACATCTTCGGATACCTTGCAGGCGATCAGGAGGATGGCAGTCAGCCCTACATACACCACTGACTGGAGCAGCGCTTCCATGAAAGGGTTCGATACCCGCACCAGGTAGTGAGCAATTAAATAGTTCACGAAAAGAATGCCAATGGCCAGCAGCGTACGCCAGTTAAAGGGTTGCATCTTAAATTTTACCCAGATAAAAGTGAAGCGCACAACGTTGAACAATACATAGGCAATGAGTGTGCCCAGCGCTACACCGTTGATGCCGAATTTTTTGATCAGCAGGTAGTTCAGTGGTATCAGCATCAATAAGAGGAATACAGTGGAAAGCAGATCTACTCTCCAGTACCTCGAAGTGGCAATGATCTGCGCATTTACTCCCGTACCCAGTTCCACCACTTTTGTAATTCCCAGTAACAGCAGCACTGTTTCCCCCTTCAGGTATTCAGGGTCCAGTTTGAAAATGTCGAAAGCATTATGAAGGTTCAGCCAGATAAGGCCGAAGAGGAAGCCCGCAAATATGAGCATGTTAATGGATGACTGCCGGTAGATACGCTCAATACGGCCCATATCTTTATCCTTCCAGGCTTGCGCAATAACAGGGGTAGAGATGGAAATAAGGCCCCGCTGCGGTCCTTCTATAACAGAGGTCAGATAGGACGAAAACGAAAACACTCCTGTATGCGTAAGGCCCAGCACACTACTGATCAGCAGTGTGTCGAAGGTTTTGGCCAGTATAGTGAAAAACGATGCCAGGAAGAAAAAAATGCCGAAGGGCAACATTTTCTTTGCCATTCTCCTGGTCATCACACTTGTTTTCAGCGTAAATGCGATCTGGTGCTTTCTTACCAGGTAGATGAGGAGCCCCAGTGAAGTAAATGCATACAGGAAAGAAAAAGCATTGATGAAACCCGTAAAATTGAATAGATGGAAAATGAACAGCAGGATAAAGAAAGTAGTTACCAGCCGCATTACCAGCTCTTTGAAAAAGTTGGTGGCAATGGAGGAAAAATGATTCCATGCCTGGGCTTCCAGCAATGAGAATATAAGGAAGAAAAAAGTGAAAGGGTAAATAACATAGAAGTATTGCACCAGTAAAGGTGAATTGGTGCCATATTTTTCTACAATGAGATCCTTGAAAAAGAAAGAAGCGATACAAAGTATCACAAACCCCAGCAATCCGATGAGCAGCATTTTCGCGAAAAGGTCCCGCTTTCCAAGCGGCAGGCGGTCGCGGTAATATGGGTAGAAACGGTACATAATGGGGATAGTCCCCAGGTTGGCCAGCGCAAAAAATGTTTGTCCGATATCAAAGATCACCCGCGTAAGCCCATACTGTTCAGGCGTAAAGTAATGGCTCGTAAAGAACCAGGTATTTAAAGCGCCAACGACAAATCCGGTATAGATAATGATAGAAGATACAATGCTTTGTTTCCTGATAATGCCCATTTTTCGCTTAGTTGGCTGTAAAGATGGCAAAAATCATGCATTATTGGAAAGTTCGTATTTTTAGCCCTTTAAAAATAATTCTGCACCGTAATATGATATCCGTTATCATCTGTTCTGCCAACGAGCGCCGTATTGAGAAGATCCGGGAGAATGTTGCTGCTACCATCGGCGTGGAGCATGAGCTGGTGATCATCACCAATGCAAAGGAGATAGGGGGGATCTGCAGGGGGTATAATGCAGGCGCGGGGCAGGCGGTATTTGATACCTTATGTTTTGTGCATGATGATGTTACGTTCCTTACACAAGACTGGGGACAAAAGGCCCTGGATCACTTTAAAGGCAAAACGCCGCCCGGCCTGATCGGACTGGCCGGCAGCCGCTATAAGAGCGCTGCCGTTTCAGGATGGGGCACCGGCCAGCCGGAATACGACTGCTGTAATATCTTCCAGGAAGACGCGCAGCAGGCCCGCCGCAGGGTATATCTGCATCCCCAGGCCGCCACGGTACAGCCGCCACCTACAATGGTGCCGGTTACCTCCCTGGACGGCGTATGGCTATGTATGCCCAAAGCGGTCTGGCAGGAATATCCCTTCAATGCAGAGAAGCTGCCCGGTTTCCATTTCTATGACCTGGATATCAGCTTGCGGGTAGGGCAACGTTATACAATTGGCGTAATATATGATATAGACCTCGTGCATTACTCTATGGGAAACTTTGGCGCCGACTGGATCCACCATGCCATCAACTATCACCGTTCCGTAAACCAGGTGCCGCTGCCCGCGCTGGCGCCCCTGGCTGCCGGCGAAAGGGTGATAGCAGGCGCGGAGCGGAAAGTGGCTACCTACTGGCTGAACCGCTTAATGAAAGAACCTATAGAAGGAAGGACAAGACGTAAATGGATAATGGCTACAGGAGCATGGAAAAATCCCTCTCTTTGGCCGGATGTGGCAAAAATGCTGCTTTATCCGCTTAAAAGAACATTATTGGAACGCAAGCAATGAATAATTACCCTGTAAAGATATCCGTATGCATACCCGCATACAAGAACCCGGAATTCCTGCTACGGGGCCTGGGCTCCCTGGCCAAGCAGGAATGCAGCAGCTGGGAAGTGATCATTACCGACGACAGCCCGGACGACAGCGTGTACCAGGTGGTGCAGCAGTATAAAGATCAGCTGCCGCTGCAGTACTTTCGTAACTCGCCGGCAAAGGGGATGCCGGCCAACTGGAACGAATGTTACGACAAGGCCCGGGGAGAATATATCAAGATCCTGCATGATGACGACTGGCTGGCGCACCCGCAGGCCCTGAAAAAAATGGCAGAGGCACTGGACGCCCGTCCCGATTGCGACTTCGTTTTCAGCGCCTTCAGTGATCATTACCTGCAAACAGGCAGGATAGTGGGAAGGCATTGCAGCGCTTTTTACCGTAACCTGCTGAAACAAACGCCTGTCAACCTTTTCCAGACCAATTTCATCGGGCCGCCCAGTGTGATCATGCACCGCAACAAGCCCGCCTACCGCTATGATGTGAAAACCCGCTGGGTAGTGGACGTAGATTTTTACATGCAGGTGCTGAGGGCCAATCCTGCATTTGTATATATCGATGAAGAACTGGTGAATGTAGGTATCAGTGGTGAACAGATCACGCGGGACTGCTTCCGCGTACGGGAAGTGGAGATACCGGAAAATTTCTACCTGCTCAGGAAAATATCCGTGAAGGCCCTGAACATTATCTATGTATATGACTTTTTCTGGCGTATGTTGCGCAACCTGGAGATCAGGAAAGAAAGGGAATTACGCGAGGCCGGCCTTGAAGGAGAGATCCCCGTACCCATACTGCAGATGCTGGCATGGCAACAACGCTTCCCCCTGTGGCTGCTGAAGATAGGAGTAGTGTCCAAGCTGCTCATGACAGGCTGTTATTTATTCCGTAAAAGGCTGTAATACGATATGGATCTTTCCATTATAATTGTCAATTATAAAAGCGCGGTGCTGATACTGGACGCTATCCGTACCGTTATAGAACAGACCACGGTCCTTACCTATGAGATCATCGTGGTGGACAACCACTCGCAGGATAACAGCCGGCAGCTGATCACGCAACAATATCCGCAGGTACGCTGGGTGCAAATGGACTATAACGCAGGCTTTGCCCGTGCCAATAACGCCGGTATGCGTATAGCCCTTGGCGATATGCTGCTGTTGCTGAACCCTGATACACTGGTGCTGGATCATGCGCTGGATACTTCCGTACAACGTTTCCGCGCTTCTTCCCATGCAGCTTGCAGCGTACAGCTGCTGAACCCCGATGGCAGCCCGCAGATCACCGGTAATTATTTCATGAAAGGAGGCCTCAACCACCTGCTGCCATTGCCTTACTGGGGCGCTGTATTACGCTGGCTGGGATATGCGCTGAACACCAAAGTACCCAATGTGCGGTCTGCTGAGACCGAGCAAACGGTAGACTGGATCAACGGCGCTTTCCTCATGGTAAAACGCTCTGCTATAGAGCAGGCAGGCATGATGGATGAGGATTTCTTCCTTTATGCAGAAGAAACGGAGTGGTGCAGCCGTATCAAACGCGCCGGTACCCTGGTGGTGTATGGCGATCTGCATGTAGTGCACCTGCAGGGAGAAACCGCCCAGGCCACCTTTGAAAGCAGCGATAAGGGATACTATGATCTCTACAGCCATAAGGGCTTGCAGCTGATGGTATCTAACCATTTACGGGTGCGTAAACAGTACGGCGTGGGATGGTTCTTTGTATTGCTGCTGAATTACTCTTTTGCCGTGCCCCTGGCTTTTATATGCAGTTTCCTGGAAAACCTCTTCCGGCTGCGTAACCCTTTCCGCTACTGGAAACGTCTCTGGCAGCTGGGCGGAAATGTATGCAGGCTATGGCTGTTAACGCCGAAGATCATACGTAACCAGCCTTATTTCTACAAACTATTATAATACGGATTGCATGATGGCGGCAGCTTCGGCTGCGATACGCTCATTGTCGTGATAGATGAAGAAGGAGGAGGGTGTTGGCGTTGTGATATCATCCAGTTCCTGCATACGGGCGGTGAATTGCTGCCAGTCGTTATCCGCCACTATCTTTAGCTTATTACCGCAGATAGCGGTATCCACTCCAATAGCGCCGCTTAGGGTAGACACTACTGTTTTATGAGCGGCCAGCGCTTCCAGCACTTTGGTTTTTACGCCACCGCCTTCCAGTACGGGATTAATGAATATATCTGCAGCAGCCAGGTATGCTGACGGTTTGTCAACGAAGCCGGTATAGATGATACGTCCTTCAGTACCGCTTATTTTCTCTATGATCTCCTGTGGAAGGCCTTTACCGCTGATCAATACTACGTAGGGCGATTTCGCCTGTTCCTTCAACAGCGGATCTATTTCATGAATGATCTTCAGCACCGCCTGCTGGTTGGGCAGGTAGTCTAATGCGCCATTAAAGTAATACAGGGTACTGCCGGGGGCGATGTTGTGCCGGGCACAGATCTCCGGGCGTATGGCGTTCTGGTCCGGTAAAGGATCCGGTGTGGAAATGCCATAGGGCGCTACGCTTACCTTGTGCGGCTTAAGCCCGTATTCCCGTATAGCGGCATCGGCATCGTCCTGGCTGATGAAGAAATTATGCTGCGCTTTACGGTGTATCCATTTTTCGTAGGCCTGTAACAGTGGCCACCACCATTTGCCCAGGGTACGCCAGCGGGCCGCTTCAATATTGTGTGAGTGCACTACATAGCCACGCCCTGTAAGGGTTTGCACCAGCAGGGCCAGCCAACCCATATAGGGATGCTCTATATACAGCAGCTGTATATTTTTCTGCCGTACCGCTTTTGCAAGGGTACGGCAGCTGAAAATGTTCAGGTAACGGAGGCGGCTGCTGCCGAAGGCTGTCCACAACTCATAGGGCAGGGGGCCCTCCGGCTGGTTGGCTGGCACAGACGCGATGGTAAGGCGGCAATACCGCGCAAGATGAGCAGCAAAATTGGCGATGAATATTTCACCTCCTTTCCTGGCAGGCAGGTATTTGTAAGGTGCAATGCCCATTACGCGCATCATGCGGCAACTGGTTTTTTCTGCTTCCGCTGATGGATGATAATAATGATAAAACCGCCGATCACCAGCGCCATCATCACGAGGTAGCTGCCGGCCGCCAGTTTGATACCGGTATAGTAGGAGCTTGGTTCAAAGCGGAACTCTACGGTATGTTTACCAGCAGGTACCAGCATGCCTCTCAGCACATAGTTCACCCGCGCATAAGGCGCCGGCTGGCCGTCAATAAAGGCTTTCCAGCCTTTCTCATAATAGATCTCCGAGAACACGGCAAATTGCGGTGCGGCCGCGTTATAAGTGTACGAGATGGTATTCAGGTTATTGGCTACCAGCTGTATGGTGGCGGCAGAATCGTATGCAGGCTCGCCTTTTACATCCGTTTTGTACCGTTGATCTATTACCACGGTATCTTTTGGATGGAAATTGTCCAGCGCTTTCATTTCCGCGTCCGCATTGGGCACCCACTGAATATGTTTTACAAACCAGGCATTGCCCAGCGCTTCAGGATTGCGTTGCGCAACAGGCTGGCCGTTGGGGCCGGGCTGTATCACATACTTGGTGTTCAGCATATTGAGCACCTGTATATTGTTCTTGCTAAGCTGGCGTTCTATCAGGTCTACATATAGCTGCAGCTTGGCTGCATGATAACCGCCTACGCTCTTGTGGAAGTAAGAGGTCATGGCATCGTTGAAAGGCCCGCTCGGAGCAGTAAGATTAAACACGCGATAGTACGGGTCCTTATCCTGCAATATTAACTTGTCGGCTTCCGAAGGCTGGAAGGGGTTACTGTACGCGGCTTCGTCCATGAAGTCATCTGAGCTAAGGTAGCGGCGATCTACCTGCAGCAGGTCAAACAGCACCAGCACTGCCAGTGCGCCTGTCAGTATTTTGGCGTTCAGCTTATCTTTCAGGAAGAACCACAGGGCAATAAAGGCAAGACCGGCCAGTACGATGGAGCGAATTACGTCGTTACGGTACAGCACTGCCCTGTCTTTCCGCAAAGCGCTCATCATAGTGTCCACGATCTGCGTGTTGCCCTGGAACATTTGTGTCCACTGGGCCTGTACCTGGTTATCTATACCGGGTCTGGCCGGGTCATTGGAAAGGTTGGTGAAGGAAAGGGTGCCGGACATTACAAAGAGCAATACCAGCAGGCCGCCTATTGCAATACCGCTCCATTTGAGCTTTTTCACCAGCTCTTCTTTAGGCAGCTGTCCGTTGACCAGTTCATGCAGCCCCAGTACGGCCAGTAAGGGAAATGTAAGCTGTGGCAGTATTAGCGCCTGCGCCGGTGCGCGGAACTTATTATAGAAGGGCAGGTGGTCAAATATAAAGTAGTTGAAAGCGGCAAAGTTGCTGCCCCAGGCCAGGAGTATGCCAAGAATGGCGATCCCGAGGATCCACCACTTATGCCAGGAGCGGATAATGAACATGCCAAAGACAGCCAGCAAACAGATTACCACGCCCAGGTATACAGGACCGGAAGTACCCAGCAGCGATTGGTCGCCCCAATACAAAGGCCAGTGTTGTATGGCCTGTTCCGCCTGTGCGGCGGGTACGCCGATGTTGGTCAGCTCTTTATAGGTCTCAGAACCGGTGCCAAGCTTGCCGCCGGAGCTGCCTCCATAGATATCGGGGGCTATGAGCGTGAGTGTTTCCAGCTTGCCATAGCTCCACTGGAAAGCATAACTTTTATCCAGGCCGCCGTTGCTGCGCTCTTCTGCCGTTGCAGTGGGCAGGGGCGTCAGCTCTGATTTACCGCCGCGGTTGCTGGCATGTGAATATTCGTAAGTGGTCCACAACAACATGGCGTTGGTGCCCACCCCGAGCAATATAGCGCCTATCAGTACTGCCGCGCTCACGATCAGGTGTTTGATCTGTTTTTCACGTATACAGTACACCGCATAGGCGATACCGATAATGCCCAGTATAAGGAAGAAGTAATAAGTGACCTGGAGGTGATTGGCGCCTATCAGGCAGCCGAGAAAGAATGCCGTAATACCGGCGCCCAGAACGTACTCTTTTTTTACTATCAGCATAATACCGGCCAGTACGGCAGGCAGGTAAGCCATTGAAAGCATCTTGGTATCATGGCCGGTGGCAATGATAATAGGAGAGTAGCTTGCATAAGTATAAGCCACGGCCCCTATAAAGGCTACCCATGGCCTGGCGCCCAATACCACGCAGAGCAGATAAAAACAGGCCGCTGCCAGGAAAAGCACATTGATAGGTTTGGGCAGTCCCAGTGTGATCAGCACGGGCAAAAAGCTGCCAAACTTGTAAGGTGTTTCAGCAGAGATCTGGTAAGTAGGCATACCCCCGAACATGCTGGTGGTCCACAATGACGGCACCTCATGGCCGGCTTTTTTATAGTCGGTTGACTCTTTTGCCATGGCCTGCCATTGCGTAACGTCTGATTGGCTTAATACCTTGCCATCGAGCGCTGGTTTGCAATACAATATGGCCAGTATTGCCAGGGCTGCAATAGCAATTGCATGTGGTAGGGCCGCCTTGAGCCAGTTATTCTTCATACTTATGGTCAGCTTTTTAAAATAAGATAAGAAGCAAATATATTATTTTACGTGTTGTTATATATAATTTTATGTCATGCGCCTGGTTAAATTTTTGTTGAAATTCGTATTTATATGCAATCTTTGCTACCTAGCAGGGTGGTTGTTCCGGATCACAGAACAGAGCGAACGTTTTGCAGGGATTGTTAAGCATGTGATCGTACTGGGCTATATTGTGGCGCTGCCGGCTAATATCCTTACCAGCCTGCTGGCCATTATACTGCTGGTGGCCCGTAAAGTAAGCTGGGCAGAGCTGCCGGGTTATTTACTTATCCTGAACCTTATAATATTGATTGTTCAAATACTGGTATGATCACTAATATCCTGAAAGACAGACCCACAAAACTATTTGTCATCTTTTCCTGTTTTTTTGTGGCTAATGCGCTGATAGCAGAATGTATAGGAGGAAAGATCTTTTCCCTTGAAAAGCTGCTGGGACTGCCTATCCACACCTTCACCATTTTCGGGCAGAGCGGCCTATCGTTTAATCTTACCTGTGGGGTGCTGTTATGGCCACTGGAATTCATTATGACAGATATTGTGAATGAGTACTACGGGCCCAAAGCGGTGCGCCGCATCTCTTATACAGCTGTGGCCCTTATCTCATATGCCTTCCTGATGTTTTACCTTGCCATCCACGTGCCCCCGGCTGATTTCTGGCTTGGCATGAATGAAAGCAACGGTATTCCCAACTCCCAGACAGCGTTCTCCGTGATCTTCGGACAGGGCATGTGGATCATTTTCGGCAGCCTTTCCGCTTTCCTGGTCAGCCAGATCGTGGATGTAACTGTGTTCCATCGCATTAAGCGGCGTACGGGCGAGAAAATGGTATGGCTGCGCGCTACCGGTTCTACCGTAGTGTCCCAGCTTGTAGACAGCTTTATCGTATTGTTTATCGCGTTCAAACTGGGGAGTAACTGGACATGGCAACAGGTACTGGCGGTTTGTTTGGTGAATTATACTTACAAATTTACCATGGCCCTCCTGTTAACGCCGGTGATCTACCTGGCGGAAAAGCGGATAGAAGGCTACCTGGGCAAGGAAACCACCGCCAGCATGAAGGCCGCCGCCATGGGGAAGGAGGATTAGGGAACAGTTTTTGTAGAGTTCCAGGCAAATTGTTCAAATTCAAGTCCGATTTTAATTCATCTTTGAAGAAAATATACAATAACAGATAGATTGTAAAACATGAAAGTGGTAATATTCGCAGGAGGCCTGGGCACCCGCATAGCAGAAGAAACGGATGTCCGCCCCAAACCTATGGTAGAAATAGGAGGGAAGCCTATATTATGGCATATCATGAAGATCTATGATCATTATGGCTTTGATGATTTTATTATTTGTCTCGGCTATAAAGGTTATGTGATCAAAGAATATTTTATGCACTATTACCTGCATAATTCAGATATTACCATTGAACTGAGCAGCAATAAAACAGAGGTGCATTTTACTAACACAGAATCTTTTAAGGTAACGCTGGTAGACACCGGACTGCCTACCAAAACAGCGGGCCGCCTGAAACGGATCCAGCAATATATCGGCAATGAGGATTTTATGCTGACCTATGGCGACGGCGTATCCGATATTGATCTGCCTCATTTACTGGAGTACCATCGCGCTCATAATAAGATAGCCACCGTATCAGCTGTACAGCCGGAAGCCCGCTTTGGCGGTATGGAGCTGGCGGAAGACGGCACGGTGAAGTACTTTAAGGAAAAGCCCAAGGGCGATGGCAAATGGATCAACGGCGGTTTCTTTGTACTGAAACCAGAAGTGTTCAATTACCTGGATGGCAATATGGATGATGTGATGTGGGAGGATAACCCCATGGAAAAGCTTGCGAACGACGGAGAGCTGGTGGCTTACAAGCACCACGGTTTCTGGAAATGTATGGACGCACTCAGGGATAAGATAGAACTGGAATCTTTATGGCAAAACGGTCAGGCGAAGTGGAAAGTATGGTAAGCTTGCAAAATATCGCTGAGCACTACAGGAATAAAAAAGTGTTTGTAACCGGGCATACCGGTTTCAAAGGCGGCTGGCTCACCGCCTGGCTGCATGCGCTGGGCGCTGAAGTAAGAGGATATGCACTGGCCCCGGAATATGAGCAGGGTGTTTATGAATATATATGGCCAGCGGTGAAAGGGGAAAGCATTATTGAAGATATCCGGCACACTGCGCCCTTGTCTGCTGCCATCCGTTCTTTTCAGCCGGACTATGTATTTCATCTCGCGGCACAGCCGCTGGTGAGGCGCTCTTACGAAATACCTGCTGAAACATTTGACGTAAATGTAACCGGCACCGCCAATGTGCTGGAAGCGGTATCTCAGTTACCCGGCCCCTGCACAATGGTGGTGATCACCACAGATAAAGTATACGATAACAAGGAAACGGACGTGCACTATAAAGAAAGCGACGCGTTGGGTGGATATGATCCTTACAGCGCCAGCAAGGCCTGTACGGAACTGGTGGTAAGCGCTTTCAGGAACTCCTTCTTTAACATCGCCGCCTGGGATAAGCATCACAAGGCACTGGCCAGCGCAAGGGCCGGCAATGTGATCGGCGGAGGCGACTGGAGCAAAGACCGTATTGTACCGGATATCATCCGGGCTTTGAGCGACGGCAAAACGGTAGAAGTACGGAACCCCAGGGCTGTAAGGCCCTGGCAGCATGTACTGGAGCCCCTGGGCGGCTACCTCTTGCTGGGCGCATTGTTACGGCAACAGCCGGGGAGGTATGCACAGGCTTACAATTTCGGGCCGCAGCCGGATGACCACCTGCCGGTAAAAGCCCTGGTGGAAGAAGCCATAGCCGTATGGGGCAAGGGCGAATGGCAGGATATTTCCAGTCCCGGTCAGCCGCATGAGGCCACCCTGCTGCAGCTGGATATTACCAAAGCCATGCAGGAGCTGCAATGGGCGCCAAGGCTCAGCGCCGCCGAAGCCATCGAATGGACCGTAAACTGGTATAAGCAGCCGGCCGCCGACAGGCAGGCTTATACTTTTCAGCAGATACAAGCATACATGAACCTGGCGCAGCATGAAATTTCAGCAAACACCATTACAAGGTAGTTATATTATCGGCCTCGATGCTTTTGAGGATCACAGAGGCTGGTTTGCCCGTGTGTATTGTAAGGACGAGTTCAAAGCAATAGGGCATGAAAAGGAATGGGTGCAGCTCAATCATTCCTTTACACGTAAAAAAGGATCGTTACGGGGCATGCATTTTCAATATCCCCCTTTCCGGGAAATTAAAATGGTGCGCTGTATCGCCGGAGCAGTATACGATGTGATCATCGACCTGCGCAAAGGATCGCCTACATTTTTACAGGCAGCAGGCGTAGAGCTCTCAGCGGCCAATAGGAAAATGCTTTACATACCGGAAGGCTTTGCACACGGTTTTCAAACGCTGACAGATGATTGCGAGCTGCTGTATCATCATTCGGAATTTTATACACCGGGCAATGAAGGCGGGGTTCGCTATGACGATCCCAGGGTGCAGATCAGCTGGCCTTTGCCTGTAACAGATATATCAGACAGGGATCGTGCGCATCCTTACCTGACAGAAGACTTTAAAGGAATTTAAACTATGCAATGCAGATTTTGTAAAACGGAATTAGAGCACGTATTTATAGACCTGGTAAATTCTCCGGCGTCCAACTCTTACCTGAGCGCTGAGGCCTTGAATGAACCGGAGGTATATTACCCCCTGAAAGTATTTATCTGTCACCAGTGCTTCCTGGTGCAGGTTGACGAATACAAGAAATCCGATGCCATCTTCAATAGTGAATATGCGTATTTCTCTTCCTATTCCACCACCTGGCTGGCGCATGCAAAGAAGTATACGGAAGCGATGATCGAACGCTTCGGCTTTTCATCCGCTTCAAGGGTGATAGAGATCGCCTCCAACGACGGATACCTGCTGCAGTATTTCAAAGAAAAAGGCGTACCGGTGCTGGGTGTGGAACCTACCGCAAATACGGCAGAAGTGGCGAAGGGAAAAGGGATAGACACCCTCGTAGAATTCTTTGGTACCCAGCTGGCGCAAAAGCTGGCCGAAAAAGACATCAAGGCTGATCTGCTGCTTGGCAATAACGTATTGGCCCACGTGCCCGATATTAAAGATTTTGTTGCCGGGATGCAGCTGGTGCTGAAGCCTACAGGCGTGATCACCATGGAGTTTCCTCACCTGATGCAGCTGGTAGATAATAACCAGTTTGACACGATCTACCATGAACATTTCTCTTACCTCTCTTTTTATACTGTAAAGCAGCTGTTCGAATCCGCAGGCCTTGAAATGTTTGATGTGGAAGAGATCCCTACACACGGCGGCTCCCTGCGCATTTATGCAAAGCATAAGGCAGACGGCAGCAAAGAGATCTCTCCGCGTGTGGCCGCCCTGCTCGAAAAAGAGAAAGCCCGCGGTATCACCAGCCTGGCCTATTACCAGCACTTTCAGCAGAAAGCCCTGGGCGTTAAGCTGGCGCTGCTGGATTTCCTGGTAGTACAGCAACGGGCAGGCAAAAAAGTGGCCGCCTATGGCGCCGCTGCAAAAGGCAACACCCTGCTCAACTACTGCGGTATTAAAAATGACCTGATCAGCTTTGTGGTAGATTCCAATCCGCATAAGCAGGGTAAATACCTGCCTGCCAGCCACATTCCTGTGGTGAACGAAGCGCACCTGAAAGCAGAAAAGCCGGATTATGTGATCATCCTTCCCTGGAACCTGAAGGAAGAGATAAAGGACCAGCTGACATATATACGGGAATGGAATGGCAAATTCGTAGTGCCTATACCTTCATTACAGATTGATTGACGTGCTATGAAGAAAAAGGTGCTTGTAACCGGTTGTACAGGGTTCATAGGAAACCATGTAGTTAAACGGCTGCTGCAGGAGCCATGCGAGGTGATCGCCACCTCTGTGCATGAAGCAAAGGCAAGGCAGTTTGACTGGTTCCCTCATGTCTCCTATATTCCTTTCAACCTGCATGAAACAGGCGATCCCGGAAACTACGCCGCATACTTCGGCCACCCGGATGCCGTCATTCACCTGGCCTGGGAAGGCCTGCCCAATTACAAGTCCTTATTCCATTTTGAAGAGAACCTGCCTGCGCATTACCATTTCCTGAAACAGCTGGTAACAGCGGGCATCACCGATATTACCGTAACAGGCACCTGTTTTGAATATGGTATGCAGGAAGGATGCCTGAGCGAAACCACGCCTGCCTTGCCAGGCAATCCATATGCACTCGCAAAGGATACACTCCGTAAATTCCTGGAAGCGCTGCAGCAACATCATCCCTTCGCATTCAAATGGGTAAGATTATTCTACCTCTACGGGTCTGGCCAAAATCCGAATTCCCTGCTGTCGCAGCTGGAGAAAGCAATTGCAACCGGCGCGCCCGAATTCAGGATGAGCGGAGGCGAACAGGTGCGCGATTACCTGCCCGTAGAACAGGTAGCGGAGAACATCGTAAAGATCGCGCTTCAGCAGCAGGTAACAGGCATCGTTAACTGTTGCAGCGGCACGCCCATAACGGTAAAAGCACTGGTTGAAAGATATTTACAGGAAAGGCAACAAATGATCCCGCTTGTGCTGGGATACTATCCTTATCCTGACTACGAGCCCATGAAATTCTGGGGCGATAATTCTAAACTCAAGGTAATTCTAAACAATCAAAACAATGAGCAAGTTAAGTGATCCCGTTGAGCAGTTCAGGGAAGAACGGAAGCAACGCATCCATTCTTACAGGAACGACACAACGTTGAAAGAGGCAGCTACCGCATTTAACGTGGCATCCAACAAGGCGCAATACTCCTACAACTTTTCCTGGATGGGAAGGCCTATTATCCAGTACCCGCAGGATATGATCGCCATGCAGGAGATCATCTGGGAACTGAAGCCGGACCTGATCATCGAAACCGGTATCGCGCACGGCGGATCGCTTATCTATTATGCATCGCTGCTGGAACTGATTGGTAAGGGAACCGTATTGGGCATCGATATCGATATCAGGGCGCACAACCGCGCGGAGATCGAAAAACACCCAATGTATAAAAGGATCAAAATGATCCAGGGATCATCCATCAGTGAAGAAGTAAGAGACCAGGTGGCGGAAATCGCCAAAGGACAGCAAACCGTGTTGGTATGCCTGGATTCCAATCATACCCATGAGCATGTGCTGGCAGAGCTGCAGCTGTATGCGCCATTTGTAACCAAAGGATCGTACCTGGTAGTGTTTGATACCATCGTAGAAGACATGCCCGGTGATTACCTGCCTGGCAGGCCCTGGGGCCCGGGTGATAATCCCAAGACCGCTGTATGGCAGTTCCTGAAGGAGAACGATGCTTTCGTAGTGGATGAAGCGATGGATGATAAGCTACAGATCAGCGTTGCACCGCAAGGATATTTAAAAAGAATAAAATAAATGAACGAACGTATCAGCTTACTGATCCCTACGCATAACAGGCATCCCTATCTGAAACGTGCGCTGGCTTATTACAGCGACGCGAAATTTCGTACCTATGTAGTAGACAGCAGCCCTCAGGCGTTTCACTTGCAGGAACAGCGGGACCTCGTCTACTATCATATGCCCGGCGTATCGCTGACCGGTAAAATAGCCGCGGCGCTGGAGGTGATCCAGACGCCATACATCGTTATGTGTGCGGATGATGATTTCCTGCTGCCGGAACGTATACTGGATTGTATGGACTTCCTGGAAGCCCATCCGGAGTATGCGTCTGTTGCAGGGAACAGTATCTGTTACAAAAAGAATAGTATCGCTTCCGGCAAAGTGGATTTTGCCGCTATGTATACCAGCCGGCTTTCGTACGAGGTGACAGATAAAGCCCCGCTGGACCGGATACGGGCTTTCTTTAACCCATACCGGGGCGCTTTTTATGCCGTGCACCGCACTGCCGTGTTGAGAAAGGCTTTTGAAGGAGCGGCAGGCGTGGTGAAGAACCTGTTCCTGAACGAATATCTGACAGCACTGTATCCCCTGGCTACCGGCGCCTTTGCAGAGTTACCCTTTCTGTTCCATATACGGGAATATGCGGATGATTCGGGAGATAAAACAACACCTAACCTGGATGCTATCTTTCACGACCCTGCCTTTAAAAAGGAGTACGATGGTTTTGTAGCGCATCAGGCTGCCCTGGTGGCATCTGTCGCCGGTCTTGCTCCGGCTGATTGCCAAAAGCAGCTGCAGGCTATCCTGGATGATTTTGCACAACAACATCTTGACGGCGCTTATAAGGAAAAAGCAGCACCCGAAAAAAAGCTGGGCAACATTGTACGACAGCTGCCGGTTATCGGGGATAAACTGATACAGGCTTACCGGAAATACCGTTCCAGCCAATCTTTACAGCTTTTTGTAAGAACACCTGGAGATGAAAAAAAGCTGGAGAAGATTGCTGAGTTGATACTTAGTTATCAGTAGATAATAGCCTCGGGTCTTCATCCCCGTCATTGCGAGGCTTTGTATCCTCGGGTCCTCATCCCCGTCATTGCGAGGAGCCGCGGAGGAAAATGAAGCAGGGCGCGACGAAGCAATCTCTTCACATAATCTCCGCGGAGATCCAACCAGTAGATTGTGTTAAGAGATTGCTTCGTCGCCCCACGTGCTAAGCCTTCGCAGCTCCTCGCAATGACGGGACTGAGGAGTCCCGCCAATCAAATATCTACTCCGTCCTCGGATTCTTCACCGCTGCACTACCTCCCGCCGGCGGATTTCCTGCCAGCTCATTATCCGGTACATCCCAATAATCCAGGAAGCCATATTCTATCGTTGCATTGGTATTGATATTACCGCTCCTGTCTATCACCACACAACCCGTTCTGCCACCTCCCTGAGATACAAGATTGATCACTTTCCACCTGCGTGCATCATAAAAAGAAACAGCCCGGAACGCCAGCGCCACTCTTCTTTCCCTGCGCAGCTCTTCTTTAGCAGCAGCTGCTGTTGCAGCTACAGTTGGCGCCAGGCCTGCACCCTGGGCGTTACGTACCGCATCTATTAAGGCCATACCGCTGGCAATGCTCGCCGGACTAAAGCCCGCCAGGTACATCGTCGCTTCTGCTTTCATCAGCTCATTTTCTTCCCAGGTGCCGGCCAGGTACATTTCTGCGCCACCAACGGTTTTGTTACTGTAGGTGATCACCCCGGCCAGGCCTTTACCTTTATCCACCAGTGCATGATTGGTGTTAAAAGAATTGCCCCTGTCTGCATTACCTATCCAGGTAGTACCGGTAATAAAGTTATTGGCCAAACGCTGATCACCGGTTTTGTAGTCCTGGATCAGCCTTTCGCTTACCTTATATCCTCCACCGCCGGGCGCGCTGCTGGCTACCCTGGCTGGTACGGAACCATCTGCAGCTGCAAACAGGTTTCCCAGCTGATCTGAACGGCCCGTGAACACCAGGTCGTTTTGCCGGATGCCGTTGTTGGTCAGCGTAAGGATGCTGTCCCAGCGTGTAGCCGGCATCGCGTCTACCGTGGTATTCACCAGGAGGTTGCGCGCTTTCAGGGTGTTGATATTCCGGATCCAGGCATCGGGCGTAAAAATGCCGCCTTTACCTACCTGGAAGAAAGCGGGGATCAGCTTGCCGAGCGCCGTGTTATAGTCGCCATTGGCAGTGAGAGTGGCCAGTATTTGCGCGGCAGTATCCAGTTTGGCATTGGCAGCTGCTATCATGGTCTCTTTAGATACATAGTTGGCATTTGTAGTGGTAGGATCATTGGCCGCGGCCAGATCATCATTGATGATGCCAGCGTAGTACATAGAACCTATCCTCGAGTACGCATATCCTTTCCACCAGTAGGCCCATGCCTTTACTACCTTTTTCTTCGTGTCTGCATCGCCGGTAAAGGGCACCTGGTCTACGATCGCCAGCAGGATATTGGCGTTCTTGTTCATCTGGTACATATAAGCCCATTCAAAGAACAGGGGATTAGAGCCTGCTTCGGCATTTTTGTTGATGGCCCGTATAAGCAGGAGCTGTTTGGCCGGAAAGCCTGGACTGGGTACTACGGTGCCGTTGTCAAGCGTCACTTTATCAGGGCAACCCAGCTGGTTCATATACTGGTTGGCGGCCTCCATGCCGATCACATCTCCCATCTGTTCATGATAGCCGATGGCGTTGGACCAGAAGCGCCCGGTTACAGCGTCATAGTATTTCAGATCATAAAAGCCGCTCACATAGATGCCCTGTCCCAACGCTAATATGCCGCTTTCGGTAGCAGCGCTCTCCGGGGTGGGTTTATTCGGGTTTTCTATATCCAGCTGACTTTTGCAGGAAAAGATAGTGAACAGTGAAGCGACGATCGGTATATATATTTTTAGTCTTTGCATGATCATTTACGTTTAGGTGTTGACATTAGAATCCGAGGTTCAGGCCTACCTGGTAGGATTTGAAGTTAGGCATGGTGTTGTGGTCTGTACCACGGTCCCAGGGCGAGTTTACGTTACCTGAGCTTACCTCCGGATCCATACCGGTATAATCTGTGAAGGTTACCAGGTTGCGGCCTGTCAGCACCAGCTGTGCCTTGCGGATACCTTTTATCTTGAAGAACCTGGCAAAGTCAAAGCCGACTGAAAGATTACGCAGGCGCATAAAAGAAGCGTCCTCATAGAAATAATCCTTGGTGCCATTGTTACCCTGCGCCTGGTATACGCCGCGGTAGAAAGCTGTCCAGGCGCCGGTTTCGCCGTTAATGGTGATCGGCTTTTCATAGTCGCTGTGAATGCCGTCGCGGTACATCCATTCTTTTGTCTGGTTGTATAAGTGGCTGCCATGTACCCAATCCCACTGGAAGGAGAAGGTGAGGTAGTCCTTAAAGCTGAGGAAGTTGATGAACGACATGTTGAACTTCGGGTTCGGATCACCGAAGCTTACTTTCTCCGGTGAGAAAATAGGCTGCTTGGTAGCCTTATTCACCACGTAACCATTGCTGGCCACTTCGTATTTGCCTTTATCTGCTTCGGAGATGTAACGGTTGCCATTGGCATCTGCATCGTCGAGGGAATGCAGCGCCTTGTTACCGAAAAGCTGTCCTACTTTCATGCCTGGCGTCAACACATAGTTGGTGCTGCCTGCAGATGAAATGATCACTACCGGGTTACCCGTCAGCGCTGTGATCTCTGAGCTTTGTTTGCTGAAATTGGTGGTGAAATCCCAGGAGAAGTTCTTGTTGGACAGTACACCGATGTTCAGTGAAGCCTGCCATCCATGGGAACCCAGTGAGAATGCATTATCAGGCTGGGTGCCGGTACCGGAGGAAGGAGCTACGTCCACATCATAAATCGCGTTATTGGTGTTACGTTTCCAGTAGGTAACAGAGAAGCCTGCATCTTTTATCCAGTCGCCCTTCAGCAGAGAGAAAGAGATATCTGTACCTACTTCAATTTCCTTGGATACTTCCACATTCAGGAAGGGATTGGCTTCGCTCGGGTTGGGGTACAATACAGCGCCGTCTCCCAGGCTGCGCGACTGAAATACCACATAGCGCTGGAAGGGACCAGGCTGTATCCCAGCCTCGCCGTAAGCCGCACGCAGCTTAAATTCAGGAATGATGCCGGCTACTTTGCCATCCTGCCAGAAGTCCAGTGAAGAGAGCCTTACATACGCATCTCCACGGGGAAACGTAAAGGGTTTTGAGCCCTGTCCGAATGCAGAAGAGTAATCACTGCGGAAGCCGCCGGATACACCGGCTATATCGCCAAACTCTACGCGCTGGTTGAAGACGTAACCATACGTAACAAACTTCTCCGTAAAGTCCACATCAATGTTCCTGGTGCTGTAATCCGCCAGGGTATGCGGCGAGAAGGAAGGTGTGCCTTCACCATGCGTAATGTATTGTTTGAACTTGTTGTAGCGCCAGTCAAAAGCCAGCATGGTAGATGTTTTGATAGGGATGCTCAGTCCAAAGTCTTTTTCGAAATCAGTATTAAAGGTAGCAGAGCTGGTAAAATGCTGGAAGAATTGTGACACATTATAGATGCTCCTTTCGCCCCGGTCATCCGTGTTGTTATAGTTGGATAACCATGATTCCTGGTCTATTACGTTCAGGTTGGCCGATTGATCAGCATAGGTAAACGTAGAGTCGTTCCGCTGATAGTTAATGCCGTATTTGGCGTCCAGCTCCAGGAACCTGGGCAGTTTATAGTTCAGGTTGAAAGTCTGTATCAGGTCTACTTTATTGCCGGTAGCATCGGTGTACTGGCTGTAGTAGTTCGGATTTTCTGCGTTTACGCCTACTGCATCTCCGTAGTAATGGGAGTAGTTGCCGTCGCTCATTTTCTGATCATAATTAGCAAAGGGGCGGGCATTGTTGATGGCATAGATCACGTTCTGGTTCTCGATCGTGTTCTTGGTATAGATGAGTTGTGTGATGCTTCTGAGTTTGAGGCCTTTGTACAATTCTGCGCCGATGTTGGCGGAGAAGTTGTTCCTGTCAAATCCTCCATTGTCCTTGAAAATGCTTTCCTGGTGGTTGTTGGAAACGGCCAGGGCATAATCCATTTTTTCACTTCCGCCAGACACTACTACAGAGGCATTGTAGGTAGTGGTGGGGCGGAAGAACATTTTAAAATGATCATAGTACTTCAGGTTCTTGTCATAAGGCTTATCTGCCTTACCATTCGGGTCCAGGGAGTTGTAGATCACGTTTTCGGCGTAAAGGCCTCTGTCCGGATCCCAGCTAAGCGGGTTGCCGGAAGAGCCTACCACATCCCCGGCGGCATTGGTGGCAAAGTTGTGGAACCTGGATTTATGCAGGTCGCCTACGTTCAGGATCTCGTTGCGGGCGATGCTGGTAGCCACGTCCACATTCATTTTGCCGGGCTTCCCTTTTTTAGAGAAGAGCTGTATTACGCCGTTGGCCCCTTGTGCGCCGTAGATGGTAGCAGCGGCGGCGCCCTGCACCACTTCGATCCTTTCAACAGCGTTCAGGTCAAGGCTGTTAAGGCTGGTGGCAGATATCTGGATGCCATCCAGCAGTACCATCGGGGTGGTACCGCGGCCCAGGCTGTTGATGGTATTGATACCACGCAGGAGGATGTTGGTCTGTGCGCCGGGCACGCCGCTGGTGCTGGAGATCTGGGCGCCGGCTATTTTACCTACCAGGGCCTGGTCTACGGAAGCGGTCGGAGCTTGTGGCAGCTTATCTGACGTGACAGATTCTACGGCAAAAGCCAGTTTCTTTTTGCTGGTGGCCACGCCTACGCCGGTCACCACAATTTCCCCCAAAGATTTAGTGTCTACATGAAGCTGTACAAGCTGGCTGCCGCTGCCTGCTGTGATTTCCTGGGTGGTATAGCCGATGGCGGATACTACCAGTTTAGCGCCTGTTTTGACGGTGATCTTGTAAGAGCCGTCAGGCTGCGTAACGGTACCTGTCTTGGTCCCCTTTTCTACGACGGTGGCCCCGATCACTGGCGCGCCACTTTCGTCAATAACTTTCCCCGAAACGGCATTTTGTGCAATGGATTGATACCCGCACGACAATGCAGCTAATAAAATAAACATTAATTTTTTTAGCATGTGTCTGGATTTTGGTTTGATTTTGGTTGATTCTGGTTGACTGTCAGATAACAAATAGGATTATCTTGTCTTGTGTCTTTAACAATCAAAATATAACAAATATTAATAAAAACCAATCATATAATTGATTTTAATATGTAATAAGCAGTACAGAGATATACTATGTTATAAATGAGTATGCGTAAGTGAGAAAAGCTTAGTATTTATCCTTCACCAGGTCGGCTACTACCTTATCGATGGGGAGGGTTACACTGGCGGAGGAGAATTCATCCCAGCTGATCCAGCGTACACCTTCTACTTCGGTTACGCCTTCAGGGATCTCAAAATCAAAGGGTTGGGTGAGGATAGGGGCGGTAAAAGGGGAAGTGGCTTTAACGAGGTAATAAATGGAAATGATCTGGGTAACATTATCAAAGGCGGAGATCTGGAAGAAGTCGGTGGTATAGATATGTTCCACTACTTCTACCTGCTGGTTCAGCTCTTCCTGCCATTCGCGGATGATGCATTCGAGGGTGCCTTCTCCGAATTCCAGGCCACCGCCGGGAAATTTGGTATAATAGCCGCCGCGGATGAACTCATCGCTCACCAGCACCTGTTTCTGATCGTTGAACATAATACCGTACACTCTTACGTTGAAACAAGCCATGCTGTAGTTTTTATATTAGAACCACTTCTTTTTCATGAAATACCAGCTCATGATCACAGAGATAACGATCGAAAGGATCACGGGAATATAAAAGGCATGCGGGGAATGCTGGTAGGGGATGTCCACGTTCATGCCGTAAATGCTGGATACCAGTACCGGGAAGGTGAGCACGATCGTGATGGAGGTTAGGCGCTTCATCACCAGGTTCAGGTTATTGGAAATGATGCTGGCAAAGGCATCCATGGTACTGCTCAGGATGTTGGTATACACGTTGGCCATTTCCAGTGCCTGTGAGGTATCTACTATCAGGTCGTTCAGGAATTCTTTTTCGTCGTCGTTCAGCCCCAGGAAATTGGTGCGTTCCAGCTTCATCAGTACCAGCTCATTGCTGCGCAGGGCAGTCACAAAGTATACCAGGCTTTTCTGGATCCGCATCAGGTACAGCAGCTCCTCGTTACGGTTGCTGTCGTAGAGCTTTTGCTCCAGCTGGTTACGGCGCTGGTTGATCTCCTTCAGGTAATCCAGGAAGTTCATCACCACCTTTTCAAAGATCTTGAGCACCATCATGTTCCGCTTTTCGGGATGGCGGTTATGAAAGGTGTTCAGAAACTTCTTAATGGCGGCGTTATCGAAAGAATTGACGGTAAGGATCTGGTTGTGGGTAAGGATGATCACAATGGGGATGGTGATGTAGTAGGCGTCGCTTTCGTTGATGGAATTGTTTTCCGTCGGGGTTTTGATAACGATCAGCTTTACATCGTCCTCCAGCTCAAAGCGGGATTTCTCATCAATATCCAGGGAGTCGGTGAGAAAGTCCAGCGGTATATCCAGCTCTTCGGAGAGCTGTTCAAATTCGGCCTGTTTCAGGGGAGGGGCAATATTCACCCAGGCCCCGTTCTCGGGCTCATTGATCTCTATTGTACGGCCTTCCTTATTTATGAAGTATTGAATCATCCGGGCGCAAAGGTAGAATAATTAATAAGGTGAACAAGGGCAGCCACCGGAACTACTGTTAACTATTAATTAATAATTACAGCTTCACTTCGCCTTCGAATACGTTCAAAGCCGGGCCGCAGAGCCATATGTCCCTGTACGATCGTTCACCTGTTTTGGTGAAGCGTACTTCCAGCTTGCCGCCCAGCGTTTGTACGGGAACGCTGTAGGTCTTTTCTTCGTTCCCTGCAAAAGTCAGCGCAGCGGCAGTTACACCGGTGCCGCAGGAGTAGGTTTCATCTTCCACGCCGCGTTCGTAGGTACGCACAAAGATGCCGTTTTCCAGCTTTTGTACAAAGTTCACATTGGTGCCTTCTTTTGCGAACCTGTCGTTATAACGAATGGCCCGGCCTTCTGCGTACACGTCTACTGCCTGTACGTCGTCTACATATTTTACAAAATGGGGAGAGCCCGTATTGAGGTAAAAGTAAAGGGGGCCTTGTTCCACCCAATCCACATCCTGCATTTTAAGGTTCACCCAGTCGGAACCGTTCATGGAAGCTTCGTGGGGGCCGTCTACCGCCAGGAAACGGAGCGCTTCCTGCTGCAGGCCCATTTTATGTGCAAAGGCTACCAGGCAGCGGCCGCCGTTGCCGCACATACTGCCTTCGTTGCCATCGGCATTGTAGTATTTCATGCCGAAATCATAGCCTTCCTGCTTATTCAGCAGCATCAGTCCATCCGCTCCTATACCAAAGCGCCGGTGGCACAGGTCATGCACCTGTTGATTGGTAAGTGAATTGTAACGGCCGTCACGGTTGTCCATGATCACGAAATCATTGCCGGTCCCCTGGTATTTGTAGAAGTGGATTTGCATTCGGCAAAATTAATCAATAAGTGCAATTAAGACAAGATGTGAGGGTAGGTAACTCCACCCCGTCATTGCGGAGCAAGAGAACCGGGCCTCCATCCCCGTCATTGCGAGGAGCGTAGAGCGTTTGGGGCGAGCTGCGACGAAGCAATCTTTTAATACAATCTCCGCGAAGATCTTACTCGACGATTGTGCGAGGAGATTGCTTCGTCGCAGCTCTCGCGCAGGGGGCCCTGGGGCACCTCGCAATGACGGGGCTGAAGCCCCTTGACTCGCTATGGGAGTGGTTATCTACTCCGGCAGTCCCGCAATCACTTCCAGGGACTTTTCAATCATCCGCTGCACCGCCGCTCCGCCATCTTTGCTAAACTCCTGCAAGATCCTGTTCGCCACTATTGTACTGATAGAAAGGCAATCATGATCCAATACCCGGCCTAATCCATAGATCCCTGCTGTTTCCATCTCAAAATTCGTAATACGGTGATGCTCGTACTGGAACTCCGTGAGCTGTTCCAGCAGATCAGGGTGGGAGAGGGCTCCTCTCAATACCCGGCCCTGGGGGGCATAGAACCCGGGACAGGTAACGGTGATCCCTGTATGAAATCCTTCCTTGAAATGCGATAACAAATGATGCGCCGCCGCTGTCAGCACAGGGCGCGAGGATCCAGGCTGCAAATGTACCTGCTCGCGGAAGGCAGCCAGTAATGCCTGTTCCATCTCGGTATGCTCCATCTGGTACCAGGTGAGGAGGTTATCCAGTCCCAGGCCAAAGGAAGACACTACAAAGCCATCTACCGGTATCTGGGCCTGCAGTGCGCCGGAGGTACCCAGGCGGATGATCTGCAGGCGGGTTAGTTGCTGCTTTACTTTACGGGTATCAAAATCAATATTCACAAGGGCATCCAGTTCATTCAGCACAATATCAATATTATCCGTACCGATACCGGTAGATACTACGGAAAGCCGTTTACGCCCGATATACCCGGTATGGGTCACAAACTCGCGGTGCTGGTAAATGCCTTCTATTTTATCAAAATGCTTGCTCACCTGGTCTACGCGGTCAGGGTCGCCCACGGTAATGATGGTATGGGCCAGTTCCTCCGGCTTTACATTCAGGTGATATACAGCACTGCGGCCGTTAAGGATCAGTTCCGATTCTGCGATACGTTCACTCATAATTACCACTAATTAGTTGTCAGATGTATGTATTGGAAAGCGAATATAATCCATATCGGGGACTGACAACTAATAACTGACAACTAGTAACTAATAGCTAAATATTTTATTTGATAAATATCTAAAATTCCCTACCTTTGCAGTCCTACAAAAATCGATGGTTCCGAATTCGCCTGAGGCGGTAGGAGGATCAAAATGTAAGGAATGGTATCGTGGCCGAGTGGCTAGGCAGAGGTCTGCAAAACCTCGTACAGCGGTTCGAATCCGCTCGATACCTCCGAATAGTAAAAAAGCCTTCTGAAACTCAGGAGGCTTTTTGCGTTTCAGGCACACCCAAAAACATAAGTATGCTGGAGATTATTCAAATAACGAACAAAAGTAACCCCGAGGAGATAGAACAGGTGAAATCACTTTTCAGGGAATATGCCAACTGGTTAAGTGTAGACCTCAGCTTTCAGCGTTTTGAAGAAGAGATGCTGGCACTTCCCGATAATTACGCTGCACCCGAAGGTGCATTATTCATGGCCAAAGTAGACGGGCAGCCTGCGGGGTGTGTAGCGGTTCGCCGCTTTGATAACAGCACCTGCGAGATGAAGCGTTTATTCGTGCGCGATGCCTATAAGGGGCATGGTGTAGGAAAAGCGCTGGCTGGTAAAGCGATAGAAGCGGGGAAGGAGCTGGGTTATCAGCGCATGTTGCTGGACACGCTGGCGCATATGCGGCCTGCGATAGAATTATATACCGCGTTGGGATTTCAGCCTATAGCGGCGTACTACGACAATCCTATCAGCAACGCGGTATATTTGTCTATGATGCTGGAAGAGGACCCCTTATAAGGTCCTGATCCAGATATTTCGGTAGCTAACCGGGTTACCATGATCCTGCAGGGCAATGGGACCGGGGCCATGTTGTTTATAAGCCGGTTTCCCGATATACTGGGTAGGCCCATCCAATTGCACATTGTTCTGTACCAACACCCCATTCTGCAATACAGTAGCGCGTGCAGGCGATTTCAGCGAGCCATCTGCATTAAAGCGCGGCGCCGTCCAGATCACATCATAGGTTTGCCATTCTCCCGGTTTCTTACAAACATTCACCAGCGGTATCCGCTGTTTATAAAAACTGCCGGCCTGCCCGTTGGAGTAGGTGCGGTTGTTATAATTATCCAATACCTGCAGCTCATATAAGCCCATCATAAAGATGCCGCTGTTGCCGCGTCCCTGGCTTTCGCCAATTACTTCTGCGGGTGTGCGCCATTCAATATGCAGCTGAAAATCCTCGAAGGTCTGTTTGGTTTTGATACCGCCTGTGCCCTTCACCACCGTAGCTGCCCCGTCTTTTACTTCCCAGCCGGGTGCGCCGCCTTTTTCCGCTTCCCATTGGTTCAGGTTGGTACCATCAAATAGCACGATGGCATCGCCTGGAGCGGTGTTGGTGGATGTACCGGGTGTGACTACTTTCGGCACCGGTTCCCATACTTCTGTTTCTTCCGGTTTCATTTGTTGTCCGTTGTTGTTGTTTTGCGCCTTGGTGCATGTTACGAATATGCAGGCAGCAAGTACAAAAATTATGCTACGCATGGAATTAAAAGTTTGAAGGTTTGATGGGTCTTCATCCCCGTCATTGCGAAACCCGAAGGCTTTGTGGGGAGCCGGGCCGAAGCAATCTCCTCACATAATCTCCCAGGTAATCTTCGCGAAGATTGTGTGAAGAGATTGCTTCGTCGCGCCTGCGCGCTGGAGCCTTGCACTCCTCGCAATGACGGGGATGGAAGACCCTTTTATTTTGGTAATTTATAGCCGTTGTGATAAGTTGCCGCCAGTAATTTATTAGCATCCCCGTCCTTAAACTCACCTTTCTCCTTATCCCAATAAATTTTCTTACCGGTCTTAAATGCAATGTTACCCATCTGGGCATGGATAGCCACATTAGCCCCAGCCTGAACAGGCGTATGAAGATCCGAGAACTTGCGCGATTTGATCACCTCTACAAAGTTCTTCGCATGCAGGTCAAGCCCGTTGTCCACCTTTTGCTGACGGGGAACGGCTTGCATCTTGGGCTGATCCTTTTCCTTTTCGGGGATCACTTCCCAGCCGCCGCGGTCCAGCACCAGGGTGCCGTTGTTGCCGATGAAGGCGATACCATGATCGCGGCCATAAGGGCCGCCGTCTATACCGATGGCATGCTCCCACTGGATATTGAAACCATCAAATTCATATACGGTGGTAAGCGTATCCGGTGTTTCGGCTGCATCGTCGGGATAGGCAAATTTGCCACCGGCTGCCATGATAGACTTTGGATTTTCTGCTTTCATTCCCAGCAGGGCATAATCCAGCAGGTGTACGCCCCAGTCTGTCATCAGGCCGCCTGCATAATCCCAGTACCAGCGGAAGTTGAAATGAAAACGGTTCGGGTTGAAAGGCCTTTTCTGTGCAGGGCCCAGCCAGGTGTCATAGTCTACACCGGGCGGAGGCGTACCATCCGGCTGTTTGGGAATGGATTTCATCCAGCCCATATAGGCCCAGGCCTTTACCAGGCGGATCTGGCCCAGCTTGCCGGAATATACAAAGTCGATAGCATCCTTGAAATGTTGCTGGCTGCGTTGCCATTGGCCTACCTGTACTACGCGCTGGTGGCGTTCCTGGGCGGCTACCATGGCCCGGCATTCTGCAATGGAGTTGCCGATGGGCTTTTCTACATATACATCCTTACCGGCGGCGCAGGCATCTGTCATCTGCAGGCAATGCCAGTGGTCGGGTGTACCGATCACTACGGCGTCAATGCTTTTGTCCTCCAGTAATTTACGGTAATCGCCATAGGCTTTTACCTTAATACCTTTCTGCGCCAGTTCGGCCACGCGCTTGTCCAGCACGTTCTTGTCCACATCGCAGAGGGCCACGCAATTTACATCGGGAAGCTTGAGCAAGGCAGTAAGATCGGCCCAGCCCATGCCGTTGATACCAATAGCGGCCACATTGAGGCGGTCGCTGGGAGCTACAATACGCGGCAGGCCATGCAATGCAGAAGGCATGGCAGCAGCAGCCATCAGGGTAGAGGCTGAGCGTATAAAATCTCTTCTGGAATGATTCATAACGTTAAAGTATGTGAGTTGTGTTAAAATCGTGGATGTAGAGACAATATAAAGAATAATTGTAAAAGCGACAAGGAAAAGCTGCAAGCCATAAGCTACAAGCTGCAAGCAGCAACCGTTTGGTAGAATACTCTTTCCAACAGGCCATTACTTGCAGCTTGGGGCTTGAGGCTTGCAGCTCTCTTAAAATGTATCCTCTTCCTGCTCCTCATTGCCCATGCTGAAATTCATCATGGTGCCCAGCAGGTCGCTGAAGCGGGTTTCGTTCTCTACCAGCTTCTTGCTGATCAGGGAATAGGCGGCTAATCCATGCAGCACAAATTCCATCAGCAGCAGCTGTTCCTTATTATTGGTGTGTGGGAATTTGGATTTAACCAGGTCTTTCAATCCGTCCACTTTCTGGAGGGAAGCTTCGTACTGCTTATCGCTGATATCCTGCAGGAGATTCACGGTATTGCCTTTGTCGAACCATTGAATAACGGCGCGGTAAGGGTTTTCCTGTGCAGCAGCAGCTTGCTTGCGTTTCTTAAAAGTATCCGGGTTGGGGAAGTACTGGGAGAACAGCGTGCGCATAGCTTTATCCAGCAGGTTGTAAGCTACCTGCAGCGGGCCTTCCTGTTCGCCTTCGTATACCAGCTCGATCTTACCGGTGATGGCAGGTACAATGCCCTGGAGGTCGGCAATACGTACATGTGTTTCTTTCTCTTTATTGATGATCGCTCTGCGTTCACCTGCGCTCACAGCATTCTCGTACGCTGCGATAGTCAGACGGGCAGATACGCCGCTTTTCTTGTCTACATATTCGCTGTTGCGGGCTTCGAATGCAACCTGTTCTATCAGGCGTTTCACCAGGTCGGCCAGGTGTACTTTCCCTTTCTGTTCCTGGTGGATGTCTGCCTCCTGTTCGGTGATCAGCAGGGAGTTCTCCACGTTCTTGGGATAGTGGGTCACGATCTGGCTTTCTATACGGTCTTTCAGTGGTGTAACGATAGCGCCGCGATTCGTATAATCTTCCGGGTTAGCGGTGAATACGAAGAGGATATCCAGTGGCATCCGCACTTTAAATCCGCGGATCTGTATGTCGCCTTCCTGCAGGATATTGAACAGGGCCACCTGTATACGAGCCTGCAGATCGGGCAGTTCGTTGATCACGAAGATGCCGCGGTTGGAGCGGGGAATGATGCCGAAGTGGATCACTCTTTCGTCCGCATAGCTCAGTTTCAGGTTGGCCGCTTTGATAGGGTCGATATCCCCGATCAGATCGGCTACAGATACATCCGGTGTGGCCAGCTTTTCGCCATAGCGGGCTTCGCGTGGCAGCCAGTCGATGGGGGTAAGGTCGCCCATCTCCGCTACCAGGTCGCGTGCATAGCGTGACAGCGGCTCGAATGGGCTGTCATTCACTTCAGATCCTTCCACGATGGGAATATAATCATCCAGCAGGTCTATCATCTGGCGGGCCATACGGGTTTTGGCCTGTCCGCGCAGACCCAGGAACAGTATATTGTGGCGTGACAGTAATGCTCTTTCTGTATCGGGTATCACCGTATCATCATAACCGATGATGCCGGGGAAAGTATTTTCTTTCTGTTGCAGTTTACGAATAAGGTTGATCCTGATCTCTTCCTTTACTGACTTAGGTTTATAACCGCTCTTCTTAAGTTCTCCCAGCGTTCTTATGTTTGTATTCATACTTTTATTTGATAGTTAATTGGCAATTGGCTCCGCCGGCCGGCGAACAGCTCATAATAATTTTTTCTTCCCGCTTTCAAAATCATAGAACAGGAACTGTCCCAGTTTGTCTGTGCCGGAGAAAAAGGCTTTTCCGTTATTGGTTTCCGTGAATTCTGTTACAAATTTCTGCAGCCATGGATCGGTGGCCACCATGAAGGTAGTGATGGGTATTTTCAGCTTTTTACATTGTGCTGCCAGGTTCAGCGTGCGGTTCAGGATCTTGCGGTCCAGGCCGAAGCTGTTCTTGTAGTATTGTTTCCCGTTCTTCAGGCAGGTAGGCTTACCGTCTGTGATCATAAAGATCTGCTTGTTCGGGTTGCGGCGGCGTCGCAGGATGTCCATCGCCAGTTCCAGTCCTGCCACTGTATTGGTGTGGAAGGGTCCCACCTGCAGGTAGGGCAGGTCTTTGATCTCGATCTGCCAGGCGTCGTTCCCGAATACGATAATATCCAGGGTATCCTTGGGATAGCGGGTGGTGATCAGCTCACTCAGGGCCATGGCCACTTTTTTGGCGGGGGTAATGCGGTCCTCGCCGTAAAGGATCATGGAGTGGGAGATATCGATCATCAGTGCGGTAGACGTCTGCGTTTTGAAGTCGGTTTCCTTGATCTCCAGGTCGTCCTGGTTAATGTTGAAGGATTCGATGCCGTGGTTGATCTGGGCATTGCGGAGGGAAGCGGTCACATCGATCTGTTCCAGCGGGTCGCCAAACTGGTAGGCGCGGGTATCTGCGTTCAGCTCGTCGCCCTGGCCGGATTGGCGGATGTTGTGGTCTCCCATCGTTGATCGCTTCAGCTTCCCAAAGATCTCTTCCAACGCTTTTTTACGGATATCCTGTTCCGTTTTGGCCGTGATACTTATCTGGCCGCTTTCTTCATTCTCACGGATATAGCCTTTGTCTTTCAGGTCCTGTATAAAATCTCCTATACCATACTCTTCATTGGTCAGGTTATATTCTTTATCCAGTTCTGTCAGCCATTGCAGGGCTTCCGTAACATCGCCGCTTGTGTAGGTGAGCAACTGGGTAAAAAGGTTCAGGAGCTTCTCAAAGGGCGATTTTTCATCCTCACCAGGCACAAACCTGGAAAATTGTAGTCCTCTCATCAGCTTGTAGTTTATCTGTCTGTCATTATCTGGTCTGGTTTCCGGGTTATCATATCTTCTGTTGGTAAACCCTTTTTTAAAATTACGCAAAAAAAATTAGTTGGCGGTGGGCAGTGTGCAATGGGCAGTCAGTTAAAAAGTTTTACAGTCACTCCATTGACTGCCCACTGCCAATTGCCCACTGCCAACTAATTCACCGCTGCTCACTGTCAACTTGCTTTGTTGCGCAAAAGCCCTTATTTTACCCGTCTGATCAAAACTGATTTTCAACACTATAACTAAAAACAGATCGATGATGAAAAAACTGATGAAAGCCTTCCTGCTGTCCGGAGCACTCAGCGTTGCGGCGGGAGGATGGGAGTCTGCGAAAGCCCAGGCAAATGCGGATGAATTAGGCTGGTGGCTGGGCGCACAGGCGTACACCTTCAACCGTTTCACACTGGCAGAAGCGCTGGATAAAATGGACAGCTGCGGCCTTCAGTACGTGGAATGCTATCCCGGTCAGCGTATCGGCGGCGGGATCGAGGGCACTACTGATTTCAGGATGGACCCCACCACGCAGGCAAAGGTGAAAGAACTTTTGAAAAAGAAGCACAAAAAGCTGGTAGCATACGGCGTAGTATCGCCTAAAGACGAAGCCGAATGGAGGCAAGTGTTCGATTTTGCGAAAGCAATGGGCATCCAGATCATCACGGCAGAACCTAAGAACGAGCATTGGGACCTGATCTCTAAATTATGCGATCAATACCAGATCAAAGTAGCGATCCACGATCATCCCCGTCCCAGCCACTACTGGCATCCTGATAGCGTACTGGCAGCTGTAGAAGGCAGGAGTAAGCTGTTTGGCGCCTGTGCGGATATCGGCCACTGGGTACGTTCCGGTTTGGATCCGGTAGAATGTGTTCAGAAGCTCAAAGGACACATTCACAGCCTGCACATAAAAGATATGAACGAGAAATCACCCAAAGCGCATGATGTGGTATGGGGCCAGGGTCAGAGCAATATTGAAGGTGTGATGAGAGAGTTGAAGAAGCAAAAGTTCAGGGGCCTGTTCTCTGCAGAGTATGAGTATCATTGGGAAAACAGCGTACCGGAAGTGAAAGAGAGCGCGCAGTATTGGAGAACGGTGGTGAGTAAGTTGAAGTAAGTCAATAATCTATAGTTAATAGTCCATAGCCTTTTGCTATGGACTATTTTTATTCCTTTTTAGAAGGTCCTGCGAATTTTAGCAATGTAAGCCAGGGTATTACCGCCGTCTAAATATTGCTGGTCTTTTGATATTGTGATCGCATAATTGATGCCGGGAAGCAAAGCGGTCAGCATTCTGCCCGGACCTGCATATTGTGCCAGTCCGCCCGGACAGGTCACCACCCAGGAACTGTCTGTAGTTACAGGCGCCACACCAAAACCGGACGAGGCATAGACGATGGTAGAATCGAATCCCGCCTCCAGCGTTCCGAAGGGACTAATGAATGTTTTCAGGCCAATGGCATATGCTGTAATCGTAGCCGGAGAGCTCACCCCATGATCTTTACCTTCTACATACCAGGTACTTCCGGATGGCCGCGATGCCACCAGGTAACTGCCTCTCCCTGCGCCATAGTCTATTTTAGCCCCTCCGCCTACCAGGGCATAATTGCTGCTAACGCTTACTGACGTTGCAGGATGCGGAGCGCTTGGAGAAGGTGATGAGGTAAACAGCCACATATTGCTTTTAAGCTGCTGGCTTGTTAGCCCCATCAGCTTTAAGCCGATAGCATATGCGGTGAGCGTGTGCGTAAAGGTATCTACAAAGGATTTTGAGGAGGCATGCCACACGGCCAGGTTACTATCCGGGTAAGAAGCCGTTATTAGCGCGCCCGGTTCTGTAAGCGTGGGGCTTATTACCGCTCCTCCTCCCACCAACGCGTAATCGCTGGGGACTCCCACATTTACCTGCGGCAGTTTGCCGGTAGCCTGGTTGGTGACGATGACCACCTGCACGGTGCCCGACCAGTCAGTGCCAAAAACCGGGCCCGCCAGTAAGCGGGCTAAAGCTTGCTGTACAATATTCAGCGATTTAGGGGAAATAGCCGCTGCGTCTTTTTGGGGAACGTCTGTTACAGTTTGCCGGGAGGGCTGTTCCTTTTTGCAGGCTATTATGCAAAAGAGTAACGCAACCGGGAAAAGGCCGATTTTCTTTGTCATAGGGTTTGATAGTTTGGTTTTAAAAATTGGGTTAAACGTACGTACAGGTCAACATGCGCTGCAGCGCATCATTTGGGTTGATATTACAAACTACAAACTTTCTCACAATAATAGTTATCTAAAACAGCTATCGGGGAAATATATACGAAAAAAGAAGGTGCCTCACTATGGAGACACCTTCTTCAGTATTAGCGTATTTTCTGTATTGTTATTTTCCTGAGTCAGCGCCACCAGCCGGAGAATCTGACACGGTATTGATGTTACCGGGCAGTTCCTGGCGTTTGGTGCTATCGCTGAAATCACTTCTCATGCGTTGCAGCAGGGAGATGAACTGTTCTGCCATCTGGCCGTCATGCTGCAGGTCGCTGGTCAGCTTGCCGGGAGGTAATGAGCGGTAGTAGTTCAGCTGTTGCTGACAATCACGGGTGATCTTCGATGCGATCTCATTCGCCTTTTTGTTATCGCCGGCCAGGTAGTAGGCGTAGGCGGTCTGCATAGAACTGTAGTTGTGCATGTTATTGGGCGAGGTCATGGCATACGGGAAATTGCTTTCCAGCAGGCCTTTATCCGCCTTATTCAGCACGGTCAAGGCAGAATCTTTCTCACCATCCTGTGCAAGTGAAGTACCCAGGCGCGTATAGGCGTTCCTGAGGTATTGCAGCAGTTTCCTGTTGGGCTCATCGAAGTAGGTGCCGTTCCTTTCAGCGCCGCCGAAAGCGAATTTAGTCATCAGGTTGCTGTACATGAACTTGGAGTTCACGTTGAAATCAGCACCCAGCATATCATTATTCGGTTCTTTACGCAGCGGCACCAGGCGGTAGGTCAGACCATCCATACGCAGGTAGTCGTTCAGGCCCAGGTCTGTCGGACTGGTAAAGTAGATCGGTCTTTTCCAGTCGTTCGCAGCGATGATGTCGTATACGGCCAGGTCGTTCTTCAGCAGGTAGCTTTTGCTGATCTGGAGGGGCAGCTGCGGCAGGATTTTGGCGCTGTCCTTAATATCTACGATACCGCTTTTGATGGCTGCTGCCACGTTCACCGGTATGAACAGTTTCTGAGAGGGCAGGTAGTTTTCCTGGCTGCCGTCAGTGGTGCTCAGTTTAGCGCGGGGATCATCAGAGCCCATGAAGGCCATTACTTCCTTCAGGTTATAGAATTTATCCTGCGGGAACACACCTGCGTCGTAGAAGCGTATATAGTTGCGGTTTTCGCCACGGTATTTGTCAGGGCTCCAGGACATCGGCACGGGATCGCTCTCGTTCACTTTCTGGCGTTGCTGGTCAATATACCAGTCAACACCCAACAGGCTCAGGTTGATCACACGTACATCCGGGCGGATGCCTTCTACTTCCTGTGCGTACCACAGCGGGTAAGTATCGTTATCACCTACGGTAAAGAGGATGGCGTTCTTCTCGCAGGATTCCAGGTAATCTTTTGCTACGTCGCGGGCAATCGTTTTGGTAGAACGGTCATGGTCATCCCATTCCTGGGCGCCCATGAGCACGGGTACTGCCAGTATACAGATCGCGGAGGCGAGGGGAGCGGAGATCGTATTGTTCTTCATTTTCTTTTTGAAGAACTCATATACAGACAACACGCCCAGACCGATCCAGATCGCGAAAGCATAGAAAGAGCCTACATAAGCGTAGTCACGTTCACGGGGCTGGTTACCTGCCTGGTTGAGGTACAGCACGATGGCGAAGCCGGTAAAGAAGAACAGCAGCGCTGCCACCAGGAAGTCCCTGCGGTGACGGCCGTAATGATAGAACAAGCCTATCAGGCCCAATATCAGCGGCAGGAGGAACAGGCGGTTATGCGCTTTGTTGTCTTTCAGGCTGTCCGGCATATTGGACTGGTCTCCGTACATCAGGTTATCGATGAAGGAGATACCGGTGATCCAGTTACCGTCGCGCACGTTGCCATAGCCTTGTGTATCATTTTGTTTTCCGGAGAAGTTCCAGAGGAAGTAGCGGAAATACATGAAATTCACCTGGTAGCCGAGGAAGAAACGGATGTTATCTCCAAAGGAGGGTTTCTCACCCTGCTGCAGGTTCAGGTAGCTGCGGTAGTAATCCGCGTGGCCCTGGTCGTTGCTGGCGTCCCATACACGGGGGAACAGCATTTTATCTTCAGCTGCGTATACCGGTTCTACTTTTTTGCCGGCGATCTCGTATTTGTCTTTACCACGGGCGTAGATATTACCGGTTTCCTTGTATTCTGTGGGACGGGCAGTGAACACCTGGCCGTACAGCAGCGGGAAATCGCCATATTGTTCGCGGCCCAGGTAACCTACCAGGGAAATGGGATTGTCCACATTATACATATCTACAGAAGGGTTGGCGGTAGAGCGCACCATTGTAGTGATATAGGTGGAGTATCCCAGTAAGAGGAAGAGTATGCAGGAAATTGTGAGACGGCTGAAATGAGAGGTGGTCTCACTATTTTGCTTTACCCCGATCAGTTTCAGGAAGTAAGGGATCAGCAGTACGATAGCAGCCAGTATCAGTTTCAGGAAGATGATCCCACCGCCGTCGGCTGTATTAAAGGCCGGGATGATGATCACGGAGGCGATGAGGATCAGCGGTGCGTACAAACCGAATTTCGGGTTGCGGAAACCCCACCACATTACTGCCACCAGGGCGATGAAGTAGAAGGCGAAACCGGTGAAGAAGGGCATGCCCAGGGTATTCACGAAGAATACGTCCATATAGCCGGAAGCCTTGATGGTATCCTGGATGATGAATTTCTGTACCAGTCCGGTGATGCCGCAGCCTATGATGAAAGCCCAGAAGGTACCCCAGGGCGTTACTTTATAGCGTTTGAAATAGTACACCATTACCATAGCCGGGATAGTGAGCAGGTTCAGCAAGTGCACGCCGATGGAGAGACCCATCATAAAGGCGATGAACACGATCCAGCGGTCGGCATAGGGCTCGTCCGCTTCATGCTCCCATTTCAGCATGGCCCAGAAAACGATGGCGGTAAAGAGGGATGACATGGCGTAAACTTCGCCTTCCACTGCAGAGAACCAGAACGAGTCGGAGAAGGTGTAGGCCAGTGCGCCTACTACACCGGCGCCCATGATAGCGATCATCTTTTCGCTGCTGATCACCTCTCCCGGCTGCACCATAAGGCGGCGGGCAAAGTGGGTGATCGTCCAGAAAAGGAACAGGATAGTGAATCCGCTGGACAGGGCAGACATCAGGTTGACGCCCAGGGCTGCCTGAGAGGGCTTCAGGAACATGGTGAACAGTCTTCCCAGCAATACAAACAGGGGAGCTCCCGGGGGGTGGGGCACCTGCACTTTGTAAGCGCTGGAGATGAACTCACCGCAGTCCCATAAGCTGCCGGTCGCTTCCATCGTCATAATATAAACAGTGCAGGCAATTACACAAATGACCCAGCCTACAATGTTATTCGTCCTTTTAAAGTTCATACAGTGGGTTTAAATTCCGACAAAAATAGAAAAAGTAGCAAATTATGCTATTTAGTGAAACTGTTTTAACTTTTTATATAATATCTTTTTTACTTATTGTCGCCGGGGGCCTACTCGAAAATGATCCTTACGGTCTGGTAAAAGGAGAGTCGCTGATGCCCGGAAGACTGGGAGAGCTGGTCGCGGCTGAAGCTTTGCAGGCCGAAGAGGCCGGCGGCATTGCCTTTGTTGATGGCTATTTCCAGGTATCCGGCGGCGTTAAACAGGGCGAGTTTCTGGCCTTCGGGGACGTCGGCGTAGGTTTCTGAAAGGTTGCTGATGACCTCATCACGGCGGAAGTAGATCTTGAACTTGCGTTGGGCGCGTTGTTCCTCAAACTGTTCTCGGGTGATGTTCACCACTACGTTCTCGAAATTGTCGATATGGATGATCTGTCCTTCGATATAGTCTGCACCGGTGAGGGGTTGCAGGTTATTCTTCACGACTATATTCTCAGCGGGGGCGCCTACCTGTTCCAGGGACTGGCCTTTTTGCAGTGCCTGGAAAGCCTGGGAGAAGCGCTGGATAATGGTAAAGGTGTTCTTGGGCTTAGCGCTGTCCAGGGGCAGTTTTACTACCTGTACGGACTGGCCGCCGGTGATCATGGTAATAAGGCCGTTATCGGCGCAGGCGATATACTGGCCGTTCCAGGAGGCCAGCAGCACATGATCAGCTTTACGGTCAAAGAGATTGATCAGCACAATATGAAAAGCGCCCGGGGGAAACCAGGCGAACGCGCTTTTACAGATGTACGTAGCCTGGGGGAGGTTGAAGGGATGGATCTGATGGGTGATGTCCGCCACATGGCAACCAGGGCAATCCTGCCACAGCTGGCCCTTGATGGCGCCAACCAGGTAGTCCTGATAACCAATGTCTGATGTAAGTGTAATGATGGACATGTAGAATGAATCCGATAACTTTTCTCCCGACCGGGCGAACCTCCCAAAATAATGCCAGGTGGGGCCTAAACGAAATTTAAGTGCAAAGAAAGGGAAAAAAAGGCAACAAAAAGCTTCAAGCTAACAGCTTCAAGCTGCAAGCTGTAGTCTGTTTGGGCAGATAGCTAAATAAACGGCTACTGCTTGCAGCTTGTAGCTTGCGGCTTGCAGCTATTTCAACGGTGATCCCGGTTCTTTTTTGAAGTGATTGTATACTAAGCCATCCAGTACGCCGGGCAGCAGTTTGCTGAGCAGAACGGTGAGCTTTCCCTGTCCGGTGAGCACCAGTGTGCGTTTGCGTTTGGCGATGGCTTTCAGGGTGACATCGGCCACCGCTTCGGCGGACATCAGCTTGCTTTCTTCCAGGGGTGTTTCTTTCTGGGAGTGGCCGGTTTGGTCCAGGGCGGTGTTACGTATATTCGAGGCCGTGAAGCCGGGGCATATCCACATCACGTTAACGCCTGTATGCAGGTTTTCGGTGCGGAGGGCTTCGAGGAAGCCCTGCATGGCGAATTTAGAGGCGGAGTAGCCGGTTCGTCCGGGGAGGCCTCGGTAGCCGGCGATGGAGGAGATGCCTACAATGGTGCCTTTGGTCTCCAGGATGGAGGGGAGGGCGTATTTGGTGCAATAGACGGTTCCCCAGAAGTTAATGTCCATGAGGGTTTTCAGGACGTTGACATCTGCATCTTTGAATAAGGCACGCATGGAGATCCCGGCGTTATTGATGAGGATGTCTATTTTTCCAAACTGCTCGCGTACCGCGTGGATAAAGGCTTTGCAGTCTGTTTCCAGGCTGACGTCGGCCACGTAGGTGAACAGATTATCGTTGTTAGTTGTTTGTTTTATGATGTCAAGGGTTTCCTGTTTCCTGCCACAGATGGCGACTTTGGCGCCGGCCTGCAGGAGGGCGAGGGTGAGGGCTTTTCCGATACCGGAAGAGCCGCCGGTGATAACGGCAACTTTGTTGTTAAACTGTTGCATGGGTATGGGTGTATGGTTTAATTTGGCGCAAAAATAGGCCATGGGAGAGAAGCGCGAGTGATTTTCTTTTGCACGTGAATAAGTTTGGGGAAAGAGGAGGGTAGTTGGAGTAGTTTGCTGTGGCTGGTTTGGGGGAATGGGAATAATTTTTTTTGATAAAAACTTGTTTCGAATGGAAATATGACTACTTTTGCAACCGCTTTAGAGATAAAAGCGATGATTCCGTAGCTCAGTTGGTAGAGCAATACACTTTTAATGTATGGGTCCTGGGTTCGAGTCCCAGCGGGATCACAGGAAGAAAGCCTTGCAGCAATGTGAGGCTTTTTTTGTTATTTTACAAAATTTAGATTGTTTTGTCATTTGATAAACAATCGGGTGCTTTGCAAACTTTATTTAAATAACAAGTATCTTAGATTAAATAAACTTACCTCCTAAGTTTAAAGACAGTCTTAAATGAAAGTAAGAAGCATTAATATCCCAAATCTTTTTCACTTTAAGGATTTTCATTTGGACCTTACATACCCGGCGGGGCATGAGAAGGCGGGGAAGCCATTGGACAAAGTATGCATAATTGGCCAGAGCGGGACAGGAAAAACTACCTTATTGAAATTGCTGTCTATTATTACTTTTAATGCTAGTAAATACTCATCAGTTGCTTCCTTAGATCTGATTGAAAAAATAAATCTGGAGTTTGAACTTGGGGAGTTAACAGTCATAAAACGTCTTCAACATAATGACGAGTCACAAACAGGAGTTAAAAATATATGGACTCGTCAATCCATCAATGGAGTAAATGTTGCATTTGAGAAGGGATTGGAAATCTGGCAAAAATTCCGAGAAAGTAAAAATAACCATTCTATTTATTTCCCGGCAGAATTAGATTATAGTCTTGAAGTTGATTCTTCGGTAACAGGGAATCTGGAAGATAGATGGACTATAGATTTTTCGGCAGTGAAGGCTGCTAATGCATGGCAAATTATCTTAAAAGATATTCAAGAATATCAAGAAGAGGAAATTAAGCTACGGCAAGATATTTCGAAAGTAGCTGAAAACTTTAAAGATATAGAGTCGATTCGTAAAGCTGTAAAAAAACTAGATAATTGGCGTAGAAAAAGGTTTAATCCTGTCTTAGATATTGCTGAGCATTGCCTAAATCCGTTACTCATTCATTTTGGGTTAAGGGTTAAAACAAAGCTGGATTTTCAAGGGAAAGACGATATTGGATTTGTGAAGATTGAAGACTTAAATGGAAACGAAGTGCCCAATGGATTACTTAGTACCGGAACTAAGCAGGTCATGCTATCGGCCCTTCCATTATATTTGTTAAAGCCTGACAAATGTTTGATTTTTTATGATGAACCTGAAAGATCTCTTTATCCGGATATCCAAAGGATTATTATTGATTACTATTTAGGTTTAACAACAGACTCTCAGTTTTTCTTTGCAACTCATTCTCCGATTATTGCATCATCTTTTGAGCCTTGGGAAATAGTTGAATTGAAGTTTGATAAAAAATGGAACGTTTACCGGGACAAGTATTATGAGGGCGACAACCATGTGGATAATTACTTTGTTGACCCGCGATATCTGGACTATGACCTCATACTAAAGAAAATTTTTGATCTGAAGGATACCAGCACCGATTTACGAATGGAGGCATTGGTAGAATTAACCATGTTAAAAAACCAGTTAGACCAATTGAAGCAAGATGAAAAATTAAAAACCCCCAAAGCAAAAGAAATATTAGCACGTTACAAATCGCTGGCTCAAAAGTTAGCATGGAAAACTGAATGATTCAATCATGCGTAAAATTGATAAAACCAGATTGTTAGCTACCAAATACAAAGAATGGTTGGATGATTTAGCTGCGAAAGGGAAAACTCATCCAAAATATAATTCTTCGAGCTTCAAATACTACTATGACATAGTCGCTAGCCTTGTGTGGTTGCAGGCAGGATTATGCGCATACTCAGAAAGAAAGATGCAAGACCATCGTAAGTGCGCGCCGGAAAATTGGATGGATGGGACTTTTAAACAATTTCAGTTTTCCGGACAATTAGATCATTATGATGCAACATTGAAAAATAGCAAGGGGTGGGATTGGGATAATTTCTTTCTTATAGACGCTGATGTAAATGTGAAAAATAAAAAGGAAAAGCGTCCCAATGGTATATTAAAACCAGACGTGATATCCTTTGATCCTAATCTATACCTTGAATATAAATTACCTGACCATATTTTTGTTCCTAACAGGAACCTTGATTTTGAGACACAAGAAAAGGTGCGTCATGATTTAAGTTGCCTGGGATTGAATTTCGAACCTATTATAGACATAAGAAAGGAATATTTGGCCCCCTATCTGACAGATATCGAATATCAAGCCCGGACAGCAGACCAAGTTCGGGTTAACTTAACCCAATTTTATACTGCTTTTGAAATGGCTGTGATCCAAGTACAATAGTGCCAGAACTGATGGCAGAATCTGTCTCCGGAGAAAACGATACTGTTAAATAATTTGTATACAGTTAAAGAACTGTTGGAGCCGCCTTAAGACCGCTACTAATGGGCGGGCAAATGTACTCAACCTAATTGGAATTTGCTGCTTTAACACCAAAAGCTAGCATTTGAAAGCATGACTAATTTAATATACTTGTAGTTTCTATGACCAAGAAGTTTTCGTAGCTAACAATTTTCTACTTCTTTTGAGTCAAATTAACCTCTTTATAGGAATCTTGATTAATGAAGTGGATGACTCTATTGTCAATCGAGCTCACTACCAGTTTATCTCCTATAAATCCAATAAACTTTATTGTACTGTCTGTCTTTAAAGTACCTGTATTATCTACAATACTTATTGTCTTGTACTTGTCATTATTGTAAATGGAGAGACTATTCACTTTGCCAGTAGAAAAACTGACTAATGGAACCTGGCAAATAATAGACGCAACATATAACCGCAGAGTATAATATCGTATTTGTTCCTGGAAAAATTTAGTTCTGCTTAACTTTAGAGAAAACAGAACTGCAAGACATATCGTGGATAATACCCAATATCTTACATTTTGCCTGTGTGTATAGTATGATGATGCAATGATACCTGATACCAATATAAGAAGCATGTCCAGACTAAATATCGCCTCAATACGTCTTCTCCAAAGCGATTTATTTATGTTTTCCTCTTTATGCCCTTCGTCTTCCATCATTTGAGGCCCGGCAACATTTATTAGCATTGAAAAAAGCACGCTGCCTTGTGAAAAGGCAAAAGGGACAATGAAATTCTTAGGTATATCACTTAAACTTATGAAATTCGAAATATCCGTGTCAAAAGTCCCCCAGAAGCCAATAAGAAACAGCCCTCCGCAAAGGAAAAAATAGGAAATGATTAACGTAGTAATAGGGATGTGTTTGGTAATATTTTGAATCATATTCTTTTTTAAGATCTGATGCTATAATTTGTAGACATGCGCAAATTTTTGGTTTTCATAACACTGCAGAAAGGAATCAGCCTGGAAAAGGGAAAGTATGTTTATCAGTTTCGGAATCCACTGTATACAGATCAAATTCAAGATCATCCCCATCAAAAGCTTTATGAATTAAATATTTATGGATGTGATATATTGTTACCTCAAGCCCTTTTAAATTATGTTGAAGAGTATCTGCAATAATTAAATCAAATACAAGAATGCCCTTGTGGAAAAACTTAATACTTTTCTCTTCTTTGGTAAATGTTACGCCATTCAATCCATCTATTTTTTCGAGAAACTCGCTTTCTATATAGAAACCATTAACCCTAATGTGCTTTTTCGTTCCTAGGCTATCGATCGTATATGCCTTGGCGAATGCTGTATTCATTTGAAATTCAGCAGGATTATATACGAAGGTGGTTGAAAGAAGCTCCTTTCCAAAGTCGTTGATTTTTCCCTCATTGTAATATAAAACAGAGTGACCTGTCGTATAAGCAGGGGAATATTGTATACGTTCGCCACCAGCTAAAATTGTCCTGATGCCAACTTTGTATTTACTTGTAACAGTTAGGAGCGAATAATGAGTGAAGATTAGGTTTCGTAGAAACATGAGGAAAGAGTAGGAATCGATCTTACTTTTGTGAGTCAAATCAACAGTTCGTGCAATTCCATCGTTTAGAACAATGATTTTATCATGAGGAAATGGATCGATATTGATTAACAACGGTTGTCCAGCGATAAGATGAAATTCATTCAACAGGGCTACGACACCAGAGGATTGAAGATTTTCCAAGCTCCACTTATTCTGTTCTAGCAGACTACCAAATCCGCAAATATCTGTCCAGCTTGATATGCAATTACTAACTTCCAGTAATTGACTGTTTGTTTTTTGTCTCCATTTTAAGAGCTCAAAAAATTCTTTACTATCATAAGGTGTAGGCATGCTAGTGAATTGATATGAGATTATTATTAACTATATTGCACTAGGTAATAGTACTGTTTCGTGTTACAGATGTATATTGATATAATTGGATAAGGGCATTCACCGTAGACCAATTCTTCCTTGCAAGTACTATTTCCCGTTTTTGTAACCTTCTCGTCACACCAATTACGTTATTGGTTTAGTTTGTCTTAAATATACGAGTCGACGTGCCCAATCATAACATTTGAGGTTTGTTTTAATGGTAGCTAACATTTAGGACTTGTATTCGTAACACTTATATAAAGGGGCTTCACTTATCCTTCAAAAAATCAAAATTCCTATCCAGTAACTTCTTCGGATGCACCCCCATTCCTTTCGCCAATTCCAGAAAAGTAGAAAACGTAAAATCCTTTCTACCATTCTCAATCATACTAATATTCCCTTTTGTAACATCACATTGTGACGCCACCTCATCCTGACTTATCCCCAGGCTTTCTCTCACTTCCCTTAGAAAAGCCCCAAATTCTTCCAGTCGTTTTTTATCTCTTTTTTCGTTCATATCGCCGCGATATGAATAAAGTCAAGAAATTTTCCTGAAAAAAATGTTACATGATCTTGTAACATTTATAGAAAAGCCTTACTTTTGATGTGTCAGATGTTAAAATGACTTTTACCAGCATAGAAAACTAGTATCAGCATTTTATCTTTGCCGACCTTCATAAAATTATTTGAAGCATTCGCTTAAAATCTCGCCTTGGAAAACGGGTAATTTTCAAAGGGAGCGAGGGGATAAGTGGAGTGCCCATGCCTTGCGTGGGCCCACTTACTTGCTCCCAGGGCATACCCGTGCCTCCAAGGCGGTAAGTTGTGGCCTGCGTTTTTTTTTCGCCGCCTTATAGGCTTTGATAGAGAAGTGCACCTGAGTTCTAAACTATAGAATCGTCTAAGTATGCATATTCTAATGTCTATCATCGCTGTCTGTAGTTGCTTCTCTTTTTCTTGTAGAGTGTTCTATATGGACAAAGCGGAAGGGAGCAGCAGCTCCAGGGCTTTTGGGCGTCTGGGAAGACGAATATTCAATGTCAGGTATCTTTTTCTCAGTCAACCTGATAAAGATTGGACCCCAATTCAACAAGGATACCTTATCAGAAGTAATTTTTGGCTGAAAGTATTTTATGTATCCTTTTTAATAATGGTGATTGTGATACTTGCAATTCTTGCTGTAAAAGACACTTTAAGTAGTCGCTTTTAAGCATTTAAGCCATGAAAGCACTATTGTGAACGGCGCATTTTTATTCGGGTTCCGCATATTTCAAAAAAACTTCGTTAACCAAAATTTTCCCCAATATGAAAAGAATTTCAGACAACTCATCAGCTAACATGCTTAAAGACATCCATTCCAAATTGACCGAATTCCCCAACGAATTCAGAAATAAAGTAGGGGAGGAGTGCCTATGGAGTGTACCAACCTATTACCGCAAAATGAAGTCCCTAACGGATACCTCGCCCCTCAGCAATGCCGAAAGGGAGAAGATCTTCACTATTCTGAATGAAAGTCTCACTGAGCTAATCGCATATTTTCAGAAATACAAGAAGCCCCAATAGGGTCTCCAGGTTATGGTCTCAGTTAAGAGAGGACCGGGATGGTAATATTGTAATACTTTCCCGGTTCAATCCTGTCTATAATGCTTCGAGAATACAATGGGAATTGCGTAGTTTCGATATTATATAATCATCGTCAATCGTTCACAGACGAATGCCTTTCTTTGACCTGCCGGTAGTTCTTACTATCTTGTAACATACATAACACCAAACAACATGTCCCATAACGAACAAGCATCCCCCAATACCCCCATTACCTGGAAAGGCGACCTCTCCGACGACTGCACCGCCGAATGGTTCGGACTAATGCTCCGAGCCGAACGTATGAATGTAGACGACTGGTGGTGGGCCGTTTATGATATGCAAGATGTCGAAAGAACTGTTGACAGCTCTAACGAATACGACATCCTGTTTCGAACCGGAAACTCTGCGAGAGCCAAAGCCGAAACGGTCGCAAGATCATACCTGAAACGTAAACTTGGAGATAACAATACTTCAGATCAAACTGCATAAATTAAAGCACACCAGCTTCATTTCATACACTTCATTTATACGCGGAAGGTAGAGGGATCGAACCCCTGTCGGCTTTCGCCGCCGTCAGTTTTCAAGACTGCGCCATTACCAACTCTGGCAACCTTCCATAGAGAGCATGAGCAGAATCGAACTGCTGTTAAAATACTTTTGCAGAGTAATCCCTATACCAACATTGGGTACATGCTCATAAGCGGAGGGCAATGGAATCGAACCATCACCAGTGTTACCTGGAACATCTTAGCAGGATGCCGCAACAAACCAATATTTGCCCACCCTCCGAAGGGTGGGAGATATAGGATTCGAACCTATTACGTTTCTAATGTACCGGATTTACAGTCCGGCGCCACTCCGCCATCGTAGCCGATCTCCCGTGATCTTAAACCTGTATAAAACAAAAAGCCCGACTGGTATTACCAATCGGGCATATAATGCATTTATTGTTTTACATCATACAATAGTCCGATCGGTACCTTGTGGATACCAATAACATGAACTACTATATGACATCATTGTTTTCATGGGTGCAAATGTAATCCACATTTTCGGTTTCCAAAAAAATATTTGCAGACCCGCTGATGGATTGAGTTGCTTTTTTTCCGGTAAATTTGATCTACGACTCTACCCGGCCTGATACCTTTAGATCCTATATTTTAAAATTTTAAACAACACGGTTATGGATCACCCAATCACCCCTTCCCGGCCTGCCATCAAAGGCATGTGCCCATACATAGAAGTGTTTGATATGCCTGCCTCATTGCAATTTTACAGAGATATACTCGGATTCCAGGTCTCACAAAGCTCCGGAACCAGCGATGATGTAGACTGGGTGTTATTACAACTTGATGATATTTACCTAATGCTAAACACTGCTTATGAAAAGGAACATCGTCCACCGCAACCTGATATTACCCGTACCAAACTACACCAGGATACTGCATTTTTCTTTGGGTGCCCGGATACAGATGCCATGTACAACTACCTTTCCAATAAAGGTCTCACCGTAAAAGCGCCTTTTATAACAGGATATGGCTGGAAGGCAATAACCCTGAAAGATCCTGATGGTTACGCAATTTGGTTCCATTGGCCAGTTGACAGCCAGCAATGAATACACGTCGGGAAGGCCTCCCAAACAGCATAAAAAGCGGAGGCTTAGTAATTAAGCCTCCGCTTAAGCATAAGCGCTATAGATAGACCGGCATTAACCAACCTCCTGAAGTAACTCCTGGTAATTCACTTGCAGGCTGATGGCAACACCACCTAAAGCCTTAGACACCGGACAGTTTTGTTTAGCTGCAGTAGCATGCTCCAGGAATGCCGCTGAGGATAAACCTTCGATCGGCGAAGCATTTAAAGTCAGTTCAATACCGGTAATCCCACCTTTTGACAGGTCAACTGCAACAGCCGCAGTAGTTTCCATATCTCCAGGTTTCAGCCCGAGTTGCGATAGGGCATAGGCTAATGCCATGGTGAAGCAGCCTGCATGCGCAGCTGCCAGCAACTCTTCGGGATTTGTACCAATGCCATCTGCAAAGCGGGTGTTAAATGAGTACTGAGTTTTGTTCAATACAAGGCTATCTGTAGTTAATTCGCCATGACCTGTATTCAGGTCGCCATTCCAGTGGGCTTTTGATGATCTTTTCATTTTCTTAATGATTTTGTTGATCCAAAGTTCCGCTGAAATGTGTTCCGGTTTTTTCACCAAAGTTAACATATAACAACCGGCCACCACTTCCGTGGGCAGCCGGCTGTTCCTCCTGATCCTACTTTTTCTCCTTACTGGCCGCACTTCTTCCTACCCGTTCATTCACCTGCCGCACGTTAAAATACGTGCTGACAAACGTCACGTCATTTACCAACCCTTCTACCAAATCATCCAATGTACCCAGGTCTTTCCTTGCCTGGACTACCAACTCCGGAATGTTCCTCGTAGCCGTTTTTCGCGACCCAAGTATCACATTCCTGGCCGGTGTCATCGGCTCAGTCGTGCTTAGCAGTTGTTCCAGCCTGGCCACTTCTTCTTCCATCACCTGGTAGGCAACCAGCTCCGGCAGATGGTCACGGGCGTGTTGCGCTATGCGTTGGCAACGCTGCAGCACCAGCTGTTGTGCCCCTCTTGCCAGAGTGGTATATGGGAGATCCACCGCTTCCTGCAGCACGTGATCCTTACTCACCTTCGCATAAGACCGTAACTTCAGGCTCAATTGGAAAGCATGCTCCAATATCTCGAACATGTGCGCATCTTTTCTCTTAGTATAACCCGCCGGGTTATATTGCGCCTGCAGTTGTGATTGCGCCAGCATTTCCGCCACAGTTTTCCTCAGATTTTCAACAATAGGCGTAATGGGCGCCAGTTGATTCCATACTGCGGGAAACTTGTCCAAATGAGATAAGACAGCCTGGTACATTTCCAGGAGGTTTAATTGTCTTCTGGTCATTTTTTAAAGTTTTAATGTAATTTGTTAATAAAGTGTCCCGTTCGCGCCTGTTAAAAAAAACAATGGTTAAGGTTAATCGGCGTCGTTTCTTGGTTGCAACCTGTAAATCGTGGAATCAATATTGATTTTGCAATACTAAGAAAAGAGGTTGGAATTATTTCTTGTCGAAATTATTTCTTGTCAAATGACAATATTTTGGTTTCCATTTTTTTTTGTGACGGATTTAAGTTATGGATCTTTATTCAGGAATATTCCTGGTAGCTATCATTCTCCTTTTTCCAACTGACAAAACTTCCGCGACAGATTGAAGAAAATCGATGCAGATCGAATAACTTCGATGTAAGATAACAGAACAGCGCCGCCACTTCACTTAACAGTGATGTAAGACAACAGAACACAGCCACCACCTGACATAACAGCGTTGTAAGATAACAGAACAGCGTCGCCACTTCACTTAACAGTGATGTAAGACAACAGAACAAGTGCTCCACCTGACAGAAATTCCGCGTAAGAGAACAGAAATTTCTCTCCAGCTGACAGGATTTTCGCGCAAGACATCAGAATGAAGGCCCTACCTGACAGGTTTTCCTCGTGTTTCTCCCTGTATAAAACGTGTACCGAACGTCTAGCAAAAAAGGCATACTTAAAAAATGAGTTACTTTATAGATCCCAAATAAAATCCATATCAATAGATTTTGCCCCTTCAGCAATTAATTTATCATGAACAAACCTAAAAACCGCCGTGGATTCATGCATATAATGCAATTGTCTGATATCCCATTTATCAGGCCATAGCAATGCTTTCCTTTCAGTAAAATAGCCTACAACATCCGCCCTTACAAAGTTGTTTATGTCATCTAGAACCATATATGTATTTAAGAGATCGATCCCTAAGAATTTACTGGTGAAGCCTATGCAAGTGTATAAAGCCAGGGCACTGTCATTGATTCTTCTTAAAATATTAATCCAGTCGTGCAGGGACAAATTACCCAAGATTTTATTGTAGGATATCAGGAGATCATACACATGACTTTGAGGATAGTCTAAAAAATTATGCACCAAAAAATCTGAGATATTAAGACCTGACAATTTCTCATGTATCTCATTATTAAATGCGGCCCTTGTCTCTAAAAGCTCAACGGAAATATTTTCTACATGCTTATCCATAGCAAATTAACTAGGTGTCCACCAGGTATCGGTGTCTAAATATCAACTGCAGTAACTAACTCTCATTACTGATAACTCTTCAAAATATTCATCTCCGCCTGCCCTTCCAATATCAGCGAAGTATTCGTCTCCCCATACTCCTCCAGCTGCTCAATCACCTTCGCCAGCTGATCGCGGGAGCCAGTGATAACTTTCAACAGCATGCTGGCATTCCCCGTAACAGTATACCATTCCGTGATCTCATGAATAGAAGCGATCACCTTCTTTATATCATGATGTTTATGGCGGCATTTAAAAGCAATAAACGCCTGTATGTTTAGCCCTATCTTGTCAAAATCTAATATCGCGTGAAACCCTTTGATATAACCCGCTTCTTCCAGTTTATTAACCCGTTCAGCTACCGCAGGCGCTGTCAGCCCGATACGACGCCCGATTTCGGCCGTTGTGGTCCTCGCATTGTTACATAGCTCGCGTAGTATGGATAGGTTCAGATCGTCAATGGGTTTATTATTTAAAGATTTCAGCATAAAATAATTTTGATTGTAAAGTTAATGGGTTGTTCCTCTTTTCAATTTAAAGCTTGTTTTCATGTAAAAAGTGGCAACTTTATCGCGCTTACTGATGGTTAAACAAAACTATAAATATATGTCGAAAGGAATACACCTATTCTTTCTGTTGTTCGGTATAAGCATGCTTTTAACAGCATACAAAGGATTATCCCAACCGAAGCCGTCGGTAATGAAACCTGCCCCGCCCGATAGCTCCGGATTACGTGATGGCCAGCACGATTTTGATTTCGAGATCGGCACCTGGAAAACGAAGCTCAAAAGGATGGTAGACCCGCTCAGCAGTACGCAAACCTGGGTGGAATATGAAGGCACAACAGTAGTCAGGAAGGTCTTTGACGGAATGGCTAACCTGGTAGAACTGACGGCCGACGGTCCCGCTGGTCATTTTAAAGGGATAAGCCTGCGGCTTTACAATCCCCAGGCGCATCAGTGGAGCCTTAACTTCGCCAACATGAAAAGCGGAGTGATGACCACGCCAACGATCGGTGAGTTCAAAAATGGCCGGGGTGAGTTCTATTCACAGGAAACACTCAACGGGCGCGCTATTCTGGTGAAGTTTGTTATTTCAAAGATCACATCCGACTCCTGCCGTTTCGAACAGTCATTTTCAGACGACGGAGGAAAGACATGGGAGCTGAACTGGATTGCGGTCGACACACGTCTACAGTAATGCTTATCTTTACCATATCTTAATCAAATATCCAATACGATGGCTATGCAAGCAATTATTCCCATGTTAGCCTACGAAGATGGTATTGCTGCTTTAGAATGGTTGGTTAAAGCCTTTGGTTTTACAGAGCGCAAAGAGATGCGCATGATAGATGATAATGGACGACTCTCGCATGGAGAACTGGAGTTGGATAATAACATTATTATGCTGGCTACTCCTACACCGGATTATGAATCTCCCGCGAGACACCGGCAGCATTGTGAACAAGCCCAGAAATGGTCCCAGGTACCCTGGGTTATCAATGGTCTGCTGGTCTATGTTAGTGACGTAGACGCTCATTATAATCGTGCAAAGAACGCTGGCGCAGTCATTCTTTCTCCTCCTGAAGATGGATTTCCGGGCAGGCGCTACCGCTGTGAGGACCTGGAGGGGCAACGTTGGATGTTTATGCAACGGGAACAATAATGAATATAATGCCATTTCCCTTAAAAAAGCTTATATTCAGCAACAATCAACTCCAAATTCCATGTGTAAATTTATCATCAGAACAGGTAAGCATCATCAGTTCTTCTTTGACCTGAAAGCGGAAACCGGGGAAGTTATCCTTACTAACGGGCCATTCCATTCCAAGGCGGCCTGCAATACAGGCATAGAAGCGTTAAAAGCAGTAGCGAGGGACGATAACAAATTTGAACGAATGAAGTCCGCAGACGACCACTTCTACTTCGTTATAAATGCCCCGAATGGAAAGGCAATGGTGAAGAGTGTATTGTTCGCTAATCCGGCGGATAGAAATGCTGCCATTAAGAGCATTGAGGCGGAGGCACATGATGCGGTTACGGTAGAGGAGTAAGGAATATACCCCCACTTCCCCTATATTTGTATTACAAATACAATGTCGAATTTAAAGCTAAAGAGATCTCGGGGAAATTCCACAATGCTGTTGCCTGGCATATACATCCTTTAATCAGCTGGAAATAAAATTCTGTTCGGTTTTGTACAATTTTGAGAATTGCCCCTGCTCTACATTTGTATCATCAATTACAAAATTGTCCACATTAAACTGTTAACGATGAAAAAGCATTTTATTCTCTCACTGATGCTGGCTTTAGGATGTCTGTCACAGGTAATGGCCGCCCCTGGCAAACCACTGCTGGATATGTTCTCACTCATGTTCCCCGATGCTGAATATGTTACCTGGACAAAGGACCATGGCTATCACATGGTATCTTTCGCGCAAGGCGAAACTTCCAGCAGGATTTGGTTTAAGGATGACGGTAACCTGGTGTATTCTTTAAGATACTGCCCGGAAACTAACCTGCCCATGAAGATAACATCCGCATTAAAGAAGAAATATAGTAACCAGCAGATCTATGGCTTCACCGAGGTAACAAATAGAACTGGTATTCGTTATGAAGTGATGCTACAGGATAACAGGAAATGGTATTGTGTTAGTGTCAGCGAACTAGGGGATGTTTCGTTGAAATATACCATGAGGAAATAGTATTCATATTAAACAGCTTGTCAAAGCGGTCGTCGTAGAAGTTACTTTTGCGACGGCCGCTTTATTTTTTAAGCATCTTTAAAAACATCAACTGCAGAACTACCGCAGCCGCTTACACTATTTTGCTGCCGACATAAAGACACCTATCCTAAACCCATTTCCCCCTTTTGTTATGAAATCAACTATCTTTTCCCGTACTAAACCCATGTTCCTGAAAATCTTCGGCTGCTCGGCGCTTTGTATGCTGCTCGCAGGCGGCTGCCAACACGATGAAAAAGAAGCAGCCCCGGCAACCGCTAAAGGAAGTATTTCCAATGTCCTGTCCGACCAGAAAAAACGGCAAGGCCAAACAATTACTGTCCCGCTCAATATCAGCGTGCCAGGCATACTCACAGATGCGGAAGGCCGGGAGATCAAAACAAACCACTCCGGCAGAGTATTGTCCACTCCCGATCAGATCTGTGAAGACCCTTCACTCGCTGTTGTCGGGCCTCATACGCTTAACACTTTGCAGCATACCATTTATGATTGTCAGAATGCGAAGCATTCGCTGACGATAGAATGGAAGATCCGCAGTTCTTATGACCTGGTGATGGTTAATCCTAATAACGCTGCCCAGTTCAGCAAAGGAAGGATACGGATTAAAAACGGTACTACCGTCACCTGGTCGGATTTAAGCATTGTCCCCACTTCGCTTGTCTATACCGGGGATGATCCTAACGAGCCGGGTATAAAACTGTATACCCTTACTTATACCAGAGCAGATATTCCGGATCAATACCTCGCCGCAGGCGCCTTCACTGATATAGAAGGATCTTTCGCTGTATATACGGATTGTCCGGCCCCTTACGGTTTCCTTATTACCGCCCCCTATGCATACATATCCAAATATACTGCTGTCGGCCTCGACCCATGTCAGCGGATAGACGAGGTGTACATCACTCCTGCCACACCATCAACGCCGCCGCTTTCGGTGCTTGATTGCGGAACGATAGCCGGCAGCTATGTTGTAGCAGGCCCGGGCGCTTGTCAGAATTTTACGCCCAATATGGCCAGCGAGGTGCAGGTGAAAAAAGCAGGTGATCCGGATGCCAACTATGTACATATACAATCCCTGGTCGTTGGTTCCGGCTCTCCGGCTACTACCGATGGTTTAGTATACTATTGGGAGATAAGGCGTATATCGCAACTGCAGTTCTATCTTCCTGGTGTTACCAATGCATCTTTCCCGGGCAACTTTACCTTCCGTTGGAGGAATGTGCAGGGTACAACAAACCCCTGTTATGGTCCCTGGTCAGCAGGAGTTACTTATACGATTTACGATTTCTAAGCGATCTGTATCCGCAGCTGCCGCTTTGTAATATAGTGCCAGTAGTCATATAATTTATTTATGTAATAAAAATATTATATAGTAAATTGAGACTTAAATGTAAACATCACCTTATGATTTGGACTATTATCATCGGCGGCATAGCTGGCTGGCTTGCCGGGAAAATTATGCGTGGTGAAGGGTTTGGAATAATTGTGGACATTATTGTGGGCATAATAGGCGGCTGGCTCGGTGGCTGGCTTTTCGGCCAACTTGGGATCCATATCGGTAGCGGTCTGGTAGGCTCACTGATTGTGGCCCTGGTGGGAGCTATCATACTAATCTGGCTTATACGGCTGGTGAAACGATGAAAATGGCGCTTGTTAGTGCCATAGGGATCGCTGAAATTTGGCAAAGCCTGCGCCTGGCGCGGGCTTTGTTGCTTTATGTACAAAATTTAATATTACTTTATTGTTAATTTTCCCTAACTTATAGTAGAAAATGAAAAAAAGTGCAGTGGATAAGGAACATAACCCTTTTAATTCTTCTATGCGCAGGCAGCAGCAGTATCTATGCCCGTCAGCTGCCTCAAAATACCACCATTGATTTTTTCGGCGATTCCGTCACCCTGTCTTACAACGAAGTTAAGTTTGTGGATTTCCGCTCCCCTTTGTCAGAAGCTGGTGTGATTGATTTTTATGTGCAGATGGACACATCGCATTACGAAGGGATCATTGCCGCCTTGCACCAGTACCGGGAAATGCATCATCCGGATGACTGGCTCTACTACCAGCTGATCCGGAAAGCAGCCGAAACTATCAGTCCCAAGAAAGACAACTACATCCGCTACACCTTATACAAATGGTACTTCCTGCTCAAAAGCGGTTTTGACGCCGAGTTGGCTTTTACAGAAGATACACTCCTCTTTTATGCGCAGTGCAATGAGAATATTTATAATGTGCCTTCACATATACGCAATGGTAAGGAGTATGTATGCCTGAATTATCACGACTACAAATACAGTGCGGCACTGGAAGCGCGGCAGCTTCGCCGGGTCGTTATCCCCGGACAGGAGGGAAGCCCCTTTTCCTATAAGCTCACCAAGATCCCTGTATTCAAATCAGCTGATTATCGCAATAAAGAAGTGGCGTTTGAGTACCAGGGAGTGAAGTATCGTTTTATGATCCGAACGAATGAGCAGGTGAAAAACTTTTATGCCAACTACCCTGTAGCGGATTACAAGCTATACTTTAATGTCCCGATGAGCCGGGAAACTTATAATTCGCTTATTCCCCAGCTCCGGGAGATCACCGCCGCTATGAGTGTCACCAACGGCATCGACTACCTGATGCGCTTTACCCGTTATGCCATTCAATACAAGTCTGACAAAGCCAGTTTTGGCCAGGAAAAACGCTTGAACCCGGAACAGACCCTGCTTTACGAAGAGGGCGACTGTGAAGACCATTCGGCACTTTTTTTCTTCCTGGTCAAAGAGATCTATGATTTACCCATGCTCGTGCTCACTTACCCAATGCATGTAACAGTTGCTGTAAGTCTTGACAAAGCCCCCGGGGATCCTATTATCTACAATGGGAAGAAATACTATATCTGCGAGCCTACCCCTCAGTCGCGCGATCTGCGCATCGGAAAGGTGTCAAAAAAACAGAGGGCCGAGGCCTACGAAATCGTTTATGCCTACAGGCCCTGAGTATATTTGCATTTTCCTAAGCTTGTTGATACCTGTTCTTAAACTCCACAGCAAATTGTTCCAGTTTTGTATTCCCGCTAACCTTTGCACCTTTATCAAAAAAGTCTTTGGTGATAATACCAGCTCTCACACCCTGTCCTAATTCTGTTATCAGTCCCGCCAATTCTGCAGGAAGACCCGCATCGGTCATCCCTTGTTTCAACTGCTCATCCGGAACAACTGTCCAGGATAATTCCGGTTTGCCGATCGCCTGGCCAAACAATGCAGCCAGCTCATTGCCTGTTGAGATATCGCTTACAACATACTTCACTTCAAAGCCGTTTCCTTTATGTTGAAGTTCTTCCGCTATAGCAGTGGCAAGATCTTCCGGATGCGTAAGCGCTAATTTATCATCTCCGCTATAGTTATTACCGAAGAGATTCCTGTTTTTAATCAAAGCGATATCCCTGAAAAAGTTAATATAGAAAAAGCCTGATCTCACAATGGTGACATTTACACCGGCCAATTGCTGCAATAGCTGTTCTACCCGGTGCACACCCTGGACAGGGCCTGTTCCTCCAGGTGCATCTGCGCCAACGCTGCTAAGGAAAACCACCCGCTTAACCCCGGCATTCCTGATGGCTTCTGCATACGCTTTCCCGGCCTCGACAATATTTTCAATCATATTTATCGGCCCCATAGCCGGAGGCATCATGGCGTAAACGGCGTCAGCGTTTTTAAAGCTTTCTGTTAAGAAGCGGGCGTCGGCTATTGAACCAACCGCTGCTGCTGCTCCCAATGTCTCTATGGCAGATTTTTTGTCCGGATTGCTTGTGATAACGGTAACTTCGTGACCTGCTTTAACGAGTTTTTTTACCAATGGTGTGGCTACATTGCCTAATGAGCCTGCTGTTGTGATTTTCATTTTTCTTTCGTTTTTATAGACGCAAAGTTATTCCTGTGCATACTATCAGAAAAGTACCTACCAAAAAGTAGGGGCCTGATTTAAAAAGAAAAATATCTTTGTACTGACTTCATATAAATAAAGTATCCGTCAAATAGTACGCATCATGGCAACTGCAAAACAGAGTTCTACCAATCAGTTCAATAAAAAGCTGGTTACAACAAAATGTCCCGTTACCTTTATTACCAATAAGATGGGCAATCGTTGGAAACCGCTCGTGATCAGGCAGCTGTTTTTAGGGACGAAGCGATATGGTGAGTTGAGGAGAGCAATCCCGGAAATTACCGAAAAGATGCTGTTCCAAACGCTCAAAGAACTGGAGCTCGACGGCATCATCAACAGGAAAGCGATGCCTGTTGTTCCGCCGCACGTGGAGTACAGCTTAACAGACAGTGGAAAGGATTTAGAGCCGGTAATTAATGAAATGGTAAAGTGGTCGCTGAAGTATAATATTCAATAACGTCAAATCATCATATGCTGTACAAACTATGCTTGTTAACCGGTGTCATTTTATTGGTCGTTTCACTATACAAACTGAAACAGTCCCTTGATTTTATCCGCAGAAGTGAACGGGCCATCGGTACCGTTACCTCACTGGAAGAAAGTGACGGCGCTTACTCACCGGTTTTTGCGGTAAAAACGAAAGAAAACGGCCAGATCATTTACCACCATGCAGCTGCAAGTAACCCAGCGGACTGGGTTATAGGGGAAGAAGCCATCTTCCTGTACGACCCCACCGCCCCCCGTTCCGCTAGGATGATGAGTTATTTCTGGCTTTTCGACTGGGCGATAGTATTGATGGCCCTCGCTATTCCGTTGATGATTGTTGGTGGCGGTTATTATTTATTGAATTCGCTGATACGATTACAGAACTAATTATTTAATATTGAGCAGATGACCATATACCTCATTTTTATAATCGTCGGTTGTTTATTATTAACCGGTGCTTTAATGGCGCTAAAAGGCAGGCTGGCATTTGCAAAAGGAGCCGAAAGAGCTGTTGGTACCCTTGTTCAGCTTGTTGAAGGAAAAGATGATGATGAGAAGCTTTATTATCCTGTTTTTGAGATCCATACACGCCAACATGGAATAATCACGTATCGGCATACAACGGCTTATTCATTTCCGAAATGGCGGATAGGAGAGACGGCCACATTTATATTAGAACCCGGCAAGCCGTATACAGCAAGATTCCTCAAATATTGGACTGTTTTTTGGTGGCCCCTGACCTTGATGGCCGTGGCTGTGGATCTTCTGGTGATCGGAGGCGGTTATTTCCTGTTGCGTGGATATGTTGGCGCTTAGCGTGGTAAAATGGTCGCTGAAGTATAATATTCAATAATAATGCAATGACTGCTGATATTAAGCAAACAGTTCAGGAAATTGATGACCTTATTCGAAAAGGGCTATGGTTTGACTTTTATGTCTTCAGGTATGATGGCCGCAGCTTAACAATAGCCGGTGGGAGCGATTTGAGCTATTGTCACCAATTGGAGATCATCTTTGAAGATGTATTCTTTTTCCATGGATTTTTTTCTCAATGGAAATCAGATACAAGCCAACCGGTTTTTATCTTGCCAGAGAATGAAGGAGAGCTAAACCTGCAGTTTGAAATAGAGCAAGGTTATGTGCTCTTTGTGTTCAAAGCAGAAGACTGTAAAAATAACGTGATAATTGCGGCAGAGAAGATCTTTTACAATACGGATACCGTGTTTTATTATTTAAGGGAAAACCTTGGTGATAATGAAAGACTGGCGGACTTCGTTAAGCGTTAGCCCGATCCAAACTGAAACATGGTAGATCAAAAAAGCACCGGCAAATTTTCATTCAACCGGCGCTAACCAAACTACCAATCACTTGCCTGACAGGTAACCTAAAACCTGCCGCGAGTGCTCATCCCCCTTCATAAAATCCCGAAAGCTGTAAACGATCATACCATCCAGATCGATCACAAAAGTTTCACGGCCGCTCACTTTTACATTGTTCCCAAAATCCTGTTCTTTAATTCCAAACTTATTTAAAACGAGGTTCCCGGGATCACTCAATAACGTAAACGGCAGGTGATTTTTCGCCGCAAAGGCCTTGTGGCTTTCCACGGTACCGTTGTTAATACCGATCACCATCGCATCGGCGTCCTTATATTTTTCATAAGCATCCCTGAAAGCGCAGGCTTCTTTGGTACAAACAGGGCTTTCATCCTTCGGGTAAAAGAAGAGCACCAGTTTTTTCTTCCCCACAACATCAGACAGCTTAAAGGTCTTTCCGTCCTGGTCTTTCAGCGAAAAATCCGGCGCTTTATCACCTTTGGTCAGCGTCTGTTGTACCGCGGCATCCTGTGCTTTCGCAGCCGGAGCGATAATGGTAAAGCTGCATCCGATGGCTAGCATAGCAAGGATCGATGCCTTCTTGATGTTCATTTCCATAGCATGAATGATTAAATAGATGATGTTTAATTTTTGCCAAAAGTCAGGTGAATTATCCAGGGCAATTTTCACTTTAGTTAAAATCGGGGAAAATAAATTTGGACACTTTTGTTCCTGAACAAGGTGCAGGATGCACCGCAATACAGGAATACATGAAGAAGCTGCTTACAATCATTGCTTGTCTGGTGCATGTTGCCACTTTCGCCCAAATTGATACCCCGGTTCATTGGACCTTTGCGGCCTCGCCTGCGGGCGATCACCAGGTGGAGATCACCGCCACTGCCCGTATCGATGAGGGCTGGCATTTATACTCTCAGTTCTTAGACGAAGGCGGGCCTGTCCCAACTTCCTTCCGGTTTATCAATAACCAGGACTACTATCTTGTGAACGGCGTCACGGAAAGCCCCGCCGCCAGGCAAGGCTATGATTCTACATTTCAGATGACGATCCTTTACCACGAGAAAAGCGTAACATTTAAACAGTTGATAACTTATATAGACCCTGCCACGCATGTGAAAGGCCTGGTGCACTATATGGTATGTAGCGGTCAGAAATGCCTTCCACCTGCAGACCTTAACTTCGAAATTGCGGTCGATCCTAAGATGGCTGCTGCAGGTAACACAGCAGCCATGTCAAAAGACAATACCATCCCGGTTAAACCGGATACCGTTACTGGCAGCAACAATTCCATCTTATCCATATTCCTCGCGGGTTTTTTAGGTGGCCTTACCGCGTTTTTCCTGCCCTGTATTTACCCGATGGTGCCTTTAACGGTATCGTTCTTCACCAAGCGCTCGGGAACACGCAGCCAGGGCATACGCGTAGCACTGATATACGGCTGTTCCATTATTGTCATCTACGTAGGACTGGGATTGCTGATTACCGCCATTTTCGGCGCCTCAGCGCTGAACGAAGCAGCCAGCAGCGCTGCATTCAACCTGTTATTCTTCGTCATCCTGCTTGTATTTGCCTTGTCTTTCCTCGGGGCATTTGAGATCACATTGCCATCCGTATTCGTCAATAAGATCGGCAGGCAATCTGAAAAGGGCGGCGGGATCGGCTTATTCTTTATGGCCTTTACGCTTGCCCTGGTATCATTTTCCTGCACCGGTCCGCTGATTGGTACCCTGCTTGTTGAAGCCGTCAGCAAGGGCAGCTACCTCGGTCCTGCAAGCGGCATGTTCGGTTTCTCCCTGGCCCTCGCTTTGCCTTTTACCTTGTTCGCCATCTTCCCATCATGGCTAAAAGGCCTACCGAAATCGGGCGGCTGGCTGAACACGGTAAAAGTTACACTCGGACTGCTTGAACTGGCGCTGGCGTTCAAATACCTGAGCAATGTTGATCTGGCCTATCATTGGGGCTTGCTCAGCCGCGACCTGTTCCTGGTGATCTGGATCATCATTTTTGGCGTGCTGGCTTTCTACCTGCTGGGCAAGATCCGCTTGAGCCATGACGCTGAGGTACAGGCACTCTCCATCCCGCGCTTATTGCTTGCCATGCTGGTGTTGGTGTTTACCGTTTATCTCATCCCGGGTCTTTTCGGTGCCCCGTTGAAAGGGATCAGCGGCTGGCTGCCGCCCCAACAAACGCAGGAATTTACGTTGAGTGCCGTGGCGCCGGCTAAACAGGAAGGCCGTTCCACTCACAAATATGCAGGCTTGTTTCATGCGCCGGAGAACATCGATGCTTTCTACGATTACGAAGAAGGAATGGCTTACGCCAAAAAAGTGCACAAACCTGTTCTGCTTGATTTCACTGGCTGGAGCTGCACCAATTGCAGGAAAATGGAAGCGGCAGTCTGGTCCGATCCCGGAGTACTGAAACGTTTGAAAGAAGATTATGTGCTGATCTCCCTGTATGTAGACGATCGCACCCCGCTTAGCAGCTCCGAAAAGTATGTTTCTAAAGTCTCATCAAAGTCCGTCAATACGCTTGGACAGAAATGGAGCGACCTGCAGGCAGCACGTTTTAACACGAATGCCCAGCCATTTTACGTGGTCCTGGATCCGGACGGCAAGCCCGCAGCAGGACCGAGGGCCTTTAACCTGAATATTAAAGCATACACGGATTTTCTTGACCAGGGAATTACCGCCGCGAAAAAATCATCATCCGTTCAATTATAAAACTCATTAACATCATGAAAGATCAATTGCTCAGATCCGCCGTTATGGTATGTTACCTGGCGCTGATCACTTCCATTTATTCCTTCCGGTCCGTAGCACAGCAAAAGATACAGGAGATCAAATTCAGTACAACACCCTATAAAGAGGTGCTGGCTGCAGCGAAGGCCAGCCATAAAAAAGTATTTGTTGACGCTTTCGCCACCTGGTGCGCTCCCTGTAAAGAATTGCAGCAACACACCTTTAGGGATCCTGAAGCTGCCGCCTATTTCAATAAGCACTTTGTCAATTTCAGTATCGATGTTGAAAAAGGGGAAGGAGTGGAGCTCGCCAGGACCTGGCAGGTCGATGGCCTGCCTGCACTGCTCATTGTTGATGAAAATGGCCGGGTGCTCGCAAACCATACCGGGTTTGTCGATGGCAAAGGCCTGATTGAGTTTGCCGGAGAAGCAGTAGCTAACACCCGCTCAAAACGCAGCAATCCTGCTTCAAACCGCGGGCACGAGCGTAATCCCTGGTATTCCAACACTGATACCACCAAACTACATGTCAGCAATGCAGCATGGAAGAAGGTGCTTGCACCTGATCTTTATGCAGTAGCAAGAGAGAAGGATACGGAAAGACCATTCTCCGGCAGGTATTGGAAAAGCACCACCCGTGGTACTTATTATTGCGCGGTTTGCGGAAACCTGCTGTTCCGCTCGGAGGCAAAATTCGCCAGCAGCTGCGGCTGGCCCAGTTTCTATGAACCCAGCCGTGCTAATGCCGTGCGTTACCAGGCCGATGATTCCTTTGGTACACGCCGCATCGAAGTGTTGTGCGGACGCTGTGATTCCCACCTTGGACATATTTTCGACGACGGACCGCCGCCTACCCACAAGCGCTTTTGTATGAATTCAGTATCACTTGATTTTGCACCGGATAAAAAATAGAAAATGAAAACAAAACTATTGATGACCGTTATGCTCCTGTGCACTACCGGCGCCTATGCCCAGAATATGTTCAGTATGGCCAGCCAACATCCTGCCGATACCCTCAGGAGCGAAGCGCATGAACAAGCGATCCGATTCCCGTCCCTCCGCCAGGCGGCTGTTACCGTAGACTTTTTTGGCGCGGGCCACTTCGAGTCAAAGCTGAATGGAAAGGATTTTGTCAACGGGAAAAGCCGCAATGCCCGGATCAGCTCTTACTTCACTGTTCCCATCAGCAGTTGGAATGGAAATGTTATCGGGGCATCTATCTATCATACCGAAAACTTTTTCGATATCCGGGAGAGCAGCAATCAATTGGCTGATCCAAAGGTTAACACGGGTAATATATCAAAAAGCACACTGGGCCTGTCGCTCAATTATTCGAGAACGGATGCCATCTTTCATACACCGGTTATTTATTCCGCCGTTTTTACAGGGATCTCTGATAACCTGAAAACCATCAGAAGATTTAATTTCAATGGCAGCGTTGCCTTTCCATTAAAACGTACAGCCGATACCTATCTTTCATTAGGTGCGTTGGTGTTGATCGACCCTTCCGCACCGCTTCCGGTATTGCCGGTGATCAATTACTTCCACAAACTTAACAACAACGGCTTGCACCTGATTGTGGATCTTCCCCAGGGCGCAATGATCAGGCAATCCCTGTTCCATAACGCATGGGTTTATCTTGGTTCGAATTATAATACCTATGTTTCATTTTATGAGTCAGGTAATGCTGCCTTGCCCGAACACTTCAGCTACAACACCATTGAATTGAAAAGTGGACCTGGGTTTGAGTACCTGCTTGGAAAATACCTTATCCTGGGTATCAGGGGAGGGATCAATAGTATTGTTTCGGCGAGAGCCATCGGCAAGGGGAGTAGTTATAATGAGCCGTTCATTAAAACGACCAATAAATCGACTGCTGCTGCTGAATTTCGGGTGTCTTTCCTGCCCTTTTGACCTTTGCTGACTCTTTTGCTTTTTTAAGCGTAACGCCGCTGCATTTGCCGGGGCGTTACACTTTTATGCGGCTTTGGGTTATATATTGACGGTTTCTGTGATCGTCATAGGATCACAAACAGCACAGGTAGGTGCATCTGTAGGGTAACTTGCAGCCAGCAGGTTTTGCCTGGTATTGCTTAGTTTAACAATTTTAATTTTGTCCAGGGTGAGCTTTTTCTTGTTTGCTTTTTTCATAGTGGTAAAAGTTGGGTAAAGAAACAGATATTAGGAAAATAAGAAAATCAATTCATATTTAAAAGATAATTTTGCGGGGTTATTATAAATTGAGATATCAATCTTTGTGAATGAAACTAGTAGAAATAGAAGGCGCATTTGAAATGGAATATGGAGCACCCTGTCCATTGATAATAGCCAATGACAACCACCTCCTGGTGGCTTTTCTGGGTGATTTGGGTACTTTTGAAAAAGAACCGGTTATTTGTTTAAATTTTTCCATGCCTACAAAACACCGTTTCGGCTTTCCGGGAGATGAAACTATTGTATGGCATCCTTATTACCAACTTGGGCTCAGGGCCGGCGGTTTTTACGAGCTGGAAAATTCTGACTGGATAGCAGAACTGCAGGAAATAGACCGGTTGCACCATCAACATAACCCTGCCAGCTGGACAAATAAAAAACACTATATCCTGACATTTAAAGACAGCCTATTCGAGTGTGTGGCGAAGTCTTACACCATGTTGGAATCTAAGGACGATTTGTACCAGCAAGTTTATTGGCTGTTGCAGAATTCTTCCCCTCATACACCCCATATACCGCATCCCTGAAGCTCTTATGCAGCTTCACCTTATCAAACGGCATCAGCTGTGTAAACAACACCGCCGTCAAATCATTTTTAGGATCCACCCAGAACAAAGTACTCGCTGCACCATCCCAGAAAAATTCCCCCACCACACCATTGTTCTCATCTTTACTGTGAGGCGCTTCTGTCCGCACCGCGAAATCAATTCCAAAACCTACCCGGCCTTTACTCGGCAGCCACATACGTTTCGAAATAGTATCCGGCAGCTGGTTAGTCGCCATCAGTTCAACGGTTTCGGGTTTCAGGATCCGCACATTGCCTGAACGGCCTTTATTCACCAGCATTTGCGCAAACTTCATATAATCATCAATAGTTGAGGTGAGCCCCCAGCCACCAGGTGTTAAAGCATGCGGTTTTGTATGCATAAAATTAGCCCGTTCATCTGGCACGCGGCTTAGTTTACCATCCTCGCTGCGATTATATAATGCCGCCAGTCTTTTTTGATCTTTTTCAGGGATCATAAACTGGGTGTTGCTCATTTTCAGTGGATCGAAAATGGTTTCTTTCAGGTACTGAGCGAATGGTTTGCCGGACAGCTTTTCTACCAGGTAAGCCTGTACGTCTACAGAAATCCCGTAAGCCCATTCATCACCCGGATGGAACTGCAAAGGCAGGCTGGCCAGCTTCTTTGCCATTTCAGAAAGGGTATTGTCCGGGTTCATTGGCTGTACCTTTTGTATAGCGGCCGACAAAGCGGGATTATCGTCCGTAGCAAAGCCGGCTGTATGACGGGTAAGATCGCGGATCGTAATAGGGCGTTTCGCAGGTTCCAATATAAAATTGCCACTGGCATCTGTACCCTTGTATACTTTCATATCCGCAAATTCAGGCGCATATTTCGATAAGGGATCGTCGAGCTGAAAAGCGCCTTTTTCATAAAGCGTCATCAATGCCACACCGGTTACCGGCTTGGTCATAGAATAAATGCGCACAATGGTATTGCGGTCCATCGGCACATGGTTTTCACGATCGGCAAAGCCATAAGCATTATAATATACTTCTTTGCCTTTTTCAAATATCAGTGCCGACAGCCCTGCGGTTTTGCCGGAATCGATAAAGCTTTTTAAGGTAGCATCGATACGAGATTTAACGCTGGCATTGACGATAGCATCGGTTGTGTGCTTTTGTTGCGAAAACTGGTACGCGCTCAATACAACAAGTACCGGTAGCAATAAGGCAAGAACGGCTTTTTTCATGGGGGAACGGTTTAGTCTTTTCATAACGGGTGACTGTAAAGATTTTCTATTCCAGTGATAGTATAGTGCATTCAATCTTATAATAACTAATATTTTCTTCTAAAAGCGACTTAATCTTTTCCCAATCTCCTCCTCCAAGCCCTGCTCCGATACGGGGCATTTGAATGGACAATCTTTCTCTTAATGAAAATTCTTTTAGCGCTGTCAAACACCTGTCTAAGGCTTCATAAGAGAGATAGGTTGTTTTATCATTAGCACTTTTTCTGATGCCATCCTGCGCAAGCATATTGGCCACAAAAATTCTTGATCCGGGGGCCACAGATACGAATTGAACCTCTCCCAGCAAAAATGCTTGTTCGGTTCTTCCGCTTGCCCAGTTTTTATATTCCTTTTCAGCAGCGGGATACATTTCCGAGAGCGCCAGCACAAAACCCTTACCCCATTTACCTTTATTGTTAACGACGTGCGCTATTACGGTGGCATCCTTTAACGGAAAAGCAGCATTTCCTGTCTGGTAAGATAATGCTGGCTTGTCCTTACTACTTTCCAGGCCTTTTTTCCAAAAAGATTCAAAAATATTATTGTCTATTAAAGTACTGTCTGTAAGATCCAGCTCACTCTTTTTTCCATCATATAATAAATAGCCAATTTCTTCGTCCCAATCCGTGAGAGAAGAGGATATTAGAATTTTGTCACCAGCTATGGAGATCTGTCGCGTTGCAATTTCGTCATCAAACTCTGTTAATATTGTGCCGGTTGTTCTGGCAAACTCCGTTTCCGCTTTGTAATATTGCTTGTTGTTAATTGCATACTTTACCATGGCCTGCTATTCTATTTGTTATATCTAAATCTGTTTCTCCTCTTATAAGAAATGTACCGGGTCGCGGTTCTTCCACTTCAAGACCAGTTACGTCAATTTCAACATAGTGCGACACACTGTTCAGTTTTCTTGCATCGCCATATATGTTCGCAGCAAGCTGGCCTTGGGATATTTTCCCTGCCGCCACGTCCGCCTTTGGTATGTCCTTCATTGTTCGACCGCCAATGGTTTCCGGCTTTATGTCGGTGAAATATTGACCATGGCCAAACCGCGCATTTTTTTCGCCAATTGAAGGACGGATGGCCTTGCTGTCTACGATCCCTTCCATACCTTCCTGGTTAGTATAGTGGATTAATGTAGTGGGTGTTAAACCAAAGGGATCGATCCACGATGAAGGATCGGCCACGTATGAGTAAAGCGCAATGCCTCCGCCAAGCTTAATGGGATCCTGGCTCACATAGGTCCCTTCTTCCGCGCTATAATACCTGAACCGGTTGTAGCACAAGCCCGTTTCGATGTCGTCATACTGCCCGGGATACCTGAACGGCACAAGGTCCCTTTCCCCCTCTAACTTACGTACCTTCCCATAAATATCCAACTCGCATGACCACACTTTTTTCCCTGCCTCATCATAAGCTTCACCTGGGGTGCCCAGGTGATCGCTGATAATGGAGTACTGTTTACCGTTGATGATTTTGGCCGCTGGCGTAAATGTACCATCTTCAAACACCCAGGTGGCCAGCGTTTCTTCAGGTACTGGTTCCACGTGGTCTTGCCGCAGGTCCCCCAGCTCGTCTATGGCAGCCGTTGGGCGATCTTTAACCGGATATGCCCATTCATGTAAGGGTACATTCCCGTTCCAAATAAACCTTGTCAGTTTGCCATTATACGTTTTTTCAATTCGTCTGCCTAAAGCATCATAACGAAACTCCACCAACTTTTCATCTGGGCGCAGTACGCTTTTAAGCATTCCGTTTGCATACCATTCATATTCCCAGCTATTGCCGCCTGCGGGTGCGGCAGTAACTATCTTTTTTACCAGGTTACCTTCATCATCATAAATAAAACGAGCATCGGCTGTTTCCTGTAACTGGCCTCCGGGCCCGTATTTCCTGTCAGTACCTGTCTGGGTTCTATACAGGTTACCGGCTTTGTCAGGTAGGCGATAATCATACTCCCCATCCTCATATTGTGCCCAGGCCAGGTTACCAAAATCGTCATGCCCAAACTTTACGGTACCACTGTTAATGGCGTTGGTAATTTGTTTAAGGCGCTGATTGACGTCCCAGCGGTAATAACGATTGCGGCTTGCCTGGTCGTGGCTGCTAACGGTATGACTATCGGGCATGCCCGAACGGTCATAGGTCCAGTTGCTTTTAACGCCGCCTGGGAGCGTACGCTCTATTTCCAGTCCCAGTAAATTGCGTTCAATGTGAACGCTCCACGGAGTGTTTATTCCACTCCCGGCCTGCATATCTGTTATATCGCCCCTGCTATTGTGTTGAAGTTTTATATCGGCGCCTAAACTGCTTTTGATGTGATTACGCCTGCCCTTACGGTCATATGCACTGGTAACGGTATAACCATCCTGCCATTCCTGAACTACCCGGCCCATTAGGTCCCGTTGTAGTTTGAGCATGCTGTGTTCATTGGCAGCTTCTATCAGCTGGCCATTGCGGTTATAACTATACGTCTCCCAGCTGCCGTCGCTATACCCGGCGCGGGTGAGCCTGCCATTGTAATCATATTCGTATTCAGTCCATCTGTTACCAGGCCGCTGCACTTTGATCACTTTACCCGCCGCGTCCCGCTGGTAGTGACGGGTGAGGCCATCAAAACCTTTTTCGCGGATGATATCGCCGCGGCCGTTGCGGGTTAGCTGGTATATATCCCCATGCTCGTTCACCAGCCCGGTGAGCTGCTCTTCCTTATTATAGAGGAAATGTATTTTAGCCCCGTTCTCTTCGCGCATTTTCAGGCTCCCTAATGGGGTGTAATCAAAGCGTACGTGGCGGTGTTTATCCCTGGCCTGTACCACTTCTTTATAAGCATTGTACTGCAGGCTGATATGGTTACCGTCCGGTAGGAACACTTCCGTAGCGCGGCCCAGGGCATCGTAACGAAAGTGTTGTTCCTGCTTCAAAGGATTGCCGGATTTGGTGCATTGTCCCCATGGATCATATTCCCAGACGGCATGTCCACCGTTTGGAAGGGTCATCGCAGCGAGGTTATAGTCTTCATCATATTCCAGCAGGGTGCTTTGTTCCCGCTCATCCTCCACTTTACTCAGGAGGTTTTGTGCATTGTAACGGAGAATGCTGATGCTTCCATCCGCTTCGGTAATGGTATGTAACAGGCCTTTATGTGTTCCATTTTTATAGTAGATGTAAGTGCGGCTGCCTCCCTGCGGGTCGGTGGCCAGTATCAGCCGGTCTTCTGCATTATAGCTGAAAGTATAGGTGCTGCCATCGGCCTGCTCGATACGGGTGCGGTTACCCCGTTCATCATAGGAATATCCGGTTACGTTGGCTTCTTCGTCGATTTCCCGGTACACTTCAAAATCGTCCGTATATTCAGTGAAGCGGGAGTTTCCTAAGGGATCTTTTATCTGGGTAACCACATGATGCGGGGTATAGTAATAGGTCGTGGTTTGTCCCAGGGAGTTGGTCACGAGGTTATATCCCTCTCCGGGATGATATGCTATCCAGCCTTCCAGGATACCTCCATCACCCCAGGTGTGGATACAACGGCCCTTACTGTCGTATTCCCAATAGAAGCTTTGCCCGTTGCGGTCGGTCTTTGTTACCATCAGGTGCTGATGGTATTGGATGCGGGTGGTCTGATCCAGGGCGTCGGTAATGCCAGCCAGGTCACCGGCCTCATTATATTCATAGCGGATGAGTGTCTTCTCCTGTTCGCGGTGGCGGGCGCTTACACGGGTGATACGTCCTTCAGTATCATTTTCAATATGCAGATGACGGCCGGCGCTGTCGATCACCCGCACCAGCTGCTCTTTACTGTTATAGTGAAAGCTGATCATAAAACCCGCTTCATTTCGGATGGCATACAGACGATATTGCTGATCCAGCGGGTGTATCCTGCGGAATTGATAGTATAGCCTCTCCCGGTGATCGAACAGTTGGTATTCATCCAGGTCCGTACGGCTAAGGGTCAGTTTTTCGGAACGGTTGTAATCGCTGTTGCCGGAGTAGGGCAGGAGCTCAAACATAACGCTGCGCCCGTCGCCCAGCAATACCCCGGTAGTATCTTCATCCGTAAACTCCAGTACCCGTATATCGTACCCCAGGTGGGTGCCATGACCCAATAAGCCGTGATGATTGCTGTCACTGTTCCAGGAGCGGGCCCATTTCAACGGGATAGGGCCGGGCAATTCAAAATCTATACCGTCATAGATCACAATACCCTGCACCAGGTCTACCGGTTCGAAACCCAGTTTGCAAAGGAACCGGCTAAGCTTGTCGCTGCCACCTATTCTCTTCTGCCGGGCCAGGTTGAAATCGGTGATGTTTTTTTTAGCCTTTTTGGCCGCTTTGCCTACCCTTTTTAGTCCTTTACCCAAGCCTTTCATCAGTGCGCCAAAGCCAAAAGACATGACCAGGTTAAGCAATGCCCCTGACCAGTCGGGTACGTACGGACCGCCTACCATTACCGGCCGCCCAAAAGAAAGCGGGATGGAAAAGGAGGTAGGCAGGTACATGCTGGGAATAGGCTTGAACTTTTTGCCGGGCTGCAGAGATAATGGGATGCCAATATCGTTACAGGTCATCAGCATATGGCCGGATGGGCTCATCAGGTTACCTTCCACCTTGACTGTTTTGCTGCCGAAAAAATTCACAGAGTCATGGCCGATCATGGGCGCCAGCAGGAAAGGGCCGCCCATGGGGATATGGAAAAGGATGATGAAGATACCGGAGGTATCGCTTTTGCCGCGGGGCACATGGTTGACTTTTGTGGTAGCGCCTATGAACGGGATATAGTCCATAGGATCGATCACAAAACCTATATACGGATGCGGTAGCGGGATGGGAAAGCCAAACAATATTACAATGTGGATATCCAGTCCGATCACCGGCGTAAAATGCTTGTTACTGACGAGCATAGGCGTCAAATTTTTGGGTTACAATATGGTATCCAGAGGTAATAGGGTAAGGAACAGCGACCGGATAAACCGGATCTACTCTAATTTAAGGGTTTTTATAATTAGCTGTGTGAGTCTTTTTAAAATTAAACGCAACGCCTCCGTATTTTAATTACATAATGCCTGTCTCTGTAATCGTCATTGGATCACAAACGGCACAGGTAGGTCCTTCTGCCTCGTTCGTAACGAGGTACCTGTATTTCGTGTATCCACTTAAGATTTACCGAAATACAGTGAAGATAAAATTTAACCAGGATAATAAATTGCTGATTCGCAGTAAGTTAACCGCAGGCATAAGTATTGCAATGCTCTGTCTTTAAAAATTACAAAATGAACAGTCAGGAACTAATTGAATTAACTAAAGAGCTGATCTATCATGCCACACATTTTGATGTGCCCTACGTGAAGGAAGCGTATGCCGATAACTTCCTCATAGTAAATGTTGATAAGGAGAACGGCATAAATACCATGAATAAAGAACAGCTGGTAGCTTTTGTCCAGGGAAACAAGGATGCAAATGCAGCGCCGTTTTCCACCAAGACAGAATTCCATTACGCTGTATGCGAAGGAAACACTGGTATGGTGGTGATCACCCGTGATCTGGAATTAGATGGGAAACCGAATAGAAAGTTCTTAACCGTATTCTGGGAGCAGATCTCCGGAAAATGGCAGATTGTTAAAGAATCGTCCATCGTGCGTGGCTAAGAAATGAGAAATCGTACACATGTTGTACGAAACCGGGCAGTTGAATATTTTAACAGAAGTATTATCTTTTCGTATTGATAACTGGTATGCTGCTTAGTCCAGTATGTAAAATAGTTATAATGATAAAGATGATCCTTTTGTTAACCGTTTCCCTGTTCCTCGTGCTTACCGTCGGATCAAACGCCCGTGCCCAGCAACCGGAGGTCAGGATAGCCTTAAAAACGATGACCGGAAAGGGGCCTGGAGCGCCAAAAGTAAGCCCGACCAATATCTACGGGCCCTATAGTTTCAACTTCGATTCTACCCGCAGCTTTAAGGGTATACCTGTGGGCCTGACCCAAACCATGATCAAGGAATTAGATCTCCAGCCCCCGCAGGGAATGTATGAATTATATAAGCGCCTGAACGGTAAAATGCTGCCGGAAATGCTTGTAAAAGAGCTCGGCAGATATCACACAGACACATCGTCCCTGAGCCCCTTTCCGATAAAGCATACGGTACACATCCTTTCCGGCATCACGGCTAAGGGTAAACGGGTGCTTATAACAGATACAAATAATAATCTTGATTTTGGCGACGACAAACAGCTGGTTTATGATACCGCTGCACCAGGTCCGGGTGTAAAAAACACGGACGACCTGGTGCCTGGCCAGGAGGTGCATTACCAGTTTGCATACAAGGGAAAGGTATATGATCGGAAGATCAACCTTCAAATGTCGCCCTATCAAACCGCCTTCAGGTATAGCAACGCGGAGGAACAGCAGCATTACATCGTCGCTTTTGTAAACGAATACAGAGCAGGCAAGGCGAAGATCGGCGGAAAAGAATTTACTATCGCCTGTGTCACTGCGTATCATCCGCCTTTTTTCTTTGACTCAGTCAATACACAGATCTTTATCCACGAACCTTCGAAGAGTACATCTCCGGCTTCTTACAACCTGGGAGATACAATACTTGTGCAGGATACCAAATTCAACATCGCTGCCATTGACCCAATGGGTAGCGAGATCATATTTAAATACGCAGGAAAAGGAGCGTCCATCACAGGGAGCCAGCCCGGCGAATACGCTTATGCCATTGCCTGCCCGGCGATGGATGGTCAACCGTTTGCGCTCAATGCGCTACGCGGCAGATACGTGTTACTTGATTTCTGGGGATCCTGGTGTAATCCCTGCATAAGCGCTATACCAGACCTGGTGAGCCTGGATCAAAAGTACCGGGATATCCTTTCTATTGTGAATATTGCGTATGACGAGAAGAAAAACCTTACAGTGCTTCGTAAATTGATTAAGGAGAACAAGATGCAATGGACACATCTCTTTGAGGATAACAAAGATAAAAGCGGTGCTTCTATCGTAAACAGGTTCAAAGTGGAAGCATTTCCCACACAGATCCTTATCGACCCGGAGGGAAAGATCATCTTGCGCACAACGGGTACGGGAAACAGCGGCCAGATAGAAGCCCGGCTGAGAGCGTCGCCCCGGAGTACCCAATGAACGGAGATCTACCGGCTGATCGTCTTTTTCCAGTCATATTGATCTTTTGCTGCAGTATTACGCCTGGAAAGATCATCCATCATGTCCCGGATAGTTGCCTGATCTACCCATCGTCCGTTCGCAAAAACACCCGCTATCTTCCGTGCATTCCTTACATCTTCCAGGGGATTAGCCTCCAGTAATAAAAGATCTGCCCGTTTACCTGCCTCTATTGTCCCAATCAGGCTATCGACCCCAAGCCAGCCAGCAGGCATCCGCGTAGCAGCAGCTAGAACCTCTTTAGGCGTCAGTCCTGCTTCCACCAGCAGCTCCATCTCATCATGGGTAGAAAAACCTGCTACTATGCCGGAAAGGTTCATATCCGTGCCCACCACCATGGGTACCCTGGCGGCATGAAAAGCCTTTACCAGGAGGGTATGGAAGTCAACCACTTTTTGAAAATAGGCAACACGTTCAGCAGAGGTATTCCGGTTATAGCTGTTAGCCGTCAGCCATTTGCTTTGCAGCAGCGGGTGCACATACTGCAGGGTAGGAGACTGGCGCAATTCATCCAGCGAGCGGGCCTGGCTCAGTATCCATTTCATGGTTGTCAGGGTAGGGGATAGCCAGGTACCGTTATTCTTCGCCATTTGTGCAAACCGTTCGGCGTCAGCTTCCGTAAAGCTATCTGTTTGTTTGGAGAATTCCTCTGCATGCGCCACCATGCCGAAGTGCGGTACAAAAGCCTCCTGCAGCTTTCCTTTGAAAGCGTTCGGTATATGTCCTACGGTTTTCATACCCTGTTTCCCGGCTTCGTCAATGATTGCCTTGTAAGTTTCAATATTAAGGCCGGAATAGAGCTTAATGAATTCATACCCTTCCGCTTTGGCGCTGCGCACAGCCTGACGCCCGTCTTCCGGAGTATTGACAATCCTTCCCTGGCCTTCACCACCATTGATCAACGCAGCAAGCGCCATACGCGGACCGATCACCGCTCCTTTAATGATCTCATTCCGCTGCGCAAAATGTTCTGCTCTTGAATTGAGATCAAATATGGTAGTCACGCCATTAGCTATAAAGGGCGTCATCATATCCTGCGTATTAAAAAATATAGTAGCGCCTTTGGTGGGAAACGTAGAACCCAGGTTGATATCAGCAGGTACATGAACATGCATATCAATCAGTCCTGGCATGAGCCACTTTCCGTTGCCATCAATGATCTCCGCACCTTCAGGGATCGGGCCATTCAACGAAACAATCCGCTCATTGCTGACGATGACGGTCGCATTGGCCACAACATCCGCGCCTGACGTCACCGGAATAACGTTAACGTTTTTGATAGCAAATGTTTTTTCTGTCCGGGAGTTCATCCGCAACCACTCAAACGATCCGCCATCCGCCTCCAAAATATCTTCCCCATCTTTTACCGTCTTAAACTTTAATTTCACTACCGCTGTCGCACGGGGGGATACGCGATCATCTGTATTATGGGTATGTAGTACATAGTATAGCTGTCCCTTTTGATCCGTAAACACATCGCCATGCCCGGTTCCGTTATGCCCAACAGTATGCCGGCTGATGATCGGGTTACCAGCATATTTTTTCCATGGCCCTGTCGGAGAATGAGAAGTAGCATATCCTACCGCATAATCCTTATTCCTGAAATCGTTGGAAGAATAGACCAGGTAGTAAGTGTTTTTATGCTTCAGCACAGTCGGGCCTTCTGCCACCGGCCACTCTGCTTTCGCGGTATTCTCCCAATCTTCGCTGCTTGAGATACATTCCTTTTCAGTGCCGGGAATCACATCCGACAGATCGGGTTTCATCTCTGTTACAAAGATCCTGTTGCCGTTTTGCAGCTTCACATGATAGAGATAGATCTTTCCTTTATCGAAGAAAACAAACGGATCGATCTGCTTACCTGTTCCACTTAACTTAACAAATGAATCCTGCCTGAAAGGGCCTGCCGGACTGGAGGCTTTGGCGATCGCTATCTGTTCATTGGCTGTATACGCCATATAGTAGCTGCCTTTGTGAGTAAACACCTGCGGCGCCCAGAAGCCTTTATCACCAAATGTCTCACCGCGTTTCAAGGCAAATTGCCGGGCGGTGTCCTCCGGTTGTTTCCAGGTTTTCAGATCAGCAGATTCGTAAACCAGGAAGCCCTTATTGCTGCTGGTGCCATATAGATAATATTGTCCCTTGTCTGCAAAGATGGTCGGGTCAGCCAGGAATATAGAAGCTTGCTGCGCCCTGCTCTGTATAGCGGACGTCAGCCCTGCCGCAACAAGTACCGCTTGAAAGAGAGTCTTTAGATGAGCCATAGCGGCTAATATAAGAATTAACCGGCTATTTCGTAGTGTTTTACGGCTTTATCATAACGGAGCATTATTTCCTGCACTTCATCCGGCACCACTGCCACTTCCGGATCGGCGCCTGCAAATTGTTTGATGGCCTCCAGTGACTCCCATTCTGTAATGACCAGGAATTCTACACCTTCGGGCACATCTCTTTTCAGTATGGATGCTTTTATGAAGCCCTTTATAGACGATAATTTGGGAAAGGTATCGTTTTGCAGATGAGCAATATATACGGCCGCTTTTTCTTTGGGAGCGGTACCAGTCCATTGTCGGGAGATCATAGCTTATTTATCGGTTTTCTTGCAATTTAATAAAATGCGTGATCTGCGATAATTTACTAATGCTGCATTTGTTCGATCGCTTTCCATCCTTCCGGTGTAATGCCCATAATTTCTGTCGCAAGGCCCAGTGTCTGGTAGGTATCAAAGAAAGCCATACGCGCAATGGGATGATCCACTTCGCTCATGACCGCATAACCCTGCCTGCGCAGCTCACCGGTGATCCGTTCAAAATCGCTTACGGGTAAACGAAAAGCCAGATGCTGTGTGCCGCCTGCGGGGTATTTGGCGAGATAGTCATGGAACATGCTCTGACCGGAAAGCGGCTGAACAAGCTCGATGAAGCTTCCCCCGTTATAGGTCTGGGTGGTCAGCCATTCGGCTTCCACTACCTTGCCGTAATAGCTCATATCCAGGTCCTGTGCCCGTACATGTTGCGGTGGGGGAAAGCCGGTGATACCCAGGGTAGCTGAAAGGAATTTTACAGCGGCGTGAATATCCGGAACTACCCAGCCTATTTGCGCGAATTCGAGCCCTGCGAGGCTCTTGTTGATACTGCTCATATTGCTTGTTTTTTTACCTTAGCGATTGAACAAAGGTAAAGCGGACTGGTTTCTTGAGCCAGGGGTATTTGTGCCATTATGGGAGGTTGTTAGCGACATGCTTTTAGCCAGCCTTCACAGGTAAAATCATATGTTGGTGTTTTAAGGCATATTGTAGCAACTTATTGAAAAAGGGCTTACTCACTAGTTAAAGCTGCTCCTGAAGGCATTAGGCGACTGATTCGTTTTTGCCTTAAATAATTTGGTAAAGGAAGCGGGGTGTTCAAAGCCCAGTTCATAAGCGATCTCACTAATAGAAAGGCTGGTGGTCGATAGCTTTTCCTTCGCTTTTGCAATCAGTTTGTTGTGGATATGCTGCTGGGTACTATTACCGGTAAGCACTGTAAGCATGCTGCTTAGGTAGTTTGGGGAAAGATTCAGATCACTGGCTATCTGTTGAACCGTAGGCAAGCCATGCTGAAGAAGATAGGTATCTTCCATTAAGCGGTCCAGTACTGTCTCCAGTTGTGCCAGGATCTGGTGATTAGGAATTTTCCTGGTTACAAATTGCCTTTCGTAGAAGCGCTTCGTATAGTTGAGCAATACCTCGATCTGTGCAATAATAATATCCTGGCTGAACTTGTCGATGTTCGACTCATATTCCCGTTGGATATTTTTCAGGATGTCCACGATAATGGTCTCTTCTTTTTCAGACAGAAACAATGCTTCATTAATAGCATAACCAAAAAAATCGTATTGTTTGATCGTCTTTGCCAGCGGTGTGTTCCATAAGAAATCCGGGTGGATCAATAACAGCCAGCCCGAGGGTCTTTTCCCATCCTCATAAGGTGTAACCTCAATATGTACCAATTGATCAGGCGACACAAATGACATTAGCCCTTCATCGAAATCATACACCTGCTGCCCGTATTTAAATTTTCCGCTGATATTTCTTTTTAAACCGACGGAGTAAAACTTTTGCAGCCAGCGGATCTCCTTTTCGTCGGTCTGGTAAACTACCTGGCCGTAATCCACGAGGCTGATCTGGGGATGCTGCGGTTTCGGCAAGCCACTCATCTTGTGAAACTCACTGATCGTATGGAAGGTATGCACCTGCTTACTTTTCATGGTATTCAAATTTAAGAAGGAAATGGATCTTTTTACCTGTTATTTGCTGGCCATAAACGCTGGTCCAGGTAAGGAAGCATGAAGCGGCCTGCTTCATGCTTCTGTGAAACCTGCGGGAAAGCCATCCGGTTCAGACGAATTAAAAATCGGTTGATTTGCTCAGTTCCTGGTTTCCTGCCAGCTCACTTTGCAATACCTGGATTTTATTACCGGCCAAATTCACCGCATCTGAACCCATGAAGAAATGCAAAGGAGGATTTTCGCTTTCAGCTAGCTGAATAAATGCCAGCGCCGCCTTAGCCGGATCGCCTGGCTGGTTGCCGGGAATATCATGCTGGTGCACACGCTCCAGGTCCCTGGCTTCCTTGTAATCGGGAATTGGATGTTCAGCCAGCCGCAGTGAGCCTTGTAATAAGAAATTGGTTTTGAAATAGCCTGGGTAAACAATAGTCGCATGAATACCCAGGGATTTTACTTCTGCAGAGAGGGCTTCGGTTAACCCGGCTACCGCAAATTTGGTGGCGTTGTAAATTCCCCAACCCGGGAACGCACCCAGAAACCCTGCTATCGATGAGATATTAATGATATGCCCGGATTTCTTTGCACGGAGATGCGGCATCACCGCCCGGATAACATTCAGGGTGCCAAATACATTGGCATCAAAGTTCTCACGGGATTCTTTGTCGGTAAGCTCTTCCAGGGTCCCCAGCTGGCCGTATCCTGCGTTGTTGACTACTACGTCAATACTTCCAAACTTTTCAATTGTTTTCGCAACGGCATTGGCCACGCTTTCTTCGTTTACGATGTCAGCGCTCAGGGGCAGGAAATTCGGGGCAGTGCCCAATGCTGTCTGCAGGTGTTCTAGTTTCCTGGAGGTGGCAGCTACTTTATAGCCGCTGGCTACAAGCGTTTGTACCAGTGCCAGTCCCAGGCCTTTTGAAGCGCCGGTTACAAACCATACTTTGTTAGTGTCCATAGTTTTAATCTTTTTTAAGTGATCAAATATTTACACCACAAAGTTGCTTAGGATTGAATTGGTGGACTTGCCCGAATCTTTGATTGTCTTAGCCAAATCAACGGGGTATTGAGGAACCTATTTTTTATTATAGGTGATAAGGTCGCTGAAATTCCGGAAGAAGAGGCAATAAGGTTATCCCTTCATTTCCTTCATAACCTCCTTTTCCTCTTCGCTATCCCAATTCCCTGTCCTCGTACACGAATGCGTCCAGAATGCAGTTTTATCCTTAGACCTTCTTTTTATTTTCATCGAACCTGAAAGTTCATCAAACCTAGTTGCATATACAATGTACTTTTCCCCTGGTTCAAAATAAACACCGCAGGCGGCCCCGGAATACGCGGTCAGGACCGTTAGGGTACTGGCAGTTAGCCGTCCCTTATACATTTTCTCTACTTTTATTTTTACCACAACAAGGGGCATCTCCAGCCAGCCATTTTTAGCCCTGTCCCCGGTCATCACTATGCCCAGGCTATCAAAGTTGCTGGTCAGCGTTTTCGAAATAACCTGTCCGCTGAAAACTACGTCAGCAACTTTCACACTTGTTGAAACAGGAAGCATATCCTGACAGCGGCAGGCAAAAGCATCGATAGTCCCTGTAAAAGTCAGAAGAATTGTTAGTAAGGTACCGATCGTTTTCATTAGTATAAACTACCACTCTATTTCATAAAGAGAATTCTCCTCTTCAAACTCCAATTCTGAAGCATCACATCTCAACCTCGAAGCTTCATTTGTTAAAAACTCCATGTAGTTATCATAAGCCGATCCCGGATGCTGTGTCCGTTTCAATAGCTTAGGTAGTTTCCTGAAAGATTCTGTTCCACCGCCCAGCAGAAAGTATTCCATATTAACACTTCTCATGTATTGATACAGGCATGGATTGGCGGTATGAATGGCGCCTTCCAGGAATGGGCTCAAAAGAACCGCTCCCTGCTGGTCAAATTCTTCCATGGATTTTTGCAACCAGTGCTCCAGCATGAGGAAGATACCCAGGTCAAATTTTCCAGGTGCAACAAAGTGCGCGTTATATCTCAACACAGCCAGAGAAAAGAGCATATGTGGCCAGGAGATCTCACAACCGAATTGTGGGACAGCTTCACCGCTAAAAAGCGCTGATTCGCGGATAAGCCTGTTGCCCTGCAGCGCGTTGCGGATTTCGTAGGAAAGGCCGCTGATTATCTTATCCCTGTTTTTTGAGCCGGGAACTGGTTTAAGCTCCTCATTATTCGAGAATTTGCCAATGACACTATAGAGTGTGTTAAGGTCATCATAGGTTCCCCAGAGTTCGATACCTAGTCCCCCTTTAGTCGGTACAGTATAGAACATGCTAGTATTTTATATGCATAGGAGATCGATCAAATTTCACCTAAATAGCTGATTATGCTGCTAATATATAAAAAAATGCCCAAGTAAACAAACAAGGCAGTAAGGGGAGGAAAGCCGAAAGGCCAGGAGGGAAGTGTTAATCGCTTAGTTGCGGGCTGCATAGATCACATGATCTATGCAGCTTATTGCCGCTAATGCTTAGCTAAGCACCTGGTAGGTTTTACCCGTCTGCGCACCCAATATGCTTCTTACATACGCTAATGTTATCCGGTGCATAGAAATGGGCTCATGGCCTGGGAAAAACGGGAAATAATGAGGTGATTCTTCCGCAACTCCCGGAGCTACAGCATTGATACGTACGCCATTTTTAAGTTCTATCGCAGCTCCCCGCACAAACCCGTCTATAGCGCCGTTAACGGCGCTTAACGATGCCCCGAACACAACAGGATCATCTGCCAGGCTTCCGGAAGTAAGCGTGAAAGAGCCATTCGGGTTGATATAATGCTGTCCGACCAGCACCAGGTTCACCTGCCCCATTAATTTACTGTTTACACTTACCCGGAAATCCACATCCGTCATTTTTTCCAAAGGCCCAAAATGACCATCCCCAGCAGCGCAGATCAGGGCATCAAAAGGGCCCGTCTTTTCAAACATGGCTTTGATAGAATCCGGATCGCTGATATTCACCTGTACATCACCGCTTTTGCTGCCTGCCTTAATGACCTGGTGATCTTTTTCCAATGCGCTGGCTATATGTTTGCCAATAGTGCCAGTTGCACCAATAAGTATGATTTTCATTTTTAAAGATTTATGATGCAAACTTATGCCAATACTGTACTTTTGTCAAGTAGTTACCAAACTGTCCAGTAATTACCAAATGGTTGTAATTGTCAACTGTATTGAATATGGAGATCAAAAAAAATCCGGAAAAATATCACAGCGCAGAAGATTGTCCCATTACCGCCACTATTGATGTGATTGGCGGTAAGTGGAAACCGCCAATTATCTGGTTGTTGTTGAAAGGCCCGATGCGATTTGGAGAATTCAGCAAGGTAATGCCCAATATGGCGCTCAAGGTGCTGTCAAGATGCCTGAAGGAGCTGGAAGCAGATGGCATTATTATACGCAAAGCCTACCCGGAGATCCCTCCAAGAGTTGAATATTCACTTAGCGAGAAAGGGGAGTCCTTGCGGGAAGTCATGTTTTTATTATCGGACTGGAGCCGGAGGAATATTATGCACCAATTGAGCTAACCAGACATTAGCGCCACCGCATGTAGGATCGTCCTCGCTATACTCCAGGATGCGAAAACTCCGGGCCTCCGGCAACGACTGGTATTGTGCTGTATCCAGCGAGCCGTGAAACAGGTTCGTTCCACACATTTCCCTGTGTTGATGCCAGCGGTCAGGGTTTCATGGAAAAAAGAAACCTTATAAGGCCTAAAGGGTAGTTTTTATAAATTTAACATGCGCCGACCTGCCGCTGTTAACCTCAAATCCTGTAATCATTCCCGCTTTATCTCTGGTGACCATCAGGTGATTCATCCACCAAAAATCATTACGTAAATGTTCTGTCCCCATCAGTGTTAAAGGAGTGTCGTCGTATTTATTGCTTCCTAAAAAAAGATGATGATCTTTTAGGGTGATATGATAGAAGCATTCCAGTTCAGGGCAATAATAGCGCCCTGCATATTTTTTTAAGAATTGATCACCAGAAGGCGTGCTATTGACATATTTTTTCAACGTGTAATATTTGTCCGGCATGATGGCCCTGATAACCGTATCTCCTAAAACCGGATATAGTTTTATTTTAAACTCGGGGGTTTCAAAAGCGGCATATACGTTCTGCTGATCCCTGATCAATAAATTCAGGTTATCACCATACCGGAAATACAATTTATGATTGCTCATTTCCAGGCTCAATATAATACCTTCTTCGGAAATATAATTCCCCAGGTACTTTTTAAGCATAAACGAATCGCGTTCAAGTTCCGCCGTCTTTTCATCTTTCTTTTCTTCCTTTCGCTCAATTACTGGTTGAATAGTGTCTTTGACAAACAAGCTGGTCATTGTATGCGCCTTTCCACTTGAGTTGAAGTCGTCCTCGTTGGCAAAAACGACAAAGCCCATTTTAAGATCCGGAAACACAGAGATGTAAGTTTGAAATCCCGCGTCAGCGCCATCGCTTGAAAATTGGCGCCAACCGTTATAAGTATCAGCATCCATACCGGCACCATGCCCAAGGGATTTGCCGTCTTTTAAAATGGTCTTTGCCGTTATCAAATTTACTTCTGCAGGGCTCCCCACTTTAAAGGTGTAAAAGTTGCTGATCCATTTTGCCATATCGTTAACGGTCGTCATAACGCCAGAGGGCCCAACAAATGAATAATTCAAATATTTATTAATCACATGAGTGCTGTTAACCCTTCCATAGGATTGTGCCCGGCCGGGAACCAGTTCCGTGTAGTCATCATGAAAATGTGTTTGTGTCATCCCCAGCGGTTTGAATATAGCAGAATCGCTAAATTGCCTTAATGAGCGGCCGGTTACGTATCTCACGATTTCAGCCAGTAAAGTATAATTACTATTTGAATAGCTTCTTTTTTCTCCTGGTGAAAAGTTCAATGATGCTTGATGGCTTAACAGGTTGATGAGATGGCGCTGCATGACTACATCATCCAGCCCTGTGCCCTGTATAGCCAGCAACTGCTGTTGCTCCCGGATGCCGCTTGTATGGGTTAAAAGATTTCGGATGGTTATTTTCTGATTTACATCCGGAAACCACGGAAGATACTTGCGAATATCATCGTCAAGGCGGAGTTTTCCCTGGCTGGCCAATAACAGGACCGCATATGCAGTAAACTGTTTGGAAACAGACGCGATATGGTAGACTGTTCCAGGGGAATTGTGAACCCCGTATTCAAGGTTGGCCATGCCATATCCCTTTGAAAAAATGAGCGAGTCGTTTCTTACGATACCCACCACGCAGCCTGGGCTGCCCGGGCCGTCCCATGTTTTAAAAAGTGAATCAATTTTTTGGGTAACGGAATCGGGTAAGGACTGTGCACCTGCTTTCTGAATAAGCAGCATTGCCAGTATTGCCATAAAGGCTGATCGGAACATAAATAAGGTTTTAGATGTCATTTAATCTGTAAAAATGGTCCTTTTAGCTATTCTGCCCATAATTCGCTTTCTTTGCAGCATAGTATAAAAATATGGAACAAATTCAGGACCTCATACAGGCAGGAAATATTGAAGAAGCCATCCGCCAGACAGAAGCCGCGCTCAGCCAGCTGCCGCAAACCGATTTCCACGAGATCATCGGTAAAGACCTGCTCCACCTGGAGCCTTCACTGAAGAAATTCCTCGATAATTTCTATGAAGTGACGGCAACAGAAGAAGAGCTTTCCATTAAGGCGATCTATGTGGAGATGAACAGCTTCACTACCCAGTATGAACGCTGGTTTCTCCATTTGCTGGCCTACGATTCGCCGCGCAACCCGGGTAACCCTGACTGGCTGACAGAATTCAGTGCAGAATCCGAAAAGAGCATCACCATTACAGGTTATGAAAAGCTGCAGGAAGCCAACAAACAGTATATGCAATCAGAAGGATACCGCCTCGATGATCTCAGGCAGGCTTGTGAACTGCATGAATATCTCGTCATATTGCGTATGCAGGAACTGGTAATGCAGGCCGTCTCCACAGAGAAAGGAAAAGCAGCCTGGGCATCCCTTCCCATCTTTGCTGCCGCACACGATTATGAAGACTTAATGTTGATAATAGAATAATCGATAGCTATATTCAATGCTCCTTCCTGCTGTATTTCTTCTGATATCCTGCAGGTGACAATCCGGTGGTACGTCTGAACGAGCTGCGGAAGGCCTTTACATCATTATATCCCACATCAAACATGATGGAATAAATATCATCTTTTCCGTTCTCCAGTGCTTTCTTGGCTGCTTCTATCTTTAATCGCCGCAGATATTCAATAGGGTTACTGCCGGTGGCCTGTTTAAAACGCCTGATAAAATTTCGCCGGCTCATATTTACCTGTTCCGTGATCTGCTCTATCGTAATGGCTGAATGATAGTGCTCCTCCATAAAGATTTGCGCCCTCAGGATAGCATCATCCTCGTGTTGACGCTGCCCCTGGAACACCGCGAAATAGTTCTGCGCACTACGGTCCATATCGATCGCGTATTGTTTGCTGAGCTGTATGCTGATATCCCGTCCGCAGAATTTTTCTACCAGGTAGATGATCAGGTTCAGCGCAAAGGAGGCGCTGCCGCTGGTATAGACCCCATCACAATCTGTTATTACTTTATCAGGCATGAATTGTATGCCGGGATACTTTCTTTGCATCTCGTTCACAATCTGCCAGTGTGAAGTGGCGTTGCGGCCGTTCAGCAAACCTGCTTCAGCCAGAAAATAACTGCTGGTACAAAGACCTGCCACTTCAGCTCCGCGGGCCTTCATTTTTGTGAGCCAGATCAGCAGGGGATTGTACTTTTTTAGCACATGGTCGGCCTCACCGCTAAAGGAAGGAATGATCACCAGGTCCGTGGATCGCAGATCGGAGAGGGTTTTATCACAGGAGAAATGGACATGTGGACTGACCCGCACCTCCTCCCCATCAGCAGCCACCAATTGAATGCGGAAAGGGACGGGTTTACCGCTTTTGCGAACCAGCTCATTGGCGCTATCCAGCAGGTCCATAACGCCGCTAAGACAGGACATCAGCACTTCTTCAAAGATAACAAGCGAAATGTGTTTCATACTACAAAGCTATCATTGTAAAATGGCACTTATACACCCGCTATTCGGCATTTTAATACCACCTGGCTTTGAAGAAACTGCTTGAAATTTGTGCTGTTAAAATGAATGTATTATGCCAGTCAGCTTTATTTCAGGCCCCGCAGGGCTTAGCCAGGAGGCCAAAGGAACCTTGATCAGATCCGTGCTCCATGCGCTGGTCGCAGCCTATCAGATGCCGGATGACAGGGTCTTTATTACTGAATTCCCTCTGACGGATACCGGTCATACCGGGCAGGAGGGAATGGAGACCTTTCTTGTCCAATCGCGGCCGGCAAGGCCGGTGTGCCGTATCGACGCGCCTCCTGGTTTGCCGCTGGACCAACGGAGGAAATTAATGCAGGAGATCACGGACGCGATCGCGCAGGCTTACCGGATCACAGACCTCAGGGATGTCCTGATCTTTTTGCAGGAATACCCTATAGCGCTCGTTGCCAACAATGGGTATTTACAACATGAGAACCCGGCCTTTGCGTCGCCTGCAACTATGTAATGATTGCTTTGTATTTTCAGGGCTGGTCTCAAAAGGCCAGCCCTGAAATCTTTCATGTTTTATTTTACAATCACCACCTGTTTTGTATACTTCCGCACCCCTGCATCTATCTGCACAACATAGTTACCTGCAGGCAATGAACTTACATCAATGGTGAATTTTGATGCGGCAGCCTGCCTGCGGCTGATCACCACATCACCTTTCATATTAGTAATATTCAAACGCGCAGTACCCTGTTGCTTATCCGTTGTTGGCATAACAACGTTTATAACGCTGGACGCTGGGTTAGGAGATACGCTGAACTCCGCCTGTGCCGCTGTTTTACTAACCGTAAAAGATTCGCTTCTTGCAGCCATTCTCCAGTTACCACAATCCGCTACATTATACAAATACACAGTATTCCATGGAGATGTTCCACAATCAGTGGTAAACCTGTACCGTAAGCGAAGTGTTGAAGTGGGGTCATTGGCCATTCTCACACGCATGGAAGGGCCATTGAACCCATTGATGCTTGAATAATCTCCGTCAACTACTTCCCATTCGTGTGCAAGGATCTTTTCATTTGGGTAGTTGTTTTGCGGGAACAAATAGATAACATCATTCTGGCACACCCCGGACGATCTCCCGGTAACGTTCCCCAAGCTGCTTCCGTTTATCTGGAAATTATCAGATACCGGCAGTCCTGTGGCAATCTGCCTTGTTACTTCCGGAGATTTACAATTGGCGCTATATACCGCACGTGCAGAGAGCACAACCGGCTTTGAGTCGCCTCCGGCTGTATTGGCGTATTTAAGTGTCACTGAGGTGCCTGTGGTGGTTAATGGAGATGTTGCTGTTGTAGCCACATCATTTATGGTAACATAGCCTGTCGGCAGCGCATACCACTCATAACCAACAGGTGTTCCTTCTGCACCGCTAACAGAGGCGCTACCGCTAACACCGGGACAAAGAACATTGGAAGTATTCGTATTGAATACAGGCGTCGTCGTTACCGCAGCCCTGCTTACAGTCGTTGAATTCTGCTTGGTTGTTGTTCCGCAATTTGTATTGAAAGCTTTTACAATTATTTGAGCGGGAAGGTCATTGTTAACAATGAATTTAATACTGGGAGTGCTTGTTTCTGCATTGTTGTTTCCCCAACCTGCATTGTTCGTCCAAACATATTTCGTAGCGTTGGCAACCGCAGCCACTGATACGGTAACTTCACCACGGTAATTACAGGCTGGAGCTGGTACGGAGGAAAACTGTATGTCAGAAAGCCCCTTTATGGTCACCTGAATTGGATAGTTTATGGTTGGAGTAAATGCATCCCGAAGGATAAACGACGATTGAACAGGAGCGCCGTTTACTACCTGGTAGTAATTGTACCAGGTTATAGTGAACTTGTAAGTTACGTTGGTCCCGGATTGAGAACTTGTCATGTTCGCCGATTGGTATCCATTGTCAAGCTGGGTTACGTAAGGAATACCATTTTTGGTAGGCAAAGTAATCTCGTATACATAAGGCACGCCCGGACATGGGCTCTTTTCCCCGCTAATGGTTTGTGCAAATACAGAAACAGTGCTGAGCATCGCCAGCAGCAACATTAGTAATTTTGTTTTCATGGTACTTTTTTTTGGAAAAATGGTTATTGGTATGGGTTTACAAGACTATAGGCCTACGGGTTTTCATATTTTAAGGTCAAAGAAAAAATATCCGGACACTAAATTAATTCAGCCTCCGGATCAAGCCTAAAAGGGTTCAGGAACGGTAGCATTTTGTTTACAAACGGCTTTTCAATATCCGTTAACCCAATTACCCCATTCATTAACTGCCCCATACCTCCCTGCATGCTTCGCCGCATCTTTGCCGCGTTAGATTTTCACCCCAAAATCCAATAGAAATGAACACACTCAGGAAAAAAACATTGTTAACAACCTTTAAATCACTTAAAAAATAGCATCCTATGGAAAAGATCACCGAAGCCCAATTCATTCCCCCGGCAAACGGAATACAGCTGGCGGGTAACGACAACATTATTTCTCCCGAAAGGGCGAAAGCTACTGAAAATTTGCAGCAGCTGTTTCAGTCAAAGATCGGAAACAAAGGCCCCGTCAGGGTAGATCCTGATCTCGAGATCACACGCGAGCGCATGGAGCCGGTAAAACAATTACTGAAAGAGATGGGTGTCAAACTCAGTGACCTGGAAGATTATCGTTTCGATACACCGCGAAAGATCAGGAAAGATGAGATGTGGATCGCACCGGTAAAGAAAAAGGCTGCTGCACCGGATTGGAAAAAAGCCGTGACAGAATTTAAAGCGGAAACAAACCCTACCCACAAGAAAGAACAGCTGAAGCGCTACCTACCCAACAGCGGCACGGTAAAAACGGTGTCCCTGGTGCCCGAAGCACTGACCATGCTGTCTACTCAGCCGCAGCAGCTAATGAGAAAAAAGCTGCTGCCAATAGGCACTTCGCTGATCATGTGCAAAGAGCTGGATCTTACCAACACCACATTGTATATCGATCCTGATGTGGATGAGCTGATCATCATCGCGGATAAGATCACCTGCGGCAATAATGCACTCATTACCTGGAAAGCCCCGGGTGGCTCAACACCCGCAATGGCAGATGATCCGGACCTGAACGGGAGGGGCTATAGCGGCGTACACTTAAAACCTGGCACTATTCACGGACTGGACGGCGAAGATGGCTGGTCAGGCGCCATGGGCAGGAAAGGGGCAGACGGACGGCGTGCGCCTTCCATAGAAATATGGACAAAGGACCTCTCTAACATCCCCAACATAGACCTGGATGGCGAAGATGGCATCAAAGGCGGTACCGGCCAGCGTGGTGGCAAGGGAGGCTGTGGCGCAGACGGCAGGCCCGGGAATGCCTATAATATCGGGAGAAAATTATGTCGCCCGGGGAGATGGAACCTCCCGGGTAGCGGTGGTAATGGCGGCGACGGAGGCCGGGGTGGCGATGGAGGACGCGGTGGCAGCGGAGGAGATGGCGCCTACATCGTCATCGGTGTGCCGGAAAAGTTTGAAGTAAAGGCGGGTTGGGCTGAAGATGTTAAAATGTCGAATGACGGCGGACGTCCCGGCGCTGGCGGCGATGGCGGAGAAGGTGGTAAAGGCGGCGATGCAGGCCGCAGCGGCAATCGCGATCGATGCAATAGCGGCAGCGATGGAAAAGACGGCGCAAAAGGTCAGCCGGGGCCAATAGGCAAAGAAGGTGTACAGGCAGGAAAAGACGGGCGTTTTGATCTCGTCGTATTTACAGAGGAAATGTGGGACGAACTGCTTACCCGCCCCTACATAACAGAGATCGAACCTTCAGCAGTATTCCCCGGTGGCACTATCACCATCAGCGGTACCAAATTCGTAAAGAATGATAAAGTGATGATAGCCGGTATCGGAGCACTTACTCCTGTCATCAACGCAGATGAAAGCATCACGGTGACCATCCCCGCTAAAACAGGCGGCGGCACTTACCAGGTAAGCGTAAAACGTGCGGCAGATAACACAGAAAGCAATCATTGGTCCATCAGGGTGAAACCTCAGCTGGACGCAGTGCCTGATACTGTCACCTACGGTGAATCCTACACGCTCACCGGCAAAGCCTTCCTGCCCGAAGCCAGCGTGCTGGTGGATGGCAAGGCAGTAACTACTACAGACGTCAAAACCACCAGGATCACGTTTAAAATGCCCGGCTCCGGCGGTGGCGGCAGTAAAGGAGGAGAACGTTCCATACAGGTACGTAACCCCGATGGCATGGTCAGCAACACGCGTTATACAGGTACCGGAACCGTGCTGGAAATACCGTTCAAATACGGCGTTCACAATTTCTCTTTTGTAAATCCTGACGATGGCATACCTGACTGGAAAGCCTATGAGGCAACTTTCGGTAAGGACGAGATTCGCTTCGAATCCATCCCGGTATTGGGTCATCCGACGTTCACCGGCGTCTTTTTCTGGTTCTATCAAAAATACCTGAAAGGGACCGCAAAAGGCGGCCTCGCTACAGGCTTCTGCACCGCTATGAGCAGCCTGGTAGCCGACAAATTCTGGAAAGGGGAAACCAATGCTTTTACTACCACCAAAGCACAGGTGCATTTCCAGCTTACCTACGTGCACGGCAGACTGCTGAGCCGTCAAAGCCTCCTTCACTTCCACAATCAGAGCAGGGAAGGCCTCCAGCGGATTGAACGCACAGCCAGGGAGATCGAGACCATCTTCTACAAGGGTTGCGATCGCAGCAAGGCCCCGCTGCTTTTCTTCATTCCCGCCGGTGCTGTGTGGGATGCCGGGTACATTGACGCCATCAAATCCACCCATTGCATCATGCCCTATAAGATCGTATACCCTTATAAACATCCGGGCACAAAGCTGAACGCTGATGGCACAACAACCACCAACAGCCTGGACGGCGTACAAATGTATTGCTGGGATTGCAATCATCCCAATAACCCAAAATGCTGGCTGGAGTTTAAAATGGTGAACAAGATGCTGCATTTCGACTACTATGTAGACGGCGCAGGTATCCGCTTCAGCAGCGCGGATAACATTACACTGGGACATATCAGCAATGGCGACTACCTCTTAAAAGACCATTCTCTTCCCTTCAGCGGACCATTAGGCCTTACCCGCTTTGTAATGGACTTTTTGCTGAGCCCTGCAGACATGCAGATCACAGATGAAAATGGAAAAAAGACCGGCAACTTCAATAATAAGATCTATAGTGAGACAGACGGTGCACATCCCGTTTATCTGGGTCCCGGTGCATACCTGCTGCCTGAAGGGAAAACCTTTACACGCAAGATCGTTGGCAATGGGAACGGACAATACACCTTCAACAGCATTATGCCCGACGGCACTGCAGTAGTACTCGAAAACGTGAAGACTAAGCCCGGTCACACAGATACGCTGATCATGAACGCAGATGCATCGCAGGTGCGCTTCGTACCGCAAGAGGAGAAGAGCTTCACACTTATTTTCTCAAGATGGGTAGGCGATCAGGCACGCTCATTATCCGTCAGCGGTATCAGCAGCGGCCCCGGTAAGGAATGCGATATTACCGTTAGCCCGGATCTCAGCCTGTTCAGGCTGGCTAATAAAGGAACATTGAAGAATGTAGAAGTGAAAGCTTTTTCGATAGACCAAAAGCTTAACAAACCAGCTAACAAACAAACGACGCTGAAACTACCCACTAACCACGACCTTGTTGTGTCTGTGGCCGACTGGGAGCAACTGGATCTGCAGGCAGAAGCGCTTGAGTTTTGATCAGATAACAAGCAGGAAATCAGCCAGGCATTCCACCCCTTAAGGGAAATGCCTGGCTCTTCCTTTTACTGCTTATCCCACCATATCCTCGTGCTCAGCTTATCCGCACCCTGCCTTTCAATCGCTGCATTCACATGCTCGGTATTCACGCTCAGCTCTGATGTCGGATAGGTCAGCCGCCTGATGAACGTGCCATTCGGCACATCCGGGTTACTTGGCTGGCCGTAAGGATTAGGGGTAAGCGCCGGAAAACCGCTTCTCCTGAAATTAGCAAAAGCTTCAGGGCCATTCAAAAAGGAAGCGATCCAGTATTGTGTATTGATCTGCTCCAGCTCTTTACCCGCAACAAGCGGATTAGCGGTTACATAGTTATCGCGCGCGGCTGCAGAAACAGCTGAATTGGGATCATAAACAGCCATTTGGTCCATGTGCGCACGAATGCCATCAGCAAAATACTGTGCGGCTGAACCGGTGGCAATCCATCCCCTGAAACGGGCTTCAGCTAGCAACAGGTTAGTCTGCGCAGCCGTTACCAGGAACACCGGCGAATTTATTTTCACTATCCTGCGGCGGTCCACCTGGCTGTAGTCGTAAAAACTGGCCAGGCCATCTGCGGTAGCCGCGGCCACGATGGTGCCATTATCTTTCCCGATAGGCATGCCTATTTGTTTGCTGGGATCAGTAGAACCAGCAGCAACGGTTTGTCCGGAGCTGCCCGTGGCGCCAACATACCGTATGGCGATGGCTTGTAGCCGCGGATCGTTTGTATTCTTGAGCTGATCCACAAAGGGCTTGGCAAGATAAAAATTGGCAGCTTCACTGCCATTAAGCGTAGCGCCAATAGGCTGCGTGAAATTGGCGTCGTGGCGTATATAAGCATTATCAGCATTGAGCGTAATAACACCTCCGTTAACAGCCGCCTGGACTGTGCTCTGCGCTTTGGTGGCATCTACTTTACCCAGCCGCATACCAGCGCGTAGTAACAGGGAATAAGCAAACTTTTTCCATTTCGCTATATCTCCTGCGTACAATACATCGCCATTTTCAATCGTACCTGCAGGGTTCAGCGCTGCTGCTGCATCCGTCAATTCCTGTATGATCTTCGCATAAATATCCTGCTGACGGTCATACTGCGGAAGCAGGATCCTGTCTGAAAAGCCTGCACCACCCTCGGTATACGGAATATCGCCATATTCATCTGTCAGGATCATGAACACATACGACTGATAAATACGCGCCATATTATACATATTACTCCGGGCCGGATTATCTTTTGAACGCATCAGTGCGTCATGTGTATTCTTGATCACGCTTTGATAATAGGCCGTCCACAATGGCTGCGTGGTTACATCGCGACTGTCCTGGTTGAAATTGGCCCCGGCCAGCACACCGCCGTTCGGGGTCACCATCTGCTGCACAATACCCACATCAAATACCAGCGACTTTACAGGAAAGGAAGTATTGATCACCGCCTGGTTCAACAGGAGCGACGGGTCAAGCGAAGTGGGATTTGTTTTGTTGACGTTCAGGTCCGACAATCCATTTTCACAGGCAACAGCTGACAGCAATAAAACAAATAAACTATAGCTGAATATCTTTTTCATGATGCAGGGTGTTAAAATTTAACGTTCAGGTTTAGTCCAAGGCTGCGGGTAGTAGGCAAACCGGGTGATTCAAGCCCAACCTGGTTATCCGAGCCAAAGCCAAATGTTTCGGGATCGATATTATCTACCCATTTTTTGATGATCAGCACATTGTTGGCGACAAAATCAAGCTTCAATCCTTTGACGGGCCATTTGGCAGGAATATACTTGGTGAAATCATAACCCAGCGACAGCTGGCGCAGTTTCCAGTAGCCGCCGTTATAGATCACCGGTTCCACGATCTGCTGCGAGCGAAGATGCTCCCAGTAAGTTTGTACGGCTGCCACGGCATTATTAGGATTACCGCTGGCGTCCACACCTTCACCTTTTACGCCGCCTTCCCGGCCTTGCAGCGTCATCTTGTGCAGGCCGTGCCGTACCGCATTGAAGTTGGTACCCGACAGCATTTTATTGCCCAGTTTATAATCAATGAAAACATTGAGTTGGATCCCCTTGTAGTTGAATGTATTCAGGAAACCGCCTACCCATTTCGGTAGCGCGCTGCCAAACAGCACGAAATCGGATGTACGCTGTGGTAAACCGTTCGATTGGAAGATCCGTTGTCCTTTATCATTACGCGCATACGCGTAGCCTGCGATCTGTCCGATCTCCTGACCTACCACCTGCCTGGTCTCTCCGTTGAAAACATGCGTGCCCGTAGTAATACGCTCACCCGGTTTATCGGTGATGATGCTCAGCACCTTAGTGATATTGTAAGAAGTATTGGCGGTGAGCTCCCATCTGAAATCACGGTTCCTGACAGGTACGAGATTTAACATGGCTTCAAATCCTTTATTGCGGCTTTTCCCACTGTTGATGGGCGTATTGAGATAACCCGATGCATCAGAGATCTGCACCAGCACAATTTGATCGCTTGTGATCTTCCGGTACGCTGCCAGGTCCAGGTTCACACGGCTGTCAAACATACGCAGTTCAAGGCCTACTTCTGTTTCCGCCACACGGCTGGGCTTCAGGTTAGGGTTCGGAAGGGTAGTGCCTGTTACGTTGTTGCTGATATTACTGGTGCCCACAGGTACCGGTGTGCCATTGGGATTCGTGATAAAATTAGCGTTTACAGTATAGAACAGCTGATCAGAATAAGGCGCTACATCGCCATCGCTGCCTACTTCCGCATATCCTGCCCGGACCTTGCCGAAGTCCAGCCAGCTGAGATGAGGCAGGTGCTCTGAAAATACATAACTGCCGGAAACGGATGGATATACAATGCTTCTGTTGGACGGCGATAGGGTAGAGAAGCGATCATTGCGCACGGTACCGCTGAGGTAGAAAGTCTGGTTCCAATTCAGTTCTGCAGCGCCGTACACGGAGTTGACGCCCTGCTCGGACAGTGTATACACTGGATCTTTGCCCCGCCCGTTTTGAACGGTGTACAGGCCCCTGATAATGAAATCCGTCACCACTACATTGTTAATGTCGGAACGCTTGCGCATACGGTTCGCGCCCGCATTAATGTTTACCCCAAGCTTACCAAACGTTTTGTTGGCATTCACCAGCGCATCCAGGTTTGTTTCCCGGAAGCGGCGTGATTCCTGCGTGTATATGCCATTCACAAAACCGAAAGGCGCCGCAGCCCTGGAGGCCTGGCCGGTGGGGAAGTTGTTGACATCCTCATCGCGCGACCAGTAATCCTGTCCAAACCTGCCCTGTACACTCAGCCAGGATAGCAGGTTATATTTTAGTGTGATGTTGCCAAAGAGACGGTCACGTTTAATATTGTGAAACTGTTCTGCCAGCACCCAGTAAGGGTTGGTCCGGTTAGTGAACCTGGACCAGGAATTCTCATTACCTGCTGCATTGTATTTGTTTGCATCCAGCACGCTGAGCGGCATAGACGTTGACAAGGCCATCAATGTAGTAGGAATGGAATTGTCCTGGTTAGCAATATTGGGCGGGTTCTTATTGTTCTCCCGCGAATAGTTGATGTTACCCGACACCTGGAATTGCTCGGTAAGATTATAGCTGAAACCCAGGTTCATGGTCTTACGGTTAAACGAATTGTTGGGCATAATACCCTTATTATCTGTATTATTGAGTGACAATCGCAGTCCACCTTTGTCATTGTTCACATCAAATGCTACCGTATTAGACACGTTCTGGCCATGCCTGTAAAATTCCTTGATACGGCTTCCCTGCGGCTGGTAGGGAACTGTGAGATTATCAAAAAGGATCTGTGTCATGCCCGGTGCAAACTTTTCACCAAAGGACCATTCTCCCGAAGTAGGATTCGGCGTGGTAGGACGAACACCATTCTCTCCCTGGCCATATTCGTTCTGGTAATCCGTAAAATCCAGTGGAGTATCGTTGGTATAGTTGATGTTATAAGTAACGCCGATACCTTTGGTCGTTCCTTTTGTTTTGGTGGTGATCATGATCACACCGTCTTTGGCGCGTGAGCCATAGAGCGCGGATGCAGGCGCTCCCTTTAATACGGTCATGCTTTCAATGTCATCAGGATTGATGCTCGATAATCCGTCACCACCATCGGCAAATACACCGCCTCCCTTTGTCGTGATCGTGTTGTCATTGAAGTTGGTATTATCCACCGGTACGCCGTTAATAACGATCAGCGGGTTGTTCTGCCCCGAGAGGGAGGACTGTCCGCGGATGCGGATCTTCGAAGTACCACCTGGCCCTGTGCCCAGGGAGGAGATATTCAAACCGGCTACCTTGCCCTGCAACGCATTCATGACATTGCTGGTACGGTTCACGCTCAGTTCTTCCGGCTTGACAGCGGTAATGGAGTAGCCCAAACCACGGGACTGTTTCTTAATACCCAGTGCCGTTACCACTACTTCTCCCAGCTCCTGTTTCCCGGCTGTAAGCGTTACGTTTACAACAGCGCGGCCTGCAACGGCCACCTCCTGGGTCGTAAATCCAATTGAGCTGAAGACAAGGGTGGCATTGCCTGCGGCTGTAATGCGGTATTGCCCCTCTTCGCCGGTGGTGGTTCCATGGGCGCTGCCCTTTACCACCACAGAAATACCAGGAAGCTTCGTGCCCTGTTCGTCGGACACAATACCTGTTATTACTTGCGCACGGGCGGCAGATATAAATAGAAGAAGCATGCAAAGCATGCCGGGATACTTTTTCATACCGTGGAATTATTGTTATTTCGACAAATTATCCGGTATTCCACGGAAAAACTTCCAAAATAGCACGGCGTAGGATTTTGTACATACCGGATTAATAAATTTCCTTTCTTTATATGCGATATACGTTATGATTCCATTTATGCTACAACACGGCAAATCGGCAGAACTGCGGCTATTTCCACACTTATTGGAATTGGGCATGAGGAAGAATGGCGCTATATTGCTCAATACATTTCTCACAACCGTTACCTCATGCATCAGGATCTACTATATCATAGAAGGAAAATTTGAATGGCGCATCAATCATCAACCCTATTTCTTTTATCCGGGCGATGTAGCCCTCATACTCCCGGGCGTCCCATTCGGAAGCGATAACGGCACCCTGGAGATCGGTTCTTTTACGTGGATCCACCTCGACATGCAGAAGCTGGAGAATGGCTATATCATACCCGGCAAATGGAGCGGCCTGTCAGACAGCGAAGGCGCTACCATCGGCAAGATGTTATCATTGACCAGCTCACCGGTGCTGTCCAGGTTCAGCGAAGCAGGTAAGATCCTGAAATGCATACATACCGAATTGACCGGCCATGAGATCGGTTACCAGACACGCGTCAACCATCAGTTAGATGAGCTGCTGATCAAGATGATCCGGCATATGACACAGCAGGGGCAGACCCATCCGGGCCGCGACTTCCCTCAGACCTTTATGCGCCTGGAAGCGCTGTTGCGCGAAGACCTCTCACACCAGTGGACCGTAGAAGAAATGGCCGCCCTGGTAGGCCTGGGTACTACGCTGTTCACAGAAAAGGTGAAAAGCTATTCGGGCTTTTCACCTATCAACTACCTGATCAATATTCGTATTTCAGAAGCAATTAAATTATTAAAGCGGCCTGACATCAGTGTGACCGACATCGCACTGGATACCGGATTCTATTCATCACAGCATTTTGCCACCACCTTCAAAAAGCTAACCGGATACCGGCCGAGTGAATTCAGAAAAAATCATTTGAGTAATGAATAATGACTATAAATATGAAATGCATCGTCACCATTGAGCTGGGAACAAACGGAGTAAGGATCTTTGCCTTCGATCTCGATGGCCGTGTGATCGCTTCGATGAAAGGCTATTATCCTTCCTTTCACACGGAACCGGACCGCACCGAGCAAGACCCCGAGCAGATATTCATTACCACCCTGTACGTGATGAAGAACCTGCTGAACGAACATATACATCCTAAAAAATACAAAGTAGCCTGCGTTTGTTTCAGCGCCGCTATGCACAGCGTGCTGGCAGTTGATAAGAACGGCAATCCGCTGGGCAATGCCATTACCTGGTCTGACAACCGCGCCAAGAAAGAAGCGCAGGAGCTGCGAAGCTCGGCCCTGGGCAGAAGTTTGTATGCCGCCACCGGTACGCCCATTCATCCCATGTCGCCCATGCTGAAGATCGCCTGGATGCGAAATCATGATAAAGAGCGCTTCCGCCAAACCAGTAAATTTCTGTCTATTAAAAGCTACATCATCCAGCAGCTGACAGGCGAGTACCTCATGGATTACAGCATCGCCTCTGCTACCGGCCTGCTGAATATTCATTCTTTTAACTGGGAAGCTGATGCCTTGCAGTATGCAGGCATTACCGCCGCTCAATTACCTGGCCTCGCACCAATATTTGGCAGTGCCGGCAAATTGAAAAAAGCCTACCAGCAATCCTTAGGATTACCTGCTGATACGAAAATACTCATTGGCTCAAGCGATGGCTGCCTGGCTACTTTAGGAGACGGTGTGAAAGGCGAAGGCAAAGCCACCATTACTATTGAAGACAGCGGCGCCGTGCGCGTAATGGGGCCCGCCGTATTGAAAGATGAACAAATGCGTTTCTTCAATTATGTGCTTACAGAAGAATGCTATGTTTCCGGCGGCCCTACCAATAACGGCGGAAATATCTTTGAATGGTTCACCCGGCAGTTCGGCGATTTCACCAACCCATTTGACGTTGAGCAAAGCATGCAGCAACTGATCGAAGAAGCATCCCAGGTGCCGGTGGGGTCCGATGGACTGCTCTTCCTGCCTTACCTGCTGGGCGAACGTGCGCCGCTCTGGAACGCGAATGCCCGCGGCGCTTATTTCGGACTGAACATCAAACATGAACGCAAACATTTTGTAAGGGCCGCTATCGAAGGCATCCTGTACGAAATATACAGCATCGGCAAAACGCTCAGCGAACAACGCAACATCAAAAGTCTTTCTGTAAATGGCAGCTTTGGCACCATTCCTTTCTGCACCCAGCTGATCGCCGATATGTTCAACAAGCCCGTACGCCTGCGACGGAAATTCCATAGCGTAAGCTTTGGCGCCTGGCTCTTAAGCGCCACTGAAATGGGCATCCACAAAACCCTGGACCAGGCAGCCAGAACCGTTGAACTGCCCGACGTATATAAACCAAATAAGCAACACCACGCAGTTTATGCTGATTATTTCACGGTATTTGAAAAGCTGAGCACGAAACTATCCGATGAATTTGAAGCGATCAGCAACCTGCAGCATAAGCACACCGTAACGAAAGCATTTTCTTAACCCTTTCAATATATGCAGATGCAAAGAGTAAAATATTACCTGCTGACGGTATTGTTCTTGCTCACGTACCGTGCAGTGCAAAGCCAGCAGATCACCCGCGAACAGCTCATCGCCCTCACGCCTGAGTGGAAAGGCGAGCGCTTTGCTGATGGCCGCCCCAGGGTGCCCGACAGCATCCTGAACCGCATGAAAGATGTTACACTGGAAGAAGCATGGGCCGTACTACGCAATGAGCATTACAAACACCAGTTTGACGGCGACTGGAAAACCATTAACCCCGACAGTGTGCTGGTAGGCCGTGCGGTCACCGCCATCTTTATGCCCGGCCGTCCGGATATTCACCGTGTGATCGACCAGTTCGGCGTACGCGATAAAAGAGTAAAATCGCAGAACTCATGGCCCATTGACCTGCTGGTCAAGCGCGATGTGTATGTGGTAGATCAGTTCGATGCCTATGAAGACGGTCCTACCATCGGCGACAATCTCGGTAATTCCATTTATGCCAAAACAGGCAATGGCATTGTGTACGATGGCGCTATCCGCGACATCAAAGGATTAAAGGAGATCGGCTCCTTTACCTCTTTCTTCCGCAGCTATCATCCTTCTCATCACCTCAACAACCCCGAAGGTGAATTGAACACCACCCTGGTAGGTATCAATCAACCCACACGCATTGGCAAGGCCACCGTGCTGCCCGGAGATGTGGTATTGGGACGTGATGGCGGCGTGATCTTCATTCCTCCGCAGCTGGCAGAGAAAGTGGTCAGAACCTCCGAGATTGTACGCCTGCGCGATATGTTCGGACATCAGCGCCTGCGCGAAGGAAAATATACGCCCGGTCAGATCGACTCCCGCTGGAGCGACGAGATAGAAAGGGATTTTTCCAAATGGCTCAATGATCATATCAACGAATTGCCCGTATCCAAAAGCCAGATACAGGAACTTTTGAAAGAAAGAACATGGTAAACCCAAAATAACCCATACAATGACAAACCTTAGCTCTCGCAGATCATTTTTATCCAAAGCTGCTGTAATGGCGGCAATGACGCCAATGGCCGCTTTATCAGGCTTCGGACAGGAATACAAACAGGCAATTGAGCGCACGCCCAAATCGTCTGCTCCTTCCGATCTGAAGATCACCGATGTGAAATGCGGTTACATCCGCGGCAGTCTCTTCGTAAAAATATACACCAATCAAAACATCCACGGATGCGGCGAAGGCGTAGACGCCATTCCCGGCACCTATCACCTGGTAAAGAATTTCGGGGAACGTATCAAAGGGAAAAGTCCGCTGAATGTACATCGCCTGTTTGAAGACATCCGGAAATCAGGCTTCTTCCAGGGCGCACAATCGGGTATGTACGTAGCCGTATTATCTGCCATAGAAGCGGCCCTCTGGGACCTGGCAGGCAAAGCCCTTGGATTGCCTGTATACCAGCTGCTGGGCGGCAAGTTCCGTGATAAGGTGCGGGTGTATTGCGATACTGCTTTGTACCAACGTAATTTACCTACCCCGGAAGATTTCGCGGCCGCAGCCAGGAATGCAAAAAAAATGGGCTTTAACGCTATCAAATTCGACCTGGACCAGGCCAATGACCCGAATAAATATGATCGCTATAACTGGACCGCCAGCCCCGCTGAGCTGGAACGTATGTACAACCAGCTGGCCGCCGCACGCGAGGCAGTAGGCCCTGAGATCGACATCTGCGCAGATATGCATGGCCGATATGATGCAGTAACTGCACAAGCAATTGCTAAAAGAGTGGAACCGCTGAACCTGATGTGGCTGGAGGAACCCATCCCGGCTGAGAATGTAGAAGCATATAAGCTGATCACGGAGTCAACGGGCACCCCCATTTGCGCAGGAGAGAACCATTACCTGGCCTATGGCTTCCGCAGGTTGCTGGAGATAGGTGCAGTAGATATTGTTATGCCCGACTTGCAGAAATGTGGTGGGCTGGGAGAGGGGCAACGCATCGCTAACCTGGCCAATCTATATTACGTGCCATTTGCACCTCATATGGTGGCATCCTTCCTGGGCGCCATGGCCTGTGCCCATGTTTGTGCATCCGTGCCCAATTTCATGATCATGGAATGGCAATCTTATTTTCATACCGATCCCATGTTCAAAGAAATTGTTACCTACGATGGCGATTGGGTGAAAGACAGCTTTATTACAGTGTCCGACAAGCCAGGCATAGGCGTGGAGATCAATGAAGCCGGTATGAAAAAGTACGCCATACCAGGCGTACCTTTTTTTGAGTAGCAAGACTACTCTATTATAATTTTAAGTAATTGTCTAAGTTTTTCGCTTTACATCAACCGCATTGTATCCCCGTGGGCCCCTTTCAAGTGAAAAGGTGACCTTATCACCTTCTTTTACGGGTTGCGATAGTTGATTAATGTGAAAGAACACTCTTTCTTTGGACCTGTCATCTGTAATAAACCCAAAACCCTTCGAAGAGTTAAAGTAGGAGACAGACCCGCTGTTGACCGTTGGCTCAGCTGCTTCGCTGGGCCTCGGTTTTGCATCAATTCTGATCTCTTCTAAAGGGATCTCATATCTGTTTTCTGCTTTGGGAGGCACAGGGCTGAGATTTCCATTTTCATCTACGTAAGCCAGCATTTCATCCAGTCCCTTTCCTTTGTTGTTATTCATTTTTCGCTCTTCCTTACGCTCGGCTTTTTCCTGCCTTGCTTTTGCTTTTTTGTTTTTCTGTTCTTTTTTTGAAAAAGAATCACCCATAGTGTAGTATTTCAGTTTATACGGCAATATTGCCACCCGCAACCTTTGCGGGGATTTAATCAATTTCAATTGTCCGGGCCCCCAGGTATCTCTGTCTCGGCATCAGTCCCTTTCCTCCCTGGAAGCTGCTTCGTTGACCACCAGGTACTGAGAGTTCAGTCTGCTGCGGTCAAGGGTTTTAATAGCGCGCTCAGCATGGCTTTCTTCAGGCATTTCCACAAACGCAAAACCTTTTGAACGTCCTGTATAGGTGTCAAAGATTATTTTAATAGAACGAACAGTACCGAAAGCCGAAAAAAGCCAGGATAACTGTTGTCCGGTTGTCTGGCTGCTTAAATTGCCAACAAAAATGTTCATGGAGTTAAAATTTTAGGATGTGAGAAATGTGGCAGCTGGAAAAGCGAAGACTGAGATCAGAAGAAGCTATGGCAGAAGCCTATATTTATTAAAGATAGGCCTTTAAAACGAATAATGATCCAACTATCTTTGTTTTTTGCAAAACAAGGTTGAGACATATGGAATATATTATTTATAACATCCGGCTGGCAATGACTTCAATGCGAAAAGCATGTTCTGCATTTACTAAGCTCAACTAATAGCTTCAATACTATTGGTCCGCGTATTAAATATCTCCATCCCATGAAGGATCTTCTTCCTGTCCTCCCCGGAGAGGTATGTCAGATTCCCCTTCTCATCACGGCTCTCGCGGAATTTGGATAGCACGTATCCCTCCTGCGCCGACAATGCTTTTAAGCCCCCGATATGATCATTCCTTACAAAATAAGCGTTATTGCCGTTGCTGTTGCAGCCAATGAATTTGTATCCCTTTTCCTCCGCCAGATCAGTTAAAGCCGTAATAGACGCGCCAAAATACAGGTTACTGTGATGCGCTGCCGTGCGGTTGAACGACGCGTTATAAGGTGTTGTCCAGGGCATTTCTTTGCCGAAAACACTGTTATACTCCATGATCACGATCACCGGGTTCACACAATTGATCGCTTTCCAGGTCCAGTAATCATTTCCGTCTATGTCTATATGAAGCAGCCCGATCTCCCCGGAAAAACCATTGGCCTTAATAGTATCATTGATATTTTCAGCGGTTACAAATGAATGAACGGCAGTCAGATCGTATTTCCAGTAAATATCCTGCTCTTTGATAGATGCGATGTTTGCCGGAGACCCATCTAAGATCAGGCCTTTCCAGTTATTATTCATTAACAGGAACCGGGTGTTGGACTCATTGTAATTTTCAACGCCAAATTCAATAAACAATTTATTCGGGATGTTTAAATAGTTTACCAAAAATTGAATAATACCGTCATCCTTCCATTGGGAAAAAACTTTGTATTCAGCCAGCTGGATATCCTCCAGTATCTGGTCTTTATTTGCGAGATTGATCTGGTTTAAGGCTTTGGCTTGCAGGAAAAGCTGAACGATAGCAGGACTGTCGGAAGGTTTAACTCTTTGATTAATAGCCGCTAATTCCTGGCTAAGCGCATCTAGTTTTTGGTTGATATTCGCTACAGCTGATTTGAATCTTCTCTTGGTAATGAACATGTATCAGTAAATTTTAACATGGAATACCAAATATAGGTATAAAAAAGGCCACATGTGATCTCCATGCGGCCTTTTTGAATGCTGTTGTTATAGTATGATGGGTGATGATCAGGAAACTACCGGTTTTGCAGCTGCGGCTTTCATTCTTTTCACCTCTTCCAGGTACGGCTTATGGTAATCTTCCATAAACTGCTTCTTGGCGTCGCGGCAGGCGCTGATACCGCCAAAGAACTTCAATGTCCGGATGTAATACCAGGCAAAATCAATCTGGCCGGCTAAAAAGCCTGATCGCGCGCTTGCAGGATACAGGTGATGGTTGTTATGCCATTCGCCGGCCACGATGCCGGGCCACCACTGGTTGATGGACTTGTCTTTTGTATTAAAATCCAGTCCGGCTACCTGTTTGTCCTCTCCTTTGGCATGCCCTTCATAATTGAAGGTCCTTACGCCAAGGCCCCAGATAAAAGCGCCGGCCAGCAAGGCAGCCGTCAGGTAAAGACCACCGATGGCATAGAATACGGCCAGCCAGCAGATCCAGTTGGCAAAAGTAGCCACCACTGTTCTTAAAGGATGCGCAATAGAGCCCCATTTAAGATACTGCTGATAGCTGTTGGCTTTTACACCCGTATGGCTCAACATAGCTACGGCTTTGGCATAGTCCTTTTCTGTCAGGTTCTCGGCAATGGGCTGATGGTTTGCATCCGCCAGGAAGCAGTACAGGAAACCTGCTTCGGCGTTATACGGATCGCCCGGTTGGTCAGACAGGGAATGGTGTACATGGTGTGATACAATGTACAATTCTTCCGGCACCAGTTTGATAACCAGGTTGGCGGTAAAGAAGCGCCAGAACTTATTGCGGAAGCGGTAAGCCTGGTGGGTGCCGTAGCGATGGTACCAGATGGTGCCATGGGTGCCCATAAAGATCATCCCGTAAACAAAGCCCATAAGCAGGTACCACACATTAAAATCCTGCACTTCCATCACAATAAACAGGATGGCGAAGGGTGCAAGGCTTAAGGTGCAGCACCACGAGAAAAAAGGCAACCAGTTTTTACGGGAAGCAAAGATGTTAATCCTGCGGAGAAACTCGGAAAATAACTGTGTCGCAGTAGGTTTGATCAGTTCTCCTTCCTGGGTTTTCCAACCGTAGGAGGGAACTTTTAGCACATGCTCAATAAATGCCATATTATGTCCAATAAATTTTAACTGTCAAACAGTCGTAGGTGTAAAAAATCGTATTCCTGAAATGGCGGCAAAGGAATACCTATTCATAACGATTTAAGAGAAAGCTAAAAGATAAGAAAAATAGTTAGTACCCGTAAGTAAAAATAATTGTTCTGATACAAGATGCTCAATCAAAGAATCCTGTCCAAGATAAGCATTGTAACCGCATTATGCATGTTAAAATTTTCCTAATAGGGTCAAACTGACAATAAAGTGGGGAGAAAAGGATACAAAACGGGGAGGCCGCATAAATTTTTTTTATGCGGCCTCCGGTAGCGGTTTAGATTATTGTATGATTATTTTCTTTTGCGATTGCTTGCCGCCATTGCTAATCAACAGTATATACACTCCCGGAGTGAGCTTGGCAGTAGACAAGGTCTCTACTGCTCCGCCTGCCCGCTGGTTGAGCACCACTCTTTTATTAATATCTACCAGTGATATCCAAACCGGCGCATTTGCCTTGTAACCTTCAATCTTTACCGTCATCGTACTACCTGCGATCACCGGGTTAGGATAAGCCAGTAATCCATTCGCCTGGCCTTTAGCCGTTGTAACAGCTGCAGGGGCCAGCGCGCTGATTATTACAGAAGATACCTTGTCATTCCAGGACGCATCTAAGAGCGGATTATCAGCAGTGAGCGTAATGCTGTTACCTGAAAAATTATCATCCTGGTAAAGCGTCACTGTAAAGCCGGGCGTTACTTTAATTGCTGTAATATCATCATTACGGGCGCCATAAGCTTTTAATTTTGTCAGGGTATAACTGCCTGCAGGTAATGTTACGCCATACCCGCCGTAATTAATATCCTGGAAAAGGCTGGCTGCCGTTACGCCCGGTGTGGTATACGTAAACGGAAAATCCTGCTGCGCCTTTACAAACTGGGCTTCATAATCACTGGTCCAGCCAAAAGCAGTAGTAGCCAGGGATTTAAGATTCACACCCGCTGCACCGCTCCAGAAATGCACAAATTCTCCCATGTTCATACCCGGGTAATCTGTGCCGTTTTTCCTGAAATAAAGCGCCAGCTGTACAAAATAACGGTTTAGTACTGCCGATCCGCCATACTGGCTGTAGATCGGGTAGAACCAGTTCTTAAACCAGGCTGTATTGGCCCGCGGAAAACCATCCGTTTTACTCATAAACTCATTATAGGCATTGGTGGCACGGCTTTCCAGTCCCAGGCCTTTATATACATCGTAAATGTAGATCTCGCACCATTTGCTGTCACCCCAGATCCCGAAGGCCGGAGAGCCATGCATATTCTTACTGGCGAGCTCCACAAGATGGCCTGCTTCATGCGTGAGCAGGTTGTAATCTCCTTGTGTAGCGCCGGTCCAGCCACCCGGGCCAGCGTCTATTACGTTGCGCAGATCGTGACTGGCGTCAAAATAAGTGGAAGGATGCCCGCCACTGTACTTGTTAGTGTGTAAGATGGCATACATGTGCGGATCTGTGCCAAAGCTGCCATACACTTTTTTCGTATAGCGCCAGACGGATGATAGATACTGCCGCGGCCAGGTAACGGTGGTACTTACATCATTGTCAAAATAAAGCGCCAGGTCATTGTCTTCATACACTTTGGTCAGCAACTGGTTATGCTCAAACCAATGTTCCTGCCAGGTGGCCGGCGGTGTTTGTGATTTTGCAGCTAGTGGACATAGCGCCAGGAATAACAGGGCTTTTAGTAACTGTTTTTTCATATATAGGATTGATGGTGAGGGAATACATATGATATGGTTATAGTAGGTACAGCAATACCGGTACACAGGAGTCGTACAAGTGTTGCCTAAGTACCATCCCGCTTACCGGATTATCACCTTATACCAGGAAAATAACACGAAAAGATGCACCTAATTTCTACTATTATTAGGAACGGCCTTCCCTCGCACTTCTCCTTATATTTATCGCACTTCTCAAAAAATCTATATGCAACCTATCTTTGCTTCCCCTCATTTCACGCGTGCTGTGGCATGTGTAAGCTTTTTATTTTTGTTTATTGGTTCCCTTATCCCGGCAAGATCGCAGACCCTTCCCTGTGACGCCGCACGTGTTGAAACGCACGCTGGCAGCAGCGCCTGCACCGGCTGTGAGATCAGCAATCCTGCTTATGCAGTGGATGATAACATGATCTCCGCTTCCTCGCTTGTCCTGCTGCCGCTCGGTTCCGGAGCTTATGTTCAGCAGACCCTGCATTTCAGCGGCGCCAGCAGCCAGGGTGACAGTATTTACCTGTACCTTTCCTTCCTGAGCGCTATCATGGATGTGAATGTGCTGAAGAACATACAGCTGGCCACCTATAACGGAACCACCTATAACAACGACAGGGCGGCAGTAGCCGCACCGGCATTCCGTATTCAGTTCCTTACTGCAGAACAGGTAGTAGTAAAGTGGGCGCCGTCCAAAACCTTCGACAGGCTGGAGCTTCGCCTGGCAAACAGCCAGTCCACACCTTTGCTGAGAGTGAATGTGCACTATGCTAACCGCGGGAATGCGGCTCCCGCGTTGCCCAGCAGTACGGTAACCATCTGCTCCGGCTCGGCTACCGTAATACAGCCCAGCAGTGCACCTGGCACCAGCCTCCAATGGTACACGGAACCCAGCGGCGGATGTCCCTTCCAGACAGGCCCCCAGTTTACAACACCGGTACTCACAGATACGGCTACTTATTATATAGCCACCGCTAAAGGCGCCTGTGTTACCGCCCAACGTACATCCGTGACGGTGAATGTGCAACCGGGTATAAAGAAGCAATGGGATAAAACCTATGGCGGCTCTAAATATGATGATATGAGAGTGATGCTGCCCGTTAGCAATGGCCGTTATTTCCTGGCCGGCACTACGCAATCGCAGGATGGTAATGTCACCAACCCCAGGAGCGGCAACAGGGCCTGGGTAACAAAGGTCGGCGGCCTGGGCGGTATCTTGTGGAACAAGACCTATTCCAACAATGCATACCCTAACTATTATGGGCAGACGGTATTGTCTGCAATGATACCAGTGGACAGCAGCAAATTCCTGCTGGGAGGAATGGTGGACTATTGGGATTATTCATATAAGGCGTGGGTAGCCAAAATCGACTCTAATGGCAATCAGCTGTGGGAGCGTTCCTTTTATCTGGGAACCAGTACAACCATAGATTTTAAATATGTTAAGCTGACTAGCGTAGTAATGGCAAGTGATGGTGGGTATTTGCTGGGCGGCTATGCAAATAAGGATACGACTTATCCTAATGATGATACGGATAACTGGATCATAAAAATAGATGGCAGCGGTAATTTGCAGTGGCAGAAAATATTTGCGGGCAGTGCTTATGATTACCTGGAATGTATATTGCCCACAGCAGATGGCGGATATTTGCTGGGAGGCTCCAGTGCTTCCAGCGATGGCGCTGTTGGTGACGGTAATAATGGATTAGATGATTTCTGGCTGCTGAAAATAACTGCCACCGGTGATAAGGTATGGGATAAGACCTATGGCGGCAGCGGATCAGAAAAGATGGAGCGCATCCTGCAAACCAGTGATGGAGGGCTGCTCCTGGGTGGAACCACGAGTAGCCCGGCCGGTGGAGATGTGACCAAAGGGGCCCTGGGCAATGATATCTGGCTCGTTAGAACAGACGCCAATGGCAATAAGCTGTGGGACAATACCCTCGGCGCTCCTTTAGTAGGATGCCGCCTGCATACCATGCTCGCCACTGATGACGGATTCTTGCTCGGAGGTTCAACAAATGCTCCCGGCAACAGTGGAGATATAACGGATGCTGGTAACGGCGACTTAGACTTCCTGATCCTGAAAGTAGATGCGCAGGGAAAAAGGATGTGGGACAAAACGCTGGGAGGCAGCGAGGCTGATGAACTTTACAGTTTGGTACCGGCTGCAGACGGAGGCATCTATGCTGGCGGCTTTACCAAATCTCCGCGCGGCGGAGACCTGACGGAAGAAAACGAAGGCCTGACAGATGCCTGGCTGGTAAAGTTGTTGGGTAATAACTGTTCCCAGCTTGGAACTGCTGCAACGGCGAAGATGGATAACACGCAAACATTTGCTGCCACCGCTGCTTCCATGGATAACAAAGCAAACGAACAGCAAACAGTTCTGAAAGCTTTTCCCAATCCCTTCACACAGCAGCTGCAGCTACGCTATACTGTTCGTAAGACCGGCCGTGTCAGCCTGCAGCTCTACGATATGCAGGGCAAACAGATCGCCGGTCTGAAAGATGCAGTAGTACAGGCAGGCGTTTATAATGAGACCATCGATGGCAGTAATTTCACCAGTGGCAGCTATATCTGCAGGTTGCTGCTCGACGGATCAATGTACTCAGAGACCGTGATCAGGCTATAAATGAAAATAACATACAACCAAACAGCCCTCACAGTCTTACTGTGGCGGCTGTTTTGTTTTTAAGGCCTGCTGTATCACCGGCAGCAAGGTATTGGCGATACGGTCAAAGCCGAGATCTGTAAGATGAATATACCGCAGGCTGATGTTCCCGCAGGTATTTTATAAAGGGATAAGATCTTTCCCTGATAAGCTCCGCTGAAGGATTAGGAATGCAGTCCAATACATAGCAATCTGCCGGAACCGTAGCCAGGTAATTAGCCACTGCTGCTTCCATTTTTGCGTTGCCGCTGAAGCCCAGGTTAATCACATCATATCCGGTACGGCGCTGCAGCCGGGCGGGATAAGCCATGCCCGGCCTGCTGGCCGATGCGCCCTGTACTACGCTGGAACCGTTTAGCCAGGCCCTGAACCACCGCCGGCATCTCGCGGGTTTCCGTGCTGTCAATGCGCTGGTAAGGCAGGATCGTGGTTTTGGCTTTGCCCCTCATCGTGAGGGAAGCAGCATCTACATAACGCAGGCTGTCCTGTGAAAAAGCGGGTTTCACGAAAGGCAGCACTGCACTTAGAAATAGCAGGGCTTTCATGTTTTTACATTCAGATCTAATAATACAGGATTTATTTCACTAATGATATTTCCCGCCCGCAATTATTGAAGAAGGACGCTACATTGCTGCAACGTCCTTAAATTTTTTTGTGTGTATGTTATTGTGGTATAAGATAACGATAGTAGCCGGTTATAGTGGTCGTATCGTAGGGCGGCACATCATTTTTCATTGTGCCGCTGAAGGTGCCGTTAATATATTCGCCGGGCTTGCCGGATTTGTTGATAGTACACCTGACTTCGCCTGAATAGCTGGCACGGGTAGAAAATTCCCAGAAAGAGGCATGGGAGGTATAAGTGCCTGGCGCCAGGTTCAATGGCAGGTAAACAGAAAGCTCAGCGCCTGAATAATAGTCCTTGGGGAAGCCGTCTATATACCAGGCCGTATCGATATTATGCATGGAAGTTGAGTCCTGGGGAAACACTGAGGAGAATGGTTTCCCTTTGAGAGTATAGCTTATAAACTGGCCGGGAAGCACCCCGCAGGAGTTAAGATTCCGGGTAAGTTTGTGTGGCCAGGGGTCATAATACCCGAAGGGATCTGTGACAGAAAGGGTCAGCGGCTCTTTGTCCGGGTTATCATGGTCCGAAGCGAACAGCTGGTAGGAGGATGTTCCATAGTACGTGTATTTCCAGATGGTGGCTTTGTAGCGGCCGTCTACCACAGGGAACTGATACCGGAGACCATCCACCAGTACATTTACTACGGCATTCTTCGGCAAGGCCCAGTCGCAGCCATCTACCGTGCCCGACACAATGAAAAGCCTGTTATCCACCGCTTTCAGATGGATCAGTCCCAGGTCTTTGGCTGCAGCCATTGCATCCACTGTTAGGCTCAGGAGCACATCAAAGTACCTGTCATCCATCAGCTCCAGCGTAAATGCCTCGTTAGCAGGTACCAGTAAACGTACCTGGCCTTTTACATCTGTATAGGCTTTTGCATTATGGCCATTGTTGCCCTTTATCTTTACGAGCTTATTTGCCCACGGCATGCCGGTTGTTGTATCCTGAAAGGTAGCTGTCAGCGTTGTTGCAGGAAATTCTGTGGCAAACGCTAAATAAGGAGACTTCATCTTACCGGAGTATGTGTCTCCAGTTCTGGTAGCAATGCCATATTCCTCCCATCTCGCGAGTCCGGTGTTAAAGCACCAGACGGGTATTGTTTGAGGTCCTGTCAGTCTTACGGTTTTTGTAAAAGCTACCGCTTTTCCCCCGCTTGTATCCAAATGAAGCCGCTCTCCGGCGGCGCCTACTACATCTAATATTTCGTTTACAAATGGCTGGAGCAACACTTCGTTTCCGTTCTTATTGATGCCCCTTAGATTGCCGGGACTGGCGGAGTATGACTCCGAGGAAGTTATATTATTATCATCAGCAAAGTACCACATGCGGAGGTGAGCCTGACCGGTGTACACGCTGTTATCTTCTTTTAAGAGCTGATTGGGCAAAAAAGTATACTGGTCGTCGTATAAATCCACCACCCCTCCGGTAGCTGCATTAAATGAAGCCTCGCTAAAATCATAGGCAATGGTCAGGTCTATGCGCACATTCTGGATCTGCTCTTCGTCAGTAATCATCACCGTGCGGGTAATATCGAATTGCCCATCCTTCAGTACCGTGATAACTGCTCCATCTTTATCCACTTTTACGTCTTTCAGGATAAAAGCGCCCAGCTTATCGGTCACTACAGTTTTCCCGCCGCATTTAACCAGCGCGCCTGCAACCGGCTGGTTCGGCAGGTTGCTGAAAGTCATTGCATATACACGTCCCTGGATGGTAGTGGTAACTTCATGCACCGGCTCCGGACCAGGGTCTGTGTCATGATCAGGTGTCGGCTGAACGTCCTTCGAACAGGAAAATAATACGCAAAGGCTTACTAAGATAGCGCCCAGCGAAAGCATCTTTTTCATAGGTTAAGGGTGTTTAAATGTATCCTGCGGATTGCCCCAAGCTACAGGTTAACTAAAATATTATGCAATATTACATATTTAAATTTAAATATAAGTGTTAGGTGGCGGGATGAGGTAATCCCGGTCGTTGTTTTGCCTGGTACAGCCCGTCCTTCGCCCACTTCGCTGTTTAATACTTGACTTCCCCTTTCACCCCGGAGTATTTTTGCATCACCAAAACAAAATAGTTTACCTCAACAGAACATTTGAACAATGAAAACAGTAAAAAACTTCCTCGCCAGTATCGTATTAAACGGAATACTAACTTTGCTTGGGCCGCTTGCCCTGGCGCAAAGCAACACTACTCCGGACACATCGGCGTCCGCGATCCGTCCTTTCCGCGTGCACATTGCAAACAGTGAATTGAAGGACCTTCGTAAACGGATCAATGCCACCCGCTGGCCCGGTAAGGAAACAGTAGCAGATCATTCCCAGGGTGCACAGCTCGCCAATCTGCAGGAGCTCGTTCACTACTGGGGAACTGATTACGACTGGCGTAAAGCCGAAAAGAAGCTGAACAGCTATCCGCAGTTCAAAACAAAAATCGATGGTATCGACATTCACTTCATTCATGTAAAATCGCCCCACCGAAATGCATTGCCTTTGATCATCACGCATGGCTGGCCCGGCTCCGTTTTTGAACAGATCAAGCTCATTGAGCCCCTGACTGATCCCACTAAGTATGGCGGCCGTGCAGAAGACGCCTTCGACGTGGTAATACCCTCTTTACCTGGTTTCGGATTTTCGGGACAGCCCACCGAAGCTGGCTGGGGACTGGAACGCATCGCTCTGGCATGGGATACTTTGATGAAGCGCCTGGGCTATGAAAAATATGTTGCGCAGGGTGGCGACTGGGGCGCCGGTGTAGTAGAAGCCATGGGCAGACAGGCTCCCGGCGGATTGTTAGGAATCCATACAAACTTGCCGGCAGCAGTAACAAATGAAGTGGGCGCTGCCCTGGGTGGTGCAGCCATTCCGGCCGGATTCTCTGAGAAAGAGCGCGCCTCGGTGAAAGACCTGCAAACCTACCTCATGAACGGCGGACTGGCCTACCTGACCATGATGGGCGCACGGCCACAGGCGGTGAGCTACGGCCTGACAGATTCTCCCACCGGCCTCGCTGGCTGGATGCTCGTACACGGTGGCTTTGAGAAATGGGCATACGGTAAAGACCCGCAACAGTTGCCTACCAAAGACGATGTGCTGGACAATTTTACCCTGTACTGGCTGACGAATACCTCCGCTTCCTCCTCCAGGATCTATTGGGAGAACCGCGGAACAAGCCTGATCAGTGCGGCTGCGCAGAAGACGAATGAGATTAAAGTTCCTGTGGCGATCACCGTCTTTCCTGATGAGGTCTTTCGTGCACAGGAAAGCTGGGCCAGGCAGGCTTTCCCTAAGCTCAGCTACTTCCATGAAGCGGATCGTGGCGGACACTTCGCTATGTGGGAATACCCGGAACTTTTCGCCAGCGAGCTCCAGGCAGCGTTTAGATCCCTTCGTTAATGGTGTCCGGTGGGCGCTTGGAATTGGCGGCTTCAGCCCTGATTTTGACCGCCTCACCGCTTTGTGTTTGTCATCGATAGTCGATAAATTTAATTTTAATATAAAATGAAGACTATGAATTGGAACGACGTCTTACAATTAGCACAGCAGAATCTCACTCCCCCCAAACGTGTTGAGAAAACAGATGAAGAATGGAAGCAATTACTTACACCAGAACAATACCGGGTAACCCGGCAGCACGGTACTGAGAAACCTTTTAGCGGAGAGTACTGCGAAATTTATTCTCCCGGCATATACAACTGCGTTTGTTGTGGAACAGAGCTGTTTGACTCCACCCGGAAATTTAATTCGCTCAGCGGCTGGCCCTCTTTTACCGAGCCGGTACAGCAGAATGTAATGAAATACCGGTCCGACAGGAGCTTCGGCATGCAGCGGATAGAAGTATTATGCAGCGTGTGTGATGCCCACCTGGGGCATGTCTTCCCCGATGGGCCGCCGCCTTCCGGATTGCGTTTTTGCATTAATTCTGTTTCGCTGAAAAAACAAACAGCGGATGCTTTAGAAACGGCCACTGTAGGCAGCGGTTGTTTCTGGTGTACGGAAGCCGTTTTCAACGAGCTGGACGGGATTTCCGAGGTAGTATCCGGCTACGCCGGTGGTAAAACGGAAAATCCAAGCTACAAGCAGGTCACCACTGGTGACACCGGGCATGCGGAGGTAGTGCAATTGCGCTTTGATCCGAAGAAGATTTCCTATGCCGACCTGCTGCGGATCTTTTTTGTTACACATAATCCCACATCACTCAACAGGCAGGGAGCCGACGTAGGCACACAATACCGCTCCATCATCCTGTATCATAATGAAGCGCAGGAACAGACAGCCAGGGAGATTATTAACGAGATGCAGGAGTATTATGATAAGCCTATTGTAACGGAAGTAGCGCCTTATACCGCCTTTTACAAGGCAGAAGCCGCGCATCAGAATTTCTACCGCGACAACCCGGATCAGGCCTATTGCCAGGTGGTGATTACACCGAAGCTGCAGAAGTTAAGAGCGAATTTTACCCAGGCATTGAAGAAGAAAACGGAGCAGATTTAATTTGATTGCTACCGATTATGGCATCGTGATTGAATATCAAAGCCGCGTAGATCTTATGATTTACGCGGCTTTTCTGTTGAGGATAACCTCATTTCCTGCATTATTGCTGCATCAATAGGAAAACGCTCTTGTATAAGTACCCCATAGCCCGCCATTAAATGTTTGCGTAGTCACCGCCTTGATGAGCTGCTTATTATCATTGTAAATAAAGGTGAAATTCCAGTCCATCCGGGCTTGCGTATTTGTAATAGTTGTGACGCCTGCAAGCATGTTTTTGTTGAAGTAGGTTTCGTCACTGGCGATCTCAAAAGTGCCAAGCTGGTCATCAACATTAAACAAAGAAATTGATTTAAACACATTAGGGTCACTGTTATAGGTCAACTTTGTTTCCCCTACGAGATAGTTGCTCACATCGTACGTCTTTATGTTGGTAATGTTACTATCCGTCATCTGGTATGTATTATACCCCCAAAATGTAGGCTTCCCGTTATTGATATCAGGATCGATAACGTAAGTAGTCTTCTTTACAAGAGCGCCGTTTGTGTACACCAGCGTGTCTGTATACACCCTCACCGCGGCGTTACGCTTGGTGCTGGTTTTTGTTAACCGGTTCTCTGCATCGTAAGTGTAGCTGATAGTTACAACGGAACCATCATATTTTGCCACTACCTGGCTCAGATTTCCGGTGCTGTCATAAGTCCCGGTCACCGAAGCTCCTGTGGTAGTATTGGTGACCTTTTCAACCTGCTTATTGGTGTTATATTTAAAAACGAAAGAAGTATCCTTTTTCCCGGTTCCCTGTTTCATACCGACGAAGTAAGGACCACCCGGGTGGAAACTTGTGTCCGGACCGGCATCATCTTTACTACAGGAAACAAGCGCCATAGCCGTGCATAATAGCATTGGAATAGCAAATTTCATTCTCATAAGTATAAGCTTCATGCGGTGCAAAACTAAATGTTTAAGTTGGGAATAAAATAACATATACATGTCACACTAAGATCAAAAAAGCCGTGGACAATCATCCACGGCTTTTCAACACCAGACATATTATCTCATTGCTTCACCAGCGTAAACGTCATTCTATCCCCCTTCTCCATCGTATTCTCCGCATAATAGGTGAGGGTCTTACAATCATACGACGCAATCGTTCCATTCAGCGTGCCATCACTCCGCAAAGTATTACCATGTACTTCCCAGGTACCCTGCTCCGTTCCTTTCGGTGAGCATTCCGTGCCCGCATCGTCATATCTGTAGGTTCCGTCACCTTTCAGCATCAGGATATTGTCTTTCTCACAATCTTCCATAGGCGACAGGTAATCCACCGGAGCTGCTGAGGCGCTCTCCTTATATTCCAATGCTGCCAGCTTATAATTCCCGGCAATCCCGCTTAAGCTGATCTCGCAAGCCGCCGGCTTAGTTTCTTCTTTTTTACAGGATAAAAGGATGCTGCCGCTTACCATTACCATTAAGGCCCATTTCATAGTAGTTGTTTTCATATTTTTCAATTAAGTGTTTATAGCAATACCCCGCTGCCGGATCGAATGGTTGGGGAAAGAAGAAAAAATATTTTTTTTGCCCTTTACCCAACCTTTGGCCAAAAATGGAGGTATTGATGAATACCGGTCTATCTAAAAGCAGCCGGATTTCATATATTGGCAAATATTAAATGGATGAGAAACAGGCTATTATTAATGATCGGGGCGGCCATCTGGCTAACGGGCTGCGGCACTTCTATAAAGCTGGCCGTACCGGAAAAATTTAAGGAACAGGCCACCATGCAACATGTGGACGGAGCCAGGGGGAACCGGATGTCCTTTGCAGGCTATACCACCTCTAAAATAAAAAGAGGTATACATATGAAGTACCCCGGCTGGGGAGGCAGGGGCTTTTTCCTGGAAAACCTGTTATGGAACCAGGTAGGCATCTCCAAGACCGGGGTAGTGGAGAAAGAAAAGGCAGGCTTCCGCTACGCCCTGACCGACGGCAGGAACCTTGCGGAGATCTATGCCACCGAAAAGCAGGTGACAGAAACGGATGATTACGAGCTCACGAAGGGTGGAGGGATCTTTAACGGTTTTGAGGTGCTGCAGCATTATGAATATATCTTCTCTGCCCTCATCAGCATGGATACGACGCAGGAAAGCAAAACCTGGGAACTGATGATGACCAACCTGTACCACCGTAAAGCGCTGCACGACAAAAATCCTTTCGCGTACGTTAAACCGGAGGATAAGGGCCTGGCCACCAACGGTACCGACACGATCTTTGTAAAGCCGCTTAGCCTGCAGAAAACGGAGCTCTCCAATGGCAAAACCGGACAGCTGCCTTTTAAATTGATGTCGGGATACGAGTTAAGCATAGACGGCGGCGTAGTCGCCATCGTGGATATGATCGACCGGAACATCTGGTTCTATAAGGACCTGTCAGCCGGAGATAAATTAAGTATCAGCGCTATTGCTACCGCCCTCTTTGCACGGCGGGTGCATGATGTAAAATGGTAAATGGCGTAAAGACCACTGGAACAGGAATTAAGTAATATTATCACTGATTGTTGCAATGGCGACAGGAAAGCACAGGAGCAACTCTATCGGCAGCTGTATAGCTTTGCAATGGCTATCGCTATGCGTTACGCTATTGACGAGCATGAAGCAGCCGATATCCTGGGCCATGCTTTCGTGAAAATGTTCCGCAGCATCCATTCCTTTGATGTCAGTAAAGGAAATTTCCACGGCTGGCTGAAGAAGATCATCATCAATGAATCCCTGGACCATATCAAACAGCGCAGCCGCTTCAGCAGCCTGGAGCTGGGAGTAGCCGAAGAGCCTTTTGTGGATAACAGTATTATTGAAAAAACAGATGCCGCCGCCATATTGCGGCTGATCAAACAATTACCACCGGCAACACACGCCGTGTTCGTGCTATATGCCATTGATGGTTACACCCACAAGGAGATTGCAGCACAGTTAAGCATCAGTGAGGGTACCAGTAAATGGCATTTAAGTGAGGCAAGGAAAATTTTACAACAAAAATTAACAGCGATAAAAAATTAGTGAATAAAACCACACCATACGAGCAATTAATAACAGCAAAGCTGGACGAGATCCCTGTGCCGGATATGGCAGACAGCATCTGGGCCAGCATTGAAATGCAGTTGGATGCGGTTCCTGCTTCACCGGATAATACGCCTCAGCCTAAAAAAACGATCAAATTCAATGGTAAAGGCTGGTACGGTATCGCAGGCGTTGCGGCCGTTAGCGCCACGCTATGGTGGTATACCAGTCATAAAGAACATACTACAGAAAAAACAACACCCGTAATAACAGTGCCTGCACCCCAGGCGCCGATAGTTGATAGCAGCACATCAGTGCCGCCTGTTGAAAAACAGCTGCTTCCTTCTGTTAAGCCGAAAAAGGATACAGTGGAATTTATTAAAGCGCTTCCCAACATTGATTCTGCTGCTCATGAGGTACTTCCAGCGCCTAAAGCTGATTCACAGCTGTTAAAATATCAAAGCATCTTTATTCCCACCAGGGATTCTGTCAGCATGCCTCCGCCCAAAAAGAGCAGAGGCGTAAAAGGGATCTCTGAAGATGATTACAAGATATCCGCAGGCAGTAAGGATTCGGCAGGGCAAAAGCCATAAGCGGACAATTTGCGCCTCCTCCATTCCCCTCATGACAACTTTATGGAAATTTCACCGATCCCCACTTGCCTTTCGCAGGAATAATCAGCACCTTTCACCGATCAATCATTGTAGCAGACCGTCGCCACAACTTACTTTGTCCTACATTCGTTAACTATTAATTCCATTTCCATGAAGACGTCCAGACGCACCGCCCTGGCCCTTATTTTCGTTACTTTATTGATCGACTCCATGGGATTTGGTCTCATCATTCCCGTGATGGCAGACCTCGTTGCCCAACTGAAAGGCATTCCGGTAAACGTGGCCAGCACCTACGGCGCCTTCTTACTCTCGGCCTTTGCCATTATGCAATTTGTATTTTCGCCGGTAGTCGGCAACCTAAGCGACAGATATGGCCGCCGACCCATCCTGTTGATCTCTTTATTAGGCTTCGGTATCGACTATTTTATCTTGGCATGGGCGCCTTCTTACGAATGGTTATTTGTAGGCAGGATCATCGCCGGTATCACCGGCGCCAGCTTTACCACTGCATCTTCTTACATTGCAGACGTCAGCCCTGATGAAACCTCCAAAGCAAAGAATTTCGGCCTGATAGGCGCCGCTTTTGGTATGGGCTTCGTACTGGGCCCCGCCCTGGGCGGACTGCTGGCGCGCTTTGGGATCAGAGCGCCTTTCTATGCAGCCGCAGGACTTTGTCTGCTCAACTGCCTGATCGGGTATTTCCTCTTACCGGAATCTTTACCTAAAGACAACCGCCGGGCTTTTGACTGGAAACGCGCCAATCCTTTCGGCTCATTAAAATTCTTATTAAAACACCCGGAGATCGGCGGACTGGCGCTCTGTTTCTTCCTTTTGTACCTCGGCTCACAAGCGATACAGAGCAGCTGGAACTTTTTCACCATTTACCGCTTTAACTGGAGCGAAGGGATGGTTGGTATCTCCCTGACCGTTGCAGGCGTATTAATGGCCTTGGTACAGGCCGGGTTAACAAGAGTGGTCAATCCTAAACTGGGGAATGAAAAAAGTACTTACCTGGGCCTTTCACTATACATCGTAGGACTCTTATTATTTGCCTTTGCCACCCAGGGATGGATGATGTTTGCTATCCTGGTGGTGTACTGCCTGGGCGGTATCTGTGGTCCTTCCTTACAATCCGTTATATCCGGATACGTGCCCTCCAATCAGCAGGGAGAATTACAAGGTGCACTGACCAGCCTGATGAGCCTTACCACTATTTTTGGTCCGGTAGTGATGAACAGCGCCTTTGCTTATTTCACTACAGATAAAGCGCCCTTCCATTTTCCAGGCATACACTTTTTCATCGGCGCCATTTGCATGCTGTTCGGCTTAATACTTGCCAACAAAGCAATGGCCAGGGGAAAGAAAGAACATCCGGTAGCTCCGGCAGTGGAAATATAGCAGCTATGCACTCAGCGCCGCACGCTCCAGGCTCGCAGCAAATAAAGGTGTTTCCAAACGGTTGTGATCAATGGAAACAGGCTGCCGTTGTGTTTTGAATAACTCAAAAGGAATACCCTGGCGTTCGAGGCCCTTGATCATATCCTCCGTAGCATGAGAGATGACCCTGTTTGTAAATTCACATTGTGTGGCGCTGATCGCTTTTACAGAAAGCTCCCAATGAACGTGAATGACCACACGGCCGGTTGGTCCAAATACATCAGAAAAAGAAGTGAGTATCAGGTGGTGCGGCTCCGACAATTCTTCCTGGTAATGCTGCACCATGGGAGAGCCGCCTAATACTTCCACATTGATCGACATCCGGCGTCCATCCGCGCCAATCGTTTTTGCTGCCGCCACATGTGCATGAGAACATCCCTGGTATTCCGTCTCCGATAAATTAAATACCCATTCCGGTATATTTATTTTTTCGATCGGTGCATTGATGACTGCTGTAAAGCTGGAATCAACAATTTGATCTGCTATTTTCATATAAATGACGGTTTTATTAGTGAGCATTTACAGGTATTCCTTTACCCTCCAGCACCTCTACCACCTCTTCTGTCGTAAGAATGGCATGTGCAAAAGATGGTCCGTTGACTTCATGAGCGGCATGCATCTTCTCCCAGTTATTGGCGGCTGTAGCATCTCTTACCAGCGTAACATGATATCCCAGTTCCATACCGAAGCGGCCGGTGGATTCCACGCAGGTATTGGCCAACATACCAATGAGTATGATCCGGTCAATATCGTGCTGCTTTAGTTGCTGGTCAAGATCTGTATTGGCAAAACCACTTTGCGACCAATGCTCTTTGATGATCACGTCTCCTGCCTGCGGCTGGAACTCGTCATGGAAGGTGCCTCCCCAGCTGCCCTTCGCAAACACCTGCCGCTGGCTGGTGGACAGCTGCGTAGCATTGGGGTATTTCCAATTCATCAGGTCATTGGGCTCAGCACGGTGATGAGGTACATAGAAAACCTGCATCTGAAGGCCTCTGGCTGCTTTCATTATTTTAGCCATATTTTCCACCAGGTGCACGCCTTCGATCACTTCCTTCGAGTTGGGATATGCTTTGCCATCCGGGTGTAGAAAGTCATTATAGGGGTCTATTATTAAAATAGCGGTCCGTTTAACCTGGTAAGGTCCATATATTTCAAAGCCCCTTGCTGATTGATGGTCCATCTGATAAGGATTTATTGAATGAATTAACTCTTGATACTGCCGCTGCTCAATTTGCTGGAACCTGTTCTGAACTGCCTGAAAGCCGCCCGCATTTCTTTGGTGAATTGTTCCGGTTGTTCCCATGCAGCAAAGTGGCCGCCTTTATTCAGTTTGTTAAAATAGACGAGTTTGGGATACGCCTTCCTGGTCCAGCTCTCGGGCGCTGCATAGATCTCATCCGGGAAAACGCTCACCGCCACCGGGATCATTACGTTCCGCGGATCGAAGAAACCGCCCTTGGCATGCTGAAAGGCTTCCCAGTATAACCGCGCAGAAGAAACCGCCGTATTGGTGAGCCAGTATAAGGTGATATTGTCGAGAATATCATCGCGTGTCAAACCCTCTTGTTGCCCATCGAAAACCCGCGTGATCAGTTCATAGCTGCGGGCATCATGATCCAGCATCCAGGCTGCCAGCCCCACAGGCGAGTCTTCTATCCCATAAAGTGTCTGTGGCCGCAGGCCCATTTCATTCGCATAGCCCAGGCCTTTTTTGTAAAAGAAATCCAGCTGCTGATAGGCATTCTTTTCATCGGCAGACAAGCCATCCGGCGCGCCGCCGCCAGCAGACAATGCCTTGGAGATATCTGCAGGAACAGTGGCAGGCATGTTCGTGTGAATGCCCAGCAATTCAGGCGGCGCTATCAGGGCCATTGATTCAGATACCGCATTGCCCCAGTCGCCACCCTGCGCTACATATTTTTTATAGCCCAGTCGCCTCATCAGCTCAATCCATGCATTGGCCACCTTTACAGGATCCCAGCCGGTAACCTGCGGTTGTCCGGAAAAGCCATGCCCTGGAAGCGAAGGGATCACCACATCAAAAGCATCTTCCGCTGTTCCGCCATAGGCAGTAGGGTCGGTGAGGGGACCGATGACCTTCATCTGTTCTATAACAGAGCCCGGCCAGCCATGCGTGATGATCATCGGCAAGGCGTTCTTATGCTTTGAACGAACATGTATGAAATGAATGTCCACGCCATCTATATTGGTAATGAATTGTGGCAAAGCGTTCAGCTTTGCTTCCATCTTTCGCCAGTCATATCCGGAGGTCCAATACTCGGCCAGTTTTTTCATGGTGCCTAGCTGTACACCTTGCGTCTCGTCATTGACAGTTTCCTTTTCCGGCCATTTAGCCGCCTGGACACGACGTTTGAGATCTGCCAGTTTTTCTTCCGGTACTTCGATATGGAAAGGCCGGATGCTTTCATCGGTTCCGGGCTTTAATGAGGCGGCGGTCTGTGCGTCGCCGGGAAAACCTTGTAAAACAGGGGCTACTGCCACCATTGCAGCTGCAAGGATACTTTTATGCTTTTTCATAGTGCATTTTTTATTGAGTAATGATTGCAGGTGTAAGTTATATGCAATGGCGCCGCAAGGCAATCCTGAAAGACGGGACGCAGGCAAATTAAGGGCTGAACCGGGCAGTGGGCTCCTTAAGTTTTTGTAATGCCCAGCTTTTTCATTTTAGACTTTAATGTGGAGGGAGGAAGGTTCAGCACCGCCGCTGCTCCGTCGCTCCCCCAGATCTTTCCATTACATTTTTTAAGCACGCTGATGATGTAGTCACGCTCATTTTCATGGATCGTTTTAAAAGGGAGATCGTTAGGCTGTAAAGCTATATTTATAAGGGGTGTTGGCAGTGAGATCTCTTCAATAATATTCCCTTTGCTAAGCAGCACACTTCTTTCGATGAGATGTTCCAGCTCACGGATATTACCGGGCCAGCTATAGCCCATCATGGTTTTAAAAACTTTATCAGAAACCCCGCTGATCTTTTTTCCTGCTTTCCGGTTATAGATCTGCAGAAAATGTTCCAGCAGCAAAGACAGATCATCCATGCGCTCCCTGAGCGCCGGTAAAGTGATGGGGAATACATTCAGCCGGTAATACAGGTCCAGCCGGAAACGCCCTTCCGCTACTTCTTTTTCTAAATTCCGGTTGGTGGCAGCGATAACACGGACATCGATCTTCACCGCTGATCTGCCGCCGATGGGCTCAATTTCTTTTTCCTGTAATACACGTAACAATTTTACCTGCAGGTCAACCGGCATTTCGCCGATCTCATCTAAGAAGATCGTTCCTCCGCTGGCCTGCTCAAACTTGCCGGTCCGCTTGTCAGTAGCGCCCGTGAAAGCCCCTCTTTCATGACCGAATAATTCAGACTCGATCAGGGTAGGCGGCAAGGTGGCACAGTTCACTTTTACCAGGGGCTTCCCGCTGCGGGGTGACAGCTGGTGAATGCAGTTGGCGAACCGTTCCTTCCCTGTTCCGCTTTCTCCCGATAGCAGTACTGCCGTATCAAAAGGGGCTACCTGTGTGATATGGTCCAGTACATTCAGTAAGAGATGGCTCTTACCTACAATGCCTTCCTGCTGAAATGCGTTTGAATGGCTGTGCTCATTCGTTACCAGCCTGTTGACAGCTCGTTCGCTGACAGTCGCGTGTGATTGTTCGACGATGTTGATCAGCGTTGCCTGTAAACGTAACAGCAACCCGATGTGGGAGCTGCTGTATGTATCCGGCCGCCGGCTGTAAAAGCAGTACGTACAGGTTTCCCCGTTCTGCAGCAGTAGGGGAAATGACAGCAGGGATTTCATGCGGAAGGTGTCCCTGGCTATTTTTTCCAGAGATGCAGTCCGGGAGATCTCCTCAAAGTCATGTTCATTGAAGAAAGCGGCAGCAGTTCTTTCCCTTCCTGCCGCCGTCAGTATTTTTATCAGCTCGCCGGGTGTATGGCCGCTAAGCGTTGACAGCTCCCTGATGGAGATGCTTTGATATTCATCAAAGCCGATCCTTAAAAAGCTGATGGCGTTACCGGATGATCTTTCCGGATCATTGAACCCGATGGCCAGGTAATCGAAAGGTATTTCCGTTTGCAATATTTCTCCTGCAGATAACAGCTTTTCGTTAAAGGAGATATAGCCGTTTGCTACATTTTCCATTTTCTGTACCAGCTCGCCTTCCCGGCGATGCTGTGAGGCACGGCTGTGCTCGTGGCGGTATCGTGCAATTTCCAGGGTGACCAGCAGGTCTTTTTCCCGGAAGGGCTTTACAATGAAACCATAGGGCTCTGTAGTTTTTGCTGCATTCAGGATCTGTTCGTTTGAATTGGCCGAGAGGTAAATAAAAGCGATGTTATCTTCTCTCAGTTGTCTGGCGAGGTCAATACCGGTGAGCTTTCCTTTCAGGAAAATATCGAGTAGTACCAGGTCTGGTTTTTCTTCCCGCAGTATTTCCTGGGCTGCGGTAACAGAACGGGCAATGCCGCAGACCTGGTAACCGGCCTTTCTTAGCATCAGCTGGAGGTCATTGGCTTCTACGAACTGATCTTCTACGATGAGGACTTTTTTATTCACGGTTCAGTTAATTGTTCATTGCAAATGTTTCCATTAAGGGGCCGGGCCTTTTAATGCCATGGTCGTATATAAAGGAGATCTTTATAGTCGTGCCGTTGTTGTTCTCCATAGAAAAATGCCCGTCCAGGTCTCCGCTCAGTCCCTCCATGAGGCTCATGCCCAGTGAAGAAGGCTTTTTATAGTTGAAGCCGGTAGTCATACCAATGCCATTATCGGCGATACTGAGCGTATATTCGTCCTCTGCGGTATTGGTCAGTGTGATGGAGATGATTCCCTGTCTGTCATCCGGGAACGCATACTTGATGGCATTGGTAATGGCCTCGTTCAATATCAGTCCCAGGGGTACGGCCTGGCTCACGTCCATTTCGAGCGGCTCCAGGGCATATTCAAAGCGGATCCGTTGCCCGGTGCCGAAGCTGTCTGCGAGGTAGGATGACAGTTCGCGGATATAGAACGACAGATCGATAGAAGAAACGTTTTCCGAACCGTATAATTTCTGGTGAATAAGCGACATGGCGTGCACCCGGTGCTGGCTGTCGTGTATGGCGTTAAGCGCTGGCTCATTACTGATGTATTGCGACTGGGAATTAAGCAGGCTCATGACCAGCTGCAGGTTGTTTTTTACGCGGTGATGGATCTCTTTTAACAGCCAGTCTTTTTCGTTCAGCAAATGCCGCAGGGAACGGTTTTGCTGCTCAATTTCCTGCTGTTGTATTTCGAGTTTTTTATTTGTTCGCTGCTTTGTCCTCACATTATGAAATAGCAGCCCGGCTATAACGAGTGACAACGCCATGCCCCCGAATGTCCAGTTACGTGTATTGGCTGTTTGTACTAAACGGCTTTGCTGCAGTTTACTTTCTTTTTCCAGCAGTTTAATATTCTGTTCTTTTTTTTCGGTTTCATACTTTGCCAGTACTTCCTGCAGTTGTTTATTTTTGGCCTCATTGAATATGGAATCATTCAATTGCCGGAATTCATTTAAATGCCCGATAGCCGGAAGGTAATTCCCAACAGCGGAATCCGTTTTAAAGAGCATCAGGTAGATATCTTTGATCGTATTAGCGGAGTTGTTGAGAAAGGCCTCCTCCAGGGCGGTCTTAAATTGGGCGGCTGATTTTGTGAACTGTTTTTTGCCGAAGTAATACACGCCAAGATCATAGGCTACATCTCTTCTTATTTCATTGTTCTTTCCGAGCAAAGGCAGTAGATTGATCATTTCCTGGCGATACTTATCCGCCAGGGAATATTTCCCGGCAGATTGATAGTAATAAGCAAATGTCCTGGCCAAACTGGCCCTGCCATATGGATCGGAAGGGCGGTTCTTTTTTGTAAAGCCTGACAGGAATGTACGTGCTTCTTCAAATTTCTTTTGTTTTATCAGATCATGAACGAAGAAACCGGCTTCCCGGACATAATAGAAGTCAACAGGATGGGGGGGAGGTAGTTTGAAGATGATCCGGTAATATTCAATACTCTTTTCGGGCTGGTCCAGTTCATCATACAAGTGGGCCGCCTGGCAATAAAAAATGATTGTCCAGGCATTATTGCTGTCTGGCATTGTTTCTATGGTGAGCAAAGCATAGTAAAGCGCTTTGCTGTAATTTCCTTTCAGCTGGTTCGTTACAGAAAGCAGGTTATAGGTGTAGCATAGCTTCGGGGACCGGATCGCCTTCAGCCTGGACAGGACGCTTAATAATTCACGCGCTGCAAGATCGAGCTTGCCCTGTTTCATATGGGTATCTGCAATGTGTTTGTCGCAATCTATCTCGTTTTCTTTGTCATTAATCTGATGATAGAGCGACCTCATTCTTTCGAAGCAATTTATTCTCGTGAGACCAACGGTATCCATTTCCTGGATATTAAAGGCCAGTTCCCTCCAGCGGTTTATCCGGCCTTGTACAGTGCCCAGGCTATTAATGTGCGATGTTAAGTTCGTTAAGCAGTCCTCTGCCTCTTGAAGGTTCCGGGTCTTGTAGTAGTATTTTCCTAAAAAGCATAGGATCTCCGGCTTCCATTTCGTGAAATGGACTTCATAGTCCAGCTTTTCCGCCTGCTGTAATAGCGTGAATACGGTATCCAGGTTTTCCTGCTCATCGCCCCGTTCAAAATAATATTTTAAAGACAATTGAAGCAAAAGCTGCAAACGGGTAGAATCAGGGTTGTCTTTGTGTAGTGCCGCAATCAATACGGAGGCTGGCTGATCGGTGGTGAGCTGAGCATAGGACTGCATGGCCAGGCAAAGCAGGATACTTAAAAGCAGTGATTTAAGCATACTTTAGTTTTATGAATGAATCATAAAGAATATGGTCATAAAGTTTGTTGGCCCGAACAGTAATGTGTCTATATCGATTTGCAGGTGGGGCTTCCGATGGTATTAAAGTTACATTTTATTTTACACGAATACTAACAAGCCTTCGCATATTCACAATTAATATTGACTGCTTCGTGGCCGACTTAGTCCGTCCGCCATCATTTGCCATTGACTTCGGCTCATTAATAGGATAGGTTTGTGATGAAAAGCATTCCCGCACTATTTCATCATTCCTAAAAAAGCAAACAAATGGAAACAATCACTGAATCTGGCAAAGTACTATATACGGCGAGGACCCATACCACAGGTGGCCGCGAGCACGGCGTGTCTAAAAGTTCCGATGGCCATCTTGAAATTACCTTATCTACGCCGGGAACAGATGGCTCCGGTACCAATCCTGAGCAATTATTTGCCGCCGGCTGGTCGGCCTGTTTTGAAGGCGCCATAGCCATCGGCGCGCGCAAGATGCGCATAGCGTTTCCGGAGGATACCGCTATTGACGCCGAAGTAGATCTCTGTAGTGACAAAGGACAATACTTTCTGCAGGCCCGCCTGAATATCAGCCTTCCCGGCTTGGACAGAGAAGTAGCGCGGGAGCTGATAGACTTTGCACATCAAACCTGTCCGTACTCAAGAGCTACCGCCGGGAATGTGAAGGTAGAGCTGAACCTGGTGGGGTAGGCGGCTTTTGTTGTTGTGGCCATACAGGCTGACTTTCTGCACAGAGTCAGCCTTTTTCTTTTACAGGCCGTTGTATTTCGTGGCGGCATCACAGTGCCCACGGAATTTCGCGGTAAACGCATAGCGGGAAATTAAATATGGTTGATCCTTAACCGCTTTATCGCACTGGCATTCCATTCGCATTGTATTGATGGAAAACAGTGTACAAAATGGAAAACCTGCCAAGATCGATCGTTTTTATAACCGGTACTTTTCTAAGTAGTCATTGCTGGGACGAGTGGAAGCTATATTTTGAAAGCAAGCAGTATCGTTGTGTGGCGCCTGCATGGCCATCAAAAGAGGCGTCCTCGGAAGAGCTGCGGAACCGGCATCCCGATCCGGCCATTGCATCCACCAGCTTGGCTGACCTGATGGATTATTTCAGTTCCATTGTAAGCAGCTTATCCGACAAACCCATTCTCATTGGCCATTCCCTGGGAGGCCTCATTGTGCAGCTTTTATTGGAACGCGGACTGGGTGCTGCTGGTGTGGCCATTCATTCATTTCCGCCCAGGGGTACAGGCGCCAGGTTTTTCTTTCAGAAAACCATATGGAAGGCGATGAGCTTTTTTACTTCCACCAGGGAAACCTATATGATCCCCTATAAAAGATGGGAATACACCATTGTCAATGGGCTGAATGCTGAACAGCAAAAACAGTTGTACTACCAGTATGCGATACCGGAATCGAAGTTAGTGATCCGCGATGTTTTCAGGCCGGTGGCAAAAGTGAAGTTTGGAAATATACAGGCGCCTATATTATTCACTGCAGGCGGACAGGACCTGGTAGTGCCCGCATCATTGAACTTTAATAATTACAGGAAATATAAAATGGCCAGTTCGATCACCGGGTATAAGGAATTCAAAGCGCACAATCACCTGGTGTTTGGTGAGCAATGGTGGAAGGGGGAGGCGGAATTCATTTTGTATTGGCTGGAGGGACTTAAATATGCCTAGTTTCTTTACAACCTTATAAAAACGGTTAACCATGGAATATCTGACTAAAACAAACGACTATATCGGTATCAGTGAACCTGAATATGCCCCAGGCTCATTCCTCCGGACAGGTAAAAAGAGCTTCCTGGTCTTTAATCGGAACAAGTATATGACGGTGCTTACGGAGAACATTGCTTTTTTCTATGTTAAATTTAACCGCACTGTTTTTACTACTTTTGACAAGCAGGAGTATGGGGTGATCTATTCATTGGAGCAGGTACAGCAGCTTTTACCGGAGCAGCAGTTCTTCCGGCTGAACAGGCAATACCTGATGAATTTTGCTGCTATTAAGGAAGTGGAGCTGTTCTTAGCCAGGAAATTACTGGTAGTGCCTACGGTATCCTTCCCGGAGAAATTGCTGGTGTCTAAAGAAAAAGCAAGAGGCTTTCTACGTTGGATGGAAGAACGATAGGAGATTTACCCATTCCTGAAGTTTGTTAATTATCACTTCTTAATAAGCTGTTAACCAGCTATTTATCCGCATTTTCTAATTAAGGTTCCGAAGGCAGACCGCTTGTCTCCCGGCATTGATTCGGCTAAAAGCCTTATCAGTTAAGGATTTGACGCAGGATATAAGCACCATATAAGCATGTTACCTGCGGGTTATAACCAGGATAAAAGCACTCTTTATAGTTCGCTAATATCCTGATTAAATATCGTATGGTACCTGGAAAAAAAACTATGAATTTGCTGAACCTTTATAAGGTTCAGCTTGTTTATTCACTAAACTTTATCTTATGGCAACCCTGGAAGAAGGTTTTGAGTTTACCGGCAGACTCGGAAAATTTTCGGCTTACAGAATGAAAGGCTCCGACAAGATTATTATCCGTAAGAAAGGAGGGCCTAGCAGGAAACAGGTGCTGAGGTCCAAAAACTTCGAGCGTCTGCGGGAGAATATGAGTGAATTCTCAGGCGTAGGCAAGGCGGTTAATGCTGTCAGGTCTCCGCTGAAGCACGTCAAACATCTGGCTGAACACAATTTCAGTGCCGAGCTGACCACCGTCTTCAAAAGTATACAGCTGCTGGACCCTGTTAGTGACAGGGGAGAGCGCAATATTTATCTGTCGCAGCACCCTTATATGCTGGCGGGTTTCAGGCTGAATAAAAAGCAGCCATTTCTGGGTATTGTAACCGGCCCTGTAGGCTGCACCTTAAACCGGGAAACGAAAAGCGCCGTGATACAGCTTCCCGGGCTTGTAAAAGGCATTAACCTGCACCTTCCCTGGAAACAGCCCTTATACCGCTTCTCTATGGCGCTGGGGCTGGTACCTGATATTACCTATGAAAAAGGAGATTATAATGTTCATAGGGACGAATGGGCTGATACCGGCCTGGATACCGAGTGGCATGTGGCGGAAGAGCGTTTTCAATCCCGGACCCTTGAGCTGAAACTGAATAATCCCGGTCCCCTTAAAGATACGCAAACCCTGGTATTCGCCATTGGTATAGAAATGGGTGTTCCCACGCCTTACGGAAATATAGAAGCAGTAGATTATGCAGGCTCCGCCTGTATTTTGACGGCGGGCTAAAAAAAAGGAAAAATATTTTTACGTTTACCCAACCTTTTGCTGCCGTAACTGCATCTGTTATATTTATTGCGAATCGAATCATTGCACATACCCGGGCATGCTGATGATCCCAGTCATGAAAGCGACCTTCCTGTTCTGCTGGAAGGCTGCCGGAGGAATGACCGTGCTTCCCAGGAAAAGCTGTACCGGCGCTATGCAGGCACCATGATGGACACCGTGAGGCGCTATACCAGCGACCGGGATACGGCCTTCCATATCCTGAACAACGGCTTCCTGAAAGCTTTTCAGCATATTGCACAATACGCATTCCAGGGCAGCTTCGAAGGCTGGCTGCGCAAAATTATGACGAATGCTGTAGCGGAGCATTTCCGGAGCAAGCGGCCCGACCCGAATGTCACCATCACATCGGAGCTGCCGGAACACATTACCAGGTACGAGGGGCACCAGCCCCTGGAGTATAAGGACCTGCTGGCACTGCTGCAACGCCTGCCGCCGGCTACCCGGATGGTCATCAATCTTTTCCTGATAGAAGGATATACGCATAAGGAGATCGCTGCCATGACAGGTATCAGCGTGGGCACATCCAAATGGCATGTGGCCGAAGGTAAAAAGCTGTTGCAGCAAATGCTGCCCAACGGAACTTTTTAAACAAGCAATCATAAGCAGATGAATGAAAAGCGCGGAAATATCGACAACTGGCTGAAAACAGCCGCTCAGCAGCCCGGCCCCGGCTTAGATCGGAAGGACGAGGAGGAAGGCTGGGCCGGATTGTCCGCTATGCTGGACAATGACAAAAAACGCCCCGGTATCATCGCCGGCGGCACCGGCATCGTTTCCGGCCTGCGTCGCAAACGCTGGATGATCTTTACTGCTGCTGCGCTGATCGTATCCCTGACCCTGCTCATGTCTTCCCTTTACTTTTCAAAAGATGCAACAGATATTACCCGGCCCTCATCCAGTAATGCCCTTATAAGTGCCACACCTGGTAACACAAACAATACCGCCCGCAATGGCAGCGATAGCGGTATGACTCAGCAAGCGCCAACGCCGCCCTCCGGGATCACCCAACATGAGGAACCTGCGGAACAGGTGGCAGGCGCGGTTGTTGGAGATGTAATGGCGCCGCCAGCACAAAAAGAGCCAGGTCACCTGGAAAATATAAAGCCAAACGGCCTGTCCCTGCGAACATTACCGCTGCCGCATAGCTATGGACTTAGCTTATCCGGGGCAGGACAGCAGCTCCTGACAACGTCATCCTCGAAAGCCGCAGCTGTGCGTTACCCCCGCTGGGCTATTCAGGCAGGCTTCCTGGCAACGAATGATAAAGGCCGCGGCGCCAGGGTTTCACTGATGTACTACCTGCCCATCAAAAGGAATTTCTACCTGCAGCCTTATATCGGAGCCGGCTACACCGGAATTTACGATAAAGCGCTGATGCATCTCGGGGTACAGCCCGTAGTGGACGGCAGCGGTCAAAACAGAACGGATTCCATTTGGACCACTTACCGGGTAAAAAGTGTGCTGAGCGCCGATGCCGGGATCCGTATCGGCTACACGCTACGCCAGTTTTCTTTCGGAACGGGGCTGCGTTATCACCGGATACTGCATTCGACAGGGGATAGTTCAGCGCTCAAAAAATTGGGCGGAGCGCCAACCGGTGTTGTGTATAACCAGGCTTTTTCCAAGGCAAATGCTCCGGGAAAGCATAGCTTTTACGGCGAGATCGAGGCGAATTATCAATGGCGCTTCGGATTGACGATGGGCATCAGTTATCAGTTCCTGATAAACGAAAGCACTTCAGCAGCCTGGGAGTCCCCGGAGATGTATAGTTCGGGCAGCTCCAATTCAACAACAGCTCCGGGACTTATTAATACTCCTGCTATAAAAAATAGTTTGCAGGATAAAAGGAGGTTGGAGATATATTTACGTTTGCCGTTGAGGAGGAAATAATTTAAGTGGAAGGTATAGCACTCCTCGCTGCCTTTATTTTATTAATCACCGCAAAAACTATCAATACAACAAAAGCAACCGCCATTAACACCGCCCCCAGCAGAAAAATAGCCCTGATCGTCAGCAACTGGCTTTGAATACCCGTAGATTTCGCTATCAGCATATTGGAAATACCCGCAGCGGCACCGGGCGCAGCTCCCTGGGCTATCAGCGCACTTTTATATAATTCCGTTCTTTGCAAAAGTATCTCATTCTCCGGGATCAGTTTAGCCAGGAAGCTTAGTTTGTAGTGCTGGTTATAATTTAACTGCAATGTATAAAATCCGGCAATCGAATTGAGCACGGCGATGAAGCGGGCATAGGTACAGATCACAATCCCGGTCATTCCGGTGCTGGGCGGAAGCTGTACAAGGCAAAAGACTGTAATAGGAACAAATAATAAGCCACAGCCAAAGCCCTGCAGGAATATGGGAGCGCTCAGTTCTTTGAGCGACAGGTCAGGAGTAAGGCGCTGGTATACCCATATATGATAAAAGAACATCACTGCAAATCCTGCTAATAGTAAGATAGGCAGGTTTTGCTTCTTTGCCAGGATCACTTTTACCGCGACAAAGGTGGCGATGACCACTCCTGCTACGTTAAACAGTCCCGCGTTGGCTACATCGGCGGCGCTCCAGCCAAGTACACCGGCTGAATAGCCGTAGATCAGGTTGAGACTGTCCCTCATCCCGTAGAACAATAACAACAGCAACAACCCAAATATAAATTTACCGGATCTGAAAACACTCAGATCGATCAATGGTCTTTTCAGCGTTGCCTGCCTGAAGAGAAAGAGCACGATAAGCACGACCGCTGAAATGGAGGTATACAGGATAAGCGGGTCGTTCATCCAGTAGCGCTTAGGCCCGTATATCATGACGAAGGCCGTTGCTGCAGATGCAAACATAAAAAGCACCGCACCTGCCCAATCGGTCTGGTACAGCGGATAAGGCCTCATACCAGGCACCGGCCTGAAGATCAGCATACAGAGCAGCATCGCGATTATCTGTAAACCTATCAGCCCATAATATACCGCTGTCCAGTCTGTTCTTAATACCACCCAGGATGTGCCCAGGCCAACGAGCGTTCCGCTGGTAAGGATCAGTGAAAAGAACAGGGAAGTACCCACCAATGTTCTCCTGGCCTCAGGCAACGTAGAGAAAATTACGATGAGCATACAGCCCGCCACTATACAGGTAACGACACCGATCAGGAACCGCAATACGGAGAATATAACCAGGTCATGTACGAACAGGCATCCTATATTCAGCAGGATCCCTGTTAGAAATGCAATCAGCAAGTAGCTCCGGGTATTAAAATATTTCAGGAACCTGAACTGTACGGGTAAGGTTGTAATAATCCCAGCGTAGGTGACCTGCAAAGCAAAAGAAATATCTTCAGGCTGTGCGCCGTAAAAGGAAACAACATGTGCCTGGATCAGACCGAAGGACGCGAACTGCGCGATTGCGGCAAACAATATCAGCACCAGCGAAACCCGGGCGAGACCCGGATGCCGGCTTATCCGATCATTAAAGTAAATCGTCTGCGCCATATGTTTTATTTACCTGATTTTTTTATCCTTACCGTTACGTTCATACCTGCTTTGAGCGCTTCCGTATCATGGCCGGTAAATATTACTTTTACGGGTACACGTTGAATGATCTTCACAAAATTTCCGGTAGAGTTATCCGCCGGCAACAAGGAGAATTTTGAACCGGTGGAGGCAGAAATCGCCTCAATTGCTCCCTGGAATGTTTTGCCAGGGATCGCATCCGCTTCAATTGTAACCGGCTGCCCTACATACATACCGTATACCTGTGTTTCTTTGAAATTGGCGATCACCCATTTATCAGCGGTATTCACAACAGATACTAATGGCTGCCCGGCCTGTACCTGCTGCCCTTCCAAAATGGTTTTTCTGCCTGTATAGCCGCTATAAGGAGATGTGATGATCGTATAGCTGAGGTTGAGCTTTGCGAGGTCCAGCAGGGCCTCGGCACGTTTACGGAAGGCAAACAGCGAATTGTATTTAGCCTGCAATTCACGCACTTTGCTATCGCCGGTTTTCAAGCTATTGATGGCAGCGTTATAATCATTTTTAGAAACATCATACCTTGTTTGTACCTGTTCAAAATCAGAGAGGGTAACTGCTTCACCACTCAGCAGGTTTTTGAATCTTTTTACATCCTGTTCCTGCTGCCAGAGCCGGGCCTTGGCAGAATTGATCTGATCCTTGTTCACCAGCGTAGCGGTTTGGGCGGATGCGATAGCGGCCGATAGTATTTCCAGTTGCCCCCTGGCATCTTCCAGCATAGATTCCGCCTCTTTTACTTTCTGGATGTACTCCCGGTTGTCCAGGATCACCAGTGTGTCTCCCTGTTTTATTTGCTGATGCTCCTCAAACAGCACATCCTTGATAAAGCCACTGGCGCGGGCGGAGACAGGATTGATAAAGGTCTCCACCTGGGCGTCATTGGTATCTTCATAATTACCTGCATAGGCGAGATACCAGGCAAAATAAAAGAGCCCGGCCACAATAACTGATATTGCAAACCATTTAATAAGCTTGTTCATGAAACCTGCTTTTGTATTTTTATTTGTTGTCATTATATGTTGCTTTACAATTTACCCGTGATGAACAACAAACGGTAGTACACAGCTAAGGCAGCGATATTGGCCTGTATATAATTCACCCGGGATTCCTGGTACAGGTTGTCAGCTTCCAGGAGATCGGTTAGCAAGGTGAGCTGATTGGCATACTTGGTGTTTTGTATGTTGTAGTTTGTTTCCGCCTGTTCAATAGATTTTTTAGTAACCCTTATCCGGTTCAGCGCTTCATTGTATTTGATGGTCAATGCCTCGGCTTCCTGCTGTACATTGTCGTTGATCCAGTCTTGCTGCTGCTTTAACCTGGTTTCTCTCAGCACAGATGATCTCACCTTGTTTTTATGCTGGTATAAGGAGGAGATGTCATAAGTGAGTTTCACGCCTGCTGTACCAACGGCGAAAGTTTGTGGCTTGGGTGGAAATACAAGCGTATTGGGATAGTTGAAACCATAAGCGCCAAACAAGGTGACTGATGGTAGCAGAAGGGATCTGGTCAGCTTTGTCCGGTTTTCCTGTAATTCAATGTTCTTCTGCAGTTTTAAGATCATATAGGCGCCGGAAAGATCTGTTGACAGCCTTTGCAGTTCCAGGCTGTCAGGCCGTATCAGTGAGGCAGTGTCTGCCGGGATGATCTTTGTCGTCTTATCCAGGTTCAGCAAGGTGTTTAATTTCTGGTTGCTGATGCGATAGTCATTGCCATTGGCGTCTTCGCTTAACAATACATTTGACAGCGAAACATCGGCCCTTAGTACATCGCTTTTGGTTACTTTACCGTTTGCATAAAAGGCATTGATATTTTTAGAACGGATCCTTGCCCTGCTTACCTGGTCTTTTATGAGATGGCTTTGGAAGTAAAGCCGGATCATCTCCAGGTATTGCAATGTTACCTGCAATGCGATATTGGAGGCCTGCTCCCGGGTATCGATGGCGGCCAGCTCGCTTTTACGTTTCATGTCAGTGATCACAGATCGTTGTCTGCCGCCTGCATAAAGGTTGAAAGCAGCTTCCAGTCCCAGGGCGCCTGCATTCGGATCTGGTGGTTTGGGGATCTGGTGCGGATCTCCCAGCACACCATCATAAAGGGTTATGTTGGTATAACGTTGATAGGATGCATTTGTCAGCACGCGGGGCAAGGTTCCCATCTTTGCGTCGGCCAGATCTGCCTGGGCGGCATCTTCCTCTGTTTTCAGCGCGGCGACTGATTTGTTAGTCATCTTTGCCTGCCGGATAGCCTCGGCTAAGGAAAGCGGAAGGGGAACGCTATCCCGGGGCTGCGCTTTCACCCCGCAGACCGATGCTGTGAAAAATAAAAAAACGATCCATTTGGGAGTATTGATACATCCCATTAGATTAAGTTTCATGTCCTGTCAGGATTTTATGCTTTGAGTGATTTGAAATTGATCCTGAACCTGCCTGGAGGGGTACCCGCCAGTTTGGTAAAGATCCGGTTGAAATATTTGGGGTCTTCGTATCCCAGGCGATCGGATATTTCCTTTATGCTGAGATCAGAATAGCAGAGTAGTCGTTGGCTTTCCCGCAGCATTTCCTGCTGAATAAAATAAGAGGCTGTAAAACCGGTTACGGCTTTTACCGTATCATTCAGGTAACTGATGGAATAACGCATTAAAGCGGCATATTCATTCGGCTTTTTCAGATCAGGGAAATGCTGCCTGACCAGCCGTTTGAATTCCTTGGTAAGCTCAATGCTTCTTTGGGATTGGTGTCCCGTTACAAACTGCGTATTGGCCTGGAATGCGGATGCTATTTTATAGACGCAGGGTGCAGCAAATGCATTCACGGCTGATTTATGCAGGCTGCCTAAGCTTTCATCATTGTAAGTTTGCAGCAGCAGTTCAAAATACCGGACAAACCACCAGACATCCGGCGCTGATAAGGGCAGTACCGGCCCTTTAAACAAGGAGTCCTCGATCATCAACCTGGCGTGTTCATCCACCAGTTTATTATCCAGGAATAAAATCCAGCCGTCCACATTATTGTCAAACCTAACCGCCCGCTGGATCTGTCCGGGGAAGAGAAAGACCACCCTTCCCGGTGTTACCATCACCTTTTTAAAATCAACCAATAATTCAGCATTGCCAGCTGTGAGCATGATACATATAAAATGGTCGTTGCGATGCAGCCTGCTGATGTCGTCAAACAGCGAGGAAACAAAGGCTTCGTTCATTTTCTCGATACGAACGCCGGAGATATTTTCTCTTAATTGCCATATAGGAATATTCACTTTCATCGTCGTCTTCATCATTTAAACACGGTACAAAATTACCGCATCTGCACATTGGAATATCCCACTTTTCACGTCATTTGGTGGACAAAAGGCATATATCAGACCAAAATAGGAGACTTACCCAACCTTTTGCTTACGGAACGCATCTAATAGGGTAAAAGCGACACGCATGAATAAGATATTGGTTTTTTCAGCTGTTATCTCAGCAACTTTGATGATGGCGGCAGCCTGCAATAAAGAAGACGAACAACCCATTGTGCCGGAGGATCGCTATCATACCAGCGATTCGGTGATCAGAAGAGGCCAGACGGTATTTTTCGGCTTCACTGATGGGACTGAATGGAAGGGAGAGTGGACAGTAAGCCCCAATGATGGAATTAAGATCTATCCCGGAGAACTATCGGCTAAGATACTTTTTACGCAGCCCGGCCGGTATATTGTCACTGCGAGCGCAAAAACCGGTGGCCAGGTGTTCACCGATACCCTACGCGTGATAGACAGTCCTTATATACCTCCTTATTCGTACTACGGGAGCGACTTTGCGGCAGACGATATCATTACCCTGGAGCCTTTGTCCTTCCGGGATGATGTGCTGGTATTTCATGCTGTTGGCAAAAAGACTTATTCCTGCCTGTCTTTTTTCGAGTATAAAAATAACAGTACCTCCACTGCGGTGAGTATGGACCTGGGCGTACCCAGTGCGGCGGCGGTGCTCTGCATGGTGGGCCCTTATCCCGCGCCCTCCAGCCTGATCTATACGCGGGGCTATGTTAATGGTACGCATCCCGTTACCATTCGCCTGGGGAGCAGCCTAAGCACTTATACCGGTACACTGACCGTAACGGATGATCAATATACTTTCAGCTGGCCGGATAATATCCCGGTAGTGATTGCACCTAAACAGATTGACAGGATAAAGTAATTGACTATAGCGCGCTATTCTTTTTAAAATCGCTGGGATTGACGCCTTTGTATTTTTTGAAAGCCCGGCTCATATGGCTTTTGTCGGTAAACCCAAACTCATCAGCAATCTCCTTCATCCGGAGGTTGCTGTTGCGCAGGCGGTTCCCGATAAGTGTAAATTTATAGCTCAGAATATATTCCTGTAAAGTTTCCCCCGTATGTTTCCTGAAATAACGGCTTAGATAGTGTTCCGAGATACCGAGCGCTTTTGCGATCGCATCTACGCGCAAGCGTTCCGGATAATAAATGTTCGATTGAATATACTGTAGCACTTCGAGTATTTTCTGCTCGTTTCCTTCAGGCGCTTTAGTGGTAACCCTGGCGGAACTGTTGCGGGCGACAATAACCAGCAGCGTATTAACCAGCTGTTTGATCAATTCTTTACTGTACAATTGATTGGTGAGATGTTCCCGGATGATCCGTTCCATCAGGCTGCCTGTAAACAAGCGATCGGTTTCATTGTTTAATATGGAGTCCGGTTCATTCCTGCTGTTTTGCAGCACGATCTCGAGGTTCCTCAGCAGTTCATCATCTTTCCGGGTATTTTGAATGTAGGCGGTGTTGAAGCGGATGAAGAAGAACTGGGTGCTGGTATGGATCGTGAACAGGTGATCGTCGTTTGGCGGAACGAGGAAAAGGTCGCCCTGGCGGTAAGGCATCTGCAGCTCGTTAATGGACTGGACGCCGGTGCCGGAGACGATGTAGATGAGCTCAAAGAAGGTATGGGCATGCCGTCCGCGCGGACAAACATCCAGGTATTCTTTAAGCACCAGCTGAAAAGGCTCCTTAAGATGGTCTTTTACCATGTGCGTATATTTGCAACATTATGTTGTAAATGTACAACTATTTTAGACGCGCGGTGCCGAACTTTGTACCACATTTAAACAAGGACAAATGAAAGCATTAGTGTTAAACGAGATCAATACTCCCTTTACCATACAGGAAATGCCCGAGCCAGTGGCGCAAAAAGGGGAAGTATTGGTAAAAATCATAGCCAGCGGTATCAATCCGCTGGAACTGAAGATCAAAGCCGGTCAGGCCGCCCATGCGGGTGTCAAATTGCCGGGCGCTGTGCTGGGTATCGACATGAGCGGGGTGGTGGTAGCGGTGGGCGCGCATGTAAGCCGTTTCAAACCCGGAGATGCGGTTTTCGGGATGGTAGGCGCTATTGGCGGAAAGCAGGGTACGCTGGCGGAGTACATTGCCGTGGATGCCGATCTGCTGGCGCTTAAGCCGAAGCATATCAGCTTCCCGCAGGCTGCTGCACTGCCCCTGATCAGCATTACCGCCTGGGAAGCCCTGGTGGAGAAAGCACGGATACAAGCCGGGGATAAAGTGTTGATTCATGGCGGTGCAGGTGGGGTTGGTCACGTTGCTATACAGATCGCTGTTTCGAAAGGAGCGGAGGTGTATACCACGGTGAAGACGGATGAAATTCCTCTTGTACAGCATTTAGGGGCGATTGCTATCGACAGATCGGAGCACAACGTTGCGGAGTTTATGTCGCGCTACCCGGATTTTGAAGGTTTCGATGTGATCCTGGATACGATTGGCGGCGAAGTGCTGGATACCTCTTTCCAGCTGGTGAAACGATACACGGGGCATGTGGTAAGTATATTGGGCTGGGGAACACATAGCCTGGCGCCCTTATCTTTCCGCGGTGGAACCTATTCAGGTGTTTTCACGCTTTATCCTTTGTTGTCAGGTGAAAATCATCTCCATCATGGCAATATACTCAGCGAGGTAGCTCAGCTTGCGGAAGCGGGAAAGCTGCTGCCTATTGTAGATGAACGCATACTTCCTTTTGAAAAGGCCGATGAGGCATATATGATCATCAGCAATAGGGAGGCAAAAGGGAAGATGGTGCTTCGTGTTTCAGCAGAAGAGTAAATAAAATTCATCGCTTACCCAACCTTTTGATCGCTGTTTGCATTTAATAAGTGTAAAAGCGATCAGCATGGTTAAGACACTTATATTTTCTACTGTTATCTCAGCAACACTGATGATAGTAACAGCCTGTAACAAAGAGAAAGCAGAAGCGCCCGATGTGCTTCACGAACTAAAAGGAACCCTGTTTGACAACAGTGACCTGCATTTGTCAGATACCGTCATAAAACGAGGCCAGACCTTAACGGCCGGTTTTGCAGACAGCAGTTGGGCAGGGGAGTGGTCCGTGACGCCGAACGATGGGGTAAAGATTTTTGACAGGGCCCCAGGGGTTGAAATCCTTTTTACGCAGCCCGGCACCTATACTGTTACTGCCAGAACAAATAATAACGGTCCTGTATACACGGGCAAGGTTAGTGTAACGGACAACCCTTATATTCAGCCGGTTTTCCAGGCTCCCTCAGACCTGGCAGCAGACGATATCATTACGCTGGAGCCCCTGGCCTTTAAGGATGATGTGCTGGTATTTTATGCCCGTGCCAAAAGAAGTTATTCCTGCTGGCCTTTGTTGGTATATCAGAGCCATACAACATCTACGGCGGTTGGTATAGACTTCCTTGGCACACCTAACATGGCAGCAGTCAACTGTACACCTGGTCCTTATCCTGCACCGTACAGTTTCGTATATACGAGGGCCTATGACAATGGCACGCATACGGTTACCATCCGTGTTGGGCAGCCGCTTAAAAGCTATACCGGAACTGTGACGATCACAGATGACAAGTATATTTTCAGCTGGCCGGATAATATACCGGTGGTGATAGCGCCCAGGGAGATCAATAGGGTAAAATGATGAAATAAAATCGGGGGACTTACAGAGAGGACAAATGCAGCAAATGCATTTGTCCTTAATGCTTATGGGAATTTTTTTTGTGCAAACAACCAATCCCATACCTCCGGCATAGCCATCACCTTATACCAGATATTATGTGCTTCATCCGGGAACTCTGTATACTTCGGGTTTCCTCCCGCCTGTAATAAGCCGGAGACAACTGTAAGCGTCAGGAAAACAATTAATGTAGTGTATAGGGGTTAACTCATCCTATAAATTACGATTTTTTAGTCGTGTCGCAGAGATATTTTATTTGCTTTATGGATAATTAAAATATTCTATATATTTGCGCCGGAATCATGCAGTATGTTTAACCTTTTTAAGTCACAAGCACCCAATAACATCATTAATCCTTAACATTTTAAACCGGAACTATAACAAATCCTATGAGAAAACTGGTCTTAAGTGCAACGGCACTTATGGTATTGTTTGCTGCCTGCAGCAAAGATGATGACAACAACAATCCTGATCCTGGTCCTGGTTATCTTGCAGGCATGAAGCTCCATCAGAGCACGGTTTCTGCCCTTGATAGCCTGGCGTCTGTATATGATGCTAGCTACAAGCTGGTAAAACAGCTGAGGTTTGATGAGAAAGGCGGCCTGATAAGCACTGATTCAATGGTGTATGAAAATGGTGTGATAACAAAGGTTATAAACATTAGTAAAACAGGTGTACAGAAATTGCGGGAGACACTTGTCTACAACAGCGCAGGTAAGCTGGAGAAGGTAGGCTGGCATTTCTCTTCTGATGGCAGCCTGAGCGACTATGATAGTATTGTTTATAACGCAGATGGGCGCCCGGCTAGCTTATTTGCGAAGGACGCAAACGGCACACAGAGAAGTAAATTAATATATTCCTGGGACAGCAAAGGGAATCTTGCCAGGCAAACACGCGTTTCTTATATAAATAATATAGAAGCAAAGGATAGCAGCTTTATTGACTATACTTATGACGACAAAGTGAACTTTGGTTCCAAACAGGTGGAGATCTTCCTGACGGAGCCGGAGGACGTGGGCTTCGCATTTTCTGCCAACAATATGCTGGAATCCGTAAGCCGGAGCAATACTTCTCCCAATAACAAGTCCATCATGACAGAAGAATACACTTACGACAAAGATGGATATCCTATTACAAGAAAAGATCACTATAAATCATATACAGGAGACCAGGTAACGTTTTCAGATGAAGATGCCTGGTGGTTCCATTATACCAAATAACAGATTATACAATAACATGGCCGCTGATTGCCTTTTAAGGGCATTCAGCGGCCAGCTTGTATAAGACCCTTACGCGTTCTCAAGCGCCTTGATATCAAACTTTTTCATTTTCATAAAGGCTTCCATTACCTTTTGCGCTTTATCAGGATTAGAAAGCAGTTTCGGTAAAATGGTAGGTACTACCTGCCAGGATACGCCATATTTGTCTTTCAGCCAGCCGCAGTTGCTTTCGCTGCCGCCATCAGCGGTAAGCTTTTCCCAGTAGTAATCGATCTCCTCCTGGGTTTCGCAATCTATTACAAAGGAAACCGCTTCATTGAATTTGAACTGCGGGCCGGCATTCAGGCCGATGAATTTTTTGCCATCAAGCTCAAATTCCACCACCATTTGGTTGTCTGCCTTGATCTTTGAGTTCTTGAATACTGAACAGTAGAACTTTGCTGCTGCCTGTGCCTGACCGTCAAACCAGAGGCAGGGATAGATGTTGTTTGCCATATTGATGTGTTTTTGTGTTTGTTTGATGGTTCAAAATTACATCGGGCCGGAAGGGGAAAATAGAACAAAAGTGACAAAATTCATTTTTCGGCCGGTTTGAGGTGGGCCAGGTACTCTTTAGGGGTAATGGAGGTAAACTCCTTGAAAGCACGGATAAAGTGGCTCTGGTCCGCATATCCGTTGTTAAATGAGATGTCTGTCAGGTTTTTGAACTGCAGCTTTCTGAGCTGCTGGAAAGCGGCGTCGAACTGGCTGATGCGCCTGTACTGGGTGGGAATAATGCCAATGTTCTTCTCAAACATCCGCTGAAAAGTACGGCTGGTCATATAAAGCTCCTGCTGCACCTCTACCAGGTTCTTTTTGGAGGGGGCGCCGGCAATCTTCTCCACCGCATATTTTATGATCTGTACATCGGTTTTGATCTTGGTAGTAAGACTGAAAATATAATTATCCAGCAGGGTGATCATTTCGCTGGTGGATGCTGCGTTCAGCAATTGCTCCTGGAGGTTGGTCCTGATAGAAGCCGGTAAGAGGTTCAGATCAACCGGGTTGTCTGTCAGCTCCTGGGCGGAGACGCCAAACAATGAATTGATCGTGTAGGGCTTGAAGAAATAGGCGATGAGCGTGAAATCTTCCCTGATAGTCAGGGTAGTGGGGAAGACGGTTTGCCCGAAGAGGGTCAGGTTGTTGGTGGAAGTGCCGATCTCTCCCTTGGCTGTCTGGAAAAGTAATGTAGGCTTACCATTGGCAAACAGGGGCAGCACAAAGGAGCTGCTTACCCGGTAGTCCTCGATCACCAGTATTTCCTGGACATACTCAGCAATTTTAAGGGCTGGAGGAAGATATGCTACATTCATACGACCGTTAATATACGCCGAAAAAACTTACTACTGTTATATCTAAGGCCTTCCGGATAATTCATTCATCGTAAATCTCAGATCCCTGATTGTTCCCTGGTAGGTTTGCAGCTTGCCATCCAATTCTTCTCCCTGTATCTTACCACAGCTTACATATCCTCCCTTGATCTTTGTCAGATCCTTTTTTAAGTCCTGCGTTAAAACAGTTTGCTGGTTGAATTTGACTTCCAGAACACCGGCTTCAGACAGGCTGAAAAGTAACTGACCTTCATTGGCAGGAATATTTTGACTGGCTATTTCAGTGCCGTCTGCTAATACCAGGCCTATTTTGTGCTGATAAGCGTATAGTCTGAAATTGTTAAAATACTCGCATACAACCCCACCTTTATCAATTTCGTTCAGGTAGGCCGTTATAATCAGTGTATCCGGGTTCCAGCGCTTTTTATTGAAGGAGAGATCGGAAGCACCGATATTTTGCCGGATGGTATAGCTTTGGTCAAAGAACTTAGGTAGTGTTCCTTCCAGGATCATTTCATCTGTTTCGCCCTGCCGCCTGAGTTCTTTGTCAAGTAGTTGTTCCAATTCATGCATTTTGTTTTGATAAGCCGGATTGGCGGCAAGGTTGGTGAACTCATTGCGGTCAGTATTCAGGTTGAAAAGTTCTTCCGGAGGATGATAGCTGTAGCGGTCAAGCAGGAACTTCGCTTTAGGATCTGTTTTGGCGGCATCGATCCAGGTATCGAAATAGAATTCGTTCTGTTCAACTCTGTCGATATGGGTGATAAAACGAACACCGGGATGGTAGTTTTTAATATAATGGAAGCCGTCGGCGGTAAAGATAGTCCGCGCAGGGGTATAGTTATACCAAAACTGCGGTTCCATGGATGTTTCGGCAAAGATGTATGGGTGATGGTCTTTTTTCTTATCTAAAAGTACATTTTTAAACGAGGCGCCATCTAAGCCATCCACTTCCTTTCCGCCGCCGAGGTCGATCATTGTAGGTGTGAGATCCACCAGTGAGACCAGCGCATCTGAAGACGATCCGGCAGCCACTTTTCCCGGCCACCTGACGATCAGAGGCACCCGCAGGCCCTGGTCATAGGCAGACCATTTTGCTGAAGGGAATTGTGCGCCCTGGTCGGCGATGAACATGACAAGGGTACTGTTCTTCTGACCTGCTTTATCAATGGCCTGCAGCACTTCTCCAAACATTTTATCTGCCTCCCCAATACTTTGATAATAGGCGGCCAGCGCTTTACGGGTGGCTTTGGTATCAGCGAGATAATCGGGCACTTTTAATTTTTCAGGATCGAAATCTTTGTTCGGAAACCAGGGAACATGAGGTACCCAGGGCGCAACGATGAGGCAGATGGGCTGTTGTGGGCGTTCTTTAAAATGTTCTTCAATCATGCGGACCGTTTCTTTTTTACGATCCAGGCGATTCTCTACCGGAAGGTATTTCCCGAATTCTTCGCCGATCCTTTCAAAGGGGAAATTATGGAGTGGGAATACATCCGTCTTACCGGATATGACTACACGATATCCCAGTTTTTGCAGGTATTGTGGTAAGTTCTTTGTATTGGGCCTTACGGTAAAATGATTCATTTGTGAACCGTTCTTAAACGGATAGAGCCCTGTAAATATCGCACTCCTGGATGGGGTGCAGATAGGAGCGGCTGCATATGCACGGTTAAATCGCTTGCCTTCAGCGGCTAATTGATCGATATTGGGGGTTTTAACGTCGGTGTTGCCATAGCAGCCCATATCCTGCTGGTTGAGGTCATCAGCCAGGAAGACCACGATATTGGGTTTGTTTTGGGCAAAAACGGGCAATAAGCCACAGCAGCCCCATACAATAACAGTAAGGAGGTAGTTCTTCAGTGGAAATTTTAGCATTGCTCAGTACGAATGATTATGACCGCATAAGATATAAAAGATTATGCAGTCACGCAAGTTGAAGGTTACACAAACCTAAGGGCAGGCTTGTGTAACCTTTGTGACAGCCAGGTAAAGTAAAGTATCAATAGCCTTTGTCGTTAATGAGGTGGATGGCGGCTATCTTATCGCCTAATGCTTTTCCGTCTGCCAAAGTAGCGGTCTGTGTAAAGCGGTAATGTAGTCCCCCATAGAGTCTTGAAATGGCGGCTTCTTCTGCAAATTTGGAAAGAGAAGCAAAGTGTCGTGGAGCAAGACCTCTCCAATCATATGCATTATCTGTTACCGGAATATCCCCAAACTCTCTTATCAGCACCTGTAAAAAAGGGGTCCATAATCCGGCAAGCCCGGAAGTATACTCAGGATAAGGAGGGTTGTTCACATAAGGCAGCCAGCCTGGATCTATGTATTGCTGAACATAGCTAACGGGCCGGATAAGATTATATTTATATTTCGCCCTGAATGTGACAATAGGGCCATCCTTTTGCGCGATACCTGTTTTAGCATACATTTCGGCTGCTTTGCCCAGCTTTGCGTTCTGCTTTTCCAATATCCATGTTACAACAGAAAGCAAATGATAGGGCGCCGGAAGGCCCACTCCAGCACCACCGGAATCATTGTACCAGTCAACCATTGCTTTCTGCTCATCTGTCAGATTTTTCCCTATATCATATACTTCTTTTGCGGCTTTGTAGAAATCCGATTTGGGGTCTGCCGAATAGGGTACAGGCGGCGCGGGGGCAACAGATGTTAAGCTATAGTGGAGGAAGGGCCTGGAGTCCTTTAAAAAAGGTCCTACCGGGTTGGCAAAAGCAGGAGGGGTGCGCACCCAGGCGCCGGGAAAAACGGGTGGTACATATCCCTGGTCAGAAAGATTGAAATTATCAGTAGTGGACCAATTATAGATAGCGTTGGCAACGGCCCGGCCAAAAGCTTGCGAACGGGAAAGAATATCCTCTGTGGTTGATAGGCGGAAGTGCTTGTTATTGGCCTCTTCCAGCGAATCGATACTGACCTTATTGGCATCGGTCAGGCCGGTTAAAAATTGTTTAAACATGCTGGCCAGCGCGGCATTGGCAACAGCCCTCCATAAATAATGCTTATGGGCATCTGGCGTCGGCATCTTGGGCATTTGGTAAAGCCTGGAAGACAAACTCACTGATCCTTTGATGCCCGGGCTCACGGCTTCATACAAGCCTACGCCTATATAGCCAAAATTCCGGTTGTTCAGGATAACAACAGGTTGTGGATTTGCAGGCCGTTGTATTTTTGCAATAAACTTATACCAATCATACACTACATCGGCACTTTCTTCAGTTGCCCTTGGCGGCCAATGATCATTTTTCTTACAACTGAACAGCAAGCCGGCGATGATCACAAACATCAGGAAGGCTAAGTTGTAATTACTCTTTGATGGCAGTTGCATGATGAATAATTTAATAGTGAAAAAATACGGACAATGTAGAGGGGAGACCGGTAATACATAATTACCAGAACAGTCAATAAAATGATGCCATTTGCTATTTCAGATCAATCTTGGGGCTGCGAGTAATATAACATGAAATTTTGCTGGTTCCGTAAATCCGTTTTTGAAGATCGAACAAAGCCACTGCTATGTGTAGAATCAAATGTTTTGAGTAGCTTAAATCAAAAGTAAATTAATTTTCATAATCTAAAAAAAAGAAATTGTCATGCGGAGCCTCCGCTAAGCAGTAGTATGCTTACTCTACTAATCTTATAATTTAACCGAAGAGAAACCTTTGAAGCATTTGTCTGTATTGTGTTTTAGGTGTTTAAAAATTATTAACACAATCCTTTTAAATATCCTTGGTTTTTTCTCGTCAAAAACAATACATTTGTTCTTACCACCACCATTTATCCAATAAATCTTACCCCTTACACCACTAGATCTTTTATTATAAAACCATCCGTAACATGGCAGACCAGATCAAACCCAAAAACCAAACTGCTCTTGGTGATGTAGCTGCGAGACAGCTAGCGATCGCCACACGTACCGTACCACAAATGGTGACCATCAGCCCAAGATGGCTTACCCATCTAATGAGCTGGATCCCTGTAGAATCAGGTGTTTACCGCCTTAACAGGGTAAGGGATGCCGACAGCGTTGCAGTGGATTGCTCTGCACGCGACGAGCGCGCGCTCCCCCAGACTTTTGTGGATTATATCGAAGATCCCCGCGAGTATAATCTCAGTGCAGTACATACTGTATTGGATGTGCATACCCGCGTATCAGACTTGTATAGTAAACCCTATAACCAGATCAGTGAACAGCTGCGCCTTACCATTGAAACCATCAAGGAAAGGCAGGAGAGTGAATTGATAAATAATAAGGAATATGGCTTACTGAATAGTATTGCTCCTTCACAGCATATTAAAACACGCACCGGTGCGCCCACGCCTGACGATCTCGATGAGCTGATCACCAAGGTGTGGAAAGAGCCCGGCTTCTTTCTGCTGCATCCCCTTGCCGTTGCTGCTTTCGGCCGTGAATGTACCCGCAGGGGCGTACCACCGCCTACGGTATCCTTGTTCGGTTCACAGTTCCTGACCTGGCGCGGCATCCCCCTCATCCCATCAGATAAAGTGCCGGTAACGAATGGGAAAACACAGATCCTGTTATTACGCACCGGAGAAGCCAGACAAGGTGTGGTAGGCCTGTATCAGCCCAATCTTCCGGGCGAACAGTCTCCCGGCTTGTCTGTACGCTTTATGGGGATCAATGAAAAGGCGATCGCCTCTTACCTCGTTTCCTTGTATTGCTCACTGGCAGTGCTGGTAGATGATGCCATCGCTGTATTGGATGACGTAGAAACAGGAAAGTATCATGAGTACAAGTAATGGTCAACTCAATAATCACCCGGAGGGCTGGACGCCAGACGTTAAGATGCTGGAGCAGCTGGCCAACCAGCTGTTCAGCGCTCCGCCCGGCGGCGCAGGCGCATTGCCTGATGCGGCGCCCACCTCGCAGACGGTCCAGGTGATGGAGCCTGGCGCCTACCAGGAAACACTGCTGGAACAGGGTAAGGTGGAGAACATCAGCGAGCCGCAGACAGCCCTTCCTGATCCGCATTTTGCGGGAGCAGGTATTGTGCCGCAGTCTGTTGCAGGTAGTGGTATCTCACCTTCTGCCCAGCAGGCAACGAGGTATGAAGGGAAGGAGCCTGCCACCTACGTTCCTGATCCGCAGTTTGCAGGGGCAGGGCTCGCGCCTAAATCAGTTGCGGGCAGTGGGATCTCTCCTTCGGCCATAGGCCCGAGCCATCACTTCGATCCCAAGCAGCCACCAACGGCCCTCCCGGACCCTCATTTTGCAGGTGCTGGTGTGGTGCCGCAGTCTGTTGCGGGTAGTGGTGCATCCCCTTTTGCTTTTCATAAAGGTGGGTATGGCGGCGCGATGCCTGATAGCGGGGCCTCTCCGCTGTCGTCTACTTTCCACGATCTGCCTTTCTTGTCGGAACAGGGCTACGCTCATGATCTCCAGGGAATGCTGAACAATCTGTCGGGAATGTCTTCCGCTCCGCAAATACCGGGGTATGGCACTACGGCCAGCAGTGTTCCGGCTTATTATTTCCTGGCAGAGCAGCTGTCATCCACTATGCCTGGCGCGGGAAAAGGCGCTACGGCCGGTATGCCGGCGCCGCCTTATGACCTGAATAAAGTCCGCCTTGATTTTCCCATCCTGCAGGAATGGGTGCATGGCCGCCGCCTGGTATGGCTGGATAATGCAGCTACCACGCAGAAACCGAAACCGGTGATCGAGCGGCTCTCTTACTTCTACGAGCATGAGAACTCCAACGTTCACCGCGGCGCGCACGACCTGGCCGCCAGGGCCACCGATGCTTATGAGGAAGCCCGTAAAAAGGTACAGCATTTCCTGAATGCCGGATCTCCCAATGAGATCGTATTTGTACGTGGCACTACGGAAGCGATCAACCTGGTGGCGCAAAGCTGGGGCGATCAATATTTGAAGTCCGGCGACGAGATCGTGCTCAGTCACCTGGAGCATCACGCCAATATTGTTCCCTGGCAGCAGCTGGCGGGTAAGAAGGGGCTTACATTGAAAGTAATCCCCGTTGATGACGACGGGCAAATATTACTGGATGAGTATTCCCGCTTACTGGGGCCTAAGACAAAGCTGGTTTCCTTTACCCAGGTATCCAATGCACTGGGAACGGTTACACCTGCCCGGCAGATGGTGGAAATGGCGCATCAGGCAGGGGCCAAAGTGCTGGTAGACGGTGCCCAGGCCGTATCACATATGCCCATTGATGTGCGTGAGCTGGATGCCGACTGGTATGTGTTTTCCGGTCATAAAGTATTTGGCCCTACGGGCATCGGCGTGTTATACGGTAAAGAAGCCTTGCTGAACGAAACGCAACCCTGGCAGGGCGGCGGTAATATGATCTCTGACGTCACCTTTGAACATACCAGATACCAGGCGGCTCCCACCCGCTTTGAAGCCGGTACCGGTAATATTGCCGATGCGGTAGGTTTGGGCGCAGCCATTGATTATGTCAGCAAGATCGGGATGCCCGCTATCCATCTGTATGAACAATACCTGCTGCAATATGCCACGCGCCTGTTGAAAGATGTTCCCGGCCTGCGCCTGATCGGCACAGCGCCTGAGAAAGCAGGGGTGCTGTCGTTTGTGCTGAACGGATTCCGTACGGAGGATATTGGCGGCGCGCTGAATAAAGAAGGCATTGCGGTGCGATCTGGTCATCATTGCGCACAGCCGATCCTGCGCAGGTTTGGTGTGGAGAGCACGGTACGGCCATCGCTGGCGCTGTATAATACCTGTGCGGATATAGATGCGTTGATAGCGGCTTTGTATAAGATTACTGGTGGGCAAAGATTTTTTAGGAGATAGCGGTACAGCCCTATACAGGGCTGTACTTGGCATCCTGGTGCTTTTACGCTCAATAACGATATTAGTTCCTCCTTGCTAGCTCCAGCTTCTAAAATAGGCAATACCAAATTATCGGCAAATTTGTTTCAGGTCTTATTTTCCGCAAGTTGCTCCCTTAACCTCGTTATCATTCTCCTTGATCGCCACATTGTTTAAGACCATCAGGAAATAGCTAATGTTTGGCCGGAGGGCTTCCCCCTGACCAGATCAGGATTAAGGAACACTCCCCGGCCAACAGCCGGCAGCTCAGGAAAGCGCTTCCACATCTCCCAATATCAACTCCACTGTTACACGTTGTTCATGCAGCTTCCAATGTGCATCAGCCACCTCGCTTGCTTTTATTGTTGGCATTCCTTCAGGAAAGTCTCCTTTGGCAGGCAGGTCTTCGCCTACAACAAGGGCGCCGATGGAAATAATCCCAGCATATATACTGTCTTGTGCAAGATCCGCATGCAGCAAACGTGCATAGTTCAATAATGCCCCTGCGGCCACGCCAAAACTGCCTGTCAGGGATACAGGGCGTTGGGCGGATGATGCAGTGGTAAACAGAATGCTGCCTTCTTTTCTTTCCAGCATTTTGGGCAGCACGGCCCTTACGGCAGCGATGGCAGCGAGCACCTGAAAATCCAGATGGAACTGTTCATTCTCTACATCAATATTTCTCGGTGTACGCAGGCTTTCCCAGGTAGGAGTGGGACTGAATTCCAATACGTCGATGGAGCCATAGTAAGCGGCGGCCTCTTCCAGGGCGCGTGTCAGCGATTCCCGGTTCAGTATGTCTGTTTGAAAAGCGGCCGCCTGAATACCCTTTTTCAAAAGCTTTTCCTTTAAGGTATTCAGTTTTTCGATGTTCCTCGCCAGCAGGGCCACGTTATAACCTTCGTTCCCAAATTTTTCAGCTACTGCAAAGCCAACGCCAGGACCGGCGCCAATGATCGCAATTGTCTTCTTCATGTTGATTCCTTTTAAATGGTCTTATTTTTAGCCTGCCAAAAGTAGGATAGGGGCACTTTACTATTGTTATGGGTTTCCCCGAGGAAACCGGTTACCTGCCTGGAACCGCATGCCTTATATTATCTTTACATTCAAAATCGGTTCAATGGAGAAGAAAGAGAAATTTGCCATGCCGGAGTGCAGGGAGCAGCTGGTCGCTATCAAGGATGTCATGGAACTGCTGTCCGGCAAATGGAAGCTGCAAATTGTTGGGAGCCTGCTCTTTGTTGGCAAGATGCGCTTTATGGATCTCCGTAGAGCAGTGGATGGCATTGCCGCAAAGATGTTATCCAAGGAATTGCAGGAGCTGGAACAAAATGAATTGATCACCCGGAAGGAGCTGCATACAAAGCCTATCACGGTAGAATACGAGCTGACCCCTCATGGAAAGACATTGGGACCTTTGATCTTTACCATATCTTCCTGGGGCGTTTCTCACAGAAAGTGGCTGTTCAGGAAGAAAAAGGTAGCTGAAAAAGCGCCATAGATGTTCAAAAAATCTTTGTATTAGTTGTACTCTTGTAAACAAATTCAATTTGTATCAATAAATGAGGATATCAGCCATACTTGCCTTCCTGATAATTTTCACCGCTTCAGCTTGTAAATCACCGCAAAAGAACCCTGAGACGGCAGCAGTTAAGGATATTAGCCTTGGGCCCGTGGTCCATGATAGTTTAACAGCAGACCAGATCCTGAAAATCAAGTACATTCAGCAAACATTTCAGGACGTTTATCCGGTTACTTTAGAAGAAACAATAACAAACTTTAAGCGAGACGAACATCCCGATAAAGAGATTGCTATTTGGCTCAATATGGCGACGGCATATCAAAAGTTCATTCAAAAGTACACCGGGAGCGATTCCGCAAAAAAACAGGAAGCATTCAAACTGATCTTACTTAGATCAATGATGCCGTCCCCGAAGGCTATTGAGCAGGCCCAATTAAAGGTACTAAGCCAGGAGCAAGTCAATGATTTACTGCAATACTATCATGCTGATGCTGTTCCTCTAACTACTAAAGAGCAATAACTTGTCCGTCAATCATTTAATTTTTCCAAGTGTTCAAAAAACACTATCTTCATCCTAGTAGATAGTAGACCCTAGCTAGTCCATATGAAAACGTAGAATGCAACCACAACAGATCCCCAGGATAATGATTCCCTGTTTTTTATCGTAAAACGGCTACACCGCTGTATTCCCTCAATTACATAAACCGAAAAAAATGCAAAAGCAATCTTTTACCGTTGCAGATTATTTGCTTACACGGTTAAAACAACTCAATGTCACGGAAGTTTTTCAAATCCCCGGTGACTACGTAAAGCACTTTACGCAGGCCCTGGAAAATTTTGACGGCGTAACGGCGGTCGGCTGTATCAATGAGCTGGATGCCGGCTATGCGGCCGATGCCTATGGACGTACAAGAGGATTGGCGGCAGTGTCTCTGCAATATGGGGTAAGTACCTTCATCGCGCTGAATGGCGTTGGGGGCTCTTATGTTGAGCGCAGCCCGGTTGTGGTGATCAGCGCCACGCCTGGTGCAGATGCCCGCCGTATTACCAAGATGTACGACGTATTGTACCATCACTCTACCGGTAACATGGCCGCCGACCAGGAAGTGTACAAGCAGGTGACCGTCGCGGCGGAAACACTGAGCACTTCGGCCGGTGCGGCAGAGAAGATCGACAACCTGCTCATTGCCGCCATCACCCACAAAAGGCCGGTGTTCATTGAATGCTACAAAGAAGTATGGGGCGAGCCTTGTTTGCCGCCCCCCGACAAACCCCTGCAGCCGCTGAAGTTTACCAGTGATCCGCTGGCCCTGGCGAATGCGGTGGATCAGGCCTGGTCGCAGATCTCCACCGCCCAGAAACCTTTGATCTTTGCGGGGGTGGAAGTATTGCGTCATGGCTTATCCGGCTTGCTGCAGGATCTCATTGACGCCAGTGGTTTCCTGTATACCACTACCTCCCTGGGAAAAACCGTGCTGGATGAGTGTGGCGATAAGTTTATCGGCACCTATTCAGATGCCGCGTCTATTGAAAGCGTGCGTAACATTGTAGAGCAGTCAGACTGTATCCTCACCCTGGGTACGATCATCACGGATGATTATCTCTGGTTCGTGGAGAACAAGTATGCCAATATGGTGCTGGCCACTACAGAGCAGATCAGGGCCGGTTACTTCATCTACAAAGATGTGACCATGGAGGATTTTATGGATGCCCTGCTGACGAAGTTCAAAAAGGTGAATACCTATCCCCTGAATGTAACGGCGCCTCCGCAGCCCAAATACCCGGAGCCCTGGCTGTCCAATTCAGATCCTTACTGGGATGCCAGTCCACAAACCATTACCTACAACCGTTTCTTCCAGCATTCCATGCAGTACCTGCAAACGAATAATCTGCTGGATCAGATTGTGATGACCTTCGGCATCAGCTCCGCCATGTATGTGGCCACGAATGCCTATGGTTTAAAGCAGAACAGTTTCCTGGCCTCCGCAGCCTGGCAGATCATCGGCTATGAGACCGGCGCTGCATCCGGCGCACAGCTGGGCAGTGGCAAACGCGCCTGGACCGTGGCCGGCGATGGCGGTTTCATGATGGTATGCCAGTCGCTTTCCACACTGGCCAGGAACAACATCAATGCCGTGATCTTTGTAATGAGCAATGCCGTGTATGCCATTGAACAGGTATATGTGGATATCGATTCGTTCAAGCCAGGCCCGGAACATAAATTCGATACCTTCGACCTCCTGCCCAAATGGGATTACCTGGCCCTTGCCCAGGCCTTCGGCGCAGCAGGTTTCCGCGTTACCACTGTTGACGAGCTGAATGCTGCCTTGCCCCAGATATGGGCCCTCACCAATCAACCCGCCCTGGTGGAAGTGGTGATCCCTGAAAAGGATCTTCCCCGTCAGATGTACCGTCTCGGAACGGAAAGCTAAATTACTTATTACACTCACCCTCAATAATCACTATTCTATGGCTAAGAAGTATTCTATTTTCGGAGCCGGGGCTGCAGGGCTTTATACTGCATGGCGTTTACTGGACAGCATGAGCGATGCACAAAATGCTTCCCCCAAACAATTGCAGTCAGGCGATACGCTGGAACTGTATGACTGGGGCAAATATCAGTTCAACAAAGAAAACCCGGGCACCCGCGCCGCCGGTGCCCGTATCTGCACCTGGCATTACCAGGACGATAAAACGAAATCCTACCTGGAGCTGGGTGGTATGCGTTACTCTTATTGGGATGGTAAGCCATTGAGCGGCGGCCATCGCCTGGTAACCACGGTTATCGAGAAACTGGACCTCAAGAAATTCTCCGTGCCCTTCAATGAATCTACTAACCCTCTGTTCTATCTGCGCACGAAGAACATGTACCTGAATGATATTTCTTCTTCCAACCCCGCGCCTTACAATGTGGAGAACTACGGTGCGGCTTCATCGCCGGATACCGGTTTTAATATTGTGGAGAGCTTGTCTGTAACGGCTCATACGGGCCCGCAGACAAGGCTGGAGTGGTGCGACTTCTATCGCAATGGCAAGATCAAAGTAGAGCTGCCGGAATCATCTGTATATAAGAAAGGAGATCACCTCAAGGATATTGGTTACTGGAACCTGATGTTTGACCAGCTGGGATCAGAGGGGTACAAGTATACTTCTGACGGTAACGGCTATACTTCCAATGTGATCAACTGGAACTCGGCTGTTGCTTTCCAGGCCAATAATGAGTTTACGCCAGGCACGGAGTATCGCACCCTTACACATGGGTATTCCAGCATGTTCAATGCTTTGTTTAATGCCATAGAAGTGATGGCAAAAGCAAAAGGCGTCAAATTTGAGTATCACGCTGATACGCGTCTGCATTCCATCCTGGTGATCGATAAAGTGATCCACTACACTATAGCTACCCGTGAGAATCCGAATAAGGAATCCGGCGGCGGTACTACGGATGCAGCCTGGATGGCCATGCCCCGATACGCCATAGAGCTGGTAGCACAGGCTACCCGTTATAAAAAACATGAGGGGCTGGATGTACTGAATCATAAAAAAGTGCAGCTGTACCTGGAATCTGCGGTGCTGCAGCCATCTTATAAGGTAGGGATGTTTTTCCACGAGCCCTGGTGGGCAGATAATGCGAAAAATCCAGCTACTTACCCGGCGCAGGTCAGCGGTTATGAAGTGACCCAGGATGTGCTGGAGCAAATGCAGAAGAATGGTTTTCCACCGGCTTATATCACTGCCATGGGCAATGATGCCAATATACTGGAAACGCCTTACGCATCGGCGCCTGTCTTTATCAAGGCCGTTGAAACCTGTATACAGGCCCGCCTGACGGTTCCACAGGAAGAACTGCTGCTGACAACAGCTATTCGTTATACGATCGGCCCCAGCGTAACAGACCTGCCTTGCCGCCAGGTGGTGTATTTCGGGAACAATGCGCTGGATCAGAGTCACAAACCGGTATACGGACTGCTGGCTGCCTACGACGATGAACAATTCGCCAGTTTCTGGCAGGAGCTGGAGATCGGACCTGATAAGCAGCGGGAAAGGCCTATCTCAGAGAATTATCAACCTTTGGAAGGCCCGCGTAAAGTACCGGAAGTAATGGTGAAGATGTTGCGCAAGCAGCTGGCGCAGGTGCATTTCGGTCCGCAGGCAGATTATTCTATGGTGCCGGAGCCGCTGGAAGCGAAGTACATGGACTGGTCCTTACCGCCGTTTAATGCGGGTTATCATGCTTATGCAGCGCATTATGATGTATGTGATGTACAGCAGAAGATCCGTAAGCCTTCACAGCTGGTAGATGGTGCGGATGCGGATATTTTTATTGTGGGTGAGGCATATTCTAATGACCAGGCCTGGGTGGAAGGAGCGTATTGTACCGCGGAGTCTGTGTTGAATGATTTCTTTGGGATACCGCCGATTATAGATAATAAGGTGTATCCGTTTATTTGTCCGTGTAAGTAAGATGGATGAATAATATAACAGGCCGCTTCAAAAGCAATTTTGGAGCGGCTTTTTAATTTTGGCGACCGTTAATAAACAAACAGCTACCGTTAATAAACAATGCCAGTTGCGGCAGCTAAAATTAAAAAAAGGTTTTTTAAGTTACAGACAGAAAGTAACCCGAATAAGCCATTGAATCCTTACTTATGAAGCAATTTTTATTTCGCCTGCTGGCAACGCTCGCCGTGGGCATTGTTTTAGCGGCGCCCGCTGTCAGCGAATGGTGGGGGCCTTCTTCACCGGTTACTGCATCGGTATCCGCAAAGGATACTGCTTATGATACGGCTTCCAATTTTTTGAAATTGCGAAGAGATACAAGTTTTAAGGTTTTTGAAAAGAAATGAATAAATAATGATAGGTCATGAATAACCCACCAGTCCAGTAATCGTTAAATTTAGTTTAGCGACTAAATTTCACTGTTATGAAAACCATTTCTACGATCATTATCCTATTGATTTGCTCCCTGTTAACCTACAGCCAGGTTATCAACCCCCGTACGCTTCCACAGGAATGGGGGGAATACGGCATTGGCGACCCTTACATCCTTAAGTTCAGAGGTAAATATTATCTATACTGCAGCACCCGTGATGATCAAATCGGTGTTAAATGCTGGAGCAGCTGGGACCTCGCCAACTGGAACTATGAAGGGCTCTGTGTTGCCAATACCGTTACTACCTCCAAAGGCGCTTATGCGCCTGAAGTGATCTATTGGAATGGTACTTTTTATATGTATACTTCTCCGGCAGGCAATGGGCATTATATTTTATCAGCTCCCAGTCCTACCGGGCCATTTACTGTGCAAACAGGTAACCTGGGTCGCACCATTGATGGTTCTGTATTTATAGACGATAACGCACAAATGTATTTTACCTATGCAGGCGGCAGCGGCATACAAGGCGCTACCATGAGCGGTCCGCTATCGATCAGCGGCACAGGAGCTACCTTAGGTGGTACATCGCTGAGCGGTTGGACGGAAGGATCCACCCTTTTTAAGCGCAATGGTCTTTATTACATTACCTATACCGGTAATCATGTTTTCAGCAGAGGGTACCGGGTGCATTATGCCACGGCTACAGCGCCATTAGGTGGCTATACTGCAGGCGATAACAACCCCATTGTGCTGAATACAGAGGGCTCCTTCTTTGGCCTGGGCCATAGCGGCTCTGTGATCGGTCCGGATTTAGATACCTGGTTTATTGCCTATCATAATCTCTTAGGCCCTAGCAGCATTGTGGGACCTAACAGGAAGCTGAATATCGATCCCATGGGCTTTAACGGGAACAAGCTGCTGGTATACGGCCCCACTAATTGGGCACAGCCTTTCCCTGCATTGCCCACTTTTTATGACCGCTTTGACCGGACTGCGATAGGCGGCAACTGGACCAATATCAATGGCGGCAACTGGGGGATATATAACCAGGAATTGATGTGGCAGGATAATAAGACCACCTTGCAATGGTATCGCCAGATCACTACGGCTGCTTCCACTTCCAACTATACAGCAGAATTTAACATGAAGGAAATGGGCAGGGGAGGAGACGACGCCCGCTTCGGAGCCGTGTTTTCCTACATCGATGAAAATACTTTTGGTTCAGCATTGCTGAGCAGTTTTAATAATACACTGGAAACGGATATTAAAGTAAATGGAGCGTCTATTGGCGTAAATGCCATTCCGCTTCCTGCCGGATGGGATTATCAGAAATGGCATGTGATTCGGGTAGAAAAGGAAGGTACTACTTTCAGGATCTATTTGGATGGCATGCTGAAATCTACCCGTACCGCCAACATCACTGCCGGCGGCAAGATCGGGGTGACTACCTGGCATGATCATGCGGATTTTGGGTACACTGCCTTCAGCAATAAGGTAAATGGAAGCGGCGTATTCAGCTTTTATAAACCTGTGCCGGGAATTATTCCTGCGGTGCATTACAATGAAGGCGGAGAGGGCCTTGGCTATCACGATCTTACGAGCGGGAATACCGGTGGTAAATACCGGGCAGAAAATGTAGATATACGTGATTGTGAAGAAGGCGGAGAGAATATCGGCTGGAATCAGACGGGTGAATGGTACCAGTATAATGTAAATGTGCAGTCAGCTGGCGCCTATCATCTTGGTTTGCGGTATGCTACCACCTTCACTTCCTGTAAGCTGCGTGTTTACTGCGATGGAGCAGCTATTTCCGGGATTGTTGCTATTCCTGCTACGGGAGCCTGGACGAATTGGCGCACGGCTGTTTTGAAGAACCTGAATCTACCCGCAGGCAATCATACCATCCGCCTGGAAACGGTAGAGGGAGAGTTTGATTTCGCTACATTGAAATTTGAATCGGGGGCCACTACGGCGCCTGGTGGTTCGGATAATTTCGATTCCGGGAGTTTTTCCACCTTATGGAATTATGATAACGGTAATTATGCTATCTCGTCTGGCAGGGCCACGATTAACGGCTTTGGTAAACGCGCCATGGGGAATGTAGGCTGGACGGATTATACAGTAGAAGCAGATGTGCAATGCCCTGCATCGGGTAATGGCGGTTTGATCTTCCGGGTACGTAATCCAGCGGCAGCGGAATTCGGCAATTCCACCGCCATCAGCTCTGATTACTTCCAGGGGTATTATGCTGGTATAGAAGCTGGTGGTATCGTGTTGGGCAAACAGAATTATAACTGGACTTCTCTTTCTTATAAGGCACAGGCACTTACTGCCGGGCAGTTCTATAAGCTCAGGGCGGTGCTGAACGGGGCTAATATTAAGATCTATCTGAATGATATGGCGACGCCGGTAATCGATTATACTGATCCTGCGCCGATCATCAGCGGGAAAGCAGGGATACGCACACATGCTGCGGATATGTCATTTGATAATTTCCTGATCTCGGCAACTGGGGCGGGGATGGCATTGGTGTATGGAAAATGAGCCGTTTTGCATCTATGCTACATGATCAGTATATCCCTTGCTGTGATAGCAGTTAATATTCTTTGTACGGCATACCCGGTGGCACAACAAAAGGTAATAGATATTCCTTTACCTGCCGGGTATATCCGTTTAGCCCAACCCGCAAATTCCTATGGTACTTACCTGCGCAACCTTGCCTTGCATCCTGATGGCACGGTTTACCTATACAACGGTGAGAAAAAGAGAAACCAGCGTGCTCAATACGCCGTACTTGATATGGACATTGGGAACAAAGACCTGCAGCAATGTGCGGATGCCGTGATCCGGCTGCGTGCCGAGTACCTTTACCGGACGGGGAAATATAGTGAGATCACCTTTGTTTTCACGAATGGATACCGCTGTGATTATGTACACTACGCGGAGGGATTCCGGTTGGTCATGAACGGTAAACAGTTTCGATGGCAACACCAGCAGGCGAAAAATTACAGTTATGCCACCTTTCGCCACTATCTTGACCTCGTTTTTTCTTATGCGGGTACGCGCTCATTGTATGCACAACTGAAGGCCATACCCATGTCAGGGATACAGCCTGGTGCCGTATTGGTACAGAAGGGTGATCCGTATGGCCATGCTGTTACGGTGATGGATATGGCCTATCACCCTGTGACAAAGGATACTATTTTCCTGCTTTCCCAGAGTTATATGCCTGCTCAAAGCATTCATATCCTGAAGAATCCCCGGGAAGGCGTATTATCCCCATGGTATTCCACCAGGGCGGGAGGTCCTATAGAAACGCCGGAATGGACTTTTTATAAGCAGGATTTGAAGAGATTTTAGCTGGTTTTTGATATTTTTAGAATAAAAAATGCAGATCGGTTTTATCGGAGTTGGCAAGATCACCAATGCTATCGTAGAAGGACTGTGCACTTCATCCATTCAAGACACACAAATATGGCTTTCGCCCCGTAATGAAGCCAATGCAAGACAGCTGGCAGAGAAGTATGCAGACGTACAGCGACTGGACAGCAATCAGCAGGTAGTAGATCGTTCGGATATTGTTTTTGTGGCCGTGCGGCCTGCTGTTGCTGTGGAAGTCCTGGAGGAACTTGTATTCCGGAAAGAACAAATATTGGTATCGCTGGTGCCATTACTGAAGGAAGCTGATCTGCTGGCCGCTGTTGCACCCGTCACCCAGGTGGCCCGTGCTGTTCCTACACCAGCAGTGATGACCCACACAGGACCAGTGCTTGTTTATCATGCCAATGATACAATAATACAATTGTTCCGCCATTTAGGACAACCAGTACCCGTAAACAATGAGCATCAACTGCATGCCTTATGGACCCTCACCGGCCTTATTACCCCCTTCTATGACCTGCTGGATGAGCTGAGCAGCTGGACTGTCAGCAATGGGGTAGATGCGGGCACTGCCAACCAATACATCGCAGGACTGTTCCAATCGCTCTGCTTTGCGGCCCAACAAGATAATTCCGTCAGTTTTAAAGAGCTGGCGCAGCATGCCGAAACGCCAAATGGGATGAATGAACAGGCGGGCCGGGAGATCAGGGAGAAAGGCGTGCATCACGCATATCGTGTTGCTTCGGATAATTTACTGAAGCGGTTTGAATAGCGTCTTAACAACCTTGAGTCTATGGATTACAACATTCACTACATTGATATTCAATACGCACTGATCAATACCTTTTTAATTGGTCTGAGTAATAATGTTTTGGACATTAGCTACAGCGTGGATGGGAAAAGGCTGAACATTCAAATTGTTCTGCTACGAGGAACTGATCTTCCGGAAAAAGTAAGGGCGCAATTAAAGTTTAAGCTCAGCGGATTTGAGCTCGTCTTGAAAGAGATTTTTCTTGATAAAGAAGAATTCAACCAGAGTAAGGGTGAATGGACACCGGTTCACTATCAATGGTTGGATTATCTGTTATTTTCAAAGGCTGAAATACTATGACGGGAATGGAAATTAAATATCAGGCATGTAATCTCTGTGATGCTCTCCATAGAAATATCAATGATAATTTTAAAAGTGTTTCATTTGAAATACTCCGCAGTGGAGATATTCAAATTAAGATTGTTTTGGAGCAACTAACAAAAGCCGAAGAGGATTATATCGAAGATATATCAGCAGAATTTTCAGCAAAGCAACAAAGAGATTGTGTTTTAAAACCAGTAGTTGAGGTTGGAGCTGATATTCTTCCGTTAAAGTATATAGTTTATCAGAAGGGTTGAGCCCGGTAATAGTCCCGAAGACTAGATTAGCGGGTGTCTCGTGCCCCTCTTTCTATTTTAGTATCCTATTCCTGTAAACCAGTCATAGCCTTCTATTTTTTCGTATTCGGGAGGAATAGCAATCAACCGCCGTAAGACTTTATGATTATCGCTACCAGGCTCGTTATTGGATAAAATGAGTTTTCCCGTCTTTTGATCCTTATCATTTTTCTCATAGTAGACATACTCCACTGTATCAACCGCTTCTCCATTCCACCTGTATTTGTACATTTCTGTCTCGCCAGGGTGCCCGTAACAAATTCCCCGAATCATCCCTTCTTTTGGTGAAAATGTTGGATTTATAAACCAAAAATTGCTGGTAAAAGATCGCTTATCTGGTCTTAGCAGGTAAACATTACTAAAACCTTTCAGGCAACAGCCACTAGTGCCATACCCGTTTACAACAAAGTCCTTTAAATGATCTCCATTAACATCAAAGATCGTATCTCCAATATATGCCAGGCCTAATTCTTCAAATGAAAGCACCTGTCGAAAACCTTTACCGGTTTTTGAAAAAATGTTGATATAAATCGGACCTTGCAGAGATCTCCTGACCATGAGATGAGGGTGTTCTTTTGTGAAATAAAAGTCGCTGCTTATATCGACATCCACGTTGGAACCGTCAGGCATCATCGCAACATATTGCTCGCTAAACCGGTTATCCGGCTTCATAGTTGCCCTTCTTACTGCTTCCTGCAAAACGCTGTCGAGCCTTATACTATCGATCCTTTCCGATGCTGCCCATTTTTTTCGTTTTTCCAACCGCTCTTGCTCTGTTTCGACAAGGTGGGTCCGGGTGCTGTCAACTTTATTGGAAATGACAGTTTTCTTTCCGTTTGATGGTTTGCATGAAAAAACAAGGGTAATCATCCCAATGGCAAAGGCAGTAACTATATATTTCATAAGGTAAGGAGTGTTAACAGTCCTAAGATAACAAAAATAAAGCAGCCTCCGTGAAAGAGGCTGCCTTTTGCTATACTCGCAGGATATATGGTCAAGCTAAGTCAAATCTGTCTAAATTCATCACTTTATTCCAGGCGGCTACAAAGTCTTTTACAAATTTTTCTTTAGCATCTGCGCTTCCGTACACTTCTGCGATGGCTCTCAGTTCTGCATTGGATCCTAATACCAGGTCTGCACGGGTAGCGGTCCATTTTACTTTGCCGGTGGCACGGTCGCTGCCTTCATAAAGTTCTTTATCTGCAGATACGGCTTTCCAGGCAGTATTCATATCAAGCAGGTTGATAAAGAAATCATTGGTCAGCTGACCGGGGCGCTGCGTGAACACACCATCTCCTGCACCATCGAAATTAGTGTTCAGTACGCGCAGACCGCCTATCAATACTGTTAGCTCAGGGCCTGTCAATGTGAGCAGATGCGCTTTGTCTATCAGCAATTCTTCTGTAGATACCGGGAAGGACGCTTTGCGGTAGTTACGGAAACCGTCGGCAATAGGTTCCAGATAGCTCATGGATTCAACATCGGTTTGTTCCTGTGAAGCATCCATACGGCCGGGAGCGAAAGGAACCGTGATTGCATGTCCGCCGTCTTTGGCTGCTTTCTCAATACCTGCAGCACCGGCCAGTACGATCAGGTCTGCAATAGACACTTTCTTACCGCCTGATTGCGCCGCGTTGAACTCTTTCTGAATGCCTTCCAGTTTATCCAATACTTTCTGCAGCTGGGGCGGATTGTTCACCTTCCAGTATTTCTGGGGGGCGAGGCGAATACGTGCACCGTTAGCGCCGCCGCGTTTATCAGTACCACGGAAGGTAGAAGCGGAAGCCCATGCGGTAGATACGAGTTCGGATACGCTGAGTCCTGAGGCCAGTACCTTTTCCTTCAGGGCGGCAATATCACTTTCATTGATCAATGCATGATCTACTGCGGGGATGGGATCCTGCCAGAGCAGCTCTTCCTGGGGAACATCAGGTCCCAGGTAACGTGCGCGGGGTCCCATATCGCGGTGTGTTAATTTAAACCAGGCCCGGGCAAAAGCGTCTGCGAATTCTTCGGGATGCTCGAGGAAGCGCCTGGAGATCTTTTCGTACACCGGGTCGAACCTTAAGGAAAGGTCGGTGGTGAGCATGGTGGGCAGGTGTTTCTTTGAGCTGTCATATGCGTCCGGGATAATACCTTCGGCATCTTTGGCTACCCACTGGTGTGCACCAGCCGGACTTTTGGTCAATTGCCATTCATAGCGGAACAGGTTTTCAAAGAAGTTATTGCTCCATTTGGTAGGGGTGGTGGTCCATATTACTTCAAGGCCGCTGGTAATGGTGTCTGCGCCTTTACCGGAACCATAGCTGTTGCTCCATCCCAGGCCCTGTTGTTCCAGGTCTGCCGCTTCAGGCTCTTTGCCTACGTTGGTAGCAGGAGCTGCGCCATGGGTTTTACCAAAGCTATGTCCGCCTGCTATCAGCGCTACGGTTTCTTCATCGTTCATGGCCATGCGGCCAAAAGTATCGCGGATATCTTTAGCAGCTGCTATCGGGTCGGGATTGCCATCAGGGCCTTCGGGATTCACGTAGATCAGGCCCATTTGTACGGCGGCAAGAGGTTTTTCCAGGTTGCGGGAATGGATCTTGCCATCAGGATCATCGTCTGATACCAATACACCATGATTCTCTACCACGCCATGTGATCCGTTGGCATAACGCAGGTCGCCACCCAGCCAGGTCGCTTCTGAACCCCAGTATACATCTTCATCCGGTTCCCATGCATCGGGGCGTCCACCGGCGAAGCCGAAGGTTTTAAAGCCCATTGATTCGAGGGCGATGTTACCGGTCAGGATCAGGAGGTCGGCCCAGGAGATCTTGTTGCCATATTTCTGTTTGATAGGCCATAAAAGTCTGCGGGCTTTATCGAGGCTTACATTGTCAGGCCAGCTATTCAACGGAGCAAAGCGTTGCTGTCCCGAGCCTGCGCCGCCGCGGCCATCAAACACGCGGTAGGTACCTGCACTGTGCCAGGCCATGCGAATGAATAAAGGGCCGTAGTGCCCGAAGTCTGCCGGCCACCAGTCCTGGGAATCTGTCATGAGTGCATGCAGGTCTTTTTTTACCGCTTCCAGATCGAGGCTTTTAAATGCTTCGGCGTAATTGAAATCTTCACCCATCGGGTTTGACTTGGCAGAGTGCTGACGCAGGATGTTAAGCTTTAGCTGGCCAGGCCACCAGTCCCGATTCCTGGTGCCGCCACCGCCAACGGCTGGCTTCATACTGCCATTGTGAAACGGGCATTTGCTGATGTCTTTTGATTCGTTTCCCATTTGTATAAGTTTAGTGTTGAGTGAATATTACTTGCATCTGGTGCAGAGTCATAAAAGTAGGATATTGTAGATATAGTTATAATCAATTGATTCTATCTTTTAATAGTTTTAATCTATACGTCTAAACAGGCCCATTGTAAAGTCTATTTCGACCCCCGCATACTTACAAATAAGGGGCTACATTTGTTTTATGGTATAAATGTTAAATTTTACAACCATGGCAAACAAACATCCAGATCACAAGATTGCGAGCCGTGAAGAGTGGCTCGCGGCCCGGCTGGAACTGCTGGGGGCAGAGAAAGAGCTTACGCGGCAAAGCGATGACCTCGCTCAACGACGGCAGCAGCTGCCCTGGGTACGTATTGATAAAGAGTACCGCTTTGATACCGATGAAGGCGCCGCATCCCTGAAGGACCTCTTCAGAGGACGCTCACAGCTGCTCATCTATCATTTTATGTTTGGGCCCGATTATAAGGCCGGCTGCCCTTCCTGCTCGATGATCGCCGACGGTTTTAACGGCTTTGCAGTCCACCTGGCCAACCATGATGTGATGTTGTGGGCAGTGTCAAGAGCGCCCCTGGCGAAGCTGCAGGAGTATAAGGAGCGGATGGGGTGGACTTTCCCCTGGGCCTCCTCGGCGGGGAACGATTTCAATGCCGACTTCAACGTCTGGTTTACAGAGGAGCAGCAGCGGGCGGGTGTTGATTATAATTACCGGCACGAAAAGGGCTTTGAATGGCGTGAGGGACAGGAAGGCGGCGGCCAGGAGGAAGAAGACAAGTTTGCCGCCATGTGTGGAACGGATACCCCGACATTTCAACGTGACAGGCCAGGCATGAGCACCTTTGTGCTCGAAGACGGTGTGGTGTATCACGCCTATTCCGCCTATGCGCGCGGGCTGGACAGCCTCTGGGGCGCGTATCAGTGGTTAGACCGCGCTCCCAGGGGACGCAACGAGACGCAGGGTGTCTGGTGGCGCCGTCACGATGAATATGCAAAGAGCTGAGAAGCTTAATGGCTGGAAACTGCTTTCAGTCCGACGATAGAGCCTATCAATGCGATAATAAAGAAGAGTCTCCAGAAATGAGCAGGCTCATTAAATACCAGGATGCCCATGAGGGCAGTCCCCACTGCGCCTATGCCTGTCCACACGGCATAGGCCGTTCCCAGGGGCAGGGTTTGCGTTGCTTTCATCAGTAAAAGCATACTTGCCACCAGTGAGAACAGGAAGGCGCCATACCATAAATACATTGCAATGCCTTCAGATTCCTTTGCTTTTCCTAAGCTGGATGTGAATGCTACTTCAAACAAGCCAGCGATAATTAAGATGATCCAGTTCACGGTTAAATGATTTTATGCCTGCAAGTTCGTGAGTTGCGGGGAAGGAAAATTTTACAAATGATAAAAAATAAGACGGAACTGGACTGGGATCTTATCGTATCAATTCAGGTATCGCCTCCACCGCTGCTTCATCCTGCACAATACCGATCGTACATTGTATTACCAAAGCAATGGTGAGTATGATGATGGCGACGATAGCTATTACTTTTTTCATGGCTTAACATTTTAAGTGTACGAATTACTACTCAAATGTAAGCCAGGCAGGAGGGCATCATCAACCAGCAATCTGCCAGCCGGACATATTGCATGCTGAATCAGACCTCAGTGTCCGTTAGTCGGCACGCGCTCATAACTTGATAAGCTGTTGAATAGAAGGCGCTACAAGGAATGTAAAATTTTGTATATTACAGCAGCTGTTAATTTTTGTTAACCACGGCCTGTCCAATTTCCCTACACCTGTATTTGTGTACTGTAACCCAGGTTAAATCATGCTCGTAAGCAATAAGCATTTCATCCCGGTAATCGGACTAGACCTACATTTTGTAATATTGTTCGGTTTCCCCATTCCGCTGCCACACCCGTATATCGGTCTGGTGGTGGATCCCATGGACTATATTCCTTTCTTAGGGGCCACTACTAAGGTGAACCATGTACCACGCGGTAAAAGCGATACCAGCGGTATTTTCATCATCCTGTTCCACATTCCCATGGGAGGACCTTTCCTGATGGCGCCTTTGATCGGCCATGACTCCGTGAATTTCTTCGGCAGTAAAACGGTGAAGGTGGAAGGAAACCTCTTCAGCCCCTCAGGGCATATGCTGATGACCTGTAACGACATCGGTATCCCATTGTCTATTGAGCCGGGCAAAAAGTTCAAGCCGATGCCCAGCATGTACCTGCCCACCTCTTTTTCTATTCCGCTGTCTTATGGCAAGCCGGTAATGGTAGGTGGTCCCTTTGTACCGGATTGGGCGGGCGCTTTACTTAATATTGTCATGTCCTTCGGATTTGGCGCCCTGATGAAAGGCCTGGGCAAAGGCCTGAAGCTGATCGGGAAAGCCGGAAAAAAGGCCAAACGAAAGATCAGCGACTTTAACCTGGCGCGACAAGAAAAGATGGGCGGCAGTGATAAGCTCAGCCAGCTGCTTTGTAAGCTGGGCTTTGAACCGGTAGACCTGGTACAGGGTATTGTCGTCTATGATGGTACCGACTTTGAGCTGCCCGGCCCCATCCCCCTGCAATGGACCCGCTCCTGGAGCAGCGACAGCGACCATCATGGCTTGCTGGGCCACGGCACGCATCTTTGCTTTGATATGCGCATCCTGGAATTTGCAGATGAAGAGGCCTGCGGTGTATTGCTGGGCGATGGCCGCAGCGTGATTTTTGATTACCTGCCCTATCCCGGTAACAACGAATATAATCGCTCTGAAAAGCTGACCCTGACACGTACCGACCTGGACGAATACGTGCTGTTCAACCACCAGGAACGGCGCTCTTATTATTTTCGTAAGCTACATCAACAATACCGCCTCTATGCTATCCGTAATGAGACTGGTTTTCAGATCAGCTTCCATTATAACAGTAAAGGGTACCTGGTACAGCTGACCGACAGCGTTGGCCGTCACCTGAAAATGGAAAATGATAGTAAAGGCCGTATTACCGCCGTGACCGCACAGCACCGGGGACAGGAACAATTACTGGTACGTTACACCTATAATGAGAACGGTGATCTGGAGACGATTACAGACCCACTGGCGCAGCTTACCAACATGCAGTACCATCAACACCGGATGGTGTCTAAAACGGATCGTAACGGGCAGACATTCTACTGGGAATACGATCAGCATGGCCGCTGTATCCATACCTGGGGAGACGGTGGCATTTTGGAAGGATGGATCGAATACCATCCGAAGGAAGGATATAACCTGGTGACCAATGGCCTCGGTCAAACCACTACCTACTATTATACACCTGATCATGTGATCACACAGGTCAAAGACCCGCTGGGCAATTCCCGTTTTACAGAGTATACCGATCATTTTGAAGTATACCGTGAGATCGATGAGGAAGCGAATGTAACCGGTTATTCCTATGATGAAAGGGGCAACTGTACCCGTATTGAGCAGGCAGACGGCAGCGCCTATACGTTCAGCTATGATGCAGATGGCAGGCTTGTATTGAGTAATAGTCCGCAGGGAGGCAGCCGCACATACATTTACTACAAAAAAGAAAAGCATAAAGGACAGCTTCACACCGTTACGGAAGCAGACGGCCGTATTACCATCTTCCGTTACAATGCGCTTAACCTGCTCAGTAAAGTAGAAGATGAGCAGGAACATTGCAGCATACTGGAATATGATGAGGATTATAACCTGTCCGCACTCAGCCTGCCGGATTCCGGGCGGGCCAGCTGGGACTACGATGCCTGGGGAAATTGTACAAGAGCCGTTAATCCTTTACAGCAGGAACAATATTTCCGTTACGATGCGCTGGGCCGCGCTACAGAAGTACTGCTGCCGGATGGCAACCGGATCCAGCTTCAGTACAACGCCTATGAGGAAATAATAAAGCTGAAGGATAATCATCATGATATCCGTTTCGACTATACGCCGCTGGGGAACCTGAAAATGCGGGAAGAGAACGGCGCAAAGCTTCACTTTGTATATAATAAGGAAGAACAGCTTACGGCTGTAGTGAACGAGCATGGCGACATGTACCGCTTTACCCGCAACGGGCGGGGCGATATTATCCGCGAAACAGGCTTTGATGGACTTAGCCGTCAGTACCAGCGCGATGCCACGGGTAAGGTGATCAGAATACAACGCCCGGGTAAACGGTGGACGGCATACGAATATGACTTTAATGGCAGCCTGACCCGTGCAGAGCACAGCGATGGCAGCTGGGAGACCTACAGCTATGACAGGAACGGCCTGCTGGTGGAGGCTGTGAACGAACATAGCACACTCAAACTGCAGCGTGATGTAATGGGACGTGTGGTACAGGAATGGCAGAACGGCTATACCGTTAACAGCAGATACGACGCTAACGGACGGCGTAGCCGGATCAGCAGCAGCCTGGGTGCAGAGATACGCCTGCAACGAAATGCCGCCGGACATGTTACCGGGATGGCAGCTATGGCGCAGGGAATCGATGACCCATGGACGGCTCATATCGAACGTAATTCACTGGGACTGGAAATAGAACGCAGCCTGCCCGGAAGGATTAAAAGCAGCTGGACCTATGAGCTGTCCGGTATGCCTGCGGGCCATACCGTCAGCAGCGGTGAGCGTATTACCCGGCGCCGTCACTATCACTGGGATGCCAATCAGCGCCTGAAACAGCTGACCAACGCGCTCAGCGGCGGTATGGTAACATTCCGCCATGATGATGTTGGCAACCTCGCCTGGGCGCAATATGAGGACGGCCAGTATGATTACCGCCTGCCTGATAAGGCAGGTAACCTGTACAGATCGCAATCCGGCAAGGATCGTAAATATGCGCCCGGCGGACAGCTGCTGGAAACATCGGAGGCCCGTTTCAGTTATGATGAGGAAGGTAACCTCCTCAGGAAAACTGCCGCCGGGGGAAGCGCCGTGTGGGAATATGCCTGGTATGGCAATGGCGCACTCAAAAGCGTATTGCGTCCTGACGGGAAGGAAGTAGCATTCCGTTATGATGCCCTGGGACGGCGTATCGAGAAATCCTATAATGGCCAGCTGACCCGCTTTGTATGGGATGGGCATGTGCCCCTGCATGAATGGACCTATCCTGAAAAGCAGCGGCCGGTCATTATTATAGATGAACTGGGGGATGTACAGCAAAGCCATCCGGAGCCCGTACCTCCTGAAACCCTGGCCACCTGGGTATTTGAAGAAGGTTCCTTTGCACCTGCGGCCAAGATCATCCATGGTAAACGCTACTCCATTATCACTGATCACCTGGGTACGCCTGTAGAGGTATATAATGAAGCGGGAGAAAACGTATGGGCCTGCGAATTGGATATTTATGGAAAGCTACGTAAGTTACGGGGAGATCGCACACTGATACCTTTCCGCTACCCGGGGCAGTATGAAGACCTGGAAACGGGGCTGTACTATAACCGCTTCAGGTATTATAGTCCGGAGGAAGGGAACTACATCAGCCAGGACCCTATCCGGCTAAAGGGAGGGCATCAGCTGTACAGTTATGTACACGATCCTAATGCCTGGGGTGATGTATTCGGGCTGAAGAAAACGAGTGAGGCTTGCAGGGGAAGGGTACAGGCACAGGGACAGTCGCTGGAAGAATCTGTGCCCTGGGCAAGAGACACGCCGCCTACTGTATCCGAAGGCCTGGCAATGCTGGATGAGCTGGCAAGCAAGTTGTCAAAAGCTGACCTGAAAGCAAGGGCCGGAGCATTTGCCAAAGCACGCAAATTTATCAATGATGCTGGCAAGGCAGGCGGAGTGGACGCGCCGGTGAGCCGGACCTTTATGGTACAAGGCACCAAGCACGAGAGGGTAGATATAGAAGTCAAAACCGGTAAAGCATTTGTGCCAGACCCGCCAGCCAATGCCGCAGGCGGCGGCGCTGCAGGAGTGGTGAATTAACAGCAGTAAATAGCATCCATTCAAACAAGATAAAGATGTACGATAATTTTCTGACAGACGAAAAGGAATATTTTTCCTTAGAGGAATACTGGAAAGATCATTTTACAGATCTGCTGAAAGCGGCTGGTGAAAAGCCGGAAGACTGGCAGTACCCTTACTATAATACTGCTTTTAGCAACGGCACAAAATTCATGGATGGCAATCCTATCTTTTCAGCGCAATCCCTGAAGACCGGGGAAATCATGAAGATCGTACAGGAAGCATTTGAAGGAGAGGAATTGCTGGAACATTGGGAGGATCCGGAGGACCAGCGGCTGACGATCGTTTGTGCCCTGACTGAAAATACGCAGCCTGCCATCAGCAATTTATTAAAAGAGTGGATAGTAAAAGCGGGGGGCACATGGAAATAGTCATTGCTTTACTCACATTAATATTGCTGGAGGTTGTCTTAGGTATTGACAATATCATCTTTATTTCCATCGTCACTTCGCGCTTACCGGTACAACAGCAAAAGAAGGGAAGGCGGATAGGTTTATTACTGGCAATGGTTATGCGCTTATTACTGCTCACCGTCATTTCCTGGGTACTCAAGCTGGAAGGCGACCTGTTTACCATACTGTCCGTAGGCATATCAGGTAAAGACCTGATCCTGATCTGTGGCGGCTTGTTCCTGCTATACAAAAGCGCATCAGAGATCTATCATAAAATGGAAGGAGAGCCGGGTGATAAATCGAAGGAGATCAAAGTAACAAGTTTCGCCAGCGCCATTGGCCAGATCCTGATCCTTGACCTGGTGTTTTCAATAGACAGTATTATTACGGCCGTAGGAATGGTAGACCAATTATGGGTCATGTATGTAGCCGTTGTAGTAAGTGTGGGTATTATGCTGTTTGCAGCGGAGCCGGTCAGCGGTTTTGTGAACAGGCATCCTGCATTTAAAATGCTGGCCTTAAGCTTTTTATTACTGATAGGATTTGCATTGATCGGGGAGGGGATAGATGCGCATATTCCCAAAGGGTATATCTACTTTTCAATGGCATTTGCATTGCTGGTGGATGTTTTCCAGATGAGGATGAGCAGAACTGCAGCAAAGAAAGTACAACCGCATGAACATTATCTGCCGGATGAAGCAGAGCAGGTGAAGAAGGGTGTATAAAACATATTAAATGACAGCATAAAAGCCACGGCCGCTCAGCCGTGGCTTTTGTTTTACTATTCCCGGCAGGAAATATCCGGAACGATCTTGATGTGATTGGGCGTGCAGATATGGCTGGGCCAGCTCATACTCCAGGTGGATTCCCATTTGGGACCGCTGCACCAGATCTGTCCTACATCCGGCTTGATGCCGATAGAGCCTTCCAGGGGCGCATTGTAGGTTACCGTGAACACATATACGCCGGCTTCCCTTTCACCGAAGTCGTAAGGAAAGACAGGATCGTAAACGGTTGTAGCGTAACCGGTGTAGAAATTCTTTAACTCAATGCTTTTAACGGGCAGCTGCTTATCATTGTAAGCGATGAACGTGGGCCCGCATTGGGCGTGGGCAGTAAAACCGGCAGCAATAAAAAACAGGGTGGCTACCAATAAAGATAGGATGGATCTTTTCATGGGACAGTACTTAAGGTTAATGGTTAATAGATACGGTTAAGGTTATTGTGAGCATGCAATAATAGTATTTTTAGACGAGCAGCTTATCCTGTGAAAGGGTGATATTTTGATCGTTAATAAAAACACAAATTATTTGATCGTTCCTATGATCAGTAATGGTTCATTTTTTTTCTGTTTAAATTGCCTGTTAAACCCTTAACCCAATGAAGAAAATTGTACTGTTTGTTTTGTTAAGCCTGGGCCTTACCTCTACCTATGCCCAAATCGGCTTTGGAATTTTAGCTGGCGGCCGTACCGCCTCCCAGTGGAAGGAAACCGCAGGCGATGGCGAAAAAAAGAAGTTTTTTCCCCAGTGGCATGCCGGTGTAGCAGCCGATATCCCATTGGCCGGCAGGTTTTATTTACAGCCCCAGTTGCTGGCAAGCGTCAAAGGAAGCCATACCGAAGTGAAAGGGCTGGATAGCTCGGTCTCTTCTGTGTCAGAGTGGTCTGCTAAAGGACGCCTTATGTACCTCGAGCTGCCGGTCAATGTGCTTTATAAACAGCCTTTAGGCCGGGGGAAGCTGATTGTGGGCGCCGGTCCTTATATCGCTTACGGCCTTGGAGGAAAAGTCAGGGTCAGCGGCAGATACCAGGATGGTGAGCCCTATAACGTGGGAACCGAAGTCCGGTTCGAAAATAAAAAACAATACACCTTTGGGGAGCCGTTTCAATATAGCTATCACAAGCCATTTGATGCCGGACTTAATTTCATTGCAGGTTATGAGCTCGGTAATGGCCTGTGTTTCCAAGTTAATTACAGTCTGGGACTTACAAATATTACCCCTTCAGATGCCATGCTGGATGATGGCACTACCGAAATTACATGGGGAGATGTCAAAAACCGTTACCTGGCGCTTTCTGTAGGATATTTTCTGCGAAGACATAAATAGGCGAACCCTGAAAAAATTATCCCTTACCTGAATCTTTTTTCCTGTATTGGCGACCGCCTCCATGGTGGCTAATTTGCGGTCATTATCAAACGAATAAAACACCAGATGATGACAACAGTAACAAAGCAGGCTGCTATATCAGTGATCGGCTTAGGATCAATGGGGGCGGCGCTGGCACGCGCATTTCTTTCAAAAGGTTTCCAGGTAACCGTATGGAACAGGAATATGGCAAAGGCGCAATCATTGGTAGATGCAGGTGCGCTGGCCGCTGCTAACGTGAAGGCAGCTATTGAGGCCAATGATGTGATCGTAGTATGTGTATCAGAATACAAAGTTACCCGCGGGATACTCGAAGCAGATGGAGTAGCGGCCGCCTTAAAAGGCCGTACACTGCTGCAGCTCAGTACGGGTACTCCCAAAGATGCCCGTGAGCTGGATGCCTGGGCAAAACAGCAGGGCGCGTATTGCCTGAATGGCGATATCATGGCCTGGCCAAAACAGATGGGTACTGATGCTGCTACTATCTCAGTGTCCGGCGATGCGGATGTTTATCAGCAGCAGGAGAATACATTACGTGCACTGGCAGGAAATGTAGTATACCTTGGTACTGAGCCGGGTGCTTCCGGAGGGCTCTTCCATGCAGTACTGGCTTACCTGGCCGGCAGCTGGATTGGTTTCTGTCATGGAGCATTGGTGGCCGAAAAAGAAGGCTTGCGGCCGGAAGATCTGGGTGTGCTGCTGGAACAGATCTCGCCGATACTAAGTGCAGAGCTAAGACATATGGGCGAAGTGATTCAATACGGCCGCTTCAGCGATCCTGAAAGCACGGTGAAAACTACGGGGGAGGATCTTTTACTGCTGGTGCAGCAGGCAAAAGAAGCTGGCATTAACAGCGAGCTGCCAGCGTTTGCAGCCAGGCTTTTCAAACAGGCGATGGATGCAGGTTATGGCCAGGAAGAACATGCAGCAGTGATTAAAGTACTAAGACAAACTGCATAATGAAGAAAGGTTGGCGCCGTGATGATGGCGCCGGCCTTTCTTTTAAGCCGTCTCCCGGCGAAAATCGCAGGAATCTGCCTTGTATTCAGGATTATTGCGTTGAATGTATTCCTTGTTCTCCGTACCCCATTTTTCCAGTACATCCACTACGGGCAGTATACTTTCGCCAACCTCCGTGAACCGGTATTCTACCCGGGCGGGTATTTCGGCATAAACTTCTTTGTAAATGATCCCGTAATCCTCCAGTTCTTTCAGATGCAGGTTAATGATCCGGGGGCTCACTTCATGCATCTCTTTATGAATAGCGCTGGGGCGCCTGATACCACGCCTGATGCAATCAATGATCCAGGCCTTCCATTTACCGCCAATCACTTTGATCGCTACAGCCAGGCCACAATCCAGCAGTTCCGGGATTTTTCTTGCGTACATAGGAAAGATTTGCGGCAAATGTAAAAAGAATGCCCGGGAAGAAGGGAATAAGGGGAGGGGGAAAATTTTTTCCCTATGGGGAGGCCCGGAGTTGTTACTCCTGCACCAGTCTCCTTTGCTTACCGCCCCATTCGCTTAATTGACTCAAAATAGGGCCCAGTTCCAGGGCCATTTCCGTTAGCTCATATTCCACCCTTGGCGGCACTTCTGCATACACCGTTCTTTTGATCAAACCATCTTGCTCCAGCGCTTTTAATTGCAAGGTGAGCATCCTGTCAGACATATAGGAAAATTCATTTTTCAGCTCGCTGAAACGGAGTTTCTTATGCTTCAGCTTATCCAATATCAGCAGTTTCCATCTGCCGCCGATCATGTACACCGCATAGGTCAGGTCACAGTCAATGATGCATTGTTCATTACGCGTATAGGTCGAATTTTTCTTTCTGGCCGCCATTACTAACAAATTTGTTTGTACCACACAATTGCTTGTACTGTCATAAAGTTAGCGGCCGCTGCTTAGTTTTGCAAAGAAATTTTCAAAACCGGATTTATGGATCTGTACTTAAAAGGAAAAACTGCAGTAGTAACAGGCGCCAGCCAGGGCATTGGCCGCGCTATTGTAAAGGAGCTGGCGATGGAAGGCGTACAAGTTTTTGCTACTGCCAGGAACGAAGCGTTATTGAGTAGCTTAAAAGAAGAAGTGACCGCTGCAGGCGGCGTTGAACCGCTTACCTTCGTCCAGGACTTTGTGGCGCCGGAAGGTCCCCGGCAAATCGCCGCTGCGGCTTTGGCCGGCCTGGGAAATGTAGATATACTCATTAATAATGCCGGACGTAGTTGTCCGCTGGATGTAACCGGACCGGAAGATGCCTGGCAAAATTCCATGGCGCTGGACTTTGACCGTCCACGGCAGCTTACACAGGCCTTACTGCCGCATTTTATTGAGCGCAGGCAGGGCGTTATCCTGAACCTGATCAGCAATTATGAATTACGCTCAGTGAATGTATCGGCAGTGGCCAAAGCAGCGATAGTGAGCTGGTCTAAACAGCTGGCCGGACAACTGGGCCGGTACGGTATACGGGTGAACAGTCTGCAGCCCGGACTGATAGACACCGAAAATATCCGCCGCTTTTTTAATGCAGAAGAACGTAAGAAATTCGCGGAAACAGAGATCCCCTTAGGAGATTTCGGCGAGCCGGAAGACATGGCCAATATGGCGGTATTCCTGGTGTCGCCGCGTGCCCGTTATATTACCGGCTCCGTTGCGGTTGTTGACGGAGGGATGCGGCATCATCCGTTCTGATAAAAGCCTTCTGATAAGCCCACATTGCCGGGCGGTCGGACATGATCAAAACAATATTGGGTTGCTGCTGAGCGCTTGCGGTGTTCAGCAGATCAGGCCTGTACAGACAAGGCATGATAAAAGATATTTAACGGGTCCCATTTATCTTTCACATTTTGTAAGCGTGGATAGTTCTCTTTGTAATAAAGGGTATACCAGGGAACGCCTGACTGGTTCCATTCCGGAGAGGCGAGGTCAGTATCCGGATGGTTGATCATACTGCCATCGGTCTGCTCATTAGGAACGGGCACACCGCCGGAGTCAGGAAAGAGATCTTTATAAAAATTACGTACCCAGTCCAGGCTGGGCGTTGCCCCTTCCGATGCGATCCAGCCGGTATTGCAGGCAACATCCATGATACAATCCCTTTGTGGAGATGCGGTGGCATCGGGTGCGATGGTATTTACTTTTCCGCCGTAGGTGGCCATGCCCAGGCCACCGCCTATCGGAGCCTGTGCGGTGAGATATTTATAGGCGGTCGCGATCTGGCTGCTGGTCAACGGCCGGCGGAAGAAAGCATCCTTCACTTTTGCATTAATATTATCAAACCCTGGTTGAAATAATTCAGGGAAGGGATTGAGGGCAAAGCGCAGCCAGGGGCTTTCCTCGATCTGTTTTGTAAAATTCACACCGATGGGCTCCGCGATGGCAGCCAGGTGCTCCTCTATCAGCCGGGCTGCATCTGTTCCGGTAGCCAGGCCTTTTATTTCCAGCTTGCCGATGTTCTGGTGATTTAAAAAGAGTATGCTGAATAATTGCCGGTACGGATCTTCGGGACCGCTGTGCTTTTGGCACCAGGTTCCAAAATTGTTTACCAGGCGGGAGAATGCTGTTTCGTCAATGTCTTTCCAGTCCCATGCTATGCGGAAAGTGGTAATAGCTGCCGGTGCTTTGGGCAACGCGGTATATGGATCTGATCCGTTGGCATCCGGTGACCGCAGCCAGTAGCGGGTTACGATGCCAAAATTACCACCGCCGCCACCCGTATGCGCCCACCAGAGCTCCCGGTTTGGATCATTGGCTTCCCGTGTGGCGATCACGCTGCGGGCTTTGCCGGATGCGTCTACGGTGACCAGCTCTACCCCGTAGAGGTAGTCTGCTGCCAGGCCGTATTCCCTGCAAAGAAATCCGAAAGCTCCGCCCAGTACATGTCCGCCCATACCTATGCCCGGATGTTCTCCGGCCGGTAATACTACTCCCCATCCCAGGAACAACCTGCGGTAGGTTTCGCCTACGGTGGCGCCCGCTTCTACTGCAAAGGCGGCCATTTCAGCGTCGTAATAGATATTGGTCATGAGTGACACGTCGATCAGTACCTGTACGGCAGGGTCTGTTACGAAGCCTTCCAGGCAATGCCCGCCGCTGCGTACTACGGGCCGGCGTTTAGTGTTCACCGCTTCCTGTACGGCTTCCAGCACATCCTGCGTGGAGCTGGGCAGGAGGATATATTCGGGTTTTCCTGTAAAGCGCTTGTTGAATCGTTTGCTGGCGAGATCGGAATAGCGTATGTCGGTGGGCGTGATCTTTTCCATGTATACAAAATAAAAAAAAATCCTTAAGTTAAGCCCTGATTTAAAAACTATACTATGTTATCAAGGCTCGTACGCTGCCTCTTTTTAATGATTATCATCAGTTCGCCTGCACTGGCGCAATCACCAGCCAACAATATTGCCTTTAAAAGCAGCCAGGGCCATATGGTGTCGGTTTATAACGGCTCCATTATCGTAAACGCCAAACGCAGTTATCACCTGGGGGTAGACAATGTGGTCTATAAGAGCAGGCGTAATAAGATCATCGAAGACAAAGGGAATGTTTTCTTATTCCTGGAGGTAACGGATGGTACAAAGAAGAACAAGTTCTATATTTTCAGCATTCATAATTCCATTGCGGATTCATTGTTTACCGCGATCGCTTCAGATGTAAAGGATCTGGACCAGGACGGCTTTATGGAATTTGGCGGCAGCGAGGCTTCCCCGCCTTATCCTGCGGCAGATTCTATGTATTATGTTCCTTCCAGGTTTTACGAGATCAAAAACGGTCAGATCACTTTTGACGGCGCATATACCGAGAAAGTGGATATGAAGGTGAATAAAACCTATATTCCTGATCCTTTGGACAAGAACGGTAACTGCTGTGTGGTGGTTCCCAGGAGACCCAAAACTAAATAGCGATGAACATAATAGCGCATGGTACCGGTACTGCTGAAGTAGTTTCAGAAAACATACTGATCAGCAATGCCGGTGACGCCTTACAGCTGATGGCCGATCTTTCGTACCAGGACTTCGACAGGATCATCATCCACGAACACAATATCATCCCCGGTTTCTTTGACCTGAAAACAGGCATTGCCGGGGATGTGCTCCAGAAATTCTCCAATTACCGGGTTCGGCTGGTGATTGTGGGGGAGTTCTCAAAGTACCCGGGGACAAGCATCCGCGACTTTATTTACGAGAGTAATAAGGGAATGTTAATAAATTTTCTGGCATCCGTCGCCCAGGCTGTTGAAAAACTTTCAAAATAGCATTATATTCAAGTGATGAAACCTACAATTTTACCTGTCACACTGGTTTTAGGTCTATTATTTTCTTGCGCATCAGCGCCACAGGAGCAAAAAGAAGAGCAGCAAACTGCGGCATTACCACTTACGGGTACCTGGCGCCTGATTTCCGGGGCTACGATCACCAAAGGGGATACTGCGGTGACGGATTATACCAAGGGTATGAGCATGATCAAGATCATTAATGGATCTCATTTCGCTTTTCTGAAACACAACCAGGAGGCCCCTAAAGATTCCTCCAACCAGTTTGATGGAGGAGGCGGCAGTTACACACTGGAGGGCAATATTTATACAGAGCACCTTGATTATTATGGCGATAGGAACTGGGAGGGCAAAACTTTCACTTTCACGGTAAGCATCAGCAACGACACACTCACACAAAAAGGAATAGAAAAAGTCGAGGGCGCAGGCGTTGATCACGAGATCATTGAACGGTATGTCAGGTTAAAATAAGGGACACAATTGCCGAACATACTCACCATTTTTAAAGTCAACCTATATGAAATCTAAACAGCAGCTAGCTAAAAAACTGATCACCAAACACGTTGAACTGGCAGACCTTACATCCAACCTGCAGATGACAGGCGTAAGCATCTATCTGCTGGACAGCCTTAATCTGTTCGATATGGCGCTGGACTTAATTGAGTTTCCTGCCGAAGGCCGGGATGAGCTGAGAGAAGAGGCCGCTTGTCTGCGCATGCAGGATATTGACGCTTTTATAGAGCGCCTGTATATAGAAGCAGGGACCTCACATCTCCTTTTTGATCCTGTTCAATAATTGCGAGCGCATAGCTTCCACGATAAACGTATTTTCTGCAACTATTCATGTGCTGAAATCCCCGTTTTACAGGGTTGCCATGCCCTGAATTTGTCTGTACCTTCACGAACAGACTGTAGCATTTTTCCAACCCTTCAAATAACACACATCATGAAGAAACAAACCGCGAAGAAACTTCGCCTGAACAAGATCAAGATCTCTGTGCTTAGCAATGGTGGTACACAGCAAAAGTGGGAGAACGCACCTACTTTCGGCTTTAAATGCCCGCCGCCGATCAGCAAACCCGGACAGCCCGGTTGCCTGATCTGAGCCTGTTCATCTGGTTTTCTAAATCATAGGTTTATGAAAAAAAGGAACAATGCACAAAAGCTGGTCTTGAATAAGATCAGGATCGCCCGTTTGACAGACAAACAGCAGGGGAATGTAGTGGGAGGTAAGCGGATCTCAGACCCGCTGACAGAGAATCCCTGCGATCCTCCTCCGAGCATTTTTTATTGCTCGCGCAGGAGTTTGTGTTGCTGATACGAACGGTGCGGGAAAGCATCAGGCCCAAAATAAGCTTTGCAATCGCTTGTTTTGGGCCTGTTGGTTTTATTTTTTATTCATGCGGTCTGCCAGCTCCTGGTTGATAATACTCATTTCCATAGCAGTTATCATACTTTTGGAAATAAGTATCTCTCCGTTTTTGCCGATAATAAATGTTTTATGCTGGTCTGCCAGGATCCGGATCAGGGTATCTGTTTCGGCCTGAGTAAAAGGAGCGTCTTGGTATCTGTAACCTGTGCGAAACACGCCTTCTCCATTGACATATACATCCTCTACATGCACAAATTTGTAATAGGCAAATGCTTCCGGCGGTTTATTGTCAACTGGTGGCTGAAACCAGTAAAGGGCTAATACCTGGCCGGTAAGGAGCAATATGGGGCTTATAATAAGCAGCGATTTTGCAATAAAGGGCTTTCCGGGTTTCATTATCAGGGCTATTAACAGATATAAGGCCGCGAATGTGCACAATACCCAGCCAAACACGTCAAATAAAAGTGGCATGGGGTCCTGAAAAGTGGAGGATAGGGCCATGGCGACTATCAGCGGAAAGCAGCACAGACCTGTTGCAATTGCAATTTTCATCATAGGCGGGCTTTTGGATTGTAAAGGTAGCTAAAAGCAGGTTAAAGGCGTTGCAACAACAACATTTCAATAACATCTCCCGATTGTAAAAAACTTGACCTTTAGGAACTAAAACCTCAAAAATGAGAACACTGCTAAAGGTAACAATGGAAGTAACGGCAGCCAACAATGCCATCAGGAACGGTTCCATGGGTCACATCATGAAAGCAACCATGGAAAAGCTCAACCCCGAAGCCAGCTATTTTACTGCTATCGACGGCTGCAGAACCTGTATTATGGTGTTTGACCTCAAAGACCCCTCCATGATGCCTTCTATTGCGGAGCCCTTCTTCCTGGAGCTGAATGCCAAGGTAGAAATGTTTCCGTGCATGAATGCAGACGATCTAAAAGAAGGTCTGGAATTATGGGAAAGGGCGGCGCATGAAGAACATATGGAAGCGCACGCTTAAGGACTAACACGGAGCAGAACACCGATTGTTTTTTATAACAGGGAAGCTATATCCTGCGTATGCATGCTATAGCTTCTCTGTATGGAAGCTTGATTTGCGTTGGTATAATTCGAGCAACAGCGAGGAAAGCTCGGCGCTGGTGATCTGTGAGCTGAGTATTTCCGGCAGGTTGGAGATGCCGGTTTTTTTGTACAGTTTATCGGAGATGAAATTGCTCATTCCTCAATTATTTAGGTGATGAGCAAAAGGTACATAAAAATCCGGTCGCCCAATACTACATATGAAATACATTGAACCTGTGACCATCGGGATCGGCAAACACGAAACCGTAATAACCTTTTCCAAACTCTTCCGGCTCGGAAACGATTGTTCCCCCGGCTTCGCGCACCTCTTTTGCCCAATTATCCACCTCTTCCTTCGTATCGGCAGAAAGGGTGAAAATAATTTCATTCCCGGCTTTTGTATCAATTATTTGTCCCTTCATCCCAGGCTCAAGTATATCCTTTAAAAAGAAATGGATGATAAAATCTTTCTCGCCAAAGAAAAAGCTGGTCAGTTGATCTGACTCCCCGTTCTGTTTGAATCCGAGTTGTTTATAGAATGTAGTGGTTCGTTCTAAATTCTGTACACCGAAATTGGCCCATATTCTTTTTGTGTTCATAAATTGTAGGTTTTATAGCTGATAGCCTGGACTCAAAGATAGCCCATAAGATTTTCAAAGAGGGGCGCTATTTGGGAAATTTGCCGAGGCTATTTATGCCAATGTGTGGTGTAAATTTATTATTTTGGAGCGATACACTCAATGCTCTATGCTCAACAAAATCACCTTGCTGCTCCATCTGGCAATAGCGCCAGTATTACTTTTTGCACAAAACGACAGTACAAGAGCCGGTCTTTCAAAAGGCAGAAAGATCATAGCCGACCTGGATCGTATCGTTAATCCAAACGGTATCCAGGAAACCTACCAGGTAAAGATCGGAGGGATATCCCAATGGGTATACGTACGCGGTCAGGATAAAGATAACCCGGTGATCCTGTTTGTGCATGGCGGCCCGGCTTCACCTATATCGCCGGTAATGTGGATGTTCCAGCGGCCTATTGAAGAATATTATACGGTGGTGAACTACGACCAGCGCGGGGCAGGCAGGACTTTCCTGGCTACTCCGCCGGATTCAATAGCTAATACTATTAAAATAGACACTTATGTAAATGATGCCATTGAATTGGCAGCTTACATTAAGGAGCGATATCATGCTAAAAAACTTATTTTAATGGCGCATAGCTGGGGCACCATCATCGGTATGAAAGCTGCATTAAAACGTCCTGATCTGTTCTCCGCATATATCGGTATCGGACAGGTGATCAATACCAGGGTGAACGAACAAGTGAGCTTTGAATATGCGATGTCGCAAGCGCAAAAAATGAAGAATGATACTGCTTTGGCAGAGTTAAAAGCTATTGCTCCTTATCCGGGCGATCAACCGATTACCCGTGAGCGTATCATCACTGCCAGGAAATGGGCGCAGTACTACGGTGGCTTAACTGCTTACAGGAACGAGTCTATGTATTTCTTTAACGGTCCCTTGCTGTCACCGGACTATGACAGGAAAGATGTACCGGCGATAGATGATGGCAATGTGTTCACTTTAGCGCGGGTGTTGCCGGAGTTCCTGGAAGTGGATATGAAGCCGGTAAGGAAATTTCCTATTCCTGTATTTATGTTTATGGGCAGGCATGATTATACGACGCCTTCGGAGCCGACGGCTGCCTGGTTAAAGGCGGTCAGTGCACCAGTAAAGAAGGGTATCTGGTTTGAGCACTCGTCTCATATGATTCCCTGGGAAGAACCGGGAAAGATCCTGATAGAATTGAGGGAGTGCTTGAAGCAAAGTAGCCTTTAGGTACTGCTGTTCCATTTTTTAATGTTCCTTATCCAGGCTCATCCAGACACCGGAATGAAATCTAATGCGCTTATTGTGGAAATTACTGGACGAAAAGAAATAACAGCCAGATAATATACCGTAATAGCAGGCGCTTAACTGGCCATTAACAACGGGTTTGGAACAAATACTATACATTTATTACAAAAGCTCATATTTACGAATTGGTTTATGAGCCTAACCTTTGCCAATTTTAGAGAGTAAAAAAGGGTGCTTTAACTTTAAAGCGCCCTTTTTTATCATCATATCCCTGCTCCATGAAACAGAAGTAAACTGATCCTGTAGATGGTCCGGTTTTTGAAATCTTTTATTTACTTTCCGACCATATCCCCCAAAATTTATCACGATGGTTTACCTGGACTCAGTAATCGGAGGCGGGATGCTCTTTCTGCTACTTTTTATAATCAGTACCGTTGTATTTCTTTCATTGCTGAATTTCTTTGTCGGCTTTTTAAGTAAGTGGAAAACCGGTCTCCTTACAGCGAAAGTTATTAGCGCGCTTGTTTCGCTTTTAATAGTGGCGACAGCGCTCTATGTGATCTATTTATTTATCTTAAAAGACCTGAGATGAGTCGAATAGTTGAATTGTAGCCGGCATTGCGTTTCACAAAGAAAAATCATCGATTGACTTAGATTACCGGCCTAAAAAGGAAAAGAAGAAAAAGGATAGCGGAAACGCCTATAGGTAGAAATAACAGCAGATTATTTTACACAGTGGATCGTGATTATCGTCTACAAGCTCCAGGTCTTGTGGAATAAATTACACGGTAACTCCGCTACCATATTGCTTCAATAAACACGATATGAGTCTTGCTGCAGGTGAAAATTTCTGTTGGCCAATTATTGGAATATCTTTTGATAGAATAAAATAGTGCAAGAGCTTTCCTCGCATTTTTGTTTTCAAAGAGTAGTCAAATTTCTATGCTAACTACCGCAACCAGGATCTTATTGACTTTGGATTCATATCAATTTAAGGGGATGTAAATCTTTTCAACATATTCATAATATGTCACTGACTTATCACTAGAGTAGCCTCTAGGGGGAACGACTTTAGTTTTTCATAGGATATGGTCAAAAGAAAGGTGCTTTAGTCTTAAAGCGCCTTATTTAGCTTTTCAAATATCTGTGACATGCTTTCTTTGTCAAGGCTCTCCATTTCTACCAGTTTTAATGCTTTCACCATTTTAAGTGTGGAGGTTTTGTAATGCTGGAAATGCGGTGTTGCCAAATGTGACTGATAGGCTGCTTTACTCGCATATATTTCCACTATTTTTACCTGGTGAGGGTTTTCCCGTTGGTACATCGGGAAAATTGCAATTACTCCGGGCTCCTTTATCATAGATGCTGCCGCTTCTTCCCGGAGGATGGTATTGTATTCCTCCAGGTGTTCCGGCACAATTTCTATCTCGGCAATCCGCACCATCATGTCAGGCTGCGTAACAGGCAGAAGGGGCTGTTCCAGCAACTTTCTCAGCACATTTGCCTGGGAGGCGCTGATGTGTTGCCCGATCAGTTCTGCAACCTGTATCAGCTGTGCTGTTGAAAGCCCTGTATTTTTCCCCATTACCAGATGCGATTGCAATTGGGGTGCTACGCCGCTCATGGCTGATAATGCCGCGATGGTTGTCAGTTCCCGTTGCTGATAGTCAAGCACATCACTTGCGAAGATGTCAGCAAACAGATGCTCTTTCAAAAACGCATCAATGCGTGGTGCAAATGCTCCAAATCCCGGCGCCGGTTTCGGTTGTGCCGTCTTTGTCAGGATTTCCAATACTTTTCTGCCTTGTTCGTATTTGTCTTTTGTATCAGTAATGACGATGTCTTTTCCGATTGTATCCCGGATCCCTTTGGCTTTTCGTTCATCGAGTACTGCTTTGAAGCTGTTAATGGCATTTAAGCTTCTCGGAAAGCCGCAATACGCATACAGCTGTGCCAGCATTTCTTTGATCTCATTGACAGACAGCCCGGCATCGAGACCCACACTCAATTCCTTTTTCAAACCGTCCAGGTCACCTGTGGCTGTCAGGGCAGCAATGATCACGATGCTTTGCTGCGGGGCGCTTAATGACTGATGGGTAATTGTATTTTGCTGGGCATTCATTTTGAGCATATTTAATGTGAGCATGAAAAGAAATACCGGTCGTAGTAATGTATTTGTGCTCATCATGGGTCGAGGTTTATTGTTATAACTGCAAAGTACTGAACTCCGGGTAGAATCAATTTATATGGATTACTGGTTTATCTACCAGTTTTACTGGCTCAACACAATATAAGGCCTATGCGGAGGGAAGCAGACAAAAAATATTTTTCCCCTTCAAAAACTTTCAATAGCTTAGAACTACTCAAAATGACCGATTCCTCATGTGAAGAAGTCCGGTAAATTATCCTTAAACCCTCAATATCATGAAACAGCACCTCAACATTCCTGCTATCCTTATTACAGGAATGACCTTCCTGGCCTGCTGCAATCCCACACCAACAACACAGCAGCCTACTCCTTTTGACAGCATTATTTTCAATCCATTCCCCCCAATAGAACTGGATAGCAATGCTACGCCGGAACAGCTGGTCTCTTTTGCCTGGAATGAATTCCTGGCTCTGAACTGGAAGTCTTCCTATAACAGCAATAGCAAACGGGATTACCCGGATACTACCTGGTCTTACGCATCCGATAGCCTGCCATTTCCCGACCTCGTAGTATGGGAAACATATGCGCACCGTACAGAGCTGCGGCCGTACAGCGACAGCATGCAGCCTTTTGATAATCCGCCGCATTACAGCTTTGGCGACCAGCTCTATCCCCAGAACGCACAAACCAGCTTTACGCTGTTCCATAACCTGGACGAGAATAACGAGATCGGTTCCTGTAATGTATTCGCGCATGTAAACAAATACCAGCAACAGTACCAGGTGCTCTACCAGGCCAAAGTGAACAGGCAGGAGTATCAGTATATTTACGACAATTACCCTACCAAGGCCCGCTTACTGGCAGCAACCTCTCGTACCCATAACCTGCTGCAGGACAGCGTTGCCGCATATTACGCAACAGGTGCGCCTTGTGATGCCCCGCCGGGTAACAATCTCCTCTGCCTTCCCTGTGGTGGCAGCCCGGGCGCCGGACAAGGTTCCATGGAGGTGAAAACTGCCTGGAGAAGACTAACGGCAGAAGATGATCCATCCAGGTTCTTTACCCGTACCGTGATCACCTATACGATGCAGGGCGATAGCATCATCTATGTGAATGATACCTACGGCCTGATTGGTCTGCATATCATTCATAAAACCCGGAACTATCCAGCTTTTGTTTTTGCCACTTTTGAACAGGTAGATGTAGAGCAGGCGAATATGGGCCTCGTGCTGCTCAATAGCAAAGGAACCGATAGCGGCCCCTTACGGGCGGACTACAAACGCCTGCATCCCATCACCGATATAGCAAATGCATCCACACAATATGTGCACGATCAGCTGAAAAAGCAGAACCCGAAATCCATCTGGCAATATTACCGGCTCACCGGTGTACAGGGCAAGCCTACCAACGATTCCAGCTCCTTCAATTATTTCCTGGCAAACTATGTGATAGAATCTGATTCCACATTAGCTAATTTCCATGGCGGCGGCATCGGCACACCGTTTAATGATAGCACGAACCTGGTGTACCAGGGAAAGCGGATCACGATGGGCGGCTGCCAGGGATGCCACGGCGTAGCGCAACAGGGACTGGGAGGAGATTTCTCTTTCCTGATGGATACGGTTGGCAAACCGGTGTACAAGCCGGATATCGGGATAGCCAATTCTAAGCTCCAGCGCTATATCAGGGCGCTCCACGCATTCAACGCAGTGCATAAAAAGTCAGGAAAATAAGCAGACTAAATAGTATATTAGGGGTAGACGATTCCAGAAAACTCAACCTCAAAAAACTATGCCCAGACACGCTGTTAAAAAGCAGGAAGATAAGCGCCAGATGAGTGCCAACAGAACGCCTGCACTTCAACGCAAGGGAAAGTCCGCGTTCCAGCCTGCTGATCATCTTACAGCGCAATCCTACCAGGAGATGGCTGATAACAGCCCTCGTGTAAAGCAGCTGAAGGCCTACCAGGCCATCGCCGACCATACGAAGGCTACAGGATTATCCTCCGCCCGCGGAGTTGTTCAGCTGCATCTGGCAGATGATCTCAATAGCAAAAAGGTGAACGTAGCGATTGCGGGTGAAACGCATGGTGAAATACCGGATGATGCGGAACAAGGGGCATGGGGCCGGGAGGGCATTAAAGTGCATTACGAAGCAGACGATATTCCGCTCAATGATGGCAGTGGTAAGGAAACGACCCCGGACCCGCTCAAGTTGCGGCTGGCATTTGGATTTACCGCGCTGAATGAATATGTCAGTCCATTCCTGGAATCAAGTTTCAAACCCGGTAAAAGCGCTGATGTAGCAGGCGCTAAAGATGCCTCCTGGGTATTAAAATATTTATTGCCGGTGTTGATCAATGACCTGCGTAGAGTGCCGGAAAGCCAGGCGGGTAAGGTGGGCCCTTTGATCGTAGTGCTGAAGGAACTTCGATCAATATTAAGAGGTAACAAACTTACGGCGGTAGTGGGCGATGAGCTGGAAAGACGCGTGCTGGTATCAAAAGTGAAAAGAGATCTCGAGCTGGTAGGCGCCTATATTAGCAGCGTGCATAGTAATTCAACTTTTAGCGATGTTGAATTTAAGAGCGTTCCGCTCCGCGTAGCCCGCAGCCAGCAAATGCTTGAGCGGATCAATAACGCATCAGGATCACTGAAAAATATCATCTATAAGGTAGGTAACAAGCATGTGGTAGACATGGAGCAGGCAAAATGGGCGCCCGCTCCCAAAGTAGCTGTGCTGGAGCGGGCAAAATATTTAGGCGAGTATCAAACCCTTGGCAGCAGGGGAGCGCCGCTGGTTGCGCCTGTTTCAGCTCCCAAATCAGGTGTAATGCCGGTGAGCGGTCCGGTGCAGTCGCCGGCCAAGCCGCCTGTTTCAGTTCCTAAATCAGGTGTTGTTCCGGTAAGCGCGCCGGTGCAATCGCCGGTCAAACCGCCTGTTGCCTCAGCGCCTAAACGGGAACCGAAGAGCGGGGCGCCCAAACCCAAGATCGTGATTAAAAGTGCAGCCGATCAGAAAGTAGAACAGCTACAGGGAATTATGGGCCAGGCCTCGGATGATGTAAAGAAGGCGAAAGGATACCAGGAAATAGCCGCGCAGCTGGCTCATTATAAAATGAGATTGAGCTCTGAAGATATCATTAGAAACGTTAAGCAGATCATCGATGAACGTAATGACCGCTGGGCGCTTACAAAATTCTTAGTCCGCTCAAAAGAAACACAGGACCTGTATAATGATCTGGCTGCGGTAATCGGCTAAGTCCTACTCCGATCTCAATGATTGCACAGGATTCATCAGGGCGGCTTTTATCGACTGAAAAGATACCGTTAGTAAGGCAATGCCTGTCGCGATAATACCCGCCAGTATAAACACCCACCATTCCACGTTGATGTGGTAAGCAAAGTTCTGCAGCCAGCTGTGCATCATATACCAGGCCAGGGGAGAGGCGATCAGCACGGAGATCCCTACCAGGCGGAGGAAACCCTTTGAGAGCAGCGCCAGTATACTGCTTACGCTGGCGCCCAATACTTTCCTGACACCTATTTCTTTGGTGCGTTGCTCCGCCATGAATGCAGAAAGCCCCAAGAGGCCCAGGCAGGCCACAATAATAGCCAGTACGGCAAAGCTGGTGAATATGCTGCCTGTTCGCTGTACGTCGGTATACATATGGGCAAAGCGTTGATCCAGGAAAGTATAGCGGATAGGTTGATGGGTGGCAAAATCTTTCCATACGGAGCTGACAGATTGAATCAGCGGCCGCATATCAGCCGTATTGACTTTAACAGATACAATGGAAGGACTGTTCCCTATCTCCAGGCAGATCGGTCTTATATTTTCCCTGAATGATTCGAAATGGAAATCTTCTACTACACCGATGATCGTCCGTGGATGATCTCCATAAGCAATACGCTTACCTATCGGATCATCCGGCCCCAGTTGCTTTGCCATCATTTGATTAATGATCACGGCCTGTGAATCTGTAGACATATTCACATTAAAGTCTCTTCCCGCCACAATATGCATGCCCATGGTTTTAACATAATCATGGTCCACCTGCCACAACTGGCCTGAGATGGGTGTGCTTTCCTGTGATTTTCCTTCCTCCGAGAAAAGATTATCATTTCTTTTGGTGCCTGCAACCGGTAGATAATCGCTGACGGAGGCACTTTTCACGCCGGGCAGTTGCAAAAGGGCTTTTTTAAAGGCCTGCATCCGGTCTCCGATAGCATTGGCGCCTTGTATCAACATCACTTGCTCTTTGTTAAATCCTACTTTTTTGTCGAGGATGTATCTCATCTGGCGGTAGATGACAAAGGTGCCTACGATCAGCGCAATAGATACGGTAAACTGGAATACCACCAATACGCTTCGCATACCGGACTTGCTGCCCCGGTAAATAGTTCCTTTTAATGCGTGAATGGGTTGAAAGGATGAAAGATGCAGGGAGGGATACAGACCGGCCAGCAAGCCTACCACTGCAGCTGAAAGGATCAGCAGCGGCGCCAGCCACCAGGCATGCCAGGGGAAAGTTAATGACTTTCCTGACAGCGTATTGAAAAAAGGTAGCAGCAGCCAGGCGAGCAGTAAGCCCAGGGCAAAAGAAAGCAGACTGAATAAAAACGACTCGCTGAGGAATTGTTTGATCAAGCTGCTGCGATCAGAGCCGATGGTTTTTCTGAGCCCTATTTCTTTGGCCCTGGTGGATGATTTGGCTGTAGAGAGATTAATAAAATTGATGCAGGCAATGAGCAGTATAAAGCCCGCCACCGCTCCAAAAAGCCATACCATGTGTATGTCGCTATGATTTTGCCCGTCTTCGATCCCCTGGGATCTCAGGTGAATATCTTTTAGTGCCTGGAATTCAAGGCTCACCTTTGCCATGATATCTATGATGCCTTTATTGCCGGTTGCCCGCGCGCTTTTTAGTAAATACTTGTCTTTAACGCCGGATAATTTTGCCTGGAATTTTGCCATATCCGTTCCCGGACGAAGCAAAAAGTAGGTATGATAGTTCGTGGCCAGCCAGTAGGTTTGTTCACCCGGCCAGAATTCATTTCCTTTCAGTGTAAGCAGGAAGTCGCACTGAAGATGAGAGGTCTCCGGGAAATCGGCGATCACGCCCCCTATTTCATAAGGTTTTGCTGTATTATCATTTAAAATGAGCGTTTTGCCTACCGGGTTTTCATGCGGGAAGTATTTATCTGCTTTACGTTTGGTGATCACAATGGTATTGGGCTTACTTAACGCGTGTGCAGGATCCCCGTAAATAAAGGGGACCTGGAGTATATTCAGCAGTTCCTGGTCGGCGAAGATCACGCCTTCTTCATAAGTATTCTGTTCTTTATCAGCGCGCCTCACCTCGCTATTCCCTGCACCAAACAGCTCGCCGTCTAAAAAGCGGCCGGCCTCTTCTACTTCGGGAAAGTCTCTTTTCATCGCATCAGCAAGCGGAGGCGGAAGATAAGTGGTCCTCGCATTTGGAATGTGCCAGTCTATCACTGTCCGGTAGATACGGTCTGCCCTTGGATATTGTTGGTCGTAGCTAAGTTCCTGTCTGATATACAGCGCAATCAGCAAACAGGCGGCAATACCCAAGGCAAATCCACCGATCTTAATGGAAGAATACATTTTTTGCTTGGATAAATTCCGCCAGGCGATCTTGAAATAACTCCTCAACATACAGCACTTTTTTTCGTTACTGCCCAAGAATGCTGCCATTCCTGTAACGGCTTATCTATGGCCCCGGTACACGTTTCTGCGGGCAGCTGTTTGTCCGGATCTGGACGATGATTGTCCGGAAGCGAACAACAGCGGCAGGATCACCAGTCCATATGCTGCGGCAGCCAGTATCATTACCCAGCTAAAGCCCAGCTCTACCGAGATGATACTGGCCAGCCCGGTGCTGATCACAGATAAACAGCCGTTTACGCCCCAGGCCCAGGGCACTGCAACCGCCTCCGTTGTTGCTACATAGGATAAGCCTGCAGGGAAAGGTATACCCATAAGAAATGCCAGCGGGCCGATGAGTAACAATAGGATGAAAGCCTTATAGGGCAAGGCCAGATGCATGGTATTTTGTAACAACGGACTTAAGACAAGCGCATAGCATAACAGCAATCCCGCAATGCATCCGATCACCATCTGCAGCCGCCTTCGTGCAGGTGTAAAATAAGAAGAAAGATAACTGCCGATACCGGAGAAGGTAAGCAGGGAAGTGATCACAGCTGCAGCCGCATATACAGGCGTACCCAGGTAGAGTATGCAGCGCTGGATCAATACTATTTCGACAAACATGTATCCAATACCTATTCCGCTGAAATAAACCAGGATACCGGGCAGGGCTGTGCTTTTCCACCCCTTCCTGAAAAGGGGCAGTATAATAAGTATGAAGGAGAGGATGCTGATCTGCACAAAAGTAGCTACTACCAGTAGATAACCGAGTTCAAAGAGGGACAATGACCGCTTGCCGAAAAAGCCGGCTAAGCGCGGTAACCGGGATAGTTTGATGAACTGTGAAAAATAAGGCTGGTTGTCGGTAGCCGGCCGGATGTTAAAATCGTATTCGTCATAGAAACTGTTTCTATCGGGCGATAGTATACGGTCGAAGTAGTGAAAGAGCAAGGTGTCTTCAAGCTGGTTATACTGCGCCCGTTCAGCCTGTCGCAGGCCGGGCAGGATGGCCGGATCAAACTGCATATCGGTACAGAACTGCCGGACGCGGGCAATCTCTTTTATTGCTAAAGGCGAACGTGTAACCGTAAAAGTGATCGTGCCCCGGCTTCTGATAGCAGCGATATGTTCCCGTGGCTCTGCTACGCCTGCAGCATACAGCATGTCTGTGATGGTGGCCAGCAGCTTCAGGGGATTGCGAAGCGGGTAATCCATCCAGGCGCTTACACTGATAGCGCCGGTGTAATGGAGTTTGATCCACATTTCGAGGAATGCTTCCCGGGTAAGGAGGAACTGTTCCTGTGAGGCATAGAGACCTGCTGATCCGCCAAAGGAGCCCACGACAGGCAGTGTGACGAGGTCATACTCTTCGTTGCCGGTGGAGAGAAAGGTACGTGGTTCCAATGCATATGTGCTGATACTATCGCCCCACTCATTTTTCAAAAGCGTCAGCATGGCGGCATTAGGTTCTACTGCGGTGATGTATTCCGCACCTTTGCTGCGGGCCTGTTGTATGTCAGGACCTGTACCGGCGCGTAATACCAATACCTCCTTGCGTTGGCTTATAACATACGGTAGTGCGAAAGTAGTATAGTTCAGGATGAAAGAGGTGTCGGGCTTGAGCACCACACCAAACCAATCGCCATTTACAAAAGCGGCCTGCTGCACGGCACCCGTGTTGGCAGCGGTAAGACTTAAGCCGGGCGCGTACCGCAAAGCAGGTGAAGTGAGTGTTTGAATAAGTCCATAGGGACTGTTCTTTTCCATAGTGATCTTTGCACCGGGCAGCAGCAGCGTTTTGCTAAGGTCTTTGTATTGGGATAAGACCAGGGGCGAAGGATACATCCATTTTAGGACAATGATAACGATAGCAATCAACACTACAATGATGCGCCGGGGCAGGATTAGCAAAGCCGCCAGTACGGGCAGTATAGCCATGACCGTGGTGAGCTGCTGCGGGCTCAATCTGCTTACACCTGCCAATGCCAGTATACCCCCGATACCCGAGCCCGCAAGATTGGCAAAACAGAGCTTGCCGATACGGTCTGCATAAGCTACGAACAGGAGACCGATGGCCAGTGCGCCCAGAAAGAAAGGAATAAAGAACAGCAGGTAGCTCAGTAGGAGGAGACCGGCCTGCCTGATATCTGTAAAGAGCAGGTACAAATCAAAACGGCTAGCCGGTGTTTGTGCGATAGTGCTTACCAGGGCCATGCTGATGCCTGCACCCAACATAGACCAATACAACCAGGAAGAAAGATGAACCAACAGCTTTTTGCGGAAGATGGCTAATACGGTACCGGCGCTTCCGAATCCCAGCAGGGCTGTTGAGATCACCATGTAAGCGAAATGGTACCATTGCATAATGGACAGCTGTTGCATCAATGCCAGCTGAAAGGCAATGATGGCAGCAGAAAGCAGGCCAATTGACCAAAGTACCCTCATTATAGCACCATTTTACAGGCTTATTTCCTGGTAAAAGGGACAAACGAAACAGGCAGTAGGTGTTTATGGTGGCTTTGCTATTCTTTTTGGTTACGAGTCAATATGGCGGTCGTAACCTGCATTAAGGTAAAGGTACGAACTAGTTTGCCCTATTTAACAATTGTGCCGACGGGTGCTCCAACAGGATGATTAGCGGTAAAATGGAATCCCAGCAGCTTAGCTGCAGTCTGAGCGAACTGATCCTGGTAGATCTGGCTCTCCGCCTTCATTTCACCGGTGGAGGGAAGGCTTGGGCCGATGATAGCCAGCCAGGTTTCATTGGCATGGGGTACATTGCCGCCGTGGTCTGTCCATTGTGGTCCGAGGCCGCGGCCATGATCCGGGTATACCATGATGGTGGTCTGGTCTTTATAAAAAGGGTCTTTCTGGAGCATTTCCCAGAGCTTACCGATCATCGCATCCAGGTAATGCCCGGCGTCAAGATAAGAGTCGTATTGGCCTGCATGTGCAAAATCATCGGGATCTGAGAAGTCGATATGGATCACTTTGGGATGGCTGGCCTGGATATATGCTTTGGTCATGGCGTAGGTGTGTACATCAAAGCGTACGCCTTTGCCGAAGTATTCAGGCAGGAAGTTTTGGATCTCGTTGGCCAGTTCCTGTGCGCCGGTCAGTTTGCCTGTGACGTTCTCGCCGGGGATATTTACCAGCATGCCGTTGCGGTTAAGGTTCAGGATCCGGGAGAGTGCATCCCAGGAGGCAAAGGTCACCACTTGTTTCTGATACCCGGGCTGTTTGTTGATAAACTCCATCACGTTTTCATTGGGGTTGTCAGGATATTCGTTGGAGTTGATAGCCGGATCGTAATATCCGCAGAGGGTTTCACTGCGGCCGGGATAGGAGAACCAGTATTTATTGCGGACGTTTACCTTGTTACCGAGATCGCGGTTGCCGTATAATTGCCCTTTTTGAGCGATGGTTTTCCAGAAGAAAGGCATGAGCTTTTCACGGCGTTCCTGTTGGGTGGACGCCCAGTATTTGCTGATAAAAGCAGCGGAATCCTGCACATGGTATTTGTTGTTGAAAATAATGGCGGAATCAGCGCCATGGAAGACTTCCTGCCAGCGGTAGCCGTCGATGGAGATAAGGATGATGTTCTTTGTTTTTTGAGCAAAGAGGGCAGTGCTGATGAGCAGCAGGAGGAGAAGCGTGAATTTGCCTTTCATGATGATGTTGATGGGATGTTTAGTATAAATATACAAACAGGAGAGGGGAAGGTGCACATTAAATGATTATTAACAGCACCCTTCATTTAATGCTAACCCCTTACAAATTCTTTGTTTCCTAACGTGTTCTACCAATCGCTTTTTCCCTTAACTTCGATTAAGCGCTATCCTTAACGGTTAAATGCAGTTTTTATGACTGATCTTAACTTAAGGACCATACCCCGAAAGTTTGGTAACACCCATCGCACAGACGTTTGGTGGGTAAGCCCCACGTTTGTTGCTATCGCTTTTATCTCCTTTATCATCTACGTTACCTGGGCAGCTTTCCAGGGAGAAAACTACTGGTTCGGTCCTTATCTGTCCCCCTTGTATTCCCCTGAATTATTCGGCGCTTCCCCGCATAGCTGGTTCGGCGGAAAACCAGGTTGGTGGCCCTCGCTATTACCGTGGTCTCCTGCGCTGCTGATCCTCTGGGCGCCTGGCCTGTTCAGGTTTACCTGCTACTATTATCGCGGAGCCTATTATAAAGCCATCTGGGCCGACCCTCCCGCATGCACCGTAGGCGAGCCGCGTAAAACCTATTGGGGTGAACATTCTCTTCCCCTGATCCTGCAGAACGTACATCGTTACTTTTTGTATATCGCCTTAGTCTTCCTGGTATTCCTGGCAATTGACGTATGGAACGCCCTGTGGTTCACCGACAGCACCACCGGCCAAAAGACCTTCGGCATCGGCGTAGGTACCCTGGTACTTGCCACCAACGTGGTGCTCCTCGGCGGATATGCGTTAGGGTGCCATTCCCTCCGTCACCTGGTTGGCGGGTTTATGGACCGCCTTTCCGGTCGCCCGGTACGGCGAAGACTATACCAGTGTGCCAGCTGCCTGAACCGCAAGCATAAAATATGGGCCTGGATGAGCTTATTCTGGGTAGCATTTTCAGATATATACGTCCGTATGTGCGCAATGAACATCTGGACAGACTGGAGAATATTTTAAACCTGCACCATGACCCCTTACGATACATACGATTATGATGTACTGATCATCGGCGCCGGTGGCGCTGGTCTCCGCGCGGCGATAGAAGCAGCAGCGACTGGCGTTTCGGTGGGATTGATCTGTAAATCGCTCTTAGGCAAAGCACATACGGTAATGGCTGAAGGAGGCGTAGCCGCCGCCCTGGCCAATGTAGATGAACGCGACAGCTGGAAAGTGCATTTCACCGATACCATGCGGGGCGGCCAATACCTCAACAACTGGCGAATGGCCGAACTCCATGCCAAAGAGGCGCCAGACCGTGTACGCGAGCTGGAAGCATGGGGCGCATTATTCGACAGAACCAAAGACGGCCGCATCCTGCAAAGGAATTTCGGCGGACATAAATATCCTCGCCTCGCCCACGTAGGCGACCGCACCGGCCTCGAAATGATCCGCACCCTGCAGGATCACGGTATCCACAGCGGTATGGAAGTCCACATGGAACATACCATCATCACCTTACTGAAAGAAGGCGACAGAGTAACCGGCGCTTTTGGCTACGAACGTGAAAAAGGCCGCTTCGTTATCTTCCGCGCCAAAGCCATCGTACTGGCTACCGGCGGCATCGGCCGCGCATACAAGATCACCAGCAACAGCTGGGAATATACAGGAGACGGCCAATCGCTGGCCTATCATGCAGGTGCAGAGCTCATGGACATGGAATTTGTACAGTTCCATCCTACGGGCATGGTATGGCCGCCCAGCGTACAAGGCATCCTTGTTACCGAAGGCGTGCGCGGCGAAGGCGGTATCCTGCTGAATAAGGAAAAGCAACGCTTCATGTTCCAGGACATCCCTGAGCTGTACCGTAATCAAACGGCAGACAATGAAGAAGAAGGATGGAGATATACCCAGGGCGATCGCCAGGCCAGGCGGCCGCCTGAGCTGCTTACCCGCGACCATGTAGCCCGCTGCATCGTCAGGCAGATCAAGGAGGGGAAAGGCAGTCCGCATAACGGCGTATACCTCGACATCTCCTGGATCAACAGCAAACTGCCTAATGCGGCAGAACATATCCGGAAGAAGCTCCCCAGTATGTACCACCAGTTCATCAAGCTGGCAGATATCGATATTACCAAAGAGCCCATGGAAGTAGGGCCCACCACCCACTATGTCATGGGCGGCATCCGGGTAGACGCAGATACACAAATGTCCACCACCGTACCCGGATTATTCGCCGCAGGCGAATGCGCCGCCGGTCTGCACGGCGCCAACAGGCTGGGCGGCAATTCCCTGTCTGATCTCCTGGTATTTGGCAAACGCGCAGGCGAATACGCCGCTAAATTTGCCCGGGAACACACCCACGCCAGTGTCAGCGAAGCCACCGTAGCAACAGCCGCTAAAGCCGCCCTGGCGCCCTTTGAAAGAACAAAGGGGGAGAACCCCTTCCAATTACAATACGATCTGCAGGAGATGATGCAAAACCTGGCAGGAATTGTGCGGCGGGAAGATGAGCTGCAGCAGGCTATGGAAGAGCTGAAAAAACTGCAGGCGCGCGCAGAGGAAGTGAAAGTAAGCGGCAACCGGGAGTATAACGGCGGATGGCATACGGCGCTGGACCTGCGCAACCTGCTCACCGTATCAGAAGCAGTGGCCAGGTCGGCCATAGAAAGGAAGGAAAGCGTGGGCGCACATTTCCGGGAGGATTATCCAACAAAAGATACTACCGGCGCTAAGTATAACCTGGTGGCCGCCAAAGGCGCAGACGGGGCCATGCAGATCAGGCGGGAACCGCTTCCGCCCATACGCGCCGACTTACAACAGATCATTGAAGAAATGAAATAATGAAAAAGGCTACATTCCGGATATGGCGTGGAGATGCCAACGGCGGCAAATTTGAGCAATATACCATCGATATTGCCGAAGGGATGGTAGTGCTCGACGCCGTTCACCAGGTACAGGCGCAGCAGGCCAATGACCTCTCTGTACGCTGGAACTGCAAGGCAGGCAAATGCGGATCCTGTTCCGCAGAGATCAACGGCAGGCCCAAGCTCATGTGCATGACCCGCCTGAGCGATCTGCCCCTGGATCAACCGGTATTGCTGGAACCAATGAAAGCTTTTCCGCTGATCCGCGACCTGGTAACAGACGTTTCCTGGAACTATCGCGCAAAGAAAATGATCAGGCCCTTCAAACCCCGGAAGCCGGATGCGGCAGACGGCACCTGGCGGATGGACCAGGCGGATATAGACCGGGTGCAGGAATTCCGTAAATGCATTGAATGTTATCTATGCCAGGATGTATGCCACGTGCTGCGGGAACATCAGTTAAACAATGTCTTCATCGGCCCCCGTCTGCTGGTATACAGCGCTTCCCTCGAAATGCATCCCCTCGATGTGGAAGACCGCCTCGAAGCCCTCAAAAAAGCCCATGGCATCGGTTATTGCAATATCACTAAATGCTGTACTACTGTTTGTCCGGAAGAGATCACCATTACAGACAATGCTATCATTCCGCTAAAAGAGCGTGTAGCCGACAGGTTTTATGATCCCTTGAAGAGGATCTTCCGGTTTCTCCGTTCCAAGACATCATCTTTAAAACATTGAGCCATGTTTCAACTGAAATCAATTTCGAAGGAGAGCATTCCCCTGGCGCTCGAAAAGGCGGAACGCTATCGTTTGCTGAATGAACCCTGGATGTCAGACAGCATCTGTCGTGACATACTGGAAACAGATCCGCAGAACAGCAAAGCTATTCTGATGCTGGTGCTGTCTATCGCAGATCAATTCGACATCGGATCGCATGCAGATGTAAGTGAAGCTAACCGGCTGCTGGATCGTCTCCCCGGCGAATACGAGCGGGAATATTATGCAGGGGTGGTCAGCGAAAGAAAAGGTAAATCCCTGCTCACCAAATCAGCGCCGGATGAATCGCTGGCCTATGAATGGCTGTACGATGCCATGTTGCATTATGAAAGAGCGGAAGCAATACGCCCGCCCAATAACGACGACGCGATCTTGTGCTGGAACACCTGTGTGCGGCTCATACAACGCTGTCACCTGTCGCCCAGGAACGAGCCTTATATAGAACCGGAGCTGGAATAGCCCTCACTTTTTCGCCAACTGATACTGCTGCTTCTTCAAATACATCCGGACGTTCTCCATTTCCGGCCGGTTTGAAGGAACGGTTATACTCGCCAGCTGTTCATAATACTGCTTTGCTTTTGCGGTATTGTTAGATTGCCGGGCAGCTGTTCCGGCGCCGTAAAGCCCATTGAAACGGTTAGGGCGTTCTTTCAGATCTTTTTCATAGGCCACGAGCGCCTCCTCCGGTTTGTTCATTTGCAGCAACATATCTCCCAGCAATTCCCTGGCGGGCAGCACTTCTCCCGGAGTAACAGGCAGCTTCTGTATATTGTCTTCTATATCCGCTGCAGCGCGCATCAGCTTCAGCGCTTCTTCATTTTTCGCTCCTTCTTTGAATAAAAGCCAGGCCTGGCAGGACTTGATCTGGATCTGCAGCTGGCTGGCTTTATAGCCGTCTTTTTGTGCCAGCAGCGTATCATGGATCAGCTGCAGCCGCTTAAGCTCCGCTCTGGCGGCATCGAAGCGGCCGGTATGTATATTGCCCAGGGAGCGGGCATAATAGGTAATGGCTTTGGCCCAGGAATGCGCTTTCCAGGGAAAATTGGCAGGACCGGAAGTTTGCAGGACGGCAGCTTCCTTCCACAGGCGGTTCTCCAGTACATAACGCGCGGGAACAGCGGCCAGGGAATAGGCCACTTTGAAACTGGCCGGATGAATGTTCGTCATGGTTTTAATATAGTCGCATTGCTCTTTGGCATGCACATTATCTGCCTTTTGCAGGTAAGCATATACCAGGTAATCCACTCCGTGCAGCTCTTCATCCCAATGCCCTTTAATGCCCATGTTCTCTCCGTAGCACCTGGCAGCGCTGGTAGCCACCAGGTTGGATTGTATATCCTCATCCCAAAGCCCCAGCCGGGTGAAGATATGCGAAGGCATGTGCTGGGCATGCGCAGAAGAAGGCGCGATGGAGGCATAGCGTTTGGCCGCAGGCAGGGCCAGCTGCGCCAGTGCTGCATAGTCGTAGCTATGGATAATATAGTGCACCACGCCGGGGTGGTCGGGCTTATAGCGATAGATGGCCATCAGCAGCGCGCCCGCCTTCCTTTGTCTGCGGAAGGTCGTGTCTGCCGGGTTGGCAGCGCCGTTCAGCGCCAGTGCATAAAAGATGGCTGCCTCCGGGTCATCGGGATAATCGGCATACACCCTTTCCATGGCTTCTTCAAAGCGCTGGCTGCGGGTGGCATGATCGCTGATGTCCCAGTTGTTGTAGAATGCCGCCACGGCATTAATATAGGCGGATTCTCTTGCCGTGGTTTTAAGGGATTGTGCGATGGTGATCGCCTTGGCGCCTTTTTCCAGCTCTTCCTGTGTGGGTGGCGTCCAGAGCGGGTGATAATTGCTCATGGCCACTCCCCAGTAAGCCATGGCGCATCCTGGTTCTTCGTCGATGATCTTCGCAAAGGCCTTCTCTGCTTCGTCGTATTCGAAGGAGTGGAGTAGGGATACCGCGAGGTTGAAGTCTTTTTGTGTTTTCTCAGAGCAGGATGTTTTAAAGCTTACCTCGCCCAGTTGCTTGTCGGGCGGGCCGCAGAGTATGATGTTTCCTCTCTTCAGATCGATAGCGCTGATCGCTTCAGTAGTAGGGATCCTGTTCCTTTGATGGCATGCAGCAATAAAGAATACGCATAAACCGGTCATGAACAGTACTAAGTCCCATGGGAACTTTTTCATGTTGTGGAATGTTTGCGGGGTTATTGTTAAAATAAATCAGCCAATTTATTTTACTTGAGGCATAGTCTATACCGAAGTTAAAATAAATTGGCTGATTTACCACAATGAAATTATGGCTCGGATTATGGCTCGGGATAGGTGGTATCTCCCACGAGCTGCGGCAGGTCTACCTTTTCCCAATCGAAATTATGCACGTCCTTTACCTTCTTTCCCAGGAATTCCACATGGCAATACAGCCCGTGTACAGGCTTCAGGCGCAGGTATCGGTCTGCCTTGGAGGAGAAGCGGCCAACGATGGGATTAGACATACCTGTTTCAATACATTCGATGCCAAGCGCCGGAGAGAACAATGCTTTCATCCCCATGTCGCTGAACTGGAAAAAGTTCCAGGGTCTTTCATGGGCGGAAAAAGAGAAGTGGGTTTCCACAAAAATGAGACCGCCAACTTTTAGCAGTTTGGCAATCTCTGTGGCTACCACCCAGGGCATGGCGAAGTGTTCGAAGCAGGCGGAGGTGTAGATGATGTCGAATTGCTGTCCGGCGAAATAGGACGAAAGCTTGTGCGCATCTCCCACCACATCCACGTTCCTGCCGGGATAGTAGTCAAAACCAACGTATTCCGCTTTAGAGAATTTCTCCCTTGCTTGGGACTCACCGGTTACCTCCCGGCTGCCGATCTCCAGGATCCTGGTGCCTGGTTTGTTGCCGATCTCATACAGGTAATTCTGCCAGTTTTTGTGACTGACACGGTCTGACATTGGCACGTTCTTTAAAAGGTAGCGTTTGTCAAACCGGGACTCAATGAATGTAGGAAGCTTAAAGCCAGCCTGCAGCACTTTTAATAGAATTTTTTTCATGTTGCTAATGAATAATGGCGTAATAATGCCTTAAGAAGACAGCGCACATTTTATCCCTGGTTGGGTTTGGTAACTGATATTTTATTTTTTTTAACAGTGTGAATGCCTTAAATTTTCCTGAAAAAAAGATGGCAAGTAAGGTATTTTCCAGGCTGGTATTTTGTTTTCTTATTTTGTTCGCCGCCAATCATGCATCTGCGCAATCCACTCCGGCCGTGACCGATATTTCCAATCACCTGCTGGATTGGCTCAAACAGCTCAACACCAATTTTGATAAATATTACACGCCTGAAAAAGGTCCTGACCTGAAAACACGGGTAGCCCTGCTGAAAGACGACCTCACCATTTATATGAAAGCCCGTAAGAAGCTGTCAGACAGCCTGTTCAGGAACAATATCGCCCCCGGTAAGAAGGACCCGGCTAACCTGGAGTCCCTTAAAACAAAAATGAGCACGGTAATAGGCCGCCTGCGGGATGTAACAGATCTTACCAATAAGGAGTTGCGCGTGGAAGGCGACAAGCTGAATGATGAGATCTATAATGCCCTGTATGGGGAACCCGCCCGCTACCTGTCTTACCTGGATGCTTTCCTGGGCGGGGCCGATGTTACGAAGAAAGATCTGGCCGTCGACGGCAGCGCAGTATACGCCCGCTTTGAAGAGTGCGTGAACAACCTCACCGCCGTACAGAACAAGATCGAACGAAGAATGTAGCGACAGTGGCTTAGATATAATGAATTGTTAATATTTTTGCTGCGCTTGTATATATTTTTATCCTGTCTTAGATTGAGACGAAATGAGGCGCGCTATTCTGTTACACAAGACAGTTATCATCATCGTATTACTCCTGTTCCGGCTGGCTGCCAGCGGACAGGTAAAAGTGTATGGAACGGTATATGACCGTTCCGCCCGCTTTGGCATGGAAGGAGTAAGCGTGAAGAGTAATTCCGGCGCCGGTACCGTTACCGATTCCTTCGGACGTTACAACATCTGGCTGCCGCTGGATGATTCCATCAGCTTTTCCTACCAGGGTAAATCCACCCAGAAATTCGCCGTCAGAGAGCTGCGCCGTGGCCGTGCCTTTGACATGAGCATCCATGTAGACATCAAGACCCTGCCTACGGTGGAGGTCATTTCCAAGCCGCATACACATCAGCTGGATTCAATAGAGAACCGGAACGAATACAGGAAGGTCTTCGATTTTGAGCGGGAATACCTTACCAGCAACGGCATGGGGGCAGGGCTGAACCTGGACCTGCTCTTTGGCATGAAGAAGGCAAAAAGGATGGAGCAGTTCAGGCAGCGCCTGGAAGCACAGGAGCGCGATAAATATGTTGATTACCGTTTTAACAGGGGCCTGGTAAAACGGATCACCGGCCTGCAGTCGCAGGCGCTGGATACTTTTATGTTGCAATACAGGCCCAGTTATGAGATGCTGTTATGGTTCGAGAATGATTACGAATACTACAAATACATCCGCGACGAAGGCCTGTACTTTTCAGAAATGTGGAGGCGGGAGCATCCACTGCAGGGACAGTAAATCTATACATTCACATTATTACGTCAAGCAATGGCCAAGCAAACAAACGCTGGAATACACACCACCAGCTTTGATTTTTTGAGTGCACTCAGGCAAAACAACAATCGCGACTGGTTCAATGATCATAAGGCACAGTACCAGGAAGAGCTGGAGCACATGGAACGTTTTGCAGATGCCTTACTCACACAGCTCAATACGCACGATCTGATAGAGACGCCCTCGGGTAAGAAAAGCCTGTTCCGTATTTACCGGGATACGCGTTTTTCCAGTGATAAAACACCTTATAAAACTTATTGGAGCGGCAGCTTTAAACGCGCTACCAAACAACGGCGGGGAGGATATTACTTCCAGATAGAACAAGGCAACAGCTTTGTAGGCGGCGGCTTCTGGGGGCCGGAGGCGCAAGACCTGAAGCGCATCCGGGATGATATTGCGTTTGACGCTGCTCCGCTGCGAAAGATCCTGAAGAGTAAATCCTTCACGTCCTTATTTGGTTCCCTGGAAGGAGAGCAGCTAAAGAAAGTGCCCAGGGGCTATGCCGCAGATCATGAAGCAGGCGATCTGTTGAAGTACAAACAGTTTTTGCTGATCAGACGATTTACGGATAAGGAAGTGGTGAGCGATCAGTTCTTAAAGGAAGCCAGTCTGACCTTCAAAGGCATGCGGCCCTTCTTTGATTATATGAGCGAGGTGCTGTCAACCGATGTAAATGGGTTGGAGGACTAGGATATAAATGCTATCTTGTTTGCTGCTTAAAATTATAAAACTTCATATGCTTAGAAAATTCCTCGTATTTGGTATGAGCGCACTATTACTGGTGGGCTCCGCCGGGTCAGTACTGTTATCAGGCCATGCTGCGCATGCGGCAACAGCGCCTGCTGCAGATTATAAAGAGCTGATCGGCCGTTGGGACATCACCGTTGACGAGAACGGGAAAAGCGCTCCTTCCTGGCTGGAAGTGAAGCTCTCCGGTACCCGCACCCTGGTGGGATACTTTGTGGCTTCCTCCGGCAGCGCCCGCCCGGTATCCAAGGTGAATTTCAATGACGGCAAGTTCGACTTCACTATTCCGCCACAATGGGAAAAAGGCGAGCAGGATTTTGTGATCAAAGGAGAGCTGAGCGGCGGCGGTATAGAAGGTACGATGGTGACCAGCGAAGGCAGGGAATACAAATGGAAAGGCGTGAAAGCGCCCTACCTGAAAAGGACCGCAGCACCGGTTTGGGGCAAACCCATCAACCTGTTCAACGGGAAAGACCTTTCCGGCTGGAAAGCAGTAGGCAATATCAACCAGTGGATAGTCAAAGATGGTGTGCTCACAAGCCCTCATTCAGGCGCTAACCTGATCTCCGAGCAGACCTTCAGTGATTTTAAACTGCATGTTGAATTCAGGTACCAGAAAGGCAGCAACAGCGGCGTGTATTTAAGAGGCCGTTATGAATGCCAGATAGAGGACAGCGATAAAGACACGCATCCGTCCAGTGTATTGTTCAGCGGTATCTATGGTTTCCTCACACCCAGCGAGATCAATGCGCTCGGCCCTGATCAATGGCAGTCTTATGATATCACCCTGGTAGGCCGCATGGTAACCATCGTAGTGAATGGTAAAACCGTGATCAACAACCAGGAGATACCCGGCATCACCGGTGGCGCTTTAGACAGCAATGAAGGTGCGCCCGGCCCGATCTATTTCCAGGGAGACCATGGACCGATAGAGTTCAGAAAAGTAGTGATCACGCCCGCTAAATAGCCGGAGGCAGGGAGGGCTCATACCTTCATATCATTCATATTAAGTTTTTATTACTATATTACAGTAAGGCCATCTTTTTAAAAAGATGGCCTTACTGTATCATTTATCCTTTATTCTAAAAAACTTTCTATGAAACCTGTATTTGTAGCATTATCGCTGCTGCTGGCCCTTGCCTGCAAGCAGGAAAACCTCCGTCCCTCCAACGCTGATCCTTACAACACAAAAACTGCGGATGTAAACGCGAACATCACTGCAGCAGCCACTCCTAAGGAGATCATTATCTGCGACCAGAAGAATGCCCGTATCATCATGGTAGATGTAGCCAATGGCAATGCCATTACCTGGGAGTGGAAAGCCACCGCTTCCTATGCTATGATCCGCTCCGGTGCACAGGGCTGGTTCTCCAATCTCAGCGACGCCAAGCTGGTGTACAACGGCGCTTATGTACTGGCTACGGCTTCCGGCGGCGGCGTGGCGCTGATCAACGTAAGCTCTAAGAAAGCCATCTGGTACGATTATGCTGGCGGCAATACGCATTCTGCGGAGCTGCTGCCTAATGGCAACATCGTAACCGCTTCTACTACCGGCGGTTACCTCATGATCTTTACGACAGACAGCTACATCAATGACCAGTCGGCACAAACAGCGCCCATTGCTTTCGAGGACGTACACAATGTAGTATGGGACCATGCCCGCCAGCAGCTGTATGCCGCAGGCCTGAACAAGCTGAAGGTATTTACCTACAATAACAGCTGCACGGCTCCCAAGCTGACGCTGAAGGCAACCTATACCATGCCGGAAGGCAATGCGCATGAGCTCTTCCCTGTATATGGCAGCACAACAGACCTGTGGCTGACCAATTCAGGGCATATCTACAAGTTCAATGTAACAACAGGCGCATTTACACTGGTAAAAACAATCAGTGGCGTAAAATCAGTAACATCTGGTCCGGCGGGTTATGCAACCATTATGGCCAAAGCCACCGGCGCAGGCGGAGAAACATGGAGAACAGATCAGATCCTGGATATTAACAGCGCAGTAGTATATAAAAATACCTCACTGGGTTTGTACAAAGCGCGCTGGAAACTGGTGAATACGTTTAGTTATCCGGCGGGGGATAAGTTTCATGAGTGCACGCATTAAAAGTTAGAAGCTGCCTCCTCGCCGTCATTGCGAGGAGCAGCAGAGACAAGTGCGTGGGGCGACGAAGCAATCTCCTAACACAATCTTCGCGAAGATCGTGTTAGGAGATTATTTTAGGAGATTGCTTCGGCCTGCCTCCCCAGAAGGCCCCTTCGGGCCTCGCAATGACGTGGAGAGAGTTAATTATTCTCCTTCAACGTAGCCAAAAAGCTCACCACATCCCTTATCTCTTTCCTCGACAATATCACCTTCATATCCGGCATGCTCGATGAAGCATACTTCTTTTCTACGATCTGCTCATTCGGGATCACCTTGTCAGGTTCCGTACCTATCTTCAGCTTCAATCCTTCTTTGCTTTCACCTTCCAGTATACCGGTAAGGTTCTGTCCATCTTTCAGTTTCAGCGTGATCATACCAAAACCAGGCGCCAGGCGTGCGCTCGGAGAAATAAGCGCTTCCAGGATCTGCTTGCGCGATATGCGGTTAGCCACACCGTTGAGCCTCGGGCCCGCATTACCACCTTTATCATCCACCGTATGACAACGGATACACTGTGAATTCTGATTCTGGAAAAACACCTGTCTTCCCCTGTGAGGATCACCACCTTCCAGGCTGCTGGTATAAGAAGCCAGCAAAGCATCAGGTGACAATTTACCGCTGATCTCTTTATACCGCGCGATCAGCTGCGGAGAACGGCTGCTATCGATCGCTTCGCCCAGTTCCAGGAGAATGCCGGAATTAAGCTGATTGCCTGCCATTTTATTCAGCAAACCTTCAAAAGTGGATTGTGTTGCTGCCACCGGCAATTTACCCAGCGTGAGCACGGCGGCTTGTTGCTCTTCTACAGAGCGTGTATTGATCACGTCTGCCAGCAGGTTTACCATCAGCTCTTTAGAAATATTCATCTTCTCCAGCAGGTCCAGGCCTGCTACACGTACGTCCTTCTCTTTATCAGCCAGTGCCAGTTTGATGCCTTGTTCTGCCAGCGGATCCTGCAGGGCTACCAGCGCTTTCAGGGCTTCCACCCGCATGGCCGGCTCACGGTCGCTTTTCAGTACCGCCAGCAAAGGAGCCGCCGCCTGTTTGATCTGCAGCTTGTTGACCGCTTTGGCAGCGCTAAGCCTTACGGGTAAGGTTTTGTTCTGCAGTAATGCGGTCAGCGCTTCACCGGATTTATTCACCAGGGTAGCAGGATCTCTTTCGATCACACCCCTGTAACGGCCATCTACCCGGTCTACTACAGACGGTTTGGCCCATCCGCTCAGGGCGTCAATGGCTTCTGCCCTCATGGCTGCGGGAGCGCCTTCTTTCTGCGCATATTGAATGAGATTTTGCAGGGTAGCGTCTGTGCCTACACGAAGGTTGGCATTAATGGCGCGCCTGATCAGGGCCTCATTCGTAAAAGTGGTGCTGTTGAGTATATTGGCCAGTCCGGGTAATGCGTCCTTGATAGAGAGATCGTCATTGATGGCGCGGGCGGCTTCTGTTACTACAAATTCATCTTTATCGTTCAGGAACTTCGCTACACCGGGATGGGCCATTCTCCTGAGCGCCACTACCGCGGCGATTCTCAATGCGCGGGAGGAACTGGAGGACAATGCCACCAGGGGATCGGCTTTGCCGATGCGGGCTAGTGCCAGGGCGCCGGCATGGCGAATGTAGGCGTCCGCATCATTGTTCGCTTCCAGATAGGCAATGATCGGCTGAATAGCCGGCTCATATTTAATTCTTCCCAGGGCCTCTGCTGCAAAGAAACGGGCACGGCTGCTGGTATCTTTCAACACGGGGATCAATGCGGATCCTGCTTCGGCGTACTTGATATCGCCCAGCCATTTGGCTGCCTGTGAACGGATCTCAGGATCATTATCTTTCAATACGGGTATCAATGCGGCAGCGTATTTTTTATCCTGGCGGGCCAGCTGGCTGATGCCCCAGATAGCGTGTACCCTTGCCAGTTGGTTACCGGTTTGTTTGAGCGCCTGCAGAAAAACCTCGTTGCCTTTTGCCTGGCGTTTCACCAGTTCAAACTGGGCTTTCAGTCTCACACGCATGTCAGGATTGCTCAGCAGTTCGCCCAGCGCTGCTTCTTTGCGTTGGGAGAAGTCGGCAGCCAGCAGGGATTTGGTGGTTTTGCGTACCGGATCCAGCGCACCGGTGCTGTCGTCCAGCTTCCAGATACGGCCGTAATTGTGCGTATCCCATCCGTCAATCCAGTCTGCTACGTACAGTGCGCCATCTGGTCCGAAATCCAGTCCGGTAGCGAGAATGCCGCCTACTACTTTCTTATGTTCGCCCAGCTCAAAAGTGGCGCCTTTAGGCTGCAGGCGGAAGCTGTGGATGCCTGAATTAGAGGGATTACCTACAAATTCGGCAATGAAGAAGGAGTTCTTATAAGCAGCGCCCAAAGCCGTTCCGGGGTTATACACCATACCGGCAGGACCGCTTACAAAATTGCTGATGCAGGGCGTGATGTAAGCTGCCTGTCCTTCGAAGCGGGGTAGGTACATCTTCTCATCCATCCACACTTTATAGCTGTTGTTCTCCGGGTCACGGTATTTGCCGTATTGCCAGTTGCTGCGCCATCCGGCATCAGAACCGTTCACGATATATACCAGGCGTTCTTTTTCGCCGGGGTGGTCGCCGTCGTTGTCTTCACTGATCAGGTTTCCGTATTCGTCAAATACAAACTCGTGGGTATTACGGATGCCGGAAGCAAATATTTCAAAGTCGCTGCCATCAGGATTGGAGCGGGCGATGACACCGCAATTTGGATATTCCCATTTGGTGCCGTCAGGACCTTTTCCATTGAAGCCAATGTCGCCGATCTGCCAGTAGATCCTGCCGTCAGGGCCCATTTCAACACCAGACATACCATGGCCGCTGAAGCCTACGTGGATGCCATAGCCATGGGAAATGGAAGTCTTTTCGTCGGCAATGCCGTCTTTGTTCTTATCCTTGATCCGCCAGAGATCCGGTGCAACGGATACATAGAGATCGTCGCCTTCAGCAAGGACGCCGCCGGCAACATCAGTTACTTCATCATTAAAGTCTTCTACTACGTGTTGGGAAAGGTCGGCTACGCCATCGCCATTGATATCTTCCATGCGGTACACATGTTCTTTTTCAATGGTGAGATCGCGCCAGTCGCGTGAGCTGTCGCCGTTCAGGTCTTCCAGCCACTCGTTCTTTTTACTGTTCTCGGGAGAGAGCTCCTTATGCAGGAAAGCGCGTCTGTCTTCTACGGTCTGCAACGCGATGGAGGGAATTTCCCAGTCGCGGTGCCCGCGTATATCAAATTCGGAATGCTTTTGGCGGTCGGTAGTGGTGTAGTATAACCTGCCCTGATCATCGATATCGATCGCGATAGGGGAGATCACCAGTGAATCGATGCCCCAGAGCTGAAGGGACAATCCGGGCGCCAGTTCCGGTTTTACCTTGGAACCAATGGAATCCGCCAGGTGGGCGGTTTTGGCAGTATCCATCTGGTAGATCTTTCTGTCAACCGTTTCCGGCTGGCCACAGCCCGGCAGCAGTGCAGCCGGCGCCAGTAAGGTGATCACAATCAATGCTTTGATCCTTTCAGGCGAAGCAATCAGTTGTTTCATTGTAGAATTTATGTTGTTTCGTTTAGGTATGCTGATCAGAAAGGGGATAAGATAGTCCAAAAGAACGCCAAATGCAAACCGTCTGACACATAAGTTGTATCCTGGACACATATTTCTTTTTATAAAATAATTGTCGCATTTTGTAGCGTACAAAAATCCCTATCACCTTATGCTGAAATACCTCTGCCTGGCGGGTTTACTGCTGGCGACAGTGGCTGTTAATGCCACTCCTGTAGAAGACTCTGCCAAGGTCTTCGAAGATTTTGAAGATTATATTGATTCTGTAAGAAGCGCCCAGCACTATGAAACGGGCCTTATTCATTTACCGGGGGGGAAAGCAGAGATCAAGATACCTGCTGGATTTAAATTTCTGAACAAAGCACAAACTATCTCCGTACTCACCAAGGTTTGGGGCAATCCGCCGGAGACCGCCGAAAATGCATTGGGAATGATCTTCCCGGAAAACGATGATCCGTTCTCCGACAGCAGCTATGCGTTCATCGTGAAATACGAAGATATCGGCTACGTAAAAGATGACGATGCGGAGAAGATCGATTACGACGAAATGCTGAAAAACATGCAGCAGGAAGAAAAGGAAAACAATGAAGCGCGTGTGAAAGCAGGTTATTCTACCATCCACATGGTGGGCTGGGCGCAGAAACCTTTTTACGACAAGGAGAAGAAAGTATTGCACTGGGCTAAAGAACTGAAGTTCGGAGACCAGGAAGGCCCAAATACCCTCAATTATGAGATCCGCATCCTGGGTCGTCATGGTATCCTCTCGCTGAATGCCGTTTGTACCATGAAGGAATTGTCCCTGGTAAAGGCCAATATCGATAAGGTGTTGCCCATGGCATCCTTCACCGATGGCAATACCTACTTTGATTTCGATCCCAAGATCGACAACGTTGCTGCCTGGACCATCGGCGGCTTGGTAGCAGGAAAGGTGCTGGCAAAGGTGGGCTTCTTTGCTGTCATATTGAAGTACCTGGGTGTGCTGTGGAAGTTCATCCTCTTAGGCCTGGCAGCACTGGCAGGTGTGTTTAAAAAGCTGTTTAACCGTAAGAAGGAAACAACAGCATACGAAACCAGCGATGCAGTAGCAACAGCAGATACAACAGAAGAAGTGCCTGCTATCGAAGCAGCAGCTCCGCAAGCGGAAAATAGTACAGACGAAGACACAAAGCCTGTAGTATAAAGTAAGTATATAATTGGCGGGATACTATGATCACATTGTATGATGATAGTATCCCGCTTCTTTTTTACCTTAGTGATCTAAGCGTAACGATATGGCCATTTACACATCAGCAATTACTACACATGCTTCTGCTCAGCAGGTTTTTGACGCCCTTACCAAGCCGGCGCTTGTCAACCTTTGGCAGTTTGGACGGGAATTAACAACAGACTGGAAAGCCGGCGGACGGATCAGCTTTCGCACGGGAACGGGCGACGATGTGCTGGAGCAGTGGGGAACAGTATTGGAAGTACAGGATAAGGCCCTGGTCAAATACAATTTGTTCACGCCCCGGCCTGACCTGCAAGACAGCAAAGAAAATTACTGTGTGACGTCTTATGTGATCTCCGAAGACAATGGCAAAACCAGGATCGAACTGATCCAGGAGGATAACCGGTCTGGCGGTTTTGTTGCGCAGAGCTTAGTGCGGATACTGGAATCCCTGAAAGAAGTGGCGGAGGCGCATTAATTGCTATATATTATGTTTGGACTATTCGGAAAATCTAAAGAGCCTGTTTGTCCGATTCCGGATGAAGTCAGAACATGGAAATTCCGCGAAAGATACGAGCATTTATCACTCAACCCAGCACAAACCTGTACCCAATACCTTTGATCGTCAGTATCTGCAGATTATCATCTTCTTTCAACCTTACCCGCAACCTCGTGATATACACATCCAGGTTACGGCTGTTGAAGAAAGAATCATGCCCCCAAAGGAGGTCAAGAATGCTCTTACGGTCGATGATGCCATTGCGGTGCTCATACAGCAATTTTAACAGCTCGCTTTCCTTGTAGGACAGCTTTACTTCTTCCTTGCCATTGACCAGCACCTGGCGGCTGGTATAGAATTTGAACCTGCCTATTTTGATATGATCGGAGGAAGGAGCAGGCATTTTCTCCTGGAAGCGCAATACATTATCAATACGGACGATCAGCTCTTCCATGCTGAAAGGCTTGCGGATATAGTCATTACCGCCCAGCGTAAAGCCCTTTACCAGGTCGGCTGTTTGTGTTTTGGCGGTGAGGAAGAGGATAGGTACCTGTGGGTCGATGGCGCGGATCTCCTCGGCCACTTCAAAGCCGTCTTTATTGGGCAGCATCACATCCAGCACGCATACAGAGGGCCTTAGCTCTTTGAAGAGCGGCAGTACCTTGTCTCCGTCACTTTCCATGATCACCTCAAAGCCGCGCCGCTGCAGGCTTTCTTTCACGATCTTGCCCAGTGATAGTTCGTCTTCAACGTATAGTATCCTGATGTTCATCTCAGCCAATGGTTTTGTACCTGATGACCCGGCCCCTGTCGTACTGGATGACCGGCGCTTCTGCAAAGGGAAGCTTGATGGAAAAAGTGCTGCCTTTATTCACTTCGCTTTCCACCTCAATAAAGCCCATGTGGCGTTGCACGATATGAGAAACGTAGCTAAGGCCAAGGCCATAGCCTTTGATATTATGCCGGTTGCCACTGGGCACCCGGAAAAATTTTTCAAAGATCTTGTTCTTATATTCTTTCTCGATGCCGATACCGTTATCGGTTACACGTATCTCCAGGTATTGTTTGTGATCGATGATATGGATGAGGATCTCGGGCTCTTTAATACTGTACTTCAGGGCATTGTCCAGCAGGTTATAGAGCACGCTGGTCATATGCAGCTTATCAGCGGTGATGATGAAATTATGCCCGGTTGTTTTCAGCGCGGTAGTGGCCCTTTTATTCTCAAATTGCAGTTTCATGGACACCAATACGCCCCTGGCCAGCTCGCGCAGGTCGAACTGTTCTTTGTTCAGGGAGATCTCCCGGTTCTCGAACATGGAGAGCTTCAGTACTTTATCCACCAGCATGCTAAGTCGTTGCATTTCATTGGCGGATATGTCCAGGTACTCATTCGTTCTTTGCAGGTCTTCCAGGGCATCAAAACGTCTGAGCGCTTCTATGGCCACGCTTACAGTAGCGATAGGTGTCTTCAGCTCGTGTGTCATGTTGCTGATGAAATCATTTTTCAGGCGCGCCAGCTTCTGTTGTTGTTTGAGGTTGCGGTACAGCAGCAGGAAGGAGAGGGAGGTAACTCCCAGCAGGAATGCGGAAATCAATATCGGCTGACTGATCCGTTTCAGCAGGTACCACCTGGTATTATCAAAGCGCAGCTGGTAGCTGATAGGTTTTGAAAAGCCCATTGTCACCGTGTTGCCTTCCGGGTCTTCCGGGAAGGGATCCAATATATCTTTTGTTGTATCAGCAGGAAAGGCGATTATACTGAACCCGAGATGTATGCCCTTTAAAAAGAGCGCTTTATGGTAACGTTCGGTGAGCTCTTTTACGGTGGTGGAATCCTGCAGGGAATCCATGGCCGCCATAAAGCTGTAGACGGGTTTTGCGTCGGCGGAGGCCTGTGTAACATGGTAGCCGATATTAATGGAGTCGTTGTCCACCCGTATCCGCCTCATTGGACGGGTCTGCCCGAATGCTACGATCATTGTTCTTTTTGCGGTAGCGCCGGGAGCAGTAGTTGGAGGCCCAGGATCGCCGGGAGGGCCTGGAGCTTCAAGCCTTTCCGTTTCCGCGATGATGTTCGCAGCACCTGCAACGCCTTCACGCTCGCGTATGCGGATATGAAAAGTGGAATCCAGTTTCAGCTTGGCAGCCTGCAGCCGGAATATCGTTTCCCGGAAAAGGATGTTAGTACGCGCTCTGAACAGCCTTTTCTCCTCCCGATAGTTCTTGCGCAGCCAGTATGCCTGGAAAGCAGTGAGCACCAGGAGCGTTAATAAGATCAGGAAACCTGTGACCGGTATGGATAATTTGTAACGCAAGCTTTGAACAGATGGTTTGTAATGGCAATACTACGGGAAATGTTGCACATCCGCCGCCCCCTGACACGAAATATTAACCTTAATTAACATTAAAGCAAGCCTTATTAACCTCCGTTGCAACATCAACATAATAGCTTTAGCTTCTTAAAATTACGTAGCATGAAGAGAACAATTTTGACATTATCAATGGCTATTGCATTGTTAGCCGCCAATGGCCAGCAAAAACAGGGAAGGGTAGTATACGAACGTACCGTACAATTGCGGATGGGACCGGGGGACATGGAGCAGATGATGCCCCGTTCGCATAAGGACAAGCTGGAAGTATTGTTCGGAAATGACCAGTCTGTGCGTCGCGGGATAGAAGACAACACGCAGGAAGAGATGACGGCCGAAAGCGGTGGCGCCCGGCATGTATACCTGATGATCGACGGCAACAACGATCTTACTTATGCCAACTTTGCCACCGGCCGCACGGTAGAACAACGCGAGTTTGGCGCCAGGAACTACATCGTGGCAGACAGCATTCGTAAATTGAACTGGAAGCTGACGGGCGAAACCAGGACCATACTGAATTATCCCTGCCAGCAGGCCGTCGCCCAACGCATCGGTAAACGTATGAGCATTGCCATGGAGAACGGCGAATTGAAGAACAAGGAAGTAGCGGATTCCATGAAGATCACTGTCTGGTTCACGCTCGCCATTCCCGTACCCGCCGGACCGGAATACGAAGGGCAATTGCCGGGCCTGATATTGGCAATAGATGTTAATGACGGCAAGGTGGTATACCAGGCGGTAGAGTTATCGCCAACAGTAGAGCTGGGAGATATCAAGGAGCCGTCTAAAGGGAAGAAAATAACACCCGAGGAGTTTGTGAAGGAAAGGGAGAAAGTGATGAAGGAGATGCAGGGAAACAGAGGAAGGAAAGGCGCGACGATAAGGATTGGAGGGTAGGGGCTTCGGCCCCGAGCGGGGAGGGACGGCAGGACGAAACCAGGGTCTTCCTCCCCGTCATTGCGAAGAGCCTAAGGGCTGGAGCGTGGGAGCGACGAAGCAATCTCCTGAGGCAATCTCCAAACATAATCTCCTGACACGATCTTCGCGAAGATTGTGTTAGGAGATTGCTTCGTCACCCCGCGCACAAAAGGCTTTACTGTTCCTCGCAATGACGGCGAGGGATATACGGCGGGGGATATACAATAATCAAACATCACCTCATGATTCTCATCCCTCCCTTCTCCGGTCCTTCCGCTGCTGCCAATCCACTCTTACTCAAACTATACGTAAACGTCAGCATAAAAAACCGCTGCAGGTTCGTGATCCTTGTATCCTCCAAATAGTTCTGGTTACTCGTACGGGAAATCCCCACATTCTGATTCAGCAAATCAAACACACTCAGCTTTAGCTCACCCCTGTTAAAATGCAGGAACTGCCTGCTGAAAGAAGCATTCCATAACGGCACCTGCGCATTAAAGCCCGCTGCACGCTGGCTGTTAATAGTATAAGTAAGACTGGTGCTCAGGAAAAACTGAGCAGGCAGTTGCCAGTTAATTTCCCCTTCATACTGCTGGGAGAAATAACTGGCATTGTTAGCCGCCTGCAGGGAATAAGTTGTTTTATAAAAATTAAAACTGCCACCAACAGACAGATCCAGTTTATCCGACGGGCTCAGGTCAAAGCGCAGTGAAGGCCCCAGCGAAAGTGTATTAATATTATTGGCGGCCGTATTGATAAATTGTTTGGTTTTGGTGTATCCCATGTTACTGCTGAAATTCACCGTGCCGCTTAAGGCCCGTAGCGGAAGACCCAGGTTCACCGTACCGCTCATATTAAGCACACCATTTACGTTCACCGGCCTGCTGCGTTTAATCCCGAGTGAATCCACAATGTCATAATTCACGATCTTATTTTGCGTTTCCTGCAGGTTAAAAAAAGCAAAGAGATTCTTATTCCGGAAAGGATCAACAGACATGAAATTAACCTGTACAGCATGGGTGAATTCCTGTTGCAGATCAGGATTGCCTTCCTTGATGTTCAACGGATCACTGATGTCGGGCACCGGCTGCAGCTGTGAGATATTCGGCTGGTTAGTAATAGCGGCGTAGTTGATGCTCAGGTGACGGTAACGGGTAAAGTCATATTTAAACCGCAACGAGGGCAACAGGTTGTAAAAAGCCTTGCTGATCACAGAGTCCTTGGAGCCTGCGATGATCTTACCTTCCAGGTCTGCCCGCTGCCAGTTCAGTCCCGCGGCCAGGCTGAACTTTTTCTGCTGTGTACGAAACCGGATACCCGCATTGGTATACCCGTAAGTATTCTCAAAATCATTGGTCAATGCGGGATTGAGCTGGTCAAATTTTCCGTTGCTCCCGTTATAGTCATACGTTATCTTCTCTGAGCTGCTGCTGGTATTGTTGCGGCTAACACTGAATTCCAGCAGGGAGCGTTTGAACAGCGGTTCGGTATATACCGCGCGCACATTATAACTATTAAGACTGCCGGAAATATCGTTCCGTTGATTGATGGAATCATACCCCGGCAGTGAAGGATCACGGTTATAAAAATGATTCACAGACAAGAGGCTGCCCTCGCTTTCGCTGTTGTTAAAGCTGGTTTGCAGGCCCAGCGAAAAGGTGCGCCCTTTGCGATGGAACTTCTTCCTGAACAATATGTCATTCCGGAAATTAGTGCCATGGCCGGTAGAACTGTTATCGCTGAAACCCTGATTGGCCAGCTGATGATCGCCGGAGAGCGTTTCATAGGTGTTAAAACTCTTGTTACGGGTTTCCTGGTAGCTGGCGGAAGAAGTGACTTTTATTGAATGAAAAGAATCGATATTGATATCGGCTGTCACGTTTAACCGGTGACTGTTATTGAGATTGTCGCTCCTGGATTGCTGATTATAAAAGTAGGACGAATCCGGTAGGAAATACTGGCGTTGTACTTTGCTTTCCTGCTGCGGGTTGTAGCGGTTGTAGAAATAGCTGCCGGTGAGATCGGTTTTGTTGCCGATAATGTTACTATAGTTCAAACCTCCTCCCCAGATAGTTTTAATACCGTTACTGCTGCTGTTGCCCATCATGGCGGCCATAGGGTCATCCGAATTCATCGTGAAGCTGGCATTGCCGCTGCCGCTTTGCCGCATGCGGCTCAATTCACCGTTGAAGTTCATGAGATCCATAAAGGAGAAACCTTCGCCATTGGTATTGTTGGCCAGGCCTATAGCAGACAATTGCCGGGCGCCCTTAAAGGAGTTAACATTAAAACGGCCTTCATAGCGGTCTTTGGTGCCAAGGCCTGCGCTGGCTTTGCCAAAGAGGCCTTTCCTTTTGTCCTGTTTCAGCTTGAGGTTAATGGTCTTCTCGCTGTTACCATCGTCAAAGCCTGTTAGCTGGGCGGCATCACTCATACGATCGTACACCTGTACTTTGTCTACCGCATCAGCGGGCAAGTTCTTGGTAGCAATTTTAGGATCGGTGCCAAAGAATTCTTTACCGTCTACCAGGACGCGGTTCACTTTTTGTCCCTGTGCTTTTACCGTACCGTCTTTATCTACCTGCACGCCGGGCAGCTTTTTCAATAGCTGTTCCACGCTGGCGTTGGGCACTGTTCTGAAGGATCCTGCGTTGTACTGTACCGTATCTCCGATGAGGGTGACAGGAGGCGCTTCGCCGGATACCACTACTTCGTTCAGGGTCCTGCTCAAATCGTACAGAATGATGTTAGGCAATGTTATGTGCGGATTGGCGGTGCTGATAGTAAGGTTCCGGCTGGTACTGTGATAGTTGAGATGGGTGATCAGCAAACGGTATTCCCCGGCGGCGATACCGTTCAGCTCGAATGCACCTTTGTTATCCGTCATCATGAAACTGACCAGTGAGGAGTCCTTTTTTTGCAGCAAGGTGACGGTGGCTGAAGCTACGGGGCGCTTACGGATGGTATCCTGCACGGAACCTTTAATTGAGCCGTTCCTTTGCGCATAAGCATGGATGCAAACAAGGCTGCAGACAAAGAATAGGAGGTAATTTTTTGGCATGATAATGCTTTTAGTAGATGAACAGCTACGAAAGTACCCTGGGCATCAAAAAAAGCAGGTTAACAAGCCTTGCTTTAATGTTAAGGAAGGTTAATAAAAATCGGAGTAACTTTAATTATTATGAAACATACAGAGCGTTTCAGTGACCGGGTAGAGAACTATGTAAAGTACCGGCCGCATTATCCGCAGGCCATTATACCCTGCCTGGAACGGGAAGCTGGTTTAACACGGGAAAGCGTAGTAGCAGATATTGGTGCAGGTACAGGCATCTCTTCACTGCTTTTCCTGGAATATGGCAATAAGGTGCTTGCGGTAGAGCCTAATACCCCCATGCGTGAAAAAGCGGAGCAATTACGTCAGCGTTTTCCCAATTTCAGCACCTTTGCAGGCACCGCAGAACGTACTATGCTGCCGGACGCCTGTGCAGACCTGATCGTAGCCGGACAGGCTTTTCACTGGTTCAGCCAGGGCGCGGCCGGAGCGGAGTTCCGGCGTATTGGCCGCAAAGACGCACATGTGGCATTGATGTGGAATGAGCGGCGTACGGATACCGATTTTGAAAGAGAGTACGAACTGCTGATAGCGCAATATGCAACCGACTACAAAGAAACCGGTCATCGTAATATAGGCCCGGCGCAGCTGGCGCTTTTCTTCTCACCCTCCACTTATAAAGAGCATACTTTCCACAATGCGCAAATGTTTGATTTCTCAGGATTGAAAGGCAGGCTGCTGTCTTCCTCTTATGCGCCACAGGAGGGCCATCCTTCCCACCAGGCGATGATCCATCGCCTGGAAGAAATATTCGAGCGGCACAAGCAGCACGGCATGATCAAGTTCCACTACAATACGAGATTATACATAGGAAAGCTATAGTCAGACAGGACGGCCGATCTCCCAATGATGACCAAAAGGATCAAGCAGCCGTCCTAATCTCCAGCCGTGTTCTTCGCCTACCGGGAACACCTCCGTTGCGCCTGCCGTCAGTGCCTGATGGAAGAGCGTATCCGGATCTGTTACCGTGAGGATCATCCGCACACTACCTCCCCCTAATGAAGCAGGACTATAGTTACCATGCTCCGGGGATTCATCACTCAGCCAGAATTCCGCACCGTCCACAGACAGCCGTGCTACTACACCTCCACCGGGATCTTCCAGGCGGAACAGCTCAATTGCACTGAAGGCGGCTTTGTAGAAGTCTACCGCGGCGGCGCCATTCCTGACTGACAGCCAGGGAGCGATGGAGGTGGTAATATTCATGGTACAAGCATTTAGAAGATATTTCAAAGGTAGGCAATAAACCTTCAAACCTTATCTAACGCTCATTTTTCAAAGACCAACCTGTCTTCAACCCTATCACAAAGATCACCAGCAGTGTTTCCCCCGTCGCCAGTAAAATATCTCCTGGTACTCTCAGCCAACGTAAAGTCTGCAGCGTTCCAGACTGCATAAATTCAGCAGAACGTGCGTACCAATATCCATGCTGTATAGACGCAATCGCCTGCATGATACCAATAGGCAGCATACTCACCGTTACCATTACCAATAAACCAATATTGATACACCAGAAAGCCGCCCCGATCAGCTTATCATTCCAGTGCTTATGCGGATAAAGCCCCCGCAGCACAAACAGCATCAAGCCGATACCCAGTATACCATATACTCCAAACAATGCCGCGTGCCCGTGAACAGCAGTCGTATTCAACCCCTGTATATAATACAACGCAATAGGCGGATTGATGGTGAAACCGAATATACCCGCGCCCAGGAAGTTCCAGAAGCAAATGGAGATAAAGCAGTAGATAGGCCATTTATACGCCTTGATCCATTCAGTAGATTTGCTGAGCGTATAATGTTGGTAAGCCTCAAATCCGATCAACACCAGTGGCACAATCTCCAACGCACTGAAAGTAGCCCCTAACGCCAATACTGCAATAGGCGTAGCGCTGAAGTAAATGTGGTGGAACGTACCCAATATACCTCCCGCCAGGAACACAATAGTAGAGAACAGCACCGCCGTAGTCGCTGAACGGATCTCCAGCAATCCCAGGCGACAAAACAGGAAGGCAGCAACTACAGTAGCAAATACTTCAAAGAATCCTTCCACCCACAGGTGCACTACCCACCAACGCCAGTATTCTGCCACCGCAAGATGCGTTTGTCTGCCATACATTAATCCAGCTGCATAGAATACCGCAATGGCAATCGAGGCGATCACGAACAGGGTCAGCAGGTGACGGCTCTCATCTTTCTTCCTCAATGCAGGCAATAAAGCCCGCAGCATAAGGATCAACCAGATGATCAACCCGCCCAGCAAAAGTATCTGCCATACGCGTCCCAGCTCGATGTATTCATATCCCTGGTGCCCCCAGAGGAAATTATCTATCAATCCCAGTTTCTGCATTACACCCAGCCATTGGCCGGTAAGTGATCCCAGTACCACTACCAGCAAAGCGCCGAAGAGAATGTTAACCCCCAGCTTTTGATAAGGCGGCTCATATCCCGATACGGCTGGTGCAATATAAAGCCCGGTCGCCAGCCATGACGTCGCGATCCAGAAAATAGCCAGCTGTACATGCCAGCTGCGGGAAATGGATTGCGGCAGATACTTATCCAGCGGAAACCCATAAAAAGCGCTTCCTTCCACCCCGTAATGCGCGGTAATAATACCCGCCACCATTTGTACCAGTATCAGCAGGTTCACGATCCATACATACTTTAGGGTAGCCCGCATAGAAGGGGTAGGCTGCATATTCCGTAAAGGGTCTGTTGCCGGCAACAAGGCAGGCGCCTCTTCTTTATTGCGTACATGATAGAGCACGAGCAGCGCTACACAAGCCAGCAGCAAGAGCACACTGAAACCAGACCACAGATGCAGCGCTGCAGCAGGTGTATTGCCCACCAGTTCATCACCCGGCCAGTTGTTGGTATAGCTCACGGTGCCTCCCGGTCTTTCTGCCACGCATACCCAGGAAGCCCAGGCAAAGAAAGCCGCCATTTTATGCATACGTGCGGTGTCTTTGACCGTGCCTTCCGGTATGGCATAATGCTCGCGTAAGCTTTTAAAGGAAGGATCGTACATGAACAGCTTACTGTAGTAAACAGACAGCTGACGGAAGGCCGCCGCCCGCTCGTCCGGATAAACGATCGTACTCCTGGAAGGTTCAAAAGTATTTTTCCGCAGGATCTGTTTCATTCTTTCCCTGTACAGGGCCTGTTCTTCGGCAGGCAGGCGCTGATAGGTTTTGCCATCTTTCGCCGCACTGGCATCTAATACCAACAAGCTTTCCCGGTGCAGGTAATCAGCGGTCCAATCGGGCGCAATGTAAGCACCATGTCCCCAGATGCTGCCCACTGTCTGGCCGCCGATAGATTGCCATACATTCTGACCGTCCTTGATCTCCTGGCTGGTAAATAAAGTGTCGCCGGATGCGCTGAGTACTGCATTGGGTATAGGCGGCGCCTGGCGGTATATATCGGTACCAAAGAATATCAGTACGGCAAATGAGATGCCCATAACCAGGGCAAGCCCCAGCCATAATCTTTTAGTTGTCATAGCTTGTGTTGTTGTGGATAGTAAATGAAAAAGGAGAGGAGTGTGATGACGGAAAGACCTGTTAAAGGATCAGAGTGGTTTAAAGAGTTTTATGCCATAGGAGATGATTAAAAAGGTTTTGATCAGTTCTGCGCCCACAAAATAAAAGTGCAGATAGGAAGGCGGTACCGCTTGTCCGCTGATGATGGCGAATGCCCTGGCATCCAGCTGCGGCAGCAGCCAGGCTGTTTGCAGCAGCAGTATAGCCAATACGGCCAACAGCAAATACAGTGGCGCCGCAGGGCGCAGTTTGTTATGCAGGTAGGCGCTCACCAGCACAATTGCAGCAAAGCCCCATTCCACCTTATTCAGTGCATTGAATACCAGCCGTCCTATGCCCAGCCCGACGGGCAGCGTAACACCCGGCGCCCTGAACTTCAGCCAGGCTTCCAGGAAGCTGATGGCGCAGATGAAGCCGGCCCAGGTAAAGATGCAGGCCAGGGCCACCGGCTGTTCAACTTTTATCGTCTTCATAGCAAAGGTTTTCCGCCGTTCCTGATGTAATCGATCTTGGACATAAACATCAATGCCATCTTGCCGCTGCGCCATTTTGCTTCTTCCGCTTTTTCACCAGCGAAGAGGCGGTCAACCGTGGCATGCCATAGCTGCAGCCAGGTATCAAAATGTTGTTTTTCCAGGGGCAGTTTTGCATGCGGCGGAAAAGGGCCGCCAAAATACGTATGCTCTTCCAGCAGCACCGTTTGCCAGAAACGGTACATCTTTTCCAGGTGCTCCGGCCAGCGGTCCTGTATCACCCCGTTGAAGATGGGGCCCAGCAAAGCATTTTCCCGTATCTGCTGATAAAATTCGTTTACCAGTAACTGTATATCTTCCAGTGTGGCTATATCCTTTCGTTCGTTCATGATGATAGAATATAAAATACCTTTTTGTCTTTTATTATAGTAAATTTTTTTACCGTTTCAGGAATGCCAGCTGTTTTTCCAGCTGTTCGTTGAATGTTCCCAGTTTGGCTTTTTCCAGCATATTGAAAATGTCTTTTCTTATTTTTTTGAATTCGTGATGGATAGGGCAGGGATGCGTTTCTGAGCATTGTTTCAATCCCAGTCCGCATTCTGCGAAAAGCTTATCGCCATCCATCGCTTTTACGATATCTGCGATGGAACATTTTGCAGTGGGAGCATCCACGTAAAAGCCCCCGTTGGGCCCTTTTACGGATTGCACCAATCCATGCTTACCAAGCTCCTGCAGGATCTTGGCAATGAAATGCTCCGGTGAGTCGATCCCACTGGCAATTTCCTTTATGCTAACCTTATCTCCGTTCTTTGAACGCTGGGCAATGAACAGCACTGCCCGTATAGCGTATTCACAGGTCTTTGAGAACATGCAAACTCCTTTAACGGGAACAAAAGTAAGTAAAAAATTTAATAAAAGACTAAAAACTCTTTTATTATTTCCTTAACTTCATGGGAAAGGCATTGTAGTGATGAGAACGATAAAGATCAAACGCGTATATGAAGCGCCTGCAAAGGCGGACGGGCACAGAGTGCTGGTAGACCGTGTATGGCCCAGGGGCATTACAAAAGAGGCGGCGGCTGTAGAAGAATGGCACAAGGAGATAGCCCCTTCCACCGCCCTGAGAAAATGGTTTGGCCATGATCCTGAACGATGGAAGGAGTTCCAAAAGAAATACCGCGACGAATTAAAGCACAATGAAGCGGTGATACAATTTATTGAAGCCCACCAAAGCACTAAGGTGCTCACACTGGTATATGCGGCAAAAGATGAAGCGCATAACCATGCCCTGGTGCTGCAGCATTACCTGGAAGACCGCTAGCGCTTATTCCAGTTTTGCTTTAATGCCCCATCCGCCGAAGTTTTCAGAAACGGCGATCCAGAGCTCGTTAGGGCCTTTCTTCAGGTTCAGGTACACGGCGTCGAAATAGCCGATGGTACCCAGGAAGCGGTAATCCCGCGATAGAAAATTGTCCGTCCCCTCATACAATAATTGGTTGTTGAGATATACCCTTGCACGATCGGAAAAACCGAACGTCAGTTTTTTAACCCCCGGTTTGTCTGCCTGTATTGTCACCCTGGCAAAGACAGTATTTTTCTTTGGCGCCGTACCGGCCAGCACGGAGAAATCAATAATACCCAGGTCATCTGCCTTTAAGCCTTTCCAGCTAAGTTTAGCCGTATCCGTAGCCGAGAGTTCGGTTTTATCTTTCAACAGCGCTTCATCAAATGGATTGGAAACTCCCCAGGAAGTAAGCACAGATGGTGGAAGGGGTGGGGGAGGCGTCGCCTTGCTTTTGATCGTTACAGCGTCCGTGGCGATATAGGCAAAATTCCGGTACCAGGCGGGCACGGGAGCCACATTGTTTAGCTTGATCATTCCACTCGCAACATCCCTTTTCAGGTGACGAATAAAAAGCACCGGTATGCTGTCCTGGTCAAAATACACTTCCCCCTGATCACCCAGTATAACCAGCTTAATATGCAGCCAGCGGTCAACCGGCAGCAGGGCGGCATTGCTGTACCCTGGCCCGTGATATAATTGCCAGCCGGGCAGGTCGTTATATACCGGGGTATACTGCATGGCGTCTGGATTGCCGGATTGATGAGGCCGTATATAATATTGCTCATAATTATTTTCGTCCTGCATCCGGAATTCTATTGCCGGAAAGTAACGATCGGCAGCCAGGGCAATGTCAAACTCAATGATGCCGTTCTTAAAGTTCGCATCTTCCAGCAGCAAGCCGCCTTCCTGGAGCCGGAGGGCAGGCTTTCCCAGGTGGAGCTCCTCATAGGGAGTCGCCTTCCCTTTTACTTTCCAGCGGGGCGAATTGAATGGGATAACTGTTTGCGCGCCTGCAACGTATGGCAGGATCAAAAGCAAGAATAAAGGGAAACGCATGAAGGTGATAGATTTTAAATTCACGAAAAATGTTATTTTGGTTCCGGATATGGTAGGAAAGTTATAACCTTACCTTACAGCACAGTTATTCAACTCGTAGGCAAGTTTGTTCAAAATTGTTCAGGGTTTAATTAATTGATTATCAGTAATGAATAATATTGAATTACTACAACAGTGCTGCAGGCTGATAGAAGAAAAACTGGGCTGGGGAAGTAGTGACAACTGGCAGAACCAGGATTTTGAAGCGCTCAGCTCCCGTATATTCGACCGTACGCAGGTGGCCCTCAGCGTTAGCACCCTGAAAAGGGTATGGGGAAAAGTGAAGTACGACAATTTCCCTGCTCTCACCACATTAAATACCCTTGCGATCTTTGCCGGTTATGAGCACTGGCGCGATTTCAGACAGCAGCAACTGGCTGAGACCGGACCGGAACCCGCTCCGGAGCCCGTTTATCATGCCGCTCAGTTGAACGGTCATGGCGCCAGGGTACTTAAACGCCGTAAGATCGGCTGGTACATTGCACCCGCCGTACTGGTGATACTGATCATAGCGGGATGGATGTACAACCGCACCGGCAAGAATGGCGTACCAGAGTCAGGCTTGCCAGACAACGCCCGTTTTTCATTCAGCAGTCAGCCCCTGGCTGCCGGCATCCCCAATTCCGTGATCTTTAACTATGACGCCACCGCCGCGAAAAGCGATTCCATCTTCATACAGCAATCCTGGGACCCTACCCGCCGTTTCCGGGTATCGCCTGCCGGTCATACTTATACCTCTATCTATTACTACCCTGGCTTCTTCCGGGCCAAGCTGGTGGTAGGCAAAAGGATCGTGAAAGAGCATGATCTCTGCATTCCTTCCGGTGGTTGGCTGGCAACAGTGGTACAGGAACCGGTGCCTGTATATTTTTCAAGAAAAGAGTTTATCGGAGAAGGCGCCTTGCGTATTCCGCCTGCCCTGATGGAGAAAAAGAACATTCATATGCAGCCGCAGGCGCCAGAGCTGCGCTATTATAATATTGGAGACCTGCATGGATTGAAGAACGACAATTTCATTTTTGAAACAGAAGTGAAGAACGAGTACAAGGAAGGCACCGCCGTTTGCCAACGTGCCGATATTTTTATCCATTGCGAAGGCTCCGCGATCATCATGCCCCTGGGCATACCGGGTTGCGTGGGAGATATGGGCCTGATGGCGGTAGATACAGGCTTTTCTGCCCAGCGTATCAACCTGTCCGGTTTTGGCTGCGATATGAGCCAATGGGTAAAAGTGCGCTGTGAGGTGCGTAATAAACATCTGCAGATCTGGGTGAATGGAAAAGAAGCTTTTGACTATACCTTTAAGAGCGCGCCTGACAGGATCGTTGGCGTAAGCTACCGTTTCCAGGGCGCCGGCGCGGTGAACGCAGTGAAACTGGCACGGATTGACGGCAGCCCTGTGCTGGAAGATACCTTTGACGAATAAGACCCATCCGTTTGGGATTTGGAATTTTTATCCTTACTTTGAATAGTTGTCAGTAAGACAGCAAACGTTATGAACAACCATATGAAAAAAGTAAAATTCCGCCTCATTGCCACAGCCACCGCTGCTGTGCTCACTGCTTCCGCCTGTAATACAGGTCAAAGCACCAACACTGAGCAAAAAGACAGTACTGCTACGGAAGCTCAGCCGCCCAAAAAGGAGTATATCTCACAGCCGCTGGTATCTGATATTTATACCGCTGATCCCTCCGCCCATGTATTCAATGGCAGGATCTATATCTATCCATCCCATGATACGGCTACCGGCACGCCGGAGAATGACAATGGAGACCATTTCAATATGATGGATTATCATATCCTCTCCATGGATTCCGTGGGTGGAAAAGTGATCGATCATGGCGTAGCCCTGCATATCAAAGATATTCCCTGGGCAGGCCGTCAGCTGTGGGCGCCTGATGCCGCTTTCGCGAACAACACCTATTACCTCTATTTCCCTGTGAAAGATAAGCAGGATGTGTTCCGCATCGGTGTTGCCACCAGCAAAAAGCCCGAAGGACCATTCCTGGCAGAAAAAGAGCCGATCAAGGGCAGCTATAGTATTGATCCGGCCGTGTTCAGGGATGATGACGGTTCGTTTTATATGTACTTTGGCGGTATCTGGGGCGGACAACTGCAGCGCTGGAACAATAATAAATATGATTCAACCGGTAAGCTGCGCCAGCCGGGAGAAGAAGCGATCCTGCCCCGCGTGGCCAAACTGTCCAAAGACATGAAGCATTTCGAAGGCCCTGTAAAAGAAATTAAGATCCTTGATAAAGACGGCCACCTGTTCACTGAAAAGGATAATAACAAGCGCTTCTTTGAAGCTTCCTGGATGCATAAGCACAACGGCAAATATTACTTCTCTTATTCAACCGGAGATACTCACTTCATCGTGTATGCCATCGGCGACAATCCCTATGGTCCTTTTACTTACCAGGGTGTGATCCTGAACCCCGTGGAAGGCTGGACCAACCACCAATCCATCGTTGAAGCGAATGGTAAAACATATCTCTTCTATCACGATGTACAGCTGAGTGGTAAAACCCACCTGCGCAATGTGAAAGTAACGGAGCTGCATTATAATGAGGATGGCAGCATTCAACCGGTGACCGCCTATAAATAACAATATTCATGAGATCATTGCTCTTGCTTATACTGGGTGGCGGCATTTTTACCAATGCTGCCGCCCAGGCAGATACCAGCTGGCATCATAAAAAATGTGCCGTCGTGCTCACTTATGATGATGCCCTGGATGTAGACCTGGACCACGCCATTCCGGTGCTGGACTCCCTTGGACTGAAGGCCACTTTCTATCTCTCTGCCTATTCCGGTACGCTCGATGCCCGTATCAATGAATGGCGCGCCATTGCAAAGAATGGGCATGAACTCGGTAACCATACATTTTTTCATCCCTGCGCCGGCGATCTGCCGGGCAGAAATTTTGTTACACCGGACTATGACCTCTCCCGCTATACTTTCCGCCGTATCACCGATGAGATCAACATGACCAATACCCTGCTGAAGGCGATCGACGGGAAAACCATACGGACCTTTGCCTATCCCTGCGGAGATGAAAGGATCAAAGACTCGCTCTATCTCTCTCCAATCAAAGACCGCTTCGCCGCTGCAAGAGGCACCCAGCCTTTAAAACCTGCTATCAGGGATATTGACCTTTACAATATTGGCTGCTATGCTGTTAGCGGACAATCAGGCGCTGAAATGATCGCTGAAGTGAAACAGGCCATGGCAGACCATCGTCTGCTGGTATTCCTGTTCCATGGCGTAGGCGGCGGGCATTCGCTGGATGTATCTTTGCAGGCGCACAATGAGTTGCTCCGTTTCCTGAAACAGCATGAACAGGAGATCTGGATAGCGCCTATGGTGGAAGTGGCGGAGTATGTGAAACAATACCGGACATCCACTGTCCAAAAGCGGACAAACTAAGTCCGCTAACCCATTGATCTATAGTATCCTAATATTTGGTATATTCTTGGTGACTACTGCAGTAACGCTTCACCCCTCATTTTTTGCACATGCTCAAGAACTACATCCGGATTGCGTGGCGAAACCTGCGGAAAAACAAACTGCATTCGGCCATTAATATTACCGGGCTGGCAGCTGGAATGGCGGTTGCCATGCTGATAGGCCTATGGATACAGGATGAATGGATGTTTGACAAACAGTTCGCCAACTACCAACGCATTGCAGGTGTATGGCAAACCGTGACCAGCAATGGCAACACAGACATGTGGACGAATGAGCCTGCTCCACTGGCCGCAGAAATACGTAAGAACTATGGCAGCGATTTCCGCTATGTGTCCATGTGTACCTGGAGCCAAACCCGTGTGCTGCTGCAAAAAGACAAGCGCCTAAGCGGGAACGGCGTTTTCTGCGAGCAGGACTTTACAAAGATGTTCATCCTGAAGATGCTGCAGGGTACCGACCAGCTCAGCGATCCCCATTCCATGCTCATATCTGCCTCCCTGGCAAAAGCCTGCTTCGGTAATGAAGACCCGGTGAACAAAACTTTACTGGTAGATAATAAGATAGCTGTTGTAGTGACTGGCGTGTATAAAGACATGCCTGTCAGCTCTTCCTTTGCCGGTTTGGATTTCCTGATGCCCTGGGAACTGTATGTACGCACCGAAGGCCTGTATGAGAACGGAAATCCCTGGAGATCCAACTCCTACCGCTGTTTTGTGCAACTGGCCGATAATGTTTCCATGGAAAAGGCTTCCGAAAAGATAAGAGATGTTAAGATGAAGCATGTACACGAGGATGAGATAGCCGTGCATCCGCAGCTCTTCCTGTATCCGATGTCGCGCTGGCATTTGTTTGCTGAATTCAGGAATGGCGTGAATACCGGCGGCCTGATACGCTACGTCTGGCTCCTGGGCATAAGCGGCCTGTTTGTGCTGCTGCTGGCCTGTATCAACTTTATGAACCTGAGCACCGCCCGGTCAGAGAAGCGTGCCCGAGAGGTAGGTATCCGTAAAACCATTGGCTCGCAGCGCAGCCAGCTGATTGGGCAGTTCTTCACCGAATCCATGCTGATAGTGACTATAGCCCTGCTGCTCTCGCTGTTGATCGTACAGCTGTCCCTGCCTTTCTTTAATGACATTGCGGAGAAACGTGTTGTCATCCTGTGGACAGACCCTTTATTCTGGCTGTTATGTATAGGCTTTTGCGTTATTACCGGTTTAATTGCCGGCAGCTATCCTGCATTCTATTTATCCTCTTTCCGGCCGGTGAAGGTGCTGAAAGGTACCTTCAGGGTAGGAAAAGCAGCTCTTCTTCCCCGCCGGGTATTGGTGGTATTACAGTTCACGGTATCCGTGATCCTGATCATTGCCACTGTAATTGTGTTCCGCCAGCTGCAGTTTGGCCGTAACCGTCCGGTGGGCTATGATCGCAGCGGACTGCTCATGTTGCCAATGTATACCCGCGAGATCCATGACCATTTTGACATCGTCAGGAATGAGCTGCTAAAAAGCGGCGCTATCCTGAATATGGCCGAATCCTTTAGCCCTGTTACCGGGGTATGGTCCACCAACGGCGGATTTAGCTGGGAAGGAAAAGACCCCGCTATGGCCGTTGATTTTCCAAATGATGGCATCTCTATTGACTATGGGAGAACAGTTGGTTGGCATTTTAAGGAAGGACGGGATTTTTCAAGGGACTATGCCACCGATACTGCCGCCTTTGTGATCAATGAGACAGCCGCCAGGTTCATCGGCTTAAGAGATCCGGTAGGTAAGACGGTGATATGGGATAATGAGCCTTATACGATCATCGGCGTCATAAAAGATGTGATCGCAGAGTCGCCTTTTGACCCGATACGTCCATCTTTCTTTCATCTGAACAGGGATCCCGGCACCCGTATGCTGGTGAGATTAAACCCGGCACTGGGTGTGCAAACCGCACTGGATAGGATAGCAGGGGTGCTTAGAAAGCATAATCCCAATCATCCTTTTGACTACCAGTTTGTAGACCGGGAATATGCCAGGAAGTTTGGAGATGAGCAGCGCTTTGGCCGTCTTACCGGCGTTTTTTCTATACTGGCGATATTTATCAGTTGCCTGGGTTTGTTTGGAATGGCTTCTTTCATGGCAGAGCGGCGCACCCGGGAGATTGGCGTCCGCAAAGTGCTGGGCGCTACGCTGTTCAGCCTGTGGCGCCTCCTGTCCACTGATTTCGTAGTGCTGGTGATGATCTCACTCGCCATCGCCTTCCCAGTGGCCTGGTATGCCATGAGTGGCTGGCTGCAGCATTACCAGTATCGTACAGGCATTCCCTGGTGGATCTTCCCGGTAGCAGGCGTGGGCACTTTACTGATCACACTGTTGACAGTGAGTTTCCAGGCGATCAAAGCATCTTTAATGAACCCGGTGAAGAGCCTGAGAACAGAATGATGTTTTGCAGTAATAGTTATTTTTAATACTTTTATCTCTGCTGTACTATAAGTAGTATTTAACCCAATGCAGAGATAACTGATATGCCTATATTTTCCTATTTAAAAGCGTCTTTCGCAAGAAAGAAGGCAAGACGCGTTTTCCAGCAATATGGTACCCGGGTAGATAAGTTCAAGCTAAAGAATGGCGAAGAAATAGCATTTGCTAACTGGCTGAACCCGCTCGTTAAACCCAAAGAGATCACCCAGTATGAAATGGACTTTTTCCGGCAATATATCCCGGAAGGCTCCCTGGCAATAGACATTGGCGCTAATATCGGAGACCTTACGGTATCTATGGCGATGGCGGCAGGCGCCGATGGCCTGGTGCTGGCCCTTGATCCTAATCCGCATGTATTCCGGGTATTGGAAGCCAATGCCGCGTTAAACCGTGGCAAGGCTAATATTGTTCCTTTGCAGTTTGCGGCCACCGAGGAAGAGACCCAGTTCTACTTCGCCTCTTCAGATGCTTCCATGGGTAATGGCGGCTTGATAACTGACCTGAATGACAACCGTCATGGAAAGTATAAGCTAAAGGATCCGATCCGGGGCGTTAACCTGGGAAAATACCTGCAGGAGCATTATATGAACTGGTTGCCTAAGCTTTCGCTGATCAAGGTGGATGTAGAAGGCCTGGATTATTATGTGCTCAGGAGCCTGGAACCGGTGCTGGAAAAATACCATCCTGTGATTATCACCGAGGTGTTCCATGATATCTCTGTACAGATGAGGGAAGATACGTTCAAGCTGCTGAAAAAATATGGTTATAAGCTCCAGGATCTTGGCGATTTTCATACACACGCGCCGCTGTCTTACAGGCCGGTAAATACCCTGGAGGATATGCCGAAGATGGGAAAGACCTCGAACCTCATTGCCTCTTAAGGCCCTTATCAGGCCTTTTCATATACCAGGAGGATCACGCCTGATTGGGAAGGTGTGGCGCTTTTTAGTTTCAACTGCACCCTGTTGTCGAGACTTGAGAACAGGGCTTTCCCTTTTCCCAATATGATGGGATGCACGGCCAAACGGAATTCGTCTATCAGTCCCAGTTCCATGAAGGTCTTGATCAGTCCTGCGCCGCCGTATAGCCAGATGTTCTTGCCGGGCCGGTTTTTGATCTCTTTAACCTGTTGTTCTACATCTGAGCTGATGAAAGTGGCTTTGCCGTCTTCGCTTTTCGTTCTTGAAAAAACAACCTTTTCTTTGCTGTGCGTTGCTTTGAAGAGGTCTTTTATAAAGGCAGGAGCGTTTTCTTCCGGTTGATAATTACCCCAGAGATCGTAGCTTACCCTTCCATAGAATATGGTGTCAATGTCTTCCAGGAAAGCATCCAGGCTTGAATTGGCCTCTTCATCTAAGATGCACCAGTCGTATTCACCATTGGGGCCTTCAATTAAAGAGTCGAGTGTTACAGCAAGATCAAGGATTATTTTTCGCATATTTCGTGGGTTGTATGGTTCGGCTTAAATTTATGAAATGAAAATCATAATTGAGGAATATACGCCAAAATGGGTAGATGATTTTGTTACAGAGAAGAATAAGCTGGAGCAGGCCCTGGAGGGTATAGGAGCTACAATAGAGCACATTGGCAGTACATCCGTTCCTGGCCTGGGCGCCAAACCGATCATTGATATACTCATCGGTTTGCGTGTTGAAGATGATCTTGATAAAGTGATTGTTCCCATGCAGCAAAGCGGCTATACTTATTTTAAGAAGTATGAGCCAATGATGCCTTACAGGCGTCTTTTTATAAAGCTGGAACCTTTACCGGATAAAATGCCGCCGGCTATTGTGGATATAGGAGAGGAGCTTGTTACCGGGAAGGATTTCAGGGCGATGGTTAATATTCACGTCCTCGTAGAGGGTACACCGCATTGGGACAGGCATATTGCTTTCAGGGATTTTTTGCGGGCGCATCCGGATACCCGGGATGCTTATGATGCATTAAAGAAGGAATTGTCGTTAAGGGAATTCAGGGATACGCTGGAGTATAACCAGGCAAAGGACACATTTGTAAAAGAGGTGGAGCAGCAGGCGCTGAAGTGGTATTATGCAGGATAGCAATGTTTGATATTTGCAATTTTTGGTTTGGAATGTGCATCCGCTTTCTATAAACCCCGTGCTAATTTTGATCTGTCAAAAAATTAAAACAATGCAAACGAAAAGCACAGATCATCAAAAGTATATCGGCATGTGGGTTACATCTGATGGATATATCAGACAGGAACTGCTGCCTGATGGCAGATATGACGAAGCGCGTGGAGACCGCCAAAGCGCTTATACCGGCAGATATTAAATAACGGGGACTTATATTAAGTATTGGGACGATAGTGGTTTTACCGCTGATGGCAACTTCAGAGACGATGATACATTACACCATGGCGGATATATTTTCTACCGGCAGTAAGATTTGAAACTTCAAAGTAAGAAAGTTACAATAAACAGCAGTACTGATTTTTATTTATATTTAGCCATTAATCACCCTATAAATGGGACAAAGGGCAAACTACATCATCAAAGAAGGAGATAGGCTTACTATCCACTACCACCATTGGCGGGCAAATACCATTGCATCTGACCTATACCTTGGCGAGAAGAGCTTTCTGAACTTCGTGGAAGAATGTCAGCGCAGAGATGAAATCTTAGATCCGGTTTGGATGGAGGGCTGTGTTATTATTGACAGGCCCCTGCGCCAGCTGTATTTCTGGTCACTGGAATTTAACCGGGATACTTCTGTTATTGAATACTATCTTTCCCACTTATCAGAAAAATGGCCTGGCTGGAATGTGCAGATTCTCAGGAACCAGATGTATGATGCAGAAAAGATATTGGGAATTGACTATATCTCGCAACAAGAGAACATTGAGCCTCAGCAGGTTTCAAAAGAAGACATCATCGATGACAAAGTTGGAGAATGGGTGAATGCATCGGTTGTGATAAAAGAAGCTGATAAGCTGTTCGTAATAAAGACAGGTGATCTGACCGTTAAAGCAATAGTAAGCTATGGGGAAGCGGTGATTTCTTTACTTAAAGAGAAGCCAGCATGCGAACTGCTCCGTGAAGGAGATGAAGGCACATTAGAGTGTGCAGTTATTGATACGGTTGAAAAGCGCCTTATTATCAATGAAAGTTCTTTCGGGCTATGGGAACAATGTAAAGATGTATGGCAGGGTTATACGCTAATAATGGGGGATTATGGGTACATAGACACACTCCGCTTTGCCGGAATAGATACCACCGGTTTGGAAAGGCAAATGGAGAATGTTGTTGAGGAGTTTCAATCCATGACAAAAAGTTCAGGCAACTTTGATCCGCATAAGTTCGCTGAAGAAATATTGAAGGTGAATAAAGATGCTGTGTTTAATCCCGATTTTTTTGATACTGTCCGCCCCAAGCCAATAGATACTACCGGCAAGCAGCTGACAGTAATGCAATGGGTGAAGAAGTGCCTGGGCTTAAAGTGAGTAGGGTGGAAGGGGGATAAAGACTGCAGGCGCTGAAGATCTGTATAACCGATACCAGGATTATTTCTTCACCTGTATAGCTATTTTACGACTAGACACCTGCGTATATATAGCAGGATGTTCTGTAGATGTTCTGTACATGTTCTGTAGATGTTCTGTATCTTAATAGATACAGAACATCTGTATAAGATCTAGATCAAACTTACATAAAACAATGCAATACCCCCCATGATCAGGCTTACCCTACAGCCAGAATGCACGCCGAACCGGCGCGTTTCACTGCTGCGACAGGAAAATGCTACGCTGGCCACGGTTTCCGGTTTTATCCTCTTTTTTGATCTCACTGCAGATCTGTGTTAGCGTAGGTGTGAAATTATGGTCAGAAAGATGTTTAATATGTAGCAGTGGGAACCTGATAGCCCTGACAGCCATCCCAGCACCGATAAATTCCGCTGTGTTTTCCCGTGACCGCACATAGCGTTTAGACGTCAAGGCTTGTTTCCGCGTGGGACCTCCTTTTTTGCGGATAACGATCTTGTCAGAACCTTTCATTCTGTAAACTGAGAATTTGTCTGGATCGACGATAGGTTTATTGCCTTTTTTAGGACTTGTCATAAGATAGTATTTGAAGTGAACAATGGATTTTTCAGATGGGTAACAACTATGAGGTTTGGATTGTTTACACTAAAGGAAAAGAATTATCTTTATGTAATCCCTTTCCAATGAAAATAAAGACACTCTTCCTTTTAATGGCAGGCTGGTTTTACTCCGTATTCACATTCTCCCAACACCATCTCACCTTTACTCAGCAATCCATTCAGCTCAAAAAACATCTTTCCTTTCAATTAAAAGTTCCCACCGGCTATAAGATTGCAGTAGCAGCAGACGGATTGAAACGCCCCCGCTTTTTTGCCAAAAGTCCCGATGGCCGACTCTTTATTACGGATATGCAGGATAGAAGCGATAATAAAAAGGGGAAAGTACTGATCCTGGAAAACTGGAACGAACAGGAAAAACGGTTTGAGACCGTCACTACCTTCCTCGAAGGGCTGCACAATCCCAACCAGGTTGCTTTTTATACGGCAAACAATCAGCACTATATCTATATAGCAGAAACAGGAAAGCTGAGTTACTACCGCTATACGCCGGAAAGCCATTATCCTTCATCCGATCCTGTTGTCATTGCTGTATTTCCTGACTATGGACTAGACTACAAATACGGTGGCTGGCACCTTACAAGAAGCCTGGCCATTCACAACAATAAGCTTTACGTGAGCGTGGGCAGCAGTTGCGATGCTTGTATAGAGAAAGAAGAAATAAGAGCTACGATCGTTGAAATGGACCCTAGCGGGCGCAACCAGAAATTCTATGCGAGAGGGTTACGGAATGCAGTGGGAATGAAGTGGGTGGACAACCAGCTATGGGTAACGAATATGGGTCGTGATAACAGGGGACCCGATAAGCCGGAGGACCTTTTTCATACCATTGAGGCAGGCGGATGCTACGGCTGGCCCTACTATTTCCAGTTCAGGAAGCAGATCGTTGCAGATACTGCCTTCAGGGATTCCGTACGCCCTGCCTATGTAACCCAGCCGGCGGTAGCGCCCTGGAGCTTCAAGGCACATTCCGCTCCATTGGGCTTCGACCATTTTACCGGCTTTGGCGATTCGCTTCTCAATAATTCATTTCTTGTTGCGCTTCATGGCAGCACCAGTGTATGGCGGCAGAGAGGGAATGCGGTTGTACAAATGTTGCCAGATGGTAGTTGTCGTGAAGTAGTGGCTGGTTTTCTACAGGGAAAAACTGAAAGCAAGCGCATGGGCCGCCCTTGCGATGTAATGCAATGGGATAACCATTCTTTCTTTATTAGTGATGATAAGAATGGGGTGATATACTATGTATGGAAACAGCAATAAGGAACGCCCGTATTTTGTAAAAATGTTCGGCTCAAAATGATCATTTCTTCTTCTTTGCTTTTTCTTTATTCCGCTCTACCTGGTATTGCACAATTTTCTCTATCAACGCCACCGGCAGCGGCTGATCAAGCGGAAACTGCACCGTGCCTTTTCCCGATGTCTCATAAGGGGCCAACAATTTATCAAATACCGCATCTCCCGTTGGCACAGGATAAACGCTGATATGACGTTTATACGCCGCAAAATGCACCAGATTCCCATTCAGCACGAAAGTAGGCATCGCATATTTAATAGCCTCCGTTGCTTCCGGCGCTGCCTTTTTAATGGCTGCACGAACCTCCTGTAGTGCGGTCTGCACTGCTTCGGGGAAACCTTCAATGTATGCATCTATATTTTCAACTACGGTACTTTTCATAATAATGGATTTTAAGGCAATACAAATCTATCGTTTCCCCCCGCAAAAGACCATCCGCATAAGAGACTAAGTAAATGGTGAAACAGGACATTTCCACCCCCCAATAAAAAAAACTTACCCTACTACTTGTTTCGTACGAATATATTCTTACCTTTAATTCCATGAAAGACGATCCTAAAAATAATCCGCCATCGGAGCCCACCCGTTCGGAGCTGGAGATATTACAGGTATTGTGGAAACATGGCCCATCCACGGTTCGCTTCGTGAATGACCACCTGAATGACGAGAAGCGCAGCGTTCAATATACATCCACGCTGAAGATCATGCAGATCATGACAGACAAAGGCATGCTGGCCCGCGACGAAAGCAGCATGAAGCACGTTTACAGCCCCCGCCTGGAAGAGAAATCCACGAAAGGACTGCTGCTAGACCGCTTCCTCGATGCTACCTTCAACGGTTCTGCCGCCACCCTGCTCATGCAATTGCTGGGCAACAAGAAAACTTCGAAAGACGAGCTGGATGAAATAAAAGCACTGATCAATAAGATAAACCCGGATAAGCAATAACCCGTAAACCTGCATCACTATGCAACTCTTATCTAATGATATTATCCGCGCCATCGGCTGGACACTGATCCATTCCCTGTGGCAAGGCCTTGTACTGGCCCTCATAGCCGGTATCCTCATATTATTTACCCGTAAGTCCAGGCCCGCCCTGCGCTATAATATCTTCACACTGCTGTTTTTCATGCTGGTTGGCTGCGCCGTGCTCACCTTCTTTTATGAGCTGCGCCAGCCTGCAGGCCACGGGGTAATAGCTGCAGAAACGCCTGCACAGGTGGTAATAACACCGGAGCTAACACTGGAAAACCTGGCAGCGCAGGCAGCAAACACCGCTGTTCCGGAGCCTGATTTCACCCAACGTTTTGTAGCCTACTTCAACGAGCACGCACCCCTGCTCGTGATGTTATGGTTCATCGTATTTGTGGCCAGGTCATTATGGCTGTTCGGTGGACTGGTATACGTACAACGCATCCGCCATTATAAAACCTCCATTCCTGCTGCAGCCTTTGTTGATCAGCTGTCAGCACTCTGCAGCAGGATAAGGCTTAACAGCAAGGTACAACTGCTGGAATCTGCCATGATAAAAGTACCTACGGCGCTCGGCATGTTTAAGCCCATTATTCTCATGCCCCTGGGCATGATGGCGCAATTGCCGCCAGACCAGGTAGAGGCCGTGTTACTCCATGAGCTGGCACACATCCGCCGCCGAGATTTCCTGGTGAATGTAGTGCAGCACTTTGCAGAGACCATCTTCTTCTTCAACCCGGCATTACTCTGGCTTTCCGCGCGCATACGGGAAGAACGGGAGCATTGCTGTGATGATATCGCTATTGGCGTTACACAAAGCCGTAATGGCTATATACAGGCCCTCGTGAGCTTCCAGGAGTACCAGCTGACGCCCCGCACTAAATATGCCATGGCTTTTCCCGGACGAAAGAAACAGCTGCTGGACCGTGTGAAACGTATATTGGGCAGCAACAACAAAACCCTGAACATCGCGGAGAAGTCTTTCCTGCTGCTCTGTTTCAGTCTCACCGGTATGCTGGGCTTCGTTTTCTCCCAGCCGGAAAAGAAACAGCTGCCGAAAACTGCTACCGAACAGGTGCTGAAACTGGAAGAGAAAAGCGCCGTGCAGGAGATCAGCCCGGTAAATGAACCTGCGTCAGAAGATCCCCGGGCAGATGAAACAAGCCCGGAAGAGCCGGCAGACAGCCTAACGGCGGATATGCCCGCCGCCGAATCGCCGGTAGATGACAAACAACTATTGAATGCCGCATACTACTATTACGATGTTGATCTGAAGGGCATCACTGAAGGAACTGCCGTGACCTTCGCCGGTGACCCTTACCGGGTCTACCTGTTTAAACGTAACAATGTAGTATACCAGGTTCAGTGGGATGAAAAGAACAACGAATTGACGGGATTGAAAGTGAATGGAAGAGAAGTCTTCACCAGGGGCCAGGATAAACAGCGGCTTGCACCTTATGCCGCAGGATTGAAGGCAATGGAAGAGATTTACAGGATGCCGTATCAGCCGCAATATAAGCCCTATCAATCGCAGTATCAACCTTATCAATCACAGTATCAACCCTGGCAGACCAGAAAGGATTCAGTTCCCGTATTGAAAAGAGAGAACTCCGTCATGACCGGTACCATGACTACCACCGTAGATGGCAAACAGTACAAAATATCATTGGATAACAACAAGGTCACCGGACTGGAAATAGATGGTGTAAAAGTACCCGATGACCAACTGCCTGCCAAATACCCTATTATCAAGTCTATCCTCGACAATGTAGTACGGGGCGCTGTTGATGTTCAGGATAAACGTCTTCAGCAACAAACACAGATCACTTCAGAGAAAACCATCGAATCCCTGCAGGAACAACGGCAATTATCTGCAATAGACGCCAGTAATAACGGCCGGCTGATCATGATTTCGCCAACGACACCTACGCCGGTTGCCACCCCTGCAACGTCTGCTACTCCTGCACCGGTTGCCACCCCTGCGTCAGTAGCCACTTCTGCGCTTGCTTCTCATCCTGTACCTGCCCCCAAGCCAGTACTGGGCAACGAAGCGGAAAAGATGCTGAAAGATATGCGGAAGGATGGGCTTATCAAGGATAAAGACAAATTCTTTTTCCAGCTGAACGAGACGGAATTTATTGTAGATGGTCAAAAGCAACCGGATGAGGTATTTCGTAAATACAAGGAGAAATACATCAAACAGCCTTCAGATCATTATAACTATTTTAAATCCTATAACCGTACCACGATCAGCATAAGCAATTAATAATTTCTAACTACTACTAACCACCAGCAATTCACTTCCGGGTGAACAGGCCTTGCCTTGCCCGGATCTAAATCCGCCTTTTATGAAGATCAAAAACTGCCTGCCGGCCTTCGGCATGGTGCTGATAAGCTATTGCACATACGCACAGACGCCTGCCTCAAACAATAAGCCTAAAGACACCGTACTACCGGGCACCAGGCAATTGAAAGACGTAACGGTCACCGGCCGTAAACCTTTGGTAGAAACACGCCTCGACCGTACCATTGTGAATGTGGATGCACTTATTTCCAACGGAGGTACCAGCGCCCTGGATGTACTGGAAAAATCGCCCGGTGTAATGGTAGACCAGGACGGCAATATCAGCCTCCTGGGTAAATCAGGTGTCACCATCTACATTGACGACAAGCCCACTTATCTATCCGGTAACGACCTGGCGGCCTATCTTCGCTCCCTGCCCTCCGGTTCACTGGAAGCCATTGAACTGATGCCGATACCGCCCGCCCGCTACGATGCCGCCGGTAATGCAGGCGTGATCAATATCCGCACTAAAAAGCTGAAACGGCAGGGCTTTAACGGCAATTTCTCCACCTCATACCACCAGGGCGTTTATCCCAGGAGCTTCAACAGCCTGAACCTGAATGTGCGTAACAACGCCTTCAACTTCTTTCTGAACGCAGGTTATAACCGCACCAACAGCTTTAGCGACCTGCTGATAGAACGCAGCTATCTCAACGATGATGGAAGCCTCCGTTCCGGATTCAGCCAGTTTTCGTTTATCCGCCGGAAAGACCGCTCACCTTCCCTGAAAATAGGCGCGGATTATTACATGGATAAGTACACCACTATCGGCATCGTGCTGAACGGCGTTTCCCGCACAGGTACAGGACTGGTGAACAACAACAGTTTTTTGTATAATCCTGTGCACCAGCTGGATTCCCTGGTGACCGCCGATAATGTGGATAAACGTACGTTTGACAGGGGAGGCGTCAATCTTAACTACCGTCACCAATACGGTTCCACCGGCCGTGAGCTGGCCGTCGACCTCGATTATATCCACAACAGTTCAGAAGCTACACAGCTCTTTAAGAATGCCAGCTACTATCCTGACAGCAGCCTGAAAAGCCGGGATGACCTGCATGGAAGGATCCCATCCGGCATTAACATCTACAGCGCCAAAGCAGATTATACACACCCATTGTCTGCAGGCGCCCGCTTTGAAACCGGTCTTAAAACAAGCTATATCTCTACTGATAACAAAGCGGATTACCAAGTAACCATCAATGCCCTTACCACGCCCGACTATGATAAGACCAATCATTTCATCTACCATGAAAATATCAATGCCGCCTATCTCAGCTTCCGCAATGAAGTAGGGAAGATCTCCGTACAGGCTGGCCTGCGTGTGGAGAACACCGTTATGAGGGGAGAACAATTGGGCAATGCCGTAAAACAGGACTCCGCCTTTAAAAGGAACTATACCAACCTGTTCCCTACTTTTTATCTTTCCTATAAAACAGATTCTGCGGCTACCCACCAGTTTGTTCTGGCCTACAGCAAACGTATAGAACGCCCGGGCTTCAATGATCTGAACCCTTTTATCTCTCCGCTGGACAAATTCATGTATTATGTAGGCAATCCTTTTATTCAACCGGTGATCTCGCATTCACTGGACCTTTCCTGGATCTACCGTAATATGCTCACGGGCAAGATCAACTACAGCCATTACAGGGGGGAGATAGGAGAGACCATTGAGGTGCAGGGAGACCGCTTCTACAGCCGTCCGGCCAACGTAGGAAAAAGCGATTATCTGTCACTTTCCGCAAACGCAGACCTGCAGCCGTTTAAGTGGTTCTTCATACATTGGTTCGGGATTGCAGAATACTGCCGCTTCAAGGCAGATCTTTACGGCAATAACCTGGATGTGGATGGAATGAATTACGTGACGAATATAACCTTGCAGGCTAAATTGTCTAAAGGATGGAACGCAGAGATCACAGGCATGTATCGCTCAGATATCATCACCCAGCAGTTTGTGCTGGGCGATTACTGGACAATGGGCTTTGCCGTGGAAAAGAAAATATTGAGTAATAAAGGCTCCCTGAAATTTATAGTAAATGACCTCTTCTATTCCCGCCTGAACTATGGCAATATTAATTTCCTGACCAATGCACGTGGCAACTATCGTAACAAAGCGGATACACGCGTAGCCGGTCTTACCTTTATCTACAACTTCGGAAAGTCTTATGAGAAGCGCGACAGGAACGTAGGCGGCGCAGATGCAGAACAACAGCGCATCCGGTAGGCAACTACTGTGGCAATCTGATCACAAAACTGCTGCCTACACCAGGGCTTGACTGAATAATAAGGCTCCCTTTCAGCTTCTCTACCAGGTGCTTAACCAGTGACAGCCCAAAGCCGAATCCTTTTTCACCGCCGGTGCCTTGTGTGGTGCCGGCGTTGCCCTGTGTGATCGCCTCAATGGCTGCGGCCGAAATGCCGACGCCGGTATCGCTCACCTTTACTTCCAGGTATCTTGTGTTATCTTCTTTCTTCAGGTCCAGCTCTACCGACACACGGCCTTTTGGAGGCGTGAATTTGATCGCGTTGGAAACCAGGTTGCCCGTGATCTGCAGCAGTTTATTACAATTGACGGGAATGGTCTCTGTTGCGGTATTGGTGCGTACAGACAGTGTAACGCCTTTGACGCTGGCCTGCACAAGATAGAGCTTCATCAGCCGTTCCCTGAAGATACTAAGGTTCATAGGAGATGAGCCCGTGCCGCCGTTCTTTTGCTGCTCAACGCTGAGGATCTCATCTGCCAGTTCCAGCAGGGAATGACCGCTTTTCTGGATCATGGAAATAAAACTTAAAATATCCTCGATGTTATTTGACTGTCCCTGCTCGCTGATCAGTTGCGCCATAGTGATAATACCGGATACGGGCCCGCGTATATCATGTGTCAGCTTCTTCTGCGTTTCTTCCGACTCAAATACCTTGTTCTTGAGATTATTGATGACGCTGATGGTGGCCAGCCTGCTTACGATCTCTTCTGCTATCAATCCCAGCATTTCCTTTTTCTCCGGGCTCAGGGCCTTCTGCTTCCGGTCAATTACACATAAGGCGCCGAGATTATGCCCCTCGAAGGTGCGTAAAGGGGTGCCCCAGTAATACCTTAACTGCTCGCCTCCGGTTACATATGGTTTGTCTTTGAAGCGTACATCTGTAGACAGGTCCGGTATTTCCAGCGCTGCATCGTTATTCGCGATGGTGTATTGGCAGACGGTCTCTTCCCTGGGCATCTGCTTCACGCTGATACCGAAATCAGAGATGGTCCAAAGCGTGTAGGCGTCGATGAGATTGATCAGGGAGATTTCAGTGCCTGCGATCTTTGCCGCCAGCCGGGTCAGGCTTTTAAATTGTTCATTAAGACTATCATAGTCAATGTCAAATTCGGCCAGGCTGATGAGTCGCTCCATCTCGTTTGCCGGCATAGGTGCGGATCCGTTTTTCATGATAATGGTTTTATTCACATGTTGCAGCGGGCGGTACTGCAAATAAATATTATGGTGTACCGCTAAGTTAAAGAAATGTCGCCGTTATTCCCAGTCATGGATTTAAGCGCGATGAGCAGCATTTCTTTTTGCTTGCCCTTCAGCTTGATGGAGCCCAGTGTCTGTGCCGCAAAATTGCCTGCCAGGCGGAGAGAGGAGGCCAGGTCGCCGGAAACGATCACCTCTTCATTAAATTCCTTGCACATGTCCTGTATGCGGGAAGTGGTATTCAGCACATCGCCGGAGTAGGTAATATCTCTTTTGATGATGCCTACTTCGCCGGCTACTACCTTTCCGCAATGGATGCCTGCTTTAAAGGATGGGATCACGCCATACTGCTGCAGGTATTTATTGTTCAGCTGTTGCAGGTGGAATTTGATATCAAAGAAGCACTGCACGCATTTGCTGTTCTGGATGCCTTCACCATACTTCCAGGCCACGATCACTTCGTCGCCTACATATTGGTAGATCTCCCCTTTATTATCCAGTATAGGGTTGGTGATGTCTGTAAAGATGTCTTTCAGGAAGGCATGGTATTTTTTATCTCCCAGCTGCTCTGCGATGGTGGTAGACGAGTTCAGGTCCAGGAACATGAAGATGCGTTCTTCTTCCCGCGGCGTATTATACTTTCCGCGGATGATGTTCCAGAATACGCCCTGCCCGAACTTATTATTGATCTGGAGGAAGAGCTGCGTCACCGTCACGATGATGCCCCACACCAGGCAGTTTTTCGCGATCCTGGTCCATTCAGAGGGGATATTGAACAGGCGCAGCAGGATATTGACGATCGCGATCACCACCAGGAAAGCTCCGGCCACGGCCAGGATGGTGTATCCGTAGGATTTGTCCCTGAACCGCACGTTCACATAAAATACCAGGAAGCTTCCACCCAGTATGGCGCCTGTAAAGGCTGCGCCCATGTTGATGATGATGGCTTCCAGCATGGAGTATCTTGGAACCGGCGTCACCGCGTTCGTGGTGATCAGCGCCAGGCGGTCGTAGAAGGGAATAATAAAACCTATTATGAGCCATACAACCATGATGATGCCCAGTTGCCGCAGCTTGTAAGAGGTTCTTCTATTCATGTGAGTGTTGGAAAGATTTGATGGCTCAATATATCCCTTTTTCAGCTAAAACCGAACGCTTCGTTTTCTTACAATGCCAGGGGAGGAGGAAAGGGGAATTTTGAGGCATAAAATCATCTGATCATGACACAAACAACAGCACCTGCATTACTGATCACCGGCGCCACGGGCAACACCGGTACTGAACTGGCTAAACAATTGTCCGCAAAAGGAGTGCCCTTCCGTGCCCTGGTAAGGTCCGTAGAGAACGCGGGGCAGCTGGCTGCATTACCGGGCATTGAACTGGTCTGCGGAGATCTCGGCGATCCGGATAGCCTGGCAGCTGCGCTCAAAGGGATCAAACGCGCTTTCCTGCTCACCAACTCTTCTGAACAGGCAGAAACCCTGCAGCTCGGTTTTGTGGATGCTGCCCGCCAGGCAGGAGTACAACATATTGTAAAGCTCTCCCAACTGGCTGCTTCCATTGATTCACCGGTGCGTTTCCTGCGTTACCATGCAGCAGTAGAACAGCATATCAGGGCATCCGGTATGGCTTATACCTTCCTGCGGCCCAACCTGTTCATGCAGGGTTTACTGGGCTTTAGCGGCACGATCGCTGCCAAGGGAATGTTCTTTGCATCCATCGGAGAAGCCCGGGTAAGCCTGGTAGATATCCGCGATATCGCTGCTCTGGCAGCTGCTGCATTAACAGGGCAAGGGCATGAAGGCAAAATCTATCATATCACCGGCCCGGAAGCTTTAACACATGCTGAAATAGCTGCACAATTTTCTGCTGTGCTGGGGCGCGAAGTTCGTTTTATCAATGTATCTCCTGAAGAGATGCGGCAGGCGGTGATCGGTGTGGGATTCCCGCTGTGGCAGGCAGACGGGCTGATAGAAGATTATGCGCATTATGCCAGGGGAGAAGCTGCCGCGGTGACGGCCGATGTAGAAATGATCACCGGCAGAGCGCCGCGGAGCTTTAAAGGTTTCGTAAATGATTATAGACAGGCGTTTTCATAATCTCCGGATATAATCAGTCAATGGTCTCCCTCCCCGTCATTGCGAGAAGCGCAAAGCCCCACGCAAAAGGCTTAACTGCTTCTCGCAATGACGGGGATGAAGACCCGATTGCTCTTGGCATTGCGAGGAGCAATGACGGAGCAGGCAAACCTCAAACCTCAAACTTTTTCATAATGCAGGCAAATCACGCCCGACTTAAACGCCTTGCTTTCCACCAGCTTTAATGAAACCCGGTCTTTCAGGTCTTTGAATAAGGGAATACCTTTTCCGAGGAGGACCGGGTTCACAAACAGCCAGAAATCATCTACCAGGCCTTCCTGGGTCAGCGTATGTACGGCAGAAGGGCTGCCGAATACGACGATCTCTTTGCCCAGCGCTTTTTTTAATGTTTTTATTTCCGCGCCAATATTATCGCTGATGATACGGGTTTTGTTGAGCTGCTGTCCCTGCAGGCTTTTGGAGAGCACTACTTTGTCAACGCTCTTATACCAGTTGGAATGCTGGATATCATGCTTGCTGGCGCCCGGCTGATCCGCCGCCGTTGGCCAGTAGCTTTCCATCATCTCGTAGGTCACGCGGCCGTAGAGCGCTGTGTCGGATTCGTCCGTACGGTAGCCGGCATAGTCAAATATTTCATCGTCTACATGGATCCAGTCCATTTCTCCGTTAGGACCTGCTGTAAAGCCATCCAGGGAGATGTGCATGAATACGGTTAATTTTCTCATGTATAAGCGGAATTTAAGTGCCGGAAATTACAACAGGAATTGGTGGACAAATGTTTATTTTATGCCTTGACAACTTGAGCGTTTTAACAAAGTATATTTGAGCTTATTAACAAAGCCCGGCAATAAAATATTTCGGAAATTTGCAGGAATCTAAACCCGGATGATATGTCCGTTCAGAAAGAGCACAAACCACAGATCATGTACTCCTGCTATTATGCCAGGAGCAGGGAAGGAGAGCAGTTCATTCCAGAGCACGTGTTCAGCTACCAGCTTAGCGGCACGCTCACCCTTAACGATGGCAATAAAGTATATACCTTCAATGAGGGCGATTTCCGCTTCTGCAGAAGGAACCACCTGATCAAGTTTCTCAAGCAACCGCCCCCGGGCGGCGAATGCGCTACGGTATCCATTTTCCTGGACCAGGAAACACTGCGCAATTTCGCCATTGAATACGGCTATCAACCTGCCAAACGGCAGGAAGATGGCGCCTCCGTGTTGATCCTGACGCCGGACCCGCTCTATAAAAGCTACATGCAATCGCTCAAGCCCTACGAGCGCCTGACCAACCCGGCCAATAAAGACCTGCTGGCCCTCAAGCTGAAAGAAGCCGTATTGATCCTGCTCCAGTCCAATCCCGCGCTGGCAGATGTGCTGTTCGATTTCAGCGAACCGGGTAAAATAGACCTGGAAGCCTTCATGAATGAGAACTTCCACTTCAACGTAGAGCTGAAACGCTTTGCCTACCTCACCGGAAGAAGCCTCGCCACCTTCAAGCGCGATTTTGAAAAGATCTTTCACATTTCCCCCAGCCGCTGGCTGCAACGCCGCCGCCTGCAGGAAGCCCATTACCTGATCAGTGAAAAGGGCGCAGCCCCTTCAAATATTTACCTGGAACTGGGCTTTGAAGATCTGTCGCATTTTTCTTTTGCGTTTAAGAAGATGTATGGGGTGGCGCCGTCGAAGATAACAAATGTTTGAGGTTTGAGGTTCGTTGAAAGTTAAAGGTTCAATAAGTCCCACTTGCCTGGCAGAGTCACTTGTTATAGTTAGGAGGCCCGCCTTTAACATCCAACCTCTAACGAACCTCAAACCTCAAACTAACGTTTTGTTTTTGCTATCTTTCCTGCTTAAACATTTATGCATGCAAAAGATAACGCCGTTCTTATGGTTCAATAACAATGCAGAAGAAGCTGTTATGCTGTATACTTCCGTTTTCAAAAACTCACAGGTGCATCATATCAGCCGTTATGGAAAGAATGGTCCTGGTCCTGAAGGGATGCTGATCTCTGCTTCATTTGAGCTGGAAGGACAGCAGTTCATTGCGCTGAACGGCGGGCCTGATTATCCCTTCACACCGGCTGTCTCACTTTTTGTTGACTGCAAAACACAGGAAGAAGTAGATGAGCTATGGGAAAGATTGTCTGAAGGGGGCTCAAAAGAAAGATGTGGCTGGCTGAAAGACCGCTTTGGCCTCTCCTGGCAGATCATACCTTCCTTATTAGGCCAGCTGATGCAGGATGAAGATCCTGCCCGGGCGCAGAAAGTAATGGAAGCCATGCTGAAGATGACGAAGATAGATACCAGGGTGCTGATGGAAGCCTACCGCAGTTAAACAAAGCACTACATCTTACCGGCAACGGCTTTTCATGCCAGTGTTGCTGCAAATGATTTGATGTCCTCTGCAAATAATGCCGGTTGTTCCATGGCTGCAAAATGGCCGCCCTTCGGCATTTCCTTCCAGTATTGAACATTATAGCCTCTTTCTATATAGCGGCGATCAGGGAAGCTGTCCGGGAAAGGATAGCGGCTAACGCCGGTGGGTACACGTACAAGATCATCTTTTCCAAAAGCCAGCGGCATTTGCTGACTTTCACGGTAGAGCCGCATAGAAGAATAAATAGTACCCGTAAGCCAGTACAGGGTTACATTGGCCAGCAGCAGATCCTTATCAAAAAGCTGTTCCAAAGGCCGCTGCCGGTCTGAAAAGCTGTGGAAGATCTGCAGTATCCAGGCACAAAGCCCGGCCGGTGCATCATTCAGTCCATAGGACAAGGTAAGGGGTTTGGTGCTTTGTACCTGTGCATAGGCGCCTTCTGCTGCAAAGAATTTAGCCGTCTTTTCCTGTGCCGCTGTTTCCGCAGGTGTGAGTGTTTCTCCGGGCGCCAGGTAGGGCCGGTAATTAAAGGGAATATAGTTCAGGTGAAGGCCGTGCAGCACTTCCGGATGCTGCAGGGCCATATGGGTGGATATCATGGCGCCGAAATCTCCGCCCTGGGCAATGAACTTTTCATAGCGCAATTGCCGCATCAGCTTCACCCACAAGGCTCCGATAAAGCGGGCGTTCACGCCGGGCAAATGCGGATCGCCGGAGAATGCAAAACCGGGCAGGGAAGGGATCACTATATCAAACGTTGGTCCCTCGCCGTTAGTGAGCAGCGGGATCACGTTCAGCATTTCCAGGAAAGAGCCGGGCCAGCCATGTGAGATCAGCAGGGGCACTGCCCCGGGGGCTTTGCTTTTAATATGCAGGTAGTGGATGTTAACACCGTCTATAACGGTAATGAAATTCGGGTAGGTATTGATCCGGGCTTCTATGGCCCGCCAGTCAAAATCATCTGCCCAGTAACTGGCAATGGTCTTTATCCAGGAAAGGCTCATCCCGGTTTGCCAGTCATGGTTGTTATGCACATCCGGCCAGCGGGTATGCATGATCCTTTTTTTCAGGTCATCCAGCCTCGACTGTTGAATTGCTACTTTGAATGGTATCATAAGCATTGGTTTTACACGCTCATGGATACCGCGAAATTAGCCATTTTACATATCTTGGAGGTATAGCCCTAAATCGGTACATTTGCGAATGGACCTAAAAAGCGTTGAAAGAATCTCCAAAGCAATAGGCGACCCTCACCGCATAAAAATACTACAGGCGGTAAAAAAACAGGGCTGTATGCCCTGTGCAGATATTTGCAACATGATCGATCTGACCCAATCCTCCATTTCCCATCATGTTAAACAGCTTACAGACGCTGGCTTGCTCATAGCCGAAAAGGAAGGCCGTTATGTGAAGTATACACTGGATAAAAAGCTGCTGAGCGAGTATACGAAGTTTTTGACGACGTTTGCATAATTCTCATCCCTGTAATTCCCTTCTCCGTCATTGCGAATAAGTGGATTAACAAGCGGGTCTTCCATCCCCGTCATTGCGAGGAGCAGCGTAGCTTTCATGCATGGGGCTACGAAGCAATCTCCTGACACAATCTCCAAGACGATCTTCGCGAAGATTATCTTAGGAGATTGCTTCGTCGCGCCTCCCCGCTAGTCTCTGCCGCTCCTCGCAATGACGCGAATGAAAAAACTTCCGGCTTCTATTGATAAATCACATTCAGCGTTATCGGCGTTGCTGCCAGCGCTTTAGATATCGGACAATTCTCCTTCGCACCTTTAGCGATCTCTAAAAATTTATCCTCCGGCAGGCCATCAATAACAGTCGCTTTTAACTCCAGTGCAATATTGGTGATCTTCGGGCCGGCAGCCGGGTCCAGTTCCACTACAGCAGTAGTGTTCAGATCTCCGGGCGTAAATCCTGCCTGTGTCAGCGCAGCGCTTACAGCCATGGTAAAACATCCTGCATGGGAAGCGCCCAGCAGTTCTTCGGGGTTGGTGCCCACACCATCGGCAAAACGTGTGTTAAAGGAATACTGCGTCTGGTTCAGTACGGTGCTCTGTGTAGAGATCTCTCCTTTTCCTTCTTTGAGATTGCCCGACCAATGGGCGGTAGCTGTACGTTTCATAAAGATGGTTTTTTAAGTGGTGAAATGGATTATGATGTAAAATACCACATTTATCCGGATCAGGAAATCATACAGGTTCATATCCCCCGGTACTTCCAGTTTTTTACGTAAACGGTAACGGCTGGTTTCCACGCCGCGTACGGAAATGCCCATAGACTGCGCTATTTCTTTCGTGGTAAGATTGATGCGCAGGTAGGCGCAAAGCTTAAGGTCTGTCGGGCTCAGATCAGGGTGCTGTTGCTTCAGCCTGGAAAGGAAATTATTATGCACGTCATCAAAGTGACGGGAGAACTGTTCCCAGTCCTCTTCATTGTTCTCCGCTTCTTCAAACAGGCGCAATACCCGTTTAAAAATATGCGGCGGCAGGGGCTCTGCTTTTTTCATAGCCAGCAGCAATTCTTCTTTGATATGGAACAGCAGCTTGCCGCGTTGCAATACATACATGGTGGCGGTGGCCAGTTCTTTATTCTTGAACTGCACCTCGGCAGCGAGCTTTTCGTTCTGTAAATGGATCAGCTGCTTTTCACGTTGTCCTTTTTCATATTCATGCTGCAGTATCAGCCGGTCCTGCGCCTGCTGGTGTCTTCGCTGCTGCGCGGCAAATTTGTTCTGCTGCAGGCGGTAACAATACCAGGCCAGTATCGCCAGTAATACCACATATCCGGCCCGTGCAGGTAGCGTGTGATACCAGGGCGGCAGGATGCGGAAAGTATAGCCCGCCGCGGCAGAGATATTGCCCAGGTTATCCCGCGCCTTTACCTGGAAGGTGTAATGGCCGTAGGGGAGGTTGGTATAGTCTTTCTCCGTTCTCTCCGTCCACTCGCTCCAGCCTTTGTCAAAACCTTTGAGGTAATAGCTGTATGCTGCATTGCTGGAATGCCCGTATACCGGAGAGGCATATTCGAAGCGGAAATTGGAGAAGGCATTGGGCATCTGTTTGACCGTTGCCTGTTCTGCCGGGATATAGCCGCCAAATACCAGGCTGTCCCTGCCACCCTGTGCATTCACCTGGCTGATCAATACCTGGGGTTTATCTTTCAGCTGCAGGTAGTTCTTATAGTTAATATGATACATGCCCCGTTCAGCGCCCACAAAGATATTCTCATCATTATAGGAGTAGATGGACTCAAAGCCACTGACGATCTTGCCTTTCAGCTCCGGGAAATATACTACACTGTAAGGTTGTTTAGCAGTAGGCTTGTAGAAGTCGACCACGCCGGGCATCTTGTCAGATACGAACCAGATATTTCCCCGGGCATCTTCCGAGAGGTATTGCAGGTTAGCATCTTTCAATATCGGATACAGCCAGGGAGAGGGGATGAAAGTATCTTTAGCGGCCTGGTATTCATAGATGCCTGCCTGGGTGGCTACTACCATACGGTTGCGGATGCGGAACACGAAATTGTTGTAATCAGACGGCAGTCCTTTGGTATGCGTATACAGGGTATAGCGCAGGGTCGTGTCTGGCTGTAATACCAGCCTGTAAACGCCCCTGTAGGGATGCGAGGCCCATACGATGCTGTCATGTTCTGTTGTGAGAAAGCGCAGGGATTCAAATAAGCCTTTTATGTGTTTAGCGCCGGAGATGCTGTTGCCATTGGTCTGCATGATCCGCAGACCGTTATAGCAGCCGGCCAGTATGTGTGAGGCCAAAGGCTGAAACAGCCAGCAGCCGCTGTTCTTCTGCAAGGGGATCGCTGTATTTTGCCTGATCTCAAAAGCGCCTTCATGATGGCCCAGCAAGAGGTGCCCGCCAACCTCCGAGAGGTTCCATACCTGGCCTTTGGTTTGGTTCACCATACTGAAACGGCTTTCCAGGAAACTGAGATCAGGGCGCCCGTCCAGCGGGGTGGCATATAAACCGTCTGCTGTGCCGATAAACAGCTGTTTGTCGAATACCCGGGCCGTATAGGTGGTGAGGTAATGTTTGTTATCGGGCAGGATCTGTTTGATGGCGGTATTATAACGGATCATATCTATACCGTTATCCAGTGTGAGCCAGATATTGCCGCCGGGGTCTGTAAAGATGTTGAGCACATTGTTGTTCTGCAGGCCTTCGTCCAGGGTAAAGCGCTGCACCACTTCGCCGGTAACGGAGCGGATGATATAACATCCGCCGTAGGCAGTGCCGATCAGCAACTGTCCGTTTCCGTATGCACGGGCGCAGTAAATACCGCTGGCTTTGAATACGCTGTCGGCAGCGGTGCGGTAGGGATACAACTGCCCCTTGTGCAGTTTGAACAAACCGTCTTTCAGGGTACTGAGCAGCAGGGTGTCCTGGCGGTAATCCAGTATGGCTGTCACCAGCAGTTGCTGTGCTGCAATAGCCGGGCAAACGGTTTGCCATTTGCCCTGGGTGTATTGGAGCAGCCCATCCCGCCGGTCCTGTGCAAACAGCTGTTGCCGGGTATTACATAATAGGCGCCATTCCACCGGCGCCCGGAATACCTGGATGGTATCCTTATAATAACGGAAGACCTTGTGATTGGTGCGGAAATATACCGCGCCATCATGCAGGGCAATATCCCATATATCCGCAAATTGTTTTTCGGTGGCAGGGATCAGGGGCTTCAGGGAGGTGTATTGTAACACCCCGTCTGCATCCGGCTGGTAGTAGCCAAAGTCGTCTTGCGCGCCCACGTAGATGCGGCCATCCGCGCCTGTTCTTACAGAACGAAGGCGGGTATTGTTAGGCACCGGCAGCAGCTTCCAGAAATGTCCGTTGAAAGTCAGCAGCCCTTCATTGTTGGCAAAATAAAGAATGCCATGCCGGTCCATATCCGCATCCCAGGTTTGCCCGCCGCCCAGGTATTGCTGTTTCGTGTAATTCAGGATAGCGGGCAATCCGATAATGTGCTGGCCTGACGCGTTGACGGCTATCCATACCGGTAGCAGTAACATCAGGAGGTTTTTCATGGTCTCATAACGTTTCGCTGCTAAAAATAGGTATTATTCCCGGCTGAAGTAGTGGTGGCGTAGAATACCCCGATTGATAATCAATCAGCTATATTTTACTGAAGTAGTATTGACGTATCCCCAAAATGGGCAGGGAAACATTTAATGCTGATCTTTGATCCCGGCTGACCAACGCCTGTTCCACGTCATCAATGGCCAACATCAGCAGCTAATTTATCCATGTCATCAATGTATATCTCTATGAAGAAAAACACCTTATCATTGCCCGCAGGCATTGTGCTGTCACTTTGCCTGTTCTCTGTGTCCTGTAAGAAAGATACCCAGGCGCCCGCAGAGAAATCTCCTGCATCGGATGATGTTCGTACACCGAAAACAGAAGCAGCCTATGAACTGGTATGGTCCGACGAATTTGACGGTACCAGCCTGAACACGTCTAAATGGAACTATGAGAATGGTAACCTGGGCGTTAACAATGAAAAGCAGTACTACCAGACTGCCAACGTAAGCGTTACTGGCGGCAACCTGGTGATCACCGCCCGTAAGCAATCTGTAGGCGGTCAGCCTTATACCTCCGGCAGGATCAACACCGGTGGTAAGTTCACACAACGCTATGGCCGTATCGAAGCCCGCATGAAGCTGCCAGGTGTACAGGGTCTTTGGCCTGCCTTCTGGATGCTGGGCGCCAACATCGGAGACCCGAACGTAGGCTGGCCCAAATGCGGTGAGATAGATATTATGGAGCACGTGAATACCGGTCCCACTGTGTTAGGCACCATCCACTGGGATAACAACGGGTATGTATACTACAGCGGTAATACCAACACCACACCTACTGATTATCATGTGTATGCCGTAGAATGGGATGCTTCTTCTATTCGCTGGTATGTAGATGGTGTTGAATACCATATTGCCAACATCGCAAACAATATCAATGGTACGAACGAGTTCCATAATCCCTTCTTTATCATCTTTAACCTGGCGGTAGGTGGTAACCTGCCTGGTCAGACCATTAACGATGGCGCACTGCCTGCCAGCATGCTGGTTGATTATGTAAGGGTATACAATATTGTGAACACGCCCGGCACTGCACCTATCGGCGCTACGATCACTATCCGGGGCAACAACAACCAGTTTGTGAGCGGCGAGAACGGTACACAGGCGATGAACTGCAACCGCCCCACTGCACAGGCATGGGAGCAGTTCACCGTGGTAGATGCAGGTGGCGGCAAAGTAGCCCTGCAGAGCATGGGTAAATATGTTTCTTCAGAGAACGGCGTACAGGCGATCACCTGTAACCGCGCTACAATGGGCGATTGGGAGAAATTTGACTGGGTGTCCAATACAGACGGTACCTTCTCCCTGCGCGGCAACAACGGCTTATACATTTCCAGCGAGAACGGTGCGCAGCCTATGACCTGTACCCGTACTACCATTGATGGCTGGGAGAAATTCAGGTACTGATAATTATCCTTTTCCCTCTTTGTGATAAAGAAGGGGTCCGCCAGCTGACGGACCCCTTCTTTATTATACGCTTTTTTATATTGTTTACTGCAGCACTGCGCCTGCTTTGCTAAAATCGCTGTGAACCACGCGGCCACGGCCAAAGGCGCCTGCATTCAGCAGCTTGTGATAGTAAATGTAAGATACCACCAGTATGGCCATGATCACCAGCGGGAAGATGGCAAAGCTGCCGAAGCCATACACTACTGCATTGCTTACAGATGCGCAGATAAGGCTGATGCCGAAGCCTGCATAGGCCCATTCCTTCAGGCGGGCGGGAATAGCAGGAACCGCCAGGATGATGGCGCCGATCACTTTAAATACAGTGAGCATTACCCTGAAATAATCGGGATAACCCAGCTTCCTGATAGCTTCTACGGCGAGCGGAGTATGAGAAGTAAGGCCCGGCATCACGCCATCCCACAGTACGAAAATGATGGTGGTAATCCAGAAGATGATCTTATTCTTTTTCATGGCTTAGAATTTTTAGGTTTGTTTGTTTGTTTGTTTGTTTGTTTGTTTAATGCAAAACTCTTTCTTTTCCATGAAAGAAATAATGTCTGAATACGACTTCTTAAGGGGGGAATTGCGACATTATGTTAGGTTGCCCAGACATAATACTGACATTTCCGGCTGGGCAATAATGGCCTTATATGGAAGGAATGTCATTATTTGTTGAGAAGGTAGGAGTATAGAAAGAGGTGAAGTATATTTCCTGAGACCGCTTGTTATATCCGCTCCCCGTGAAAACCCAAGACCAAAATGAAACACCCTCTTAAGCATTCCATTTTACCCGGTGTACTCAGCCTCCTTTTATTTACTGCCTGTAGCAAATCCGAGCTTGTAAAGCCCGCTGAGCAAGACCATGTCGTTGAACAACCTGTTGCCGCCGCCGGCGATGTATCGGCCCTGGCCACCACGCCTGTAGGTACTGTTACCTATAGCAGCGCCGGCTATACGGTAAGGTTCACCAACAATGACGGCACGTTTGACAATGCCGTTTATCAACGGATGATCAACACTTTCTTTACCGTGTACCCGAAGCTGGTGAGCCGTTTTTACACCGGCGCCGCCAAAACGGTATCTTTTACCATCGATCCTTCCTATAACGGTGTCGCCTATACATCAGGCACCAGCGTTACTTTCAGCGCTGCCTGGTTTCACAGCCACCCGGAAGACATCGATGTAGTAACCCACGAAGTGATGCACATTGTACAGGCCTATACCGGGGGCGCCCCCGGCTGGCTCACCGAAGGCATTGCCGATTATGTACGCTATAAATATGGCGTTAATAACGGTCCCGCCGGATGGTCCCTGCCTGCATGGTCATCATCACAGCATTACACCAACGCGTATCGCGTAACAGCGCGTTTCCTGGTATGGCTGGAGCTGCATGTGCGCAGCACGATCGTAAATGATCTGAACACAGCGCTGCGTAACAAAACCTACACCAGCAATACCTGGAACAGTCTTACCGGTAAATCGGTAGACCAGCTCTGGGCAGACTATTCCCAGAATCCTGCCTTATAAGGTAATTTATCTGACCACGTTATCCGTAATTGCGGTACTTATTCATTAACCAGGGAAGCTGATGAACAAGCGGTCTTTTGGTAGCTGCAAGCTACAAGCTAAACCTCCAGCAGATAGTAGGGTGATTTGTAACCGGCCTTTGCCAATACGGGTTTCGATACATTGAATACTTTTACGCCGCCGGGCGCTTCACCTTCCAGTGTGCCCATATGCGCATGACCATGAAAGGCAGCTACAACGCCGCGCCGGCTTAAAGGCTCTGCCAGGCGGGACGATCCCAGGAAAGGAAAGATCTCTTCGGATTCACCGATCACAGTGGCTTTAATGGGAGCATAGTGCATTACAGCGATCTTCTTTAATTCTTTGTGTTCCTGGTCCAGCCGCGCAAGCGCACGATCCAGGTGCAGGGTTTCATCTACGGTTTCCTGTACAAAGGTTTTCATAGCGCCTTCTCCGAACATAGACAGCATGTGATTATCAAATCCGCCGCCAAAGCCCTTTACGCCGGCAAAGCCGGTGTTGGCCAGTACGACTGCTTCACCGTCCAGTATGTGAAGGTCCGGATGCTGCAGCATCACCTGGCGGATCAGCTTATGCCGTCCTTTCTCGTGGTCATGATTCCCCAGCACCGCCACTACAGGAATGGTGCAGGCCTTCAGTTCGTCTACCAGGATCTGCGCTTCCGTTTCATCGCCGGTATCGGTCAGGTCTCCGCAGATCACCAATACGTCGGCATTCTTAGACACCTCTTCAAAGAAAGGCCGCCATTTTCCTTTGTCTGTTTCCTGGGTATGAATGTCCCCGATCGCTGCGATGCGTGTTTTCCCGTTCTTTGCTGCCATACTGTTATACGGTTTTAATGGTATAAGATTTATAATCCCATTCCTTTACATCCGTCTGGTATTGTGTCTGGTCTATGATCGGCCCACGGCAAACCCGCTCCACCACCGGTGGCAGCTCATATTGCTCATTTGCCTTTGCGATGAGCTCATCGAATAGCCATTTGGGAATGATGTCTTTGTAATCTGCCGGATAAACGAACTGGAAGAGCACGATCTGTGCCAGCAGTAAATGCCAGTGATGGTCCATCAGTGAAAGCAGCCGTTTCCAGTCCAGCTGGCGGTGGCGTAAGATGATATGGTTCACGTCTGCGCCGTCATACCGCTCCCGGTTCTGTACATAGATCTTGCAACGTACCAGGTCTTCCGGAGAAAGCAGCTGTACCTGTACGCCTACAAATTCCGCAGCAACGGAATGTGTATACCAGCTCTCATCTACATGAAAAATACTATTGACGGAGGAAAAGATGATGTCTATATAATACTCGCCCTTAAATACTTTCGCCAGCCAGCGCACATCTGTTAACTCCGTGCGGTAACCTTTTGCAGCGAAATACTTCAGTATCTTCGGATACTCAGCCGGTGCACAAAAAACATCCAGGTCCTTTGTGTCCCGGTAAATACCCGTGTATTGAAACATGGCGAATGCGCCGCCTAACATAAACCTGGCCCCGCTCTCCTGTAACAGCAATAATGCCTCTCTGTAAAATGCATGCGCCTCGGTGTGTTGTTGTGCTGTCATGATCATATACTAACAGCACTTCAAAAGTCATTCCAGCAGTAACAGGCTCTTCAATCGCGTCATTGCGAGAAGCAGCGGGGATAAGTGCGGCCCTGCTCCCCGCCAGGGTCCTGCGGCCTCGCAATGACGCGATTGAAGACCTCAAACTTGTTATTCCGATCTCAGCGACCGTATAGGATTCATCAACGCGGCCCTCACTGCCTGATAACTTACCGTAAACAGCGCAATCACGATAGCCAGCGTGCCGGCCAGCGCAAAGATCCACCATTGTATATCCACCCGGTAGGCAAAGCCCTGCAGCCATTTATTCATGCCCCACCAGGCCAGCGGTGTAGCGATCAGGAAGGCAAGCCCCACCAGTTTTACAAAGCCGGAAGAGAGCAGGCCTACAATGTTGGTAACAGAAGCGCCCAACACCTTGCGGATGCCGATCTCTTTGATGCGTTGCTCAGTAGCATAAGTAGCGAGGCCAAAAAGGCCCAGACAGGCAATAAAAATAGTGAGGAATGCAAAAGCAGTGAACACCTGTCCGAAACGCTGATCCTGCTGGTATTGCTGGTTGAAAGACTGGTCCATAAAGCTGTAAGCAAAAGGACGGTAAGGCACCAGCTCACGCCAGGTACGTTCCAGCTCTTTGATGGTTTGTGAGAGGTGATCTGCTTTTACACGCAGGGAGATCCTGTTAATGACTTCGGGCGGGGCCATCCTTAATGCCAGAGGTTCCACCTTGTGGTGTAATGACTGGTAATTGAAATCCTTTACAACGCCGATCACGGTTCCCTTGCGGCCCCATTGGTCAAAGCGCTTGCCTACGATGTCCGATGGGTTATTATAGCCCCAGAGCTTAGCTGCGGCTTCATTGATCACAAGAGATTTTTCAGCGTCTGCCGGGAAATCGCGGGAATAGGCCCTGCCTGCCGCCATTTTCATTTCATAAGCGGGTATAAAGTCAAAGTCTATCTCATATAAAGCGGGATCAAAATGGAGCATTTCACCGGTACGCGATTCGATCTGAGTGTAGGCATTCGGGAAAAATTCTCCCGGCACTGCCCTGGACGCAGCGGCCATCAGCACGGCCGGGTTCCGCAGAAAGGCTGCTTTGACCGTTTCTATTCTTTTGTTCACTTCCTGGTCGCCGCCGTCGTCTACCACCAGCATCTGGTCCTGCCTGAATCCCAGGCTATGTTTGCGCAGGTGATCCAGCTGCGTGAATACGATCACCGTGCTGGCGATCAAGGCAATAGATAGTGTGAACTGCAGCACTACCAGGCCTTTTCTCAGCATCACGCCTTTACCGGATGCGTCAAATTTGCCCTTCAGCACAAGGGCTGGCTTGAACCTGGCCAGTACCCAGGCAGGATAGCTGCCTGCCAGTATGCCTACTGCCAGCGGCGTAATGATCAGCACCGGTAAGGCTTTCCATGACAGCAGGTCTTCATAGGGGAAAGGCTTGCCGGTGATATTGCGCATAGGAGGTAAAGCTATTAGGATCAGTCCTACTGCCAGCAAGGTAGCAGCCAGTGAGATCACTACAGACTCCGTAAGGAACTGCGAAATAAGCCCCTGCTGATAAGCGCCTACCGCCTTGCGCACACCCACTTCCTTGGCTCTTTCCATGGAGCGGGCTGTGGCCAGGTTCATGAAGTTGATGCAGGCAATGAACAGGATGAAGATGGCGATCACCGAGAAGATATATACATTGGACAAACTGCCAGTGACGCCTGGTTGCCGGCCTGCCTGAGAATGCAGGTAAGCATCGGTGAAACGTTCAAAACCAATGATATAGGAGCCTTCTTTCGAACCCGGCATGTGGCGTTTTATGAAGCTGTTGGAGCGCCGCTGCAGGCTACTGATGTCCGCCCGGGGATCCAGCACAAAGTAGGTGTAGAAATCAATATAGCCCCACCAGCCAAAGACCTCATTTCTAAGCTGTCTGAAGGTGTTCATGGAGATCAGCCCGTTGAAGGTGAACTGGGAATTGGAAGGCACATCTTCCATTACCCCGGTAACCGTGTATGAATTTTTGTTATCCACTCTCAGGCCTTGTCCTACAGGATTACTGTTACCAAAAAGTTTCTTTGCAACGCTTTTGGTGAGCACAATGCTGTAGGGCGCCTTCAGTGCCGTATGCGGATCGCCCGCCAGCATCTTCCAGCTGAATACATCAAAGGCGGAAGAGTCCATGAAGGGGATATTGCTGATCTCCAGGCGCTTGTCCTGGTACTCCAGCAGGTAATCTGTCGGACTGGTGAACTGCACTAAGCTCCTGATCTGTGGAAAGTCTGCCGCCAGCGCCGGACCTATCGGCGCATTGCCCCATACCTGGAAATCCTCCGGGGAAGGAGGGGGCAGCTTTTCATCTGCCTGTACATCGCGGTAAGCATGGATCACGCGGTAGATATTATCCGCCTGGGCATGGTAACGGTCGTAAGACAGTTCATCCTTGACATACAGGGAAATGAGCACGCAGCAGGTAATGCCTACGGCCAGGCCGGTAACATTGATGATGGAATAAGCCTTATTCCTCATCAGGCTTCTCCAGGCCACCTTGAAATAGTTCTTCAGCATACAGAGTGCATTATTCCCCCTGCGGTCACAAAAAGACTGCCATTTGGCCGCTCCGCTATGGGCGGGTGTTTTGCCGTATGCAGCCCGGGTTTCTCTGTTCACATCCGGACATGTTCGTTCAGAAACGGACGCGCTTCCATATAGGGGGGAACCCGGTCTTTTTCGTCTTATTATAGCGGGATAATTATTATCTGTAACTTGCAGCCTGGAAAAACGGATACAAAAGAACGGATATTATTAACCGACAGGATTTTATCATGTATATGCGAAAAATGATCATCACCCTTTGCCTGGCACTCTCAGCAAGCCTGGTAAGCAAGGGACAGGAAGACTGGAAGCTGAAGGTAAACAAGGAAGGGATCGAGATCTATACCAAACCCTCTATACTGAATGCCAAGCTGAAAGCCATCAGGGTCCGTTGCGAACTGCCCGCCACCTTATCCCAGCTCGTCTCTATCGTACTGGATGTTAACACCGGAGCAGAATGGGTGTACAGCACCAAATCAAGTACCTTACTCAAACAGGTGTCTCCCGCAGAAGTATTTTACTATTCAGAAGTAGCGCTGCCCTGGCCCTGCAGCAACCGCGACTTTATCGCCCATCTGACCGCCAAGCAGGACCCACATACCAGGGTGGTAACGATAGACGGTCCTACCATAGACGGAATGGTGCCTGAAAAGAAGAATATCGTGCGCGTCAGCAAATCCTCCGGAAAATGGATCATTACACCCTTGCCTAACAAGACTGTGCGCATAGATTATACCCTGGAAACCGATCCCGGCGGCTCCCTGCCGTCCTGGCTGGTGAACCTTTTTGTTACAAAAGGTCCCCTGGAAACCTTCAGGAAGTTAAAGGAGCAGGTGGCGAAGCCCGCCTACAGGAATGTAAAGCTGCCCTTTATTGTAGAGTAAGCCAATACTTCCATCCGCTTATACGGTAATATCCAGTATGGGCCTGTCTGCAACAGGTGTATGATGCCCATTGTGAGAGAAGGTATGCCGTGCATCCTGCTTTTTATCGCAGAGCCAGGCCAATCCGGCGGCCACTAATCCGCCCGCGAGATACAGCCCCATTGTCATGTATTTCCTCTTTGCACTGCTTCCGGTAAAACCGGCGTTCAGATCCAGGAGTTTGGGCAGCATAATTGCGGCAAGTCCCATACCCGTGCCCAGTAAGCCTCCCGTAGCAGCCGCTTTCTTCGTTTTTATCCCGCTCAGGCTGTAATACAAGGTATTGAACAAAAGATCCCCCGCCAGGCTGGCATTGTACAGCTGCCGATCAGATAATTTTTTCTTCGTCCTTTTCAGCAATTTGGAAGTAGCCTGTTTACCCAGCAGGTCTAAACGGGGTGCATTCGGATCAGTTCTCTTCAGTAATTCTTGTAGCAGGGTAAGCGTGACAGCCCCACCCAGCCCTCCGATAAGGGAAGATGATAGTCGCATAACAGTTCGGTTTTTCCCTGATACTGGTACAAAATCTATTCCGGCGACAGGCGGGTAATACTATTTTACCAAAATGCTTTGCCACAACGATATCACAAGGAGAACACAAGGAGAACACAAGGAGAAGACAAGGAGAAAGCTGGTAAAATAGCATTAATGAGTGCCGGCCTTTGTCTCTACCCAGTTCTTCAGCACCAAAGATTCCTCTTCTGTTAACTGGATATCCCTTCCTTTTGGCATGCGCCGCTTTACAAATACCTGCTTGTAGATCCTCGGCGCTAAACTTTCCATATTGTCGATAGTAAACACTTTCCCCGGGTTAGCCGAACGGTGGCATACATTGCATTTTTGCTGCAATACAGTCAGTGCGGCTTTCTTGGCATCATCATCCGGGTTTCCTTTGCTAATAAGGGGGATGCTACCCAGCAGTATGCTTATCAGGACGATCTTTTTCATTGTTGGTTGGAATTTGGTATTAAACAAGCGATAATAAAGCAGGCAATGGCGAGTGTATTGGCTACGGTACGGATCATGTTCAGGCTGTTCCAGCGGCTTTCAAACCAGGCCCTTTGTGCGGCGATCTGGTCAGCCGTAGCGGTCGCCAGGGGGAATTTATCCAGCGCTTCGTTCATAGGCACATTAAAGGCCATTGTCACACCAAATACGCCGAAGCCATACAGTACAGCGGCTGCCAGGAGGAACCAGAAACGGCCGGAGGGCTGCGGGGTATACTGCATATAGGTAACCAGTGGAAGCAGCAGCAGTGTGCCCATGAAGCAGCTGAGGAACACTACGTTCTGTATTGCACGATTCATGGCCTGAAAGGAAGCGATATAGCCACTATCCGGCAGGCGGGCGATACCAATGGTGACAGAATAAGACCAGGCGAAGAAAAGGCCGGCCATCAGGGCGGTAGAGGTGCCTGTAAGGATCAGCAGAACATTTGAGAGTTTAAGCATAAAGTGTTGTTTTTAGAATAAGGTAGTATCCTTGATTCAGGGGTAAAATTAGAGGGCTGGGGTGGGGAGAAATAGAATAAAACCGACAAACTAATGGGTTGGTATACCCCTCTGGGTCATTGCATAAGCAAACGGGTCTTCATCCCCGTCATTGCGAGGAGCAGTATAGACTGGAGTGTGGGGCGACGAAGCAATCTCTTCACACAATCTCCCCGCACAGCCACCTAACGGAAATCGCCTAGAGTATTTCAGTCAGGTTTTCTACCACCTCATTTGTCTTTTTCTGGAACTGGTTGGGCGAAGAGCCGGCAAACTCCTTAAAGGCGCGGATATAATGGGAATGGTCCGCATAATCATGCTCATAGGCAATATCAGACAGCTTACTGAAATCATTCTGCTTTAACTGGTGCAGGCTGGACTGAAAACGGCAGATCCGGGCAAACAATTTAGGGGAAACGCCTACCCACTGCTTGAACTTCCGCTCAAAGCTTCTTTCTGTGAGGAAAAGCTGCTCCTGCAGGAATTTTAACGAGATACCGCCCCTGGACTGTACGATCTGGCTGACGGCATGCTGCATACCGGGGTCGGCAACGGCCTTATTGGCCAGGATACAGGAGAAAAGATAAGCAGACAGGATCTCGATCTGCTCTGCAGTAGATCCCGCATCCGTTATCTGCGCATAGAGCGTGGCGCCCTGCTTGTTACTGAATGCCACTACGTCTATACAATCATCCGTTATTTCATAGGAATTCAGCCCGAAAATAGATTTTACCGCATTAGGATAAAAGAACACGCCTATACTGCCGAAATTCCCGGAGGAGTGGAGGATCCGGGGCTTTGTAGCCTGACCGTATAAGAAGATATCAGGCAACTTATCATGATTTTCGTATTGCAAGCCTCCGTCTGCCGGTTGCTGGAAGATCAGGCCAGGGCATCCGTCGGGTATGGTCCGGAAGGTCCTGGGAGGAACAGCGCCTGTTCCGTGATGCTCCAGTGTCCAGAAAAACCGGACATAGTCTTTCAGGTAGTCCGGCGGGGGTATCTTTGCATATTGCATGCAGGATAAAGGTTTAAGCTTGCTTTGTAAAAATATATGAATTTTTTCTATTTTCACGGCGTTTTTGCCAGGCAAATATTTATCGCCATCATATGAAAGTAACCGGATTTACCTTTGTGCGGAATGCCATCAAGCTGGATTACCCGGTAGTGGAAGCTATCTCCTCTATCCTCCCGCTCTGTGATGAAGTGATCGTCCTCGTAGGCAACTCAGAAGATGCTACGCCGGACCTGATCAGGTCTATTAACTCTCCCAAGATCCGGATCTTTGATTCTGTCTGGGATGACTCCATGCGCGAAGGCGGCCGTGTGCTGGCCATCGAAACAGACAAAGCCATGCAGCATATCAGTCCGGACACTACCTGGTGCTTCTATATCCAGGCGGATGAGATCGTGCATGAGGACGATTATCCTGCCATCCGTGCCGCCATGGAAAAATACAAGGATGATCAGCGCGTGGAAGGCCTCCTGTTCAATTACATACATTTCTACGGCACTTATGATTACGTAGGCGATTCCCGTACCTGGTACAACCACGAGATCCGCATTGTTCGTAATGTAAAAGGCCTGCACTCTTATAAAGACGCACAGGGCTTCAGAATAGATGACCGCAAGCTGTTCGTAAAACCGGTGAATGCCCGTATCCATCATTACGGCTGGGTAAAGGACAACAGGACAGCCGGCTTTGAAAAATGGAAGAATACCATCCTGCTGTATCACGGCCATGATAAGGAGAAGACAGATTCCATTCTGGCTTCCAACTGGTTCGACTATACGGGGATCGATTCACTGGCGAGGTTCAAGGGCACGCACCCGGCAGTGATGAAAGAGCATATTGCGCGTAAGAACTGGGAGTTCGAGCATGATATCAGTAAGAAGAAATTCAAGAACTTCAGCAAGAAAATGTTGTACTGGATAGAGAAGTGGACGGGGAAACGCTTGTTTGATTACAGGAATTATAAGCTATTAAGATAATAAAGCTAAGAAAAGCGAACAGGACCGTTTCAAAGATTGAGACGGTCTTTTTCTTTTCAGTAAATTGCCATAGAGACTCATTTACTCATCTTTAATGGCTAAGTTATGAATGCTGCACTTGAAAAGCAGGACAAATGGCCTGTGTTGAAATTTGACGAGCTGAAAGGCACACTGGCCGCGGTTCATTTATGGACGCAGATAGCCGGAAAGATCCGCCTGCGGCAAATGCCCTGGTTAAACCATTCCTGGCATGTTACCTTATATGTTACTCCCAAGGGATTAAGTACAGGAAGTGTTCCCTATGAGCATGGGATCTTCCAGATGGATTTCGATTTTCATCATCATCAGCTGCTGATCACTACCAGTACAGGCGCCAGGGAAACCGTGGAATTAATTGCGCGAACAGTGGCAGATTTTTACAAAGAGGTAATGGGGAAGCTAAGCGCAGCAGGGGTATCCGTCTCTATCTATAAAATGCCCAGCGAAATGGAAGGAGTGGTTCCTTTTGACGAAGACCATGTGCAGCGTCCATACGACCGGCAGAAAATGGAAGATTACTGGCAGGCGCTGGTGAGGGTCCACAATGTACTTACCCGTTTCAGGTCTGGTTTTACCGGGAAATGCAGTCCGGTTCATTTCTTTTGGGGTGGCTTTGATCTGGCCGTAACGAGGTTCTCCGGCAGAGATGCACCCGTACACCCGGGGCAGGCGCCCAATATGCCGGCGAAGGTCATGCAGGAGTCTTATTCCAAGGAAGTAAGCTCCTGTGGATTCTGGCCGGGCAGCGAGCAGTATCCGCATGTTGCTTTCTATGCTTATTGTTATCCAGGTAATGAAGCATTTGGTGAACAACCTGTTCAACCTGCAGCAGCGTTCTATAGTAAGGAAATGGGTGAATACCTGCTTCACTACGATGTGGTGCAGCAGGCAGCGCACCCGGAAGAAACATTACTGGCATTTTTGCAATCCACCTATGAGGCCTGTGCCAATACCGCTCATTGGGACCGTAAGGCATTGGAATGCGATTTGTCCTGGTTTGAAAGTCAGTACGGATGTTTTAAGCAGGAATGAGCTAGTTATCGTCTTCCCTGACCATTGGTCCGCCTGCCGACAATTCACTATTCTTCACCTTCGACTTCAATACCGGCCACAAAAACTGCGCATACCAGGGATCTCGTTCATAATGTGAGATCCCGTATGCGCTGGGATATTTCCGCGTAATAAGGCCCGTGCCAAAGATGATATCCCAGATAAAGAACATGTTCCCGAAATTCCCCTTATAGTAACCTACGCCATCATCTGATGTAACTGCATGATGTGCATGGTGTGTAGCCGGTGTGGAAATGAACCTTTCCAGCACCCAGGCCAGGGGACGCAGCCATTTAATGCGGTAGAGGGGTTTATCCCAGAGTATGCTGGAATGCGCCGCCGAAACGATCAAAGATTTCATGCCCGCCACAAATAATGCCGGGTAGCCCAGTCCCAGGTACACCAGTGTTACCACCAGGTATACCTGTGAGAACAGCAGCACATGCAGCAGGTTATTCCGGAAATACACTGCCACGCCCATATAGGGCGCAGAATGGTGTGTACGGTGAAAGCGCCACAGGAACGGCACCTGGTGATGGATACGGTGGTTCCAGTATTGTGTAAGATCATCAGCTACCGCAATGATCGCTACGCCCCAGCAAAAGGGCACCCAGCCAAATTTGTTTTGCATGCCGGGCAGCAGCAGCGGTAATAATTGCAGGCTGAAATAGGCCAGTATCGGGCGAAAAATGATCTTAGGCCCTGCAAAGCTGGCGAGGTCCAGGAGGAATTCATTCCTGTCGGCTTTACGATTATATAAGCCGAAAAGGAATTCAATGCATCCAACAACAAATAGGAGCACCGGCAGGCCCCAGTCGTTCAGGTGCACAAAGAGATTTTCTACCGCCTTGATCGCAAAGTGTATAGTGGGCGCTTTGCCCTGCTCCAGCCAGGGACGTTCTCCCCTGACATAAAAGTACAGGAACATCAGCACTACCGGTAAAGCATATAGGAAAATGGAGACAGCTCCATCCCTGATGAGTTTTTTCACTACCTGTTTTTCAGTTTTCATATACCTGTTTGTTTACCCGAAACGGGATACCAGCCAAAGTGCGCCAAAGAAGATGAGGAAGGGGATCAGGACCAGCAAGATCCCGATCACTATCTTTTTAAGCAGCAATAAGATATCAGCAGCAGTCATGGCATTTAAATTTTAACGCTTTTCCATTTGCCTTTTTTGAATATCAGGATACAGCACAGGGCCAGTACGATCTCCGACAACAGTATCGCCCCGAAAATGCCTTTCGATCCCATACCCGCTTTAATGCCCAATACATAAGCGAGCGGCAGCTGTATGATATAGAACATCAGGATATACAGCAGTGTCACTATATGTACATGTCCTGCAGCATTCAGCGAGCGGGAGATCACCATCGTATAGCCGAAGAAGAAAAATGCTACGGCCATGCAACGCAGGTACAGGATGGCATTGTCTACTACGGCTGCTTCGCTGCTGAACTGACTGACAATGGGACCGGTGAACAGTAACAAGATCAGTGAGATCAGTCCCAGGAAACACATGTTAAACAGGCCCGCTTTCCACACAGATTGTTCTGCTCTTTCGGGCTGCTGAGCCCCCAGGTTCTGGCCTGTCAGCACACCGGCGGCATTGGCAATGCCCCATGCAGGCAGGGTAGCGCATACAATAATACGGTCGGCAATGATGTAACCTGTTAGGGTAGCTTCTCCCAGCTGTGCAACGATGGTGATCATCAGCAACCAGCTGCTGGCAGGTATGAGGTATTGCAGGGTGCCTGAAGAACCCAGCTTCAGCAGCTTTTTCATGATAGATGGCACGATGATGAACTGTCTGCGGCCTATTACCAGCACGGTCTTTTTCTGTTTCAGATACCAGAACTGGTAACTCACCGCTGCCAGGTTGCCCATGCCATTGCCGATGGCAGCGCCTGTGAGGCCAAGTGCAGGTACAGGTCCCCAGCCAAAGATGAGGATACCGCCTGCTATTGCATTCACTGCAAAAGCCAGCATGAAGGTGCGCATGGCCATCGCGGCATCGCCGGACCCACGGAAGATACCGTTCATGAGGATCCTCAGCATCAGGAAAATGATACAGCTGAAACGGATCTTCGAGTAAAGATCGCCCTCGCGTATTAACAATTCTGATGCACCGATAGCATGCAGGATCTCTTTGCTGAAAAGGACACATCCTGCACCGAATAATATCGCTACTACCACGCCGGTGTAAATAGATTGAACGGCAGTAAGGCCCGCCGTTTCCAGGTCCTTTTCACCGATCCGGCGGGCGATCAGTGCACTGGCTGCAATGTTCAAACCTACGGGCACTGCATAGATGATAAGGATCACGGAGCCGATCATACCGGCGATGGTAATGGCATTATCGCCTAAGCGGCTTACGTAGACCAGGTCTACTACCACGAACAAAGACTCTATCAGCAGCTCGAACATAGCAGGCAGCGATAGCAAAAAGGCGGCCCGCGTAACGCTGCTGGTAGTGAAGTTCTTTTCTGTGCCCAGCATCGCGATGCGGACGAGGTTGAATATGGAACGGGTTCTGACGATTAGTGAATTCATGTTGAAAAGTTTAAGGTCTTCATCCCCGTCATTGCGGAGCGAAGAGTAATTGGGTCTTCATCCCCGTCATTGCGAGGCCCCAAGGGGCGCGTGGGCAGCCAGGCCGAAGCAATCTCCTGACACAATCTCCGCGAAGATGAGTTGGAAGATTGTGTTAGGAGATTGCTTCGTCGCGCCACGCGCTAACCTTTGCTGCTCCTCGCAATGACGGGGATGGAGACCCTCGTTTCGTTACCTCACAATGGAGAGTGGCAGGTTTGTCACACCAAACTCCTGGTAAGCAATCCTTTCTTCCGGTTGATAGATCTCTTTACCCGTAATAGTATTAATGATCCAGGAATTCCGGTAAGCCCCCATGCTCAGATCAGGAGCAGTAAAACCATGCGTATGCGTTTCTGCATTCTGTAAAAAGATCTCCTGCTGATTTACATCTATGGTATAATTGCGCTGCACATCAAATGCGCCGTTACGGGTACGGCAGATCCGCTCGCTGATGCCTTGCAGGAAAGCAGGCTCGTTGTACCGGTAGCCGGTGGCCAGCAGGATGGAAGAGGCCTGGTGAGTGAAAGGTTCCTGCTGCTGCACCTGCGTGAACTGCAGGTTATACAGCTTATCCTGTAAAGCGGGTTCAATGCTGGTCAGCTCACAATTAGCGCGCAGCTGTACGGGTACTTTTTTACCGCCAACAGTCATCTCATACAGCGTATCGTAAATTTGATCTATCAGGCTGTAGTTGATGCCTTTGGAAAGGGAGTTCTGTGTACGCAGTATGCTGGCCCGTCTGTCTGCCGGCAGCTGGTAAAAATAATTAACATAATCCGGTGAGCTGATCTCCAGTGTCAGCTTGGAATGCTCCATCGGGAAGAAACGGTCTGAACGCGTGAACCAATGCAGGCGGAAGCCGCGCTGTGCCTCCGGCAGCAGGTCGTAGAACACTTCTGCGGCGCTTTGTCCGGAGCCTACAATGGTCAGTGCTCCCTGTTGCAGAATATTTTCTTTTGCTGCGAGATATTCGGAGGAGTGCATCACACCGGGCAGTTGCTCCTTATCAATGAAGGAGGGGAGCTGCGGCTGTGTACCGGTGCCGATCACCAGCCTTTCTGCCTGGTAGGTATGGGTTTCGCCGCTACGTGTATGGGAAACGCTTACCTGGTAAAGGCCGTTCTGATAGCTTACTTTGGTCGCCCTGTGAGAGAAGCGGCAGTTGGGCAGCTGCTCCGCTACCCATTTGCAATACACATTGTATTCCCTGCGCAGCATATAAAAGTCGTGGCGGATAAAGAACTGGTACAGCCTGCCGGTCTTTTTCAGGAAGTTCAGGAAGCTGAAGCGGCTGGTAGGATCTGCCATCGTTACCAGGTCGGTGCCCATGAAGGGATCCTGCAGGGTGGTGTTTTGCAGCATCAGTCCGGGGTGCCAGTCAAAAGTGTCTGTCTGGTCAAAGAACAGGGCGCTGAGCTCTTTTACGGGCTCCAGCAGGGCGGCCAGGCCCAGGTTAAAAGGTCCGATGCCGATGCCGATAATAGAATAAACTTGTTTGGTATGCATGATAATTGTTTGTACGGTTAATAACTATTGCGGCCATTCCATGTCCAGGTGCTGGTATATAAAGCTCCATGCATCTGCCGCTTCTTCGATCAGTTTGGTGGTGGGCTTGCCTGGCCCATGGCCGGCGTTGCGGTCTATCCGGATCAGCACAGGATTGTCTCCCGCCTGTTTTTCCTGCAGGGTGGCGGCATACTTGTAAGAATGCGCGGACACCACGGTATCGTCATGATCCCCGGTAAGGATCAGGGTAGCCGGGTAATGCACACCGCTTTTGATATTGTGCAGGGGAGAGTATTTCACCAGGTAGGCAAACTGGTCTGCATGGTCGCTGGTACCGTATTCTTCTGACCAGCTGCTGCCGATCGTGAACTGGTGATAGCGCAGCATATCCATTGGTCCTGCAACGGGAATGGCCACTTTAAAAAGCTCCGGCCGCTGATTGATACACGCGCCTACCATCACCGCGCCGGTGGAAATACCGGTAATGGCGATACGGGAAGGATTGGTATACTTTTCTTTGATCAGGTATTCGGTGGCAGCAATGAAATCATCGTAGGCATGCTGCCGGTTCTCCCGCATACCGCCTTTATGCCAGGCCTCTCCATATTCGTTGCCGCCGCGCAGGTTAGGTTGTACATAGATGCCGCCGTCTTCCAGGAACAGCATCCTGGCCACATTGAAGAAGGGGGTGAGGTTGCGTTTGAAACCGCCATGCCCCTGTATGAAAACAGGATTATTGCCGTTCAAGGTGATACCTGCTTTGTGCACCACGAACATATGTACCCGGGTACCGTCTTTGGAGGTGATGAACACGTCTTTGGTAACAAAGCCATCGGTGGGCCCTTTATAATCCGCTTTGCGGTAAAGAGCGGATTGGCCGCTGGCGATATCCAGGCGGTACACATTCACCGGCGTAGTGAAATTGGTGAAGGTGTAGAAGAGCGCTTTATCTGTTTTGCCGCCTGCAAAGCCGGCTGCCGTGCCAATGGCCGGTAGCTTTACATCGCGGATGGCTGCACCCCGGTAATCATATTGCTTTACTAAGGTGCTGGCGTCTTTGAGGTAGCAAGCCCAGAGGTAGCCGCCGCCGGTTTCTATATTCTCCAGTGATTCTTTTTGTTCGGGAATGACAGGTTGCCAATGTTGTTGATCCGGTTTTGCCGGGTCTATCAGCACCACCTGGTTGTTGGGGGCGTTTATATCTGTTTGCAGTAACAGCTTCCCGCCGATATTATCCACTATGATATTATGATGCGCATAGCCTTTGATCAGCGGCTGTATCTTGCTGCCCTTAGCGGAAAGGTCCTGGTAGAACAATGCATTACCGGTAGAGGTGGTCAGTTTAAAGCCCAGGAAAGAACCGGGCAGGGCAGAGATGAGCAGGAAGTGTTCATCTTCTGTTACCCAGGCAGCTACACTTAGTGTAGGATGTTCCCGGTCTTCAAATACGAGGCTATCCTTTGCCTGATCTTCACCGATACGGTGATAGTACACCTGGTTCAGGGTATTGTTGGCCGAGAGCTCCATGCCGCTTGCGGGGGCGGGATAACGGCTGTAATAAAAGCCATTGCCTTTCCAGGCGGCGCGGGGAAATTTCACCCATTTCAATGCATCGGGCAGTGTTTGCCGCGTGTGCAGATCCATGATGTAAATGGTGTTCCAGTCGGAGCCGCCTGCTGCGATGGCATAGGCCAGGTAGCGTTTATCTTTTGAAAAACCCAGCATGCTCACTGCAGCTGTGCCGTTTGCAGAGAGCTTATTAGGGTCCAGCAGTTCTTCTTCCGGGCCATTGTTTCCTTTCCTGAGATACCACACATTCTGCGGCTGGATACCGTTGTTGCGGGTAAAGAAATAATAATCGCCTGCCTTTACGGGGGCGGTTTCCCTGGCATAGTTCCAGGTATCTTCCAGCTGCTTTTTAATGGCGCTGCGGAAGGGGATCTGGTCCAGGTAGGCATTGGTCACTTTGTTCTGTGCGGCGATCCATTGCTTTACTTTTACCGCTGTATCATTTTCCAGCCAGCGGTAAGGATCGGCAATAGGCGTACCGAAATAGTTATCGGTGACGTTGATCTTTTCCGTTGGAGGGTAGTCTACGGCAATGCGCTGATGGGAGGATAGCTGTGCGTGAGCGTGGAATGCGCAGAGCATGGCTAGTATGTAAAAGGTTATTTTCATTGTAGAAAGTTTGAAAGTTGGATTTCCATCCGCAGTCACTGGGTCTTCATCCCCGTCATTGCGAGGCCCGCAGGGCTTTGTGGGGAGCCGGGCCGAAGCAATCTCTTAACACAATCTCCGCGAAGATCAATTGGTAGATTACGTCAGGAGATTGCTTCGTCGCCCCACGCGCTAATCCCCGCTGCTCCTCGCAATGACGCGAAGGGAATGAAGGGGAGAGGGTAGCGCGGCTTAACTTGAAACTTCCCTAAACTTCGCCACAGGATTCTCCACTTCCCCAATCGTCGGCACATCAAAAGGATTAGCCCTGTCCCGCAGTTTCCTGTTGTTCAGTATCTGCATGCGGTTCAATGCATCCGGCGCAATGATATCAGCAAAGAGATCATACTGTGAGAACTTTTCCGCCAGTTCGGGATGCCCTTGCTGATACTCACTGATACACTCCGCCACCAATTGCCAGAAGCCTTGCTCCGGCAAATCATGCTGCTCCGAAAGTATGGCAGCAATAAAGCGGAAAATGCCATCAAACAACTGTGTAAAGATGGGCCGGGTGCGTAATGCCTCCGGTACTTCCACCTGTATGCGCCGGGCATTTTCAGGCAGAGTGATCCTGGTGTTCATCAGTGTCACTTCCTCACCGATATCTTTCATAATAGCCCGCGCCGGTACGTTATTTTCCAGCACCAGTACTATGTTCTCGCCATGCGGCATGAATACCATATCGTATTGGTAAAAGCAATGTAACAGCGGGCTCATATAGCAGCGCAGGTATTGTTGTACCCATGCTGCCGCTGACAAGCCGGATGCCTTCACCAGTTCTGGCAATAAAGCATTGCCACTGGTATCTATATGCAACAGTGCCGCCATCGTAGTCAGCCGCTGACCAGCTTCCAATTTAGACACCGGGCTTTCACGCCATAAAGACGCCAGCATCTTTTTATACGGACTATCCGCCTGCAGCGCCGCTTCATAGTATTGATTGGTGTAACCTACAGCCGCCAGCTCCCGCAACACGCAGAACCCCTGCTGTTGCAGGTAAGGATCGGCTTCCACAATAGTATATACCCATTCGTTAATAGCGGGTGTGGTGCGCATGAAGTAAGGGGAGAGGATGCGCACATAACCCATATTGAGAATAGCCAGGGCGGTCTTTACATAATACTTCTCCGGGTGACTGCTATTAAAGAACGTACGAATGGATTGCTGGGGCAGGTATTTATCCTCGCTGTAGCCCAGGCATACCAGCCGCCTGGCAGCAATATCCGGCGCAAGGATGTTCAGCAGTTTGTTGTACCACTGCCAGGGATGTACAGGGATAAAATAATAATCTGCGGGGTCCAGTCCTTTGCTGCGAAGGAGCTGCTTAAAATTGGCAATATCCGCTGCGCTCAGCTCATGTTCCAGTAGTTGTTGATAAGCCAGTCCTTCGATGCCGGTAAACTCAGCGCGGCTTTTGTGCCCGGCCAGCCAAACCAGGCTTAGCGGACTGGCAGCTTCGGGCGCATACTGCGCATAGTCGTCCATATCGAAACCTATGCGGCCATTGTTGATAATAAAGCGGGGATGGCCGGTCATCGAACGTTCTATGCTTTGATAATCCGCCTGCGCCAGCTGCGCGGCAGGCAGGGCATCACTGCCATGTATATACGCGCTGGCGTACAAAGTGCCCGCCACTTCTTCCATATAATCCGGCAGGGCTTCAGGGGCAATACCGATCTGTTCGTTCAGTTCGATGATACAGCTCACTGCTTCCAGTTTGGCAGTATCACCGGCCACTATTTTTTCTATGGATGCTGGATCTATCACCCAATGCTGTAAGCTCATCACCTTTGCTTTAAAACGGTACTCCGTTTGGAGCTTTTCTACGTGGAGGCTGTAATGGCCCCATCCGTTCTGTGAAGATTGTAAGGCCGGCTGTAAGATCCCTTCATGCGACAGCTCGGCGATTATTTTACTGATGTGCAGGCGGGTCACTTTTTCCCATACTTCCGGTTGGAGATGGGCAATGGCCTGCGCCTGGAATATGTTGTTGGTCATTTTCATTGCTTGTTTTTAAACTAATACTGCTTTTGGTTTGTACACCGCCATGGGATTTTTCAAAGTCCCGGCAAACTGCTGGCTCTTGAAAGGATTGTACATATGATCCACCATCTTCCGGTTATTGCGGATCTGCAGCCGGTTCAGACAGGTTTTGACGATCTCCGGCGCAAACAGGTCGATACGGTTGAATTTATCCTGCAGTTCCGGATGCTGTTGCTGGTAGGCCAGGATGCAATTAGCTGCCAGCTGCCAGAACTGTTCTTCCGGGAAATCAGCATGTTCTACCAGGATATTTTGCAGGAAGCGGAAGAAGCAGTCGAATGCCTGTGTGAAGATGGACAGTATCCGCAGCTCTTCAGCTACATTCATATAGATCTGCCTGACATTATCCGGCATGGGAATGTCTTTGTTCAACACCGCTATTTCTTCGCCGATGTCTTTCATGATAGCCCCCACCGGGATATGATCTTCCAGGATCAGGATCAGGTTCTCCCCATGCGGCATAAAGCGCATATCGTGATAGTAGTAGCAATGCAGCAGCGGACTTAAATAAACATCCAGGTAGCGTTGCAGCCAGGCGCTGGTACTCAGTCCGGAGGCGCTGATCAGCTCCGGCAGGAGGGCATTACCATAGCTGTCTACATGCAGCAGGGCGGCCATGGTCATTAAACGCTGACCGGGTTTCAGCCTTTGCTTCGGACTTTCACGCCAGAGTGCAGAAAGCATACCGTTGTAGGAGGAATTATCGTCTTTGATAATGCTGGCATAATGGGGGTTGGTATAACCAACAGCGGCTACTTCCTGCAGCAACACAAAGCCTTTCCTCTTCAGATAGATATCGCTTTCCACAATAGCATTCACCCATTCACTGATAGGAGGGGCCGTGAGCACAAAGCTGGCATGTAATCCCCGCATGAAGCCCATGTTGAGAATAGACAGGGAAGTTTTGGTATAACGCCGTTCCGGTGAACTCACGTTATAGAAAGTACGAATGGATTGTTGCGGCAGGTACTGATCCTGTCCGTAGCCCAGGAACACCAGTTTTCTTTCAGTAATATCTTCTGCAAAAAGCTGCGCCAGCTTGTTGAACCATTGCCAGGGATGAATGGGGATGAAATAATAGTCTGCTGCCTGCAGGCCCATCTCTTCCAGTACACGGTTAAAGGACGCTAAGGTATCATCTCCCAGCTCTTCCTGTATCAGCTGATCATAAGCAAGGTCAGTAACACCGGCATAACCGGTTCTGCTGCGGTGTGCCGCCACCCAGATCAGCGCAAAGGGATCTGCTGCTTCAGGAGCATACTGGCGATAATCGCCGGCATCAAAACCGATACGGCCATTGTTGGCTACAAAGCAGGGATGCCCGGCCATCATGGCCTGTTCTATTACCTGGTAGTCAGATACGGCCAGCGCTGCGGCAGTAAGCTTGTTATAGGTGTGCATATAAGCGCTGCCGCAAAGGGTGCTGTTGATCTCTTCGAGGTACACCGGCATCACGGTTTCGCTGATGCCCATGGTTTCGCGGAACTCGATGATGAAGGGAATGGACTCCGGCGGAACGCTTTCATGGTTCACGTATTTCTCAATAGAAGCAGTATCGATATACCAGTGGTCCAGGCTCAGTATTTTAGCGCGGAAACGGTATTCAATACCGGGAAGATCTGCGGGCAGTTTATAATAGCCCCATCCGCCTTCGCTGTGTTGCAGCTGCGGATGTATGATCAGTTCATGGGCAAATTCGCAAAGGATCTTGCGGAGATGCAGCCGGTTCACCTGTTGCCATATTTCCGGCTGGAGATGGGCAACGGCTTGTTCCGGGGACACGTTTATAGGAGGTTTCATGTGCTTGGGTTTAATTATTTTATAAAAGCAGTTCCATGCCGTTTGATAATGCCCAGTATATCGCGTATATCCTGCAGCGTGGTGATCGGGTTGAGTAAAGTGAACTTCAGGTAGAAAGCGTCATTCACCCGGGTGCCCGCCACGATCGCTTTTCCTTCCTGGAACATTTCCTTCTTGATATACTGGTTCAGCTTATCAGCCGCCGCGTTATCTGCTATTCCGGCAGGGAGATAGCGGAACACCAGCGCGCTGAGATCGGAATGCGTCAGCAGCTCAAAGTCCGGATCCTTATCAAGGATAGCAGCTGTTTGCCTGGTCGTCTCGAGGATGGTGTCTATATATTCTCCCAGTTGTTGTTTACCCATCAGGCGCAGGGTGAACCACAGCTTCAGCGCATCAAAACGGCGGGTGCTTTGGGTGATCGTTTTATTGATCTGGTTCAGCCCTTCAAAATCATTTTCCTGCGGATTTAGATAATCAGCATGGTGGGTGATGAGATCCAGGTACTGACGGTTCTTTACCAGCAATGCGCTGCTGCTGATAGGCTGGAAGAAAGCTTTGTGATAATCCGTGGTAACAGAATTGGCCTTTTCAATACCATTCAAAAGATGCCGGTGTTTGGCAGAGAGTAAAAGTCCGCAACCATAAGCAGCATCTACATGGAACCAGAGTTTGTATTTGGAAGCGATTCTGCCGATAGCCGCCAGCGGGTCAATGTTGCCGAAATCAGTGGTGCCTGCGGTAGCCACTACGGCAATGGGCAGATTCCCCTGTTCCAGTTCTTTCTTAACGGCCAGTTCCAATTGGGAAGCATCCATGCGGAAGCCGCTGTCGGTCTTTACTTTCACGAGCGACTGTTCGCCCAGGCCCATCAGCGATACGGTGTTCTGGATGCTGAAATGGGTCATTTCAGAAACGAAGATCCTGAAGCGGGCAGCTTCGGGCGGAAGCCCATGTTTACGGATATTATGATGCAGGTATTCACGTGCATAATGATCCCTGCCCAGCAGGAGGCCCATCAGGTTGCTTTGTGATCCGCCGGCGGTAAATACACCGTCAGCATCGCTGCTAAAGCCGATCTCCCTGCAGGTCCAGCTGATCAGCTTCTGTTCCATCAGGGTGCCGCCTGCGCTCTGGTCCCAGGTATCCTGGGAGGAGTTGATGGCGGCGATCAGTACTTCTGCAGCCAGTGCGGGGATCACTACCGGGCAATTCAGATGGGCGATATAATGAGGCAGATGAAAGGCCGTTGCATGGTGCACGTATAATGTTTCCACTTCGCGGAAGAGGCTCTCGTAATCGGGCAGGGGCGTGTCAAATGCCACCTGGTCAAACAGGTTCCTTAATTCATCCGGCCTGATGCCGCTAAAGGGCTGGCGGGTGTTTTGCAGGAAGGAGCTCACCAGTTGGCGGGCGCCAGTGATGGCGGCATGATATTCTGCTGCGGCGCCTTCGTGAAAAATATCTTTATAAGGGTTGGCGGCAACAATAGCCGGACCGTTCTTCTCAGGCGCTATAAGGTTTGCTTGCATAGATTTTTTTGTTTGAATGAAGTGATGAGTCGTGTGCGGCATACTGTTCCCGTGTGCAGAAGGCCAGGTAAGCTGTTTTCTGTGGCAGCTGTATTTCCTGCAGGTATTCAAATCCTACACGTTTGGTGAGCACATGCATTTTTTCATTGCGCACATCCGGCTCTACGATCAGTCTTTTCACCGCAGGATTGGTCAACATGAAATCAATGATCGTTTTCAGGATGTGCAGCGTGAAATGATGGATGGGTGTTTCTACCGGCGCTACCAGCAGGTGCAGCCCGTAATCGCCTTCCTGTGCCTCGTAATACTTGCCGATGGGATCGTTCATGGCCCGGTAGCTTTCCCATAAGAAGGCCGGAGTGCCATTGTAGAAGCCCATGAAAGCATGTGAATGTTTGCCCTGCGTAATAGCGGTGTAGGCGGCAGTTACCTGCTCTACGGTGGTATGCTGCATCTGCCAGTATTTGGCATAATCGCGGTTCACCCAGTTATGGACGAGCGCAATATCTTTTTCTATCTGCAGGGGGCGGAAAGAAAAGCTGCCCAGTTCAGGCACCTGTTTGGTATACAGGTAGAAGGCTGTCTGCTCCGCTTTCTTCGCAGCAGCATATTGCTCTCTTGTACAGAAGGCCAGGTAGGCCTGTTTCTGCGGCAGGTCAATGATCTTCTGATAAGCAAAGCCTGCACGCTTATTCAGCACATGGATCTTGTCGTTACGCACGTCCGGTTCTACTACCAGCCTTTCTACCGCCTGGTCTGACAGCATGAAGTCGATGATCGCCGTAAATACATTCCATGTGAAGTTGTGGATGGGTTGATCTGCCGGCGCTACCAGTATATGAAAACCGTAATCGCCTGTTCTTGCATCGTAGTACGCGCCCAGGGGATCGTTCATCACCCAGTAACATTCCAGCAGGAACGCGGGCTGATCGTTATAGAAGCCCATGAACACGCTGGAGCCTTTTGCCTGTGTGATCTTCGTATAGGCGGCGCGTACATCTTCCAGTGTGGAATCCTGCATCTGCCAATAGCGGGCATATTCCCTGTTCACCCAGTTATGGATCACAGGAATATCTTCCTCCATTTGCAGCGGCCGGAGAAAAAAAGGGCCACTGCCAACCGGAGTTGTCATGAATGTCGTGTTTCCCATAAAATTATTTTTGTTAGCGGTCCTGCGGGTAGATCTTTCCGTAGTGTTCTTCCATTACCAGGTAAGGATTTTCCGGGTGAATAACTGACTGTATATGCAGCAGGCTTGCTTTGCTCATCATGCGCAGCATCATACGGCGTTCGCAGGGCACCATAGTGCCATTCTCATTTCTGAATCCGGCCGTGAAGGCATTGCGCCCGTGCGCGCAGAGATGATTGTTCACAAAGATCAGGTCACCTGCTTCCGGTATAAAGCCATCGTAGATCAGCGTACGAGCTTCCTGCCAGAAGCTGACCAGCTGTTCCATCGCTTCGTCGCTTTGGCCGGCGGCTTTGTTATAGATCTGTTCTGCTGCGTCAAAGCGGATGAAGGGCGCGTCCGGGTTGCCGTACAATACGGAGGTCAATGTACCTTCTCCGCTGGCTTCTTCCTGTGCATAATTCGCGTCTTTCGGACATTTGTAAATAGGCGCGAAGAGTGGCTGCAAAGCAGCGCCGGGGCGGCCATGAGAGCGGATGGAATACAACATGGAGGGCACCTGCTCTTCGTTACGCACATACAGGAAGCTCAGGAAATCTGCGGGATTGAAAAGGAAGGCATCTTCCGTATGCACAAACAGCTCGGTCTTTGATCCGGACCCGGTTTGTGAAAAGGCCATTTCTTTTTCCGGGATAATTGCATGCAGCAGGCCACCGCCTTTTCTTTGCGCAAAGTATTCTACGGGTTTGGAAGGTACGGCGCCATGCAGCAGCGAGGAGATAAATCCGTATTCCTGCATCCGTTCTTTATCCATTTCGCGCCAGCTGGGCGGTGTGGGGCCTAATGCGGTCTGGTCCACTTCTACCAGGCCTTTCAGGATAATAGCGCCATACTGGCGTGGAGAAAAATCAGTGCCCATCTGCATCAGCAGCCTGGCAATACGTTCCGGCAACAGCCTGTATGCATTTAAATGCAGCATGGCAATGTATTCCGGGTTTTCGTAGCTCCCGTATTTTTCTTTAAGGGCTTTACCCATTCGGGTGATCTCCGCTCTTTCATCGGCAGTGATGAGAATGACCGGTGGCGACATAGGGGGCATGATCCCTAGATCCTGGTCCTGTTTCAGGTTAACTTCCTGAACTATTACTTGAGTTTCCATGGAAGTGTTAAAGGGTGTTATGGGTTTTTAATAAAGGTCTCTCAGCTGGTAAGAAGTGGCGGATACTTCAACCGGCTTTAGTGTGTCTTTTACGGTTTAATGCCTGCAAAGCTATCCGGAAAATGTATGGGTGCTTGATCAAAAGAGGAAATTGATTTACGCAAAACGGAAGAACGCCTGCTGATAAAGCTCTTGATTTACAACTGTGTATTTTTTATGTCATCCTGTGAATGTATTGTAAATAAAGGCTTAGCGCGTTTTATGATTGTGTTAAGAATAGAAAAAAATATTCCTTATGCAGCATGATGAATATTTTATGTTTTAGAATTTATAAGTATATTAGATGGATAAACCCTCATCTTTAACCCATAACCCACTATGCTATGAAAAAACTATCAGCATCCCTCTGTTTCACTTTTTCCATGTTCCTGTTCTTTTCTTTTAAGCCAGTGCCGGCTGAAAAAATTGTTGCCCGTAAACTGATCGTACTGCCTCCGGGAACAGGCGTAGGGTATCAGGATACGGACCCTGTTTATTATTACACTTTCTGGGCCGACCTTTCCGCTACTTCTCCTTATCCCTTAACGGCTATCACCGTTCAACGCAAGATAGGAGGCCAGGTGCTGACCGTACAAAGTTTTTCCGGAACAGTTGTGAGGTCTGTATTAGGCCGCTATGCCATCAATGGTGCTGCTACCGTAACCTTTGATGATAACGGCGCCATAGTAACGAAGAGTTTGACGGGATTGATTCAAGGCGGGATCATTCCGGAATAGGGCTTGACAGAACTCATCCCTTCCCGTGAGCAAACGGGTCTTCATCCCCGTCATTGCGAGAAGCCTTAAGGCATGCGCGCGGCCGGCGACGAAGCAATCTTTTCACACAATCCTACATTATAGATTGCGTCAGGAGATTGCTTCGTCGTACCTCCTCGCAATGACGTATGCTGAAGACCCATTCCCGCTTATCTCTATTTATCCTATCTTTATCAAAAAAAGATGGAGAACAAAGGGCTGCTTTTCATTCCCGATATAAGTGGCTTTACCCGTTTTATCAACGAAATAGAGATCGAGCACAGTCGCCACATTATCCAGCAGCTGCTGGAAGTACTCATCAATGCCAACAACATTGGCCTCGAAATATCAGAGATCGAAGGAGACGCTATTCTTTTCTACAAGTTCGGCCAACCACTTGAGCTGGAAGCTATCTATAAACAGGTGGAGCTGATGTTCTGCGAGTTCCATCGCCACCTCAGTGCATACGACAACCGCAAGATCTGCCAGTGCCGGGCCTGCGTGTCTGCTGTAGGCCTTACGCTCAAGGTTATTACCCACTATGGTGAATTCACCACTTATAACGTAAAGAACTTCAGTAAGCTGATCGGTAAAGATGTGATCGTTGCGCACCAGCTGCTGAAGAACGATATTGATAAGCACGAATACTGGCTGGTGACCGACAATCTTCTGCAGGATAAGGATACACCGCCTGCCGGACTGGCCCAATGGATGACATGGGATGCCAGCACTAAAGAAACAGAAACCGGTACCATTCCTTTTCATTATACCCAGTTAACCCATTTAAGAAATGAGCTGCCCGCTGAACCAGGCCCGCACCTGGAGCTGGCCACCAAGGCAAAAATGGTGTCCGTCTCAAAAGAATATGATGTGGATATTAAAACACTCGGTTATACGGTCATCCACTTTGAGTTCCGCCACCTCTGGCAGGTAGGGATCAAAGAGATAGACGAAGTGGAACATTTTCTGCCGGGTGTTGGCAGCCGTCACCGTCATTTACTGGACAACGGGCAGGAGGTATTGATGTTCATCAGCAGCTTTTCCTACAACCCGGAAGAAAAGATCGTTTTCAGCGAAACAGATGAAAAGCGTAAAAGCTCCATGTACTTTACTATTGAAAAAGTAAGCGGGCATCGGGCACGTCTGACCATGGACTTTTACCTGCAGAAGAATCCCCTCCGCCAGTTCCTGTTCGGACTAAGTGAGAAAACCAAAATGGAAGAACGCTTACGGCAATCGCTCCGGAACCTGGAACCTGTAGTCAATCAAATGGTATTGCCGCTGGAATTCTAATATCCTTTATTCTGCCTTCAAACTATTCACCGGGTTCATCACCGCCGCGCGGAAAGCCTGGTAGCTCACCGTCATTAAAGTAATGATCAATGCCCCGATCGCCGCAGCCGCAAAGATCCACCAGGATAACTGCGTGCGATAGTCATAGTGCTGCAGCCACTGATGTAATAAATACCAGGCCAGCGGAATAGCAATAGCACAGGAGATCATTACCAGTGTGACAAAATCTTTAGACAGCATCTGCCAGAGATTGAACACAGATGCGCCCATTACTTTTCGGATGCCAATCTCTTTGGTGCGCTGTTCCGCTACAAAGGATGCCAGCCCGTACAATCCCAGGCAGGAAATGAAGATGGCCAGGATAGCGAAGATAGTGGCCAGGTTGCCCACACGTTGTTCATCACTGAATTTTGCCGCATACTCATTATCTACGAATTTGTACACAAAGGGACTGCCCGGGTTATATTTTTTAAATACCGGTTCTATTTTAGCCAGGCCTTCACCCATGGGTATGCCAGGTTTAATACGTACGGTCATCAAACGTGCCCAGCTGGGGTTCAAATGAAACATGACAGGCCTTACCGGGTCATAAGGAGATTGCATGATCATATCCTTTACCACACCGATCACCACATGCTCCTGGTCTCCCCATCGTATCCGCTCGCCAATAGGATGTTTGAAGCCGGTGAGCTTCAGGGCTGCCTCATTTAATATAAAAGCGCCGGTGTCAGAAGCAAAGCTGCGCGAGAAATCTCGCCCCTGCACGATCGTCCAGCCAAGCGTGCTGCCAAAATCATGTGATACGGCAATGGTGCCGGGGCTCACCACCAGGCTGGGATCTTTACCCCTCCAGCTAACAATGTTATTAGACCACACTTCTGTAGGCGCGCTGTTGGATTGCGCCATATTTGCTACCGCGCCGGTACGCAGCAGGTCTGCCCGGATAGCATCGTAATGTCCCTGTATATCCGGTGTATTCATATCCACCGTGATCAGCCCTTCGCGGGTATAACCCACGGGCCGGTGCTGTGCATGTTGTATCTGGCGGTAAACGATCAGTGTGCTGGTGATCAGGGCAACAGAGATGGTAAACTGTCCAACTACCAATACTTTGCGGGGCAGGGTAGCAAAACGTCCGGCACGGAAAGTGCCTTTCAGCACCTTCACCGGCTCAAAGGCAGACAGATAGAACGCCGGATAGCTGCCGGATATCAGTCCGGTGATGAAGGCAAAACCTAATATCAGCAACCAGAACAGCGGACTGCCCCAGGGAATGCGCATGGTCTTATCCATCAGCCCGTTGAAGAAAGGCAGCGATAGCTGTACCAGTATGATAGACAATAGCATGCCTATCAACACCACGATCATAGATTCACTGAGGAACTGCCCGATCAGCTGTCTGCGTAAGGAGCCAATCGCCTTGCGGATCCCCACTTCACGGCTGCGTTTTTCACTCCTGGCAGTAGAGAGGTTCATGAAGTTAATACAGGCCAGCAGCAGGATGAAAAGGCCTATCATGCCTGTGAGCCATACCATACGAATGCCGCCGCCGCTTACCTGGCCATTGTCAAAATCATTATAGAGGCGCCATTGGCTCATAGGATGCAGCTGCAGCTCTTCTTTTGAAAAGGTGATATGTGGGGTTGGAACACTTTTAATTTTTGCGCTTACTTTCTTTATATCCGCATGATCATTCAGCTGCACATACAACTGGCACATATGATTCTCCCATTCCGTTTGTGCACGTTTTATCCAGCTTTCTGTATTATTTGAATAAGTGGTCCAGGGCAGTATCACTTTCAGATCGTTGAAGGTAGTATTGCGTGGCAGGTCTTCATATACGCCGGCCACTTTCATATCAAACTTGCTATCGATGCGTACCGGCTTATTCATCGGGTCGGCATCGCCAAAGAGCGCTTTCGCCGTTGATTGTGAGAGCAGGAGGGAAGAGGGATCTTTCAGGGCCTGCCGGTCGCCCTGCAGCATTTTTAACGAGAACATATCCGGGAACGCATCTTCTGCCCACATGCCTGTTTGCGACAGCTGCTTTTCGCCTGCGGCCAGTATATGTGCCGCTCGCCAGGATACCAGGGCTACATGCTTAAAGTCATCGGTGTATTTGTTATGCAGCTCATATCCCATTGGCTGTGAAACCGTACTGCCCGTAAAGATCTTGCCTTCTGCTGTTGCATCCACCATTACCCGGGCCAGCTGTTTATAGTTGCGGTGATAAGTATCGAAAGATACTTCATCCCATACCCATAATCCTATGATCAGGGCTGCCGCCATCCCGGTGGCAAGGCCCACGATATTGATAAAGGAATAGATCCGGCTGTTCCTCAGGTTGCGCCAGGCAACTTTAATATAGTTTTTAAGCATAGCAGTAGTTGACAGGGCTAGCGGCACGAAGAATATGCCAGCCTGCTGCGCTTATATGCTTCAGCAAAGTACATATTGTTTTATTTTAATAACTGTCCGCTTTCGATACAGGCTTGTCCGCTTTTACGCTGATCTTTTCAACAAACTATTTTGAGCATTATAACAAAGCTGCGGGGCGCCAAAGAGCAGACCTTTGTATCACTAAATTATTCAACAATGAAAAAGATAGATCAGGTGTATATCAACGGCGCATTTGTAAAGCCGCACGGCACGGAGACTTTTGACCTTATTAGTCCGGTAACCAATCAAAAAACAGGAGAAGTTACATTAGGTGATGAAGAAGATACAAGGGCAGCTATTGCAGCTGCAAAGCAGGCCTTTACAAGCTTCTCAAAAACTACGCGCGAAGAACGTATCGCTTACCTGCAGGCCACGCAGCAAGCCGTTAGCAAACGTGAAAAAGAACTGGTGGATGTGATGGTGGAAGAATATGGAGGCACCCTGCAGTTTTGCAGGATGAGCGTACAGTTTACCATCAGCGGTTTTACTTCCATGATCGAAACATTGAAGCAGTTTGATTTTGAAAAGACCATGGGCCAATCAAAAGTAAGACTGGAGCCGGTGGGCGTAGTAGGGATCATCACTCCCTGGAATGCCAGCAATGGCTTTATCTGCGGTAAGCTGGCCACTGCTATTGCCGCCGGCTGTACTGCAGTGATCAAGCCCAGTGAAATGAGCGCGGCACAAACACAGCTCATTACCGAATGCCTGCACGAAGCCGGTTTGCCGAAAGGTGTTTTCAACATCGTAAACGGCCTGGGTAGTGTGGTAGGAGCGGAGATCACCCGGCACCCGGACATCGCCAAGATCTCCTTCACCGGTTCTACTGTAGTAGGTAAAACCATTGCCCGCTCAGCGGTAGATACCATGAAACGTGTTACTTTAGAACTGGGTGGTAAATCACCCAATATCATTTTGGATGACGCCGATCTGCAGAAGACAATACCAATGGCCATCTTTGGCGCCTACATGAATAACGGGCAGGCCTGTATTGCGCCTACACGTTTACTGGTGCCGGAGAACAAACTGGAAGAGGTGAATGCTTTGGCTAAAGCGGCTGTGCAACAGGTGCAGGTGGGCAAGCCCGGCGATGAAAGAACAAATGTAGGGCCTATGGTAAGCAAAAAGCAGTATGAGCGTGTGCAAAATTACATCAGGGTTGGACTGGAAGAAGGCGCTACCCTCCTGGCTGGTGGTGAAGGCAAACCGGAAGGACTGGAAGACGGCAATTTTGTAAAAGCCACCATCTTTACCAATGTGCGGAATGATATGCGTATCGCGCAGGAAGAGATCTTCGGCCCGGTACTGTCTATCATCCCTTATAAAACAGAAGAAGAAGCTATTGCGATTGCCAATGATACTACTTATGGACTGGCAGCTTATATCAGCTCATCCAGTTCCGAAAGGGCCAGGCGGGTAGCAGCGCGCATTGATGCAGGCAGGGTATGTATCAACGGCTTCTCTCATGATCCGCAGGCGCCCTTCGGTGGATTTAAACAATCCGGTATTGGCAGGGAATTCGGTGCATACGGGCTCGAAGCGTACCTGGAGCTTAAAACGATCCTGGAATAATCTGTACATCACTCCACTGGCGTCGCGTTTCAGGGAAGCGCGGCGCTTATTGTTGTTTGGCTTTTTCCGCTTCTTTCTGCTGGCGTTCCAGTTCTTTCTGTTGCTGTTCCGCTGCTTTCTTTGCCGCCTTTTCCTGTCTGCGGAAATAACCCCTGAGGAAGAAATTATGTTTCAGGGCTTCCATATTCTGATTCAGCCTGCCGGTGCTGCTGTCCAGGTTGATGATGGTCTGCTTCAGATGCTGGGCCGTTTGCGGGTCGTTCAGCAATACGCCTGCGGCAGATTGCGGATTGCTGAGCTGCTGGTTAACGTTTGTGCTCATGCTCTGCAGGTTCTTTACCGTTTCATTGGCGCTTTGGGCTGCCTGATCCATACTGGCCACGGTATTGCGTAATCTGCTGAAAACCATGGTATCGCTCACCAGCTCATTGGCCAGTACGCCTTTGGTTTGCAGCCTGGCGCTATAAGCAGACAGGTTGTTTGTCAGGCGCTGGGCATTGGCGGAGGTTTGCTGCAGACTGGCCAGGGTACGTTCCAGGCGGTCGTACACGGTGGTATCCTTCAACAGTTTTCCAATGTTACCCTTGCCTGCGGCGATGGTATTGGTGATCTCTTTCAGGTTGCCGGTGATATCTACAAGATTTTTATTGTTGACCTGCAGGGTGTTCATCAGCTCATCGCTGCTGATGCTGGTTTCGGCCAGCACTTCATCGCCGTCCTCGATCACGGGTGTTTGCGGAGTGCCGCCGCTCAGGGCGATGATCTTGTTGCCGATCAAACCGTCAGAGCTTACTTTGGCTCTTACGTCCTTATGAATAAAGGCCACATAGTTCCTGTCTATGTTGATCAGCACTTCTATCTTATGCGGTTCCAGGAAGGTGAGGCTTTTGATAGAGCCTACCTTCACACCGGAGTACCATACATTGTTCCCTTTGGCAAGGCCGCCTACATCCTGGAACATAGCACGGACCTGCACGGAAGGCATGAAGGCCTTTTTCTGTCCGCCCAGTACCAGTACGGCCAGACAGAAGATCACCAGGCCTACAAAGATGAAGATGCCTACTACAACGGTTCTTGTTTTAGTTCTTGTTTGCATAGCTATTCAGTAAAGTTATATTCATAGAATTCCCTGATCAGTTCATCATTATCACGGAATACCTCGTCAAAGGCGCCCTTAACAATGAATTTACCTTCTTTCATGACCGCAATATTATCGCCTGTGGCTTTGGCACAGGTTAAGTCATGTGTGATGATGATGGAGCTGGTTTTAAACCGGTGCTGTACCTCATTGATCAGGTTATTGATCTCTGTGCAGGTGATGGGATCCAGTCCGGCGGTAGGCTCATCATACAGCATGATATCCGGCCGGAGGATCAGCGTACGGGCGATGCCGATACGTTTACGTTGCCCGCCCGACAGCTCGGAGGGCATCTGGTCCCTGGTATGGCTCAGGCCTACGGCTTCCAGTACGAGATCTATACGCCGGTTCCTTTCTTCCCGGCTCATATGGGGCTCGTTCCTTTCCAGGGGGAAATTGAGGTTCTCGGCGATGGTCATACTATCATACAAAGCCCCGTGCTGGAAGCAGAAGCCTACTTTCAGACGCAGGTCCCGCAGGCCTTCATGGTCCAGGTTATCCACTTCCTGGCCCATGACGGTCACCTCTCCGGAATCCTGTTCCAGCAGGCGTATAATGATCTTGATCAGTACGGATTTACCAGTGCCGGAGCGGCCCAATACCACTACGTTTTCCCCTTTATGCACGTCCAGGTTCACGCCCCGGAGCACATGATTATCCCCGAAGGATTTATATAAGTCCCTGATTGAAATAACCGTTTCATTCCAGTCTATATCCGGTGTAAATGACTTCATACGTTTACCTTATTGCATTGATCAGTTGTACGATGACCACTTCTTCTATAAAAATGAGGAACATGGATATTACTACAGATACGTTCGCCGCCTTACCCACACCCTGTGTGCCCTGGGTAGCATTAAATCCCTGGTAGCAGCTCACCACGCCGATGGTAAAACCGTACATGGTAGCCTTCAGCAGGGAAGAGAACAGGTCCAGGAAGGAGATATTGGTAACAGCATTCTGGATGAAGATGGCCAGCGAGGTCTGCTCATTCAGGTGAATGTCGAGGAAGGCGCCGGTCATCGCCACGAGGCCTGTATAGGCCATCAGCAGGGGCACGCATACCGTGGTGGCCATGATACGGGTCACCACCAGGTATTTGAAAGGGTTGATGGCCGATACCTCCATGGCGTCTATCTGCTCTGTTACCCGCATGGAGGCCAGTTCTGCCCCGATGCCGGAACCTACCTTTCCTGCGCAGATCAGGGAAGTTACCAGGGGTGCCAGGGCCCTGATGATGGCGATGGAGATCAGGGAGGGCAGCCAGGAGGTGGCGCCGAATTCGGCCAGTGAGGGGCGGGATTGCTTGGTGAACACCAGACCGGTGATAAATCCTGTCAGGGTGATCAGCGAAAGGGATTTATTCCCCACAAAGTAACATTGACGCATAAACTCCCGGAACTCGAACGGCGGATGGAACAGCTGCCTGAAAAAGCGGCTGATGAACCGGAAGATACTATACACGTCGATGAAAAAATTGTCTATTCCCTTCGTTATTACTGGCTTATCCATAGAGCAAATTAACAAATTTTACCTGTACGTCTGCGCATCGATCCGTTACTGTACTATTACAATTTCAGGCAGCGCTTTGTTAAAAGCAGGCTGCTTTACAGCACAAGATATGATCAAACCGCATTCCATTTGGCAGAATTTGCAGAATAATACGTGATTTTGGGGACTGGCCGCCAGGGCAGGGGCCGGAGAGGGGAATTCAGGGCGCCGGGCTGTACAAATTGTGGAGAAAGCTTTACGTTTATGCGGAACGCCCAATGCTGAACGCCGAACGCGGATGTTCGCCTGCGTTCAGCGTTTAAATTCAGCATTCAGCGTGCTTCACGCATAGGTTTTACGAATGACGGTCTCAAAGATATTTTGCAATTGTCGTGTATGCCTTTGGGTATGAACGGTATAAAAGCAGATCCATTCCAGCCGGGTGAGGTAGCCTGTTTGCGGCATTTCCCAATCCAGGCAGGTAGCGTTGAGGTCCAGGGTCTGGATGCCTTTACGGATGCGCGCAGCGGTACCTTCCAGTGCGCTGAGCAGTCTTTCCTTGTCGTATTCCATGTCTTCAGGCGCTATCTCCTCCGGCGATTTAAATTTGGTGTTGAAATCCAGGAAGGCTTTACGCAGCGGTTCCACCAGCATATCGGGCTGGCGCTCTGTAGGGCCTACATTGCCGTACAGCAGGTCAGCCGGGGAACCTTTCTGCAGATGACGGGCTACCTGTGCGCCGGTCCAGCTGCCTTCAAAGGGTACGGTGTTGATACGGTCCTGCGGAAATGCAGCGATCAGCTGCAGCAGGATATTGAAGCTATCATCGAACGATTTCAGTATGGCAGTTGTTTGCATGATAAAGTGTTTAGTTGTAGTGAATAAGTAAACAATACAAACTTACAATCCTTCCATGGCTCTAAAAGGGTGCAAAAACGACATTCTACCGGGCAGGATACGCCATTTTCTGAAAAGTTCCCACTTGATATATTAATCTAATTAATATAATTTTCCGCCCTCATTCTAATCGATCTATGGAGCAAAACATCGGCCTTCCGTCGAAGAAGCGTTTTACACTCGCCTGGTTAGGCGAAAAAGAGTGGCTCGCGCCCGCATTATGGTTTGGCCTTTCTATATTAGTGGCTTTCAAAGAGCTGGGCGGTTCCGCTGGTCCGGCTATTAATAACTATATCATTTTCAAGCACGTATACCTGCATACCCGTGCTTTGCAACCCCTTTATATTGCCTATCCCGAATATTGGGACGTGAACATGTACGGGCCGGTGTTCAGTATGCTCATCGCCCCCTTCACCTGGCTGCCCGATGTGGTGGGCGCTTTTGTATGGATGCTGTGTAATGCCGCTTTCCTGTATGTTGCCATCCGCCAGCTGCCGCTGAACCGTATACAGCAGAACCTGGTGCTGATCTTCGCCAGCCATGAGCTGATGGCCGCCAGCAGTTATTGGCAGCTGAACCCTTCCATTATCGCCTGCGTGATTATGAGCTATGTGCTGATACGGCGGGGCAAGGAGTTCTGGGCGGCGTTCTTTATCGTGATAGGTACCCTGACTAAATTGTACGGGGTGGTAGGATTGGCATTTTTCTTCTTCTCCAACAACCGGTTGAAGCTGATCGGCAGTCTCATAGTATGGGGATTGGTGCTGTTTGCCCTGCCCATGATCATTTCTACGCCCGCTTATATCGTGAATGCCTATAAGGAATGGGGCGAAGCCCTGATCGCCAAGAATACCAAGAACTACCAGTTCGATAAAGGGGTGCTCCTGCAGAACATCTGTGTACAAGGTGTGATCCAGCGGGTATTCCATCTCAAAAAGCTGAGTAATCTATGGGTGCTGGGGCCGGCCATGTTATTGTTCGCCGGGCAGTACCTGTTCCTGAAATACCGGGAGAACCGTAATTACCAGCTCTACCTGCTTTGCACTACACTGATCTTCACCGTTATATTCAGTACCAGCTCGGAATCACCTACTTATATCATTGCATTCCCTGCTGCCTGCATCTGGTATGTACTGCAATATCCTACCAAGTGGGTGAATGCCTTTTTCATCTTTTTACTGATCGGTACTTCTTTTTCACATTCAGACCTGGTAACGCCCTGGTTCAAACATCATTTTGTGGTGCCCTATGCGTTAAAGGCCGTGCCCTGTGCCGTACTATGGCTGGTGATTATCTACCAGGTATATACGAAACAGTTTTTGCGTGCTTCCACCTCCCCGTCATTGCGAGGAGCAGTAGGGGAATGAGCGTGGGTCGTGCTCCGCACTTAGGCCCACCACTCCTCGCAATGACTGGACGGGAGACCTGTTTGCCCTTACACCTCCATCACTCCCAACATTTTACGCTTTTTCCCAATATGGTAAAAACTATTCCGTTTCTCGTAAACGGAAGCGGTCGCTCTGCATTTAACTTCGCGCCAGTTCGAAAAAAATGCAACTACTAACCGCAATGAGTACAAGTTTACTAAGGCCTATCAATGCCCTGCATGCCGGAATAACGGCAGCCCTCCTTGTCGGACTGTGCAGCGCTCCCAGCCCTACAGCTGCCGCAAGCCCTTTATCCGTGAACGTTACTAACTATCAACAGCAAGATGGTACCATAAAAGGAAAAGTGATCACCAGCGATGGCCAGCCCGCAGAACATGCTACGGTGCGCATCAAAGGCAAAACCGCCACGCGGGTGGATAAGAACGGCAGTTTCTCCTTCAGCGGACTGGAACCCGGTACGTATATACTTAGCGTTACCTTCACCGGCCAGGAACCGCAGGAACGTACGGTGACGTTGCAGGCCGGCGAAACTGCCGTGGCAGACTTTAGCCTGGCTGCCAGCATGCAGGCCCTGAATGAGATACTGATCGTGGGGGATAAATATACCATTACCTCCCGCAAACAGAGCGATAATGTGGCCCGTCTGCCCTTAAAGAACCTGGAAAATCCGCAGGTCTATAGTGTGGTAGACAAAGAGCTGATCAAAGAACAAATGGCCGTTACACTGGAAGAATCTTTCCGTAACGTGCCCGGTGCTGCGCCGTCTAAAACAGCGGCCGGTATTCCCGCTTTCTTCTCCCGTGGCTTTAATACCACCGATAACCTGCGTAACGGCATGGCTACGTTTACCCGTACCACAATAGACCTGGCTACTGTAGACCGCATTGAAGCCATTAAAGGCCCTTCTTCCGCACTGTTCGGCGGGAGCATGGTGTCTTTCGGCGGACTGGTGAACTACCTTACCAAAAAGCCCTATGATCACCTGGGCGGGGAAATTACATATACCCAGGGCAGTTATGACCTCAGCCGCATTGCAGCTGACATCAATACGCCGGTAAATGAATATAAATCCCTGCTCTTCCGTATCAATACGGCTTACCAGAAAGAGAATACTTTCCAGGACCAGGGCCACGGCACCACCTTCGTGATCGCGCCTTCCTTTGCCTACAAAGTGGACGACCGCCTGACCCTTCGCCTGGATGCAGATTTCCAGAACTATAGCGGTACCTCCAGCTCCGCCTGGATCATTGGCGCCGGTGTGAAGGCTACCTCCTGGGATCAGCTGAAACTGGACTACAAACGCTCCCTGATCGACAATTCTTTCTCTGGTAAGCAGATGTCCAGCAACATTTTCGCACAGGCAGAATACAAGCTTTCCGATAAATGGACCTCCACTACCAATTACGCATGGGCTACCGGTGGATATAACGACCTCTATTACTTCAACCTCACCTGGACCACCGATACCACCGTTGCCCGTAACATCGGCACCTATGCGCCTGATAAAATGGGCCGTAAACACGTGCAGCAGAACTTTACCGGCGATTTCCTGATCGGCAATATGCGGAACAGGCTGGTGGTAGGTGTAGACTTCATGGACCAGTACCGGAACCTGAAATACCTGTTTACAAACCTGGATACGGTGAATATCCTGCGTGCACAAAAGGATATCCGTGTACAGCAGCTGGAAGACACTATGTCGCTGAAAAGCGCTGCGGAGACAATGAGCCGGCAGTACACGTATGCTGCTTACTTCTCTGATGTGCTGAACCTGACAGAAAACCTGCTCGTGATGGCCAGCCTTCGTATGGACTATTTTGTGAACAAGGGTACTAAGAATAATCTTACGCAGCTTACCACCGGTAATTATAACCAGACGGCACTGTCGCCCAAGTTCGGAATCGTATACCAACCCGTGCTCAACAAAGTGGCCCTGTTCGGTAACTATATGAATGGCTTTAAGAACGTAGCCAATGTAACCCAACCAGATGGAACCGTGTCTGAGTTCAAGCCGCAGCAGGCTAACCAATGGGAGGGAGGCCTTAAGCTGGATCTGCTGCAAAATAAACTGAATGCTACCATCAGCTATTACGACATCCAGGTGACCAACAGCACCCGCCCGGAAGTAAGGGATGGTAAAGTCTTCACCGTGCAGGATGGCACCCAGCAAAGCAAGGGCATAGAAGTGGAAGTGGTAGGTAATCCTTTCCCCGGCTTTAACTTCGTAAGCGGATATGGTTATAACGATAACGAATATACAAAGGCAGACAGCAAGATCGTTGGCAAAAGGGCGCCTGGCACGCCTAAACATGTAGGCAACATCTGGCTCAGCTACACCATCCTGAACGGAGCGGTTAAAGGCCTGGGTATAGGTGGCGGTGTTATGTATGTATCAGATGCATTTTATGATAATACAAATGCGTTCACACTACCTGCATACACGGTGATAGATGCTACCGTATTTTATAATACATCTAAGTTCCGTCTTAGCCTGAAAGCGAATAATATCGCCAATGAGAAGTACTGGGTAAGTGATGGTTTTTACGCCCGTCCACAGAAGTTGTCCAATTTCCTGACCAGTATTGCGTATAAGTTTTAAAATATTAAGGGCTGTATCGATAAGTTAGTGATACAGCCCTTATTTTTTAGCATAAGTAAGCTCCGGGAAAGTAATTATTTAGGAGGGACAAAATGTATGCTTTTTTCTATGGTGTTTAACAAACCGTAGTATTGTTCCTTCGTTAAAGTATCGGCGAGGGTACCTGCTTCCTCCGGGTATATCCGGTAATAAGACATCGTGTCCGGAAAAGTGCCCAACTGTTTTACCAGCAGCAAAGACTTATTTCCAGTAACCTCTTTTACATTACAACAAACCAACGTTGTGAAATTATTGTCGCCAAACTTGCGGCCGATAAAAGGCTCACCGCTTCCTTTGATATTTACAAAGTAGATGTTTCCTGCAATCCTTTCTGTTTTGTCGGAAAAAACATCCAAACAGCTGCAAAGCAGAAAAACTGGTATAGTGACAATCAAATATCCAAGTCTTTTCATGATTATTTTAATTTCTTTCCGCAAACACTGCAATGTGTAGCTTTTTGTACTTCTTTCGAATCAATTTTTTCAGTCCACATGTAACGTTGATATGTTGTTCCAACTGCATTATTACCGGTGCCTGTACGGTCTTGAAATAACCATTTCACGGGTAGAGGGTTTAATGTTCAAATGTTGGATTATTGTGTAAAGTAAATAATTAAGAGTGACAAATGCTTCATTTTTTCTTCTGTCATCGTATGCGTATTCCCCTTCGCCATCGTTGCCGGTATCGTTTGCGTAAATAAACCTATCCCGAAAATTGGAAATATTCCCCAAACAAAATAACCTTGCCATCAGAACAGAAGAATTGAAAACCCGCAGCCCGCACTAAGACTGTCAACCCAGCATCAACCAGGCATCGCTCTTTCTTTATTTTAAACCCTAATAATTTACCGTTATGAAAACACGTAGTATGCGAACAATCCATGTACTGGCCTTTACATCCGTAGTATCCCTTTTCGTATCCGCCTGCAAACAGGAACAGGCTCCCCTTCCGCAGGAATCCTTACCCAATGTTGAAGCGCTGAAGATCGGTGATCCTTCTGCTGCTGCCAATGTACCCATCACCAGCACGATCATCGTAAAAGCCGGACAGGTCTATGACGGTGGCGGTAACACCATTATTGCCTCCGGTATGGGCGATGGCAGCCAGGCTGAAAACCAGAAGCCTATCTTCCGGCTCGAGAACGGCGCCACCCTCAGAAATGTAAAGATCGGCGCACCTGGCTGTGACGGTGTGCACACCTACGGCAATGCCACCCTCGACCGCGTAGAATGGCTGGACGTAGGCGAAGATGCCATGACAATGAAGTCATCCGGCACCGTTACGCTCAACAACTGTATCGCCCGCCAGGCCTATGATAAGATCATACAGCTGAACGCCAGCGGTGATCTGATCCTCAACAATTTCCAGGCCTATACCTTCGGTAAGGTAGTACGCACCAACGGCAGCAGCCAATCTACCAACAACATCACGATTAACGGCGGCACCTTCAGAACAGGCACCAACATTGTACGCACAGAAAGCGTGAATGTACGTGTGCGTTATCGTAATATGTCTGTATCCGGCGTCTCTAAATTATGGCAGGTGCCAAATGCATCGCAGGTTACAACGTATTAGTGCTCACCTTCGCGTCATTGCTGGGAGAAATACGAGAACAAGCGGGTCTTCATCGCCGTCATTGCGAGGAGCCCAGGGCTAAGCGGGAAGGCGCGACGAAGCAATCTCCTGACGCAATCTTCGCGGAGATTAATGGAAGATTGTGTTAGGAGATTGCTTCGTCGCGCTCCCACACAAAAGCTTAATTGCTCCTCGCAATGACGGGGAGGGAGACCTCAAACCCTTATCCCGCCTCACCTCTAACACAAAAGATATATCCTTTTTTTAAACATTATCTTTTTTCCCTGACCATAATCATCCCCTCCCCCGATATAGATCATAGATTGTCGCCCCGGACGGTCCTACTTTTACATCGTGATTATGACGCTATGAAAAACAAACGATGAATACCGAATAACCAAGTACCAAACTTAAAAGGGCTGTCCAATATCCCATACCTTTTTTTCTTTTTGCTTCTTTTCATAATTGTTGAGTAACGTGGCCCGTGATGATGATTTTGTGTTGACGACCGGTCCAATGAGCCTTGTCTGCCACGGCAGCAGCGGGCTCATTGTGTACCGTCTTCTCAAAAGAACATATCCTGCTTAATACCATTCCCATATAAATAATTAATACATCAGTCACCATGAAATTACGTGTACTCGCAGCTATTGCTTTCCTGCTCATGTCAGGCGCTGCATCGGCCCAGCTGAAAGTGGGTTCTAACCCAAGCCAGATCAACAAATCTTCTATCCTTGAACTGGAAAGCACCCGGCAGGGTCTTTTACTGCCGCGTATCCCAGGTTCTAACCTCACGGCTGCTCCGCTGAACGCAGCACCCGACGGTATGATCATTTATGTAACAGATTCTGCCAGTCTCTTCATCCGTAAGAATAACTTGTGGCAGAAAATGTCTGTAGACAGCGTGGCCAATAATGGTAACTGGAATACCATTGGTAACGCCGGTCTCGATTCCACCAAGCACTTCATCGGCACCAAAGACCAGCAGGCGCTGATCTTCAAGACAGACAATACAGAAAGACTGCGCTTCACCGCCAACGGTAATATTAAAGTGGCTTCCGGTACCATTCCCACTGGTAGCGACCAGGTACAGGTAGTAGTAATAGATCCCACCAGTGGAACACTCCTGCAACGTACCATTGCTGCATCCGCTTTCAGCAACGCGATTAACTCGCTGAACGGCTTGCGTGATACCGCACAGACCTTCGCTATTGACAGCGCTGTTACCACCGATATGACGATCACATCAGCAGCCGGTGTACATAAATTTAATCTCCCTACCCAGAACGGTAACGGCACCACCTCCAGAGGTCTGCTTTCTTACCGCGACTGGCAGCGCTTCGATTCTTCCGCCCGCTTCCAGATCCTGCATACTGCTTTCTCCAATACGTCAGATGCCAACGGTATCAGTGTAGACAATGGCACCCTTACCCTGCACGCAGCGGATGCTACCAATCCCGGCGGCGTAAGCGTAATAAACCAGACCTTTGCCGGACATAAGGGCTTCCGCGATTCACTGTCCATCGGCCTGGCAGCAGGCGCAAAAGGTAATGCCACCTTCCAGCTGGTAGGTTCCATGTCCACCAATCTTACTAAAGTAACCACCAACTATACTGCTAACGCCGGCGACAATACCATCCTGGCAGATGCTTCCGGCGGCGCGCTCACCATCACCCTGCCCAGTGGCAGCGGTATCGGCGGCCGTATCTATACCATCAAGAAGATCGGTTCCGGCGGTATAGACAAAGAGCTGACCATTACCCCTTCCAGCGGGACGATAGATGGTAATAGCAACTATATCATCTATAATGACTGGACCTTCGTAACCTTGCAAACAGACGGTACTGACTGGTATGTGATCAAGAAATAACGGCCTCCCGGTATTACTTCCTCATTGCTCAATCTGCCGCTATGAAAAGCATACTTTATACCCTGCTTACGCTCGTTCCAATGATGTTGTCGCTCAGCGCTGCTGCACAGCAGCTGAAGCTGGGCAACAACCCGGGTACGATCGATAAGTCAGCGGTGCTGGAACTGGAAAGCAGTAAACAAGGACTCTTACTCACTAGGATCACAGATACAACAGTGGCTCCGCTTACCACTGCGCCTGATGGTATGCTGCTCTTCTTCAAAGGGGATAACAGCCTGCGCATCCGCAGCGGCAACGCCTGGAGAAAACCACTGACCAGCATTGATACGAACGATATTGCCAACTTTAGCCAGAAGGTGAGGGGCCTGCTGAGTGCAGGCTCCGGCCTCACCTTCAACAGCGCTACCGGCGTGTTCTCGCTGTCAGCAACAGGAACGGGCAGCTCCTGGGCACTCGGAGGTAACGCAGTCCTGACTACACAGAACCTCGGCACCACCAGCAATTATGACCTGCCGCTGATCACGAATAACACAGAAAGGATGCGCATCAACACCGCGGGCAATGTGGGCATCGGCACAAACAACTTTAACAACACCAATCCTGAGAGACTGCTGATAGATGCGGGTAGCAGCAGCTCTTATAATCTTATCTATGCTAAAGGCGGCGTCAATAACTATCTGCAGTTCAATATTCAAAACAACCACGGAGGTCAGAGTGCAAGTACCGATGTGGTAGCTACCGCCAACAATGGTAATGAAAACTCGAACTATATTGATATGGGTATCAACTCCGGGGGTTACAGCCAGGCTGACATCCTCGGCAGTACCAACGCAGCTTATCTGTACAGCACCGGTACTGACCTCGTAATAGGTAATGCGTCCAATAACCGGAACCTTATCTTCTTTAACGGAGGCACCGCCTATAGTAATGAAGTGATGAGAGTGGATGCTTCCGGCGATGTAGGCATCGCTAATACCAGTCCCCAGGCCAAGCTGGATGTAGGCGGCAACTTTAAACTCGGTGCATCAGGAACAGTGATGACCAACATTATCAAGACCAATATCTCTTTCACGGATAATACGAATATAGGCTATACAACACCGCTTAGCAAGACAGTGGCGGTAACAGGAGCGCAGGCTAATGCGTCAGTGATCATCAATCCGAGGGCCGCTTTACCTGCAGGGGTGGGCATTGCCTACTCTTATGTAAGTTCTGCAGGCAACATAACAATAAATTTTACCAATACCGGCGCAGGAACCTTAGGCCAGCAAAAGCTCGGCTCAGTAACGCTTGACGTAACTATTATCAATCTCTGATGAGAAGGGCCATACTCCATATCGCTTGCTTCCTGCTTACAGCTTTGCCCACAAAGGCCCAAACAGGAGTATACCTTGCCCCCGGTGCAGATATCGCCGTACACAAAGCTGATACGGTAGCTATCTTCTCCGATGTAAGGAACGAAGGCCGCTTCGGATCACTGGAAGGCGCCGTGATCAATTTCTATGGAACGAAATGGGAGAACGGCAACGATGCCCAACTACCAGACGAGAACGACTATAACAATACATCCCTGCAACACACAGGCGGATGGTTCCGCTTCCTGCAGGCAAAAGGAATAAATATGGGGGCACAATTGATATACGGAGGCTACAGCGCCAGCGCTAAAGCTGGCGCCAGCTTCCCTAACCTGAGTGTGGAAAATAAGAACGGCGTGCAGCTGGAAGACCTCAGTGATCTGAAGATCCGGCATACACTGCATTTTGAATCCGGACATCTTTCATTGACAGGATGGAATCTTGTGATCGGTGAGCGGTACCCCGGAAATATTACCGGTTATTCTGAAAAAAGTTTCGTGATAACAGGTACTGAACCCGGGGGCGGGTTCCTGTACCGGGAACACGTGAGTGCATCAGACAGCCTGGTGGTATTTCCTGTCGGGTCTGCGGAAAACAGTTACTCACCCATGGCCCTTCGTAACAACGGCCCTACTCCAGTGGACGTACACACACGGGTATTTGACAGCGTCTATCATAACGCGATTTCCGGGCAGGTGAATGGGACAGACTATGTGCGTAAAACCTGGAACATACAACAGGATGGCGATGTAAAGAACGATATGACCGTATGGCTGCAATACAACCGCCAGGATGAAGGAGAGGGCTACGCCGTACTGCGCGACAGCAGCTTTGTATCACATTTCTCTCTGCAGGGCTGGGACACGCTACCGCCTTCGCGCCAGTTAGTCAAAGGTACATTGACCACCGCGGCAACATCATCTGCGGCCTACATGAACCGCCGTAGCTTCAGCAATGGCCTTGAAACAAACGCCTACCTCTCTGTTACTGCACATAATGATCCCGGCGCTGCCGTCAGCGTTTTCTTCGATGCACAACGGCAAAGCAGGCGTTGGGTAGATGTACATTGGCGTACTACAAAAGAAAAGAACCTGCTGCGCTTTGAGCTGCAGCGCAGAAGAGAAGCAGAGGATAGTTTTTATACCGTGGCCAGGATCGCGCCGCATAACTTTTATGGTAACAGCAACACCTTACAGCAGTATCATTATAACGATGACAACGAATGCGAACAATGGACCTACTATCGCCTGAAGATCCTGGGCCGCGACGGAAGCATCATTTATTCCGACATCCGGAAAGTGCCCTGGCTCATGGAGATCAAAGCCTTTCCCAATCCGAGCAACGGTAACTTCAACGTCACCCTTTACGGGATAGCGCACAAGCTGAGAATGGTGATGTATGATATGACCGGCCGGGAACAGGGCAGCTGGATGCTTACAGGCAACGACCGCATCTCACGTCCCAACCTGCCCGCAGGTATCTATATCCTTACATTCTACGATACAGAGAACAATAACACCGTAGTGAATAATATTAAAATTGAGATCTTCTAACATTTCTAAATTCCTATTATCTATGAAGAAAATAACGATCCAGGTGATTACCGTGATGCTGATCATTCTCTTTGTACATGCAGGCCTGATCAAATGGCTGGACTATTCTACCTTCAAATCGCAGCTGTCTGCTTATCCCTTACTGTCGCCTTTTGCAGGCGTGATTGCCTGGCTGTTCCCGGCCATAGAAATGGCCACCGCCGCATTACTTGTGCCTGCCCGTACCCGTACCCTGGGCCTGTCGCTCGCGCTCGGCCTGATGGTCATGCTTTCGGGCTATATCATCTACCTGCTGGGTTCTGACGCTAATGCGCCCTGTGCCTGCCAGGCATTGCTGGGATTCTCTTCCTGGCCTACGCAGCTCAAATTTAACCTGATCTTCACGCTCATAGCACTGTTAGGCTTCCTCTTACAACTGTTGGCAACACAGGAGGAGAAGATTGGCCGCTTTAGCGCTGCTAAAGCTTAAGATACTGTTGCAACAGCAGGGGACACCGAAAACCTGTAGCAAAAGAGTAGGTAAACTTGTAATTATAATAACCTTTATCCCATGAAAAAGATCTTGCCGGGCTTAATCGCCTTTGTAATCGCCGTTGCTGGCACACTCACCGTTAAAGCAGCGGTTGTTGAAGACATGTATTATCAGTACTACCTCGACGAAAGCGGTAACCCCACCATCTTTGCGGGCGCTAACGACGGGGAGATCCTGATCACAGGATGCAAAACGGGGCCAACAGAGTGTGGCAAAATTTACACGGCAGACGACGTACAGGAAACATCCCCCGGGGTGTTTGAAGTAATACCCGGCCATGAGCACAATGAAGTGCTCCTGTTATACAAGGACTAAAAGAGACTTTTTATTGACCGTATACACCACGCAAATTTGTGACTGAGAATGCGTAATGACAAGTATTACCCGCGCTGGCCGCGGGTTTTACTTTTTACAGCTCGTCTCGGCATGCCCAAACCATAGTTGGATGTAGGTTTGCAGCTCGCCCATGTTCCCTGTCTTTCTGAGAAACTTATCTGCTCCTGCCTGGAGGGCGGTGATCTCGTCGCTTTTTTCAAGAGAGGAAGTATACACCATGATCTTCGCCTGTGGGTCAACGTTACGGATCCGCTGTATCACCGGTATCCCGGTATGCCCGGGAACAATACACCAGTCCATGATCACCATGTCCACCGGCAGCATCGTGGGCAGGTATTTGATACAGTCTTCTGCAGTAGCAGTGATCACTTCCGCTGTACAGTATCGCTTCAGATAGGTCGCCAATACATAACGCTCTATCGGGTCATCTTCAATAAGCAAAATTTTGGGCATAGATAGTTGGCATTTTGAGCATCAGTGTATAGCAGCTACCTAATAGTACAAAAAATGATCCAGGATAGTTTAGGGAAAGTCATAGAAATATTAAACTAATTTATTTTTAAATACTATATCTTTCTGCCCTAACTACTTATAATTTGTTATGATACTGGACACCCTGGAGAATGCTCATTTGTACTATGGCCTTGGCCCAAAATTTATCAAAGCCTTTGAATACCTGAACACCACTGACCTTGCCTCCCTGGAGAAAGGAAAGTACGAGATTGACGGCAAGGATATCATCGCCATTATCAATGAATACGAAACAGTAGACCCTTCCGGCGAACGGATGGAGTCGCATAAGAAATACATCGATGTGCAGTATATCGTTCGCGGTGCAGAGCTGATCGGGCATGATCAGCTGTTGGAGAAGTCCCCCTCCAAACCTTATGATGAAGAGTCCGATTATATGCTCTTCTCAGAAAAGCCTTCCTTCTTCTCCCGTATGGAGCAAAATTATTTCGCGATCTTTTTTCCTACAGACCTGCATATGCCCAATATCCGCATCGATCAGCCGGCGCAGGTAAAGAAGGTGGTGATCAAGATAAGTGTGCAGTAGTGCGTCTGCGCCTGATGTAAGGTAACAGCCGTTTGATGATCATATACGCCAGTGATGCAACGCACAGCACGATTAACGCCATCCGCAGGTAACGCGCCGTGGTCACGGAAAGGCCTATACCCGTGCCGAGCGCCACATACGCCGCCAGGCACATGGGGCATTTGGGAATGAGGATCAGGACGGCTCCGGGCAGCATCCAGCGGATACCATTAACGATGCGTTTGATCAGTGACGGCCTTTGTTGCGGTCCTTCCGCAGGCGGCTGATGGCCGGCTGCAGGCCCAGTATGCTTTACAGGCCCGCAGCAGCAATGCGCTTTCATGAGTGCGGCCCTCCGCCACAGCAGTCATGCCCCATCACCCTGGGCGGCTGGTAAGTGGCTTTTTTATCTACAATATAGCTTTGATCGTAGCGGTCGTGGTGGCGTACCCACGACATGGTAAAGCCCAGGTCGTCCTCATTCCGGCCCAGTGGCGCTATATCCATGAAATTGTACGTGTTCACCATGATATCACAACCCCGCATATAGGTAGAATACGTGTGGAAGATCTCGTCTGCTTCATTTTTATAGAACACACTGGCCCCGTGCAGATCCTCTGCCATAAATGGAATAGTGTCGTAGTTGTAGTATACCTCGCCTTTGGCGATCTCCTCCGGCCGGAAAGACACGTGGTAATCGTAGTTGAAATCATTGCCGTAAGCCGATACCCATCTTACCTGCCAGCCCATCCGCTCTTTAAACGCTTTGATCTGTTCGTAGGGCGCCCTGGATACCAGCAGCAGTGTAATATCCCGGTTGGCCAGATGTACCAGGGTTCCGTCTACATGATCGGTGAGGAAAGAGCAGCTGGGACAGCCTTCTTCCCAGTCCGGCCCGAGCATGAAATGATACACGATCAGCTGACTGCGGCCATCGAACAGGTCTGCCAGTGTTTCCTTGCCCTCTGGTCCTTCAAAAACGTATTGTTTTTCAACCCGCTCCCAGGGCAGGCTGAGGCGTTCGCGGGCTACCTCGTCGCGGAGCCGGTTTAGTTGTTTTTCCTTTTCCAGGAACTGTTTACGGGCGGCCAGCCATTCGGCGGAAGATACGACAGTATGCATGAGCGGGTAGATTTTTGGTACAATACAAATGTCAGTAAGAAAGCCCGCTTTTATGATGTGTGGAAGCGCCATAATGGGGGTGTGTTTGTGCCATGCTGTTGTGCTATATTTGTACTATAGCCTGTAATCATGAAAGAAGTAGCATTGCTGATCTACGAAGACGCCATCCTGTCTGCCGTTGCCGGCGCTCTCGATCTCCTGGCAGGGACCAACCGCTATATGGAAGCGGCTGGTAAGCCGCCCGCCTTCCGCGTTACCCTGGTGGTTGAAAACGAAGGTTTTGCCCCCTTTCCGCTGCCGTATCCCGGTTTCCGCTATCGCACCCTGAAGGAGGTAAAAGACACCAACCTCGTCATTGCTCCCGCGTTTTATAGTGCGCCGGATCAGGCTTTGGAGAACAAGCAGGCCATGGTCAGCTTTATTTCCGCCATGAGCAGGAGAGGAGCGGAGGTAGCCAGCCTCTGTGTAGGCAGTTATCTCCTGGCAGAAGCGGGACTCCTGGCAGGCAGGGCCTGTACTTCGCACTGGAACAATATTGCCGATATGCAGCGCCGCTATCCTGATGTCAAAGTGCTGCCCGATATGGTAGTGACTGACCAGGACGGCGTGTATACCAGCGGCGGGGCCTTTTCCTCCCTGAACCTCCTGCTGTACCTGGTGGAGAAATTCTACGGCAGGGATGCCGGTATCTGGCTTAGCAAGACCTTCTCCATTGATATGGACCGTATCAGCCAGGCGCATTTCGCCGTGTTCAACAGTCAGCGCCATCATGAGGATGAAGAGATCCGCCGGGCGCAGGCTTACATTGAAGAGCATTATAATTCCGTTGTTTCAGTAGAGGAAGTAGCGGAGCAGATCAATATGAGCAAGCGGAATTTTATCCGCCGTTTCAAGCACGCCACCAAGAACACGCCATTGGAATACCTGCAGCGGGTAAAGATAGAATCTGCCAAGAAAGCGCTGGAAAGAGAGGCGCACAGTATCACCAATCTCATGTATGATGTGGGCTATAACGATATGAAGACCTTTCGTAAGGTGTTTAAAAGGATCACCGGTCTTACGCCGCAGGATTACCGGAAGAAATACTGCCGTGCCCTGCAATGGGACTAAAAAAAGACCGCCGGTATACCGGCGGCCTTTCGACGCGTCTGCGTCACAGTCTTCTTGTATGGAGCAACCCGGTTAGGCGATACTAACCGAAGGTTTCCATGAATATACTGTAGATTGCATGAATACCTCCTTTTCTTTGGTGAATGATAAAATTACTACATAATCCGGTAAAAGAATTGTTAAAATGACAAGTGTATTTTATCCTTCGATTACTGCCACTCGCCCTATCTGTCCATCTTCCAACCGCACTTTAATACCCCTTGAGTGATAAGCAGCGGAAGTCAGGATATCTTTTACGATACCGTAGGTGATCTTGCCGCTGCGTTGATCTTTTTTGAGGATGATCCCTACTTCCAAACCCGGGTAAACATCTTTTCTGTATTGGCCGTCCATAAATTGCTTCGTATTTGGCGCGAAGATAGCCTATAGAGTAGAATTACTCTACGTATAGCCTTTTAAAAAAGAGTAGAATCACTCTGTTTTAAAAAGAAAAAATTACATGTGTTTCGCGGTGATTGCAGGCGCAGACGATGTATTAGGATATTTGAATATTAAAAATTACCTTTGGTCAGAAAGAAATAATATATTTGAATAACCACGGTTTTAGCCCTATTGTTGAGAAAACCTTAATACCCTCTTTTATCCTTTTTGTTTTGCGAACCTGGCGTTAGTTACTAACGTTGTAAAATAAACTATTAGAGAAGCACATAATGTATCTATGAACGTGCCCTGTATTACCCTCGTATCGGGGATGCCGTTACCCTCGCCGGTTAATTATCATTACCGCAGCTGTTGTCATGTAGTGTTCAGCCATACAGTGTCTATCTCCAGCAGACTGTTTTCACAAGACCAATATAGTAAACCACTCACTATCACCTAAACAATTAAATGCTCATGGAACCTTATTTAGCGTCCCTTTTACTGTTCGGCGGCAATTTCGCTATCAGAGGCTATGCACTTTGCTGGGGGCAGATCATTTCGATTGCACAGAATTCCGCGTTATTTTCGCTGTTGGGTACTACGTATGGCGGTAACGGCCAGACTACCTTCGCCTTACCTGATCTGAGAGGCCGTGCGCCGATCGGTACCGGTAATGCTCCCGGCTTAGGTAACTATGATCTGGGTCAGCTAGCCGGTACTACTTCTACTACGCTTACCATCAACAACATGCCCGCGCACACGCACACGGCAGTTAGCACCATCGCAGCTGCAGTTGCTGCCAACACTACTGCTGGTACTACCAACACACCTGCTTCCGGCGCAGGATTAGCAATGCCGCCCAGCATCGGTAGCGGTCCTAGCGCTGCCCAGATAAAAATCTACGCAGCGCCAGACAGTGCTAATACCACTCCCCTGGGCGGTGTAACCACAACAGGCGGTGTTACGATCGGTGTTAGCGGCGGCACACAGCCTTTCAGCATCCAGAACCCTTACCTGGCAATGAGCTGGCTGATTGCAACGGTAGGTATTTTCCCCTCCAGGAACTAAAATAATTGAGGAACAACGTAAGAGATGAAAACCTCCCTCAAAATTGGATTCCTGACACCCTATTCGGGTATCTATCCCTACTACTCGCAACACCTGTTCACCGGGTGGCTGCTGGGCATGGGCCTTGATCCCATGCAGCAGAATACCATCGAATTTGTGCAGGAATACACTCACATGGGAAGTCTGAACGCTTGTGAAACCGCAGCCCGTAAGCTGCTGTTTTTTAATCGGGTTGATATTCTTTCCGGCTTGATAAGCTACCAGTCAGTACCGGGCATGGTGCCCCTGATAGAGAACGATAAACGTCCCGCCTTCTTTTTTGATATGGGAGAATATGTCCCTTACTTTCCCTATCTCAGCCCCGATATCTTCTATGCCTCCCAGCAGGTATGGCAATCCCAGTATGCACTTGGCCGTTGGGCACAAGGCAAATGGGGCGCCGGCGGTCATATTTTAACGGCCGTATACGAAGCCGGCTACCACCTCAATAACTCTTTCCAGCAAGGCGTTGCTGCCGCAGGCGGCAATGAACTGCAGCTGACAGTATTACCCTTTGATCCGAACGATCCGCACAGGATGGAGCTGGCCGGCTTCTTTGCGCAATTAGCCAAAGAACCGCCTCCCTATGTACATGTCATCCTTTGTGGCAGCATGGGCACCCGTTTTCTCGAACAGTGGATACAGAGCGGTTTCCATAAAAAGATACCCCTATTGGTATTTGAGACGATGGCATATGATGACATCCTTGAAGATATTAAGAACGTCAACCTCGAAATATATTCCGCGCAGTTATGGATGCGGGAAGATGAGAATAAGGCCAACCAATTGTTTGTAAGATCATTTGAGACCATCGCGAAACAGCCCGCTAACATCTACTCCCTCATGGGATATGAAGCCGGACTGGTATGGAGAGAACTGTTGCCCCATGCACTCAAAAATGACTGGGGTGCAGTAAAGCAGCGGCTGCGCGAAGGAATCATTAACGGGCCTCGTGGGGAAAGGAATTTTTACCCATCCTCCGGCTTTGCACTGCCGGCTGCCAACATTCTAAAGATCACAACATCCGCAAATAAGATCCATAAAATTATCCTTGACCAGGGAACGGGCATGCGATTCGATGCGAAGGAATTAGAGGCGATCCACCAGGAGAGCGTATCGGGCTGGCAAAATCCCTTACTCTGTATTTAATACTTTAATATGAAGTACAACTTTACGCTTCTTAAAATTGTGAGAACCCTATTGTTTGCCCTGTGCTGTATGATCGGCGCAGCGCAGGCTATAGCACAGTCGTACACGCCTTCCAACGTACAAACCGGTGGTCTATACGCCGGGCTGACAAGCGACAATAGCGGTAACCTCTATGTAATGCGGCACACTTCCGGTTCTATCTATCAGCTGGAGAAATGGCCGGCCGCCAACCCGGCAGGGGCGGTAATCCTTGCTACTGGCGTGCGTTCTGCAGCCTACGATTATCCATCCAGTATTGCCGTGAATTCAACTACCGGTGATGTTTTCTATTTAAACCCGGATGCAGGTACCAATAACTTCGGACAGATCATGAGAATACCTGGAGGAGTCGCAGGAACGGCCACGCAGGTACAAGTGGGAAGATATTTTTCCGCGATCGCCCTGGATAACACCGGCAACCTGGTGACCATTGAATATAACGGGACCAATTACGCGGTGGTACGATATAATACCACCGGCACTGGGTCGGGCACGCCGCTGTATAGCGGTCTGACAATAACGAGCAGCCCGGATGGCACTTCGCCCTGGGGCTTGGCAGTAGACCGGCTTACCAATGATGTTTATCTTACCGATACTTATCCGAATAGTGACCAGGCGGGAGAGCCGGGTCTGATAAAGCTGACGGCGCCAGCATTTACCCGTACTAATCTGCAATTTGGCAGGCATTTTACATCGCTATATGTTGATGGCAGCAGTACGCTATTTGCGATAGAGCAAGCCAGCAGCGGATCTGCCAACTACAAGGTGGTGAAATATACCAATCCAGCCGGCACCGGATCAGAAATATACCCGGCGGCTATATCTGGAGGCACGATGCTTACTTCCGCTTTTGGTGTTTATCCCTGGGGGATTACCGGGAATAGCGGCGGAGATATATACGTGGACGATGGATTTTCCACCACTCCCACTGACGGCAGACTCCTGAAGCTCGCAGCTCCCACTATCACAGTGCAGAGCATTAACCGCGTTGCTGCCGCTACTAACCCCACCAATAGTAGCACAGTACAATTCCTGGTTACATTCAGCGACGTCGCCACAACGGTTCCGGCCAGTGCCTTCACCCTGACTACTACAGGCTCGATAAGCGGCGCCAGCATAAATCCTTCAATAACAGGCAGCGGTACGACCCGCACAGTGACTGTCAACACCGGTAGCGGCGATGGTACCATCCGCCTGGATGTAGTTACCAATCCGGGTATCGTACCCACGGTCACTAATGCCCCCCGTAACGGCGATCAAACCTTTACCATTGATAAAACAGGACCGCTTGTAAGTTCCGTAACGGTGCCCACCAGCAACACCTATATCATCGGCAACCAGTTGAACTTCACTGTAAACTTCAGCGAAAATGTAACAGTGACCGGTACTCCTTCTATCCCTGTCACCATCGGCAGCAATACGGTACAGGCAACTTATGTCTCCGGTACAGGTTCCAACGCCCTGGTCTTCCGCTATACAGTGCAGGGTGGCGACAGCGATAACGACGGTATTGCAGTAGGCAGCGCTATCGCCCTCAACGGCGGCACGCTCAAAGATGCAGTTGGCAACGACGCTACGCTTACACTGAACAGCATTGGTAGTACCGCCGCCGTATTCGTGAATACTAAACAGCCTGTCCCGACGATCACCACTGCCGCAACCTTGCCGGTAACCGGCGCGTTTACGATCACCATCACCTTTGATGAACCGGTGACTGGCACGCTGGTGGCAGGAGAGTTCACATCTCTCAACGCTACGCTTAGCGGTGTTACACCTGTTAATAGTACGACCTGGACAGCCACCATTACACCGCCCGCCGGCCAGCAGAATGGTAGCGGTTCGGTTAGAGTGGATGCTAATGCAGTAACGAACGTACCAGGCAATCCGAGTCTGATGTCCAATACCCTGAACATTTCATGGGATACCAAAGCTCCGGTGATCACTGTCACCCCGCCTGCCAATAAATATTACAAGGAGGCTGAGGTGATCAGCTTTACCGTCAGCTATGATGAAGATGTAGTAGTAACGGGTGCGCCTACACTACCGGTAACGATAAACGGCAATACCCGTCAGGCTACCTATGCAGCTGGCGGAGATGCCCGCACGCTGATCTTCAGCTATACGGTCGCCGCCGGTGAACAAGACCTGGATGGTATTGACCTCGCCGCCAATATCGCATTGAACGGCGGCACTATCAAAGATATCGCAGGCAACAACGCCCCAACAGGAATAGCCACCACCAACTATCCCAATATCCTGGTAGACGGCCTTGCGCCCACCGTTACTTCCGTAGCCATGCCTGGTGCAGGCCCAACCCCCAGCGGTTACTATAATGCCGGCACTACGCTTGTCTTTAAGGTAAACACCAGCGAGACAGTAACAGTATCCGGTACCCCAACCTTTGATGTGATCATCGGTTCCACTACACGTCAGGCAACCTATGTCAGCAATACGGGCAACCAGCTCACTTTCATATATAATATAGTAGACGGAGATAATGATGCAGACGGTATCACTATAGGCTCCCAGATCAACTTCCCCGGCGGCAGTTCCATCAGGGATGCTGCCACCAATAACCTGATAGCTACACTGAATGGAATAGGCGATGGCAGCGGTATACGGATCAATACCAATCATCCGACGGTGACCATCACCGCCACATCGCCGCTGCCTGCAACGGTGGTAGCGCCGTTCATGATCACCGTTACCTTCAGTGAACAAACTACAGACGCCCTGGCCCTGGCCGATTTCAACCTCACCGGTTGTACGATCAGCGCCCTGAGCACAACAGATAATATCAGCTGGGAAGGCCTCATTACGCCAACTGCCAACGCACAGGGAGCCGCCACCATCGACCTGCCCGCCGATGTAGTGCATAATATTGCCACCAACGGCAACCAGGCAGCCGCTACGTATAATTTTAACTACGATACCAAGTCACCGGCTATTACTTCCATCACCCCCCCAACCGATGGAACCTATAAAGCCGGCCAGACGCTCACATTTACTATCAACTACGATGATAACTTTACAGTGACAGGTGCGCCTGTACTGCCCATTATCATCGGCAGTAATACAAGGAACGCAACGCTCACTGGCAGCACCGCCACTTCGCTGACCTTCAGCTATACCATCGTAAATGGTGATCAAGACGCAGATGGTATTGCCCTTGGCAATATTGCATTGAACGGTGGTACTATTAAAGATCCTGTTGGGCATGATGCAGCACTGACCACATCCGGCAGTTATGCTGGTATCCTGGTTGATGCTACACTGCCCACGGTTACTTCCGTAGACGTGCCTGGCAACGGCTACTATAAAGCTACCCAGCAGCTCAACTTTACAGTACATACCAGTGAGAGTGTAGCGGTAACGGGTGCACCCACCCTCGATGTGCTCATCGGTGGCGTTACACGCAAAGCTGCCTTCACCGGCGGCTCCGGCACTAACGCGCTCACATTCGCCTATACCGTAGTGGCAGGCGATAATGATATGGACGGCATTGCAGTGGGCACCCTCAACCCTGAAGTCGGCACACTGCAGGACGCCGCTGGCAACGACATGGTGCTGACGCTCAATAACGTGGGTCCGACTAACAATGTATTTGTCAATACCGTGATCCCCTCTGTGACGATCTCCTGTCCACAGGAGGGCGGCTTATTCAGTGCGCCTATCACTGTAACCGCTGTCTTCAGCGAAGATGTGACCGGCCTGGCATTAGGCGATATCAGCTGTACCAACTGTACAGCAAACACGCTGATGCAAGTTGACGGCAAAACCTACACCTTCCAGGTCAGCGGTAGCTCCTTTGGCGCTGTCCAAATTCAGATCCCCGCCGGCGCAGCACAAAACATCGGTAATAATGACAATACCGCGTCCAATACCATCAACTCCACTTATGATAATGTTGTTCCTTTTGTGAACAATATCACCCTGCCGCCCGGAAATTATAAGCTGGGCGACATCGTTACGTTTACCGTAAATCAGAGTGAAAGAGTGGTGGTATCTTCCGAGCCTTACCTTGCCTTTAATGTAGGCAGCAACCCTGAGCGTGCGAATATTGATGTTGCCCTTAGCGATGCCGAGCCTGCATCTGTGTTCAAGTACCAGGTAAAAGCCGGCGACTTTGACAATGATGGTGTTGTGCTGACCAGCAGCACGATCGTCCTGAATGGCGGCACGATGCGCGATATCGCCGGAAACAACATGAATGTTAATATACCTGCTGGCAGCCTCTCCTTTACAGGCGTTGTCATAGATGGTATCATACCTGCTGTTACGTCTGTAGACGTACCTATCAACGGCTACTATAAAGCAGGCGATGTACTCGACTTCAGGATACATACCAGCGAGAACATCACTGTAACGGGCGCACCTACACTCGATGTGAACATCGGTGGCGTCATTAGAACGGCTGCCTTTACAGGTGGCAGCGGTTCCCAGGTGCTCACCTTTGCTTACACAGTAGTAACCGGCGACAACGATGATGATGGCATCGCCCTGGACGCGCTCAGCCTCAATGGCGGTACCCTGCAGGATGCTGTTGGCAACAACATGAACCTGACGCTCAACATGGTACCGTCCACAGCTGGTGTCTTTGTCAATACCGTAACGCCAACGGTAACATTATCTGGTACGCCGGTGCTGAACGGCCCCTGGACCATGACCATCACCTTTAGCGAACCCGTAACCGGCCTTGCAACAACTGACTTTAACCCCGGCACCACGAATGCTGATCTGAGTAATCTGGTCGCTGTGGGGAGCAGTGGCAGTGTTTATACGGTTGACGTGCTGCCGCCGGCAGATGGCCCGGTAAGCATTAGCCTGCCCGCTAATGCGGTGGTGAATGTTGGCGACAATGGTAACTCCGCTTCCAATCCAATTACATATACTTTTGACGGAACGGCGCCAACCGTTACTTCCGTAGCAGTACCTGCCAATGGTACCTACACCAACAGCGATGTGCTTAATTTCGATGTTAACTTCAGTGAAGCAGTGACAGTGAGCGGTGGAACGCCTTCTTTACCGGTTACCATCGGCACTACAACTGTACAGGCCAATTATACTGGCGGTACAGGCACCACCACACTGACCTTCAGTTACAGCGTGCAGAACGGCGACTATGATATGAACGGTATTGCGATAGGCGCTGCTATGGTGCTGAATGGCGCTTCTATAAAAGATGCTGCGAATAACAACGCGGTATTGACGCTCAACAGCATAGGCAACACCACCGCCGTACTGGTAGACGCTGTACCGCCGGCCATCACTTCCGTGAATGTACCAGGCAGCGCTTACTACAAAGCAGGCGATGTACTGACCTTTACCGTTGATTTCAACGAGAATGTAGACGTTACAGGCACGCCTTCCGTACCGGTGATCATTGGCAGTACAACCGTACAGGCCAACTATACCGGCGGTACAGGCACCACCGCGCTCACCTTCAGCTATACAGTGGTAGCAGGAGATAATGATATGGACGGCATCGCCGTAGGCAGCGTATTAGCGCTCAATGGGGGTACGGTAAAAGACGGATTGGGCAACGATGCGGCGCTTACACTCAATAGTGTAGGCAACACTGATGATGTGCGGGTGAACACCGTGATACCCACCGTAACCTTATCCGGTACACCGGTGCTGAACGGCCCATGGATGATGACGATCACCTTCAGCGAGGCAGTGACAAACTTTGTAGCAACTGATATTACTACAACGAACGCCAATGTGAGCGCCCCGATTACCAGCGATAACAAGGTCTACACGGTAATGGTATCGTCACCGGGAAATGGCCCGGTAAGCCTGAACGTACCGGCTAATAGCGCCTTTAATATAGGCGGCAACGGCAACAGCGCTTCCAATCCAATTAATTATACTTACGACGGTACAGCACCTGCCGTTACTGCTGTAAACGTGCCCTCCGCCGGTGGTTACAACGCCGGTGATGTGCTTAGCTTCACAGCTAACTTCGACGAGAACGTCGTTGTTACCGGTACGCCATCCATCCCGGTAACGATCGGCGCCATTGCTGTTCAGGCAACATACGTTTCAGGCAGCGGTACCAATGCGCTGGTATTCACTTACACCGTACAGAACGGTGACAATGATGCCGACGGCATTGCCGTTGGCGCTGCCATTGCCCTCAACGGCGGTACTATTAAAGATGCAGCTACCAACAATGCAGTACTAACCCTGAACAGCGTAGGCACTACCAGTGGCGTGATAGTAGACGCAGTGGCGCCGGTAGTTACTTCCGTAACAGTGCCTGGTAACGGCTACTACAAAGGCGGACAACAGCTAAACTTCACCGTGCACTTCAGCGAGAACGTTACGCCGTCAGCGGTGCCTTCTATCCCGGTTATCATCGGTTCAACAACTGTAGAAGCGGATTATGTAAGCGGTTCCGGTACCACCGGCCTGCTCTTCACTTACACCGTTCAGCCTGGAGATATGGATATGGACGGTATTGCAGTAGGCAGTGCCATAGCGCTCAACTTAGGTACTATCAAAGATGGAGTAGGTAATGATGCAGTGCTTGCGCTGAACAACATTGGTAATACCAGCGGTGTATTCGTGAACACGAACTCACCTACCGTGGTACTGTCCGGTACACCGGTACTGAACGGCCCCTGGACCATGACCGTCACCTTCAGCGAAGTGGTAACCGGCTTTGCACTGGCTGATATAACGGCTACCAATGCAACATTGAGTATCCTGAATCAAACGAATAGCACCACCTACACCGTGCTGGTAACAGCCGCTGCGAATGGCACGGTAACACTCAATGTACCGGCTAATATTGCCGATAACATCGCCGGCAACGGTAACGCTGCTTCTAACACGATCTCTTATTCGCACGACGGTACAGCGCCGGCTATTACTTCTGTGAATGTACCTGCGAATGGTACTTATAACAGCGGCGACGTGCTTACCTTCACCGCAAACTTCGATGAGAACGTAACAGTGACCGGCACGCCTTCATTGCCGCTGATCATCGGCAGCACAAACGTACAGGCCACTTATACCGGCGGCAGCGGCACCAGCGCGCTTGCATTCAGCTACACGGTACAGAATAACGAAAGTGATCTGGACGGCATCGCTCTTGGCGCTGCGCTGCAGCTCAACGGCGGCACAATAAAAGATGCAGCCACCAACAATGCAGTACTGACCATTAATGGCGCAGGCAACACCAGCGCCGTACTGGTAGATGCGCTCGCACCGGTGATCAGCTCCGTAACAGTGCCTGCCAACGGCTACTATAAAGCCGGCGATGCATTGAACTTCACCGTACAATTCAGTGAGCCGATCGTATCAGCTGGTTCAGCTGCCACATTACCAGTTACCATCGGCGCCACTACCGTGCAGGCTACGATATTCAGTACACCAACTCCCAATACCATCGTCTTCCGTTATGTGGTACAGACCGGAGAGGAAGACCTGGATGGTATTAGCGTTGGCACAGCGCTCGTCCCCGGTGGTACTGCCATAAGAGACGCAGCCGGTAACAATGCTTCGCTTACCCTGAACAACGTGGGCAATACCAGCAATGTGTTTATCCTGGCCAACCGTCCTACTGTGACTATCACCGGAGCTATCAGCTTAACGCAGCCCTGGACGGCTACCATCACCTTCAGCCATGCTGTAACAGGCTTCGCGCTGACTGACATCACGCTGACGAATGCAGTGGCAAGCAACCTGCAAACCAATGATAATATTACCTATACCGCCCTGATCTCACCGGTAATACAAGGAGGGGTTTCCATAGAAGTATTGCCTAATATTGCACAGGATGCTGCCGGCAATCAGAACCTGCCTTCCAGCCGGCTCTCTTATTATTATGATCCGAACCCGCCTGTGATCACTTCTGTAGAAGTGCCTGCAAACGGATACTACAAACAAGGCGATGTGCTGAACTTCGCCGTGAACTGGAATGAGGTAGTAAGGAATAACGTTTCGCCCAGCAAGCTCACATTGCCTGTCACCATCGGCAGCACTACCGTGCAGGCGGCCTATACCGGTGGTTATACCACCCAGCGGATCACTTTCGCCTATACCGTACAGGCAGGCCAGATGGACCTGGATGGCATCCAGCTGGGTACAGCACTGCAATTACCTGCCGGTGCAGAACACGTAACCGATCTTACCGGTAATAACGCCAACCTCACGCTCAATAGCGTGCCCGCTACCACCGGCGTGTTTGTGCATACGGCCCGTCCATCTGTTACGCTTAGCTCAGCTGCAGCGACCCGTGTGAACGCGCCGTTCAGCGTAACAATTACCTTTAATGAACTGGTAACAGGGCTTGCATTGACAGACTTTACGCTGACTAACGCAACTGTCTCCAACCTGCAAACAACAGATAATATCACTTACACCGTGCTGGTAACGCCAACAGCAGATGGTGCAGCCAGCATCAGCCTTCCTGCAGATGCTGCAGTGAACGTAGTAAGTAACGGCAACACCGCTTCCAACACCATTACCCGTACTTACGATGCCACACCGCCGGCCATCGCCGCTGGCCAGCTCTTCACCGTAAGCCAGTACAGCGCTGCAGGCACCATAGTAGGTACTGTTACCGCTACCGATGCTTCAGGCACCGTAGAGAACTGGGCGCTCGCAACAGACGGTTCCGGTGGAGCGCTGCAGATCAGCACCGCCGGTGTGATCTCTGTGAAGAATACCACCCTCCTCAACGCGCTTGTAGGTACGGATGTCAGCTTGGGCCTAACCGTGAGCGACGGTCTCAATACCAGCGCTGCAGTACCGGTTACGGTGCGCGTGGTGTTCGTGAACCAGCCGCCCACCCTGGATGTGATCAGTAACGTGGCCATCTGTAAGGATGTACAAACCCATACCATACAGCTCACCGGTGCTTCTGCTACAGAGCCGGCCCAGACATATACCATCACCGCCACTTCCACCAGCAATATCTTCGATGTGCTGACAGTAGGCGCCGGTAATGTGCTGAGCTACCGCCTCAAAGCGGATGCGCCTGCAGGTACCGCCACCGTTGCCGTTACCATCCGTGATAATGGCGGCACTACAGGCGGAGCAATAGACTCCCTGCGCCGCACCTTCACCATCACAGTGAACGCACTGCCGGTGATCACCATCACCAGCGATAAAGGCGCCAGCATTTCAAAAGGCGATATCGTGAAACTGACCGCTGCCGGTGGCAGCACCTATGTATGGACCGCCGCAGACGGCATCATCAGCGGACAACGCAGCCCTGTACTGGAAGTGAAGCCCATGGCCAACGCCAGCTACGAGGTAACGGCCGCCAGCGCAGCAGGATGTACCGCTGTAGGTTCCTTCGCCCTCAGTGTGGTGGTAGACTTCAAGGTAGATGCGGTGAACATCCTGACGCCTAACGGCGATGGCAGGAACGACCGCTGGGTGATCCGCAACCTGGACAGCTATCCGGATAACGAGGTGAAGATCTACGATCGCGCCGGCCGCCTGATCTACAGCCGCAGAAATTACAGCAACGATTGGGATGGTACCGTGAACGGCAGTCCGCTGGCGGAAGGTACCTACTACTATATCCTGACCATACAGAATGGCGCCAAGACGGCAACAGGTTATATTACGATTGTACGTGACCGTTATTGATCCTTTAAATGTGTAAGATTATGAACATCCGATCTAATAAAATATCACATATGCGCCTGGTAATGCTTTGCTGCGTTGTACTGGCTACTTTATTCACCCGGAATGCCCAGGCTCAAGGCCTGGGTAATTCCCTGGGTTTACTGGAGCCCTCCGGCACCCAGTGGTTCCAGAACCAGTACCTCGCTAACCCGGCTATGGCCGGTATTGACAGCGGCATGCACCTGAATGCCGCTTACCGCCGCCAGTACAATGGTATCGACGGCGCGCCTACAACTGCTCATTTCAGCGCCGACGGCGCCCTGGGCCGCAGGGTAGGGGCCGGCTTTAAGCTCTTTAATGATGAAGCAGGACTGATCACACGTACCCGCCTCGCCGCTACCTATGCTTACCACCTGCCGCTGGGATCAAATAACCAGCAGCTGCATTTCGGCCTTTCGCTGGCATTTAATATCCAGCGCCTCGACTATACAAAGGTGGACGGCGATGCAGCAGATCCTTCTTTGTCCGCCTTCAACCGCCGCGATAACTATTTTGAAGCAGAATACGGTATGGCCTATACAGATGGCCACCTGTTCCTGCAGGCTGCCCTGCCAAACGTAAGGAGCCTTTTCACCGGCAAGGATTATGGCGTGAATGGGGGTGGGCTTTACTTTACCGCAGCATCCTACCGGTTCACACCAGAGCAGGGAGTGATCAGCGGCATAGAGCCTAAAGTATGCTACCGGGGCATCGAGGGATATGATAACATCGTTGACGCAGGCTTGAATTTATACATCCTTGATAACGTGGCCAATGTGATGGGCATGTATCATACTTCAAAAAGTTTCACAGCAGGGGTAGGCGTTAATATTAAAAAAATGGTAATATTACAGGCGCTTTACACCACTCAGACAGGCGGCATCAAAACATATGTGGATGGCACTTATGAGATCGGCGCGACTGTAAACCTTTTCAGATAGTACATGCGATTTTCAGTTTTTATTATAGGCATCCTGGTGTCCCAGTGGGTATCCGCCCAGACCAGGATGCTTTCAAAACACGAGATAGACAGCATTTTTACCGGCCTGGAATACCCCGTCTTCCGCGGCTGGGAGTATAAAGATCCCGCCGGATTGCATTATCTCCTCTTAATGGAAAAATATTCCCAGACAAAGCCCAAAGACACGATCACCACCAACATTAGTGCAGTATGCATGAGCAGGTATACGATGGAATCAGGGGTTCCCATGCTCGGTATGCAAAAGGAGCAGCGGGTTCCTACACTCCGCTGGAGACTGAGAGACGCACTGGAAGCTGATGAAAAGTCCATCTGGTTCTTTACAAGATACATATCCCCCAGGGATATAGACGGCGATGGTTATGTTGACCCCCTGATCATCTACGGTACCTCTCCCAAAGAAGATGGCAGCGACCAGCGGCGCCTCAAAATGCTGCTGTATTACCGCTATAGCAAAGTAGCTATCCGGGCCGTCACCGGCACCCTGGATGTTGAGCGTAGTATTCAGTACGATGCGGCCTTCTACAAGCTGCCGCCATCTATTCAGTCTTACATGAAGCAGTTATTGCAGCAGATCAGCAAAGACCAGGATTTTATTCTCGCCAAGTAGCGGGGAAAGCCTCCTGGTATCCTCGTGTCATCCGTATAGGAGCCATTTGTTGCAGCCGTGTTAGCTTAGTGATCTTCACAGGAGAGCGGCATTAAAAGCGTTCGGAGGCGCCATTAAAAGCGTTCGCTGGCAATACGAACAGCGTTCGACGAGTTATCCACATGCCCGATTTATTGATCCAGATCAAGTCATTTCTCAGCTGCCTATCCTAACTTCATTATATTGTTTAACACTAAAATTAATTGAAAATGGGTAAGCAAAAAGGGCCTACATATATCACAGGTACCTTTAATGGCCTGTGTTATTACCAGATGGACGGGAACTATTACGTACGCCGTAAAAGTTCTCTGAGCCGCCGGCGGGTAAAGCGATCGCCTGCCTTTAAGCGCACCATGCATTACGCCGGTCTGTTAGCGCAGGCTTCGCGTATAGCATCCGAAGTATATCGCATTACACCCCGTAAAAGCAGAAAACGGGAGATCTATCACGGGTTGACAGGGAAGGCATTTGAACTCCTTAAAAAGGGCCTGCAGGCGGATCTGGTAACGGAACAGCTGAAAGCAGCATACAGGCCGCCAACGGCAGCACCTGTACAGCAAGTGGAAAAGCCAGCCACTGCACCGGTAAAGGTCTTGCGGGTGCTTCGTCAGCAGCGTACGCGCAAACAGACAGGCAACTATCACGTAGCTGTAGACGGCTCTCTGAAACTGAATGTAAGGGATTTCATATCCTCACCCCGGCTGATGGTGGCATCGGCAGGAGGGATGTCGGGGCGAAGGTCACGCGTTTCTCTCGCATCACCATGAGTCAGGGTCTTGAGTCCCGTCATTGCGAGAAGCCGCGAAGCCTTAGCTCGTGGCGCGACGAAGCAATCTCCTCAGGGTCTTCATTCGCTCAAATATCCCGCGCCTCAGCTCACTTAAACGCGTACTTCAACGCGCCTGCCAACACCACTCCGTCATTCTTTGCAAAGTCGGAATAGGGACCATTTACCCCAACACTAAGCTGTGCCCACAATCCCTTCGCCAGCCATACTTCCACCCCTGCAGTCCCCCTGATAGTATTCACATCATTCCTGATCTTCCCAAACAACCGCCCATACGTCCGCGTATGAAACGCCGCCTCGATCGTCCCATGCACCCAATAATTCCCCGCAATCACTCTTCCCCCATACACCCACGATGTCTTATTCCTCTCAGCTATATCCTCACTAAAAGTCCTTGCATATTGCCCGAACAATACCCCCTGTCCCCATTTACCCGCCTTTATGCCCCAGGCGGCATATACGCTGAACTTATTCGACTCCAGGTGCGACCAGTTATAATCCGGAGCAAACCAGCTGTTTCCCAACCCTATTTTAAGTATCCCTGCATTCCAATGCTCCCGGAGGAACTGTTTTTGCTTTTCCGCGATCAATATCGCCAGCACCTGGCGGTCCTGCTGCCGGAGATTGGTTATTTCCTGCAATACCTCCAGGTAATGATCTATCAGCTTATTCACCACATGTTCTTTAGGCGTATCAAAGCCCCGGTCAAAGCCCAGGCGGGCGCCAAATTTCCTCCCTATTGCTGCACGTATAGAGTCCTGGCTAAGGCTGCCTGTTTCGAAGCTGAAAAGGCGGTATAACGGGGTATCCGTCGCCGGGCTCAATCCCTGCTGTTCAAAGAAAGGATCCAGGTGGTACTGCCGGAAATCATCCTGTAATAACTGCTGCGCTTCCTGCGGCGTATGGCTCACGGCGCCGCCCTGCATCAGCGCCAGTACGCTTTGGGCGAACTGCGGGTCATTGGAGGGATCACTATGGTCAAAGATCACGAAGCTGATGCCCACCGCCAGCCTGGATGCAAAAGAATCCTGTGCGCCGCCGAAGGACAGCTGCAGGTTCCGGAGGATGAGGCTTTTCCGGTAAGCAGCCAATACGGTATCCCTGTTCCCATGCATGCGGTTGCCGTCAAAGGTCTGGTAGGGCGCCCAGTCAATGGCAAAGCCGGGGATCGCATTTGATACATCGCTTTTGGCAATGCACATCAGGGAGGCAGCCAGTTCTTTGGCGCCGGCTGGTCTGGCTATTTTATAAGGATTGACATGCATCAGCGTAAAGGCTGACAGATCTGCAATGGGGAGGTCTGTATATAATACATCGGCTGCTTTGCTGTCCTGCGCCTGCAGGCGAATGGCGATCAGGCATGACAGCAGTAAGATGGCGAGTTGCTTACAGGTAGTTTTGGGGTAAACCATGGCTGTTGGCATATATTCACTGGTAACATAAAGTTATCGATTTTTAGCCACATCCTAAAGCGAATGATATGATTACCCACAAGGCGATTACTTCAGCTCATGCACATTTATGGAATATCTTTAACCTTGCATCATAGTGATATGCTCAAATTGGGAAAGGCCAGTTTTCTGGGCAACAGCGCCCATAGCTTCCATACGGAAGGGATAACGGTAACCGAAACCGAATACCAGGAGAAAGTATTTGAAGGCTGGCACTGCCATGCGCATCATCACATCAGTTTTATCCTGGCGGGCGGCAACCTGGAACAGCGTCAGCGGCGGGAGTATGCCGTTCGACCTGGTAGCGTGTTACTGTATCATTCCGGAGAGCTGCACCGCAACAGCCATACTCAGCATCCTTCCAGGAATATTAATCTTGAAATAGAAGATGCTTTTCTCGCCAAATATCACTTGTCCTTTGATGTGAGGATAGATGACGCAGGGCTCCGGCCTGCACTGATCCGCATCTGGCAGGAGAGTAAGATAAAAGATGCCTGTTCGCTGACAGCTGTGCAGGCATTGGTATTGCGGCTGCTGCATCCTCCTGCTGCGGACAGCAGGCCGCCATGGGTGGATCAGCTACGCGATCTGCTGCATGATTGCTGGAATCAGACTTTGTCCCTGGAAGACTTGTCTGCAGTATTACATATTCACCCCGTGACTATCTCCCGGTATTTTCCACGTTATTTTTCCTGCACACTGGGCGAATATATGCGTAAGGTGAAGATTGAACGGGCACTGGCGCTGCTGCGTGACAATAACCAGGCGCTGACGGATATTGCTTATGAATGTGGCTTCTCAGACCAGAGCCACTTTACCCGCACTTTTAAAGCTTTTACCGGTATGCTGCCCGGCCAATACCGCAAATGTTAAACAGGCTAATTTCATGCTATTTTGGAAATGGATAGGATGTGATCTTTGTAGCAGATCATTACTTACATTATCATGAAACAACTCCTTGTATTTTTATTATTATCACTACCTGCTCAGGCGCAGTTGCGCCCCCTTGCACCCAAAGAGATCGCTGCTGCTGTTAACAGGATCGCCGTGCTGATCAAAGAACAGTATGTATTTGAGGAAAAGGGAAAGAAGATTGCAGATGATTTGCTGGAGCAATACCGCCGGGGAACATTAGATAAAGCAAAGAACTGGCACGTATTTGATTCCCTTGTAACAGGGATTATAAAAAAAGCCGGGCAGGATGGTCATCTTTATGTGCGCTATGATCCTCAAATGGTAAAGACATTGCAGGCGCCTGAAGATACTTCAGAAGAGCATGAAAGTATGTGGTTCCATGATCAGAAAGCACGGGATAAGAACTTCGGTTTCGAAGAGGTGAAGATCCTGAAGAATAATATTGGTTACATGAAAGTATCTGAAATCAATATTTCAAGTGAAAGCCTTCCGGTATTGTATGCGGCTATGCAGCTGGTGGCCAACACCCGTGCGCTGGTGATTGACCTCAGGGATAACGGAGGTGGAGGAAGTGACGTAGGAGCGGCATTTGAAAGTTTTTTCCTGCCGCCCAATAAAGTGCTGCTGGAAGTGAAAGGGCGCACCAGCGTATTGGAAAGCGTAAAGACGGTGGGATGGCTTACTCAGGAAAAATATAAGCAGCCTTTGTATATACTCGTGAATAAAAAGACCGCTTCAGCAGCAGAAGCCTTTGCATTTACGCTGCAGGCACAAGGCCGGGCGGTGATCATCGGACAATATTCTGCAGGCGGCGCGCATATGAATACCTGGTACCCGGTGAATGATGAGATCTATGTGTCGGTATCTACAGCAGCGCCGGTATTGCCGGGAACAGAGATATCCTGGGAAGGCAAGGGTGTAAAGCCGGATCATGTGGTGGAAGAGGGGAAGGAGTTGGAAGTGGTGAGGGGATTGGTGGGGAACTAGAACAAGGATCCCTGCAGCTCTTTTTTAGGATAGAAAACACCAATGATTACAAACGGATTAGGAGAGCGGCGTGTATGCCACTGTTTGGTGGTGCCTAAGAACAAATGGAGGTCTTTTTGCCTAAATTCGTTCTCGTACTTTTCCTTCACTTTTACAAGCGCTTCCGCTTCGTTGCCGTTAGCTATCCTCAAACAGTTCCAGTAAAGGGCGCCTATTTCCCAATCTTCAATCATTAATCTTCGTTGTTTATTTGTTTCATCAGTAAATAGATAGAAGAACTTGTACGGAAGTTTAGGGATTAGTATTTCGGGAGCCTTGTCAGACGCGAATAGGTCGCCTTGCTTGCGCAGCTCCTTCCATTCGTTTTTCCATTCCCGGTCAGTTTCTTCCCATTCCAGCCGGATGATGCCTGCCGGTTTAAAAACGGCCAACGAAGTATTCCGGGGCGCCCTGGAGTCTTCAATAAGGCGCTCCATGTTTGTATAGAGATTATGTAAGCATGCCTGTCTGCGAGCGGCCCAGTTATGCTGGGTATCCAGGCGCTCTAATATTTTCAGGTCCCGGAAATCGTAGTTTTCAGGAGAATGGCTTTCTGGTCTGAAATCATCTTTTCGTTTTCTAAGGTCAAGTTCTATCCAGGTGTACTTTACATTCTTGACCTGTCCGCTTCCTTTTAGGTCGATAAGAAAGCTAAGCGGTACCGGATAGATACGGATCATTTCGCCGGTTTCAAGAATTCCGGCTGTACAAACCAGTTCGTCATGGCTGCGGGAAGGGAGGGGATAAGTGGTAACCGTTATAAGTACTTTTTTTCGGGGCATGGATGAATTTAAATGTGTTTTATTTCATAGTCAAATCCGGGTAGCTTTTTAATTGCCGCTGCCAGGTGACTTCTATGGCATTGGCAATAACTTGCCTCAAAGCAGGTTAAAGCAATTCGTTTATATATACGTAAAGTGTTTAATATTTGGTTTTGTGTTTCAATCGTTTTAGGCAGATTGTTAGCACGATAGTCGGCAAATAACTTATCATAGTCGTCCTGCGTATGCAGTGCCTGTCTTTTATCTGAAACAATACCGACTTCGGGGAAGTGCATATATTGTATCCCAAGATTCTCACAATATTTTTTAAGCTGGCTTTTACTAAAGCCGAATTTCATACTGAGCGGATTATTGCGCACATCAACAAGCACTTTAACATTATGCTTTATCAGGCGGTTGAGGTAATTTTCCAGGCTACCGCCTTCATATCCTATCGTATAGAGAATTGTCTTATCTGTTGCTGTCCGATAGGATTGTATTTTTTTCTGTTCTGCTGCTGTTAAAATGGATGCAGCTTTGACACTATTAATTGCCCAGTATGGGAAGTTTATATAGGTGTGTCTCATCAAGGCATTGCTGTCCATGCCACCATATACCGACTTAATATTTTTTAGTTTCGATATATCGTCGACCTTTAAAAGCGGTAAATAACTGGTATGGTCGTTTTTTTGGAAACTCTTATCAGTTTCGATAAGTAGTCCTTTTGATACCATTGTTGTCAGATCTGCATTTGCAGAATACGAATAACAGCCATACTTATACGGTATGAAATCATAGTCCGCTTTCTCTTGTTGCTGCGAGAAAAGAAACAAGAGCTTTTGAAGGCGGATTTTTTCCAGCTCACCGTCAAACAGCTCCAGCAGAGATAAGATGATTTTTCGTCTATAGAACATTACATAAAGGTACGGAAACAATAATTTAACATAAAATATCCCCCGCCTCAGCAAATTTATACCTCCCCCTTTTTCATCTCCCTCACCGCATGCTCCACCGCCCTCGCCGTCAGCGCCATGTACAATAAACTCGGGCTCTGATTCCCCGTGCTCGTCATACATGCCCCGTCCGTCACAAACACATTCTTACAATGATGCAGTTGATTCCATTCATTCAGTAATGAAGTCTTTGGATCACTTCCCATTCTACATCCTCCCATTTCATGAATATCCAAACCCGGAGCCTGATGATTATCATGTTGCTGTATATTTTTACACCCTGCCTTTTCCAGCATCTCCGCGCTCTGTGTTAAAAAATCCTTGATCATCTTTTCCGCATTCTCATCATAATCAACAGACGTGATCAGCAGCGGAATCCCCCATTGATCTTTCTGATCCGTGCTCAGGCGCACATGATTAGTTTCCTTCGGCACCATCTCACCTTGCATATACATGTAAGCGCCCCAGCCACCCGGCTCAGTTAGTGCCGCTTTATAATCAGCGCCAATACCGCCGTTCTCCGGTTCAGGCAGCCGCCTGCGGTAAGCCCCCATAAAAGTGGTGAACCCACCCACATAATCAGTATCCTGTTTTTCCAGGTTCCGGTAGTTAGCAATAATAGGCTCTGTAGGATTGCGGCCGTAGTAATATTTATCATTCATACCATCTATCTCTGCATTAACAGAAGCGCGGTAATTATGAAAACCCACATACTTTCCCAGCAAGCCGCTGTCATTACCTAATCCGTTGGGAAAACGCTTGGAAGTAGAGTTAAGCAGCACCAAATTGCTGTTCAGTGCAGATGCATTGACGAAAATAATACGTGCAAAATAATCTGTAGCAGCATGCGTATTGGCATCTATTACCCGTACACCGGTAGCCTTTCCTTTTTGTTCATCATAGATAATAGAATGAACCACAGAGAAAGGCCGTATAGTCAATTTACCGGTCTTTTGTGCCCAGGGCAGGGTAGAGGAGACAGAACTGAAATAAGCGCCATAAGGACAACCCCGCATACAAAGATTCCTGGCCTGACATTGCGCCCGGCCCTGCTGCAGGTGAATATCTTTCGGAGCCGTAAGATGCGCCCAGCGGGCATGCACCAGGTGCCGGTCTTTATAATGAGTGCGGGTCTTTTCCTGTATCATGGCTTCCGCGCAGTTAAAATCGAAGGGCGGAAGGAATTCGCCGTCTGGCATGGCGGCGATGCCGTCGCGGGTACCGCACACACCAATAAAGCGCTCTACATGCGAGTACCAGGGGGCGATATCATCATAGCCAATGGGCCAGGCCATACCGTAGCCGTATCGTTCGGGCGCGCTGAACTCAAAGGGGCTCCAGCGCTGGCAGGCACGTCCCCAGGTGAGGGATTTGCCGCCTACCTGGTAGCCGCGGATCCAGTCGAAAGGTTTCTCCTGTATGTAGGGATGATCTTTGTCTTTAATGAAGAAGTGAGCGGTATCCTCCGCGAAGCCGGCAGCTTTGCTGATGAGCGGATTTTCCTGCAGGAAGCTTTTGCTCATTTGTCCGCGGTGTTTGAACTCCCAGGGCGCTTTGGTGGCAGTAGGGTAGTCTTTATTATGTACCACATTACGGCCCCTTTCCAGCACGAGCGTGCTTAACCCATGGTCGCAAAGTTCTTTGGCAGCCCACCCGCCGCTGATGCCTGAGCCGATCACGATGGCGTCGAATGTATGAGTGTTCGCTGGCATAACATGGAATATTTATACTAATATAAGACCTATTTTTTTGACTGCTGTAGTATAAGTACTACAAACGATATCGAGGAACTACTAGTATGCTGCATGATACATTTGTATACTTTCGTGACATGTGATTGTCATAAGTCAACGAGAATCATTGCAGAGAGAGTCATTATAACAACGAACCGTAACCTTTTTTTTGTAACCACAACGTATTCCTATGGGAAATTTTACCCACTGTAAGCCATCACCATTATATCTATTGGTCTATATCCGTCTGACGACGTAGTTCCATATCCTATATAATCGAGTATTCCAAGATCACCTATTGGAGCTTTCCTGGCCGGCTGCCCATTTAGCCGGCCGGGGAGCACCACCTTTACCCAAAGCTATTGCACCATGTCCCCTTCAATTGAAAGAAACCCTGGTCTCCGTTTTGTAAGCAACAGCTGCAAACGTTTTCTGCTGCTGATATTTTGCCTCATCATCGGGTTTGTATCGAGAGCAGCTGTTTTCCAGGTTACCAATGCGAACAACGCTGGTCCCGGATCATTGCGGCAGGCAATACTGGACGCCAATGCCGCCACAGCAGGGCCACATACCATCACCTTCACCATATCGGGGATCATCAACCTTGCCAGTGCGCTACCGGCTATTACCAAGCCAGGCATTACGATTGACGGCGGCGGCTCGGTGATCATCTCCGCTAACGTGAACGATGTGGTAAGGGACATCTTTACGTTGAACGCCGGCGCCAATAACACGGTGTTAAGGGGAATGACACTGCAGAACACCGGCTCAGACATGATCCACATCAACGGAGCACTGACTGGTGTTGTAATTGAGAACATTATCATCCGCAATACACTCACCGATTGGATCAACCATGGGATCTATGTGGCGGCAGCTGCTACTAACATGACGATCCGGAATGTTACCATGACAGATATCCAGGATCATTTCTGGGGCATCCGTTTCGTAGGCGCAGTGAATGGGTTGACGATAGATAAATACAAAATATCCAACGGGGCCGGCGGACAAGCCAGGGCCATACAATTCCAGGGAGCTGCAACAAATGTAACGGTAAAGAACTCGACAATAGACATGAACGACCCCGCCACCACAAATGACGGGGATTACGGCATTTATTTCAATGGAAATGTGAACGGTCTGACCGTAGACAGCACCGTGATGCACGACGCTGAGATCTATGGTATTTATGTGGGAGGCGTGGCTTCCAACATCACCATTAAGAACTCCACCTTCGACAACCTTAATGGCTGGACAGGCACAAATATGGTCTACTTCAAGACCAATGTCAACAACGTCCTTGTTGACTCCTCCCTCTTCAATCTCGATCTTGCCAACAGCGCCAACGATGGCGATGTAGGTATCTACTTCCTCGGAAATATGCAAACCGTAACGATCCGCAATTCAACGTTCATTGAAGCGGATACAAATGCTATCTTCCTGACCTACCCTGCCAACGCTACCGTTTTTAATCACGACAATGTACTGGTGTCGAAAAATACTTTCGAACGGAACGGATCCGGCACGAATGTAACAGGAGGTGTACAGTTTGCAGGAATAAGGAACACTACCTCAGATGGCGGCAAGTTTGAGATCAGTGATAACACCTTTCTTAATAACAGTGGCATAGCCATCTACCTGCGGCCAGGTAATGGTGGCAATTACGTCGTCCCTAACATTAACGTCAGTAGAAACGTCATAACGGGCACGAAAGCCACGGATACCTGGGGAGCAGGTATCCGCATCAATTATATAGATAAGGTGGTGATGTCGCAGAATAGTGTTTATAATAACAATAACCTGCTGCCCATTGATCTGAGCAATGGATCCGGCGCCAACTGTGCCTATGAAGGTGCAAATACCCCCCAGCTGCTGTCCTCTGTAGAAACCAGCGACGGCAGTGGCGTTTATACGGTAACAGTAAAACTACCTGCGCTTTGTGGAACGGCTGGAGCAGGTAAATGTACCGTTGAGCTGTTCTCCAATGAAGCCGGACTGAAAGGCATTAATACACAACATTACGTAAATACCTACACGAACCTCGCCTCCGGCAACCAGGTCCTGACCAATGTTACCGGCGTGTTCCCTGAGATCACCGGTGCTCCCTATGGTACCTGGACCGCCACTTTGCGCACGTCCACCTGTGGTACTTCTGAGGTGAGCAATAAGATCGCTATCAAGGTGAATGGTCCCGGTGGTGTGGATAACGGCGTATCCCTCTGGCTCAATCCCGATGTGACAGATCCCGGCAATATGGCCGCTGGCATCGGCTGGGAAGATTTCTCCGGTAATAACAGGAACTTTAACACTGTTGTAAGTGATCCTTCCCGCGTAACGGGTGGATTGAACTTTAACCACTATATTAATTTTGACGGGGATGATTACCTGCGTTCTACTGCCAGTCCCTTTGTAAACAAGTTTACCGCAGGTGAAGCGATCGTGGTGACCAAGACGCCGATCACGAATGTAAACAGGGGCAATCCCTATGACTTCGGCGGCACCAGCCGTAATCACCATTATACCTGGGGCAATGCAGGAGTATATGTCGGCTTAGGTACTACAGACCGTTTGGCCTGGAATCCTGCCACAAAAGCTATTATCGAAGCCAAACCAGGTATTGCCAGTATCAGTGGTACGCCTATAGACGTAAAAAGATGGAACCTCTTCGGCGCCCACTCCGCTCCAAACAACTTTGGAGTGGATTTCAACGGTGGCCAGCAGTTTGCATCTACTACTAACAATACGGTAGGCTTCGGGCTCTTAGCGGGTAATGAGCATATAGGCGCGGTGGGCAATCCAGGTGGCCCTATTATTTTCATCGGCGATATTGCTGAAGAAGTCTTGTATAACCGCGCATTGACCGCCACAGAACGCCAGCGGGTAAATACCTACATGGCCCTGAGGTTTGGCCTTACCTTATACCAGGACTATATGGCCAGTAATGGCAGTACGGTATGGTGGAGCCTGAGCGCCAATAATGGTTACAACAAAGGCATTGCCGGTATCGCAAAAGATGTGGTGGGCATACTCTACCAGAAGCAGTCGCGCTCCGTCTCTGCCGCCGATGTAGTGACGATCGGTGTAGGCAACGTATTATATGCCACCAATGAAGATAACCCGGGCACTATCCGGAACGACCGCTCCGCCTTTATGTGGGGCACGGATAGCGCCAGCGTGCTATACACCACTCCATTTGTTACTGCGTACTCAGATGCCCGCATGGCGCGGCGCTGGAAAGTACAAAAGACCAACTGGTCAGATACCACGATCATTGTCCGTCTTACCGGCGGTAATGCCAACAGGACATTGCTGGTAAGCTCAGATCCGGCATTCCTGCCTGCTACCACCACCAGCTATCAGCTGAACGATACAGGTGCAGTGATCCTTAACAGCAGCCTGCTGGCCAATGGTGCTTATTTTACTTTCTCCAATAAGCTGGCCGGCCCGGGTTGCATTACCAGTGGTATACAAGTATGGTACCGCGCCGATGATGCCAATGCGGATGTAAGCGCCTGGTCCGATTATAGTGGTTATGACCGCACGGCTGTACAAGCTGCAGCTGCCAGCCAGCCTATCTTCAGCACCAGTTCGATCAATTTCCAGCCGGCATTCAATTTTGATGGTGCTAATGATCACATGAATATCCCGGGTAACCTGACGATCACAGGTACCAATCCTTTCACGGTGATCAGCGTCAGCAAGCGGGAATCACTGGGCACGGCGGATATGATCTTGGGAGGAGCCTCAGATGCTACCAATACATTCTCTTATTACTACCAGGGCGCTAATAAGTTCGCTATAGGCCCCATTAATGTGAGTTCCATCGCATCTACCGGTACATATCCTACGGCCAATGTTCCTTATCTTAACTCCATTACGCGGGCAGGAAATGTATTTAATATATATACCAACGGCGCAGCCGATGGAAGCGGCACGCAGGCTTACACCTTCCTGAATGTGAACCAGCGCATCGGCTGGCGCGGCGGCGCTACTACAGATTTCTTTGATGGCAACATCAGCGAGATCGTAGTATACAACCGTGCATTGAACGCTACGGAACTGCAGGCAGTGAATTCATACCTCTCGCTGAAATATGGTATTACCCTTAATAACGGTACTACCGATTATATCGCCAGCAACGGCACCACCAAAATGTGGGATGCTGCCGCCAATGCGGGCTATAATAAAGACATTGCAGGTCTTGGTAAAGATACCTGCGATAACCTGCATCAGAAACAATCCCGTTCGGTAAATGCCAGCGGTCTGGTAACCATGGCCCTGGGCGATGCGATTGCAGCAGATAACAGATCCAATACTTATACCGTCACCAATAACCTGTCTTTCTTAACCTGGGGCGATAATGGCGGTGCTACCACTTACAACACAAATGTAAATGCGGCGAATGCCACCCTGCGCATGGCCCGCATCTGGAAAGTGGACAAGACCAACTGGGCAGACCAGGAAATGACGATAAAACTGAACAGCAGCGCACGTAATACCTATCTGCTGATCAGCGCTGCAGACGCTACTTTTGCTACAATAGACCAGGAGCTGGCATTGAATATCGACGATAGCACAGTGACCATCAACACCAGCCTGCTGCCGGATGGCGCCTTCTTTACCTTCGCCAAAGAACTGAAAGGACCGGCTTATGTGAATAACGGCGTGCAAATGTGGTTGCGTGCAGATGACGGGGTGTCCTCTGTGACAGACTGGTTCGATTTCTCCGGTAACGACGTGAATGGCACGCAGGATACGGTAGCCAAACAGCCGGTGATGCTGACAGACGCCCTGAATTATAATCCGTCCTTCAAATTTGATGGTACGGATGATTATACCAAGATCCAGCAGGCTACCATCGTAGGTAAGCTCCCCACTGGTAATGCAGCCAGGACGATCATTGGCGTCGGCCTTCCGCTCACCAATAAAGACGAGGTACTGTTCACTTACGGTTCTTTCCTTGCTAACCAGGCTTCCGGGATACGAAAAGGAGCTTCTCAGGATGCTGTATTTGAAGGAATGGGTGCAGGTCCGGGTGTAGTAGCTCCGGCTAATACGATCCCCGTTAATAAAGTAACCCTGATCAGCGGCCGTTACACCGGTGGGGCCACCGGCAATGCAGCTGTATATGCAAACGGCCTTAGCGCCCTGAACAGCGGCGCCCGCAACTGGAATACAGTGCTCAGCATTAATGGCGCACAGGTGGCTAAATACGTAGGAGAGGCACGCTATTGGAATGGCCATATCGGAGAGCTCATCGTGTACAACAGGAATGTGTCTGACGGAGAATTCCAGCGTATCAGTTCTTACCTGGCGCTCAAATATGGTATCACCCTTAATCAGACCACACCCACTGATTATATCGCTACAGACAGTACTACCCGTATGTGGACCGCCGCCGATAATACCGGCTATGGCTTCCGCATCGCCGGTATCGGCAGGGATGATCTTACTGCGCTGAATCAAAAGCAGAGCCGCAGCGCAGAAGCAGGCGCCTTGCTGAGCATTGCAGCAGGTACTTCCGTGGCTGCAGATAATGCTTCCAATACAGCATCTATTGATGATCTTTCTTTCTTCACCTGGAGCGATAATAATCTTGCCACTACTTTCAGCGTGGCGGTAAGCGGCGTGGCGAATGCAACCAGCCGTCTGCCCCGTGTATGGAAGGTAGACAAGACCAACTGGACCGACCAGGATATCACTATCAAAATAGACCAGATAGGTAACCGCTACCTGCTGGTAAATGCTACCGATCCGGCATTCGGCACAGGTACTGTAGAATACCCGGTAAATACCACTACCGGTACGCTTACACTTAATTCGGCTGATCTGCCGGATGGCGCCTATTTCACCATTGCCACAAAGATCGTTGGCCCCGGCTGTGTAAATCCTGGTATTGCGATGTGGTTGCGTGCAGACTATGGCGCTGATAACACCACCTGGAACGATTTCAGCGGCAACCAGGTAAATGCGGCCCAGGCTACGGCGGCTAATCAGCCGGTGTTTGCGATGGGTTCATTAAACTACAATCCTTCACTTAAGTTTGATGGCGCTGCAGACTACCTGCAGATCTCCCAGGCCGCTATTACCGGCAAGTTCCCTGCAGGCAATGCAGCACGTACCATCATCGGCGTAGCCTTACCTTTATCTAATGCAACTGATCAGACGCCCTTCACCTATGGCACCTTTGTCGCTAATCAGGCATCAGGTTTCAGAAGGACCACAGCGGCAGCAGCCGTGTTCGAAGGCGATGGCCTCCCAAGCAATATAACAGGACCCGACAATTCCTTCCCGTTGAATAAGATCACTGCGATCAGCGGACGCTATACCGGTGGCGCCAGTGGGATAGCATCACTATACACTAATAGCCTTACACCCATCGGAAGCGGCCCGCTGAACTGGGCAACGTTGATAGGCGCCCAGGGCGCCCAGGTGGGTAAATATGTAGGAGAGAACCGTTACTGGAATGGTAATATCGGCGAGATGATCGTCTATAACAGGAATATTACCGATGAAGAGTTCCAGCGCGTCAGCTCTTACCTCGCATTCAAATATGGTCTTACACTGAACCAAACTACGCCCACAGATTACATTGCCAGTAACGGTACTACCCGCATGTGGACCGCTGCCGATAACGCCGGCTACAACTTCCGCATCACAGGCGTAGGCCGTGATGACTGCCAGGGCCTGCACCAGAAGCAGAGCAGCAGCCAGGAAACGGGCGGGTTGGTTACCATCGCGCTGGGTAGCACCTTGGCTGCATCCAACGCAGAGAACCTGGATTCCGTGATCACAGATAATTCTTACCTGGCATTTGCAGATAATAATCTTGATACCGCTTATTCCGTGCCGCTTACTGCCACCGGAATTGTATCTACTATGCGTATGCCGCGTATCTGGAAAGTAGATAAGACCAACTGGACAGATGCAGATATTACTTTCAAATATAATCGTAACGTGCTCCGCACTTATATGCTGGTAAGTACGGATCCTGCTTTTGCCACTGGCGTACAGGAGATCGCTATACTGCCGGAAGATAGTCTTATCAACATCAGCAGTGATGTGCTGGCAGATGGCGTTTACTTCACCTTCGCGAAAGAAGTATACGGTCCCGGCGCCGTAGCCAATGGCATTACCATGTGGCTGCGTGCAGATGATGAACTGGCTGGTATAGACAGCTGGAACGATTACAGCGGTAACGGCAGAAACGCAGAACAGTTCACCGCCGCTAACCAGCCGGTTTTCAATGATAACAGTGTAAACTATAACCCTGCCTTTACATTCAATGGTACATCTACCTGGATGGCAACACCTCCATTGCCGGTAAGCGCTTTTGTTTCCAACAGCTATTTCACTGTTAACAAACTGTCGAACGTAGCAGGCGGTGGTGATTATTTTTCCGCTGCATCTTCTGCTTCATCTGTTATGGAGTTCAGGCACCAGGTGGGCAAATTCGAATACGTGGAAGGTAATGCCGCTGTCTTAGTTACATCGCCCGCAGGTACCGTAACGCTGAGCACGCCTTACCTGGCTGCTGTTACGCAGACAACGGGCGCTAATAATGTGAAGCTATACAAGAATGGCACGAATGTCATTACCGGCACTATTAACCTTAGCATGCCTAACGCTGCGTCTACCATTGAAGTGGGAAGACGCCATGCTACATTTGGTGCTGCCGGTTACTTCCCCGGTGATATGAATGAGATCATAGCCTACGATCGGATACTGAGCGGCGCAGAACAGGCACGCGTTAATTCCTACCTCGCGCTTAAGTACGGCGTCACGCTCAACAACGGCGCTTCTGACTATATCGCCAGCAACGGCACCACAAAAATGTGGGATGCGCTCACGGGCGACAATACCACTTATAAGAACAATATTGCGGGTATAGGCCGTGATGATGACGGCAGACTGCTCCAGAAACAGAGCCGCAGCATTAATACTGCCAATGCAGGTAGTATGCTGGCCATTGGCCTCGGCAGCATTGAAGCTACTAATAAAGACAACCAGGCAGCATTTGATGATGACCTGAGCTTCATGGTATGGGGCGATAACGGTGCATCCGGCCTTACAACTACTACTGTGAGCGGCGATGGTACCACAACCATTGGCGATAATGCCTGTCTGGCACAGCGCCGCCTGGCCAGGATATGGAAAGTGCAGGAAACCGGAACAGTGATCAATACACAGGTGCAGGTAGATTTGACCAACCTGGCCCTTGCCAAGAACGCAAAAGACCTTTACCTGGCCATCAACGCAACTGATAACTTCTCAGGAACGGTTACACGCCTGGTGGCAGCCACTTCCTATGTTAACAATATCGCCACATTTGATAATGTAGATTTCAGCAATGGACAATACTTCACCGTGATAGGAGAGAAGGCCACCGCGCCTGCAGGTATTGCCGGCGGTATTCAAATGTGGTTAAAGGCGGAAGACGGCGTAACTCTGAACGGTACTGCTGTAACACAGTGGGCAGATCAGAGCCCTGCAGGCATCAATGCAACGCAGGCTACCGCCGCCAACCAGCCGGTATACGTAAGCGATGGATTGAACTACAACCCCGCGCTGAAATTTGACGGTGCAGCTGATTATCTGCAGATACCGCAGGCTTCCATTACCGGGAAATTCCCGGTTGGCAACGCTGCCCGTACTATCATCGGCGTAGCCCTGCCGGTGTCTAACGCTACAGACCAGGCGCCCTTTACTTATGGTTCGTTTGCTGCTAACCAGGGAGCTGGTTTCAGGAGACAAACAGATGGAGCTGCGGTCTTCGAAGGTATGGGTAACCCATCCAACATAATAGGCCCTGCCAATTCATTTCCATTAAATGAGATCACCCTGATCAGCGGCCGTTATACCGGCGGAGCCAGCGGATTGGCGTCATTGTATACCAATGGCCTTACCGCCATCACAAGCAGTACCCGTAACTGGGCTACACTGATCGGCGCAGATGGTTCGCAGGTGGGTAAGTATGTGGGAGAGAACCGCTATTGGAATGGTAATATTGGTGAGCTCCTCCTCTATAATAGGGACCTTACCGATGAAGAGTTCCAGCGTATCAGTTCCTACCTTTCATTGAAGTACGGTCTTACACTAAACCAGGCCACACCAACAGACTATCTGGCCAGCGACGGCACTACAAGAATGTGGACAGCTGCCAATAACACCGGCTACAACTACCGCATCACTGGTATCGGCCGCGACGATTGCTCTGCCTTGAACCAGAAGCAGTCCGGCAACCGCGATACGGTTACCGCTGGCTATGTAACAGTAGCATTAGGTTCCCTGGCCGCCAGCAACGCAGATAATACCACTGATTTTGATGCGGATAAGGCATTCCTCACATTTGGCGACAATAACGGCGCCACTACCTTCAGTACCGCCATCGCCGGCCAGTTTGCAGTCAACTATCGCGTGGCCCGTGCCTGGAAGGTACAGGAAACAGGTGCTGTAGGCACTGTGCAGGTTTTGATACCGGACAATGGCATGGATGCATATATGATCCTGAGCGATGACGCAACCTTTGATAATACTGACGAATATCTTCCGATGACGGCTGTTACCGTCAACGGTGTTAATTATCTGGCTACCGATGTGGACCTTGCAAATGCGCAATACTTCAGCTTTGGCGCTGCTATTAAAGCGCCGGGCGGGATAGCAGGCGCATCTCTCTGGCTGCGGCCAGACAAGGGCACTTCCTCTACGGTGGATAATACGGCTATAGAGACCTGGAGCGACAACAGTTCCAGCGGCAATAGTGCCGAGCAGCCCACGCCGGCGAATCAGCCGCTTTACGCGCACAATGCGACAGACAATCTTAACTTCAACCCTGTTGTGAAGTTCAACGGCACAGGTAACTTTATGAACCTGGACGTGACCAAACTCCCCATAGGTACTACTGCCAGAACATTGATCGGCGTAGGTAACATTAACAATCTTAGCGGTAACAGGTATATTATAAGCTGGGGAACCAATACCACTTCGCAGGGAATGGGTATAGCCAGTGTAGCCGGCGCGGGACAGTTCGTGGGAACCGCCAATGATGTGGCATCTCCCGGTTTCTGGAAATTGAATACGCCTGATGAACTGACAGGTGTTTGGGCCGGTGCAGGCGGCGCCGCCACCCTTTACAGCAGAACAAAGCAGCTGGCCACAGCCGCCAAGGCATGGAATACTGGAGGGGCCGCAGCGAAGATCGGGGCATATCTTGGCAATGATCAGCTGTGGAGTGGTACGATAGGCGATGTGATCGTTTACCCGGTTGCGCTGACCGCCACTGAACGGCAACGTGTAAGCAGCTACCTGGCCATCAAATATGGCTATACGCTCGATCAGACAAGCGCTACCGACTACCTGGCTACCGACGGCGCTACCAAAGTATGGGACGCTGCGACCAACGGTGCATACAAGATTAACATCGCCGGTATAGGCCGTGATGATGTGGAGGACCTGAACCAGAAGCAGTCCCGTAGCATCCATACAGGCTCCATCCTTACGGTGGCGCTGGGCGATGTTGCAACTACCAATGCAGATAATACCAATACCTTCGCACAGGATAAAAGCTATTTCGTTTGGAGCAGCAACAGTGCAGCGCTGACTACCTCCGCTACCGACCTCCCTGCCGGCAGCTGTATGGAACAGCGCCTCACACAGGAATGGAAAACACAGCTTACCAATTTTGATAACGCCGCTCAGCCGCTGCGCCTGCAATTTGATCTTACCGGCATTACGGTAGCAGGTACTGCATTGAGCGACTTCCTGCTGCTGATAGACCAGGATGGCGATGGCGATTTCACTACAGGTACCGTTACTCGTATCCCTGCTACAGACTTCAACAGTGGCATAGTGGGCTTTGATAACATCACCACCCTCACCAATGGAGTAGTGCTCACCCTCGTTACCAGGAACCCGGCTGCCACCCGCACCGCTGCACTGGTAGCAGATAATACCGTGAAGAACGTTGTCACCGAATGTGTCGATAACGACTGGTTATATTTCATTGATCCGGCAGATGCCACTAAATACATTGCCGCCATCCAGCTCAATGGCAACACCATGGATGTAGCCCAGCTTTCTGCCGTGATAGATGTGAACCGCGACATGAACACCGCCCTGGGCAAGAACAACGGTACTGATTACGGTACTCAGCTGATGCGCAGGTTGGTGCAGATCACTTACAGCGGCGCAGCGCTCACAGCGAACGGCGGCGTTAAGCTTCGCCTGTTCTGGGATCCTGCAGAGAAGACCAATGCAGAGAGCTTCCTCTCAGGTACCCGCGGTGTAGCCAGTGCACAAAAATGGACATGGTTCAAGCATAGCGGCGATATTACAGCTACCCTGGCTGATCTTGCCCCTGCAGGACTGGCCGGCATCACCGAGCTGACACCTTCCGGTACGGGCACACAGGATGGTGTGGAATACATTGAATTTGCCGGTATACAATCCTTCTCCACCTTTGGCGGCGTAGCCACCGCCAACCAGGTGTTAAGCATCACCAAAACAACGGATGCCGCAGAACCATCTACCAACGGAGGCTTCAGTATCGGTCTGCCAGCCGGTGTGAATGCAGATGAGGACATTACCGTGAACTATACGCTTAGCGGCGCTGCCACCAGCGGCACAGACTATGCTGCCCTGAATGGTACCATTGTACTGCCCGCAGGCAGCAACAATATAGCCCTGCCTGTTACTGTTACAGATGATAATATCCTGGAACTGACCGAAGACGTAAATGTTGTACTGGACGGTGCAACAGGAGCCAGCGGCTTCTATTCCATCAGTGCCACACAGGGTACAGCTTCACTGAACATTACCGATGATGACGCCACTGATCCGGCCAAAACCGTGGTAGGCGTGACCAACGCGGCTAATGCCGTTGAAGCAGGCGCTGCCGGTGCATTCAACGTGAGCCTGCCTGCCGGTGTGACATCATCAGAAGACATTACCGTTAATTATACCATCGCAGGTACCGCTACCGCCGGTGTTGATTATACCACCCTTAGCGGTACGGTAGTGATCCCCGCCGGACAAAACGGGATAGCCATACCCGTAACCACTATAGACGACCAGCTGCTGGAAGGCACCGAAACCGTAGTGCTGACGGTAACTGGCGGCACTTCCACCAGCTTTACCCTTACGCCCAGCACTACTGCCGGCAATGCAACGGTGAACATCAGCGATGATGAGAACATACCGGCCAACCTGGTACTGAGCATTGTTAAAGCGGCCGATGGCGCTGAACCTGGCACCAGCGCCGGCTTTAATATCACCCTGCCAGCCGGCGTACTGCCTGCCCAGGACATTACTGTCAACTATACCGTTGGCGGTACAGCCACAGGTGGGTCTGATTATACCGCCCTTAGTGGCACAGTGGTGATCCCCGCTGGTCAGAATGGTATATCCTTACCTGTGACTATTATGAATGACCAGGTAATAGAGAATGCTGAGACCGTGCTTGTAACGCTTACCGGTGGTACGGGCGCCGGATTTACCTATACGGTAAGCGCTACCAATGGTAACGCTACCGCCAGTATTGCGGACGATGATAACGTTGCAGCTAATCGTATTATCAGTATCAGCGTAACTGCTCAACCGGCTGAGCCCTCAACGAATGGTAGCTACACTATCAGCCTGCCTGCCGGTATAAGCGCCGCAGAAGATATTACTGTTACCTATACGGAATTCGGCGCCGCTCAATCAGGTGTTGATTATGTAGCGCTTCCGGGCTCAGTGGTGATCCCTGCAGGCCAGAACAGTGTGACCTTACCGGTTGTTGTTATTGACGATAAGATCCTTGAAAAAGGGGAATTAAAACAGACAACGCTAACAGGCGGTGCCAGCACCAGCTTTACCTTCACCGCGAGCGCTACCAATAAAGTGGGTAACATGACGCTTGCCGATGATGATTATCCTGCCAATGCAGTGATCAGCGTCAGCAATGATGGCGACGCTGCAGAACCAGGCACAAATGGCAGCTTTAAATTCAGCCTGCCAGCCGGCTATACTTCATATGGCCCGACAATCATCCACTATACTATAGGAGGCACCGCCGTGAATGGCACTGATTACGCTACTTTGAGCGGTACTGTCACGCTGCCTATGGGCCAGAATAGTGTGAGCGTACCGGTAACAGTGATCGATGACGCGCTGCTCGAAACAACAGAAACCGTTGTGGTAACAGCCACCGATGCTACCGGCCCCTCATTTCCGTTTACCATCAGCACTACCAATGGCAGCGCTACCGTAAACATTACGGATGATGAGAACACGCCCGATAAGCGCGTGTTGAGCATCGTGAAAATTACCGATGCCGCAGAGCCGTCCACCAATGGGGCTTTCAGCATCAGTCTGCCCACTGGTGTCCTGGCATCCGAGACAATTGCCGTGAACTATACCATCAGCGGTACGGCCGCAGGTGGTACAGATTACGCTAATCTTAGCGGCACCGTTAATATTCCTGCCGGTGGTAATAGTGTAAGTTTGCCGGTGAATGTGATCAATGACCAGCTGATAGAGAATACCGAAACCGTGATCGTTACCCTTGGCGTTGGCACCAGCACCAATTTCACTTACACTGTGAGCCCCACCAGCGGTAATGCTACTGTTAATATTGCCGATGACGATAATACACCGGCCAATCGTACGCTTACTATTCAAAAGTTGACAGACCTGGCAGAGCCGTCTACCAACGGCGCCTTCCGCGTAAGCCTGCCCAGTGGTATCCGCAGCTCAGAAGCGGTAACAGTGAATTATGCTGTTACTGGTACAGGCGCCGCCGGAACCGATTATACCGCCCTCAGTGGCAGCATAGTGTTACCTGCCGGTCAGAACAGCGTACTAATACCAGCAGATATCATAGATGACCAGATCATTGAGAATACAGAGACCGTGATCGTAACACTGGCCGGCGGTACCAGCACCAGCTTTACCTTCACCGGTACAGGTAATGCTACCGCGAATATTACCGACGATGATAATATTCCTGCTAACCTGGTGCTCAGCCTTACCAAAGGAGCAGATGCAGCAGAACCGGGTACCAATGGTTCCTTTAACATTAGTCTGCCTGCAGGTATCAGCTCTTCTGAACCTGTTACCGTGAACTACACCATAGGCGGTACTGCTGCCAGTGGTACAGACTATACCGCCCTTACCGGTACTGCTACGATCCCTGCCGGTCAGAATAGTGTGTCCGTACCCGTAACGGTGATCAACGACCAGCTGGTAGAAAATACCGAGACGGTGATCCTGACATTAACAGGTGGTACCAGCACCAGCTTTACATTTACTGTCAGCACTACCAATAATGTTGCCACCGTGAATATCACGGATGATGAGAACTCAACGGCTAACCGCGTGCTGAGCATCGTTAAAACTACTGATGCAGCAGAACCATCTGCTAATGGTTTATTCACTATCAGCCTGCCTGCCGGTGTAACACCATCAGAAGATATTAATGTTAACTACACCGTGAGTGGTACTGCTACCGCGGGTGTAGATTATACTGCATTGAGTGGTTCAGTAGTGATTCCCGCAGGTCAGAACAGCGTTACCTTACCGCTGACTGTCAGCAATGACCAGATCATAGAAGGCACAGAGACTGTGATTGTTGCCCTTGGCGGCGGCGCTTCCGCTAACTTCACGTATACAGCCAGCAGCACGAATGGTAACGCTTCCGCTAACATTGCTGATGATGACAATACACCGGCAAACCTGGTGCTGACTATTACCAAAACAGCGGATGCAGCAGAACCAGGCACCAGTGGCGCATTTAGCATCAACTTACCGGCCGGTCTTACTTCCTCACGGAATATACAGGTGACTTATGCTGTAGGCGCAGGTACGGCAACCCCGGGTACCGACTACACCGCTATTACAGGTACCATCACCATCCCGGCCGGCCAGAATGGTGTGTCTGTTCCTGTAGCCGTGATCAATAATAGTGTGATCGAGCCCACAGAAACGGTGATCCTCAATATCACTGCCGGCAACGATACACAACATAGCTATACCGTGGCAGCTGGCGGCACTGCAACCGTGAATATCCTGGATGATGATTTTGCCCCCAACAGTAACGTAGTGCTTATTACCAAAGTGAGAGACGCTATTGAAGGCGGCACCAACGGCCAGTACCGGATCTCCCTGAAACCGGGCGTGACCAGCTCTGAAGATGTGGTGATTAGCTTTACCCTGGGAGGTACCGCTACAAATAATACAGACTATAACATGCTGGGCCTCTCCGGCAGCAACATCGTGATCCCCGCCGGTGCAAATGAAGTGTTCATCGATGTGGATGCAGGTAATGACGGTATCATTGAAGGTCCGGAAAATGTAGTGCTGACCCTGACCAACGCCGCTTCTTCAAGCTATCCCTTCACCATAGATCCATCCGGCAACGGAGCAGTTGTCAATATCGTGGATGCGAACGCAGCCAGCAGCACACCGCTGCAGGTGATCACCGGTACCAATGCCGCAGAACCTGGCACCAACGCTACCTTCACCGTGAAGCTGGCAGGTGTGGCTACTTCTGCATGGCCTGTTACCGTGGGTTATTCCCTCTCCGGTACCGCTACATCCGGTGTGGACTACCAGGGCATGGGCACCGTAGTGATCCCTGCTAACCAGAACAGCGTTACTGTTACCATGAATGTAATAGACGACCAGATCATCGAGCCTGCGGAAACGATGACCTTTACCATCCTTTCCGGTAGCGCTACTGATGGCGGTGGCAACGCCTTCATCTTCCCGCCGGATCCGGCTAACAACGATATCACCGTTAACATCGCTGATAACGATGCTACCGCTGCTAACCAGGTGCTGAAAGTGGTGAAGACCACCGACGCAGCTGAGCCGAAGGTACAGGGCAACTACACCGTGAGCCTGCCTGCAGGTTATAGTTCCAGCGCTAATCTCACGCTGAGTTACACCATGACCGGTACAGCTGTACGGAATACAGATTACACTGTATTTACGATCACCCTCCCGGCATACCAGAACAGCGTAACCATACCGCTGAATGTAACGGATGATAAGATCATTGAAAATACAGAGACCGCCATACTGAACCTGAATGGCGGTACAGACGGCAATTCCTTCACCTATACTGCAGATGCGGCATCCGCAACAGCTACCCTGAATATTGCCGATGATGATAACACCACTGCTAATAAAGTGCTGCTGGTGAACAATACCGCAGACGGTGCAGAACCGTCTACCAACGGACAGTTCAGGATCAGTCTGCCGGCAGGCTATACTTCCTCCGAAGCCGTAACCGTGAACTACACGGTTGATGGTACCGCCACCAGTGGAACGGATTACGCATCCGTAGGTACATCTATTGTGCTGCCAGCCGGACAAAACAGTGTAACCGTACCGGTAACCGTGGCAGATGATCAGATAATAGAAGGAGTAGAAACCGTAGAGATGACGCTTAGCAATGGCGCCAGCACCAGCTTCACCTTTGCAGCGTCTACCGGTAATGATAACGCGGTAGTGAATATTGACGATAATGATAATACCCCTGCAAACCAGGTACTGAACATCACGAAGACAACAGATGGAGCAGAGCCGGCCACGAACGGCGCCTTCAGTATCAGTCTGCCGTCAAGTATTACCGCCATTGAACCCATCACTGTTAACTATACCCTCAGCGGTACCGCACTGAATGGAACAGATTACGCAGCACTCTCCGGCTCCATCATATTGCCCGCCGGCCAGAATAGTGTGCCGCTGCCATTCACGGTTACCAATGACCAGATCATAGAAGGTACCGAAACAGTGATCGCTACGCTGAACGGCGGTGCATCTGCCAGCTTCAGCTTCACCGGCACAGCTAATGCCACGGCGAATATTGCAGACGATGATAACGTACCTGCTAACCTGGTGCTGAACATTGCCAAATCCGCAGACGCTGCAGAACCAGGCACTAACGGTGCATTCCGTATCAGCCTGCCTGCAGGTACAACAGCAGCAGAAGCGATTACGGTGAGCTACACAATAGGCGGTACAGCCACAGGTGGGTCTGATTACAGCACCCTTAGCGGGTCGGTGATCATCCCCGCGGGACAAAATGGGGTGAATGTACCCGTAACCGTCATAGATGATGAGATCATAGAAAATACCGAGACCGTGATCCTGACATTAACCGGGGGCGCCAGCACCAGCTTTACCTACAGCGGTACCGGCAGCGCTGCGGTAAATATCACGGATGATGAAAGCACTATACCTGCCAACCTGGTGCTGAGCGTGATCAGGACCACCGATGCGGCAGAACCCTCCGACAACGGTGAGTTTGTGATCAGCCTGCCCGCAGGTGTAACCGTTGCAGAACCGGTAACAGTGAATTATACCATCACCGGCACGGCTACTAACGGCACAGATTACACGAACCTGACCGGTTCCGTAGTGATACCCGCGAACCAGAACAGCGTGGCAGTACCGGTAACCGTTACAGACGACCAGGTCGTAGAAGGTGATGAAACCGTGATCCTGACGCTGAATAACGGCAGCAGCACCAGCTTTACCTTTACGCCGGATGCATCCGGTGCCGCCGCTAATATGGACCTGGCAGATAATGACAATACGCCTGCGAACCTGGTGCTGAGCATTACGAAGAACACGGATGCCGCAGAACCGGCTACCAACGGCCAGTTCACGATCAGTCTGCCCGCTGGTGTGACAGCTTCACAGGATATCACCGCTACTTATACTGTCAGCGGTACCGCCACTTCCGGTACAGATTACGCTACGCTCAGCGGTACGGTGATCATTCCCGCCGGCCAGAACAGCGTGAGCTTGCCGGTAGTAGTTAGCGATGACCAGGTAATTGAGACTGCAGAAACCGTGATTGTTAGTATCAATGGTGGCACCGCCACCGGCCTGACGCTCACACCGTCCGGCAGCAATGGCAGCGCCACTGTTAACATCACAGATGATGAAGCCACTACACCTGCCAACCTGGTGCTGAGTATCAGCAAGGATACGGATGGTGCAGAACCGGCTACTAACGGGGCATTCACGATTAAGCTGCCAGCAGGCATCACGGCAGCAGAAGATATCACCGCCACCTATACCGTGGCAGGTACCGCCACAGCCGGTGCAGATTACAGCACCCTGAGTGGTACAGTAGTCATCCCTGCAGGCCAGAACAGCGCGAGTGTGCCTGTTACCGTTAGTGATGACCAGATCATAGAAAACACTGAAACCGTGATAGCCACCCTTACTGGCGGCAGCAGCCTTAACTTTACCCTTACAGGTTCCGGTAATGCTACTGTAAATATCACCGATGATGATAACGTTCCGGCCAACCTGGTATTGAATGTAACCAAAGCTGCCGACGGCGCAGAACCGGCTACCAACGGTGCATTCACAGTCAGCCTGCCCGCTGGTTATACCGCCGCTGAAGATGTGACCGTAAGCTATATTACCGGCGGCACCGCCACTTCCGGTACAGACTATACGGCCATTGCAAGCGCAGTGGTGATCCCTGCCGGACAAAACAGCATTAATGTACCGGTAACCGTTACAGACGACCAGGTCATAGAAGGCACTGAAACAGTGACCTTCACGCTGGGTGGCGGGGCCTCTGCCAGCTTTACCTTCACCGGTACCGGCAGCGCAAGCGTAAATATCAATGATAATGACAATACCCCGGCTAACCTGGTATTGACAGTGACGAAGGGTGCTGACGGTGCAGAACCTGCTACCAATGGCAGCTTCGATATCAAGCTGCCCGCTGGTTATACCGCCGCAGAAGACATCACTGTCAACTACACCATTACTGGTACAGCGATTAACGGAACCGACTATACTACCATCCCGGCTTCCATCGTGCTGCCCGCTGGTCAGAATAGCGTAACTGTGCCTGTTACCGTAACAGATGACCAGGTCATAGAAAATACCGAGACCGTGATCCTGACGCTGAACGGCGGTACCAGCACGAGCTTTGCCCTCGGCGGCGCCGGCAACGCGACTGTGAACATCACAGATAATGACAATGTTCCGGCTAACCTGGTGCTCAGTATTACCAAGGATACAGATGCAGCAGAACCGGGCACGAACGGTGAGTTTACAATTAGCCTGCCTGCAGGCGTAACAGCGGCAGAAGACATCACGGTGAACTACAGCGTAAGTGGTACAGCGCAGAACGGAACAGACTATACAAGCCTGCCCGGCAGCATCGTGATCCCGGCTGGACAGAACAGTGTGGCCCTGCCTGTAACGGTTGCAGACGACCAGATAATTGAACAAACAGAAACGGTAATTGTAAGCCTCAATGGCGGTGCATCTGCCAGCTTTACCTTCACCGGTACTGGCAATGCCACCGCAAATATTGCGGATAACGATAACATCCCGGCCAACCGCGTGCTGAGTGTTGTGAAGACAACAGACGGGGCAGAACCGGGTACAGATGGTCAGTTTACCATCAGCCTGCCTGCTGGGGTAACAATAAGTGAAGATGTCACCGTTAATTACACCATCAGCGGTACGGCAGCCAGTGGTACAGATTATACAGCCCTGAGTGGTACAGCCCTGATCCCGGCAGGCCAGAACAGTGTAGCTGTTACCGTGCCTGTACTGGATGACCAGGTGATAGAACCAACCGAGACCGTGATCCTGACACTGAATGGCGGATCATCCACCAACTTCAGCTTTACCGGTACCGCTAATGCTACGGTGAACATCACTGATGATGAAGCCAATACACCGGCCAGCCTGGTGCTCAGTGTTGCGAAAGATACAGATGGCGCAGAACCGGCTATAGACGGTAGCTTCAATATCAGTCTGCCTGCGGGTATCACTTCATCAGAACCCATCACCGTAAACTATACAATAGCTGGTACTGCTACAGCAGGCGCCGATTACACCACCCTTAGCGGCAGCATAGTACTGCCCGCCGGTCAGAATAGTGTATCCGTTCCTGTAGATGTGCTAAATGACCAGGTGCTGGAACAAACAGAGACGGTGATCCTGACCCTGAATGGCGGTACATCCACCAGCTTCACACTGACAGGTACCGGTAACGCCACTGTGAACATTACCGACGATGAGAATACACCGGCTAACCGTGTGATCAGCATCACGAAGAATACAGACGCAGCTGAACCGTCTACCAACGGCAGCTTTACTGTCAGCCTGCCCACAGGTGTAACAGTAGGAGAGGACGTGACCGTTAACTATACCATAGCAGGTACCGCTACAGCAGGTGCAGATTACACAGCCCTTACAGGTACTGTAGTGATTCCCGCTGGCCAGAATAGTGTAAACCTGCCGGTAACCGTAACGGATGATCAGATCATTGAACAAACAGAAACGGTGATTGCAACCATCACTGGTGGTACCAGCGCTAACTTCAGCTTTACAGGCAGCGGCAGCGCAACGGTAAACATCACCGACAATGAAAGCAGCACACCGGCCAGCCTGGTACTGAGCATTAGTAAAGATGCAGACGGCGCTGAGCCCAATACCGATGGCGGCTTTATTATCAGCCTGCCGGCTGGTATCACTTCCTCTGAAGACGTCACCGTGAACTACACCGTCACCGGTACAGCCACCGCAGGTGCAGATTACACTGCCCTTACAGGCACAGTAGTGATCCCTGCAGGTCAGAACAGCATAAATGTTCCTGTAACAGTAACAGACGATCAGATCATAGAACAAACAGAAACAGTCATCGCCACGCTGAATGGTGGCACCAGCACCAGCTTTACCTTCACCGGTACCGGCAATGCTACCGTGAACATCACCGATGATGAGAGCATCCCTGCCAACCTGGTACTGAGCATCAGCAAGGGCGCAGACGCAGCAGAACCGTCCACCAATGGCAGCTTTACTATCAGCCTGCCTGCCGGTGTGACTTCATCTGAAGATGTAACCGTAAACTACACCGTAGCAGGTACCGCAGCAGCAGGAGCAGATTATACCACACTCACTGGCTCAGTAGTGATCCCTGCCGGTCAGAATAGTGTAAGTGTACCGGTAACAGTAGCAGATGACCAGATCATAGAACAAACAGAAACAGTAATCGCCACCCTCACCGGTGGCAGCAGCGCCAGCTTCACCTTCACGGGCACTGGCAATGCAACGGTGAACATCACCGATGATGAGAGCAGTGTACCTGCGAACCTGGTGCTCAGTATTGCCAAAGGCGCAGACGCTGCTGAACCAAATACCAACGGCAGCTTTATTATCAGCTTGCCTGCCGGCATCACTTCAT